>Ga0308407_1000002_pt1 | contig 610245 bp, 530 predicted proteins | sample HotsprSampleMSe2_FD_203476 | JGI IMG/M metagenome (GOLD analysis project Ga0308407, IMG submission 203476) | Hot spring phototrophic mat microbial communities from Mushroom Spring, Yellowstone National Park, Wyoming, United States - 20060911_MSe2 ...
CCACCTCCTCCTCCGTCAGCGAGGCGCGCAGAGGGTACATCAGCGGTTCGATGCACAAGCGTCCCGGCAGGGGCACATCGCAGCCCCACTCGTCCGCTCCGACCAGAGCCGTTATCCGTTCCTGCAGCCCCCCTTCCCACCAGGGAAAGGAGATCACGTCGAGCCCTAGGTCCCACAGCTCCTCCTCCCGCATCCGGGGCTCTTCGATGTTGTCGCACACCACGAACGCCCGGTCGCGCGTTACGACAGCGGTGGCCCCTCCCAGCTCTGTCGCCAGTCCAACGTGGTTGTCCGCTCCGCCGGTCAGCCACGTGAAGTTGGCCTGAGTGGAGAACGCGGCACCCGCAAGGTTCTGCTGCTCCAGCAACCCGCGAACCCTCCGGATTTTCTCGTCTATCACAGCCAAGGCCTGTCCTCCTTGCTGAAATCAGTCGGAAATGAATGTCTTGCTCGTGTCCGGTCTCATCGGGGGAAATGGCGGTGACGGCGGCAAGAGTGTGTTCGACGCGCTCCGGTCCGTCTCCTCCCGTTTAGCGGCGCTCAAGTCCGGCCGTCCCCACCAGACGGATGTCCCGGACCACGGGAGCGCCCGCCATTTCGTTCAGGCGGTCCATGATCTCCTGACGCCTCAGGCTCAGCTCTGCGGCCCACGCGGAGGCTGGCGCCCGCACCCAGAGAATCCCCTTCTGAATGCGCACCGGCCGGACTTTGCCGGCAAGCTTCCTGCCGGCCGCCTCCTCCCAGAAGAGCAGCGTTTTCTGCTCCCGGAGCGCTGCGGAGAGTCCCAGACTCTCCATGAGGCGGTTCATGACGGTCCCAACGCTCTCCCACTTGCCGTCCTGCATTCCGGCGATCCTTTCACGGTTCCCGGGACAGCATACCCCGCGACACCCTTATGCGTCCCGCGAAGGCCACCTCCGGCCCCGGAAGGTCCGACAGGCTAGCGGCGGCGGCCAGCGTCTGCCCGGCCGCGGATGCCGACTCCATCAGAAGCCGCCTGCGCCGGTCATCGAGCTCCGCGAACACATCGTCCATCAACAGCAGCGGCCACTCGCCGGTCTGCTCCAGGACCAGCCTCGCCTGCGCCAGCCTTAGAGCAAGGGCCGCCGTGCGGCACTGCCCCCGCGACGCAAACGCCCTGGCATCCATCCCTCCGATGACTATGGAGACGTCGTCCCTCTGGGGCCCGGTCAGCGGGATGCCCCGCTCCAGCTCTTCCTTCCTCCGGGCGGAAAGGGCCGCGGCGATCGCGCCGGGCCAATCCTCCAGCGACGCCGGAGCGGGGACATCCGGGGAATACGAAAGCTTCAGCTCCTCCTCGCCGCCGGACAGGCGGGCGTAGAGGCCCGCCGCCAGAGGGGCCAGCTCCCGAAGCAGCCGCTCCCTCCGGGCACACACCCTGCCCGCATAGTCCGCCAGCTGAGCATCCCATACGTCCAGGGAAGCCTCGGAGGCCTGTCTTTCCCGGATGTCCCGCAGCGCCCGGCTTTTCTGCTCCAGCGCCCTGCGGAAACGGTTATAGTCATATACATAGCCCTGACTGACCAGCGAAGCCGCCTCGTTCAGGAACTCGCGGCGCAAAGAAGGCTCTCCCCGGACGATCTCCACGTCATCGGAGGAAAAGCGCACACTGGAGGCCTCGCGCGCGTAGACGGTTTGAGACGGAGAGCGGGACCCGTTTGCAAGGAGTTCCTTCCTGCCTTCCGGAGTCAGGCGGACGGCCAGGTCCACCGGCCCCCGCTGTTCCCGCCAGATCCTGCCCTCCACCGTGAACCACCTCTCCCCTCGCCGCGCAAGGTCCCGTTCGCGCTCCGTCCTGTGCGACCTGCCCGAGCACAGCACACCGCAGGCCTCCAGGAAGTTCGACTTTCCCTGCCCGTTGTCCCCCAGCACGGCCCAGAACCCCGGCCCGAGCTCCAGGGAGCAGGGCTCCAGGTTCCTGAAGTTCAGGACAGTGATGCGCTGGAGGTGCATTGTGAGGTTCCGCCGGAAGGACGCATCGGCTTCCACATCCCCGGCCTCTGTTATAGCTCAGTCATGTATATACGGACCAGAAGTAGAAGTAATACGGGCTGTGGAATCTGTGGGCGCAGGCGTCAGGCGGGTTCAATGCGGTTGTGGAAAATGTCCGGGAAATGCCGGGGACGGGCGCCCGCGGATCTGTGGAGACGTGCGTTGCGGGGACCGGACGGCCCCACCCATCCTTCGCTCAGGCGGCCGTCCTCCCGGCGGGTTGCCTTCGGCCGTCAACAGGGTGTGGACAAGTGTGGATACATCCGGACGAAAGGCCGCACCCCTGCGGGCGCGGCCTGAGATATCCGCCATTGTCAGCGGCTTCACCAGCCGCGGGTGGCCATCAGCTCGCTTTCGTCCAGCTTTCGGACGTCAACTCCGCGCATCTTTGGCAGGTCGTAGGAGACCTCGGCGACGAGCTTCGGGTCGTCGTAGTGGGCGGTGGCGAGGACAATGGCTTTCGCGAGGCGAAGCTGCTCCTCCGGGTCCGGAGAGCTCGTGAAGATTCCACTCCCGACGAAGACGGCCTCTGCGCCGAGCTGCATCATCAGGGCGGCATCGGCCGGAGTGGAGATTCCGCCCGCGCTGAAATTGGGAACGGGAAGCCGGCCGTTCTCGTGGATGAACCGGACCTGCTCGTAAGGAGCGCCCAGCTGCTTTGCCAGGGCCATCAGCTCATCGGTGCGCATGTTCTGGATGCGCCGGATCTCTTTCATGACGGCGCGCATGTGGCGGACGGCCTCGACGATGTTCCCCGAGCCGGCCTCTCCCTTGGTGCGGATCATCGCAGCGCCCTCGCCGATACGCCGCAGGGCCTCTCCCAGGTCCCGGCAGCCGCACACGAAGGGCACCTTGAAAGCATGCTTGTCGATGTGGTGTTCCTCGTCTGCGGGCGTGAGCACTTCCGACTCATCGATGAAGTCGACCCCCAGCGCTTCCAGCACCTGCGCCTCCGCGAAATGGCCGATGCGGGCTTTCGCCATAACCGGGATGGTCACCGCGTCCATGATCTCGCGGATCTTGCGGGGATCGCTCATTCGCGCGACTCCGCCCTCGGCACGTATCTGAGCCGGGACCCGCTCCAGCGCCATCACGGCCACCGCTCCGGCCTCTTCGGCGATGCGGGCCTGCTCCGCGTCGGTCACGTCCATGATGACGCCTCCCCGGAGCATCTCGGCGAGGCCGACCTTCGTCCTCCAGGTAGATTCCTGTGCAAACATGTTCAATATCCCCGCTGTGATTCTTGGAAAAGTCTGTCCGTTGCAGCGTGCCTTCGTCGGCAGCCCGGCAGAAAGGTTGACGCTGGCAGCCTTCGCGGAGTTCCGGATGCGCAACCGGTTTCACCGCCCGGCTCTGACTCTAAAAGATTATACGTCAGAAGCTGGCCGGTCCGCTTTCCGCAGGCAGTCCGCAGAGAAGCGGGAAGCGCCGGGACCAAGGGAGAGCAAAGCCTCGCGGGAATGCTATGTCGGGCAAGGACGGGTTGCCTGCCGGTGAGCGGCGAACGTCAGGCCGCCCCGGCCGCCGGCGTCTCCAGGTGGATGGTGCCATTCAGGGCGGGGAGGCGGGCCAGCAGGGGAGCGCAGCTGAGCACGATCTCTTCGGCCATCGGCACGCATTCCCAGGGGCGCCAGGCATTGCCGGGGAACCAGAGCAGAAGGACCCCCGCACACCCTTCCCTGCCGGCAACGGGGATGCAGACCTGATAGGCGCCTTCGTCCGTGAACTCGGTCCAGTGGACGAACTCCACATCAGAGGATGCATCCGGGACCACCAGCGTCCGCCCCTCTTTCAGGCATCGGGCCGCGGGACCGCCCGCAAAGCCGTTCCTGCGGCCGGGCTCCAGGCTAAGCCGGGATCCCGTCTGAATGCCTGTCCTGGGTGGGGGCGCCGCCGCGGAGACAACGACGGCCTGTTCGCCCGGGACCACTGTGAGCAGCATCGCCCGGGCGGCGTGGACCGCGCGGCCGACCGCCTCCACGAACGTCCCGGCGAGGCGGCCGTCGTCGACCCCGGCGCATTCGGCCAGCACGTCCCGTGCGGCCGTGACGCACGCCATCCGGGAGGCCAGCCGTCCGCCTGAACCGGAAAGGTGCCAGACGAGCCGGGCGGACACGGCCATGCTGGAGATTCCCACGGCGGTCAGTTCCACCCAGATGGCCGTGCGCACATCACCGAACGGAAACGCCCGGCAGGCCGCGCTCCACGCCAGGGCAAGGAACCAGTCGCAAAGCAGTCCATGGAAGGGGTCTCCCCGGCGCATTTCGAGCCGGGTACGGCCGTATGCGAAGACAAGGGCGAGCCCGCTCAGGACCAGCAGGACGGAATCGATGGCCGACAGACCGTTGGCGGCGGGGAAATATGGCTGCACGGGCAGCAGATCCGTCCAGACAGGACAGAAGAACAGGCTCAGGGCGCCCACCGTGATCGCGCTGTGGCGTGCCGCGGCCCCGGCGCGAGCCTGAAGCCCGCGCGAGGTGCTGTAGGCCGACAGGATGCCGAGCGCCAGCACCAGTCGCCCCGCCACCCAGGGCTGCCAGGGCAGCGGGCGTCCGGCGTCAGCGGTCGCAGGCGGCAGGAGCGGGAGAGCAAAGGCCTCCAGAAGGATCTGCTGGCCGGTCAGTGTCAGGAAGAGCAGGAAACTCGCCGTGCAGCCCAGCCACCACCCGCTGGCTTCGTGGCGGAAGCGCATCCAGCAGTAGATGGCTGCCAGAAGGGACGCGATGGCCGGCGGAAGATAGGCCAGGGCGCCGGAAGCGGGTCCGGTCAGAGCTCCGCGCTGTGCCGCCAGAAACAGGCCCAGCGAGAGGATGACGATGGCGGCGGGCCAGACGGCGTGCGGTGCGGGAGCGCGCGCGCCGCCGGAAGGGGACTGGAACGCATTCTCATCTAGCCGCAGTCGTGTCATCGGCCGGTTTCGAGGCTTGCTGTCCACTCGAGTTTTCGGCACCGTGGAAGGGTTTGCTCAGGTTCTGCCGGGATGTTGTGTGCCCCTGGCGGTGCTATAATCGCGGGTGATATGACGGCAGTGGATCGTGTGGTTCTCAAGTGTGTTTCCCGTCTGGCGGAGGCTCCGGTCGCGGACCAGATCGTCCGGCAGATCCAGGAGCTTGAGACGTTGCGCCAGCCCTCCCACCGGGTCATCCTGTTCAACGACGACCACCACACGATGGACGAGGTGGTGCTTCAGATCCAGAAAGCAACGGGCTACAGCCTGGAGAAGGCGGAGGCCATCATGTGGGAGGCTCACACGCGCGGGCAGGCGGTGGTGTACTGCGGCGCTCTGGAGGAGTGCAACCGCGTTGCTTCCATCCTGGAGGACATCGGCCTGCGTGTGGCGGTCGAGCCGGTCTGAGGGCTGCCGCCCTAAAACCCGCAAAACGCACAGCCCCCTCTGGCACACCCCTTGCACCCTAGATGAGTGACGGCGCTCTCAAGCCGGGACCGCCCCCGGCGCGCCGCCGGTCAGGAGCCCCGCTCCAGTAACATCACCGGACTATTTCCATCCCGCCAACAGGGCCGGGTCCGGGCTTTCCGGTCCGCAGGCAGTCCTCTCAAGGAGATAATCATAAACCGATGATCCGCAAGTCCACCATCATCTTTGCCGTAACCGCTCTTGCCGCTCTGGCCGCCGCCTCCGCCCACGCCAGCATCCTGGATCCCGCTTCTCTTCCCTTCCCCGTCGAGGGAGCCGAGGGGATGACGATGGATCAGATGGACTCGGCCGTTCTGGCCGCCTATAACTCCGGCAACGGCTTCACGGTGCTGTTCGGTGTGAGCCCGGCCGGCCAGGGAACCCCGAGCGCCCCGGCCGCCCTTTCGCTGACCGGTTTCGGTCAGGACGCAGGCCTGCCCCCGGCGCCTCCGAGCTTTGGCGGCTTTTCGTGCATCCCGCCGGCCGGGTTCGCCCCGGCGGTTGCTCCGATGGTTCCGGAGCCGGCCTCCCTCTTTGCCCTGGCCTGCGGCGCGGGCACGCTGATCTTCAAGAGGAAGCGTTAGCTCCTTCCTTCCGGCAAGAAAAAAGGCCGGGACTCCCTCAGGAGGCCCGGCCTTTTCCCGTACCGGTGCCAGACGAACGAACCGTTTCCTCGTCCGTAATGCGGCGCCTTGCGTATGCGTCAGGACTGGATGATCCCCAGCTCCGTTGCCTTCTTGAACGCCTGCACGCGGTTGCGCACGCCGAGCTTGGCGTAGGCCTTCCCCAGATGGAAATCGATGGTGCGCTTCGAGACGCACAGGAGCTCGGCCACCTCGCTGGACGCTCTTCCGGAGAAGATAAGGTTGAGAATCTCGATCTCCCTGGAGGTCAGCGCCTCCGGCCCCTGCTCGCGGGGCTCCCGCCTCCTGCCCGCGGTGTCCCTGGCGGGCGCGCTCCTGGTTGCTTCGGTTTCGCTACACATGTTCTCCTTGCCCGTTCGGTTCAGTGAAAGTGAAAAGCGGTCAGTGATAGTACGGCTGGAACGGCTGACGCGCCGCAGCCGCGCGCAGTTTATTCAGTGCCCGGATCTCGATCTGGCGGACCCGTTCGCGCGTCAACTCCAGCGCCTGCCCCACCTCGCGCAGCGTCATCCGGCGGTTGCCGCCAAGCCCGTAACGGCGTTCGATGACCGCCCGCTCCTTCTCGTTCAACACATCCAGAAGGCGCCCCAGAACGTCCAGCGATTCGGTCTGCAGGGCGATGGCGGCAGGGTCCTCGCCGCCCTGGATGGTGTCCGCGATGGGGAGGTGGTCTTCGCCGTCGGCCGGAGTGTCGTCCAGCGAGAGCACCAGCTCCTGGGCGCTCGTCAGACGATCGATCTGTTCCGGGGTGAATCCGCTGCGCTCGGCCAACTCCTCGTTCGACGGCTCGCGCCCCAGTTCCTGGGCCATCTCCTCCCGGAGCCGGCCAAGCCTGCGCAGGGTCTGGAGGACGTAAGCGGGCAGCCGGATGGGCCGGGCCTGCTTCTCCACCGCGCGGGCGATGGACTGGCGTATCCAGGCAACCGCGTAGGTGCTGAAGCGGAAGCCCCGCTTCCAGTCAAAGGCTTCCACGGCCCGCATCAGACCGATGTTGCCCTCCTGGATCAGGTCGCTGAAGGGGATTCCGCTCCGGGCGTAGTGCCGGGCGACGCTTACGACCAGCCTGAGGTTGGCTTCCACCAGCCTCTGCCGGGCTGATTCGTCGCCGAGGCTGACACGCCGGGCCAGCTGGGTCTCCTCCTCCCGCGTGAGCAGCCGGGTCCTTCCCACCGACTCCAGGTATGCATCAACAGACTCGGCATCGTGAGGAGCCGGAAACCCTTTTCGGGCGCTCCGGCTTTCAGCCGCCTGTGCTTTTGCTCCCATTGCACTCGCCTCCAGCGCAAACTGAAGGCGGACTTCCAGTCTCCGGGCCGGGATGCGGGATGCCTGAGCATGACCACGAATGAAAACTGTTCGCGTCCCGGACGCCGGCAGCTATTCGTCCGCAGCCCCGCCTGGCATGACGGGGCTCCTCTCCTTTCCCACCATCCTGATCCGGCGAACTTCCCCCGGCAGAATGGAGTCAGTGGAACGGATTCCATTGCCGGCGAGCAGTTCTTATTTGAAAAACGACTCAGCCCTGCCCGGTGTTCCACCGGGTGCGAAAGTGTTGCAAGACAGCAAGGCGGGTTCGTCGTGCTCGCCGCATAATGCCATCCAGAGATGGGAGCTTCAGCATACGACGATCCGGGGGAGCTGCAGCGCCTGCTTTACGGGGCCGAGCCTCTGGAGGGAGTGGTCGGCTGCGAGGTCGGCGACGGGCCGGGAGGCGGAGGGTGCCGGGCGGTTCTGTTCGTGCGGCGCGGAGACCGCGTTGTGCGCGAGGAGCGCAGTTTCCGTCCCTGGGTCTTGACGGACCGTCCCGCCCTTGCCGGGGCTTGCGGCTCCAGGCGTCTGGAGGGCGAAGGGCTCGGCTGGCTCCACGAGTTCGGCTCGCTGGAGTCTTTCCGCCAGGCCAGGGCCGGACTGGAGCGGGAAGGGGCGCGCCACGGGGCCGACATGGTGGCCTACCCCTCCGCGGTCCGGCAGTTTCTGATCCAGAGCGGCGTAACGTTCTTCAAGGGGATGCGCTTCGAAGATGCGGTCCGCCTGCAGGTGGACATCGAGACCTCGTCCCTGTCCCCTGAGCATCCTGGCGCGCGCGTCCTGATGGCCGCAGTGACGGACACCAGGGGCTTCAGCGAAGCGGTGAGCGGGAGCGAGCGGGAGATCCTGGAGCGTCTGAACGCGCTGATCGCGGAGCGCGACCCGGACATCATCGAAGGGCACAACATCTTCGGCTTCGACCTGCCTTACCTTGCCGCCCGGGCGAAGGCGGTGGGGGTAGGGCTCGCCTGGGGCAGAGACGCATCCGAAGTCCGCTTCGCGCCGGCGCGAAGCGCTCCGGTGGGGGGCATCAGCCGTCCGTTCAAACCGGCTTACGTGTTCGGCCGGAGCGTCATCGATACCCTGCTGGCGGTCCAGCGCTACGACGTCGGGCGCTCCGAGATGTCCGGCTACGGCCTGAAGGAGGCGGCGGCGCAGCTGGGCGTGCAGGAGGCCGGGCGCCTGATTCTGGACCGGCGGGAGATGGAGCGCCTCTGGGAGCGGGACCCGGAGATGGTGGCGGAGTATGCCCTGCAGGATGCCCGGGAGACCGCCAGCCTCTCGTCGGTCGTGACGCCTCCGGACTTCTACGTGACCCAGATGGTGCCGGACCCGTTCCAGTCCTCCGCCACGGGCGGGACGGGCGAGAAGATCAATCTGCTGATGGTCAGAGAGTATCTGCGCTGCGGCCAGGCAATCCCCAGGCCGCTGCCCGGGCGTCCGGTTCCCGGCGGCTACACTGAGCTGAGGCGCGCCGGCCTGGTGGAGCGCGTCGTGAAAGCCGATGTGGAGAGCCTGTATCCCAGTCTGATGCTGGCCCGCGGGATCGCTCCGGCCTCCGACAGGCTGGGGGCCTTCCTCCCGATGCTGCGCGAGCTTACCCGGCGGAGGCTGGAGGCGAAGGCGCGCAAGGGGCAGTCATCGGGCCCGGAGCGGGCTCACTGGGACGCCCTTCAGGCGTCGTTCAAGATCCTGATCAACTCGTTCTACGGCTATCTGGGGGCCGCGTTCTTCTTCAACGATCCGGATGCCGCGGAGCGGGTGACGCGTGGCGGCCGGGAACTGGTGCAGCAGGTGGTGCGCGAGATCGAGGAGCTGGGCGGCCGCGTCATCGAGGTGGACACGGACGGCGTCTATTTCCAGCCTCCGCCCGGGGTGGACAGCCAGGAGCGCGAAGAGGAGCTGATCCGCAGCGTTTCGTCCCGCCTTCCCGGAGGCATCCATCTGGCGCATGACGGCCGGTGGAAGGCGATGATCTCACTGAAGGTCAAGAACTACGTGCTGTTCGGCTACGACGGCACGACCGTCTTCAGGGGGGCGGCCTTGCGCTCCCGGGCGGACGAGCGCTTCGGGCAGATGTTCCTCGCCCGGGCCGTGGAGCTGATCGCCGGCGGAAGGCGGGAAGAGGTGGGAGAGCTCTACAGAGAGTTTCTGACCCGCATCGAGGAGGGGCGTCTGCAGCCGCGCGAGTTCTGCCGGCGCGAACGCGTCACGGCGAAGGCGCTGCAGGGGCGCTCGCTGCAGAGGGCGGCGGATGCTCTGGAAGGGGCGTCGCAGGGCGACTACCTCTGGCTTTACCGGCGGAAAGACGGGACGCTGGCGCGCATCGAAGATTACGCCGGCGACGAGGATCGGGAGTATCTGAAGGAGAAGCTCCACCGCTTCGCCCGCCGGCTGGAGCCGGCGCTGGGCGATGATCTGGACCGCCTGTGCCCGCCTCCCCGGCTTACCCGGTCCTCAGGGCGGGGGCAGCAGTCGCTGGACCTCTTCGGGCCGGGCGCCGGGCAGGAAGACGGCGGGAGTTGAAGACCGCGCTCTCGCCGGCGCCGTATGCCCCGCGAAAAAAAGCCCGCCGCGTCTGCGGCGGGCAAGCCAAACTATGGTGACAGAAGGAGAAAAGATGATAGGGTTCTGCTGCTGTTGACTGCAAGAACCGTGCCAGAGTTCCCGCCCTGCCGCCTCTGACGTGAAAATCGCTCCCCGCGATGGACAGTCCCCGCGGTCTGCCGGCGGCGAGGGAAGGTCATTCCTCCTTCTTCTGCAGTTCGTCGAGGGTCTCGACTACCAGCGGGATGTGGATGTAGGCCGGGCCCCCGGCCATGACCACGGCCACGCCGGCCGCCTCCAGTATCTCCTCCCGGCTGGCGCCCTCTTCCAGAGCCGCCGCGATGTGAGCGCGGATGCAGGGAACGCAATGCTCCGCAACGGCGATCCCCAGAGCCACCAGCTCCTTGGTCTTCGCGCTGAGCGCCCCGTCGGCCATCAGAGCGAGCTCCATCTGCGCGAAGGCTTTCGCCACCTGCGGGGCGTTGTCGCGGGTCTTGCGCGCGTTCTCGCGGCGCGCATCGAAGAACTCTTTCGCTGTACCGTACATCGTCTGGTCGGTGACCTCCTTACACCGGCTTTGATGCGCGGGGAGCCCTGCGGGATTCATCCGCAGCCGGCGGCGGGCAGGGGGACCTCTTCAGAGCCTGATGCCCATCTCCCGGGCCGTCTGGCGCATCTCCTCGATCATCCGCTTCACCGTCTCGACGGGGCGGTCGGTGAACATCCAGTCTTTCTCCTCGTCCGGCCGGCCCGGCACCAGACGCTCCCAGCGCGGCAGCACGTCCGCCACCTGGTTCAGGCCCCGGATGTAAGCACGGAACCAGCCTTCCGCGGCGTCCCTGTCCCGCTCGCGGATCGAGCCCTCTCGCACCAGCTTCCTGAGCTCCCAGAGCGCCCGGACGGCCTCCATGTGTCCCCGGTAGACCAGGCTTTCGTAGTAGAACTCGGGGATGCCCATCTCCCGGGCAAGCCCGACCGCCTTTCCGGAGTCCTCCAGCAGCTTCCGGAGATGCGCCTCGTCCCTGATATCCCCCCAGGGACTGGCGTAGGCGTCCCAGAGGACGAAGCCAAGTTCCGGGAGCGTGCCATCCTTCAGGCGCCCGGCCACCCTGCCGGGAACGTTGCGGTTCTCTCCCGAGGCCCAGTGGGATCCACAGACCGCCCAGCTGACCGGTCCCAGCAGCTCGCACCAGTCCGCGAACTTCTCCGGCTCCCGCAGCCCCTGCCGGACCGCCCAGGAATGGGCGAACTCCCGCGGCGACCGCCCGTTCACGTTCCAGGCCCATTCCGCCGCCGCTTCCACGTTGAACCGGCCGTAGTTGATGCGGGGGGTGGCGTAGCCCAGCAGGCCGGACATCCCCTTCTGAAGGAACTCGCTCAGGCGGGCGTGGACGAACTGGGGCCCGGTGCAGGGCTGGGCGAAATGGATGGTGTACACCAGGTTCGGGCAGACCCCGACCGGATGCCCTTTCGCCGCGTACTCCGCCAGGTACGGGCGCAGCATCGGCCTGCTGTTCGCGGTGTAGGTCAGCAGGCTGTGATAGTACCAGACGAAGACGTCCCGGGGAAGCTCGTCGAAGATCCGGGTGTTGCTGTCCTCGGTCTCCTCGCTGGTCAGGATGCGCAGGCCCACGCCGGGGACGCGCTTCCTGGCTTTTTCCCATCCGGTCAGGATGGCGCGGACCTCGAGGACATTGCGGTCCTCCTTCGCGCAGGCCGGGCACAGACATCCCTTCTCCCCGGCCATGTTCTCGCTCATCCAGACGTCCACCTCGCGGACCCCCGGCTGGCTGGCCAGATCGGCGATCCAGCCGCCGATGACGTCCGCGACGGCCGGCTCCGAGTAGCACATCGAGCGGGGAGAGCCTCCGTTTTTGGCCACAAGCTCGGGATAGGCCTGCGATACCCCTTTGTCGATGACCTGCTCAAGGTGCAGCACGACCGGCACATAGTTCACGCCGAGCCGCGGGGCCAGGGTCACCAGGTCGTCCTGCCCCTCCTTGCGCGCCCCGAAGGTGGTGCGGTCCGGGCGGACGCCGATGCTGGAGATCTGCTCCACGATGTTCATCTTCCGCTCGGCCATCCAGGGGATCTGCCGGAAGCTGTCCGTCCCCCAGAGGCCGCGGTCGGCCATGTCGGGCCAGTCGGTCATCTCCACCAGGGGAATCTCGACGCTTCCGCCGCGCACACGGGGCCGAAGAAGCTGGTTCAGCGTCACGAGCCCGTAGCGCAGGCCGGCCGGCTCCAGCGCGGTGATCGTGAGCCCGTTTTTTTCGGGAGACGGGATGATGCGGCAGGCCTGCCCGGCGTTCTTCAGGTTCCTGAGCGGTGCGGCCGCCGGTCCCCGCAGATCGAGCGCGACGGTGAAGGCAGGGCTGGCGGGGTCCGGCTTCCCGGCGGTGCCCAGAGTCTTCCTCAAACTCTCGACCGCCGACAGCACCACTTCTTCCGCGCCAGGCGGAACCCGGACGGCCACGGCATCGGCCGGCACGGAGATCTTCTCGCGGATGGAGATCTCTTTCGGGAGCGGCACTGTGTGGCAGATCCAGAGGCGCGCTTCGTCCGGCGATACGGGGACGGCAGCGGCGGCGCATCCTGGCGCCGGCAGGAAAAGCGGTGCGGAGAGTATGGCGATGAACAGTCTGCGGAGCATCGGGATTTCCTCCAGTAAGGGCGCCGCTCGCCGGGAGCGCGGAGATGATTGATGGTATGATTGGATGAATCTTGCCCGGGTTCCCTCCCGGCCGCGTCTTTTTTCTCGAGGGGGCGGGACGGTGACAGAAACTGACACCCCTGCGCTCTAGAATCGTCCCTGAAAGGATCGACGGGAAGGAGGACGAACAAACATGGCCGATCTGAGGGACCTGCCTATGCGATATATGGTATAGTCTTGATGACGGAAAGGAGGACGAACAAACATGGCCGATCTGAGGGGACTCCCGGGGCGCAGGGCCAGGCGCCTGTTCATCGGACTGGCCATCGCTGCGGCGGCGCTCGCTCATCTTGCGGCAGCCTGCTACGCGGGCCCGGAGGAGGATCTGTATGCCGCCATCTTGGCGGACGACGCGGCGAAGGTTCGGGCGGCCCTCGCCCGCCTTCCGGGTCAGGTCACCCGGACTCCGAAGGGTCAGCTCGGGCCCGTGGCGTTTGCGGCTCTCGTGACAAAAGCGGAGGCCCTGAGGACCCTGCTCGCGGCCGGCTATCCCGCGGACGAGGGCGACGAATTCGACACGACTCCGCTCTTCTATGCATCTGACGCTCAGGTGGTGGACCTGCTGGTCGCTTCCGGAGCCAGCGTGAACCGGCTGAACGCTGTAGGGGAGACGGCGTTGGACATTTTGGTCGGGCGCTGGACCTGGGCCGAGAACGCTGCGCGCCGGGAGAGGCTGGGACGTGCAGTGGAAGCGCTGAAAAGACACGGGGCGCGGCACTCCCCCGGCTACGGACTGTTCTTGGCCGACAAGCACGGATGGACAGAGTACCTCGAGCGCGCCGACGGAAGCACTCCGGAGTTCGGCGATCCGGTTTTTGTGGCGAAACTCAAAAACTTCCGGCCGACACCGGTCAAATACGTCGAGGTGCGATGCGAGTGGTTCGACGGTGACGGAAGGCTTGTCGCAAGCGCCCGGGAGGTGTTCCGGGACGTTCAGCCGGGGGAAGCTCGATTTGTCAGGCTCCGGGATTTCCGGGTTCCGTTCCCGAAGAAGTTCTCTGCCTCCGTGCGGGAGGTGGACTCGCCGTTCTGACTGCGAGCCGGGGCCGGCCCCGGCGGGGCACCGGACCGCCGGCCGGACGGGGGCTCCCCCGAAGAAATGTGCGGCAGGCGGGAACGCGTCCGCCGTCACACCTGCGTGAGAGTCACCGGCGCGCCGGTGCGGCTCGACTCGTACACCGCCAGCACCACCTCCAGCGTCCTGCGGCCTTCCCATCCATCCACGCGGGGCGGCCGGTCCTCGATGATGGCGTCCAGCAGGTCCCGGAACTGGCTCAGATGCCCGGTGTGCGAGAAGGCCATCGGATCCCTGGTGCCGCTGCCGGTCTTCGGCCCCTCCAGGCCAGGCGGCCCGCCGCCGTCCAGCGTGCTCCAGAACACGATCTCCGAGTCCTGGATCACGGCGGAGCCGCGGTCGCCCAGCACCTCCACCGTGAGATACAGGCCGGGAGCGGCGGCGGTGGTGGACTGAATCACCCCCAGCGCGCCGCTGGCGAACTCCAGCGCTGCGGAGGCGGTGTCCTCGACTTCGATGCTGTGCGACAGGGTGCGCGCGAAGCCCGTGACTCTGGTGATCGGGCCTCCGAACCACCGGACCATATCCACCATATGGATGCCCTGGTTGATCAGCGCTCCGCCCCCGTCAAGAGCCCAGGTGCCCCGCCAGTTGCTCCCGGTGTAGTACGATGGCTCTCGGAAATACCGGACGATGCCGTTGACCAGCACGATACGCCCGAACACGCCTTCCTCGATGGCCCTGCGCACCGCCACACAGGGGGGGTCGAACCGCCTCTGCGACACCACCGCGAGCTTCACGCCCGCCTCCTCGGCTGCCCGGATGGCCCGGCAGGCGCCTTCCAGCGTGATGGCCAGCGGCTTCTCGCAGAGAACGTGCTTTCCGGCGCGGGCGCAGGCCACCGTCTGATCCGGATGGAGACCGGAGGGCGTGCCGATGGCGACCACATCGATGGACGGATCCGCCAGAAGCTCTTCGACGCTGCGGCAGGCCCGGACGCCCCGGGCACGGGCAAACTCCTCCGCCGCCTCGAAGGGCAGGGCCGTCACCCCCACCAGCCGCGCGTCCGGCAGGCAGTCGATCACCGTCGCGTGCATGGTGCTGATCGCCCCCGCGCCGATCAGCCCGAATCCGAAAACCCTGTCCTGAGCCATCGGTCCCATCATCCTCCCGGTCTGCCGGGTCCACCTCCGGCAGTCTTCCGCGAATATCCACCTCTGTCCTGCCGGAGACGGCCGCCGGAGGAAGCTCAGAGGGCGCTCTCCTCCAGCAGCCGCAGGCCGTTGGTGTGGAGGACCGGCTCCAGGTCCGGCGGCGAGAGGCCGCGGCGGCGGGCGGCCTCGATGAGGGCGAGAAGCTCTTCATACAGAAAGTAAGTAAAGCTCGCCTCTTCCTCCGGGCTTTTTCGGCGCGTGTTCCAGGAATAGTCGCCGTCCGTGTAGTTGACGTAGGAGTCGCCGACGCACTCTCTTTTCAGCCGGATCTTCGTGATGGGCAGGTCCGAGCCGTAGAGCAGGCGCTTTGTCCCCACGATCTCGATCGCCAGCTCGAAAACGTCGGGGTTGACGTTCGCGGAGATGTCAAAATACAGGTTCGGGGCCTGCGGGTAGCGGGGAAGCCCCTTCTCGGCGTTCGGCAGGCAGTAGGCGCGCCCGAGGTGCGCGACGATGGTCCGGATACCGGGGAACTCTTCCACCAGATCGCTCACTTCCCGGATGTTGTCCTCGTCGGCAAGCCGTCCCGGGCGCGGGAGGTGAAGCATGAGGATCCCCCGTCGGTCATTCAGAGGCCCCAGGAGCGATCCCGGGATCATATCGAACACGCCGGGCTCGCCGCCCTCCGGTCCCGAGGCCAGGTCGGGGTAGGGCTTCAGGCCAAGAAATCCCGATTCCAGCGCTTTCTCGACGGCGGCCGGAGACTCGTCCGGGCGCACCACGTAGAGTCCGCAGACGCTGCCCTGCGCCTGGCGGAGCACCTCGAGGACGTAGCGGTTCTCGGCCTGGATGTCCATCTCCCGGAACGGAGCGCCGAACGCCAGGAACCTGAGCTGGATGCCGGGCAGCAGCCGGTTGGACGTCTGCTGGAGCTCTTCCCAGGTCTGATGCGCGCCTACCTCCATCGCCCACATCTTTTTCATCCGTTCCGGCGAGACGGGGCCGCAGTTCTCCCTGAGGCTCAGGTGGCAGTGGATGTCCACCATCCGCGGGGGAAGCCAGGGACCGATCTGTTCCCGGAAGATTCGGCTGTGCAGGTCAGTCACGGGGTGATCCTTTCCCTCCGCCGCCTCCGTTGGTGGAGCCCTTCCCCAGCGAAACGAGCGGAAAACGCAACTTCCTCCAGCATTATTACGTGGCTGCTGTGCCCGCGCCACGGCCGGTCTGCAAAAAATCCGGCTGCGGATAGAAGCTGCGTTCGTCTGCCCGCGTCTAAATAATGAGGAGTTCGAACGGCCCCATGCCTCGAAAAGGGAGAGCGGAGATGAAGCGCGCATCAGGCTTCAGGAACTTTTTGCTGGCGCTGGCGGCGGCCGGGTCGCTGGCCGGCAGCGCCGCCGTGCTGACAGCCGCCCCGGCCGGAGCCGGGGTGTCCGTGTTCGCTGCCGGCAGGAGCGTCGCGGAAGTGCTGGAGCGCCTGGCGCGGGATGCCGGCGTGGAGATCCTGGTGGAGCCGGGCGTGAAGGGGACGCTCGACCTGTCACTGCAGAACGTCCCGTTCGAGACGGCTCTCAACGCCATCTGCCGCGCGACGGGGCTGCGCTGGGAGGAGATGACGGCGGCGGATGGACGCAGGGTGTATCTGGTGCGATCGCGACCCGCGGAGCCGTCGCCCGGGCGCGCTCCGGCTTCTTCCCCGCCGGCCTTACCGCCGGACAGAAGCCGCGACGGGAAGGAGCGCGAAGTCCCCTCGCAGGAGCGGGAGCAGGCGAGGGACCAGCGGGCCTTGGATCCCGGGAAGGCGCTGGAGTTTCTGGGCCGGGCCAGACGTGTGAATATCCACGCCGCGGACCTGCCGCCGTTCCAGCCGCCTCCCACAGTGAAAGTGGGCCCGCCCCTCGTTGCGCCGGTCTATCATCACGGCTTCCCGGTCTACCCCGCTCCTCCATACGGCTATGGCGGGGTGTGGGTGGTGCCGCAGAAGATCTTCGTCTACACGCCCGTTCAGCCCGTCTGGCACAATCCCTGGTTCTATCCCGGCTACACAGGGGTTTCGGTGGGGGTCGATTCGCCCGGACTGAAGCTCCGCTTTACGGACGTCCGTCCGCGGCCGCGCTAAAGCTCCGGCGCTATCCGGTCGATTGCTCCCGTTGAGGCATCAGGCGCGGAGCGTCCCCGGACGGGGACAGCTCCGCCGCAGCGACGGGAGAGTAACGGGAATGATCCGGAGTCTTTGGAGCGCATCAACGGGAATGGCTGCCCAGCAGCTGCAGCTGGACGTCATCTCGAACAACCTTGCCAACGTCAACACCAACGGCTTCAAGAAGGGGCGCGTCGATTTCCAGGACCTGATCTATCAGACCCTGCGTCCCTCCGGCACACCGCAGGCGCAGGGAGTGCAGCTTCCCCTTGGCGAGCAGATCGGTCTGGGGACGCGCGCGGTCGCCGTGCAGAAGCTGTTCAACACGGGCGAGTTCAAACACACGGGCAACCCTCTGGACCTGGCCATCGAAGGTCAGGGGTTCTTTCAGATCCTGACTCCGTCCGGTGAGATCGCTTACACCCGGGACGGCTCCTTCAAGACCGACAGCCAGGGACGCCTGGTCACCTCGGACGGCTATCTGCTGCAGCCGGAGATCACCCTGCCGCCGGAGTCGGGGGACATCGTCGTCGGCGTTGACGGAACGGTGTCCGTGGTCTTCCCCGGGCAGATCGAGGCGCAGCAGCTGGGACAGATCCAGCTGGTGCGCTTCCCCAACCCGGCCGGACTTGCGAACCTGGGCCACAACCTGTTCCAGAGGACCGGATCCTCGGGCGAGCCGATCACGGGGATCCCCGGACAGAACGGTCTGGGCGCCATCGCCTCGGGCATCCTGGAGATGTCCAACGTCCAGGTGGTGGAAGAGATGGTCAATATGATCGTCGCCCAGCGCGCCTACGAGATCAACTCCAAGGCCGTGCAGAGTGCGGACGAGATGCTGAACATCGCGAACAACCTGAGAAGGTAGGTGTGAGATGGTCCGCCGCATCCTGAGTCTTGCGTTTGCGCTGGCCATCCTGTCCGCTCCGCCGTCGCCGGCCGCGACGGTCACTCTGCGGCCGGAAGCGCAGGTGCGCTCGGCGGAGGTCCTGCTTGGCGATGTGGCCTCCATTCAGACCGGGGATGCCTCTCTGGCGGCCCGGCTCAAGAGTGTGCGGCTTGGGTCGGCTCCCTGGCCGGGATACTCCGCCAGTTTCAGCGCCGGGAACGTCCTTCTGATGCTGAAGGCGGCCGGTCTGAACACGGCGCAGATCGCTCTGGCCGGAAGCCCCTCGGTCCGGGTCAGCCGGCCTGCGCGCACGGTGCCGGGCCAGGAGCTGGCCGAGGCCGCCCGGGCAGCGGTGCAGGCCGCGTGGGACGGGGCGGAGCGTATCGAATGCGAGGTGCTTCGAGTCCCGGAGCCCGTCAAGGTGAGCGAGGGAGCTGTGGAGATCGTCCCGACGCCGGGCCTGCGTGCCCGCGCCGGAGTGGTGCCGGTGACGCTCGACATCCTGGTGGACGGAAAGCGCGAACGTCGGGCTTCGGTGACCCTGCGGGTGAAGGTGTTTTCACCGGCGGTCACGCTCACAAAGGCGGTGGCGCGCGGACAGGTGCTTGAGGCGGCGGACCTGACGCTGGAGGAGCGCGACCTGGCGGGCGGGGCAGCGTCCGTGATTACGGACATCGGCGCGGCCGTGGGCCAGCGGACCGTCCGGCCGCTTCCGGCGGGAGCCGTGCTTCGTCAGTCGGACCTTCAGGTGGTCCCGCTGGTGCACCGGTCGTCCACGGTGACAATCGTGGCCTGCGCAGGGCGCGTGACCGTGCGTTCCAGCGGGCAGGCGCTGGAGGAGGGAGTCTTCGGGCAGGTGATCAAGGTCCGCCCGGAGCACTCCCGGGAGCCCGTCTCGGCGCGCGTCACCGGCGAGGGGCGCGTGGAGATCCCGCTCTAGCTGAAGGAGTTACGAAGATGACGCGACGTTCCCTCACGATATGCGCTCTTGCAATGCTCGTCTGCGCGGTCCCGTCGGGAGCGCTGGCCCAGAGGAGCGGTTCGCTCTGGCGCGACGAGCGAGGTTCGCTCTTCACGGACCTGCGCGCGACGAAGGCCGGGGACACGGTCACCGTGCTGGTGATGGAATCCTCCATCGCCTCTCAGAAGGCGGCCACCGACCTGAAGCGCGATTCGAACTTCAAGGTGGGTCCCGGCAAAGGGTTCCTGTTCAAGAACATCGGCGAGATGTCCTACGGCGGGTCTTCGACCTCCAAAGGTGAAGGGAGCACCTCGCGCAGCAGCAATCTGATCACCCGCCTGACCGCCACAGTCACGGACGTTCTGCCGAACGGCAACCTGGTGATCCAGGGCGAGCGGGAGATCCGGATGAATGAGGAGAACCAGCTGATCCGCCTTTCCGGCGTCATCAGGCCTTCGGACGTCTCGCCGGACAACACCGTCTCCTCCACGCTGATCGCCGACGCGAGGATTGAGCTCACGGGCAAGGGTCCGATCGCGCAGCGTCAGCGGGAGGGGATCCTGACGCAGCTGATCCGGCTGCTGTTTTGAGGGAACCGGATCGGATTATCCGGTGTTTCCCGCCCCGAAGGGCCCCGGGCCGAAGTCCGCTCCCCGGGGCCCTTTGCCATTTCACCCGGGCCGGACCGTCCGCGGGACTAAAGTCCGGCCCTGCGCGGGCCGTTTGTATTCAGTGGCAGAGAAGGGCACCGGGAGAGTATGACCGTGAGACACACTGGAGTATCCATTCTGGCGGCGTTCGCGGCTCTCGTGACCGCGCTGAGCGCGGCTCAGGCGGCGCGGCTGAAGGACATCGCGAGGATTCAGGGGGTCCGGTCCAACCAGCTGGTGGGCTACGGCATCGTGGTGGGGCTGGACGGAACGGGAGACTCCCAGCAGGCCATCTTCACCGTTCAGAGCGTGGCCAACATGCTGGAGCGCTTCGGGCTTCAGGTGGATCCGGCGAAGGTGAAGATGCGGAACGTGGCGTCCGTGATGGTCACCGCCGACCTCCCCGCTTTCGTGACGGAGGGGAAGCGGCTGGATGTGACCGTCTCCAGCCTGGGGGACGCCAAGAGCCTTCAGGGCGGCACGTTGCTGCAGACGCCGCTGTACGGGGCGGACGGGCAGGTGTATGCCGTGGCGCAGGGTCCGCTTTCGGTCGGAGGATTCACCGCCGGAGGCGGCGGGACCAGCGTCACCAAGAACCACGTGACCGCGGCGCGAATCCCGGAGGGAGCGATCGTGGAGCGCGCGGTCCGGATGGAGTTCGCGGACGCGCAGGGACTCTCCATCCTGCTGAACACCCCCGATTTCACCACCGCCCGGCGCGCCGCCGACGCCATCAACGAGAGGCTCGGGACCGGAGCGGCTTCGGCGATCGACGCGGCGACGGTGCGGGTGAACACAGCGCTGACCTCTCCGGATGATGCCGTCTCGCTGATCGCGCAGATCGGGATGCTGGATGTGCGGCAGGACGATGTGGCCAGAGTGATCGTCAACGAGAAGACCGGGACGGTGGTCATCAGCGGAAACGTGACGGTGGGCAACGTTGCGGTATCGCACGGCAACCTGGCGGTGGAGATCTCCACCACGTTCAACGTGTCGCAGCCTCAGCCGTTCAGCCGCACAGGGACGACCGTGGTGGTGCCCGAGACCTCGGTGCGGGCTACCGAAACGCGGTCAGCGTTCCAGATAATAGAGGAGGGAAGCACGCTCGATGAGCTGGTGCGGGCCCTCAATGCCATGAAGGTCACTCCGCGCGATATCATCGCCATCCTGCAGGCGATCAAGCAGGCGGGCGCGCTGGGCGCGGAGCTGGTGGTCATCTGAAGGTTTCCGGGACACTGGAGGCTGGAATGCACGTGTCGAACATACATCCGGCGGGGGTATCGTCCGGAGAGATGAGCCGGGAGCGGGAGGAGCTCCGGAGAGCCTGTCAGGACATGGAGGCCACCTTCCTGCGCTACCTGCTGCGGAAGATGCGGGAGTCCATTCCGGACGACGGGCTGGTGGAGCGCTCCAGCGCCCGGAAGACCTACGAGGAGATGCTCGACGGGGCGCTCGCCGAGAGCATCAGCCGCCGGGGATCGTTCGGGCTGGCGGAGATGCTGTTCCGTCAGCTCGAGCCTTCCATCCGCAGCGAGGGCTCCGGCGCAGCGCCGGCAGCGTCCTCTCCGGGAAAGGATGATACAGGGCAGTGAACATATCCAACGCTTCGATCAACAGGATCAGCGGCATCGGGCTTCCGAAGGTCCATCCGGCGGGCCCGGCTGAGGAGGCCGGGGCTCCCGGCGCGGACCGGGTTGATGTCAGCCGCCGGGCGAGCGAGGTGGCCGCCGGGGTCCGGGCGGCGAAGGCCGCGCCCGAGGTGCGGGAAGACCGTGTGGCCGAGGCGGCGCGCAAGCTCCGGGAAGGCTCCCTGGAGAGGGATGCCGGCAAGCTGGCCGACCGCCTTCTGTCGTCGCTGACCGGCGGGGAGTGAGGACGAGCGATGTCCCCTGAAGCATTCGCGGCCCTGGAAGGGTCGCTGATCCAGAAACTGGAGGGTCTGGAGCGGCTGGTGGCGCTGGCCGAGGCCAACCGTCAGGCGCTCATCACCCACGACGTGGACGCCATCGTCGAGATCAACCAGAAGCAGACAGACGAGCTGTCGCGGCTGGACCGGCTGCAGCGGGCGTCCGCGAAGATGCTGGAGCGGCTGGCAGGGGCTCTGGGAGTGGAGGCTTCTGGCGTCAGCCTTTCGGCGGTGGCGCCCCTTCTTCCGGACCGGCAGCGCGAACGGCTGGAGGAGCTCTCCGGACGGCTCACCGAGGAGGCTTCGCGGCTTGCCACGGCATCGGAGATCAACGCCACGCTGTCCGCGAACGCGCTGGAGTTCATCCGTCTGACCCTGAACGCGGTGAGCCAGGCGCAGCGGGAGGAGGCCGGGGAGGCCGCGGCGGCGTCGCCGGGAAGCCTGGTGCTGGACGCGCAGGTCTAGGCGGAAGGAGGGCGGGATGGGCACGTTCACATCCCTGACGACAGCCGCATCCGGGATGCACGCCGCGCGGGCGGCGATGGAGATCATCGCCAACAACATCGCCAACGCCAACACCCCCGGCTTCAAGCGGCAGGCGCCCATCTTCGCGGAGGGAAATCCGCCCACCGGGACCTCCATCTCTTCCGCGACGGCGGGGTCTTTCACGGGGACCGGCGTCCAGCTGAAGGGCATCCGCCGGATCCAGGACGCCTTCCTGGACATGCGCATCAACGCCGCCACGCAGTCGAAGGCGCAGTGGAGCATCGCCCGGGACCTGCTGACCGCCGTCGAAAGCCAGTTCAACGAGCTGGGCGACAACGGGCTCGCCAGCCTGCTGGACCGGTTCTGGAACCAGTGGCGCGAGCTGGCCGCGAGCCCCGAGGGGCTCCCCCCGCGCTCCGCCGTGGTGGCCAGCGCGGACATGCTGGCCGGACGCATCCGCGAGATCTACGCGAACATCCGCGCCCAGCAGACCCAGATGAACTCCGGGGTGGCCACGCGTGTGGACCAGATCAACCGGATCGCCCGGGACATCGCGGAGGTCAACGAGAAGATCGTGGCGCTGGAGCACGGGGGCTACGGTCCGAACGACCTGCTGAACCGCCGGGATCAGCTGGTGGAGGAGCTTTCCGCGCTGGTGAACGTCTCGGCGCACGGCAACTCGGGGAGCGATTTCATCCTGAACATCGGCGGGCACGCCCTGGTGCAGGGCACCTTCCGGCGGGAGATCACGCTGGAGCAGGACGCGGCGGGAGCCTGGCAGCCGGTGTGGGCCGACGGGATGGGCCGGCTGGCCATCAACTCCGGCGAGCTGCGGGGGCTGCTGGAGATCCGCGATTCGGCCATTCCCCGGTATCTCGAGCGGCTGGACGCCATCGCAAACGCGCTCATCCAGCAGGTGAACGCCCTGCACCGGCAGGGTTACGGGATGTCCGGAAGCACGGGGGTCGACTTCTTCGCGCCGGGCAGCGGAGCGGCCACGCTGCGCGTGAACCAGCAGCTGCTGGACGATCCCAGGCTGGTTGCGGCCTCCGCCACCGGCGAGCCCGGCAACACGGCCATCGCCCAGGCCATCGCGGACCTCTCGGGGGCGTTGCTGATCGGCGGCGAGACGATCAGCCAGAGCTACCGTTCGCTGGTGACCGGCATCGGAGGGGACCTGGCGCTGGCCGAGCGGAGCGCCCTGACGCGCGAGTTCACCCTGCAGCAGCTCACGCGGCAGCGGGAGTCTGTATCGGGAGTGTCCCTGGACGAGGAGCTGGCGGACATGGTCCGCTATCAGCAGTCGTTCGCGGCCTCGGCCCGGATCTTCGAGGCCACCAACTACATCCTGCAGGTCCTGCTGGAGCAGGTGGGCGTGAGGTGACGGAGGAAGCCTGAATGCGCGTGACTCTGGGATCTCAGATGGATTACGCCAAAGCGAACATGTCGGCCAGCTACGCGCGCCTGGTGCGGCTTCAGGAGCTGGTGGCAAGCGGCAAGAAGGTCAGCAGGCCCTCGCACGACCCGGTGGCGGCGAACCAGAGCCTGTACTACACCCAGCAGCTTGCGGACATCGAGCAGTATCTGCGCAATGCCGGCATCGCGAAAGACTTCATGGCCCGGACGTCCGTGGCCCTGGACGAGGTCTACAGCCAGATCCAGTCCGCCATCGGGGACGCCCGGAGCTCCATCAACGCAACGATGTCGCGGGCCGCGCGGGAAGGGCTGGCGGCCAAGCTGGACGCCCTGCTGGAGCGGCTGCGCGACGTGGCGGACACGCGGCATCTCGGCCGCTATATCTTCTCCGGGCACCGCACGGACTCGCCCCCCGTCGCGCTGGAGCACCGGTTCACTGGGACGGGTGCGTTCGTGCCGCAGGCCACCGGAGGCACGCTGACCATCAACGGGGTGGCCATTGCCGTCGAGCCGGGCGACACCGCGGCGGCCCTGATCGCGCGCATCAACCAGAGAAGCGGGCTTCACCGGGTGACCGCGCGGGACAACGGCGCGGGCGGGGTGGAGCTGCGCATGGCGCATCCGGACGGCGGCAACGTCATCCAGGTGGCGGTGTCCGGGGGATACACGCTGGACCAGATCTTCGGGACGGCGCCGGTGGAGACGGTGGGGACGGGCTTCACGTACGGGGGCGGGGACGGCTCCGTGCGCATTCAGGTGAGCCCGTCCACGGTGGTCTCCGCGAGCACCACGGCGGCCGTCGTGTTCAACCTGGACTCGGCGGCCGCGCCGGGCGAGCCGGACCTGTTCCGGGTCATCCAGGATCTGAAGCGGGCCATTCTGGACGCCGACGTCCCCGCGACGGAGCTGGGCATCACGCGGCTGGAGGCGGCGTCGAAGCGCGTGCTTGCGATGCGGGTGGAGTTCGGGGGACGCATCCAGAACCTGGAAGGGATGGTGGGGCATCTGGAACAGACACGGGACAATCTCAAGGAATTGCGCTCCAGGACCGAAGATGCAGACGTGGCTCAGGCCGTGGTGGACCTGAAGACCCAGGAGCAGGTCTATCAGGCCGCGCTGTTCTCTGCCTCTTCAGTGTTCCGTCTGACACTGCTCGATTATCTGAGGTAGGCGGCGCGGGCCGTCTCCTGGGAGGGCTGTTTGTGATGAACCTGGTCACGCGTTTCGGTGAGATCGAGATCGAGGAGAAGTCCTGCATCCAGTTGAAGGACGGTCTGGTGGGGCTTCCGCAGGCGAAACGGTTCTGCCTGCTGTCGCACCGGGAGGATTCTCCGTTCCTTTGGCTACAATGTCTCGATGAGCCGGCGCTGTCGCTGGCGGTCATCAATCCGATGGATTTCTTCAACGACTACGAGTTCGATCTGCAGGACGCGGATGTGGAGGCCCTGGGGCTGACCAGCGCGGAGGACGCGGTGGTCCTGACGACGGTGACCGTGGATGAGGAGGGCCGCGTGACGACCAACCTGCTGGGGCCGATCGTGGTGAACCGCAGGACACTGGCAGCCAAACAGGTGGTGCTTTCGAGCGAAAACTACTCGCCCAGGCATCTGCTCTTCCAGCTGAAACCGAAGCCGGAGGGCGCGGCGAAGGAGGCCGGGACGCGGGCGGCGTAGGAGAGCCGGGTTAGAAAAAGGGTGAAGCAGGATGCTGGTACTGGCCAGGAAGGTCGGGCAACAGATCGTCATCGGGGATCAGATCGAAGTCACCGTCCTCGAGGTGCGCGGGGAGCAGGTGAGGCTGGGCATCAACGCGCCCCGCTCCATCGCCGTGCATCGTAAGGAGCTGCTCGAGCAGGTGGCCCGGGAGAACGTGCGCGCGGCGGGCGTGGACCGCGAGTCCCTGAACGCCGCCGCCGAGTCCGTCGAGCGTCCGGATTCAGAGGACGGCTCCGCAAGGTCCTCCTAGCTCCTCGCAGCGCCTCTCCTCAGCGGGATTCCTGCGCGAACCCCCTCGCCAGAGGAAGGGAAGCTCTGCGGGCCCTGCCGGCCACACCTCTCCAGGACCCAAACCTGCAATCTCCTTCGCAAGCGGCGCAAAAGTGTGATAAAGGCCGCAATCACTTTGTTATTTCTCGTGATCTCCCGTGGAACAACGCAGATGAATGGCCGAACCCGGCCCTCGGTGGTTTGCTGAAAGGCACGGGTCAGACCTGAATTCCGAAAAGGTGGCGTGGACAGTCAGAGTGTCACGCTGGAGGTCGCCCGGTACCCTTGCGGGAGCCGAATCGGTCTGGCGGAATGGCTCATTCGAAGGCAAGCGCCCGGCATGAGGCCGGGCGGGAAATCCAGAAGGGGCAGACATTCAAGGAGGATCTCAAATGTCGCTTCGCATCAATCTGAACAGCGCCGCGCTCCAGAGCAGCCGGGTCCTTCGCTCGAACGACGACATGGTGACCCGCTCCATCGAGCGCCTGTCGTCCGGGTACAAGATCAACCGCGCTGCGGACAACCCGGCGGGACTGGCTATCTCCGAGGCGTTGCGCGCCCAGATCGGCGGCCTGAAGCAGGCAATCTCCAACACTCAGGACGCCGTCAACATGGTGAAGACCGCGGAAGGCGCCCTCACCGAGGTGCACTCGCTGCTGCGCTCGATGAGAGACCTGGCGGTGCATGCGTTGAACACCGGAGCGGTGGACGCCACCCAGCTGGCAGCCGACCAGGCCCAGATCCGCTCGGCCATCGAGGCCCTGAACCGGATCGCTGACACGACGGCGTTCGGCGGACGGAAGCTGCTGGACGGCACCGCCGGCGTGCAGGCGCAGGTGACCTCCGGTCTGACGAACGGGCAGTTCATCTCCGGAAGCACGGCGACCAAGTCCGGTACCTACACCATCACCATCAACACGGCCGCGACGCAGCGGACCGTTGTGGGCGCTAACGCCTACACCGCCGCGAACGGCGCCATCATCATCAACAACGTGTCAGTTGCTCTGACGGCCACCGACACGGCCGCGACGGCGGTCGCCAAGATCAACCTGGTGTCGGGCCAGACGGGGGTGACGGCCTCGCAGAGCAACAACATCATCACGTTGACCAGCGTCGCCTACGGCTCGGGCGCCAAAATCGACATCAGCTACAGCGGCGGTGTGACTCGGGACAACTTCTTCGGCGGCGCGCCGACGGTGACCGCGGGCGTGGACGTGGTGGCCTCCTTCACGGGCGGCTCGGTCAACGCCAGCAACATCACGGGCAATGGACGGACCTGGACCGGCCCCGCGAACTCCGACCTGGCAGGCGCGGTGTTCTACCTGAACGGCGCGGCAAACAGCACTCTTCAGGTCACGGTGACTCAGGGGTCCCTGCAGTTCCAGGTTGGCTCCGAAGTCGGCCAGACGGCCGCCGTGAACGTGACCGGCACGGCCGCGAACAAGCTGGGAGTCGGTGCCACGGGCCTGGAGACGAGCGCCCAGACGGTGGCGGACATCGATGTCACCACGACGGCCGGCGCCCGGGATGCCGTGCGCTTGATCGACCAGGCCATAAAGCAGGTGTCCACAGTGCGGGGCGACCTGGGAGCGGTGCAGAAGAACGTGTTCGAGAGCGCCATCAACTCCCTGTCGATCGCCGTGGAGAACATCATGGCCTCGGAGAGCTCGATCCGGGACACCGACATCGCCGCGGAGATCTCCGAGTTCACGAAGGCCCAGATCCTGATGAACTCCAGCATTGCAATGCTGGCCCAGGCGAACCAGGCGCCGCAGGCTCTCCTGCAGCTGCTCCGGTAAGCCGGGACTGACTGGAATCACGAGCGAGGCCCCGTCTTCCGCAGGCGGGGCCGCCGTTCCCCAGCCAAGACAGTATGCCCCGCTCCGGCAGGCGGTCATCCGGTCTGCCGGCGGGGCATCCGGCTCAGCAGAAATAGGGAGGACCGTTGGACCGGACCAGATCCGTGACACCCCTCCGGGTCTCCGACCCTGACGCTGCGGCCCGGCAGCAGACCGTCCTGGCCATCGTGGACTGCCAGGCCGTGGCCGCGATTCACGATACCATCGCTCACGATCATCTTTTCGAGCTTCACGACTGTGCCAGTCCGGCGGATGAGCTCGGTCTGGCGGCGTGACGGGACTTGCGGGCATCGAGGGCCCGCTCCCCTGCAGACGATCTGGAGAAGAAGAGGGCGGCCGCACAGGCGGCCGTGATGGGAGGATAATGCTAAGATGCCCGGACTTGGAAGCGTGAGCGGGCTTGCCTCCGGCATCCCGACCGACGAGATCATCGCGAAGATCATGGCGTACCGCCAGCGCCCTGTCGAGCTTCTGAAGGGGCAGCGGGATGCTCTTTCCGAGAAGCTGAAGGCGTGGCAGAACGTGAACGCCAGACTGCTGGCCGTGCGGATGAGCGCCGCGCAGCTGGCGTCGGCGTCCGCGTTCGAGACCCTTTCCGCGAAATCGTCCAACCCTGACGCTCTGACCGCCACCGCGGCCGCAGGCGCCCCGTCAGGAACCTACACGCTGCGGGTGCTGCAGGTGGCGCGGGCGCATCAGCTGGGTTCCGACCAGCGCTTCGCGGACACCACGACGACCAGCATCGGGACCGGGGCCATCACGATCACCAACACTGCGACCGGCGCCGTCACGTACGTCTACATCCCCGAGGGGGCCGGCCATCTGGAGGCGGTCCGGGACGCCATCAACGCCTCCGGCGCGGACGTGTTCGCGAGCATCGTGAATGACGGCTCCGGGTCCACTCCCTATCGATTGCTCATCACCAGCAAGACGACCGGGACGGCGGGAGAGATTCAGGTATCCACGAGCCTGACGGGCGGGACAGGGCTGTCGTTCACCGGCCCGGACAGCGTGGTGACGGCCGCGACGAACGCGCGGGTGCAGATCGGGGCGGGCGGCACGCCCATCGTGGTCGAGAGCTCCACCAACACCATCACCACCGCGCTTCCCGGGCTCACGCTGAACGTGAAGTCGGTCTCGGCCTCCGAGTTCACCCTGACGGTATCGCGCGACAACGAGGCCATCGTCCAGAAAGTCCAGGATCTGGCAAAGGCGTACAACGACTTCGTGGACTATGTGAAGGAGGTGGCCAGCTACGATGCCGAGCTGAAGAAGGGCGGACCTCTGCTCGGGGAGTTCGGGCTTCAGGGCATAACCTCGGACCTCTCCGGCATCCTTGTCCGCAGCGTCAGCGGCCTCAGGCCCGCCGTCTCCGCCCTCAGCAGCGTGGGAGTCCGGATGGCGAGCAACGGGAAGCTGATGGTGAACGAGGCGGAGCTTCGGGCGAAGCTGGAGTCCGACCCCTCGGGGGTGAGCGCGCTTTTCGCCCGGTCCGGCACCGCGACCGATCCCTCCATCCGGTTTGTGACGGCGACGGGCAAGACGAAGGAGTCCACCGGCTCGGGATGGGCGGTCGAGATCACCCGCCTGGCCACCCAGACGCGCGTGACCGCCGGGGCACAGATGTCCGGTCCGCTTCAGCAGGCGGAGACCGTGACGATCAACGGCGTGGCCATCAACCTCACCGCCGGGATGACTCTGGAGCAGGTGGTGGCCGCGATCAATGCCAGGAAGGATTCGACCGGCGTGCTCGCTTCCGCGACGCAGGCCGACGGCACCGGGACCGGCAGCTATCTGACTCTGACCAGCGTTGCCTTCGGCTCCAGGGCGGTCGTCAGCGCCTACAGCAGCGTCAGCGCCCTGACGCCAGGCTCCACCGGGCTCGGCACCGTGAATGTGACCGGCTCGAACCCTGAGGGAGAGACCGGCTCCGGCACGGGCGCTCAGGGTGTGGACGTGGAAGGCACCATCAACGGTGAGCCCGCGACCGGCAACGGCAAGGTCCTGACGGGCAACTCCGGCAATGCCACGACCGACGGGCTTTCCATCCTGGTGAACTCCTCGGCCACGGGAGAGAAGGGTTTCGTCACGTATTCCCGGGGCGTGGCCGCCGGGCTGGCGGACCTGCTGGAGCGCCTGACCGATCCCGCCAGCGGGGTGCTGACCAATCTGCAGCAGGGGGTGCAGACGCGCATCGATTCCCTGAACAGCGAGATGAACCGTATGGTGGACCGGCTGGCCGCTATGGAAGAACGTCTCAGGGCACAGTTTGCGGCCATGGAGTCGAGCCTGAGCCGTCTGCAGAGCCAGTCGCAGTATCTGATGCAGGCCATGGCCAGCCTGACAGCGGCGCGCACGAACAACAGAAAGTAAGAACTTCAGGGGGACCGCGCCCTTGAGCGGAGTCCGGGGTTACCAGCAGTATGCGATGAACGAGGGGGCCACGGCCGGCCCCGAGCGCCTGGTTGTGATGGCCTATGACGGGATGGTGCGTTTCCTGCGCGAGGCGGAGGACGCCATGCGTGCCAGGGACCGCGACCGTCAGAACGCCGGGATCCAGCGTGTCCAGAACATCATCTCCGTTCTGGCGGCAAGTCTGGACCCTTCGGCGTCAGAAGGGCTGGCGCGCAACCTCTCGGCGCTCTACGACTGGTTCTATCTGCGCCTGGCAGAGGCGAACATCAGGGACGACGCGGAGATGCTCGGCGAGGTCCGTTCGCAGCTCGAAGGGCTTCGCGACGCCTGGCAGGAGGCGGAACGGCGCAGCAAGGTTGAGCGCCTCGCCGCCGCGGCGTCCGGGCTTCTGGAGGCGGCCTGATGCTCCCGGCCGGCGCGGAGGAGCTCGGCCGCCTGAACGCGCTGCTGGGCGAGTGGGTCGCGCTGACGCGAAGCGCCCTGACCCTGGACCCGGAGGACCAGGCCGGCGTGACCGCCGTTCTGGACCGCCGCGAGCAGCTGATGCCGCTCATCGCCCGGCTGGCGGCCGCGGCGGATGCAGGCGGGGAGTCCGGGGATGAGCCGGACGCGGCGCTTCAGCGGGAGCGCCAGCGCTGCCTCGAGCTGTGCGGCCAGGCCGCCGAAATGGACAGGCGGTGGGCGGAGAAGATGGCGGAGCGCCTGGAGGACGTCACGCAGCAGCTGGGACGGGTCCGCGCGGCGCGGAGGCTGGGCCGGTCGTGCGGCGGCCGGGAGGAGGCGGCCGATGCCAGGTTTCTGGACCACAGCACTTAGCACGGCGTTGCTTCTTGTGCCGGCCTCCCGCGCCGCTGCCGTGCAGGTAAGGGTGGAGGTGCTGGCCACCCCCCCTGCGGCCCCTCTGGCGGCGCTCCAGCAGAGCCTGCGCGAAGCCCGCTCGACCGGGATGCTGCGCGTGTACAGCGCTGGCCGCAGCCGGGAGGGACGCAACATCCCGCTGGTGGTCATGAGTCCCACGGGCCGTCCGTCAATGGCTCCGGTCCGGGTGCTGATCATCTGCGGACAGCACGGGGACGAGCCTGCCAGTGTGGAGGCGGTCTCCGACATCATCCGCCACTGCGCGAGCGGAGCAGACCCCTCAGAGCTGCTGAGCCCGTCGCTCCGGAGAAGTTCGGGGGGACTTCCGGGATTGAGGGACGTTCTCTGGATCATCGTGCCCGCGGCCAATCCGGACGGCTTGCAGAAGGGCAGCCGCTCCAACAGCTCCGGAGCCGACATCAACCGCGACTGGCGGGCACGGACGCAGCCCGAGACGCAGGCGGTGAAGCGGGCCTTCGTCCGGTGGGCCCCGCATCTCGTGCTGGACCTCCATCAGTGGAGCCCGGACGATCCTCCTCCGGCGGACAACGGGCTGGAGATGGCGCATCCTCCCCTGCGCTCGAACGGGATCGAGCACGCCCTGGCCGGCCGCGTGCTCCCCGCAGTCCGCGCCACCGGCCGCGCCGTGTCTCTGGTGTCTTCGCGGCCCGGGGCGGATCCTTCCCTGGCCCATCGTTACTTTGCGTCCACGGGGGCGGCATCGTTCCTGATCGAGACGGCCGCCCGCAGCACTCCCGGGGAGCGGCGCCGGATGCTGCGGGACCTGGTGCTTTTGCTTTCCGACGCCGCTGGCCGGACCGGCGAAGCGGCCTGGGAGAGGGCTCTTGCCGGAACGCCCGCCGGAGCGGCTGCGGCATCTTTCCGGTATCCGGACGAGTTCCGTCAGTGGGTGGCCTCCCGCGACGGCTCTGGCCGGGACGGGCGGCAGGAGCCGCTTGCGGATATGCGTCTGTGGGCGGCGGCGCTGGCTCTGGGTCTGGCGGTGATGCGGGGAGGGCGGGAGCCGGCGCGGGCGCAGGTGAGGCCGCTCTCCGGCGGGCGCGTCTCACCGGTGCGGGGCAGGCTGCTCGGGCCGGGCGCCAGGCGGTCCGCGGTCCGGCAGCTGCGGCATCAAGGCGATCCACTGCTGAAGAACATCCTGCGCAGAGCGGGCGGACGTGCCGAAAACATGCCGTATGGACTGCGCGGCCGACCCGCCTTCAGGGCGGCGGCCGCATCCCCGGCGGGGGGAGGCGACCGATGACCGAACGGTTTTCCGGATACTGTCAGGAGCTGCTGGCCTACCTGTTGGAGCGCTCATCCGCCGCGGTGGCCGAGCTCGAGCGCGACGGCACGGTGAAGAGCGCGAACCCGGCGCTTGCCGCTCTTGCGGGCGTTCCCGGCGACTGTTTTGCGGGCCGGCGCCTGGAGGATATCGTGGCGCCCTCCTTCCGCCAGCCGTTCCTCGAGGCTGTGGAAGAGGCACTTCTGGGCGCCCGGGTGGAGAGCCGGTTGAGCGTGCTGTCCCTGGACGGGCTTCTCCGGCCGTGCGCCCTGCAGATCTGGCCCGGAGAGGACACTCTGCTCGTGCTGCTCGAAGAGGAGTGCGAAAGGGACGAAGAGCAGTCCGTCACCGGCGCCGAGACGCCGGAGGCGTTCCACCGGCAGCTCAGCCTGGAGCTGTACCGTGCGTCCCGCTACCATCGTCCGCTCGCGGTCGTGAAGTGTGAGGCGGACGGTCTGGAGGACATCCGAAGCCGGCACGGGGAGGAGGTGGCGGGCAGGCTTCTGGCGATGATCGGCTGGGCGCTTCGCAGCCATACGCGGCGGACGGACGTTGTCGCCCGGATGAGTTATTCCCAGTTCGCCCTGCTGCTGCCGGAGACCGATCTCATCGGCGCCTACGTGGTGGCGGAAAAGCTCTCCAAGACCGTCCGGGATGTCAGCGTGGAGACGGCTCTCGGCCATCTGCATCCGACAGCCTGTTTCGGGGTGGTGGCGGCTTCCGACGCCGGCGGCAGCACGCCGCAGACGCTGCTGGAGGCGGCCGACTGGGTGCTGTCCCTGGCCCGCCGCTCCGGCCCGGGCGGCATCGAGGCGGCGCCGAGCGTCGCCTACCGGCTCGCAGGCTGAGCCATTCCGCCGCGGGGCGGGCAGAGCCTGCGCTCCACCCGCCGCGCCGCCTCGTCCAGCTCCTCCTCCGGCGCGACGACCATCATCGCGAACGCAAGCGCTTCCTCCGCCGGAATTACCAGGAGCCCGTCGGTTTGCTGCGGCTGCCGGGTGGCGAGCGTCTGCCAGCGTCCTTCCCGGATGCGGCCGGCCCGGACCCGCGCCCTGCCGGCCGGGTAGCCGTTGATCTGCACCTGCCCCCGTCCCAGAAGATGGACGGCCAGCATCGCGCTTTCGGTCAGCGGCCGCCCGTCCAGGGACACCAGGGCCGCGGGCGACTCCAGGCGGGCCCACTCCTTTTCGCCTATGGTCACGGATCCGGAGGCGATGACGCTGACCGGCTGTCCGCCCTGCCGGATCAGCAGCACGGAGGCTCCGGAGGGAAGATCGAGCTCCACGCCGCCGGAGAACCGGACTCTGCGCGGTTCGGCGGAGCGGTTCACCGCGAAGAGCGCCTCCTCCCCCTCCCCCTTCCCCGGGCACCGGAGGGCCAGAACCTCCGGGGCATCCGGGACCAGCGTCCGGACCGGGATGCCCGCCAGCTCCAGCGCCCGGGCGTAAAGAGCCGCGGGCGCCGACTCGAGCTCCCGCGGGACGGGGTCGAAAAGCGCCAGCCCGTCCCCGGCACGGTTGACCCAGACAGGCTCCCTTTCGTCCCGCCCGGCGCCGGCGGCCCGCACTTCGATGACCGGGCGCAGGTCCCCGTTCCCGTCGCGCTCCGTGTTCAGAGGCGCGATCAGCTCCCGGACAAACTCGAGACCGAACAGCCGGGAGAGGCGCTCGGTCCGGGTCCGCCGCCGGTGTGCGTCGAAGGAGATGTCCCCGGTCACCAGCAGCACGCCGCCGCCGCGCACGAACGCCTCCAGCTTCTCGAACGCTTCATCTTTCAGGGTGTACGGCACCGGAAGAATGGCCGCCCTGGCCTCCGGAGGCAGGCGGTCGAGCGCGCTCTCGTTGACCACACCGAACTCCACCTGCAGCGCCAGCAGCGCGTCGATGGCCCGCAGGAGCGCCCCGTTGACCTCCTCGGCCCGGGCTCCCATCCGGTTCAGGTCGGGAGCGATAAGATAGACGCGGGGCGGAACGTACGCCGGCCGGAAGTCACGGGTGGCCAGGGCAAAGGCGCGGAAGGCCAGCAGGGTCTCCCGCGGCAGCCCGTCGGCGGGGGTGTTGATGCCCCACGGGAAGACGTTGTCCGGCATCTCCTTCCAGCACCAGTTCAGGATGAAGGCTCCCCCCAGCCCGAGCGTCGTGCCGGCGGCTTCGAGATACCACGGCCAGTCCGCCGCTTCGCGTGTGATCCCCCGGATGCGGGCGTCGTGGTCGGCCGTGCTGCCGAACTCGCCCACCGTCAGCGATTTGCCCTCGAAGCGGCGGTCGATCACCTTGATCTCGGGCGCGAAGCGGCGCCGGTCTCCGTAGTAGTGCTTGTTCGCAAAGTCCAGCCACGCCGTGCCCAGAAGCTGGTCCGCAAACGTCATATGCTGGATGAAACCGATGGTGACGGGCGCCTTCGACACCTGCCGGACGCCTTCCGCGTTGGCCCTGGCCCAGCGGTCCAGAAGCCACACGCGGAACAGCCCGAGATCCGCCAGCCGGACATCCGCCCAGTCCTTTCCCCCCGCCGGGAGCTCAACGCTGCCGGGCCGCTCATCGGGCGCCAGAGTCCCCCAGGCCTCCAGCAGCGCTTCCCGCGACCCGTAGCGGTCCGTCAGGAAGCGGTTCCACAGCGCGCGGTCGGTCTCCGGGCGGTCCAGCGCCACCTCCGGCTCGTTCTGGATGTCGAAGAAAACGTGCGGGCAGTCCCGGTAGCGCCCGGCGACAAGGGAGGCGAAGCGGCGCTGCGCTTCCAGCTCGTCCTCCGTCAGGTTCAGGCCCATCCAGTCGTGGAGGCTCAGCATCAGAGCGACGCCGTGCCGGGCCGTCAGCTGCGCCAGCGCGTCGAGCCGGCGCTCCAGCCACCGCGGCAGCGCGTCCACATTCAGGTCCAGCGGCCGGGCGCGCGGCTCTCCGGTCTGTGAGACGACAAAGGGGCTGAAATGCAGGATCCTCATCACGGACATCCCCGCGCCCCGCATCGCGTCCAGGTCCCTTTTCCAGACAAGAGGGTCTTCGAATGCCGAAGAGAAGACCGCACCGGTCTGGTTGGTGCCCAGTAGGAACGAAGGCTTACCGTCCCGCTGGAAATAGTTGTCCGCCAGGCGCATTTCCGGGCCCGACTGCATGATCTGACGGTCCTCCACACAGAAACCCGTGCGCATTTCGTCGGAGCGGGATCCCGCGCTCATCCGGCAGACCACTTCATAGAAGTCTTCGCCCGGGGCCACGGGAACGGTCCACAGACCGGTGAAGCGCTGCTCGAAGCCGGGCGGGATCTCCTTCTCTTCAGGAGGAAGCTTGAGCACAGAGATGCCATCTTCGGTGAAGATCTCGAACTGAACCCATACCGTGACCGGGCTGCGCTGAAAGTTGGCCACGCTGACGCTCACACTGACCGCCTCGCCCGCCCGGTACAGCGCAAGGTCGGTCCGGAGCGAGTGCAGATACACCTTCTGGACCAGCCGTTCCAGGATGTCCGCGAACTCCGCCGCGAGCGGCCCGGAGCGTGCGAACAGGTCCCGGTTGGTGACCCCGAACGCGGCCCAGCTGGAGCCGCGGAAAGGGCCGGCGTGGTGGTGGACGATCTGGCCCAGCGCGCCGGTCTCCCGTCCCGCGGCGTCGAAGGACATGAGCAGGGGGATGCGCCGGGCGTGCGGGACCGGGAAGACCGGATCGTTGGAGCCGAGCAACGCGCAGGCCGCCCAGCCCTCGAAGGGGCCTTCCAGCCGCACCCGCGGGATGAAGTCCACGAGCGACTCAGCGTAGGCCGCTCGCCTGAGCGGATAGGACGGGTCGAAGAGCCCGATGGTCCCGGGCGGCGGTCCCTGTCCATCCGCCGGAATGGCGTAACGGTGGTTCAGGAGGGCCGGCGGCTCCTCCCTGTCCATCCGCTCGACCGTCAGCGCCTGATCCACGGTCTGCCAGCCCTCGCCTGCGCGGACACATGGCCGGTCGAAGGCGTATCCTCCGGTGGTGAAGAGGCTCCCCCCGGACATCAGGTAAGAGCGGATGGCGTCCGTGGCGTTCAGGGGATAGTAGGGCGCGCAGGGGATGACGAGCACATCGAAGTTCGACGGCGACAGGTAGCCGGGACTCTCCAGCGCGGATGCCGAGAGCAGAGTGGCTCCGTATCCGGCGCGCGTGGCAAGCTCGGCCAGGAACTCCGGGTCCGAGGCGGAGAGGGACCCCCGATTCCCGGCGTCCGTCGTGGGGCGGGTCAATCTGTGCGGCTCTTCGGTCTCCGGGCGGCGGATGACGAAGTTCTCGGCGAGGATGGCGATCCTGCCCCTTTCGCCTTCGACGCGGACGGGCGGAGGAAGCCGGGCCGGCGACTCCGCCGGGGTCTCCCCGGCCAGGACCGGGCGCATCTCCGCGATGGTCACGTCCAGGTCCGCAAAGTTGCATCCGACCAGCAAACGGTCCGCGCCGCCCATCCCCCGCTTTCCGTCTCCGGAGGGCTCGTAGCGGAACAGACCGACGGGAACCTCCGTCTCGTGCCATCCCTGGCGGAGTGCTCCGAAGGGCTGCCCGTCCACCGTCACCTGTTGCGCCCACCGGTCACCGTCCGGCTCCAGAAGCCACAGATGCAGGGACGCTCCGGCTCCTGACGAACGTTTCTGGAAGCGCAGCCGGATGGCGCGGGTCTCGGGCGCGAGGGCGACTCTGCGGGCAACAGTCCCCCGGTGGGGCTCGGAATCGCGATAGATGAGCCGCAGCGCCGGGAGACCTCCCGCCTGGACGGAAGTGTCCGCGACGATCGCCGGGGGGTTGCCGCCGTCGGGGTGAGGCGCCCATTCCTCGACGGGGACGGCGAGGTCCGGCTGTCCGCTTCCCTGCGCCCGCGCGGGCGGCGCCGGGCCCGGCAGGCCGATGCACACAAGGAACGCCGCGGCGGTGGCGAAGCTGACTTCCCGCATGAAAATCTCCATCGTTCCAGGGGCTCCTCGACGGGCTCCGGAAGGCCTCCTGTCTGCGGCTGCCGCCATACAGCTTATACCCGTTTCGCGGAACAGGTACGGGTGCCGCGGGGGAACGCTTCGAAGTGTGGCTGCGCGAATCCCGGTATTTCTGGCGGGATGGGCGGAACGGGGGGAGTGGAAGAACCAGATGTATCCTCCTCCCTGCCTCCGTCGCGGACGCTGGCCGGGACGGGGTTGACATACGCGCCGATGCAGACGCCGCCGGCCGGTCAGGATGTGACCGCAGGGTGGTTTCCGGGGCCCCGGTTGGCCCCGGCCGGTCTGTGTCAGGGCGCGCCGCCGGGGCGGCGGTCTAACCAGAGATCAAGCGGCTGGTTAGGCTGCTCTCCTGGAAGTGGAAGGGGCGGCAAGGCCGTCCCTTCCGCTGTGTACGGCCCTGGAGGGTCCTGACGCGCGCGATCGTTCGGCCGGGAACGGGAGGAGGGCGGACTGCGTGTGCCGAACCACCCGGGGATGACGGGGTCCCGCCGTCCTTCGAGAAAGGTTCGGAACAGATGTACGCTTCCGTTCGTGACCACATCGTGCTGCAGGTCTGGCCGACTCTGGCGTCCGGGCTCGAGGCGCTGAGGCTGGATGCTGTGGAGTTCGAAGTGACGCGCGAAATGCGTGTCCGCAACGTGGAGCCGGTGGATGGGGCGGATTTCTCCGTCCTGGACAGCGAGGAGAACATCCGCCGGTGGGCCGAGCACCTCGCGACACACGGTGTGCGGGCGAGCGCCTTTCTGCTGGGGAACGATTTCAACCGGGAGGATCTGGAGGAGGAGGTGGCCTAGGTCACAGGCGTCGTTGACGCCGCCGGGCAGCTGGCCGTCCCTGCAGTGCGGATCGACGCCGCGATGTCCGGCGAGGCGGAGATGAGCCTGGACGCCCGCGTGCGGCGCTTCGCCGACTGTATGAAGCGCGTGCTGGACAACACGGACTATCATATCGTGGATCTCGGCATCGAAAACCATGGACGGCAGGGAAACGACCCGGACTTCCTGGACCTGGTGCTGGACAGTGTGGGTTCGCCGCGGCTGGGCCTGACGCTGGACACGGGCAACTTCTACTGGGCCGGGCATCCGCTGGACCGGGTGTACGAGATCATCGAGCACTTCGCGCCGCGGGTGAAGCACACGCACTGCAAGAATATTGCCTATCCGGTGGAGCTGCAGCAGACACGGCGCGAACTGGGCTGGAAGTATGGCGATTACGTCAGCCCGCTGCCGGACGGAGATATCGATCACTTCAAGGTGGCACGGATCCTGAAGGCCGCCGGGTATGCGGGCGACCTCTGCCTGGAGGACGAGAGCCTGGGACGCTTCCCGCGCAGTCAGTGGAGCGAGGTGCTGGTGCGGGACGCCGACCACCTGCGGGGCGTGATCGGCTACTGAGCTCTGGCAAGGCCTGTCTCCCGCGGGATTGCCGGTGGAGTCTTTTGGAGAGATAATGAGACTGAGTGTCGTGCCTGCTTCCGGAGATTCCACAATGAGACAGGCTGAGCTACAACTGACTCCGCAGAGGGCGGCCGTGCTGGAGGCGGTCCGTGAGGCCAAACGCCACGTGGACGCGGCCGAGGTGTTTCAGATGGTGCGGAGCAAACTGCCGCGCATCAGTCTGGGAACCGTGTACCGCTCCCTGGGAGCGCTGGCCGAAGCGGGACTGGTGCACCAGATCGACAACGGCTCCGGGCCGGCCCTCTACGACGGCAATCTGGACCCCCATCAGCACATTGTCTGCCGTCGCTGCGGGCGGGTGGCGGACCTGGATATCAGCATCGCTAACGGGGAACTGGACGAGGCGGCCCGGCGCAGCGGATTCGCATCGGTGGAGCACAGCCGCGTCGATTTCCACGGCATCTGCAGAGACTGCGCCTGAGGGCGCCGGCCTGCGGCTATTCGAAGGCCAGAATCTCGGCTTTGAGCTGGCCGATAATGCGGCCCATGCGAAACATCTCCGTCGCGTCGCCTTCGGTCAGCTTGATATGCGTGGCGTCCACGAACGCGTCGGGCGCCGTGCAGTCCAGGGGAACCCAATGAGCGCCCGTCCAGATCTCGTTCCAGGCGTGATAGTAGAAGTCCCCGCGGTTCAGCACCAGCCCGCCCACGACCCGGCAGGGGATCCCGGATGCCCGGGCCAGAGCCGCAAACAGCACCGAGTAGTCCCGGCAGACCCCTGACAGGTCTTTCAGAACGTCCGTGGCTGGCCGCAGGATTCCCATCTCCCCGCGGGGTTTCATCGAGCGGTGGATCCAGTCCCGGATGGCCAGGGCGGCCCGGTAGATGTTCTTCTCCTCGCGCACGATGTCGCGCGCTCTCCGGCGGATGGCGACGGCGTCGGAGTCCACATAGGCGGCAGGGCTCAGCCACGGCCTGAGGGAGTCGTCTTCCACCGGCAGCGACCCGGACCCGGCAGGATCGAAGGGTTCCGCGCGGATGAGCAGAGTCGCCGTGCTGGACCCGTCCGTCTCCCCCCGCTCCAGCACCCGCTGGCGGGAGTCTTCGAGCACGAACGTCTCGTCCGGCAGCCCAATGAGCCGGATATGCAGCCTGCGCAGCTTTCCCGTAGAGGGAAGGTCCACATTGGAGCGGACGCTCGTGAGGATGGCGAAATCCTGCGGCGGGCGGTATTCGGCGGGCTGGATCCCCATAGCTTTTTCGCGGGGCTCCCGAAGCATGGTGATACCCATTGCGGCATCGATGCGCAAGACCTGGCCGTCCTCCAGCGACTGGTAAGTGGTCAGCTCGGCAACGGGCGTCTTCGTGAGGATGACCAGGGTCTCCACCGGCTTCCCCTCGAACTGGATGGTCTCCCTGCGGTCCACGCGGACGGTCAGGTCGTCTAGGGTGAGTGTGAGGGGGTTGAACGACTTTCGCTGAAAGACATCGCCGACCTTCATTCCCCGCTCCAGGGCCGTGACGTAGGCGTCGCCAGCGAGCTCGGTGCCGCGAGGGACGGGTATGGAGCGGCGGCTCTCGCCGGAGTCCGTCACCAGAGTGCACTGGATACTGTCCTGTCCGATCTCGGCGATGACGCGGGTCGTCTTGCCTCCGCTGGACATCTCGAACTCCTCGTGGACAGGGCGGGCCGACAGGTCGGAATAGACCACTGTGCGGATCTGCTGGACCATCGTCTGACCCAGCACGGTCAGCTCTGTGCGCGAGCTGCTTTCCGTCCGGATCGCGGGCGCTCCCCGGAACTGCTCCCGGCTCTGGCGGATGTTGGTGTAGCCGATCTTCAGCCTGCCCAGATACATCCCGAGCCAGAGGTCCAGCTCCGGCGGCGTTTCGGCGGCGAGCCTGGCCGGCGCCGGCAGCAGGAGCGCCGCCAGGAGGAAATATAGCAGGAATCTGCGCGCGCGCAGTGTCATTTCGCTCTTCCTTGCGTCACGGCGGGACCGGCCCGACGGGGCCGCGGACCGCTTCCCGGAACGTCAGCGCGGGAGGCGCCCTGCCGTTCTGAGACGTGCTTCCGCCCGGAGCAGCGCCATCCGGGCCCGGTCAATATCCACCCCTTCGGCGGGATGCTCCAGACGCTGACGGGCCCGTTCGAGGGCAGCCTCCGCCCTTGCCACATCGATATCTTCGGGACGTTCGGCCGTATCCGCCAGCAGGGTGACGTGTTCGGGTCCAGCTTCTACAAAGCCTCCGGAGACGGCGAAGACCTCCTCGGCGCCGCTTGCGAGCTTGACCGTCACCTGCCCGGGCAAGAGGCGGGCGAGCAGGGGAGCGTGCCCCGCCATCACGCCCAGATATCCCTCCTCGGCCGGGACGACGAGCGATACCGCTGCCGGAATGCTGGCCAGCTGCCGGTCGGGCGTCACGATGTCGACACTGAAGTGCCTGCCTGCCACAGGTCAGTCCGATCCCAGCGAGCGGGCCTTCTCGATGGCGCTGTCGATGGTGCCGGTCATGTAGAAGGCCTGCTCGGGAAGGTGGTCTACCTCTCCGTCGAGAATGGCCCGGAACCCCTTCACGGTCTCATCGCGGGGGACGTAATGCCCGCTCATGCCGGTGAAGGTCTCCGCCACGAAGAACGGCTGGCTCAGGAACATCTCGATGCGGCGAGCGCGGGCGACGGTGAGCTTGTCCTCGTCGGAGAGCTCGTCGATGCCCAGGATGGCGATGATGTCCTGCAGGTCCTTGTAGCGCTGCAGCACCTGCTGCACGTCGCGGGCCGTGCGGTAGTGGTCTTCGCCCACCACCAGGGGGTCCAGAATGCGGGACGTGGACACGAGCGGGTCCACGGCCGGATAAATGGCCTTGACCGCGATGGCGCGCTCCAGGTAGGTGGTGGCATCCAGGTGGGAGAAGGTGGTGGCGGGAGCCGGGTCCGTGGGATCGTCCGCGGGAACGTAGACGGCCTGGATGCTGGTGACCGAGCCCTTTCTGGTGGAGGTGATGCGCTCCTGGAGGTCTCCCATCTCGGTTCCCAGGGTGGGCTGGTATCCCACGGCGCTCGGCATGCGTCCCAGGAGCGCCGAAACCTCGGAGCCCGCCTGAACGAAGCGGAAGATATTGTCGATGAAGAGAAGAACGTCCTGACCGGCGACGTCGCGGAAGTATTCTGCCATCGTGAGAGCGGTCAGCCCCACGCGAAGACGGGCGCCGGGAGGCTCGTTCATCTGGCCGAACACCATTGTGGTTTTCTCGATGACCCCGCTTTCGATCATCTCGTGCCAGAGGTCGGTCCCCTCGCGGGTGCGCTCGCCCACCCCGCCGAACACCGAGACCCCGCCGTGTTCGGTCGCGATGTTGCGGATCAACTCCTGGATAAGAACCGTCTTGCCCAGGCCCGCTCCCCCGAACAGCCCCACCTTTCCGCCCTTGGCGTAGGGGCAGAGCAGGTCGATGACCTTGATGCCGGTCTCGAACATCTCCACCGCCGGGCTCTGATCCTCGAACGCCGGAGGTTTGCGGTGGATGGGCATGAACTCTTCCGCGTCCACCGGCCCTCGTTCGTCGATCGGCTCCCCGAGAAGGTTGAAGACGCGTCCCAGGGTCTTCGGTCCCACCGGCACCCGGATGGGCCCGCCGGTGTCCACCGCGGGCATCCCCCGCACCAGGCCGTCCGTGCTGGCCATCGCGACGCAGCGGACGACATCGTCTCCCAGCATCTGGGCGACCTCAACGGTGAGGTCCTTCCCGTCGTCGCGCTTGATGACGACGGCGTTCAGCAGCTCGGGCAGGGAGTCGCCCGGGAACTGCACGTCCACAACGGGTCCGATAACCTGTACAACTTTTCCTTCAGCCATTGGCGATACTTGTACTTTCTCCCTTCCTGCGGCGCTCCTGTGTCCGCAGGCGGCGCGAATGTTTCAGCTGATGGCGTCCGCCGCGCCCACGATCTCCGCGATCTCGGCCGTGATGGCCGCCTGTCTGGCTCTGTTGAGCGAAAGCGTCAGGCGCTCGATCATCTCTCCGGCGTTGGTCGTCGCGGTGGACATGGCGGTCATGCGTGCGCCCTGCTCGCTGGCAACAGCCTCCAGCACCGCGCGGAACAGCAGGGTGTCCACATATCGCGAAAGCAGGTGCGCAAGCAGCTCCGCAGGAGCCGGTTCGAACAGGAAATCGGCATAGGTCTCCGTGTAGCCGTTCTGTCCGGCCGAGGGGGGCTCAACGGGCAAAAGCCTCTGAACCACCGCCTTCTGAGACATGGCGCTGCGGAACTCCGTGAAGATCAGGTAGACCGCATCCACCTCCCGGTTTTCGAAGGCGGTCTGCACCATCCGCGAGATGGGGCGCACGGTGGCAAAGTCCACGTCCGTGCCGGGGAGCTCGTAGGTGCCCCCCAAAGTGGCTCCCAGTTTCCGGATGGAGGCGATGGACTTTTTGCCCATCACGTGGAGCGTCACGTCCTGCCCGCCCCGCTCGCTGAGAAACCGCTGCGTCAGCCGGACGACGTTGGCCGGGTAGCTGCCCGCCAGCCCGCGGTCCGCCCCGATGACGATCGCCGCCACCCGCTGCTCGTCCCGTACCTCCAGCAGGGGGTGCTCAGGGGCGGTCCCCGGCGCGGCCAGGTCCGAGATGATCTGCTGGATCTTGGCGGCATACGGCCGGGCGGCCTGAACGCGCGTCTGAGCTTTCTGAAGCCGCGCGGAGGCGACCAGCTTCATGGCCTGCGTGATCTGCTGGATGTTCTTGACCGACTTGATGCGTCGCCGGATGTCGCGGGCGCTGGCCATGGTTCCTCAGCTGGAAGCCCCCGCACCGCCGGACCTGAAGGTCCGCCGGAACTCCTCGATCGCCGCGCGCACCTTCTGCTCCGCTTCCTCGGTGAACTTGCCGGTGCTCTGGATCTCCTGGACGACGTCCGGATAGCGGGCGTCCATGAAGGTATAGAGCTCCGACTCGAACCGCTGGCATTCGGAGACCGGGATGTCGTCCAGATATCCCTCTGTTCCCGCGAAGATGATGATGACCTGCCGGGCTTCCGGCATCGGATGATACTGCGGCTGCTTCAGGATCTCGACGATGCGGTTCCCCCGGTTCAGCTGCTGCTGGGTGACGCGGTCCAGGTCGCTCGCGAACTGCGCGAACGCCTGCAGCTCCCAGTAGCGGGCCAGATCGAGCTTCAGCCGGCCGGCCACTTTCTTCATGGCCGGGATCTGCGCCTTGGATCCCACCCGGGAGACGGAGATTCCCACATTGATGGCGGGCCGGACGCCCGCGTAAAACAGGTCGCCCTCCAGATAGATCTGGCCGTCCGTGATGGAGATGACGTTGGTGGGAATGTATGCGGACACATCGCCCGCCTGGGTCTCGATGACCGGCAGTGCGGTGAGCGATCCTCCACCCCGCGCATCCGAGAGCTTCGCGGCGCGCTCCAGCAGGCGGCTGTGGAGGTAGAAAACGTCACCCGGATACGCCTCGCGGCCCGGCGGACGCCGCAGCAGCAGGGACACCTGCCGGTAGGCCTGGGCGTGCTTGGAGAGATCGTCGTAGATGACAAGGGCGTGGCGCCCGCTGTCCCGGAAATACTCTCCCATGGAGCAGCCCGCGTAGGGAGCGATATACTGGAGCGGCGCGGGGTCGCTGGCGGCGGCGGAGATGACCGTGGTGTACTCCATTGCCCCCGCTTTCTCCAGCACGTTGACCAGTTTGGCAACGGTCGAGAGCTTCTGCCCGATGGCCACGTAAAAGCAGTAGACGTCTTTGCCCTTCTGATTGATGATGGTGTCGACCGCGATGGCGGTCTTGCCGGTCTGGCGGTCGCCGATGATGAGCTCTCGCTGGCCGCGCCCGATGGGGATCATCGAGTCGATCGCCTTCAGGCCGGTCTGCAGCGGCTCGCAGACGGACTGCCGGTCGACAACGCCGGGGGCCACGGTCTCGATGGGACGCCGGTGTTCGGTGACGATGGGCCCCTTGCCGTCCAGAGGGTCGCCCAGCGCGTTCACGACGCGGCCGATCACGGCCTCGCCGACGGGGACGTCGATGATGCGCCCCGTCCTCCGGACCTGATCTCCCTCCTTGATCTCAGTGTCAGGGCCGAGGATGACGCAGCCGACGTTGTCCTCCTCGAGGTTCAGCACCATGCCCATGACCCCGCCGGGGAACTCCACCAGCTCGCTGGCCATCGCGTCAGCCAGTCCGTAGATGCGGGCGATCCCGTCGCCGACCTGCAGGACCGTGCCGACGCCGATCTCCTCCAGCCCTTTCTCGTAACCGGCGATCTCCTGTGCCAGTATGGAGGTCACTTCCTCCGGACGAATGCTCGATGGCATGCTCTCAGTCCTCAGCCTCTCAACAAAGTCTTCTGTCGCAGCCTGTTCACTGTTCCCGCGCCGCCAGGGCCTGCCGCAGCTTGTGAATGCCGGTCCTTACCGAACCATCCAGAAGCCGGTCGCCGATGCGCACGATCAATCCCCCCAGGATTGCGGGATCCACCCGCGAATCGATGATCACCTGCCGTCCGGTCCGCCGGGTCAGCAGATCCTGCGTCTGCTGCAGCTCGGCCTCCGAGAGCGGAACGGCGGAGGTTACCTGCGCCCGCACGATCCCGTGCCGTTCATCTGCGATCTTCCGGAACGCCGTCTCCGCATCGAGGGCGATCCGCTCCCTGCGCTTGTCGATGAGCAGCAGCAGGAACTGCAGCGTCAGCGGATCGACGCGCTCGCCGAACAGCCGCCGGACTGCGGCGCGCTTGGCGCGGTCCGGAGTCACGCGCTGAATCAGGGCGTCCCGCAGCTTTGGGTACTGCCGGAGGGTGCTTGCAACGAGATGAAGGTCATCGGCCACCTTCTGAACGGTTCCCGCCGCAGATGCCGCCGAATAGAGGGCTGCCGCATAGCGGCGAACCACCGCCGCGCTGTGGATCATCGGCTTGCGGCTCCCGGTCTGGCGAAGGCGGGGCGGACTTGCGGCGGCATCAGTTCCTCCCGCCCGAAAGCTGCTCCAGGGTGCGCTGGATAAGCGAGCGGTGTCCGGGGCCGTCCAGAGTCTGGCCGATGATGCGCTCGGTGGCCTGAGCCACCAGGTCGGCCACGTGCTCCCGGATCTGTGCCAGCGCTTTGTCGCGCTCCTGCTCCAGCTCCTGGAGGCCGCGCCGGCGCATCTTTTCAACCTCGTCCCGCGCTTCGGCGAGGATCTGCTCCTTCAGGCGGGCGCCCTCCGCCCCCGCCTGCTCGATCCTCGCGCGCGCCTCCACCTCGATCTGCTCCAGCCTCTGCTGGATACGGGCCTGCTCCTGCTGGATGCGGGCGTTCTCCTCCTCGATGCGCCGGAAAGAGGACTCGATCTCTTCGCGGCGCTCCTTCAGAATTCCACTGATGGGCCGCACCAGCACCTTCGAGAGCAGCCAGAGGAGCAGCAGGAAGGAGACGATGTTGGCCAGGATGACCTGCGTGTCGATCCCCAGTGTCTCAAACAGCTGTTCCACTCAGCACCCCTTTACGGCTGGACCGCCGGACGATACCCGGCTGGCCAGGTTGCGCGCCGACGGCCGCGGGACACGCGCGCCACAGGTCACTTCGCGAGCGTCTGGATGACCTGGGCGGCGTCCGGCAGCTTTCCGGAAAGCAGGAAGAAAACCAGCAGCGCGTAGATGGCCAGAGACTCGATCAGGGCCAGCGCGATGATCATGGCGAGCTGGATTTTGCCGGCCGCCTCGGGCTGGCGGGCGATGGCGGACATGGCGGATCCGCCGACCATGCCCTGCGCGATGGCCGCCGACAACACGGCGACCGGAAGCGCGAATCCTGCAGCGAGTGCGAGTGCGACTAGATAACCCATGTTGTCTCCTCTTGTTGGTTCGACGTGCTGAACACCGGCCGTGGGCCGGAAGACCTCTCCTCAACCGCCAGATTATGCCGCGGACGCAGCTTCCTCCGCACGTCCCGATGAGTGCCGTTCCGCGTGATGCTCCTCGTGCTCCTCGTGCCCGCTGGTAATCATCAGAATGTAGGCCGAGGTCAGCACCGTGAAGACAAGCGCCTGCACAACCGAGGTGAAGACTCCGAACACGACGATCGGGAACTGAAGGGGCAGCACCTTCGATCCGAAGAGGACCAGCGGACCCAGCAGGGCGAGTTGCAGGATGACAGTCTCCTCTCCGAAGATGTTCCCGAAGAGACGGAGGGAGAGCGATAGCGGTTTGGCCAGCTCACCGATGATGTGCAGCGGAAGCATCAGGGGGGCCAGCCAGAGCGGCTCGCCCATGTAGTGCCGGATGTAGCCCCAGAGACCGTGCTGGCGGATCCCCTGGATCTGAACGTACGTGATGGCCACGAGAGCCAGCGCGATGGTCATGTTCAGGGTGGCGGTGGCAGGCTTGAAACCCGGGATCAGCCCCATCAGGTTCATTGTGAGGATGAACAGGAACGTCGTCACCAGAAACGGGACGTGGCGCTCCCCTCCCGGTCCCAGGATCCCGGCATAGAAGGACTCGAGCCCGCCGACCAGCAGCTCCAGGAAGTTCTGAAGCCTGCCGGGCACCTTCTGAAGATTCCGGGTCCCCAGCGCTCCGAGGATGATGAGGAAAGCCATCGCGAGCGAGGACATCCCCACGTAAAGCCAGGGGCTGCCGTGCATCAGGCCGCTGCCGTGGTGTTCCTCGCCGTGACCGTGCTCCGGACCGTGGCCGGAGCCGGCGTGCGAGACCTGCGCGGAAGCCGGCCCGTGAGGCTGAACGGCTGCCGCGGCATCGCAAGGACCGGCGACCGATACCAGAAGCATCGTCAGGCCGGCGAGAAACCAGAAAAGCAGAACCCGTCCCCTGTCAGGCCGCCGCTCAGCGCGCTCCGGATTGTTGCGAGTTGTCTGGTTCAACCTGTCTCATTCCGCCGGGCCACCGCCCGCAAATCCGCCTGCCAGCGAATATACCACAACAACGGCCTGGGTGTATCCCAGGCCGATCGCAAACGCCGGCAGATGCAGCCCGTTCCACAGGAGGGCAACCTTGAGCATGGCTGCGATCAGGATCAGCCTGCCGCCCAGGATGAGTGCCCGCCCCGCGCGCCCGCGGCGCCTGGCACCTGTGCCCGCCGAGGCGCTGCTCTCCACCGCCGCCCGGACGATGAGTCTGGCGGTCTCCCGGATGAGCAGGAGACTGACCGCGCTGATAGAGCCTCCCGCCAGGAAGCTGACCGCGGCCCGGTAGCCTGCCAGAGGCAGGGCGAGCACGCAGGCGGCGAGAGCCCCGGCCCCCCAGATGCGCCAGAACCTGTTCCAGAGAACGTCCAGCACCCGTCGAGCCCGCGCCTACCGGGAGAGCCGGATGACCAGCCTGAGCATCTCGTAAAACCCTGCCGCCACTCCCAGGAGGGTGAACAGAAGCATCAGGTAAGGTCCGGTCCCCAGCTTGCTGTCCAGCCAGGAGCCAAAGAAGTAACCGATGCCCGTCGCCACGACGAGCGTGATGCCCACCGTGCTGGCCATTCCCAGCTGCGTGAGCCATTGCCGGTCTTTTCTGTCACCCATGGGAGAGCGCCGGGCCACCGGGACGGCCTCCCTTTCGCAAGGGACCTGCCCGGGCCTGTGAAAAAAGGCGCACGGTGCGAGTATAGCATGCGTGCAGCGGGGTTGGCCATTGCCACCGCTTCGCATTTTGCGAAGGGCGCGGAGCCGCAGCTCTTTCATGCGAACGCATGTTCGTGCTCCCGTGTGCTACAATCTTTGCCGTGGGTGGGGGTATTCCATACCGTAGAACTTTTTTCAACTTTTTTCTGCCGGGGGGCTAAAGATTTCGGCCGGGGCAGCCGAAGAACCGGATGGACATAGACAACAGGAACTCTCGATAAGGGCAAACTCTTCGAAAGGGGAGGACGCAAAGCCAGGGGTCTAAACCGCGATTCGCGGCAAGACAGCCCGGCTGCCGAAGTGTTCCCGCCTGCGCCTTCGAAGATGTTTGCTTTTTTGTTTTTCGGGCGCGGATGCGGGTTGGAGGCAGGAGGCAATGAAGATATCTCAGTTCGAGTCGGGACAGGCAGGAGCGGACGCGTGTCCGTCGCAGCAGGGAAAAATTCTTCCGGAGGAGTTCCGGGCTTCGCTCTACCGGGAGAAGCGGCAGGGCCGTCCGAGGACCTCGCGCGAGGAGGCCATCGAAGTGGCGATGAAGGCGCTGGAAGAGGTTCCTGATGTCCGCGAGGATCTGGTGGAGGAGATCAGAGCCCGTCTGGAGCGCGGAGAATACCGGGTGGATCCTGAAGAAGTGGGAGAGATGATGGTGCGCCGTATGCGAGCCGACCGGATCCGGTAGCGGCTGCCGGTGCCGGCCTTTTGTCGGGGGCCCGCCTCTGAAGGAGGCGGGCTCTTCCGCGTACGGGGGATTCCGGCGACCCGTCCGTGCGTGCAGGAACTCGGCCGCGAAGGTCGAAAGCATGGCTGGACCGAGCGGACCGGTGAACCGGTGGAGCGGTGACCGGGATTTTGCCGAAGGGGTTGTCTTGGGGCTGAAGTTTGCCGTCGTGAACCAGAAGGGCGGGGTGGGAAAGACCACCACGGCAGTAAACATTGCCGCCTGCCTGGCGGCCGAGGGGCAGCGGGTGCTCCTGGTGGACATGGACCCCCAGGCCAATGCAACGACCGGTTGCGGGTTGGACCGCAAGCAGTTACGGACCACGGTCTATGACGCGTTGCTCGGCGGAGTCCCGATGGAGGAAGCGGTGACGTCCTCCCCGTTCCCCAATCTCGACGTGGTGCCATCCACGCTGGATCTGGCCGGCGCCGACATCGAGCTGATCTCGATGATCTCACGGGAGTCGCGGCTTAAGAACGCGCTGGGCGGGGTGGACGAGCGTTACGCCTGGGTGTTCATCGACTGCCCGCCCGCGCTGGGGCTGTTGACCATCAATGTGCTCACCGCTGCCGATTTCGCCCTCATTCCGATCCAGTGCGAGTATTATGCGCTGGAGGGGATCAGCCAGTTGCTGCGGACCATCGAGCTGGTGCGCAAGGAGCTGAATCCGAAGCTCGAGATCGCCAGAGTGATCCTTACTATGTTCGACCACCGTACCAGGCTGAGTCAGGATGTTGTGCGGGAGGTGCGGGAGTTCTTCGGGGAGCTTGTGTCCCCCACCGTGGTGCCGCGCAACGTGCGCCTGTCAGAGGCTCCCAGCCACGGGCTTCCCGTGATCGAGTATGATCCGCGCTCGAAGGGGGCGGAGAGCTACCGGCGGCTTGCGCTGGAGGTGATGAGGTTTGGACAGGAAAGGTCTGGGTAAGGGACTCTCCGCGCTGATTCCTGCGGCGGAGACGGCCGGCGTGATGGAGCTGGAACTGGACTCCATCGCGCTGAATCCGCGCCAGCCCCGCAAGACGCTGGACGAGTCCGCCATCCGGGAGCTTGCGGCCTCCATCCGCGAGCACGGCATCATTCAGCCCGTCGTCGTCCGACCTTCCGGGGAAGGGCGCTATGAGCTGGTGGCCGGCGAACGGCGCCTGAGGGCGGCCAGGATTGCAGGTCTCCGGAAGGTTCCGGCGCTGGTTCGGGAGATGAAGGATCAGCAGTCGCTGGAGGTGGCGCTGATCGAGAACATCCAGAGGGAAGACATCAGCCCGATGGATGCGGCCCGCGCCTACCGCCGGTTGATCGAGGAGTTCGAGCTTTCGCAGGAGGAGCTTGCCTCCCGGCTGGGAAAGTCCCGGTCTGCAATCGCCAACACATTGCGCCTTCTTCAGCTCCCTGAGTCCATCCAGCAGCGGGTGGAAAAAGGCGAGCTGTCCGAAGGGCACGCCCGGGCGCTTCTTTCGATCCCCACCATGAACGGCCAGCTGCTGGTCGCGGACGAGGTGGTGCGAAAGGGCGCTTCGGTACGGGAGGCGGAGCGGATGGCTCGCGCCTGGAACTCGGCGGCGAAGAAGGCGGCTGTTTCACGTGAAACATCATCTCATCCAGCCCTTGCGGAGCTCGCCGCAGTGGAGGAACAGCTCCGGGACCTGTTCAAGACCCGCGTTCGCGTGGTTTATGCAGAAGATCGGGGAAAAATCGAGATCGAGTTCTACGGGCAGGACGACCTTAACCGCATTCTCGAGCTGATCGGGGGCATCTGGAAGCGGCAGCCGGTCTAGAGAAGTGCCGTCCCCTCAGAAGAGGGTCTGTTTCGACTCCTGGCGCACTTCAATGACCTTCAGCCGGGCGGCCTCGATATCCTGCACCAGCGTCCGCCGGGCCTCCAGGAACGCCTGTCCCCCCTGCCGCAGGATGTAGGCCGGATGCAGCGCGGCGATGGCATACCGCGCGTAGGGAACCTCGAAGAACTTCCCCCGCTCCTGAGTCATGCGGAAGTTTTTGTGGATCAGGAGACTGGCGGAAGGGGCGCCGAGGCACAACACGACGAGAGGCTTCACAATCTCCAGCTGCCGCTGAAGCCAGGGATTGCAGGCAGCAATCTCCTGGGGGGTGGGTGGGCGATTCCTGTTGCGCCCGTTCTCCACGATGCACGCGCGGCATTTGACGACGTTCGCAATATACACGTGCCTGCGGGTGATTCCGTTCTCCGCCAGACACTCGTCCAGCAGCGCACCCGCTCTTCCCACAAACGGCCGCCCCGTCAGATCTTCCTGCTCGCCGGGACCCTCGCCCACGATCATCAGGGGCGCTTCGGGATTTCCCTCTCCAAAAACTACGGTCGTCCGGGTCTGCGCCAGTCCACACGCCGTGCAGGCGGAAGCTTCAGCAGCGACTATTGCCAGCTGGCCCGCTGCGTCTCGCGCTTCGCTCACTCGGTATCCTCCGTCAGGCTGTGGAGTTTGTTCCACACGTCCTCCAGCGCTTCGGGCAGTACCTTCGTGTCGGCCAGAACCGGCATGAAGTTAGTGTCACCATTCCAGCGAGGAACGATGTGCAGGTGGATATGGTCCACGATCCCGGCACCCGCCACCCGCCCCAGGTTCACTCCCACGTTGAACCCGTCGGGGCTGCCCATTTTTCGCAACAGGCGGATTGCAGTGTCCACCAGATCCATCAACTCGAGCCGTGCCGCGGGAGTCAGTTCGGAGATCTCGGCCGTGTGCTGATAAGGCGCCGCCAGCAGATGGCCGTTGTTGTACGGAAAGGCGTTCAACATCAGGAATCCGTGCTCGGCACGGAAAACGATCAGCCCCTCCCGGTCGTCCAGTTTCGGTTTGTCGCAGAAAATACAACCCGGCGGCTCAGGATTGTTGATGTACTGCATCCTCCAGGGCGCCCACAGCCGTTCCACCTGCGCTCCTCCTCCCCGGACCCTTCAGCCCTGCGAAGCGCCCTTTGAGCGCTCGAGGAAGTTCACCCGCAGGTCGGTCAGGGTTTGGCGGATCTGCCGGTTTGCCTCTTCGTCGAGATAGGGATAGAGTCTACGGGCGATATCTTCGAACGTGTCGATGGCCAGCCGCGCCTGGCTCAGGTCCACTTCAGTCCTGCGCGTAACCGGGTTTGCAATCAGTCCCATCCACTGCCAGGCGGCCGCTCCCAGCAGACTGAGCATATACGCCAGAAGATCCGGTACCTCCCCGCTCATCTGAGGGGCAGATTCCTCCGCCCCGGCGGGCTCCCTGTTCGCCTGTCCCCTTTCCGGCTCCTGTCCACCCGGGGCCTCCGGCTGCTCCCGAGACTCCTCCGCTTTAGCGGGCTGGTCTTCTCCCGTCACTAGCCGCCTCTTGTCGATGACCTGAAAGCCTTCTGTCTCCTGATCAGCCATGCTAGAACTCCTTCCGCCCACTGGCGGCGTCAACCAGCTTACCTCATTCCCCAATCCCGGGGCAATCCAGTTCTGCGGTCCGATATCGCTCTGTCAGGCGGTTGTTCAGCCGGCTTTTCCGGCCATCTCCAGGAACTCCTTCTCAGAAATAACCCTCACACCCAGCTCCGTCGCCTTCGCCAGTTTGCTCCCCGCCCTGTCTCCGGCCACCACAAGGTCCGTGGAGCGGCTGACGCTGGACCTCACTTCCGCACCCAGGCGGCGCGCCAGCTGCTCCGCGTCCTCTCTCGTCAGGGTCTCGAGCGTTCCCGTGAACACCACATTCTTGCCTGCCAGAGGGCTTTCCACCACTTGACCCGCCTCGGGCAGCCCCTGTGGAACCACGCCTGCCGCCAGAAGGCGCTCGACCGCCGCGCGGTTGCGGGGATCCCCGAAAAAGGCCGCCACTTCCCGGGCGATGACTGGCCCGATCTGATCGACGCTGGCGAGCTCCTCCTCCGATGCTGCCATAAGGGCGTGAAGATCCGGGAACCGTGACGTCAGGATCCGGGCCACGTGCTCTCCCACGTGGCGGATTCCAAGGGCGAACACGAAGCGGTCCAGCGCCGGTGTGCGGGACGACTCGATCGAGCGGAGGATGTTCCCTGCCAGCCTCTCCTTCACCCCCTCCAGCTGGAGAAGGTCTTCTTTCCTGAGCCGGTAAAGGTCGGCAGGCTCACTCACCAGCCCCTTCTCCAGAAGTTGTGCCAGAGTCGCCGGTCCGACGCCGTCGATGTCCATAGCGCCTTTGGAGCAGAAATGAACCAGCCGCTCCAGCTTCTGAGCCGGGCAGGAGTAGTTGGTGCATCGGGTGACCGCCTCCCCTTCTTCGCGCGACACGGGATTGCCGCAGGAAGGGCAGCGGTCCGGCATTTGGAACGGTTGAGCGCCCGGATCCCGGTCTTCCAGCACCACGGCGACCACTTCCGGGATCACGTCTCCGGCGCGCTGCACCACCACGCGGTCCCCCACCCGCACGTCCTTCCGCCGGATCTCATCTTCGTTGTGCAGGGTGGCCCGGGAGACCGTCACTCCCCCCATGGTCACCGGCTCGAGCTCGGCGACCGGGGTCAGGGCACCGGTCCGCCCCACCTGGACAACAATGTCCCGAACGGTGGTGATGGCCCGCTCGGCGGCGAACTTGTACGCAATCGCCCAGCGCGGACTCCGCGACACCGCCCCCAGTCTGTCCTGCAGGGCAAAGTCGTTGACCTTGACCACCACTCCATCGATAAGATAGTCTAGCTCCCTCCGCCTCCCGGCCCACTCGCGGCAGAACTCTCGGGCGCCAGCGATTCCCGTGCTGATGCGGGTGTGATCGTTGACCGGGAACCGCCACTGTTTGAGCCGTTCGAGTGCTTCGGAATGCCTGGAGGCGATTGGATGGGATACCGACCCCACTCCGTAGGCGAAGAACCGCAGACGCCGGCTGGCGGTTACCGCCGGGTCCAGTTGCCGGAGCGAGCCGGCGGCTGCGTTTCGGGGGTTCGCGAATAGTGGTTGACCCTCTCGCGCCCGTTCCTCGTTGATCCTCCGGAACTCCGCGACGCTCAGGTAGGCCTCGCCCCGGACCTCCAGCACCTCCGGGATCTCGGCCCTGGTCCCCGTCAGGGAGAGCGGGATCGACCGTACCGTCCTGAGGTTTGCTGTGATGTCTTCCCCCCTTGTCCCGTCTCCCCGCGTCGCGCCCTGGGTTAGAACGCCCCCTTCATACGTCAGAGACACCGCCAGCCCATCTATCTTGAGCTCACACACGTATTCGATGCTCTCCGGTGCCCCGGGTCCCAGGAACCGCTTGATGCGGGCATCGAACTCCTCCAGCTCCTCCTCGCTGAAAGCGTTGGAGAGGCTGAGCATGGGCGTTCTGTGGACCACTGTCCGGAACTGCTCCGCTGGCGGAGCGCCCACCCTCTGCGTGGGGGAGTCTGGAGTGCGCAGTTCCGGGTACAGTTCTTCCAGTCGCTCCAGTTCGCGGAATAACCGGTCGTACTCCGCATCGTCCACCAGAGGTGCGTCCAGCACGAAATAATGGTAGTTCAGCTCTTCGATGCGCTCACGCAGGCGCGCCGCCCGCTCGGCGGCCTCTGCCGGAGTGCCGTTACCCATGGCCATCCCTTCCCCGGGCGTCCTTCTGAGACAGGACCTGCCGCGCAGTTATTCTAGCAGTCCGGTCGCTTCGCTGACGAGCCGGCATCTTAGACAATCTCTGCGTCGCTGGATATAGTATCTCCGGCTCAGAAAGCGCCCCGCACGACGGCGCGGGCGCGAGGGGGATTCGCGATGGCGGTGATTTTCGGGCGGCATTACTCGAAGAAGGATCTCCTCCGGCACGTCGGCGACATCTCGCAGATTGCCGCCATCAGGACCGTCCGTCTTCAGGACGGTCCTGAGGACGCCGTGCGCGCTCTGGAGTTCAAAACGGGTTCGGGGTTCCAGTTCGACGTCCTTGCGGACCGGGGGTTCGATATCTCCAACGCGTCGCACAACGGGCGGGCGCTCAACTGGCGGTCCGCCACGTCCGACCAGCACCCGGCTCACTTCGAGCCGGAGGGGCTCGGGTGGCTTCGGACGTTCTACGGCGGCCTGGTGCTCACCTGCGGCCTTTCTCAGGCGGGAGCTCCGTGCGAGGATCAGGGACAGCAGCTGGGGCTGCACGGCCGGATCTCGCACACGCCCGCCCGGGAGGTCTCCGTCCGGCAATACTGGGAAGGAGACGAGTTCATTCTGGAAGCCCGCGCAAAGATGCGCGAAACCGTGGTGTTCGGCGAAAACCTGTGTCTGGAGCGGACCATCACCTCGCGGCTTGGCGCGAACTCCCTGCGCATCCGCGATACGGTCACCAACGAAGGCTACGAGACCCGGCCGCACATGATGCTCTACCACATCAACATCGGCTTTCCCGTCGTGGATGCGGGCGCGCGTATCCTGGCTCCCTCCGTCTCGGCGGTTCCAAGGGACGAGCGCGCTCAGGTGGAGTCGGAAAAGTGGATGGAAATGCTGCCTCCCACGCCGGGATTCGAGGAGCGCGTCTACTTCCACACTATGAAGGCGGATTCGGATGGATATGTCACCGTGGCGCTGGTGAACGAAAACCTTCCCGGCGGCCCGTTCGGTGTCCGGGTGCGCTACCGTCAGGACACGCTCCCCCGCTTCGCGGAGTGGAAGATGAACGGGGCGGGAGTCTACACTTGCGGGCTCGAGCCGGCCAACTGCAGCGTTCTTGGCCGCGCCAGAGAGCGCGAGGCCGGCACGCTGGTGCACCTTGAGCCCTGGGAATCCAGGGAGTACGACGTAGAGATAGGGGTCATCGAGTCGGGCGAGGAGCTCGAGACGGTGCGTGCGGCCATCGAGGCCTGCCTGTGAAAGACGGCTCCGACCTGAAGATCTTTTCCGGCAGCGCCAACCCCGACCTTGCGCGGGGGATCGCCGCCTATCTCGGCTGCGAGCCCGGCAGGCTCCTCTCCCAGCGCTTTTCTGATGGCGAGCTTTACGTCAAGTTCGAGGAGAGCGTGCGGGGCAAGGATGTCTATGTCGTGCAGCCCACCTGTCCGCCGGTGGACCAGCACCTGGTGGAGCTTCTGGTTCTGCTGGATGCCCTGAAGCGGGCCTCTGCGGAGCGCATTACCGCCGTCATTCCCTATTACGGCTATGCGCGGCAGGAGAAAAAGGACAGGCCCCGCGAACCCATCACGGCCAAACTGATCGCCGATCTTCTGCGCACCGCCGGAGCCGGACGGGTCATCACCATGGACCTGCACGCCGAGGCCATTCAGGGCTTCTTCGACGTTCCCGTGGACCATCTGACCGCCCTTCCGCTTCTGACCCGGCATATCCGGGATCTGGGCCTTCAGGATGTGGTGGTGGTCTCGCCGGACGAAGGCAGGGTCAAGAAGGCCCGGCAGGTGACGAACAGACTCGGAGCGCCTCTTGCGGTGGGATACAAGTATCACCCGGCCCCCGATGTGGCGGAGGTCACGCACATCGCGGGAAATGTGGAGGGCCGGGTCCCCGTCATTATCGAGGACATGATCGCGACGGGCGGCAGCGTCACGGAATGCGTGGAGATGCTCCTGCAGCACGGCGCGCGGCCGGAGGTCTACGTGGCCTGCACCCACGGCCTGTTCACGGGCAACGCGAAAGTCAATCTGGAGCGCCCGGAGATCCGGAAGATCCTGTGCACCAACACGGTGCCTGTTCCGACGGAGCGCTGCCCGGAGAACGTGACCCGGCTGGACGTCGCCCCCCTGTTCGGGGAGGCCATCCGACGGCTGCGGGAGCACGAATCGATTTCATCGCTGTTCGACTGACCGGGAGCCGGGACGGTTCCCCGGGGAGGACGACCGGAACGCAGGAGAGACTATTCCGATGGCGGTCTTTGATACGGTGCTGAATCTGAGAACGGCCAGGAAGTTCGAGGCGCTGGATGTGACGGATCTGGTGGGCCGGGCTGTGGCGGAATCGGGCATCAAGAAGGGGATCTGCAGCCTCTTCGTGCCGCACACAACTGCCGGCGTTTCGGCTAACGAGCATTTCGACCCGAACGTCCCGCACGATATCCTCACCACTCTGGCGGGACTGGTGCCGGAAGATGCGTCTTACGGGCACCCGGAAGGCAACGCCCCGGCTCATATCAAGGCTTCCGTGGTGGGATCCTCGCTCAGCCTCCCCGTACGCGACGGACAGCTTGCGCTCGGCCGCTGGCAGGGCGTTTATCTGATGGAGTTCGACGGCCCTCGCTCGCGCCAGATGCACGTCACGGTCATCGGCTGAACCGGGGAAGGCTCGAGGCTCCGGTCAGTCCCCGTCACGGGCGAAAGGAGGTTCCCCGTCGGGACCTCCGGCTTCCCCGGATGCCACCTCCGCACGCCCGGCGTCGTCCCAGTCCTCCGGCGGCACTCCCAGGAACAGCGCCCGGTCCAGCCACTTCACGTGCGCCGTCCAGCGCCCGGCCTCGCCGCGTGCGGATGAACCGGCCATCTCGCGCCGCATCAGGTGCATCTTTGAGTCCAGATCCTCGATGTAATGGATGGCAACGGCCTCGGGAAACATCGGCACGCGGGGCGAGCCGAATTCCAGGCTTCCGTGGTGGCTGATGATGATGTGCGTGAGCATCATCCGCCAGTCCTCCTCGAACCCGTCGATCGCATCCATCAGCGCGTTCGCGATCAGCACTCCCTGCGGGATGTGCCCGAGGAGAAGTCCGGCGTCGCTGTGCGCGATGCGTCTGGACCAGACGTATTCACGTGTCTTTCCGATATCGTGCAGAACGGCCCCCGCGATCAGCAGGTCGCGGTTCAGGTCCGTGTAGTGCGCGGCGAGCGCCTCCGCCATCTTCACGACGGAGAGGGTATGCTCAAGGAGCCCTCCCAGATACGCGTGATGCACGCGCACCGCGGCCGGTGCCTCCCGGAACATCCTGCCCACCTCCGTGTCTCCGGTGGCCGACTCCAGCAGCTGACGCACACGGGGATCGCGTACCCGGCGGACGTGGCTCGCCAGCTCGAGGGCCATCTCCTCCACCGGCCGCGGCGCCACGGGCAGGAAGTCCCGCGGGTCCACTCCCTCCGTCACCGGGGAAATGTGGTCGAGGGTGACCTGGAGCCGGCCCTGATATGTGTCCACCCGGCCCACGACGCGCAGATAATCGCTGGAGCGCGCCGCCCGCTGTTCCGCGTCGGAGGCCCTCCAGCGGATCGCTTCCACGCTCCCGGAGCGGTCCTGCAGCTTCATTCGCACGTAGGGGCTTCCGTCGCGGGCGGTTTTCACCTCCGCATCGCTTACCAGGAAGACCCCCTCCACATGCGCGTTCTCCCTCAGCTCACTGATCCACGACGGCCTCAAATCCCATCAGCTCCTTTCCCGTCCGCCCCCGCCTTTGCTGCCTTGCGGCCGGCCTGCCGAAAAGCTGGAGTTTGAGTCAGCCCCGGCGACGGGATAACTCTTTTCATGGTATAGCTACTGAACCCGTCGGCGGGAGCCTCCCGGCGCCTGACCGGCGGGCATCTCTCAAGGACAGGCAGGCAAGTATGGCCGTTTCCGCAAAAGAGTTCAACGAGGCGGATTTCCGCGCCGCCATCAAGGAGGATCATCGCCCGTGGGGCAAGTTCCGGGAATACCCGCTCGAGGGTGTCGGAGCCGTGAAGATCATCACGGTGAATCCCGGGGCCGTGCTGTCTCTGCAGTATCATAACCGGCGGGCGGAATACTGGATCGCGCTGGACGAAGGGCTGCAGATCGAGGTGGACGGCCGGGTCATCACTCCTGAGCCCGGAGACGAGATCTTCATCCCGCGCGGCGCTAAGCACCGGCTGCGAGGGGTGGGCCAGCGCCCTGCGCGGATCATGGAGCTGTGGCTGGGCGATTCCTCGGAGGACGACATTGTCCGGCTGGAGGATGCTTACGGACGCAGTTGAGCGGACAGACCGCCTGCCCGGCGAGTACAAATGATTACTATTGCTGCTAGTGGACAATCCGGGTATACTCTTTCGCGGCCGCGTCAGCGGCCAGGCAGCAGCCGGTGCTTCCGGCAGACTGATGGATGGAGGTAAGCAGACGATGACGCATTGTTGTGAGGAAGTCGCAAAGGTCGGAAAGCCGGCCCCCGACTTCACGATGAAGAGCACGAAGAATATCGAGAAGCTTGACGAGCCCGTGTCGCTCAGCGACTACAGGGGCAAGTGGCTGATCTTCTTCTTCTACCCGCTGGACTTCACGTTCGTGTGCCCGACCGAGATTACCGCTCTGTCGGACCGCTACGAGGAGTTCCAGGAGCTGGGCGCCGACATCCTGGGCTGCTCCACAGATTCCGTCTACAGCCATCGCGCCTGGCTGAACACGCCGCGCTCCCAGAACGGCATCCAGGGCTGCAAGTACGTGCTGGCCTCCGACATCACCAAGGAGGTCTCGCGGAAGTACGGCGTCCTGATCGAGGAGGAAGGAATTGCCCTGCGCGGCCTGTTCATCATCGACCCTGAGGGGATTCTCCGGTATTCGGTGATGACGGACCTCAATGTGGGCCGGAGCGTGGACGAGACCCTGCGCGTGCTGCAGGCGCTGCAGACCGGCGGGCTCTGCCCGTCCGACTGGAAGCCGGGCAAGCCCACCCTGGGCTGAGAGAGGGTTCGTGAACGGACTGGAAAGGAAGGCGAATCCATGCCGCTGAAGAACGGAGCACCCATCCCCTCTTTCGACGCAGCCACGGAGTGGATCAATGGCGAGGTCGGCGCGGCGGACCTGGAGGGCTCTCCCGCGCTCATCTACTTCTGGGCCGTTTCCTGCTACATCTGCAAGAACAACCTGCCCAAGCTCCAGGAGTGGAGGGAGCGTTACGGAGACGCCCTGCAGATGGTGGGGTTCCACACGCCGCGCCAGGAGAGCGACATGGACGTCGAGGCGGTGAAGAAGGCCGTCGAAGAGCTCAAGATCCCGGATCCCATCGGCATCGATAACACGCACGGGGTCACGGAAGCCTTCGAGAACTCGTTCTGGCCGGCCTACTTCCTGTTCGACGCCGACGGCAAGCTTCGGGCGCGCAGCGCGGGAGACGTCGGCCTTTCGGTCATCGAGAAGACTCTGGAAAAGGTGATGGAGGAGGCAGCGTCCCCGGCCGGGGCCTGAAGGGGCCGGTTGCCTCCGGTGAAGGAGACTGTGCGATGCCGGGGCGGCCGGACGGCCGCCCCGGCACGTGCTAGCCCTCCGGCCAGCCGGGAAGGCGGTAGTCCTCGGGCCGCACACTCACGCGCCGCCCGCCGGACGCCTCGGACTCCACGCAGCGAAGCATCAGCGCGGTGGCCACGGCTGCAGTCCGGGCGCTGCACAGCGGCTGCTCTCCGGTCCGGATGCAACGGGCGAAGTCCGTAAGAAGGGCGTAGTGCCCTTTGTCCGGCTGCACCGGGAGGATGGAGTTGTCCCCCTTCTCCACAGCTTCGCGCTGAGCCGCCTCCGTTTTTCGGTAGTATCCCTCGATGCCCTGCTCCAGAATGTGCGGGTAGCGGTCGTTCCAGAAGGGGAAACACGTCCTTAGCGGCTCGTCTGCGACTCCGGCCGCGCGAATCTCGCACAGATGGTCCACAACGATCACCGCCCCGTTGTGGTACACCTCGACGAGCTCTTTGGGATACCCGAAGCTGCCGAAGATGCTCTCGAAGATGACGGCGAGCGAGCCGTCCCGGTAGCCCACCGTGATGACGAGGTTGCCGATCCGCTCCCCCGCCACCTGCACCCACTCCGGCTCCGCCGGAATGAAGCAGCCGGCCAGGTCCAGGAAGTGCGTCATCTCGTTGACCAGCGCTCCGGCCTCGAACGCCCATTTCTTCCAGGACCAGTAGTCGTCGTTGATGCGGATAAGCGCCATGGTGCGCCGCTCCCCTTCCAGCGCCGGGCGTTCCCTGCCCTCCCGGTCCCAGCGCCACGGAGGCGGCACCGGCCTGTCGCGATGCTTCAGAAGCACGCGCAGCGCCTCCTTCACGGCCGGCGCGGCCCGCCGGTTGTGGCCCACCGTGAAGCGGATGCCCGTTTCGCGCACGATCTCCAGCACCCGCCTCAGCTCCGGGAAGCTCTCGGCCATCGGCTTCTCGACGTAGATGTGCTTTCCCGAACCGGCGAACAGTTCGATGAGCGGCAGGCGCGCCGTGTGGCTGGCGGCGATCAACACGGCCTGGCACTCCGGGTCGGCCGCCACCTCGGCGGCATCGGCAGTATGGCGGGGCGGCGCGAAGCGATCGACGGCCGCCTGGAGCGCGGCGGGGTCGGGGTCGCAGCACCACAGCAGCCGGAAGTCCGGGTGGCGCGAAAGGTTCGGCAGGTGCATACCCTGCGCCATCATCCCGCAGCCGATCACGCCGATTCCGATTCTGTCCAATCAGGCTTCTCCTCAGGGACCGCTGGCGGCGGGTGAACGTCGTGTCTCACCCGCCGCTTCTACGCGCGCGGCGGGTCTTTTCCACTTCCCAGACAACGCTCCAGGACAGGGTTGCTCCCGGAGGAGCGCTCTGGCAGGTGCCCTCCCGATAGGCAGTGTCCAGGCGGCCGATGCTTCCCGCCACCGGTTCCAGAGCGCACTCGAAACGGGCGATGCCGTCCTCCCGCGGATAGCCGCCCCGGTTCCACCAGATGCCCAGCGTCGGGAACGTTCCGGCGGGATACCGGGCCGTCAGCCGGACGCCTTCCGCGAACTCCAGGGAGAACTCCCCCGACCCGGTCTTCTGCAGGTAGAGCATCGCCGCCGTCCCTTCCGGTCTCGCCAGCAGCCAGTGCGCCAGCTCCCCGGGAGCCCGGGGCGCTTCCGGCCCGCCCATCTCCTCGATGAGTCCGCTGAAGGGCGGCAGGCGAAGCGCGCGGATGCTGCGGACCGGCATGAGGGCGTGCATCACGTGCTGGAACGGGATCGGCCGGCCGCCCTCGTTGCGCAGGCTGAATCTCCACTCCAGACCGGAGGGCGAAAACACCATCGTCCTTTCAAAGGAAAGCGGCAGGGCACGGCTGCGGACCCGGCAAGTGACGGAGTCCGGAGTGGTCTCGCAGTCCCAGACAAGCCAGCAGAGCTCTCCGTGGTCCGGCGTTTGCCACTGCGTACCTGGAAACGGGCAGGTGTCCACGGTCGGCAGGCAGTCGTCGTAACCGTACACCGGCCGGGTCTCGTACAGCCCGTAATCGGCCGAAGGCGGCCGGAAGGTAGACGGGGCCTCCGTCAGGAGGCCCACCTCATCGAATCGCAGGAGCGACACCCGCGCTCCGTCCTCCGGCAGCACCTCCGCCTCCCACGGACCGGACAGCAGGCGGATCCGGCTCACAGCGCGACCTCCCTCACGCCCGTCAGCTCGCAGAACGCCACCGGGTCGTCGCACAGGAGCGCCCCGTAGCCGGGACACGCGTCCTCATTGTTCCAGGCTTCCACCAGAGCGTCCGTGTCACAGCGCGCCCTCACGAAGCCGTGCGGCCAGAACGGGATGCCGCAGTCGTTGCGACGGTCCTGAAGGGTCCCGGCAGGCGCCGTCGCCGGTGATCTTGATACGGTCAGGTTGGCAGTCAGGCCGCAGTGGGCTGCGACCCCCGTCTTATCCATGATCTGCACGTTCCCTTCCAGCGATTCCCACCGTGCCCGCAGATGGTTGTGCAGGTCCACGACACGGAAGCGGGCGCGCGCTGGCGGGTTGTCCGGCCGGATGAGTGGCCGCCCGGGGCCCGGAGCCCTCCTGTACGCCGGGCTTTCGGCGCGGGCAACCCCGGTTCCTGCTGCCGGCTGGCTTCAGGACCTGTAGCTGAGAAGCCTCTGCTCTCCTTGCAGGGCGCGCAGCGGCGTGAGGTCCTGCGTGACCTCCAGCGTCCCCAGATACGTTCCCCGTTGGTCCCGCACTGCGAAGTAGCGGATGTGCACGAACCGGCCGTGGAAGTTGATCCAGAACTCCGCAACGTTCTGGCGTCCCGCCTTGAAGTCGCTCAGGATGCGCTCCACGGTGTCCACGCTCTTCGGGGGATGGCAGTGCTGCACCTTCCGCCCGATGACCGCGCGGCTGCGAGAGAAGATCCGCTCCGTCCCCTCGCTGAAGAACCGCACTGTATCGTCTGCGTCAACGAACGTCAGGTCTACGGGCAACGTGCGGAAGATGGCTTCCAGCTGCTCGAACGTCAGGGACCCGTTCGGGAAGACGACGCTCGCATCCGCCGGGGGGCTGAGAGGATTCGCCGGCGCGGCCTGCTCCGGGGGACGGTAGCCTTCCCGGGGATCCACCAGGCACCACCCGTAGTGTGGGGACTGCTGGTAGATCTCGGCCCACTCGTCCGCGGTCAGCGTCTCCAGGGCCATCGGGAAGAGGATGTGCTCTTCCTTGTAGATCATCTCCTCGAGCGCGCGCAGCGCCGGCTCCACCTTTCCGGCCAGCGTCTCCCGGCTGGTCTCCGGCGACGGCTGGAAGCGCGAGGCCGCCTCGTGGGCGGCCTTCAGAAGGGCCCGTGCCTCGTCGTCCTTCCCCCACATCACCCTGGACGGCCCGGTGATCCCGTGACGTTCCAGGAAGGGGAAAAGAAGATGCTCCTTCCGGGAGTAGTGTTTCTCCACGTCCATCAGCCCGTTCAGAGCAGAACGCAGCCGCAGCAGTGCGCCCTCGAGCTCCCCGGGCTCTTCGGCCCCTTGAAGCCCGTGAAGCGCCTCCCGCGCCTCCGAGATCGAGGCTGAGAGGGCCTGATTCTCCCGCCGGAAGGTGTCCACCGGGTGGCCGGGCGGCACATCGCGCTCAGGCGGGGGCGCAATGAAGTCCCGGAGAACCGAGGCGTGCAGGTCGCACATCGATTGAACTTCCTGCACGCTCATCCCCTCGGCGATCAGCTCCTGCTCCATCGCCGCGATCTCGGTGGCATCGGTCTGCCGGACCAGCTCGGCCAGCTGGCTGCGCACCTGCTCCGGGGCCTGTCCGGAGTGCAGATGCCTGATGATATGCTTGAGTGTCTCGATTCTGTGCTCGCGGTTGTTGATCAGCTCGCTCATCTCGCGTCCTCCTCGCACCCCATGGTGGACGCACAGGCTTGAAGGGGCCTTGACGCGGGTCAAGCTTGCTGAGAAAACCGGCGGTCTGGAGACTAGCGGCCTTTGCGGTCCCGGAACGCCTTGCCCCGGTCGAACTTTTCCGCCTTTTCCATCAGCCGCAGGACGGGCATCCTGCCGTGAGTCCACTCGTTGAACCAGCTGTCGTATTCCCAGCTCATCTGGGCGAACAGGGCGTCCCCCCAGTATTCCGGGTGGTCGGGATTGAACCGTTCGAAGATGCCCATGTTCAGCACGGCGTGCCGCACCAGTCCCACCGGCGGATAAGCCGGGTCGTCGCGGTTGCCCAGAAATGCCCCGCCTTCCGTGCTGAGGATGGGGATCGGGTGCGGAAGATAGCGGTCCATCAGAAGCATGATCAACTCGCCGGCCCGGTAGCAGGTGTTGTCTTGCAGCAAGCTGCGAAGCCGCTCCTCCCGCGTGGAGCCCGGCAGGTTCCTCTCGCGGTTGAACGGGTAGTCCAGAGGATGGTTGATGGGCCCCAGATGCGCTCCGAACGCGGCCCCGGAGAACGCCTCTTCGATCTTCCCCCACCGCCGGAAGGTCTCGAAACAGTCCAGCCACCACTGGCCCGCCGACCCCGGCGTCATCGCGTGGAACACCGGGATGCCGCCCTCCTCCTGGATGATCTTCTTCACGCGGAGCCACTGGCGGCAGAGCGCTTCCAGCGCGTCGGGTTTTTCGAACTCCTCCCTCACCCACTCGATGCCCAGGTTCGGCTCGTTGCCGGCCTCGAAGTAGCGGGCGCCGGCCTGGACGTACTGGCTCACGTGGCGGCGGAACTCCTCCTCCTCGCGTCCGGGACGGGGAAAGAACGGGTGAGGCTCCGGGGCGTAAAGGCGCACCACGGGCTCCACTCCCTGACGCCTCGCGGCGCGCACCATCTCCTCCTTACCGCTCCCGCACGCCAGCACCTTGTACCAGCTGAAACCGTAGCGGGCCTTCAGCTCCCGGAAGAAGCCGTCCAGATCCTCGGCAGCCACGATGGATGAGCAGTCCGTGCGGTCGTGGATTCCCCATCCCGTATCCGGGGCGGGAGGCCGGGGGTAGTCCGCAAGATCCAGCCACGGGGACCTGGCTCTGCCGCTGACGCAGACGGCCGGACCGGCTGCAATGCACAGCAGCACGGTGACAGCAAGGGTCGCAGGCAAAAACCGTTTCATCGATGCGGTCCTCTCTTTCGCGGGCCCGGAATGGCAGGCTTTATAAACCGGGCCGGACACGGCTGCATTATGGACCGGCATTTCAGCTCCGGGGATGCGCAGGGGCCTGTCCGGGAGCAGAACGTGAAGAGCAGGGGCGAGGCGCCGGACCGCATGGCCGCCGGCCATCCGGCCGGGGCCGCATCAGCGAGGGAAGACCCGGAGGGCACGCAGGTCTTGCTCCCGTGGCCGGCGAACAATCCGCAGGCAACGATTTCTTCCGGGAGAGTCTGCAATGCGAAAAGTGAAGGCTGGAATCATCGGCACCGGGTTTATCGGGCCGGCGCACGTGGAGGCGGCAAGGCGGCTGGGATTCGTCGAAATGGCGGCTCTGGCCGAACTGGATCAGGCCACAGCGGACGCGAAGGCCGCCCGGCTGTCCATCGAGAAGGCTTACGGAGACTATCGCGCCCTGCTGGACGATCCGTCCATCGAAGTGGTGCACATCTGCACCCCGAACACCCTGCATTATCCTCAGGCGAAGGAGGCTCTGGAGGCGGGTAAGCACGTGTTCTGCGAGAAGCCCCTGGCCATGAACAGCCGGGAGTCCGCCGAGCTGGTGGAGCTGGCCAGGAAGACCGGCAAAGTCAACGCGGTGGACTTCAACTATCGCTTCTACCCCCTGAACCAGGAGGCGCGCCTGCGCGTCCAGAGAGGGAAGTACGGACGGCCCCTGGTCATCACCGGCAGCTACCTTCAGGACTGGCTGCTGCTTCCCACCGATTACAACTGGCGCATCGAGCCGGATGCCGGCGGGGAAAGCCGGGCGGTGGCCGATGTGGGCAGCCACTGGTGCGACCTGCTAATGTTCATCACCGGGCGGAAGATCACCCGTGTCTTCGCGGATCTGGCGGTCATCCACAGGCAGAGGATGAAGCCGAAGAAGGCGGTGGAGACTTACGCCGGAAAGGAGCTGAAGCCGGAAGACTACGAGCCGGTGGATGTCACCACCGAGGACTACGGCACGGTGCTGTTCGAGATGGAGGGAGGCACGCGCGGGACGTTCACCGTCTGTCAGGTAGCCGCCGGCCGCAAGAACCGTCTGTATTACGAGATAGACTGCGAGACCGCGGCGTTCGCCTTCGACCAGGAGGATCCCGAGCGGCTGTGGATCGGCAGCCGGGAGGAAGAGAACCGCGTGCTCATGCGCGACCCTTCCCTGCTTGCCGATGAGACCAGGGGGTGCGTCAGCTATCCCGGAGGTCATCCCGAGGGCTACCCCGACGGACTGAAGAACTTTATGAAGGCCTTCTATACGTTCGTGGCGGAAGGCGGGGACCCGCTCGGCGGGAGCGTTCCCTTCCCCACCTTCGTGGATGGCCACAACGAGATCGCCATCGTGGAGGCCGTCCTGAAATCCAGCCGGACCGGGCAGTGGGTGGCCGTGGAGTACTGATCTCGCGGCAGCCGTCTTCCGCGGGGCGGCCTGCGGGGGGCCGCCCCGTTGTGTTTTTCTGCACCCCGTCATTTCCTCACCCTGTGCCGTGAGCCGCTTGAGGCGGGTATCCTGTCTGCAGTCCCGTCCGTCCCGGACGGGACCAGGACGCGGGAGGATGGACCGCAATGCCCCACGGACCGAAAAAGCCGCTGCTCCCCGCCGGGGAGGTGCTGGAGATCCTGGACTCCACGGTCACGGAGCTCAGCCGCACCGCCGTGGAGTTCGCGCGCCGGATGGAGGAGGAGTGGGAACAGCCCGAAGCCCTGCCCTGTCTCTATCAGTGGCACAAGCTGGAGAAAGCGGCTCTCAAGTTGTTGCAGGCCCGCGAGATCGAGCACGAGACGCTGGCGCAGGTCGCCCTGCTCAGCGCTCAGAAGGAGTTGATCGCCCGGGCGGTGGCCCTGATGGACTGTCTGAGCGTGACGGGCGGCCGGAAAGACCCGTCCGCACCCAACCTCAGGCATCCGGGGAGAAGGACGCGCAGGCATCCCTGGGGAAGACAGCACGAAGATGAGTGGACCGGAGAAGAGGCTTAGGGCGATCGTCAGGGGACGCGTGCAGGGCGTTGGCTACCGGTATTTCGTCCAGATGGCGGCCATCGGTCTGCATCTGGACGGCCGGGTGGCCAACCTTCCGGACGGGAGCGTGGAGGTGGTGGCGGAAGGCTCCAGAGACGCTCTGGAGCAGTTCATCTCGGCCCTGTGGCAGGGGCCGCGCTCGGCCCGGGTCGAGGCTGTGGAGGAGCACTGGAGCGAGCCCACGGGCGAGTTCGGCGAGTTCGCCGTGGTCAGCTCGCTCTGAACGGGTTCATCGGAGCGTCGCGCCTCAGCGGGCCTGCGGCACCCGGCCTTCCTCGGCGTCCAGGAGCTCGAACCAGGTGCGGATATGCCCGAACCCGGGGGCGGCCGAGCGGCGGAGACTCTCGTAAAGAGCCTTCTCCTCTGCGGTGCCCGGCTCCCGGCAGCGCTGCTCGTAGCACCAGCTCAGGATCTCGGTGTCGGAGTGGGCGCAGTCCTTCTCACGCACCCAGCGAGCGATCTCCTCATCGCTGGCGCCTGATGCGACGAGCTCCCGGAACTCCTCCGCATCGATGCCCGTGAAGTCGAAGAACTGGCGGTCCAGGGGACAGTTGAACCTGTACTCGCCATTCGTGCCGGCGATGGTGGCGCGGCATTTGTCCACGATGCGCGCAAGCAGGACGTAGCCCCCCAGCTCCTCGGCGGGGCTGCGCGGAAACGACCGGGTAAGGTCGGGCGCGTTCGTCAGCGAGCTCATCTCCTTCGCAAACACCTCCGTCGATTGCGGGCCCCCCGTGTGCAACGCAGGCGGGGGGCACCATGTTCCACCTGCAGATCAGGCGCGCGCCAGCTCAACCGCTTTCGCTGCGGCCTCCTGCATGGTCTCTGCGGGGATGAGGCCGGAGCCGTCCAGCAGCCTTCTGCCCGCTTCGGCCTCCGTGCCTGCCAGCCGGATGACCATCGGGACGCGGACCTCCAGGCTCTCCCGGGCGGCAAGGATGCCTCTGGCCACCTCGTCCCCGCGCGTGATGCCCCCGAAGACGTTGAAGAACACGCAGCGCACCCGCGGGTCCATGAGCACGATCTCGAGCGCGTTTCGGACCAGCTCGGCTCTGGCGCCCCCGCCGATGTCCAGGAAGTTCGCCGCCTTCCCGCCCGCCGTGCGGACTTCGTCGATGGTGGCCATCACCAGTCCGGCCCCGTTCCCGATGACGCCGATGTCTCCGTCGAGACGCACGTACTGGATGCCGCGCCGGCGCGCCTCCGCCTCGATGGGGTCCTCCCCCTCGTCCTCCCGCAGGGAGGCGAGCTCCTCCTGGCGGAAGAGGGCGTTGTCGTCGATCACCATCTTGGCGTCCGCCGCGACGAGCTCGCCGTCCGCCGTCAGTGCGAGGGGATTCACCTCGGCCAGAACGGCGTCCGATTCAAGGTAGGCCCGCATCAGTTTCTGGAGCAGGTCCACGGCGCCCGGCAAGGCTTCGGCCGGGATACCGCCCCGTTTGGCCACATCCAGCGCATGCCAGGAGCGGAAGCCGATGACGGGATCCACGCATTGGCGGGCGATCTTTCCGGGGGTCTGCTCGGCCACCTCCTCGATGTCGACACCGCCGGAGGCGCTCACGATGACCGTGTTGCGTTGCGACGCCCGGTCCAGAGCCACGCCGATGTAGTATTCCTCGCGGATGTCCAGAGCAGGCTCCACCAGCACCCTGCGCACCGTCAGCCCCTTGATGTCCATCCCCAGAATCGCTCTGGCGGCAGTAAAAGCCTCTTCCGGCGAGCGCGCCACCTTCACGCCTCCGGCCTTCCCCCTGCCGCCCACGAGGACCTGGGCCTTGATCACCACCGGAGCCCCGAGGGCAGCCGCGTGGTCCCGGGCCTCTTCCGGCGTCTCGCAGACTGCGCCGTCCGGCGCGGGAACGCCGAAGCGCCGCAGCACCTGTTTCGCCTGAAACTCGTGGATCTTCATCGCCTTCGTCCGCCGTCCTGCGTTTCATCCTGATACGCGGCAGCGGCCCGCCCTTCCTGCCGGGACGGGCCGCTCGCCCGCTGACTGTCTTTCCCCTCGGCGGCTGCGGGCCAAACCCGGCTCAGCCGCCCTCCTCCTCGTAGCGTTCCCGCAGCATCGCCACAACGTTTGGGTCCGCCAGAGTGGTCGTGTCCCCCAGCGCCCTTCCCTCGGCGATGTCCCTGAGAAGGCGGCGCATGATCTTTCCGGAGCGGGTCTTCGGCAGCTCCGAGGTGAAGATGATATCGTCCGGCCGGCTGATGGCGCCGATCTTCCTGACAACGTGCTCCTTCAGCTCGTCCTGCAGCTCTCCCCCGGCCTTGAAGCCGTCCTTCACTGTGACGAACGCGGCGATGGCCTGCCCCTTGAGATCGTGGTGCTTGCCGATGACCGCCGCCTCCGCGACCGCCGGGTGGTCCACCAGCGCGCTTTCCACCTCCATGGTGCTGATGCGGTGCCCCGCCACGTTCATGACGTCGTCCACGCGCCCCAGCAACCAGAAGTAGCCGTCCTCGTCCCGCTTGGCGCCGTCTCCGGCGAAGTACATGGTTCCGTATCGCGACCAGTAGACGTCGCGGTATCGCTCCGGGTCGCCGTAGAGCCCGCGGAGCATGCCCGGCCAGGGACGCTTCAGCACAAGGTATCCGCCTCCCCCGGGCGGCACGGAGTTCCCGGCCTCGTCCACCACATCCGCCTCGATACCGGGCAGGGGGAAGGTCGCCGAGCCCGGGCGGGTGGTGGTGATCCCTGGCAGCGGGCTTATCAGGATGTGCCCCGTCTCGGTCTGCCACCAGGTGTCCACCACCGGGCAGCGCCCGCCGCCGATGTTCTGGTGATACCACATCCACGCCTCCGGGTTGATGGGCTCCCCAACTGATCCGATGAGCCTCAGTGTGGAGAGGTCGTGCTTCTCCACGTGGTGGGTGCCCCATTTCATAAAGGCCCGGATGGCCGTGGGGGCGGTGTAGAAGACGGTGACGCCGTACTTTTCGCAGATGGCCCAGAAGCGGTCCCGGTCCGGGAAGTCCGGCGCCCCCTCATACATCACGATGGTGGCGCCGTTGGCCAGCGGGCCGTAGACCAGGTAGCTGTGTCCGGTCACCCAGCCGCAGTCCGCCGTGCACCAGAAGACGTCTTCTTCCTTGATGTCGAAAACCCACTTCGTGGTGGCGTAGACGCCCGTGAGATACCCTCCCGTGGTGTGGACGATACCCTTCGGCTTTCCGGTGCTGCCGGAGGTGTAAAGGATGAACAGCAGGTCCTCGGAATCCATCGGCTCGCATTCCGAGCGGGGGCTGACATCCTCGATGACCCGGTGCCACCAGTGGTCGCGGACTTCCTGCATGTGCGTGAACGTTGCGTCAGTCAGTCCCATGCCCAGCCTCCGGACGACCACCACGCCCTCGACGCTCGGGCACTCCTGCAGGGCCTCGTCCACGCTGCGCTTCAGGGGGATGACGGTGCCGCGGCGGTATCCGCCGTCCGCGGTGATCACCAGGCGGCACTGACAGTCGTTGATGCGCTCCTTCAACGACTCCGCGGAGAAGCCGCCGAAGACCACCGTGTGCACGGCGCCAATCCGCGCGCAGGCCAGCATCGCGATGGGCAGCTCGGGCACCATCGGCATGTATATGCAGACCCGGTCGCCCTTGCGGATGCCGAAGTGCTCCCGCAGGACGCTGGCGAACCGGTTGACCTCGCGGTAAAGGTCCCAGTAGGTCAGCACCCGGCTCTCGCCGTTCTCACCTTCCCAGACGATGGCCGCCTTGTTGCGCCGGGCGGTCCTCACGTGCCGGTCCACGCAGTTGTAGCAGGCGTTCAGCCTCCCTCCCAGGAACCATTTTGCGAACGGAATGTTCCATTCCAGCACTCGCTCCCAGGGACGGAACCAGTCCAGCTCCCTGGCCACGTCCGCCCAGAACGCCTCCGGATCCTCGGCCGCGCGGGTGTAGATTCCGGGGTCGTTCAGGTTGGCCCGCCGCGCGAAGTCCTCCGGGGGAGGGAAGGACCGGTTCTCCTTCAGCAGCGCCTCGATGGCTTGAGTCTCAACTGCCACTTCTGCCTCCTCTCTGCGCTCGCTTGCGCTATACGTCATTATACTGCGACCGGGTCGCTTCTGTGTTGCCTCTGTCACTCGGATGAGGATCGCTCCGGGGGAGAGGGCGCCGGGCGTCGCCCGCTCAGCGGGGGATGGTTACTTGATCCACCGGGCCACTTCGCGGAACTCGGGAGTCCCCGCCCTGCGAAGCCATTCGAAGATGACGCTCTCGGTGCAGGAGACCGTGGCTCCGACGTGGCGCAGCCGTTCCAGGCCGTAGCGGTAGTTCCACTCCGTGCGCGAACTGATGGCGTCGGCGGCCAGGTGCACCACGAGCCCGTCGTCCAGAAGGTCGTGGGCGGTCTGGGTGATGCAGACATGGGTCTCCAGTCCGCACAGCACCGCCTGGGTCCTCTCGGAATGCCGTTCCAGCTCGTTGCGGAACGCGGTGCTTCCCATACAGCTGAAGGTCATCTTGTCGATGACCGGCGTGCCCTCCGGAAGGTGACCGGCGATGGCGGGGTCCAGCGGCCCGAGCTTCTCGGCGTTCTGGGTGGTGGCGAGAACAGGGACCTGCAGCGTTTTCGCCGCTTCCAGCAGTCTGATGATATTGGACCGCAGCCGGTCAGGCTCGAAGATCACATTCAGGAACGCAGTCTGCGGGTCCACGACGACCAGCAGGCTGCGCCCGCTCTCCAGCAGGTATGCGTCTGCAAAGCCCATGGGACTGTGCCTGGCTTCCTCCTTTGCTCTCCCTGGCGCCTCGAACGGTGTTCATAGCATACCACAAAGCCCCCGGATTTGCGGATCGTGGGCGCCGGGATTCCGGAAGGCCGCCAGGGCTTTTTTCTCTGAAAATTCCCCGATGGTCACAGAATATTCATTGACCGGCGGGCTGGCGAGGATTAACATAAGGTTGATTCTGCATTTCAGTCCGAAGTGCGCGTGCAAAAGTCCCGTCGACAGCCCAGGGCGGCCGGAATCAAAGCCTCCGCCAGGGTAAGTACCGCAAATGGGAAACTCCGCTGTTGGCGCTTCGGGCCGGGAAAGGAGGACAGTCTGGTTACAATGAAAGGAATGAGTCTCCTGTTTTTATCGTTGGCGGTCCTCGTGGCTGCCGTGCCGGTCGCTCACGCTCAGACGGGCAATCTGGCTCACCTGCTGTACAACACGGGTGTGGACTCGAGCAAGAACGTGCTTCCTGACGGGACGCCCGATCCGCACTACACCCTGTATTCGGTGCCGGCCGGTTCTCCGGGCACAGCGGTTAAGATGATCGCCAATCCCGCCTGGGTTCCAACTTCGTCTTCTTCGGCCTGGATCGGGCCGTGGACGAGCGGGCTGATTACGGCTCACCCGGGGACCTACAAGTATCGCTACCAGCTGGATTTGAGCGGCTACGATCCCTCGACAGTCGTGATTGTCGGCCGGTGGAGCACGGACAATGAAGGCGAGATGTTCGTGAACATCAGCCTGAACAACACGCCCGTCACTACAACTCCGCAGACGGGATACTCTCAGTGGTGGCCGTTCTTGCTGAATAGCGGGTTCGTGGCCGGCGTGAACACTCTCGAGTTCCACGTGGTGAACGAGGTGTTGGCGGACCCGGGCACGGAGACGCAGAATCCCACTGGTCTGCGCGTAGAGTTCCTGGAAGGAAATGCCACTCCGGTTATTCCGGAGCCGGCGTTCTTCCAGCTCGGCGCTCTCGCCGGGATGAGCGCTCTGGGGCTGCTGCGACTCCGCAGGAAGGGCTGATCTCCCGTCATTCCCCAGCCCTTCACCAATCGTTCCTGTCGCTCTGCAGGCCGCTCCCGCCGGATGCGTGGGCGGCCTGCAAGCTTGAGCGGCTCCGCCGGCGGGAAGGCCCGGGGGCCGGGTGCCCGGCTGTTTCCGTCAGGACGGGCCGGACTTCCCGGCTGCGCTTCTGCCGCCGCCCCAGACCAGATCGCCCGTCCCGCTGCCTGCGGCTCCTGCCGCGGATGGCCACCAGACACTGGTTGCGCACGGCTTTCATCAGTTAGGACCCGCGATCATCGGGCATCCGGCCGGAGCGGGCAAGCCGGACGAACAGGTCCTGCAGGGCGTCCTCGGCGTCTTCGGCGCTCCCAGTCAGCGAACGGGCGTACCGGTAGAGAGCGTCGGCGTGCAGGTCGTAGAGGCACTCCAGCGATTCCGCCGTCAGGCGGCCCGCCGATTCACCGCCGGTCCGGATGATCCTCAATGGCCCGCTCCACTCCTTCCGGGCGGGTGTTCCCGCATTGTCCACCGGCGTCCTCCTGTCACTGATCAAGACACCGGCAGGCCGCAGATCTGTCTGAGCCGCCCCGCGGACCGCCACGGGAACCCGGCCGGCTGAAGGCCGCTCAGAGAAAGGTCTTCAGACCCAGAGTCCCCTCGCTTCCCGCGGGGATCGCCCCACGCACGAAAGAGCGCTGGTTGTTGTCTTCGAAACATGGGGTCTCGTCCGTCCCGTCGTTCCGGACCGCGAAGTTGTAGGCTTCTCCCAGGCTGACGCGGCCGTCTCCGTCCGCGTCGGCGTTAACGGTGCCGGAGCCGTCCGGTTTCTGGCCGCTCAGGGCCGCCATGACCCAGAACGTGAACTCGTTGTAGAGCAGGTCCGGTCTGCGCGACCGGCTGATCTGCACGTCCGTGGCAGCGGACATGAGGACGCGGTTCGGCCCCGTGAGGTCGTCCAGGAAACCGCCGCTGAAGCACTGCCCGGCGATCAGGATCAGCATGCCGCAGTTCGAGACCTTCGCCACTTCCGCGGCGAAGTCATCATCCTGCATCGCAGTGGTCTGCCAGAGCGAGAGACTCTCATCGACTTTCACACAGTCCTGCGTGTCGCCGTCTCCGTTCAGATCGGCGCCGATGGCATATTCGCACAGGCGGTCCAGCAGCTCGTCGCCGTCGCCGTCAATGCGGCCGCCGTAGAGAGCGGGCTGGAGGCTCCCGCTCTGCCGCGTCAGGCACCCTCCTCCGTGATCGTTGATGTGGATGAAGACCGTGTCCTTCGGGGTGACAACCTGCTGGAGCTCGTCGAACACCCGCCCGATGTTGCCGCGGGAGGCCGCGAAGTCAACGGGCATATCGCTCTCGCGCTTGCCTTCCCGTGTGTCTTCGGGAGGAGCCCCGTCGGCATAGATGACGCGGATGTCGCCCGGGTCGTATCCGTGGGCGATCAGGATGTCGTACATCACGGTCAGGTCGTTCCAGTAACGGATATGGTTGCTTTCCGGTTTGCCCCCTCCGGCGATGAGCACCGCGTACTTCCGGGGAGGCGTCAACTCCCGGCGCGTGCGCCCGGCCAGCCGGCGGATGCTGGAGGGAGGGGTCAGCCCGAGGGCGGCGGCCGGACCCCGGATGGCGGCCGCGCGCAGCACGCTGAGGTGCTCGGCCCGCTCGATCTGAAGGACCGCGGATGCCGTGGCCAGGGACGGGTGATCGCCGCGGCCCGGCCGTCGAAGAAGGCCTTCCGCCCGGACGCGGTCGCCCCACTTCAGGCCGGACGGGCGCTCACCGGTGAGGGCGACGAAGCAGCCGTCCGGCAGCGGCAGGTTCACCTCCACCCGTTCCATGTCGTCCACGATCATAGGGATGGAGCCGCCGTAGTAGTAGCCGGTGACCTCCACCCGCTTCCCCAGCGATTGTACCAGTTCCGCGCTGCCGGGCCGCAGGGTCAACGGAAGCGCCCGCTGGAGAGCGGCCGTTGAAGGCCCGGCCAGAGCGGGGCCGGGCCCCTCCAGAACGAGTCCCGGGAAGACCGCCGGGGCGGTGAGCAACAGCAATGTTCGCGCAAAGCCGATCCGCATCGATGGGCAATCCTTCCTGTTCCCGGGGGGTGGCGTCGCCGCGCTCGCCGCTGCCGTCTCCGGCAGACCCTTCGGCGTCCGTCACGCCCTCTAAAGGTTTTGAGCTATACTCTCGATGGCCCGGCAAGGGCCGGAAGCGCGCAAGAGGCCGGTAGCCCGTGACACTCCCTTTCAACCGAAGCCTGTGGACAGCTGCCCGCCTTCTGGCGGCGCTCCCACCGCTGCTTCTGCTGATTTTCGCCGTCCTCCTTCTCCGCCGGGAGTTCCAGCGGGCGCGCCCGGAGATCGTCCGGCTCGTGAGCTCGGAGATCTCGTCCGCCACGGGCGTCGAGATCGCCTTCTCTTCCGCAGATGCGTCCGTTCCGGGCCGGCTGAAAGCAGAGGATGTGGTGCTCACGCGCGAGGGCTTCGGAGAGATCGGGCGCGCCCGCTCGGTCACCGTGCGCTACGATCTGGCGGCTCTCCTCCGGGATCCGCAGAACGCCTCCGCCCACGTCACCTCCCTGTTTCTAGAACGGCCGGAGCTCTCCATCGAGAGACGGCGTGACGGGACCATCAGCATTGTGGAGGCTTTCCGGCCGCCGAGGCCGCGCCCGAAAGGCAAGCCGTTCCGGGGGATCGTCCGGGTGACGGACGGACGGCTGCGCTACATTGACCGCCGCCCGCCGTCCGGGGTCTCCTCGAGCCTGGAAGTCGGTGCGGACGGGGTGGACGGGACGCTGGACTTTCGCTCGGGCAAGGGGGCCTACTGCACGGCCCGGCTCCGGAGGACCGGTGTCTCTGGCCGCATCCGGCTGACGGCGGCTTTCGATTACCGCAGGCGCGTGGCGCTGTCCGTCCGGGCGGAGGCGCTTTCTCTGCCGTTCGTCAGCCGGTTCCTGCTGCCGCCACGGACGCCGCCCGTGACGGCGGGAACGGCGGACGGTTCGCTGCTGGTGACGCATCAGGCGTCCGCGACGCACCTGTGGGCCGACGGCAGGGTGAGGGGAGCGGAGCTTCGCCTGCCGGGGCCCTTGCCGCGCGTCACCGGAATCACGGGGAACGTCACTCTGGCCGACCGGGACCTGCTGGTCTTCGACGGCAGCGGTCAGGCGGCGGGGTCGCCGTGGCGGGTGAGCGCGACGCTGGGTCCCTTTGCCCGTCCGCAGGTGGCGGTGGAGGCGTCCAGCCCCGCCGCGGACTACGCCTCGGCGCTTCGTCTGCTGCCCCGGGGCAGCCTGCCGGAGGGTCTGGCCGTGCGCGGACGGGGCCCGGTCCGGCTGAGGCTGACGGGACCCGCCGGGAATCCGTCGCTGGAAGGCGAGGCGCGGGTCCCGGAGATGACCTGGCGGGCAAACCGCGCGGGCGGCCTCGAGGCAGCTTTCCGGCTGGCGGAGGGAGCCCTCTTTCTGCAGGCTGGCGGAAGGGTGGAGGGCGGTGAGGCCCAGGTGCGGCTGGCGGCCGATGTCTCCGGCCGCCGCACCGGCGGGCTGCAGGCCGTCTTCCGCAACGTGCGGATCGCAGGGCTGATGCAGTCGGCGGGGTACGGGGGCGTTGACGGCATCGCTTCGGGATGGTCCGCGATGCGATGGTCCGGCGCCTCGCTGGACGGCCGGTTTTCTCTCGATGTGGACCGGCCCAGGGTGTCCGGTCTGGAGGCCACTTCTCTCAGGGCGGCCGGCCGGCTGACCGGAAGGAAGCTCGTTCTGGACTCTCTGCTCGTCTCCACGCGGACAGGCTTCGTCAGCGCGTCGGGGAGCATCGGGCCGGACGGCCAGGCCGACCTCACGGCCGCGGTTGTTGGTATGCCGCTGAACGAACTGCTGGGACCGCACACCCCTCCGGGCTTGAGCGGTATCCTCGACGCGCGCGGGCGTATCTCGGGTCCTCTGTCCGATCCCGCTTTCCAGGGAGCCGTTCAGGCGATGGACCTGCGCTGGGAGGGCCTGGAACTGGACGGCGCAACGGCGAGGGTGGCCGCCAGCCGCGGCGCGCTGGAGATCCTGGAGGCGAGGGTCTACCGCGGGACCAGCGAGGTGGCCCTGAGCGGCAGGGTGCGCGACCCGTTGCTGGCGTCGCGTTCGTTGGACCTTTCCGCAGCTGTCAGTTCCCTGGATCTGGCCCAGCTTGCCGGCTATGTGCCCGCGCTCGAGGGGATCGGGGGCCGGGTGAGCGGGAAGGTGGAGGCGATCAGGGGGATGTGGCCGGACCTGCGCGCCTCCTTCGACCTGCGGGCCGAGGATCTCGATGTGGCGGGACTGACCGTCCCGCTGGCGACCGCCCGGGGCACGTACGATGCGGGGCGCCTCGAGCTGGCGGAGTTCACTGCGCGGCGGGGAGAGGCGGTTGCGAGCGCCTCCGGCACGCTGGAAGAGACCGGCAGGCTGGATTTTGCCTTCCGTGTGGACGATCTGGACGTCGCCGAGGCTCTGGCGGCCGCCGGGCGGCGGGGCATACCGGCAGGGGGGCGTGTGGGGATCCAGGGCAGGCTGGAGGGGAGCCTCTCCGCGCCGGAGGTCCATGCCCGTGTCTCGTCCCGCGACCTGCAGGTCGCGGCCCGCAACGTGGAGCTGGATGACTGTGACCTTGTCTGGAGCGGAGGGGAGCTGACGCTGCGGGACGGGTCCCTGCGCGCGGCGGGCGGGCGCATCCTCATAGAGCGGGCCGTCGTCTCGACGGAGAACGGCGGAGGCGGACTCTCCGGGCTGGTCCTTCGGCTGGGAGGCGAACGGGACGGCGAGGAGCCGGTCGACGCGGCTGAGATGCTGGCCATCGCGCGCGGGGTCGCGCTGTCGCAGGGCATCGAGGGGCCGGCGGCCCGGGCTCTGCTGCAGTTGCCGGAGCGGGTTCAGGGAAGGCTGACGGGGCGGATCCGGATCGGCAGGGAGAAGGGGGCTTTCTTCGGAGAGGTGGAGCTGGCGTCTCCGGGGATCAGCGTGTGGGGCGCGGATCTCGGCAGGGCGGAGCTGTCGGCCTCCGCCGGACCTGCGGGATACACGGTTCACGGGCTGAGGCTCGAGGACGGAGAGATGCTGATCGTGGCCAGCGGCTCACTGGATCCGGAGGGAAGGCTGAAGGCCGATGTGGAGGGTTACAACGTGGATCTCGCGCGCTTCCCGCAGGCGTTGCAGGTCTCGGCCAGTCCCGGCTCCGCCGATTTCAGTTTCACCGCGGCGGGCACGCTGGAATCCCCGGAAGTGGAAGGTTCGGTGCTCATCAGCGATGCGGAGGTGGCCGGCTACCGTCTGGACCGGATCTCGACGGGCCGGATGACCTGCCGGGAAGACACCGTGGAGGTCCGGGAGGGCTCCATCGCGATGGGGCAGAACGCGGTGAGGATCTCCGGTTCGATCCCTTTCAGCATCAGGGACCTGAGCTTCCGCGACGGGGGACCGGTGTCTCTGGAAGCGCGTCTGGTCAATCCGCAGATGGAGCTGCTGTCGCTGGTCATCCCCCGGCTCGACGCCGGACGATCCTCTGGAGAGATGCAGGCCGGCTTCTCCGTGGAGGGTACGTGGCCGGCGCCTCAGGTGAGGGGGCGGGTCCTGGTGGAGCAGGGGCAGCTTGCGCTCACCGGGATGAGCACGGTCTTCCGGAACGTGAACATCGAGGTGGACCTGCAGGGGACGCGGGCTGAGATACGCGAGTTCCGCCTCGATTCCAGCGACGGCGGGACACTGGTCGTGGAAGGCGGCGCCGGGCTGGAGCCGGAGGGCTGGCGGGTCGACGCGTCGGTGACGGCCTGCGGTCTGGGACTGAAGCTCCGGAACGTCTCCGGGATCTATGACGAGAGCTACTCCGGCAAGGTGGATGCCGGGCTGCGGGTAGCGGGGCCCGTGCGCTCCCCGCTGGTCTCCGGCGCGGTGACCGCGCGAAACGGAACGGTCGGGCTGCCGGTCATACCGGATGAGCGCCGGGAGCGCCGCAGGCCTGTCTGGAATCCCAGGCTGAACCTCACGCTCAGGGCCGGCGAGGGGCTCAGGGTGCGGGGCCCCCGGCTCAATGCAGGCGTCGAAGGGAACATCTCTGTCTCCCGCGATCTGGAGAACCCTTCCGCGGCGGGACGGCTGGTGGTGCGGTCCGGGTATCTGCTCTTCCCGGGGAGCCGGTTCCGGGTGGCTCCGATGGGCACGATCGACTTCAGCTGGGACTCGCCTGCTCCGCCCTCGGTGATGCTGGACATTAGCGCGGAGACGACGCTGGCATCGGCGGTCGGGGTGGGTCCCGGGGGCCGGAGCTACAGGATCGAGGCGGTCCTGCGCGGTTCGCTGCAGGAGCCTCAGCTGAGTTTCCAGAGCTCGCCCCCGGGACTGGAGACGCAGCAGATCCTGAACCTGCTGGCCCAGCGGGCGGGGGTGAGACCGGAAGGGTTCTCGGGCGGGGCGCAGCTTCAGCGCGAGATGGCCCAGCTCTTCACCTCGAGCATCGCGCCCGGTGTGTTGCAGCCGGTGGAGGAGGCCCTTGCGGACGTGTTCGGCCTGGAAGAGCTGGCGTTCGGGTTCGGAGGGACGGAGACTCTCAACCTCTCTCTCACCCGCCGCCTCTTCGGCGGGCTCAGCCTGAGCATCTGGAGGGGGCTGGGGGAGGCGGCGGAGTGGTCCGAGTGGAAGCTGACCTACGATCTGAAGGGCCGGACGCGGCTGAGCTTTGGCGAGAGCCGGTTCGGAGACCGCATAATCGGCCTTGAAAGCACTTACCGGTTCTGAGGGGCCGGGCGCGGGAGAGAGGTTTCAGCATCCTGTTGGACATCCAGGGGGCGGACGGCACGGGCGGGGGCAACGCGGAGGCCGCGGAGACGCGTGAGGTCCGGGACTTCGAGGACCTTGTAGCGCTCTATGACAGGAGACTCTACAATCTAATCCTGCGTCTGGTGGGCGACCGCGACGACGCCGCCGATCTGACGCAGGAGGCGTTCTACCGGGCGTATCGCTCCTGGGATTCTCTGAAGGACTGGTCGAGGGCGTACCCGTGGCTGTGCCGGATCGCGCTGAACCTGTGCCGCAACAGGGCACGCGATGCGGCGAGGCGGCCGGAGGAGCCGCTGGAGACCCACGCGGCGCCGGGGGATGGGGGGGTGCACGGAGCGGTGGAGAGGGCGGAGCTGGCGCGGCGCATCCGTGAGGCGATGGACGCTCTTCCGCCCGAATACCGGGTGGTGGCGGTGCTGCGCGATATGCAGGGTCTCAGCTACCAGGAGATCGCGGAGGCGACCGGTCTGGGGGTGGACGTGGTGCGGACGCGGCTGGCGCGTGCAAGAGGAATGCTGCGGCGGCGGCTCGAAGGCTTTGTGTGAGGGCGGAACCTCGTGGGAGGCCTATGCAGGAGAAGCGAGTGCAGGGTAAACAGGTCTTCGCGATAACGATGGCGGCGGTGCTGCTGCTGGCCACAGGGACTCATATCCCGGCTCAGCAGGATGAGCCCGGCAACATTGTGGAGATTCAGGTCACCGGCAACAGGAACATCGGGCGGGATGCAATCCTGTCGGCCATCGATCTTGCTCCCGGGATGCCGTTCGACCGGCAGAAGATGCAGGAGGCGCGCAACGCCATAGACCGGATGGGCTTCTTCCAGGTGGTGAGCGCGCGGGAGGAGCCGGCTCCGGGCGGGGTGCGCGTGGTCTTCGAGGTGGTGGAGAACCCGGTCGTGACGGCCATCGTCTTCAGGGGCAACACGGTGGTCAGCGAGCAGGAGCTGCTGGACGCGATGCGCACCAAGGTGGGGCAGGTCTACAACATCAACACGCTCGAGCAGGACCTGCGCGATATCGAGAACCTGTATGCCCGGAAACAGTATCTGGCCTACGTCACCAACGAGGCGGAGATCGACCCGGCCACCGGTGTGCTGACCCTGCCCATCATGGAGTTCCGGGTGGGACGCATCGAGTTCACGGGCCTGAAGAAGACCAAGCCCTGGGTGCTGAAGCGGGAGATGAAGCTGAAGGAGGGCGACCTTTACAATGCCCAGCAGCTCCAGAGAGACATCACCCGCATCTACGAGCTGGACTATCTGGACGCCGAGAAGTACGAGCCGCCGCGGCGCGAGCCGGGAGACCGCGAGGGCTACCTGAACATCATCATCCCGGTCCAGGAGAAGAAGACGGGTCAGGTCAGCGTGGGTCTGGGCTACAGCTCCTACCAGAAGGTGGTAGGGAGGGTGGAGCTCTCCGAGACCAACTTCCAGGGGAAGGGACTGGGAATGAACGCGCTGTACGAGGCCGGAGGCAGTCGCGGAGACAGCTACGAGCTGGGTTACTACAGTCCGTGGTTCCGGCCGGACAACACCAGCCTTTCCGTCCGGCTGTACGACCGGGCCGTCTACCGGTTCTCCTCGAGCGCCTTCGGCGGGGGCATCGACTTCGGCGAGGACGCCGACTACACCGAGCGGCGCAAAGGCGTCAATGTGGGGCTATCCCGTCCGTTCGGGGAGAGGCTCAGGGGGTTCGTGACGTTCCGGACGGAGTCGGTGGACTCCAGCTTCCGGGAGGGCTCTTCGGTGATCCCCTCTCTGGTGGCCATAGCGGAGTCGGGCTCGGTGACGGGTGTGGCGTTCAAGGGTGTGCTGGACAGGAGGGATTTCGCGCTGGATCCCGGGGTGGGCAGCTACTTTTCGCTGTCTTTCGAGCCGGGATACTCGGATGTGAGCCGTTCCGGAAAGGGAGGCTTCACCAAGACGGAGCTGGACATCCGCCGCTACTTCAGCCGCGAGGGGCCCAAGGAGACCGTCAAGGACAAACGGCGGACCATCGCCGTCCGTCTCCGGGCGGCCACCAGCACCGGTAAGCTGCCATTCTGGGAGCAGTACTTCGTCGGTGGCGCGGAGCGGCTGCGGGGATACCGCGAGGACCGGTTCTGGGGCAACTCGATGCTTCTTGCCAGCGTCGAATACCGTGTCCCTCTGACCGGCGGACTGAGTGGCGTGGTCTTCGCGGATTACGGGAGCGCCTGGGGGAACGACTACGTGGACGTCATCCCTGAGCTGAGCCAGTCCACCTCCTTCGAGGGGCATTTCGGCTACGGGGTGGGCATCCGCGTGGCGACGCCCATCGGGAACCTGCGGTTTGACTACGGTTTCGGGGACGAAGGGTCCCGCACACATTTCAGCATAGGCCAGGCCTTCTGATGCGGGAGCGGCAGGGGGTCGGCGACGGGTTGGACATTCTGAGGAGACTGTGAAGTTGAAGAGCATTCGGGCAATCGGCGCTGCGGCGGCCGTCATCGCCGCCGTCTTCGGGGTGTGCGCTGCGGCTTTGGCGCAGGGGGCGGCGCAGCCGGCGGTGGGCGTGGTGGACGTGCAAAAGGCGTTCAACGAATATAAAGTCACCACCGCCTCCAACGAGGAGATCAACCGGATGGTCGAGGGGTTCCGGCGGGAGCTGGACATCCGGGCCTCCCACCGCCTGCTGGGCGAGGATGAGATCAAGGAGCTCGTCCGGCTGCGCAGCAAGAGCCCGCTGACGGACGCGGACCGCACGCGCATCGACGAGCTGGAGCGCATCTCGAAGCAGCGCGACGAAGAGCTGAACGCTCTCAGCAACAAGGCCGAACTGACGGAGCAGGAAAGGGCGCGCCTGAAGGAGCTGCGCGACCTGGCCAACAGGAACGATGCGAACGGGCGCACACTGGCGGAGGATTACAGCCAGCAGATCGAGCAGCGCAAGGCCCAGCTCTCGGACAAGATCACGGCCGACCTCAAGGACGCGATCGCCAGGGTGGCGCAGGCCAAGGGGCTGGCGACGGTGGTGGACAAGATCGCCGTGCTGTACGGAGGGGTGGACATCACCGACGATGTCATCAAGGCGCTCAACTCGTCGGGGTGAGACGGTCCTGATTGTTTCGGCGGCAGCGGCTCTCGCGTTCGGGGCCGGAGGATGCGGCCGCGGCGCGCGCGCCCCGGAGCCGGTTTCGCCTCCGGCGGTGGACATCCGGGTGCTGGAAGAACAGCATCCTTTCGCGCGCCTGACAGGGGTGAGTGCCGTTCCCCGGTGGTCTGCGCTTCCGGAGGGGACGGGCGGGACGTCCGGGCGGTTGCGGGAGGGCCGGACGCCGGGCCCGGACATCCGCGCTGTGGAGAAAGGGCTGCGCGGAAGGGCCGATGCCCTGGCGCAGCGGTACGGAGAAAATGTTCTGCGGCGGGAGATGGACTCGGCCAGACTGGCGGCGCGGGTCGACCGGGCGGCGGCTGAAGCGGGGCTCGAGCGGGAGATAGAGCAGGTCCGCATCGAGAGCGAGGAGCGGGCGGCCGCCATCCGGCGGGAGGCCGGGCCGCAGAGGAACGCCCTGCAGCTTCGTCTGGCGGCGCTGGACAGCCGTCTGCGGGCCAGCCTGTGGGAGGCGCCTTCCGGACTGACCGAAGAGCGCGAGCGGGTGGCCCGCCAGATCCGCGAGCTGGAAGAGGGAACCGAATCTCGCATCCGGGAGCTCGAGCGGGAGACGGCGGAGCGAATGGCCCGGATGCGAGCGGCTTTCGAACGGAGGATGGCGCGCGAGGAAGAGGACCGGGTGCAGTCCGCGCGCCAGCGTGCCCTGGAGCAGGCGCGAAGAAAAAGGCAGGAGGCGGAGGCCCTTCTGGAAGAGGTGTCGGCCCAGCTGCGCGCGCGAAGCGCACCGCCACGACCGGGCGACGGCCTGCCGGTCTTTCCAGAGAGGGCAGCGGCGGCCGGCTCGCCGGAGTTCGGCTCCGCGGAGGCTTCCGTGCGGAGGAAGGTGAGAGAGGACGCGCGGCTGTCGGCAGAGCTCGCGCGGGAGACTGCGCAGCCGGGGAGCAGCGCCGCCACAGTCAGGAGCCGCGCCGGGAAACTGCTCGGCGGGCGGCCGTGAGCGGCCCGGCCGAAAGGGACCGCGCGGCGAAGGGTCAGCGCAACGGCGGACGGCGGATTTACGGATAGATCCTATGACGGTCAATCTTCGGCAGATCGCCGAACTGGTGAGCGGCGAGATCGTTGGGGATCCGGACACCATCGTGTCGGGGGTCTCGTCCATTGACGATGCCCGGCCGGGGGACCTGGTGTTCGCGGAGTCTCCGAAGCATCTTTCCATCGCCCAGCAGTCTGCCGCGGCGGCGGTGCTCACGCGCCATCAGCCGGAGAATCCCGCGAAGCCGATGGTGATGGTGCCCAATCCGCGGCTTGCCTTCTCGCGCGTGTTGCAGATGTTCGCGCCGGCGGTGAAGGAGCAGCCGGGCATCCGCCCGACGGCCTATGTGGCTCCGGGGGCATCTGTCTCGCCGGAGGCTTGCGTGGGGCACTGCGCGTATATCGGAGAGAGGGCCGTGATCGAACGGGGAGCGGTGATCTCCCCGTTCACGTATGTGGGCGATGACGTCACGGTGGGGGAAGATTCGTTCCTGTATCCGCACGTGGTCGTTTATCCGGGCACGCGCATCGGAAGGCGGGTGAACATCCACGCCGGAAGCGTCATCGGGGCCGACGGCTTCGGATACAACCCCTCGGAGGAGGGGCACCAGAAGGTGCCGCACATCGGGGGGGTGATCATCGGAGATGATGTGGAGATCGGCTCCTGTGTCACCATCGACCGGGCGAGGACGGGCTTCACGGAGATCGGCGCGGGGACCAAGATAGACAATCTGGTGCACGTGGCGCACAATGTGCGCATCGGCAGGAACTGCATCATCATTGCGCAGGTGGGCATCTCCGGGAGCTGTGTGATCGGCGACGGGGTGCTGCTTGCCGGGCAGGCCGGCATCAAGAACCACGTGAAGGTGGGAGATGGCGCGCAGATCGCCGCCCGGGCGGGTCTGATCTCGGACATACCGCCCGGAGCCAAGATCGCCGGATATCCGGCCCGGCCCTACGGCGAGGAGATGCGCATCTGGGCCAGCATGGGGCGCCTTCCCGAGATGGTCAAGCAGGTCCGCTCCCTCGAGCAGCGCGTCGCGGAGCTCGAGGAGCGGCTGCGGGAGGCCGGGGGGAAGTGATCGCTTGATCTTTTCTCCGGGCGAGCAGCGAACCATTGCGGGGTCCGCGTCCTTCCAGGGTGTGGGGCTCCACACGGGAGAGCGCTGCGCGGTCACGGTCCACGGGGCTTCCGCCGGATCTGGAATCGTGTTCCGCAGGGGCGGCCGGAGCATTCCGGCGGTCCCCGCGAGCGTCGCCGACACTTCGCGGGGGACCACCCTTGCCGCGGACGGCGAGCGGGTGGTGTGCGTGGAGCATCTGATGGCCGCTCTGGCCCTGTGCGGGATCGACAATGCCGTCTGCGAAGTGCGGGGGCCGGAGCTTCCCGCGATGGACGGAAGCGCGCTGCCCTTCTGCGAGGGCCTTGCCGGTGCGGGGACCGTTGCGCAGGGCAGGGAGCGGGCGGTCTTCAGGCCGGAGCGCATCGAGTGCATTGCCGGCGGCGCCAGCATGCTGCTGGCCACCCCTTCGGCAGAGTTCGCGGTGCGCTACCTGATGCGCTACGCGCATCCTCTGATCGGACTGCAGTTTGCGGAGCTCTCCGAGGGGGAAGATGCGGTGATGCGGGTCGCTGCCGCCCGGACGTTCGGGCTGTTCGCGGAGGCCCGGGAGCTTCAGGCGCGAGGACTGGCGCGCGGAGCGAGCGAAGAGAATGCGATCATCGTGTACGATGACGCCATCCGGCCGCCGTTGCGCTTCGAGGGCGAGCTGGTCAGGCACAAGGTGCTGGACCTGCTCGGGGACCTTGCCCTGTGCGGAGGCGCGCTCCGGGCGGCGGTGTTCGGAGTGGCCACCGGCCACAGGGCGAATGTGGAGTTGGCCCGGCGGATTCGGGAAGGAAAGGCGGAATAGATGGCGTCTGTGACGGACAAAAGTGACCAAGGGGCCGGAGCAGGCCCCCTGACGGAGGCTTACGGAATGCTGGACGTGGAGCAGATCCGCTCGATACTCCCCCACAGGTATCCCTTCCTGCTGGTGGACCGTATTCTGAAAATGGAGCCTGGCGTTCGGGCAACGGGGCTGAAGAACGTCACCATCAACGAGGAGTTCTTCAACGGGCACTTCCCCGGCCACGCCGTCATGCCCGGGGTTCTGATAGTGGAGGCGATGGCTCAGGTGGGCGGCGTCCTCATACTTTCGCTGCCGGAGCATACGGGGAAGCTGGCCTACTTCGCGGGCATAGACCGGTTCCGCTTCCGCAAGCCGGTGCTGCCGGGAGATACGCTGGTCACCGAGGTGGAGATGCTGAAGTGCCGGGGCAACATCGGCAAGGTGAGGGCGTCGGCCTACGTGGACGGCCAGATGGTGGCCGACGGCGAGCTGATGTTCGCACTGGTGGAGCGCGACGAGCCGATGGTCGCGGAAGAGAAGCAGCCGGTGGCGGTGGGAAAGTAACCAACCCTTTCAGGAAGCTTGGGGCGCCAGAGATGAAAGTAGATGAAGAAGTCGGCACCCGGCTGCATCCGACGGCCGAAGTGCACCCCTCCGCGGAACTGGGGCGGGGGGTCGAGATCGGGCCGTACGTCGTCATCGGCCCGGATGTCGTCATCGGCGACAACACCCGCATCGAGAGCCACGCCGTCATCCAGCAGTGGACGCGCATCGGGCGCAACTGCGTCGTGAAGACGGCGGCGTTCCTGGGCGGAGAGCCTCAGGACCACAAGTTCAAGGGAGAGCAGAGTTTCCTCATCATCGGCGACAACAACATCATCCGCGAGTTCGTCACCATCCACCGTGCGACGGGCGAAGGCGAGTCCACCGTCATCGGTGACGACAACCTCCTGATGGCTTACTGCCACATCGGGCACAACTGCAAGATCGGCAGCCACATCACGATGGCCAACATGGTGGGGATCAGCGGCCACGTTCAGGTGGAGGACCGGGTGGTGTTCGGCGGCATGGTGGGAGTGCATCAGTACACGCGGATCGGCCGCCTGGCAATGATCGGCGGCATGAGCAAAGTGGTGCAGGATGTTCCGCCCTTCATGATGGTGGACGGACGTCCGGCGCATGTGTACGACCTGAACGTGGTGGGCTGCCGGCGCGCCGGGATCTCCGCCCGGGTGAGGGGCGGGCTGCGTCAGGCTTACAAGCTGCTGTACCGCTCCAATTTCAACGTCTCGCAGGCCATCGAGGCTATCGAAGCCGAGGTGGAGCCCAGCCCGGAGCGGGACTATCTGCTGGAGTTCGTGAAGAACATCAAGTTCGGATTCGGAGGGCGGCAGCTGGACACTCCGAGGGGCTGACGCCCGGGATGGATGCCGGTTCCGGGGTCGCGGAAACTTCGGCCCGGCCGGGCGGGCTGGAAATAGCGGTCTTTGCCGGGGACGCTTCGGGAGACATCCAGGCGTCCCTTCTTCTGCCGGCCCTGCGGAGACGTTGCGGGCCGCTGCGGTGCTGGGGCATCGGAGGGCGGAGGCTGCGCGAGGCGGGGATGGAGCTGCTGTTCGACGCATCGCAGGTATCTGCCATCGGGTTCGTCCAGGTGGCCCGGCTGATTCCGGACATGCTCCGTCTGCTCCGGCGCGCGCGGCGGGAGCTCGAGCTGCGCAGGCCGGACATGGTCCTGGCCGTCGATGCGGGTGCCTTCAATCTGCGCGTCACGCCGTTCGCCCGCTCCATCGGAATCCCCGTTGCATACTGGTTTCCGCCGGGCTCGTGGCGCAGGGATGGTCTTTCCCGGGGGGTGGAGCGGGCCGCGGACTATTTTATCAGCCCTTATCCCTGGTATGCGGAGATGCTCCGCCGGGCCGGGGCGCGGGCCGAGTTTCTGGGCCATCCCCTGCTGGACCAGGTCCGGCCGAGGATGAGCAGGAGCGAGTTCGCTGCCGCTCTGGAGCTGGACCCGGAACGGGAGCTTGCGGCGCTGCTGCCCGGCAGCCGGGGCCACGAGGTGCGCCATCTGCTTCCCGGGCTGCTGGAGGCGGCGGCGCTGGTGGAGAAACAACGTCCCGGCCGGACTGCGTTCGTTGTGGCGCTCTCCGACCATTTCCCGGCCGAAAGCGCTGCAGCGCTGACGCGAAGGGAGCTGGGGCGCATCGAGAGGTGCCACGGCGTGCGTCCTCACCTGGCGCTCGCCCGCGGGGCGACCGCGGAGGCCCTTTGCCACGCGAGGGCAGCGGCGGCCTGCTCCGGGTCCGTGACGCTGGAGGCTCTGGTCGCCGGGACGCCCATGGTGGTCGCCTACCGCGGTTCGCTGCTGATGAAGCTGGAATACTGGCTGCGCCGCATCCGCATCCGTCACATCGCAATGCCGAACATCCTGGCGGACCGCACGGTCGTTCCCGAACTCAGGCAGGATGAGGCGACCGGCGATGCCATCGCCGCGCGCCTTTTGCCGCTGCTGGAGGATTCCGCGGAGCGCCAGGCTCAACTGCGGGCCCTGTCGGAGTTGAGGCGCCTGCTGGAACCTGCCGGGGCGCTGGAGCGCACGGCGGATGCCCTGGTGTCCTGGCTGCGGGAGAGGCAGGGCGCATCGGAACAGGGAGGGGCGGCGTGAGCCCGTTCCGGCGCCTGCTGGGCATCGCCCGTCCGCATCTGAAATACTTCGCCGGCGGTCTGCTCGCGGCGGGTGTGGCTTCCCTGTTCGACCTCTCCATCGCGCTCGCGCTGAAGAAGTTCATCGAACTGGGCATGGCGTCGCCGGGCCGCGCCCAGCAGCTGCTGGTGGAGCTGTGCTGGTTCGTGCTGTTGATCTACGGCGGCAAATGGTTCTTCAGCTACCAGCAGACCGTGCTGCTTTCGGCGGGCATCTTCCGCCTTGCGATGGACCTGCGGGGGCGGCTCTACAATCATCTTCACGCCCTCTCGCTCAGCTTCTTCGACCGCCAGCGGACGGGGCAGATCCTGAGCCGGATGACCAACGACGTGAACGTCATTCAGACCAGTTCCCCCCTGTTCATCGAGGTGGTGCAGGGGCCGGTGAAGGGGCTGGTGGGGCTCGGATGGATGTTCCGCCTGAGCCCTTCGCTGACCATGGCGGCCCTGGTGGCGGTGCCGGTGATGGCTCTCGTGATCGCTCGCATCGCAGGCAAGATGCGCTCGCTGACCTCGCTGCTCCAGATGCGCCTTGCGGACCTGACCTCGCTGATGGAGGAGACCATCTCCGGGATGCGCATCATCAAGAGCTTTGCGGCGGAAGACTACGAGATGGACCGTTTCGCCCGGCAGAACCGGGAGGGCTACCGCGCCGCCATGAGAGGCGCCCGCCGCACGGCGCTGCTGAACCCCACCGTGGAGCTGGTCGGCGCCTTCGGAACCATCGCCATCCTGCTCTACGGGGGATGGCAGGTCAGCCAGAACCTGATGACCTGGGAGGAGCTGGGCCAGTTCGTTTTTCTGATGACCCAGGTGGCCGGAGCGGCCCGGATGATCGGCCGGATCAACGTGAACTATCAGACCATCTCCGCCGCCGCCCAGCGCATCTTCGATATCCTGGACGACCATCCGGAGATCGTGGAGCCGCCGGATGCCGTGGACCCGGGACGGATCCGGGGAGAGGTGGCCTTCGACAACGTCTCCTTCCGGTACGCAACCGGGACGGTCGCGCTGAGCCGCGTGACGTTCCGGGTGAACAGCGGGGAAGTTGTGGCGCTGGTGGGGCCGAGCGGAGCAGGCAAGTCGACCGTCGCGAGCCTGATCCCCCGGTTCTACGACCCTGTGGAGGGGCGGGTGCTGGTGGACGGCCGGGACGTGAGGACCCTTCAGCTGGCGCCGCTGCGCCGTCAGATCGCCATCGTCCCGCAGGAGACGGTGCTGTTCGCCACCACCATCCGCGAGAACATCGCCTACGGGCGCAGAGACGCCACGCCGGAAGAGATCGAGGCTGCGGCGGTTGCCGCCAACGCGCACGATTTCATCCTGAGGACCCCGGAAGGGTACGAGACGGTGCTCGGGGAGCGCGGGGCCCGTCTGTCGCAGGGGCAGCGGCAGAGGCTGGCGATCGCCCGGGCCATCCTGGCGGACCCCCGCATCCTCATTCTGGATGAGGCCACCTCGTCTCTGGACGCGGAATCCGAGCGGCTGGTGCAGGACGCGCTGGAGAAGCTGATGCGCGGCCGCACCACGTTCATCATCGCGCACCGTCTGGCCACCGTGACGAAGGCCCACCGGATCCTGGTGCTGGACCGGGGGCGGCTCGTGGAGGAGGGCACGTTCACCGAGCTGATGTCCGGGGACACTCTGTTCCGGAAGCTGTACGAAGTGCAGCACCGCCTTGCGGACGCGGGAGTGGCCGATGGCTGAGGGAGGTCGGCAGGCGCGCGGCGCCTTTCTGGCGTACAACGCGGTCCTGACGCTCGCCAGCCCCGCGCTGCTGGGGTGGTTCGGATACCGGGTGCTTGTGAGCGGCAAGTCGCGGGACGGGTGGGCCGAACGTCTGGGTTGGCCCACGGCGCGTCAGAAGGCGCTCCGGCGGGGAGACGTGGTCTGGTTCCATGCAGTCTCGGTCGGCGAAGTGGCGGCCACAGCCCCGGTGGTGCGGGCCTATCTGGCGTTGCCAGGAGCGCGCCAGCCGGCGCTGTCGACGATCACCGCCAGCGGCCGCCAGATGGCTCAGAAGCTGCTTCCGGACGTAACGGCGTTTTATCTGCCGGTGGACCTGCTCCCGCCGGTCCGCGCCGTGGTGCGCAGGGTGCTGCCGCGGTGCCTGGCGCTGTGCGAGGCGGAGATCTGGCCGAACCTTCTGAACGAAGCGTCCGGGGCGGGCGCGCGGACCGTGCTGTTCAACGGGCGCGTGACGGACCATATGCTGCGAAGCGCGTCGCGGCACGGCTGGATCTTCCGCTGGGCGCTGTCGCGCATTGACCGGTTCCTGATGCAGACGCCGGAAGACGCGGAGCGCATCGTATCCCTGGGCGCCCGTCGGGACAGGGTGGAGGTGGCTGGCAACACGAAGTTCGACGAAGCAAGCCAGCCGCTCCCGGAGCAGGAGAGGATTCAGCTGGCGCGGCTTCTCGGACTGGAGCCGGGAAGGCCCGGGTTCATAGCCGGAAGCACCAACCCGGGTGAGGAAGAGATCGCGCTCAGGGCGTTCGCGGCGGCGCGGCGGCGGGTGCCGGACCTGTTCCTTCTTGTGGCGCCCCGGCAGGTGGAACGCGGTCCGGAGGTCTGCCGTCTGGCGGAAAAAGCGGGGCTGAGGGCCGTGTGCCGCTCGAGCGGGAGGGACGCTTCGGAGGCGGACGTGCTGGTGCTGGACACGTTCGGTGAGCTGGCTTCGGCCTACGCGCTGGGGCGCGTGGCGTTCGTGGGAGGGACGTTCGTGGACAAAGGCGGGCACAATATCCTGCAGCCGCTGGCGCAGGGCGTGCCCGTGGTCTATGGCCCTTACGACCACAAGATCCGGGACATCGGGGCCCGGGCGCAGCAGGCCGGAGTGGCGTTCCGGGAGGAGACCCCGGAGGCTCTGGCGTCGCGGGTGGCGGAGCTGGCCTGCGGGAAGGACGCAGAGGATTACCGTCCCCGCGCTCTGGAGTTGATCAGCTCGAGCAGAGGGGCGTCCGGCAGATGCGCCAGGGTCATTTTCGATCTGGCCGAAGGGGCGGGGCGGACGCGTGCGTGAGCTCTGGCTTGCGGCGGCGCGGGGCGAGGCGTGCGGACCGGCCGGGCTTCTTCTGGTGGCGGGGCTTGTGCCGCTGGAGTGGCTCTATCGCTGCGGACTGGCGGCGTACCTCGCCGCGGAACGAGCCGGTCTGCGCAGGAGGGAGAGGCTGGATGCCCGGGTGGTCAGCATCGGCAACCTGACCCTGGGCGGCACGGGCAAGACGGGGCTGACAGAGGCTCTGGCGCGGCGGCTGAGCCGGGATCGCAGATGCGCCGTCCTGCTGCGTGGATACGGGGGGCGCGGCGGGCACGCGGGCCTGATGGTCTCCGACGGATCAGGGCCGGCCGTGGAGTGGGCGCAATGCGGAGACGAGGCGGCCCTGCTGGCGGCCAGTCTGCCCGGCGTGGCCGTTCTGGTCGGCAAGGACCGCCGGGTGACGGGCCGGATGGCCATCCGCCAGACGGGCGCGGAGCTGTTGCTGCTGGATGATGGGCTCCAGTACTGGCAGTTGCACCGGGACCTGGACATCGTGCTGGTGGACGCGCGGTCGCCTTTCGGGAACGGGCACGTCGTGCCTGCCGGGCTGCTCAGGGAGCCGGCGGGCGGACTGCGGAGGGCCGGAGCCGTGGTAATCTCTCATGCGAACGAGATCGGCGCGGACCGCCTCGAGCGCCTGCGAGGGAGGATCCGCCGGATGGCGCCGTCCGCGGAGGTCTTTGCGGCCTGGTATTCGCCGGTGAGCCTGACCTCGCCGGACGGCGGCGAGGAGCCTGCGGAGTCGTTGAGGGGGCGGCGCGTGATGGCACTTTGCGGCATCGGCTCTCCGGCCTCGTTCTCCGCCACCCTCAGGGACGCAGGGGCCGATGTGGCGGCGGAATGGTTCCTGCCGGATCACCACCCGTTCTGCGCGCGCGAACTGGAAACGGCCGAAAGGATCGCAAAGGACGCCGGGGCGGAGTGGATCGTCACCACTCCGAAGGATGCGGTCCGTCTGAGCGGGCTGCGCCTGCCCGATCGTCTGCGGGTCCTGCGGGCGGAGATGATGGTGGAGGGTTTCGAGCGCCTGGCAGCGCTGGCTGCGGGAGGAGGCGCCTGAGCATGGCGCAAGGCGGCACCGGGGTGTCGAGGCTGGAGGCCCGGGCGGGTCTGCTGGCGCTGCGGGGGCTGAACGCCGTCGGGCGCTGGTGCCCGGAGCCGTGGCTGGATCCGCTCGGCCGGCGGCTGGGGCGCTTCGTCTACCGGGCGTCCCGCAGATACAGGGCCGTTGCGCTCAAGAATCTTCAGGCTGTTTTCGGCGCGGAGCGGTCGGCCGCGGAGATACGGGACCTGGCCCGCTCGGTCTTCGAGCATTTCGGGCGGGTGGCGCTGGAGTTTTTCTGGCTCCAGAGGGTGCGAGCGGCGCGCCTGCGGGAGCTGGTGGATTTTCCGGCAGGTTCTCAACTCGCGCTCCGGCAGCTCGCCGAGAGGGGGCGGGGAGCCATTCTGATCACGGCACATTTCGGGAACTGGGAGCTGCTGGGGCGCTTCCTGGCCGCCAGTGGATACCCGCTTACGGTGGTGGCCAGGGACTCGGACGATCCGGCGCAGGCGGGGTTCGTGAACAGCATCCGGGCGCGGGGCGGGATGGGCGTCATCAGCCGTGGCGAGCCTGTCAGCAGGATGCTGGAGGTGCTGCGGCGCAACGAGTTCCTGGGCATCCTGCCGGATCAGAACACTGTGAGCGATCCCGTGTTCGTGCCGTTCTTCGGCCGGCTGGCCTCCGTGGCGCCCGGCGTGGCCCTCCTGGCGATCCGGTCTGGCGCTCCCATCCTGCCGGGCTTCGCCACGCGGACGGCCACCGGCTGGAGGCTGGATACTTATCCGGAAGTGCAGATTCCGGAGTCCGGGACGTTGAGGGAAAGGATTCTGGACATCTCTGCGGCGTACACGGCGGTCATCGAAGGGCACATCAGGCGCTATCCGGAGCAGTGGCTGTGGTTCCACGACCGCTGGCGGAGGCGGCCCGACGGAGAAGAGCAATGGGAGCAGGTTTGAGCGGCGGTGAGTCCAGCGGCGGCAGGCGAAGGGTGCTGATTGTCAGGCTATCCTCGATCGGGGACACCATCCTGACCACGCCCCTGCTCGCGGCCATCAGGGACTCGTCTCCGGACACGGAGGTGGACTGGGTGGTGGGCCAGAAGTCCCGGGAGATCGTGGAGATGTGCGAGGGAGTGTCCCGGATCTTCACGTTCCCGAAGGTCTATGGCCCCCGGATGGCCGTCCGGAACCCGGCGGGAGCAGTCGAGTTCGTCCGGGTCCTGCGCGGCCTGCAGGCGGAAATGCGGGAACGGGACTATGACCTGGCGCTGGACGTCCAGGGCCTGCTGAAGAGCGGGCTGGCCATTGGCATCTCGGGTGCCAGAATGAAGATGGGCTGGAGCCGGCCCTGGGCCCGGGAGTTCAGCTGGCTGTTCACCGATGTGCAGCTCCCGATGCGGAACAGCTGTCACGTGGTGGACTCCTGGCTGGATCTGACCCGAGCCGCCGGATTTCGCGAAAAGGAGGTGCGCTTCCCCCTGCGGGTGCCGGAGCATGCGCTCAGAGAGGCGAGAGCGTTTCTGGACGGAGTCCGGAGTGACGGTCCGGTCGTTGTGATCAACGTGGGGGCGAGCAAGCAGGAAAAGTGCTGGCAGCCCGCCTCGTTCGGTCGCCTCGCCGAAATGATAAGGCGTGACGCCGGCGCCGTGACCGTGTTCTGCTGGGGGAACGTCTGGGAGCGGGAGATGGCGGAGGAAGCCGCGCGACAGTCCGGGGGAGCGGGCGTTGTCTCGTTCCCGACCTCCCTTTTCACTCTGGCGGCGCTCGTCCGGCTGTGTGACGCATACGTGGGCGCGGACACCGGTCCCACCCATCTGGCCGCCGCGCTCGGCACGCCTGCCGTTGCGCTCTTCGGCGTCACGAACCCCCGCCGGGTCGCACCTTACGGACAGGAGGACCGGGTCATCAGCCGGTACTGCGGCCCGGTGGACGGTGTGAAGGTGGCTGACGCGGACGCATCGGCCATGGCCGGCATCACGCCCGAAGAGGTCTACGAGCGCCTGCGGCCGCTTCTGGGGCGGGGAAGGTCCCGGTAGAAGGCAGGCCGCCCGAAGATGGCGGGGGATTTTGGCCGGGTCCGGTGCATCGCCGTGTTCCATCTGAACCAGATGGGCGACCTGATCTTCAGCCTTCCGCTGCTGGCCAATCTGCGGCAGGGTTTTCCGCGGGCGCGCATCGTCAGCGTGCTCCGGCCCCATCTCCGCGATCTCTGGGCGATGTCCGGGCTGGGGGACGAGTTTCTGGTCCGCGACCGCCAGGCCCGCCTGGCCAACCTGCTGCCCCTGGCCCGGGCGCTGCGCAAACGCTCTCCGGCCCTGTGCGTGCTGCAGACGCAGTCCCTGGAGCCGGCCGTGCTGGCGCGAATGTCGGGCGCTCCGGCGCGCGTGGGCTTCCGCATCGCGTGGTGGGACCGTTTGTTCCTGACGCACGTTGTCCCGAAGGACACGCCGCCGTCCGTGGCCAACAACCTGCGCCTTGGCGAGGCAGCCGGGGCGCCGGCCATCCGCAGGGACTACGTGGGTCTGCTGCGGCCCCCCGCCGGAGAGCGCCTCCGGATGATGCGGCGCCTGGCGGAGCATCGCGTCACGGCCCGGACGCGGCTGATCGTTCTGGCCCCCGGCGCCAGCGCCGGACGCGCCCTCAAGCTCTGGACGGACGATGGGTTCGCGCAGGTGGCCGATCATTTCGCGAGCCAGCCTGAGACCGCCGTTGCCTTTGTCGGGCAAAGCGCGCTGAGAGGGCGTTTGCAGCGGATGTCCCGGCACATCCTGGATTTCACCGGGAGGACCACGGTCCCCGAGCTGGCGGCCCTGCTGGACCGGGCCGACGTCGTTGTCTCGGTGGACAGCGGGCCGCTGCACGTGGCCGCCGCGATGGCCACCCCCGTGGTGGGGATCTACGGCCCGACCGACCCCGCACTCACCGGCCCGATGGGCCTGGGTCACAGGGTCGTGCGGCTGGGAGTCCCCTGCAGTCCCTGCCATCTCAACGAGTGTCCCATCGGGCGCGTCTGTATGGAGCATCTTCCCGCGTCTCTGGTGATTCAGGCGGCGGAGGAGGCCCTGGCGGAGGCCCGGTTATCCGCAAGCAAGTGGCCGTCGCCGCCGGAGCGGGAGGGGTGACATCGATGCTCGCGTGCCGGATCTGCGGCAACGCGGCGGAAAACCGGGAGCACCGCTTCCGGGAGATGATGTTCGGGACGGGGGAAGAGTTCGTTTATCTGGAGTGCGCCGCCTGCGGCTGCCTTCAGATAGCGGAGATCCCGCAGGATCTGAGCCGCTATTACGGAGAGGGTCACGCCGGTCTTGCCGTCGATCCCGATGCCGTGGCCGGATCCGCCCTGAAACGCCTTCTGAGACGCTGGCGGGACCGATACGCGCTCACGGGGAAGGGGACGGCAGGGTGGCTGCTCGACCTGCTGAATCCAGCCATGCCCGGCATTCGAGCGCTTTCCCGTGTGAGTCCCCGCCGGACGCACAGGATCCTCGACGTGGGCTGCGGTTCCGGCTACCTGCTCTGGTCCCTGCATAACGCCGGCTACCGGGCTCTGCTGGGCATCGACCCGTACCTGCCTGAAGAGAGGACTCTTGCTCCGGGACTCCGGCTGCTCCGGCGGGAGCTGGACCAGGTGGAGGGAGAGTGGGACATCATCACGTTCATCGACTCTTTCGAGCACGTGGGGGATCCCCGGGGGGCGCTGCGGGCAGCGGCGGAGCGGCTTCGGCCGGACGGGTGGATCCTCATCCGCGCGCCGGTGGTCCCGTCAGCGGCGTTCAGCCGCTACGGCGAGCACTGGGTGCAGGCGGACGCTCCCCGGCATCTGCATATCCCGTCGCTTGCCGCCGTGGAGCAACTCGCCGCCGGAAGCGGTCTGCAAGTGGAGCACATCGTCTACGACTCCACGGATTTCCAGTTCTGGGGCAGCGAGCAGTATCGCCGCGGCGTGCCGCTTCTCGCGGAGGGCTCCTTTTTTGTGGACCCGCACGGGTCCATGTTCACGCCGGATCAGATCCGCCGCTTCCGGAGGGAGGCCGAAGAGCTGAACCGCCGCGGCGAGGGCGACACCGCCGTCTTCTATCTGCGCCGCAGTGTCCGGGATCCCTGAGGGAGGCCGCCTGCCCGCCCGGCCGTCCCGGGCCGAAGGGGCGTGCGGTTCATCGGTACGGTTCGGCGGGCGGCCAGATGACCGGATATTCGCGGCAGCCCGTATCGTTGCGGTTCGGCGGAATGGCGAATCCGGCCGGCCGGTTCTGCGGATAGTTCACCGCCCGGAACTCCTCCGGACGCACCAGACGCGCGTGCCCGTCGGCGAACAGCACGTTGGAGCCCCCGTGGCGAACGGTGAGCTCCCTGCCGCTCCTGCCCAGGCCGTCCGCGTACTTGCATCGCACCATCCCGCTCGGCAGATTATCGTAGTTTGCCGGCGCGTACGGGTCTCCCCAGTCGTTCCAGTCGTGCACGAAGGTGTGCTCGTATGCGTCCGCGACCAGCAGTGTGTCGGCGGGATGGACGATCTTGCTCTCGTGGCTCATCCCGTACAGGTGGCGGTAATAGAGCACCTCGTTCATCCCGAAGCCGCATTTCAGGGGAGGCGAGATGTGCGGGATGGTCCAGGGGTTGTGGGCCGCGGGGCACTGGAAGCACTTCATGGTCTTCACATATCCCTGGTTCAGCTGGTACACCCAGGTGGCGAACCCCCAGGGCGCGCCGGGCGCAACGGTCCCGCTGTAGGTGGTGGAAGAGACGAAGTAGCCGTTCCAGTCGTCCCTGTAGAGCATCATCGCGCTGCCGATCTGCTTCAGATTGGCCAGACACGTGGCCTGCCGGGCCTTCGAGCGGGCGAGCGAGAACACGGGGAACAGGATCGCGGCCAGCACGGCGATGATGGCGATCACCACCAGAAGCTCGATCAGCGTGAACCCCCGTCTTTCCTGCCGCGGCGTGGCCGGCGGGAGCGTGAACAGGCGATGAGGAAAAGAAAGAGCCATTGGGCGCAACCCGGTGATCAGACGCTTCCTCCTTCGACGCCGGACGGGCGGCAACCTCCCCCGGGACGCGGCGGGCACCTGGAACGGGTATAATCCGTTACTGAGATTGAGTTGCGCTGTCCGGCATCGCTGTCACCTGCGGTGAGATCCGGACCCGGACAGCCATCGGACAGGAGGACCGTCCCAATGAGCACACAGGTGGTCACTATCTCCGCCGAGGCGACCCCGAATCCGAACACCGTCAAGTTGAACGTCGGACGGGTGCTGCTGGAGCGCGGAGTGCTGAACTATACCAGCCCCGAGCGGGCGCGGGAGTCGCTTCTTGCGTCCAGGCTTTTCGAAAACGACGCCATCGCCGGAGTCATGATCGGGCGGGATTTCATCTCGCTGACCAAGAAGCCCGAAGCGCAGTGGGCCGATGTCGCTCCGGAGGTGGACACGATCCGGAAACTGCTGGAGTCCGGTGAGACACTGTTTCCGGAGAGGCCGGCGGAGCGGGACGAGACCGCCAGCGAGATCGAGCGCCGGATCCGCGAGGTGCTGGACCGGGATATCCGCCCGGCCGTCGCTATGGACGGCGGCGACATCGAGTTCTACAGCTTCGACGACGGAGTGGTCACGCTGCACCTGCAGGGAGCCTGCGGGTCGTGCCCCAGCTCGGCACTGACGCTCAAGATGGGCGTGGAGAACCGGCTGCGGCAGCTGATCCCGGAGGTGAAAGAGGTGGTTCAGATCTAGCGGCCGATTGTCCCTGCAGGATTGATCTGGAATCCTGCTTCCTGCTGCCGTGGAGGCAGATTGACGGGCTGTCTTGCCGGAGGCAGCCGCGAGGCTCTCTCGAGAGAAACGGCAGGACTACGGTCAGGCTTGCGGCGGCGGGTGCTCTCGCCGGGCTGGTCGCATCGGGTCCAGCCTGCCATGGGGCACCGTGCTGGGCCGGGCGTTCAACGGCGGGGTGGACCTCCTCGGATACGTCGAAGCCACCGGGACGCCGGACAGCTCCAAGGAAAGTGCCGGGCTCGCTACGACTGCAGAGCGGGTGACGTTGCTGTCCGGCTTCGCCTTCCAGCCAGAGAATCGTGTCCCTCCCCTCTGGCCCGGCCTACGCGCCGGGCCAGCCGCATTTTCCGGGCGGGGCGAGGGGCGGCGCGCAGGGTTTGGGGGAGGAATCCCGGAGGGGTAACATAGAACCAGCGCTGTACCGACGGCCGGCGCGGCCGGCCGGGACGATCCGAGGAGCTGCCGATGAGATACGCAAGAGACATCCTTGCCAAAAAGGGCCACCAGGTGGCTTCCGCCTACACCGACCAGACCGTGCTGGACGCCGCCAAGCTCATGAACGACCGGCGGATCGGGTGCCTGGTGGTGACGCGCGGCGAGACGGTGGTCGGCATCTTCAGCGAACGCGACATCCTGACCCGCGTGGTGGCCGAGCAGCGCGATCCGGCGACGACGAAGGTGGGAGAGGTCATGACAACGCCCTGCGTCGTGGTCACGCCCGACACCGAGCTGGAACAGTGTCAGGCCATCATGTCCGAGAAGCGCATCCGGCACCTGCCCGTGGTGGACGAAGGGCGGCTGGTGGGCATCATCAGCAGCGGCGACATTATGGCCAGCCAGAAGGTGGAGCTGGAAGCCGCCGTGCAGATGCTCCACGAGTATATCTACGGGGACGCGCCGGGCGCTCCCGGTTCCTGATCTCCGGGCTCGCCGCCGTTGTGCCGGGCTGAAGATCCGCCCGGGCCGTCTGAGGCGGCCTCCGCCTCGCGCCAGATCTCGAGCGGCGTTTGCAGGCACGCCAGCACCGGAGCCAGTTCCAGACATTCGCACCGCAGGTCGAAGGCCCACTGCAGGAGCTCTGTCAGACGATGAGTGTCCGGCTCGTTCGTCCAGAGCCAGCGCGCCAGGCGCCCGACGTGGCGCAGGCTCTCACCTGCTTCCTCCACCAGCAGGTCTGCCTTCGCGAAAAACACGGGAAGGTCCGGGTCCTGCGGGCGGCGGAACGCCCCCAGCGCGATGAGCGCCGCTCTGTACTGACCGGCGGCCGCCTGCAGTGTCTCCGGATCCTGGGGGCCGGGAAGGCCAAGATGAACCCGGAACGGAATCTGCCGGAGCGCCGCGCCGCACCGGCGAAGCGCCCTGTCCGCCTCGCGAAGCATCACCGCCGCCTCCAGGCTGCGCTCCTCCAGAGCCGCCCGCGCCTGCTCGACGGCTGAGGCGGTTCCGGACGCCCCCTGCACCGGACGCCCCGACCTCACCAGCCTTCTCGCCACCCGTTTCCACTCCTCGATGCTGTGGCGCAACGGCTCCAGGTGGGCGCTGACGGCCTCTCCCAGGTCCAGCGGGGTGGACAGGCTTTCCAGATACGCCCTGATGCCGGGAGGCGAGCCGTCGCTGTTCTCGGGCACCAGCCCCCCCACGACGAACTGGAGCGCCGCGGCCGGGTGGGTTTCAAAGCCGATCTGGCGTCCGCCCGGGACCCGGTATTCGGGCAAAGGCTCTCTCGACCTGGGACGTCGCTCCTGCACGCCCGGATTATGCACCAATGAGGTCGGTCTGGCAGGAGGCGGAGGGGCAGATTTTGCGGAGGGGACAGGCCCCGCACCGGGGGCTGCGGGGGCGGCACAGTTCGCGCCCCAGCCGGACCATCAGGACGTGGCCGGCAAAGCGGTCCTCCGGTCTGGACATTTCGCGCAGGACCTCCTGAAGACTGCCCGGCGGAGTGCGCTGCGGGGCAAGCCCCAGTCGGAGCGCGATGCGGTGGACGTGTGTGTCCACGGGAAAGACCGCCCGTCCCAGGGCGAACAGGAGGACGCAGGCCGCGGTCTTCGGCCCGACTCCCGGCAGGGACTGCAGCCACGCCATGGCCGTCCGGTCGTCCCGGTCGTTCAGGAAGTCGAGCGTCAGTTCTCCCCTCTCCCGCACCACGCGCAGCAGCACCTCGCGAATACGCAGCGCCTTTTGCCGGGCCAGGCCTCCCGGCCGGATGGCGTCTTCGATCTCCGCCAGAGGCGCCCTCAGAGCGTCCTCCCAGTGCGGGAATCGCCGCTTCAGCCGCGCGAAGGCACGGGACGAGTTCGCGCCGGAGGTGTTCTGCGAGAGGATGGTGGCAACCAGAGCATCCAGCGGCTCTTCGGGCTGCGGAGCGGCAGGGGCGCCGTAATGCCGTTTCAGCAGACGGATGGCCTCTGCCAGCCTCTGTTGCGGGGTCATTGCCTCACGCCCGCGCGCCGCAGGCGGCGCAGGGACAGGGTGTCCTTTTTCCGGGGCCCGCTCCGGAAGCGGTATGTGATCGGTCGCGCGGCGCATCCCGCGGGCATTGTGTCCGCGCCGGGACCGGCCGTCAAGCCCGGGAAGACTCCGGCAATACCCGCCGCTCGCGCAGGGCCTGATCCGGTCCTGTTCACGACAGCCGGCCTGGTCCGGGACTGGCCGTGCAGGAAGGGCTCCGGATGCTCCGCGCACCCGGGGCCCTTCGGTGTCTCCGGAGGGCCGCCCCTGTGACGTTCCCGGCTCCGTAGGTTACAATGCCGCGTATCTGAAGGAGGATAGTTTTCCATTGCCTACGAATTCGGCCACCATCTGCGACGTCAGAGACCTGGGGCTTGCCGAGCAGGGCAGGCTCCGCGTGGAGTATGCCGCACAGGAGATGCCGGTCCTCGCCCTGATCCGGGAGAGGTTCGAGCGGGAGAAACCCCTGGAGGGTCTGCGCATCACGGCGTGTCTGCATGTGACCAGCGAGACGGCCAACCTGGCCATCACCCTGAAGGCCGGAGGGGCGGATGTGCGGGTATGCGCATCGAACCCGCTCTCCACTCAGGACGATTCCGCCGCCCATCTGGTGGTTCATCACGGCATTCCGGTCTTCGCCATCAAGGGGGAGGACAACGAGACCTACTACCGCCACATCAATGCGGCGCTCGACCACGGCCCGCACATCACGATGGACGACGGGGCGGACACGGTTAGCGTCATCCATCAGCAGCGGCGCGATCTGGCCGCGAACATCATCGGCGGGACCGAGGAGACCACCACCGGGGTCATCCGGCTGCGCAGCATGGAGCGGGAAGGGGTGCTTCTGTATCCCATCGTCGCGGTGAACGATGCGGACACCAAGCATCTCTTCGACAACCGGTACGGGACGGGGCAGAGCACCATTGACGGCATCATCCGCGCGACCAACCGGCTGATGGCGGGCAAGACGTTCGTTGTGGCGGGCTACGGCTGGTGCGGCCGGGGCGTGGCGATGCGCGCGAAGGGCATGGGGGCGCACGTGGTGGTCACGGAGGTGGACCCGACGCGCGCGCTCGAGGCGGCCCTGGACGGGTTTGTCGTGATGCCGATGGCCGATGCGGCACGCGTCGGCGACTTTTTCTGCACGCTCACCGGGAACACGCACGTCATCCGGCCCGAGCACTTCTCCCTGATGAAGGACGGGGCCATCGTCTCCAACTCGGGGCATTTCGATGTGGAGCTGGACCTGCCCGGGCTTGAGAAGCTCTCCCGCCAGAAGCGGCGCGTGCGCGAGTTCGTGGACGAGTACACCCTCGCGGACGGAAGGCGGATCTACGTGCTGGGGGAGGGACGCCTGGTGAACCTTGCGGCGGCGGAAGGGCATCCCTCCGGCGTTATGGACATGAGCTTTGCGAACCAGGCCCTGGCGAGCGAATGGATGGCAAAGAACGGCCCGTCGCTGGAGAAGAAGGTCTACCCCGTCCCGAAGGAGCTGGACCGGGAGGTGGCGCGGCTGAAGCTGCAGTCTATGGGGATCCTGATCGACTCGCTTACCGAGGAGCAGCGCCAGTATCTGGACTCCTGGACGCTGGGCACCTGAAAGGCGGCCGTGGCCGGGGCGACTGCTTCTGAAGACAGCCGGCAGAGAAGCCGGGCCTGGATCTTCGGCCTGCCAGTGGACCTCGTGGACCGGGAGCAGGCGCTGCAGGCTGCGGCCCGGATCGTCGAGGCCGGAGGACCCGGCCTGATCGTCACCGCCGACGCCTCGGCTCTCATCGTCGCCCGGCGGGATGCGGAGTTTGCCGGCATCGTCCGCTCGGCGGACCTGGTGACGGCGGACGGCGCGGGGGTGGTGCGGGCTCTCAGGCATCTGGGCCACCCGCTGCGCGAGAGGGTCTGCGGGGTGGACCTTCTGGTGGACCTCTGCGGGCTGGCCGCGCGGCGCGGATGGCGGGTGTTCCTGCTGGGGGCTGCTCCGGGGGTGGCGGAGCGGGCCGGAGAAAGGCTCCGGGAGCGCTTCGCGGACCTTCAGCTCGCGGGGACCCACGACGGCTATTTCAGTGACGATGCGCCGGTGGTGCGCCTGATCCGGGAGTCGCGGGCCGATCTGCTGTTCGTGGGCATGGGGATGCCGCGCCAGGAGAAGTGGTTCTGGGCGCACAGGCACGAACTGGGCGTCCGCCTGGCGATGGGGGTGGGGGGGTCGCTGGACGTGCTGAGCGGGCACGTGAAGCGCGCCCCGGAGTTCTTCCAGCGGCACGGGCTGGAATGGCTGTACCGTTTCGCGTGCGCGCCGAGGAAGTCCTCGAGGAAGATCATCCTTCTGCCGCTTTTCGCCGGGCTCACCTTTGCGGAGGCGAGGCGCAGGCGAAAGGAGAGGCAGTCTGCGGGAGACCATGAGCAAAGCGGAGACTAGCGCGATTTCGCCCACCCGGGCGGAGAACTATCCGGAGTGGTATCAGGCCGTGGTCAGGGCGGCCGACCTGGCGGAGAACTCGCCGGTGCGCGGCTGCATGGTGATCAAGCCGTGGGGCTACGCCATCTGGGAGCTGATCCAGCGGCAGCTGGACGAGCGCATCAAGGCCACGGGGCACGAGAACGCCTACTTCCCCCTGTTCATCCCTCTCAGCTTCCTGCAGAAGGAGGCTGAGCACGTGGAGGGCTTCGCCAAGGAATGCGCCGTGGTGACGCATCACCGCCTGGAGATGCGGGACGGGCGGCTGGTGCCGGCGGCGGAGCTGGAGGAACCGCTTGTGGTCCGGCCGACGTCCGAGACCGTGATCGGCGACAGCTTCGCCCGCTGGGTGCAGTCCTACCGTGACCTGCCGCTGCTGATCAACCAGTGGGCGAACGTGGTGCGCTGGGAGATGCGCCCCCGCCTGTTCCTGCGGACGGCGGAGTTCCTGTGGCAGGAGGGCCACACCGCGCACGCCACCGAGGCCGAGGCGCGCGAGGAGACCCTGAGAATGCTGGAGGTGTACCGCTCGTTCGCCGAGGAGGTGCTGGCGCTGCCGGTCATCCCGGGCGAGAAGCCGGAGAACGAGCGCTTCCCCGGCGCGGAGAACACCTACTCCATCGAGGCGATGATGCAGGACGGCAAGGCCCTTCAGGCCGGGACCTCGCACTACCTGGGTCAGAACTTCTCCCGCGCCGCCGGCATCGAGTTTCTGGATTCGGACGGACAGCGCAAGTTCGCGTACACCACGTCGTGGGGTGTCTCCACGCGGCTCATCGGCGGCGTGGTGATGACCCACGCGGACGACGACGGGCTCCGTCTGCCGCCCCGCATCGCCCCCCGGCATGCCGTGGTGCTTCCTGTGATACCCGGGCCCGGGCAGGAGTCCACTGTGCTCGCCTACGCGGACCAGGTCGCCGCGCGTCTGGGGGACGTCCGCTTCGACGGACAGGCCGTGCGGGTGTCGGTGGACCGCCGGGACGTGCGGGGCGGGGAGAAGAACTGGCAGTGGGTGAAGAAGGGGGCTCCGCTGAGGCTCGAGGTGGGCCCCCGCGATGTGGCCGGGCAGACGGTGGCCCTCTACCGGCGTGACCGCCCGCCGCGGGAGAAGGAGTTCGTCCCGCTGGAGGAGCTGGCCGCCGGGCTGCCAGCCCTGCTGCAGGAGATTCAGGACAATCTGTTCCGGCAGGCGCTGGAGATGCGCGAGAGCCGCACCCGGACCGACATCGCCACTCTGGAAGAGATGCGGGAGTTCTTCGCGTCCGGGGAGCGGGACGGTTTCGTGGTGGCCAAGTGGTGCGGGGATGTGGAGACCGTGCAGGTGCTGGAGGAGATGAAGGTCAGCATCCGCAACCTTCCGCTCGCGCAGAGCGGCACGGCCGGCCGCTGCGTGCTGACCGGCCGGGATGCCACCGTGGATGCGGTCTTCGCGAAGGCGTATTGAGGGAGGGTAAGAGAGCGTGAAGGAACCGCACAGAGTCCTCATCGTGGGCAGTGTGGGACTGGACGACGTCACCACGCCGTTCGGGAGCGTGGAGCGCGTGCTGGGCGGGGCGGCCAGCTATTCGTCCGTGGCGGCCAGCTTCTTCGCGCCGGTGGCGATGGTGGCCGTGGTGGGTCAGGACTTCCCGCAGGCGGAGCGCGAGATGTTCGCCTCGCGCGGGATCGACCTGTCCGCGATGGAGGAGCGCCCGGGAGCGACGTTCCGCTGGGCCGGAGAGTACGGCGAGGACCCGAACCAGGCCATCACGAAGATGACGGAGCTGAACGTCTTCGCGGGCTTCGATCCGGTGCTGCCCGACGGGCACCGCCGTATTCCGTTCGTGTTTCTGGCCAACATCGATCCCTCGCTGCAGATGCAGGTGCTGGACCAGGTGGAGGCTCCCGTCTTCACCGCCTGCGACACCATGAACTTCTGGATCTCGGGCAAGCGCGACGAGCTGCTCGAGGTGTTGAGGCGCGTGGATCTGGTGCTGTTGAACGACGCCGAAGCCCGCATGCTGACCGGGCGGAAGCTGCTGGTTGATGCGGCGGACGATGTTCTGGCGCTCGGTCCGTCCTGGGTGGCCATCAAGAAGGGGGAGCACGGGGCTCTGCTTTTCGGAAAAGGGCCGCACTTCTCCGCGCCGTCCTATCCCCTGCGGCGCATCGTGGATCCCACCGGCGCTGGAGACTGCTTCGCAGGGGCGCTGATCGGGTATCTGGCGAGGACGGGCGACCTGTCGCCGGAGAACCTGCGGCGGGCGGTGGTGTACGGGTGCACCGTGGCTTCGTTCAACGTGGAGGACTTCAGCCTGCGGCGCCTTTGCGCCCTGACGCCGGAGGACATCGAGCGCCGCTTCTGCGAGCTTCAGGAGATCGCCCGCTTTTAGCGGGCGGGCGGCTGATCGCCGGCGATGCGGGGACGGCCCGCCGACATGGCGGGCCGTCCGGGAACCTCTGGATGACGGGGCGGGAGGACGGGCTGGAGTTCAGGCGCCGCCCTGCTGCTCGCCGCTGGACTCCTCCGCAGCTTCCGCTGCGGCCTGCGGCGCCGGGGCGGGCGCTTCCTCCACGTGCCCGACGTGGGGCTGGCGCACCATCACCACGGCGTCATCTGCCTGACCCACGACTTCGGCCTTCTCCACCTTGATGTCGCCCAGACGGATGATGTCGCCCACGCGCATCCCGGAGATATCCAGGGTGATATGTGGCGGAATGTCCTGCGGGAGGGCCGTGATGGTGATCTCGCTGTGGAGCTGGTCCAGAATGCCTCCCTGCTTCACCCCTTCGGGTTCGCCTTCCAGGTGCACCGGGACGGTGGTGGTGACTTTCTCGTCGAGCGAGATGGCCTTGAGGTCCACGTGGAGGATGCGCCGGGTGCGGGGGTCGCGCTGCACCTGGTGGATCATCACCGGGATGCTGCTCGAGCCGTTGCCCTGGATCTCGAGGTCGATGATGACGTTCTCGCCGCCTTCCCTGACCGCGCGGGTCAGGTCGGCCAGCTTCAGCTGGACGAGGATGGAGCCCTCCACCTTGCTGCCGTAGACCGCGGCGGGCAGGATGCCGGCAGCGCGCAGAGCCTTTTTCGCGCTCTTCGTCAGTTCCGGGCGGATCTCCGCCTGAATCCTGGGTCGTGCCATGGTGTGTATGATGCTCTCCTCTGGAAGATTCTGCCGTCCTTGCGGGGGCGCCGATCCCGCGTCCGGGGGTCAACGCCGGGCCGCCGCCTTACCGGGCAGCCGCAGGGGCTGCCGGGGCGGCCATCTTGCGTGCGAACGCGTCCGTGCGAACGTGCCGGGACCGGGTCAGTATAGCCTACCCGGCCCCGGACAGTCAACAATGGCCGCAATCCGGCGCGCTCTGCCGGTAATTTGACCGGGAAACGCGGTTTGTGCTATGATAGAACGGAGGAAAGCAGTTTATGGCAGAGAAGCCCTCGCTCAAGCCGGTGGAACCGGAAAGCCCCGACCTCGCTGCGGAAACTCCCGCCGTCACCAGAGTAGAAGGCCAGTATCGCGCTGACAACATCACCGTTCTCAAGGGCCTGGAAGGGGTCCGGCGGCGGCCGGACATGTATATCGGCGACCGCGGGACCCGGGGTCTGCACCATCTGTTCGTCGAGGTGGTGGACAACTCCATCGACGAGGCTCTGGCGGGCTACTGCACCCGCGTCGATGTTACCCTGCACGCCGATAAGTCCATCACCGTCGAGGACAACGGCCGCGGCATTCCCGTTGACATCCACAGGGACACGGGCCTGCCAGGGGTGACCGTCGCCATGACCATGCTGCACGCCGGCGGCAAGTTCGGCGGGGGCGGCTACAAGTTCTCGGGGGGGCTGCACGGAATCGGCGTGTCAGCGGTGAACGCCCTTTCGGAATGGCTGGTGGTCGAGGTGCGCCGGGACGGGAAGATCTACCGCCAGCGTTTCGAGCGCGGAGAGGTCAAAAGCGACCTCGAGGTGGTCGGCAAGAGCAGGACCACCGGCACCAAAGTGACCTGGCTGGCCGACGAGGAGATCTTCGGGCCCATCGTCTATCACCGGGACATCCTGATCCAGCGCCTCCGCCACCTGGCCTATCTGAACCCCATGGTCCGCCTGACGTTCACGGACGAAACGACGGGCGAGACCCTGGAGTTCCACCACAAAGAGGGCATCAAGGCGTTCGTGGAGGATCTTTCGCGCAACAAGGACCCTCTTCACAGGCCCATCTATATCCGCCGCTCCCGTGACGATACCGAGGTGGAGGTGGCCCTGCAGTACAATGCGGGCTACCAGGAGCTTATCTACACCTTCGCCAACAACATCTACACGCAGGACGGCGGCACGCACCTCTCCGGCTTCAAGACTGCGCTGACCCGCGTGCTGAACGCCTACGCCCGCAAGACCGGGATGCTGAAGGAGAAGGACGCGAACTTCTCCGGAGACGATGTCCGCGAGGGGCTCACATGCGTCATCGCGGTCAAGATCGTCAATCCGCAGTTCGAGTCGCAGACCAAGGTGCGCCTCGCCAATCAGGACGTGGAGGGCATCGTCAACTCCATCGTGGGCGAGGAGCTGACGCATTACCTGGACGAAAACCCGTCCGTGGCCCGCAAGATCGTGGAGAAGGCGATTACGGCGGCGCGCGCGCGGGAGGCGGCTCGCAGAGCGGCGGAGGCGGTGAAGCGGCAGAACGCGCTTTCCGGCGGGACCCTGCCCGGCAAGCTGCACGACTGCACCGAGCGCGATCCCGCGAAAGCCGAGCTCTACCTGGTGGAGGGGGACTCGGCGGGCGGCTCCGCCAAGCAGGCCCGCAATGCCCGGACCCAGGCCATCCTTCCCCTGAAGGGCAAGATTCTGAACGTCGAGAAGGCGCGTATCGACAAGGCGCTGGAGAACGACGAGATCAAGGCGCTCATCGCGGCCCTGGGCACCGGTATCTCCACGCCGGCTCTGGGCACAACGGAGGAGGAGCTGGACGAAAACGTCGGCGAGAATGGAAACGGCGGGAACGGCCAGGGCAACGGCAAGGGCAAGATGTTCGACATCTCCAAGCTCCGCTACCACCGGATCATCATCATGACCGACGCCGACGTGGACGGGGATCACATCCGCACTCTGCTCCTGACCTTCTTCTTCCGCTACATGCCGGCTCTCATCGAACGCGGGCACGTCTACATCGCGCAGCCGCCTCTGTTCCGTGTGAAGGCCGGCAAGGACCAGCAGTGGTACTGCAAGAACGAAGAGGAGCTGCAGGAGGTGTTGCGCCAGATCAAGCGTAAGGACGTCACGGTCAGCCGGTTCAAGGGGCTGGGCGAGATGAACGCGGAGCAGCTGGCGCAGACGACGATGGATCCGGAGAAGCGGGACCTGCTACAGGTGACGCTGGAGGACTCGGTGGAGGCGAACGAGATCTTCACCGTCCTGATGGGCGACAAGGTGGAGCCCCGCCGGGAGTTCATCGAGCGCTACGCCAGGGAAGTGAAGAATGTGGACTGGCACGCCTGAGCGTCGCGGCCGGCGAGCCGGTCTTTGCGGGATTGCGGGGCGCGTCTGACGCGCCCCGCGCGGTTTTATCCCTCCGGTGGCCGTGTCCGATCCTCAGATCAGCATCCTGATGCCCGTCTGGAACGCGGAAGCGACGCTGGAGGATGCGCTCGCCAGCGTTCGGGAGCAGAGCTTTGCGGACTGGGAACTGGTCTGTGTGGACGACGGCTCGACGGATTCCACGCCGGAGATTCTCGAGCGCTGGCGCCGGCGGGACCGGAGGGTCCGTCCGCTTCGCATCGAGCACCGGGGGATCTCCGGCGCACTGAACGCCGGGCTGAGCGTGTGCCGGGGAGAGTGGATCGCCCGAATGGATGCTGATGACCGGATGCTGCCCGAACGGCTGGAGGTGCAGCTGGGCTTCGCCCGGTCCAATCCGGGGATCGCGCTGACCGGAGGGCTTGTGCGCCACGCGGCCGACCCCGCCCGCCTGCCGAACACAACGGGGATGGAACGGTTCGTGCGGTGGGTGAACAGCGTCGTGACGCCGGAGGAGATCCGGCGGGATCTGCTGGTGGACTGTCCGGTGCCGCATCCCACCTTCTTCATCCGCCGCAGCCTGATGCTGCAGCTCGGCGGCTACACCTCGGAGCCGCTGCCGGAGGACTATGACCTGGTGCTACGCCTGCATCGGGCGGGGCTGGCGGCGGGCAAGGTCCGGCGGGAGGTTCTGGAGTGGCGGGATCGTCCCGACAGGGCTTCGCGAACGCGTCCGGCCTACAATATCGGGGCGCTGCGGGAGCTCAAAGTCCGGCATCTCTGCCTGACGGAGCTGCCGGGGCCCAGGCCGTTCGTCGTGTGGGGGGCGGGCGATGTGGGCAAGCGGTTCGTCCTCTGCCTGCAGCGGCACGGCCGGCGGCCGGCGGCCTTTGTGGACCTTGACCCACGCAAGTTCGGCAAGGTCATCCACGGCTGTCCGGTGTGGACGCCGGAGGAGTTCCTGGCGCGCCGGAGGCAGGGCTGGCTCACCCTCTGTGCCGTGGGCGCTCCGGGCGCGCGCGAGGACATCAGGGAGTGGATGCGCTCCCGCGGGCTGGCGGAGGAGCGGGACTTCCTGTTCGTGGCCTGACGGTGCGCCTCAGTAAGGCCAGTAGTAGAAGCCGGGGTAGCGGATGACGGGATCGAAGCCGGGAGGGCCCATGCGGATGGTGGGGCGTCCCGGGCCGGGCGTCAGCCGCACCGGTCCCTGCACGGGCGGAGGAGGCGGAAGCAACGACGGTTCGTAGGGCAGACCGGCGCTAAGGCTCCCGGCCGGGCCGGGCTCCATCGCGGCGACTACCTCGTCCGTGACCCGCATCAGCAGGGCGTAAGCCTGGTCGGGAGGCAGGGTGGAGAGCGATTTCGTCACGCTCCGGTAGACGTTCTCGGGCGAGGCCGTTCCCTCTGCCGGCCCTGTCTGGCCGTCCTGCTTTTTCTCCTCCGGCTCGGCCACGATGACCCGCGGCCGGTGCACCCAGTACACCTCTTTCATCCCGAGCGCGGAGGGCTGCTTCCAGGCGGCCTCCAGCTCCCTGCCAGTCAGCACGCCCGCGGCTGGCTGGGTGGGGCTTGAGTCCACCACGATGCTGGCGCGGGGGGCGTAGCGGACGGCGTTGAAGGCATCCCGGATCTGGGCCGGGCTGGTATCCTTCGGCACCAGCAGACGGGACCATTCCAGCCCCGCCGAACGCGTGATGGCCCCCAGCGCAGCCTCGAGCGGCACCCTTTCCAGGTTGACCGTGACAGAGCCCGATGCGCCCGGCTCCAGCAGGAACTCGATGCCCGAAAGCCGGGTCAGCTGCTGGAGCACCCGTTCGATGGATGTGCCTGCCGCCTCGATGGTGACTTTGACATCCTCGTTCGCGGCGATGGCGGGGCGCGGCGCTGCCGCCAGAGTCAGCGCCGCAGCGGCCGCAATGATTGTCGCGGTGGTCTTCATACAGGCTGCTCCTCTTCCTGAGACGGGCGAACGAACCGGCCTGGCCACCCCGGGGCGAGCCAACGATTCCGGCTTCATTTCCATGGACGGTATAGCCAGGGGAGGGGTTTCCGAAACCTCCGGACCGGGGAAGGGGCTTCCCGCGGGCAGGAATCCTGCGGCGCCGGGCAGAAACCGCCGGTGAGGAGGGCGCAGGCCGCCTCACTCTGCACGGCCCGGGGAGGGAGCTTGGAGAGTCTGCACGCCGCACTGAGTGTTCTGAACGGCTACCTCTGGGGACCGCCGATGCTGGTCCTTCTGTTCGGCACGCATCTGCTCCTGACGGTCCGGCTCGGCTTGATCCAGCGTTACCTGCCGCTGGCCATCCGGCTGTCCTTCCGGCGCAGTTCTGAGGCCGACGGCGATGTCAGCCATTTCGGGGCCCTGACCACGGCTCTGGCGGCCACCATCGGGACGGGCAACATCGTCGGCGTGGCGACGGCGGTCTCTCTGGGCGGGCCGGGCGCGGTGCTCTGGATGTGGCTGACCGGCGTCTTCGGCATCGCCACCAAATACGCCGAAGCCCTGCTTGCAGTGAAGTATCGCATCCGCACGGAATCGGGAGCAATGGCCGGCGGCCCGATGTATGTGCTGGAGCGCGGTCTGGGAGCCAGATGGGCCGGCGTGCTGTTCGCTATCTTCGCCGCGGTGGCAGCCTTCGGCATCGGCAACCTGGTGCAGGCGAACGCGGTGGCGTCCATGGCCGCCGAGATCGCCTCCGACGTCCGCGCGGCGTGGGCGGTGGGCGCAGTGCTCACCCTGCTGACCGCGCTGACCATCCTCGGGGGAATCCGCACCATTGCAAGGGTCTGCGAGGTGCTGGTGCCGTTCATGGCCGCCTTCTACGTGCTGGGCTGTCTGCTCATCCTGGCTGCCGGGTTCCGCACGCTCCCGGCCACCTTGGGCCTCATCGTCCGGATGGCCCTCGATCCGGGAGCTGCGGCGGGAGGGTTCATGGGCGGGATCGTGGCGGGGGCCGCCCGTTACGGCATTGCGCGAGGGCTGTTCTCCAACGAGTCCGGCCTCGGGTCCGCGCCGATCGTGGCCGCTGCCGCGCGTACGCGCAATCCGGTGCGTCAGGCCCTGGTGTCGTCCACCGGGACTTTCTGGGACACCGTTGTGGTCTGCGCGATGACCGGGCTGGTGATCGTCAACGCCGGGCACTGGAGGGAGGGCGTCGAAGGGGTGGCGCTGGCGCGCCAGGCGTTCGCCCGGCTTCACGATATCGGCCCGCTGGTCCTGAACGCCGGCCTTGCCGTCTTCGTCTTTTCGACCATCCTGGGGTGGTCCTACTATGGAGAGAAGGCGGTCGAATATCTCTTCGGGAGCAGGGCGGTGCTCCCGTACCGCGTGCTCTGGGTGTGCGCGGTCATGACCGGTTCGGTGACGGCGCTTCCGCTGGTCTGGGAGTTCGCGGACGCGGCGAACGCTCTGATGGCCATCCCCAATCTGGCGTCGCTTCTGCTCCTGAACGGGGTCGTCGTCGCGGAGACGCGAAGATACCTCTGGTCGGGACGCATCGAGGACGCGCAGGACGGCTGACGCCCTCACGCGAGACGGGACAGCATCTCCCGCGTGACCTCGTTCATAAGCTCTTCGCCGGACAGGAAGCGCCGGACCTCCTCGGCGGCCGCGGCGCCGAGCCGCTTCTGGCCGCTTCCCACGCTTCCGGCCAGATGAGGGGTGAGCAGGACGTTCGGCATCGAGCGCAGGGGACTGTCCGGAGCCGGCGGCTCCGGGTCCGTGACGTCCAGGCAGGCGAAGATATGGCGGGTCCGGAGCAGCTCGATCAGCGCCGTCTCGTCGATCAGCGCGCCGCGGGCCGTGTTGATGAGGATGCTGTGGTCCTTCATCAGCGCCAGGTTGCGCGCATTCAGCATGTGACGGGTCTCCGGCAGCCTGGGGGCGTGCAGGCTGAGGATATCGGACTCCCGGATGAGATCCTCCAGCGCCTCGCGCTTCTCCACCCCCAGCCGGACAGCATCCTCCGCGGAAACGTAGGGGTCGTACAGCAGGATCCTGGCGCCCGACCCGTCGAGCAGCCGGATGACGTGGCGTCCCACGTTGCTCGCGCCCACCAGCCCCACGACAGCGCCGTACAGCTCGGAGGATGGCCAGTCCGGCATCGGCTTCCAGCCGCCCTGACGGATGTGCTCCCGCAGGAGGAACACGTTCTTGCGCGCGAGGACCATCATCGCCACGGTGGTCCAGGCCACGTCGATGGCCAGAGCGGGCGCGGCGCTGGTGACGCGGATACCACGCTCCCAGAGCGCATCGCTGACGAAGGCCTTCACGCTGCCCGCGGAATGCGCCATCAGGCCGAGCGAGCTCGCTTCGGCAAGGACTTCCGCGGTCAGAGCCGGGCTGCCCCACCCTGTGATGCAGGCGCGGGCGCCTCGCAGGAGCTCCCGGGCCGTCTCCGGCGTGACCGGCCCGTCCGATGGTGGCAGGACGGGCTCCGCTGCGCCGAGCAGAACTCCCCAGCTGACATCATCGAAAATCTGCCGGCGAAGCTCGTTCGATATCAGGATGGCGACTTTCTCAGGCATTGGTCGAGGTTACGGTCTCCTGCTTGAGGGAATCGCGGCGCGGGCTGCGGCCGGCGGGGCACACTGCGTCTTCCCCGTTCCGGGATTCTCCAACGCGGCGCCCTGCTCCTTCAGCGGCGCGTTACAATGCTGGTATGATGGATGCCGGGCTTATTGCGGCGGAGCTCAGGAAATGCGCAGTTCGGGCCGGTCTGGCCGGCCTGGCCATCGGTCCGGCGCGGCCCCTGGAAGAGGCCGCGGCGCGGCTGCGCGACCGTGTGAGGAAGGGGTTCGCCGGCCACTACGGGCTGACTGAGGGCAGCGAGGAACGTTTCTGCCGGCCGGATCTGCTGCTGCCGGGAGCCCGCTCCCTCATCTGCTGCGCGCTCTCCTATCTGCGTCCGTCGGAGCCTGACGCCCCGGCGCGGGGCAGTCTCACCGGCGTCGTGGCCCGGTTTGCCCGCGGAAGGGATTATCATCTGGTCCTGCGGGAGAAGCTCGCCGTGGTGGAGGCTCGCCTGAAGGAGCTCGTTCCCGGCTGTTCGACGCGCATCCTGTGCGACACCGGGCCTCTGATGGACCGTGCCGCCGCTATGGCCAGCGGGCTGGGCCGGGCGGGCAAGAACGCCTGTGTGTTCGCGGGTGAGTCCGGAAGCTGGGTGGTCCTGGGGGAGATCGTCACGGATGCGGAGCTGCCCTTCGATGAACCGTTCCGGGACCACCTGTGCGGGAGCTGTGAGCTCTGCCTGGCGGCCTGTCCCACCGGGGCCATCGTCTCGCCGTTCGAGATCGACCTGAACCGCTGCATCTCGCATCTCACGCAGATGAGCGGCATCATCCCGCGGGAGCTCCGTCCCCTGATGGGCACGATGATCTACGGCTGCGATATCTGTCAGGAGGTGTGCCCTCAGAACGCGTCCGCCGTGCCCGGCGACCCGTCCGGTCTCGAGCCCGGCCCTGTCCCGGCCTACCCGGAGCTCATCGGGCTGCTGGAGATGACACAGAGGGAGTTCGAGTCGTCGCTCAAGAAGGGCTCGCCGGGGTGGATTGGCCGGAACCGCCTGCGCCGCAACGCCTGCGTGGCGCTGGGAAACCTCGGCGACCCCGCCGCCGTACCGGCCCTGCTGAAGGCTCTGCACGATCCGAGCGCTGTGGTCCGCGCCCACGCCGCCTGGGCGCTGGGACGGATCGGCGAGCCGTCGGCTCTGGAGATCCTGCGAAAGCGCCTCACCCGGGAGCGGGATCCGGACGTGCTGGACGAGATCCGGGCGGCTCTGAGCTGATTCTTCAGCTTTTTTCGGTCCGCTTCCCGCCCCGCCGGGACATCCGCCCTCATCCGCCACCCCGGGCATTCCAGCGCTTCCGGGCCCGAACGCGCCAGACCGCCGGAGGCGGGGCCTCCTTACCCATCAAGTCCCTTTCTGTGCCGTCCGATAATCTCGGCCGGACGGCCCGATGAGGATCATCTACCTGAACAACGCGGCCGGGAGCTGGCCGAAAGCGCCGGGCGTGGTCGAGGCGGTGAGCGGCGCCCTGGAGGGGATGCCCGCTGAGGCCGGCCGTGACTCCGCGTCCCTGCCGGATCCGCGCGAGGACTGCCGCCGGCTGCTCGCCGGGCTGCTGGACGTTCCGTGGCCGGAGAGAATCGCTCTTGGCAGCGGGGCGACGCAGGCGTTGAACCAGGCGATCCTGGGCTGCGCCCGTCTGGGCGTGCGGCACGCGGTCACCACCGCCGCCGAGCACAACAGCGTGCTGCGGCCTCTCAGGCATCTGGAACAGGAGGGGAAGCTCCGGCTGACCATCGTCGGGCTGAAACCGGACGGGTCCATCGATCTGGACCAGTTTGCCCGGGCGCTGGACGGCGGCGGCGAGCTCGCTGTCGTGAACCACGCCTCCAACGTGACCGGGAAAGTGAACGACGCCGGGACGCTTTTCAGGATGGCCCGGGAGCGAGGCGCGATAACCCTGCTCGACGCTTCTCAGACGCTGGGGGCCGTGCCGGTGCGGCCGCAGGAGATGGGGGCGCAAATGGTGGCGTTCACGGGCCACAAGGCCCTGCGCGGACCGGAAGGCACGGGCGGGCTGTATGTCTCGCCTGACGTGGAGCTGCCGGCCGTGCTGACCGGCGGCACCGGAGTTCGCAGCGACCTTCCGCTGCAGCCCGGTGAAATGCCGATGCGGCTGGAAGCCGGCACGCCGAACTCTCCCGGTTTTGCCGGGCTGGCGGCTGCGCTGCGGTGGGTGCGGGAAAACATCGCGTCCGAGAACGCCCGTCGGCGCGGACTGGGCAGCCTGCTCCGCCGGGGGCTCGCCGCAATCCCCGGCGTCCGCGTCTTTGACGGCGGGTGTCCGGACGATCCCGGGACCGGGGTGGTCTCGTTCGCGATCGCCGGCTGGGACCCGGATGAGGCGGCGCTGGTTCTAGACCAGTGTTTCGGCATCCGCTGCCGTGCCGGACTGCACTGCGCGCCCGAGATCCACCGGTGGATCGGAAGCGCCCCGAAGGGCACAGTGCGCTTCAGCGTGTCCGGATCGAACACGGAGCAGGACATCGAGGCCGCCCTGTCCGCCGTGCGGGCGCTGGCGGCCGCGCGCCCGGCCGGACGGGAGGCAGCAGCGTGAAGCTTGTCGGGAAGGTGAAGGTGGAGGACTGCTTCGACGGCAGCAGCGTCTACCGCTATTTCTTCGAGGCAGCGTGGGGAAGGGAGGACATCCGGGGGCTCCAGGCGCTGGGCCGTCTGGAATACTACCCGGACTTCCCGCGGCCGTTTTTCCGGCTCATCGGTCCGGGCGGGGCGCAGCTCCGCGGGGTCGAGGGCGAGGACTCCTGCCAGGTGGTGCTCCCCCGGCAGGGCAGAGAGGAGGTGATCGCAAGGCTGGAACGGCATTTTTTGTGAACGCCGCCGGGCGGAGGGGGACGCCTGCCGCCCCGTCGCGCCGGCGGGAATACGACCTTACGACGGCAAGAGGAGTTGGAAACGGACCATGGGTGCAAAACTGGTCAAGTTCTTCGAGCTCGCCAAGGAAGAGGGAGGTCTCTCCGCTCAGATGCGCCTTGCGATGGCGACCGGTGTCTCCAATGTGAAGGCGTCGAGCGAAGCCGATTCTCCCGAGGTCCTGGCAAAGTTCAAAATCGCATTCAAAGAGATCACCGGCAAAGACGCCGGCATCGCTTGATGAACGGGGGAACGTCAGATGACGACGATGAGACTGAGTGACGGGCTGGTGCTGAAGCGCACCTACGACCCGCGCTCTTCGCGCCAGAGCATCAACGGCGAGCAGTATGTGCTTCACTGTCACCATTTCGCCACGCTCTACACACAGCTGGCCGATGACTGCGGCATGCTTGACGGCAAGAAGCTGATGGCGGAGGTGGCCGAAGACACCTTCTACGATGTCCTGAAGACCTACTACGCCGAGCATCAGGTGACCGGGATTCCGGAGCGGATCCTGGTGGCGGAGGAATACTACGCCGCGATGGGGCTGGGCCTTGTGAAGGTCCGCTGTGCCGGTCCGGAAGCGGGAGAGGTGGAGCTTCTGGCCTCGCACATAGACCAGGGCTGGGTGAAGAAGTGGGGACAGCGGGAGCAGCCCGTCAACTTCATCACCGGAGGGTTCGTTGCCGGGGCGTTCTCGGCCATCTTCGACAGGGCGCCCAGGAGCTACGAAGTGCGGGAGACCCGCAGCATCGTGGCCGGAGCCGAGACCTCGATGTTCGAGATCTCGGCCAGCTAGACGGAGGAGGCTATCAATGGCTGTCAACAGAGCGGTAGAGACGGCGCCCTATGTCAGCGCGCTGTATACCACGGTGGACCGCAGGAAGATCATCGATGCCCTCTCGAAGCTCGAGGTCGTCAACAATGACGAGGGGCTGATCCCTGCCTTCAACGTCTTCGTGAACCAGATGCCGGCAAGGTTCTGGACATCGTTCTCGGAGAGGCTGACGCGGAAGGTGGGCCCGGAGCTGGTGGATGCCGCAGAATGGCTGCTGGTGAACGCCGCTCAGGAGTGCGGCTACCACACCGGGCAGGGCATCATCACCTCCGATGAGTGGAATGCCGTGGTCGCGCCGATGGTCACGCGCGTGCCGGAGGATGTCCTGCACGGAGCGTTCGCGGTCTTCACGGCCTGGGGCTGGGCGAAGAGCGAGATCGTGGAGCTCGTCCCGAACGAACGCATGGTGGTCCACGCCTACGACTACTATGAAGCCGACGTGGTCCGCTACGGCCAGAGGTCCCGTCCAGCCGCGTTCATGGTGCGGGGGGTCTGCGCCGCGTTCATGGATCTGGCCTACGGCGGACCGTACGACCCCACCGGCAAGAGCGGTCTGCGGACCTTCAAGTGCGTCCAGACTAAAGGGATCGAGTGCGGGGACGAATACGGCGAGTTCGTCGTCACCCGGGCATAGGTCCTGACGGAACCTTCACCGAAGCGGGGCCGGCGGGGAGCCGCCGGCCCTTTTGCTTCCGGGTCTTCAGGAAGGGAGTCCCGGCAGCAAAAGCCCGCATTGACAGCCCGGCGGCCGGATGTCTATAATCTCCTCGTCCTTCCGGAGCCGGGGATGAAGCGGCAGCCGTGGTGCGGGAAAGGGGGCGGCAGCGGCGAGTCCCGCCGCGGGAAGCGAGCGCGACCCCACACGCTCCGAACGGCGCGGCGCAGCGTGCCGGAGAGAGCCGAAGGCTTTCCAGCGCCGGGCGCGGCCGGCGCGCAGGCGGCCGCCCTCCTCCAGCAGGTCCCGGCAATCCCCTGCCGACGGGCCAGTAAGGAAAGCAGCGACAATGAGCACAGCCAGACTGATTCTTGAAGGCAAGGAATACGAGTTTCCGGTCGTTGTGGGTTCAGAGAACGAGGTGGGCATCGATATCACCTCGCTTCGCGCGAAAACGGGCGCAATCACCCTGGATCCCGGCTACGCCAACACGGGCTCCTGCGAGAGCGCGATCACTTACATTGACGGGGAGCGGGGCATCCTGCGCTACCGGGGATACCCCATCGAGAAGATCGTGGAGGCCGGCGCCCGTTTCGTTGAAGTCGCCTACCTCCTGATCTACGGGAAGTGGCCCTCCGCAGAGGAATACGAATCGTTCTCGAAGCTGATGACGCAGCACAGCATCATCCACGAGGACATGAAGAACTTCTTCAACCACTTCCCGCCGATGACGCACCCCATGGCGATCCTCTCAGCGATGGTGGCTTCCCTTTCGGGGTTCTATCCGGACGGGGACGAGGAGCTGAACATGATCCGGGTGCTGGCCAAGGCGAAGACGATCAGCGCCTACGCCTACAAGAAGTCCATCGGGGAGCCGTTCGTCTACCCCAAGCCCGATCTCAGCTACCCCGCCAACATCCTTCACATGATGTTCGCCCATCCGATGGAGGACTATCAGGTCCCCCCTGTGATGGAGGAGGCGCTCCGGCTGCTGCTCATCCTGCACGCCGACCACGAGCAGAACTGCAGCACCTCCACGGTTCGAATGGTGGGCTCCAGCGGGGCCAGCCTGTTTGCCTCGATCTCGGCCGGAGTCTGCGCCCTGTGGGGCCCGCTGCACGGCGGAGCGAACCAGGAGGTCATCCAGATGCTGGAGCGCATCCGGGACGACGGCGGCGACTACAGGAAGTACATCGCCATGGCCAAGGACAAAGATTCGGGGTTCCGCCTGATGGGGTTCGGTCACCGGGTCTACAAGAACTACGATCCCCGCGCCCGCATCCTGAAGGAACAGGCGGACAGGGTGCTTGAGCACGTGGGAGTCCGGGACCCGCTTCTGGATATCGCCAAGCATCTCGAGGAGGCGGCGCTCAGTGACGAATACTTCATCGAGCGCAAGCTTTACCCGAATGTGGATTTCTACAGCGGCATCCTGTACAAGGCCATGGGGATCCCCACGAACATGTTCACCGTCATGTTCGCCCTGGGGCGGATGCCGGGCTGGATCGCTCACTGGAAGGAGATGAAGGAGGACCCGGCCACCCGCATCAACCGGCCGCGCCAGATCTACACCGGCCCCACCGAGCGCGAGGTGCCGGTGCGCCGCTGAGGAGCTGCGCGCAAGGACAGCCGGAACGGACAGGCCCCGCCTCCGCGGCGGGGCCCGCCTTTTTCAGCGCGCCGGGATCATCACACGAAGGGAGGTGTCAGCGCCTTGCCCGCCTTTGCGGACTTCTCGGCGGTCTCGATGATGGAGATGACCCGGCGGGCGCTCTCCGGCGTGACGGCGAGCTCCTCTTTCCCCGTCAGATGCGCGGCGATGTTCCGGTAGTACGCCGTCCAGTCCGTCTCCAGATACTTCACCTTCGACTCGGCCGGCATTCCTTCAATGGAAGAGAGGAGCTCGAAGTGTCCCTCCCAGCGGTCCACGATGGCTCCCGCCGTGCCCAGAATGCGGTATCGCGGCTTGCTGGCGCGTGCGATGCTGGAGATCTCCACGTTTCCCCAGACGTTGTCCTCGAACCGGATGATGGCCTGGGTGTGATCCTCGTTCGTCACGTCCATCCAGACGCGCTTCTGGAAGATGCCCGTGACGTCCAGCACCTTCTTGCCGACGATGTTCAGCATCCAGTCCACCACATGCGCGCCCCAGTCGTAGAAGTTGCCGCCCGAGATCTCCTTGCTGCTGCGCCACCAGTATCCCGGGTGGCTAAACCCGCCTATGGCCATCTCGATGGAGAACACCTCGCCGATCAGGCCGGCATCCACCGCCCTCTTGATGGCCAGGAAATCTCCATCCCAGCGGCGGTTGTGATAGACGGAGAGCATTTTTCCCGCGGCGCGGGCCGCCTCGATCATCGCCGTCGCCTCGTCGGATGTCAGGCACATCGGCTTCTCGGTGATGACGTGCTTGCCGACGCGCGAGCAGCGGATGCACAGGTCCGCGTGGGTGTTGTGCGGGGTGATCACCGTGACCAGGTCCACCGGCGCCTCCGCCAGGAATGCGTCCACGTCGTTGTAGGTCTGGATGCCCGGGAAGTCGGCGCGCGCCGCCTCGGTGCGCGCCGGGTCCAGATCGCAGACGGCTGTCAGCGGCATCCCAGCCGCGGCCGCGTGCTCAGCGTGCATCCTGCCCATGTTGAACGCTCCGCCGTAGCCGATGACTCCGAAGCGGATGCCCGTGTCCCTCGTTCCATTCATAGAGACTGTCCTTTCCGGGAGGGCGGCAACCTGGCGCCCCCGGCGGGGAGGTTCCGCGCGCTTCCGGCCGTTCCCTGCCCGGTCTACCTGCCCAGGGCTTTCCGGATCACGGGCTCCAGCGCGTCCGCCATCCGGTGGAATCCCAGGTCGGTGGGATGCACGCCGTCCACCGTATCCTCGCAGTCCTCGCCCAGCAGCGCGGAACCGTTCACCAGTGTCAGAAGGCCGCCCCACTGCGGTTTCGCCTTCAGGTAGGCGCTTCGCATCGCCCGGTTGACGGCCGGCTCCTCAGGGAGTCCTCCGCTGCGCGCCGGTTCGCCCCGGTTTCCGAAGCTTTCCACCAGAATGACGGGGGTGGCCGGATGCCTCCTGCGCAGCACATCCAGCAGATACGCGATCCGCTCTTCCACCGGCACCCCGCCCATGTTGGGGAGCGGATCGATCACGAACACCGCCGCGTCCAGCTCGGCCAGCAGATCCGCCACCTCCGGCTCCGTGCGGCCGTTGCCGGAGAAGCCCAGGTTCACCGCCGGCAGGCCCAGCCTCCGGCCCAGGATGGCCGGATAGGCCATCCCCGGACGGCTGGCGCAGCCTCCCTGCACGATGGACGTCCCGTAGAAGACCATCGGCTTTGTGCCGTCCGGCCAGGCCGGGGCGGGCTCGATAACGCTGTCCGGGTGGACGCCGATCTCCAGACGCGTCAATCCGTTGTAAAGGGGGAGATAAAGCAGCATCTCCCGGCGCTGCCGCTCGAGGCCGGAGACCAGGGTCCTGTCGTTGTCCACGCCGTCGGGCCGTCCGACGGCCATCCATCGCCACTGTCCGTCCCGGCGGACGTAAAGGTCCACGCCGCTGATGCCGGTTTCGGGCATATGGTTCATCCGGAAGGGCGCGGCCAGAGTCCACCTGACGCGGACCTCAGGGGAGTCGGTCACGAAGCGCACGGCCAGTCCCGCGCAGTTGCCGGAGAGCTCCCAGACCTTCTCCGGCACCACTTTTTCCGCCCGGTCGGGAAGACGCCGGAAGGGACGGGTCTCGCCGGGCCAGCCCTGCCCCTCCATGGTCAGACGGGCGGCATCCACCCAGCGGATCTCCGCCGGTTGCTGCGCCCTGCAAGCTCCCGCGGCCGTCAGGACGGCCGCCAGCAGGAACAGGGCCTCCCAGGCCGTCACTGTCCCAGCTCCCGGCGCAGTCCTGCCAGCCAGTCGCGGATGGTCTGCGGCTCGCTGATGCGCTTCGCCCCGTGGCTCTCGAGGTCCGCCGCGAACTGCCGGGCGCGGGTCCACCGCCCGGCGGCCTGTGCGGCCTCCCTGCCCGACTCGCGCCACCGTTCAATGTCCTGCATCAGGCGCACGTAGCGGATGGCGAGGCGGTCGCGCTGGACGCGGCGGAGATACTCCGGCCTGATGCGCGCCGCATCCTCGGCGTCATCGAAGCATTGTTCCGCTGCGGCAAGCACGTCCTCGCCCAGGTATGGCGCGGTCGCCGGGTCGTAGATGCGGACGTGGAAGCCGTTTTTCTCCACGTTGTCGTGCATCAGATCGATGTAGCGGCGCATTGCGGGCGCGGCCGGGCCGTAGAATCTCCTGACAGAATCATCGACCAGAGAGCCGACTGTCCGCCCGCGTCCCACCAGGATGGCCTTCGCGGGAACCCGGCCCCGCTCCGGCGTCACCGGGAACTCCGCGCCGGACATCTCCTTCAGGAACCTCGCGAGCTCCCGGGCGCCGTGCTTCTCCGAGGGAGACGCATCCTCTGCGAGGACGATGACGTAGTCCGTCTTTCCCGCAACGGCGAGCTCCACTTCCGCCCCGGCCGCTCCATTGGCGACGCCTGCCAGACTCATGAACGCACCTCCTGCCGCAAGGATCGCGCCCGCCGCCACTTTCATCACCGCCGCCAGCCTCCTTTTCCGGAAGAGAGCTGCCGCGATTATAGCACCCCGTGCCGCAGGCCGTCGGCTCCCCTCGCCCTGACGAGCGCGGCCCGGGTCTGACCCGGACGTGGGCGGCCGGCCGCGGTTGGGGGCTCGACGGGGAGGCCTTCAGCGGGGACTGCGACACGCGGCGGCGTGCCGGTGAGGAACGGACGAAGGTTGTCCCGGGAAGTCAGTAGATGCGTTCGAGCTCCTGGTCGAACAGCACCCTGTAGAGGACGTCGTAGGCCTCGCGCGCCACCTGCGCGGCGGACTTCGGAGCGGCCAGAGCGCTGTCCGCTTCCGTCACCGCGATGAGCACCCCGCCCCGCGCGAGCACGGCCGCGGGCTCCAGACTCAAGCGAATGTCCCGGAGCCGCAGCCCGGAGTCCAGCAGAGCATTCAGGCGATCGCTGATCTCCCGCGCCCGTTGCTCGGAGCCGAGCTGGCCGTCGGACGCCGGGGTGAACATCTTCCTGCCCGCCAGCCACACTTCGAAGAGCCCTTCCCTCTCCGCCGCGCGGGCTTCCGCTTTCGGCGCGTTGGTCACCGCCCGCCGGTCTATGGTGACTCCCATCTCCCTGAGCCGGGCCGCGATGGCGCGCGAACGGTCCCCGGGATACGGGTGCGTCTGGTACACACCCCACTCCACGGCCGGGCGGTTGATCTCGTCGCGGGCAAGACGTTCCATGAAGGTCAGCATCCCGACCGGGTTGTAGCGGGAGTGGGACAGGTAGGCGAGCGCCGTCATGTCGGCATCCTTCTCGGCCTCACGGCTGTAGCCGTTCAGCTTGGCGATCTGGATGAACCGGGCTCCCATCATCACGTTGCCGATATCCGCGGCGGGAGCGCCGGAGATGATGGCCGCCAGCAGGGCGATGGCCAGCTGATTGTTCAGCCGCGCCTGCTCCCGGATGAGGCTCATCATGTGGCGGTGCGAGATGTGCGCGATCTCGTGAGCGATGACGCCGGCGAGCTCGTCGTCGGACTGCGCGTAATCCACCAGGCCTTTGTTCAGGTAGATGAATCCGCCGGGCATGGACAGCGCGTTCACGTCTTTGTCGTCCAGAACCTTGAAGACGTATTCGTACTTGCGCAGCTCGGAAGAGCCGTAGGTGGCGGGCACCTCCAGCTCGTTCGCGATCCTGGCGAGCTCCTGCCCGATGCGCTCCACCCGTTCCTGAAGCGCCTCGTCCTTGACGAGTCCGTACTGTTTTTCGAGCTCCGCGGCCGCCTCGCGGCCCAGCTGGATCTCGTCCGGCTCCTTGCGGGCGGAGGCGGGGACCGCCGTGACCGCCGTCAGCAGCAACGGCAGTCCGGCAAGCAGCAGAAAGATTTTTGCGGCGCGGATGGACATGTTCGCGAGCTCCGCCTCCGGGGGGACGTCCCACCAATATGACGCACTCGCACTGTGCGGCGTTCCGGGCCCGACTTTCCAAAGCCGTTCCGTGACCGAAAAAGTACCAAATGCGGGGTCGCACTGAAGGGCAGACCCTGTTATGATATACAGGGACCCGTTTCGGCGGACAGGGCTGTGGAAAGGGCCCTGCATCCGCGGATTCCCCTCCCGGCAGGTGACGGAAAGACATCCGCAGCCCGCTCCTGCAAGGAAGCCCGCACGACATCGACGTCTTTGCGGCTCCGGGAAACCCGGTAATCCTACGGGCACAACCGCAGAGATCTCCATGGAAGGTATCAAGTGTTGCGGTGGGAGGACACTTGAATGACCAGTCTGGCGCTGTGCGTGGCGATGCTCTTCATGTCGAGCAGCTTCACGTCCTCGACGGATACAGCAATCGCTCCTCCGGCGGTAGCCGGCAGCTTTCAACAGATATCCCTGAGTGAAGAAGAGGCAAGGTTCGTCGAACTGACCAACGCCGAACGCCTGCGGCTGCGCCTTGCGCCCCTGCAGATCGATCCGGTGCTGGTGGAGGCGGCTCGCCGCCACAGCCGGGAGATGGCGGAGAAGGACTACTTCTCCCACGAGTCCCCGACGCCCGAGTTGAAAACTCCGATGCGGCGCTATCTGGCCGCGCTGGGGGCGCGTCCGAGCTATGCGATGGTGGCCGAGAACCTTTTCTACTGCTCCCGCGTGGATGTCAACAGAGGGGTCAGGGCTCTGCTGGAGAGCCGGTATCACCGGGAGAACATGCTGAACCCGGCCTACGAATATGTCGGCGTGGGGATTTACGAGGGCAAGGACGGGAGCTTCTGGGTGACGCAGATGTTCCTGCGCCGGACCCCTCCGCAGGAAGACGGCGCGGCGGTGATGGCAAGCGCCCGCTGAGCGGACTGCGCCGTGTAGCGGCGCGGGAATCCGGGTACAATGGGCGGTCCCTTCCGGGGGCCGCCTTTCTGGCGTACAGGCCGGATGTCCGGTCCGGCGGGCAGGTGACGCAGGAGGATGAGCCGGGATGGTCTTGGCCGTTGACGCCGGCAACTACAAAGTGGCTTTCGGGTTGTTCGACGGGATGGGACCGCCCGTCCGCACCCTGGCGTTGAGCCGGGATTCGCTGGATGCCGGCGGCGCAGCGGAGCGTCTGTCGCACGTGCTGGAAGCGATGGAAGCGGATGCGGGAAGCCTCGACGGCGCGGCGCTCGCCAGCGTGGTTCCCTCCCTGACCGGCCCGCTCGCGGAAGCTCTGTCCGCGGTGTGCCGGTCCGTCCTGGTGCTCGACTGGCAGATCGCGCCGGGCATCGAGCTCCGCTACGACCCTCCCTCCGACCTGGGACCGGACCGCATCGCAAACGCCATCGCGCTGCACGAGATGTATGGCGGTCCTGCGTGTGCGGTGGACCTGGGAACCGCCACGAACTTCGATGTCGTCTCGGAAACGGGGGAGTTTGCCGGGGGCGCAATCGCCCCCGGGCTCGGCACGGCGGCGCAGTCGCTGTTCGGGACGGCGGCCCGCCTGCGCGACCCGGGTCTGAAGGCGCCGGAGACCGCACTCGGGCAGAGCACCGCCCACTGTCTGCGCTCGGGTATCCTGCTGGGCTACGCCGGGCTCGTGGACCGGCTGGTGGAACTGCTGGATGCCGAGGCCGGGCCGTTCAGCGCCGTGGTGGCCACCGGCGGTCTGGCTGAGCAGGTGGCCCCGCTCTGCCGGACCGTCCACCGGGTGCATCCCCATCTGACGCTGGAGGGTCTGAATATCGCGTATCATAGATTGGGGAAGTGAGGGCGGCCGCAGGCGCCGCTCGTCCGGAACAGATACTGATGTCTATCGCCGGTGTCCTCCCGAGAAAAAGGTTGGACCTCGAGCCTCTCCGCATCGGGGAGGTTCGCGTCTGGCCGCCGCTGGTGCTCGCGCCGATGGCGGGTGCCACGAACCACGCGTTCCGGCTGCTTGCGCGGGAGTGCGGGGGCGTGGGGCTGACGGTGTGCGAGATGGTCTCCAGCTACGGCCTGCACTATGCCAACGAAAAGACGCTCCAGATGTTCGACTGGACGGACGAGGAGCGTCCGGTGGCGGTTCAGATGTTCGGGGCGGACCCGTCCATCGTGGCGGAGGCGGCCCGCAAGGCCGAGGAGCACGGGGCGGACATCGTGGACATCAATATGGGCTGCTGGGTCCCCAAGGTGGTCAAGACGGGGGCCTGCGCGGCTTTTCTGAGAGATCTCGATCAGGCGCGCCGTGTCATGGAGTCCTGCGTCCGCGCCACCCGGCTGCCGGTGACCGTGAAGACGCGGCGGGGCTGGGATCTGGGGGATGCCTGCGCGGTGGAAGTGGCGCGCATCGCCGAGGATTCGGGTGTACGCGCCATAACCATCCACGGACGCTCGGCGAAGCAGGGGTTTTCAGGGAGCGCGGACTGGAGCGTCATCGCGCAGGTGAAGCAGGCCGTCTCCATCCCGGTCATCGGCAACGGAGATGTGCGCACGCCGGAGGACGCGGAACGGATGTTCCGGGAGACGGGGTGCGACGGGGTGATGGTCGCGAGGGCCGCCCTGGGCAACCCGTTCATCTTCCGCGAGATCTGGGCCTGGCTGGACCGCGGCGAGCGGATCCCGCCGCCTGACATCCAGGAGCGTGTGCGGGCCGCCCGCAGACACACTCAGCTACAGGTGGAGCTTCTCGGCGAGGAGCGCGGGGTTCGGGAGATGCGCTCCCTTCTGCCTCACTATGTGAAAAGCATCCCTGACGCGGCGCGCATCCGGCAGGCGCTCACCCGGGTCCGGACACTGGAGGATGTGGAGCTCCTGCTGGAACGAGTGCTCGAGCAGGCGCGCGTAAGGAACTGAGGTTTCCAGCCGCTGCGACTGAGGCGGCATTTCCGCCGTATCCTCACGGCAGCTCCCGCTTGGCTGACTGCCAGAGCTCCTCCCACTCTTCGGGAGACATCCCTGTCAGCTGCCTGCCGGACGCCCGCGCGCGGTCCTCCATCGCACGGAAACGGGCCGAGAAGCGCCGCACTGTGTCCCGCAGAGTCTGCTCCGGATCCACCCCCATCCAGCGCGCCACGTTCACGATGGTGAAGAGCAGGTCGCCGATCTCGCTCTCCACCTCCTCCACCCGCCCCCCGGCGATGGCTTCGCGCAGCTCCCCGATCTCCTCCATCATCTTGTCCAGCACGCCGTCCAGGTTTGGCCATTCGAACCCCTGCCGCGCCGCCTTCTTCGAGACCTCCAGCGCCAGCAGCAGAGCCGGAAGCGAGCGGGGCACTCCGTCCAGAGCGGACTCCGGGGCGGAATCCTTCTTCTCGGCCGCCTTGATGGCCTCCCAGTTGCTGAGGACCTCCTCCACCCCGTTGACCTCGACGTTGCCGAACACGTGAGGATGCCGACGGATGAGCTTGTCCGTGATGGCGCGGCAGACGTCGTTGATGTCGAAGCGTCCTTCTTCCCTGGCGATGCGGGCGTGGAGCGCGACCTGCAGCAGCACGTCCCCCAGCTCCGACTTGAGCTGCTCATCGTCACCTTCGTCGATGGCCTGCAGGACTTCGTAGGTCTCTTCCACCAGATACGGCCGCAGCGACCGGTGGGTCTGCTCCCGGTCCCAGGGGCAGCCTCCGGGATCCCGCAGCGCGTCCACGGTGCGAAGGAACCGCTCGAACTCCCCGGACATCATTCTCTCCCGTCCCGCCCGCCGCGGCGGCGACCTGCGCAACGCCGCTTCACGCCCCGGCCACCTCTTCGGAAAGCCGCTGCTCGGCCTGTTCGAACGTGAGACCGTGCCTCAGACGCATTACCGCGAGTCCCACCGGCGCGGGGTAGGCCTTGCCGGCCGACATCCGGGGGCTCACATATTCGATGGCTTCGAACAGCGCGTGGCAGGCCTCCTCGTAGGAAACCCCCGCAAGCTGGCTGATGTATCGTGTGGAGCGGTCGATGAGCTTCAGGTTGCTCGGCACCACCCAGATCATGACGTTCCCCATCACCCGTCCCAGGCGGACCATCGTGCACGTGGAGAGCGCGTTCAGCATCATCTTGACGCCCAGGCGCAGCCCCGGCCTCAGAAACAGGCCGCAATCCTGCGTCTGCAGAAAGGTGCCCCGCGCCTCCGGCGCCCATTCCGCAACGAAATCCCGCGCCCGCCGGCAGGGCTCAGGCGGCCCCGCGAAGACCACCCCGATGCCGGCCCCGGCGTTTCGCGCCTCCTCCAGCCGCAGGCGGAAGAACCCGCCGATTTGCTCCAGAGAGGAGAAGTCCTCTTCCGTGACGACGGCCGTGGCCGAATCTCCCGGGCCGAGCGGGCGGATGGACAGCCCGTCCAGCCCGATGCGGAACCTGAGGATGTCCCGCATCCCGATATCCCGGATGATGCGGTGCTGGCGTTCGGCCGCCTCCTCGCCGATCAGCTCCCGGACCGTCTCCAGATCCCATTCCACCGGCCGGGGGCGGCGCTTCAGCAGCTTCTCCCAAGCCTCCTCCGTGCTCGCGTAGGGCAGGAACAGGAACGACCAGCTCTCCGCCGCCTCCGGGTCGTCGAATTTCTTGAAGGCGGGCACGCAGAAGGTGGGGCTGCGCTCCGTGGTGTCCGTGAGGATGTCGATCGCGAGGCGGTCGGCGTAGTAGTTGTTGCGATGCCCGGAGCGGTAGACGCGCTCCTCCATCTCCACGAGGCGCGCGAGCTCGCGGCGCAGCCCTTCCGACGCCAGGAAGGAGTGGGTCTCCTCGAGCTCCTTCAGCACCAGCGCCGGGACTTCGTCCGACCCGGAGGGCTGCCCGGTCTCCGCAGCCAGAATCTCCCGGATGGTCATCTCCAGCACCGTCAACAGGACGGCCAGCTGGATGGTGGTGGCCTGCATGCGGGTGGAGCCGCTGATGGCCATCGGCCCGGTCGTGAGGTTGATCTTCTCGATGCGAGGCTCGTCCAGCACCTCCCGGCTGCGGATGACGTGCTGGCGCAGGATTTCGTCCGGGTTGTTGTAGACGAAGTAGACCCTGGCGCCCGCCTCCAGGGCCTCCCACGCCGTCCCGATGACGAAGGAGGTCTCTCCACCCTCAGTGATGGAGAACACCACGTCCCCCTGCGAAACGCCGAGATCCCGGATCTGGCGCCGCCCGAACTGCGTGAAGTCCTCGAAGCCCTCCACCGCCTTGATGAGCGCGAAGTCGCCTCCCGCCATCACGCTGAACGTCCGGTCTTCCCACCGGGCGGCCCATCCATCGCCTGCGGCCCTCCGCCGCTGCCAGAAGTCGCGCCAGATGGAATCGAGCTGGATGCTCAGACGCCCGGTCGAGCCGCAGCCGGTGAAGAACAGCCGGCCTCCCTTCACGAGGCTGGACACCAGGGCATCCCGGATCTGTGCGGCGCGCCCTTCCGAGACGAACCGCCGGAAACGCTCCACCACATCGCGATCCACGTCGAAAAGGACTCCCAGCCCCGCGGCGGCGTCGCGCCGCGCGATGTCGCTGAGGTCCTTAGAGCGGGGATGGAAGGATTCGGTCAGCAGCGCCCCCAGGCGGAACTGGGTGGCTTCCGTGAGGAATCTGTGCGCCTTTTCCCGGGCGGACGGCTCGGTCACGTGTCTCTCCTGCAGGCGGGTCTGAAGCTCGACGGAGCGGCTCCGGGGGAATGGTTCGCCTCCGCGCCCGATATCCCTTCAAGGCAGGCAAACCGGTGGGACGCGCAGAAAAAGATGCGCGGGATGAACATCGGACTGAACGGAGGAACAGTTCTGTGAGGAGCTCCGGACCATGCAGCCGAACTTGAGCGGGCAGTACGTCGTGGGTGTGGATGTGGGCGGCACGAACAGCCGCGCGGCCGTCTTTACGCTGGACGGCAAGAAGCTGGGAGAGGGCCGGGAGCCCACGTTCGCGGAGCGCGGGCCGTCGGTGGTGGTGGAGCAGGTCTCACGGACCATCGAGGCGGCTCTGACGGATGCCGGAGTCAAAGCGTCCGATGCGGCGGGCGCGGGCATCGGTATGCCGGGACGGATCACGCCGGAAGGGGTGGTGCTCTGGTCGCCCAACTTCCCGGACATCGAAGGAGTGCCCCTGCTGAGCCTGATCCAGGAGCGCGTGGGGCTCTTCATCCGGATGGAGAACGATGTGAACGTCGCCGCGCTGGGGGAGTTCACCTTCGGGGCCGGACGGGATGTGCGGAGCCTCGTGATGCTCACGCTGGGGACCGGCATCGGCGGCGGCATCGTGCTGGACGGACAGGTCTGGTCCGGAACGAACGCGGGCGGGGCGGAGATCGGGCACATGGTGGTCAACCCCGGCGGACGCCGCTGCGGATGCGGCAACCACGGGTGTCTGGAGGCCATGGCACAGCGGGACGCCATCGTGGAGCGCGCCGTTCTGAAGTTCCAGTCCGGACGTCCGAGCGCGCTCGCCGAGGCGGTGGAGTATCAGGCGGACCGGATCACCCCGGCGCTCATAGCCGAGTTCGCCCGGAAAGGGGACCCGGTCTGTCTGGAGACCATGGCCGAGACCGGGCACTGGGTGGGCATCGGCGTTGCGAACATGATCAACATCCTGAACCCGGAGATGGTGATCATTGGGGGCGGCATCTCTCAGGCGGGACCGATCCTGTGGGAGCCGCTGATGCGTGGGGTGCGTTCCTACGCCATCCACGAGTCCCTGCAGGTCTGCCGCGTGGTTCCTTCCGAGCTGGGCGACGATGCGGGGATCATGGGCGGCGTGGCGATGATCCTCAAGGCCGCCGGCGGAGCCTGACCGGAAAGCTGCCTGCCGCGGCCGCGAAATTCTCCATTGACTCGCTTCCGCAACTGCCCTTAGAATGGTCCTGATGACGGGACGGGGTGAGGATGGGTTTTCCCTGTCCCGCGTTACGGAAAGGAAGGAAAGGAGAAGACATGAGCCTCAGAAGGTGTCTGATGGCGGGCGCGGCGGCCCTCGCGCTGGCGGTGCCTGTGTCGTCCCCGGCCGGGGCCGTGGACTATGTGGTAACCGGAGAGGGCCTGCCGTTTTCGGGGTTCTCCTCTCTCAGCCGGGAGGCCCCGCGCGTGCTTCAGCAGTTCTACGACAGCTCGTTCTTCGCCAGCATCACTCAGCCGGTGGAGTTGACGGCCATGTCGTTCCGGCTGCCGGCCGTGGCGGGCGTGGACTATCCCGCTCTGGGAGACCTGAACTTCGCCCGGTATGAGATCACGCTGGCGAAACCATCGCCGGCCTCGGCCGCGGCGAACGGCCTGACCTCGGCGGTGTTCGCGGACAACATGCAGGATCCCGTGCTGGTCCGCAGCGGCCCTCTGACCATTCCGAAGGGCAGCTTCATCAGCAATGCCTCCGGGGTGGACGCGGAGTTCAGCTTCCAGATCGTGTTCGATACCCCTTACGTGTTCACTCCCGGACAGGACCTGGTGATGCTGGTGCGCCACAGCGGCCATGGAGATGTGAACGGGGTGGAGACCCGCTGGAACTTTGACGGCTACCCCTGGACGAACGGCACGGTGGTGAACACGCTGGACGTGAACGCCACCTCCGGCAACTTCGGGCCGGGGAGCTTCAACGTGGCCAACCGCATCCGGTTCACGGTGGTCCCGGAGCCGGCCAGCCTCACCGTCCTGGGCCTGGGAGCCGGACTGGTGGCTGCGCTCGGGCGGAGGAGGGCCGCCCGGGGCTGAGCCATTCGGAAGGCTTCTCAAGCGGGCACTCCACGGGGGCGGCGCCGGACACCGGCGCCGCCCCCTTTTCGTCGCTGCCGGAGACCCGCGGTCAGCCGGCGGGCGCAGGCGAAAGGGCGCGTCCGGAGCTGCCGGCGGCTCCTGTTTCCACCCGTGCGTGATACCGGCCTTCGCTGAAAGCACCGGGCTGCGGGGCCGGCTGTGCGTCACGAAAAAAGGCCGGGGAGCCAGCGCTCCCCGGCCCGGTCTTATCACGAACGCCTTACAGGGTAGAAGGCATCAGGGCGCCAGGACGGTGATGTCGCCGGGGAACAGGCCCTCCCGGCCGCGCAGGACGCGCACCTTCTTGCCGTCCACGATCTCCGAGGAGACCACTCCGACGACGCTCAGGTAGTCGCCCACCGAGGGGAACGCCTGCGTTTCGATCACCTTGATGCCCGGGACGTCACCGGAGTCAACTTGGCTTCCGTCGTCCAGGATGAAGTACATATCCGGGAAGAACTCGACTTTCTTCACCTGGCCGAAGACGCGGACCAGAAGGCCCTGGTTCTCCAGTCCTGCGGTCACCGGCTGGCCATCCCGGCCGGCATAGCCCTTTCCGCCGATGTTCCTGTTGTTGATGGTCCAGATCTTGGTGCTGCCGGTGCCGGCGACCGTGAAGGACGAGTTCACCAGCATCCGCTCGCCGTTGGCCGGATCCACCGCCAGCCGACCGGACACAAGGACTGTCTGTCCGACGGAAGGGCGGTCGCCGTCGGCTTTCACCCGGATGCCGGCCGTGCCGTCCGGATCCTGGATCCAGTAGCGGTCGGGCGCGGCGAGGGGAACGAGCGTCACCACCATCGGCTTCGTGATGTTGACGGTCATGCCGTTCGGCTGAGCCTTGGCCTGCCCGACGCTCTCCACGTCCACGATGGCGCTCTGCAGGTCCGCCAGACGCCTGGGCTCCACGCAGTTCGGGCGTCCGCCCAGCACCGTGGACTCCTTGCGGCTGATGACGCCGGTCACGTCGATGATGTCGCCCGCCTTCGGGAGGTCGGCGGCAGTCACGCCGGTGGCCTTCCAGACAATGACCAGCCCGGGATTCGGGGACGAATCATCCGTCACGGTCATCTCGTGCCAGTCGTCTGTGGCGTCCGGGGTAACGGATGCCACGGTCACTCCGCTCAGCTTCACCAGGTTGCCCCACCGGGTGTCGCTGAGGTTGTTCACGTTGTCGTTGATGTCGTTCGCGACGGCGGCATCCGGTGCGGGATAGCTCTGCCCGGTCGCGACGCGGGCGTAGTTGGACACCTGCGAGATGCGCAGCTCCTCGAAGGCGTTGAGCGTCTTGATGCCTTCCACCACCACGCGGTCGCCCTCGGCGGGGGCCGGGTCGGCAGCGGGGGCGTAGACGCGGATGCCCAGATTGTTGGTGGGGGTAACGAGGCCGTTGTTCGCCGCTCCTGAGGCGTCGCGCAGATAGAACTTCGGGCGCGCGTTCGCCGGACTGGCAGGGTTGTAGCCGGCGGCGCAGACGACGGCCTCAACGCACACCCTGGAGCCCAGCGGCGCGTTCCGGACCTGGTTGATGTTGATGGACCCCACCGTGGCGTCAGTGGCGGGTGTGCTCGTGCCGCCCAGGGTCACCGCGGTGGCCGAGGACGCCGAGCCGGGACCGTAATTGACCTTGCTCGCGGTCACGGTGAACGTTCCCGGGTTCACCTGGAGGGTGTAGACTCCCTCGGAGTCCGTCGTTCCGGTGTAGACGTTCTTGCCGTCCGTGGCGGAGACCGCAGCCTGCGCCACAGGGAAGCCTCCGGTTAGATGGCGGACGGTGCCCGTCAACGTGCCGCCGGTGGTGGTCAGAGCACAGGAGCCATTACCGGTCTTTCCGGAGTTGTCCGTGGCGCTCACGGCCAGCGAAAGCAGGCCCGCCCTGCTGGAGGGCTTCGCCTTCACCCCGGCCACCTCATAGACCGCGCGGGTCGCGCTGAGGTCGCTGACCTTCACGGCCGGAGTCGCGGCGGAGTACCCCAGCGGGCTGAGGTCCACCACGACGGAGGTCAACGTGGCGATGCCCTCCGCGTCGCGGACGGTGATGGCGATGGTCGTCGTTGTCGAGTCGTCCAGCGGGATGGTGTCCGGGCTGGCCACCGCGCTCTCGATGACCGGGGGCGTCGCCCCGGCGGTGTGGAAGAACGTGATGGTATCGCGGGAGTCGGTGGAGCCGTTGTCCGGCAGCTCATACAGGTAAGCCCAGGCGCCTCCAAGCTGGCCCGTGGTGCTTGCGGTCCCCGCGACGATCAGCGCGTTGCCCCAGGCGTCAAAGGCTGCCTTGGCGGTCGGCGAGGTGTCGATGGAGAAAGTGCCCAGCCGGCTCTGCGTGCTGATGTCCCAGACCTCGACGTTGTGCTCGCCGGCGGCGGGCAGAGCCCGGGTGACCACCGCGATGTTGGGGTTCCTGGGGCTGATGGCGATGTCGGAGGCGCTGCTGACGTAAAGGTTGAACCCCAGATCCTGGGTGGCCACGATATCGTCCCAGCTGGAACCGCTGGTGGTCCACCGCTTCACCCAGCCGTTGTCGGCGCTGGCGATGTACCAGGTGGCGTTGGTGACGGGGGCGGTCTCGTCCCCGAAGCCGATGCCGGCCGAAGTCTCGGTCCAGGTGTCCGGCGACGCGACGGACGTCGCGAGCACCTTGAACGCTCCAAAGTCGTTCGGCGGCGTGTAATCAGCGCCCAGCTTCACGGCCCCGAACTTGGGACCGCTGGAGACGGCGGCGTGGTAGACTCCGTCCACCGCCGGGTCCAGCCCCAGGACGTCATTGTCGCGGGTGTTGCCCATCGCCGAGCTGGCAGTGGTGCCGCGCCGGTCCGAGCCGTCCCAGTTCCAGTTGGCGTGCCGGTTCAGCGTGCGGTCCGTGCTGAAGACTCGCCCGCTGCGGGATACCGCCACACCGAAGGGGGAGCTACCGCCGGCGAAGGCGGTCGTCCATCCCGGCAGGACCTCCGGGTCGCCGATGACGCAGGTGGCGTAGTCCGCGGAGGCCGGGTTGCCCGGCAGCCACACTTCGATGTTCTTGGAGACCGTGTTCGCGAGATAGATGTTGCCGAAGGTGGACAGGGCCGGGTTCTGCTGGTTGTTGTTCGCCGGGTTGTTGTCCGAGTCGATCCCGAAGTAACGGTGGGATGTCGGGCTCTGGACGGAATGGTCCCGGATCCTGATGGCCCGTCCGTAGTCCGGACTGGCCGGAACCGGATTGCGGTTCACGGTGATGGTCGCATAGTAGGTGCCGGTGGGCGCAGACACTCCGGCATCGTTCGTGCCGTCCCACAGGACCGAATGCGGCCCGTCAGTCAGTTCCGACGCGGACAGCGTGATGGTCTTGATGACGCTGTTGTCGGATGCGCGCTTGATCTGAATGGTCCCCGAGTTTGCGGGGAGGTTGAGCCTGTAGTGTATCGTGGCTGTGGGGGTCCGACCCCACGGCATACCACCGGACGATGCCGATGGCCGCCTGGGCCGGAGGCGGGGCGAGCAGCCCGGCCAGACCGGCGCACAGCGCCGCGATTGCCAACAGGCCCAGGAGCCTGCCTGGTCGCAGTTCGCAATCTCCCTTGTCTCGAACGATGTCTGCGGGATACACCACCCACGGGACGACGCTCCCGTCCCGCACGCAGGAGCGTGTCACCCTCAGGCGCGGAGAGTCCGCTGTCCCTTCTTCGCGGAAGCCCCGCGCCAATCTTTCCGGTCTGGCCCGGGAGCGGCACGCTGCTCCCGTCCCTTCAGGCCGCCTGCGGCTTCGTGCCTTCCGGCAGACTGGACCGCCCTAGTTGGTCGTTCCACATCTGCCGCCTGCGTTACCGGTTACATCGAGCCCTTCCCCATTTATCCCGAGCCTTGTGGGGGAAACAGGGAGACGCCGGGAAGGAGGAGCCTGCCCCCGCGCCCGGAAGGGCGCGGGGGCTCGAAAGGTCCTGGCTGCCGTTACGGAGCGAGCGATCCTACCGGCACGATATGCGCATCGCTCAGCGCCTCGACGGCGCGGAAGGTCAGCGCGTCTTTGCGCGCCAGGCGCGAAATGCCCGTCACTTTGTAATAGTCCCCGATGCTCGGGAAGACCGACTCCACCAGCACCTTGATGCCCGGAACGGCCGACGGGATGAAGTCCGTCGGCGTGTCGTTGATCACGCCCGACCCGTCGTCCAGGTAGAACGAGATGGGCACGCTGAAGTCCACGCCGGTCACCCGGCCCCACACCGTGACGAGCAGCCCGTCGGTGGGCACGCCGGATCCGGACGTCACCCGCGAACCGCCGGCCGCGCGGTTGTTCACTCCGAGCGGCACGGGCGTGAAGGGCGATCCGATGGAAGCCGTCTTGCCGGTCGCGTCGATGTAGCGCTCGCCGGTCTCCGGATTCGTGGCCATCACGCCTTCGACGTTGGACACGAGCGTGTTCACCGGTGGGTTCTGCGACGAGACGATCCGGATGCCGGACGAGCGGTCCTGCTCCTGCGCCCAGTAGCCGCCGGAGTCGGACTTCGTCACGACGACGGGGTTCTTGAGCTTCACCTGCGCTCCATCGGCCTTCGCCTTCACCTCACCGATCGGAGCCGGTTTTACCACCACGGTCAGCGTGGCCTCCGCGCTGTAGACCCTCTTGCTCCCATCGAAGGCCGTGGCGCGGATCTTCGCGCCGTTGTCGGCCAGAGAGACGGCCGGGAGCGTCAGAGTGGGCGAGTCCGAGTCCAGCACGGGCAGACCGTTCCTGTACCACTGGAAGCGGACGGGACCGCTGGCGTTCAGAGCGGTGACGCTGAACACAGCCGGATCTCCGTCACCCGCAGTCACATTTGCCGGGCCCGTCAGGCTCAGGTTCCCGCTCTCCGGAGCGGGCTGAAGCAGGATGCGAAGCGATACGGGCTTCGTGAGATCCACCTGCGGGTTCGGGACGTTCGCGGCGTTGAACGTCGTCAACCGGAGCCACCGGGCCGGCGCGCCGTCCAGGAACTGGAACGCCACCCGCAGCGACTTGTTGCCGTCATCCGACACCGTGTCATCGACTACCGCCTCGTTCGGCCGGGGCAGCCGCAGGTTGCCCGTGGTGGTCCCGGAAAAGCTGGGCTGGCGGAATAGCGCCAACGTCCCCGCAGCGAACGACTCGAAGTCGGTGATGACGGTGTCGCCGTTCTTCACCCAGTCGATATACAGACGGTAGCTGCCCGGATCCCCTTCTCCGAACCGGGCGGGCGCGATGGCCAGATGCTCGAGCACGCCGAACGCTCCGTCCAGGGCATTGTTTCCCGCGTTGAAGTTGAGCACGGGATCGGTCAGGGGGTCGAAGGTGATGGTCTGCCACTGGTTGGACGGGATGACCAGTTTGCCCATCGGCGCCCCGCTCAACTTCTCCTTCGGGCCGATCCACTCGATGGGGCCGGACGTGCCGCCATCCGCTCCGACCGGACCGGCGGTCAGGGTCTCCCGGATGCCCAGGGACAGCAGGACCGGCGGGTTCGGGCCGGATCCCACAAGGGCGCCGCTCGAGGGGACGCAGCCCTCCTGGCCGTTCACCGTCTGCGTGGCGGCCACCTGAGCGCCGCGAACCAGCGGAGTCACCGGAACATCAACGGCCGCCTGTCCCTGCGGGTCAAGGGTGCCGATGACGGAGGGCGTCCCCCCGACGATCTGGTACACCGTCACCAGCGTTGCCGCCGGATCGGTGGAGATGCCGCTCACGCGGACCGTAGTTGCTCCCGCGTCGAACGGTCCTTCCAGGGACACGGGCGGGATGTTCAGGCAGGGCAGGATCTGGGTAAACCGGATGGCATCGAAGATCCAGCGGCTTGAGCCGCTCACAGTCCCGCTCTGATAGGTGAAGGTGATCTCGGGCTCGGTGACACCAGGGTCCAGCTTCATGTCGCCCACCAGGACCCACCTGTTAGAGTTGGCGGCCCGGAAGGCCTCCGTGGTCGCGGGCAGGCCGGACGCGCCGGTCACCGAGATTGCGACGGTGATGTCCGTGGAGACGTTGCGCGCGCCCGTGTTCTGGGTGATCTCCACCCGGTAGTCGCCTCCCGGCACGGCCAGCGTCGGCTTGATGACGATGCCCCTTCCATCCCCGCTCGTGACGTAGCGCGCTCCGGGCGCGACCAGACCCGGGACCGTGCTCTTGGCGGTGGTGTTCAACCAGCTGCCGATCTCCTTATACGGGGGATAAGTGGTCACAGCGCCGGAAGCGGCCCGGCTCTCCACGATCACGACGTCCGCCGCGGCGGGGGCGCCCGCCAGGGCGGCAATCAACACAAAGACGGCAGTCGCCGGCGCAAGCCGGGCGGCCGTCCACCCTCTGAGGGACCTCATCGGTTCATTCTCCTTCCGCAAGACACGCACCCGGTTCAGCGTCAGGGCAGGCTGTTGACGCCTCCGGGCACATCGCACGCTTTCCAGATTCCCCGGCCGGTCCCGTACCGGAAGCGTCCGCCCGCACAGAGGGGCTTCGACAGCTGGCTCCGCCAGAGGCCCACGCCAACATTCCGCACGGGCTACTGGCGCGCGCATCCACTGCCCCTGAACGCAGCCAATCGCCGTTCCGGCAAGCCCTGACTGCAGCTCCGGCCATCCTTTCGGACGGCCTGTGCAGTCCGGAGAACGCTCCCTTCGTGGAACCGGTCACATTGATTATAGGGCTCCGGCCGGAACCCTGTCAATGAAAAAATGCCGCCACCCGGGACGCGGCAAAACATTCGCGGATGGCACCCGCCCGCGCTCCGGTCCCGGGAAGGGACGCGCGCCAAAGATCTCCCTCGTGCCCGCCCGGCGTGAGACGGCGGATCAGGCCCGCTCCTCCCGTTTACCTTCACCGGCTGCCGGGCTGACGCTGTCGCGGCGGAGCTCGGGAACACCGGACTGGCGCGGCGGCGACAGGGCCGGCCCGCCGTCCGGAAGCACGGCAAGCATGAGGAGCCCGAGCCACCCCTTGGCCGCGTTCGAATCGCCCGCCGGGAGCGTGAGATGCGCTCCGTTACGGAATGCCTGAGGAGGGAGTCTGGGAATGCCTCTCCTGGTCGGCAGGCTCCCGCTCTGCTGCAGTTTCACGGCGGTTGTCTTCTCCTTCTGCCCGCGGGACCGGTGCCACCCGCCCCGGCGGTCCCGCCCTTCAGTCCGAGTATAGGAGCGCAGTTCCGGCAGAGTCAAGCCAGGTGCTAAAAATCAGGTACATCTACCGGGGTCCCGGGCGAGTCCTCAGCGGACTCCTCTGGTTTGCTCGCATCCGCCGTGTGGTACACTGCTGGTATGGAGATGGTGGTGCGACAGCCTGCCGTTGAGGGCGCCTTCTATCCCGGCACGCCGGAGGCCGTCTCATCGATGGTGGAGCGCTGCTTCAGCGCCGCGAAGCGGCCTGCGGTGGCCGGAACGGTGGTCGCGCTCGTCTGCCCGCACGCGGGATACATCTACTCCGGAGCGGCGGCGGCCAGCGCATGGCTTGCGGTGCCGGATGGCGACGGCCGCGACTGTCTCGTGCTCGTGGGTCCCAACCATACGGGACTGGGCGGGGCGGTGTCTGTCGCTGCAGCCGACGCGTGGCGCGTGGCCGGAGCTCTCTACCCGGTGGACCGGGAGATCGCCCGCGAGCTTTGCGCCATGCTTCCGGGAGCTTCGCGGGATGACGCCGCCCATCTGATGGAGCATTCCCTTGAGGTGCAGCTCCCGTTTGCGGCGCGACGGCTGGCTCCCGGTTTCAGCATCGTGCCGGTGTGCCTGGGAGTCCGGCCGGACGAGTTCGGCCTGCAGGTCTGTCTGGAGCTCGGCGAGGCGCTCGCCCGCTGTCTCGAGGACCGGAGGGCACTCATCCTGGCGAGCACCGACATGAGCCATTACCTCAGCGATGCCGCTGCCCGCCGCGAGGACGAGCCCGCCATCCAGGCCGTTCTGCGGATGGACCCGGCGGGGCTGGTACGGGTGGTGCGCGAGCGGCGCATCAGTATGTGCGGCGTGATGCCGACGGCGGCGGTGATCCGCGCGGCTGCGGGCCTGGGCGCCAGCCGGGCTTTTCTGGCCGACTACCGGACCTCGGCCGAGGCCAGCGGAGACTACGACCGGGTGGTTTCCTACGCCTCGTTTGTTCTGACGGCCGGCGAGGGCTGATACGGCCCGGCGTTCACACACTTATCAAAATCTCCCGCCTGTTTTTCCTTGCATATCGGCCTGCGGTGCCTTATAATGTCGCGAAAGTCGGGAGGGGTAAGCCTCTGAACGGGGCTTTCCCGGGCCGACGACACCTCAGAGTCGTGTGAGGAATCGCTCAGGATGGCATCACCAACGGTCGCGGTGAACGGCGGGTGTGAGCTGAGCCCGATGGCCAGGTCGAGGTTTGCCCACCTGTCGGATCGCGAGATTGTCAGTCGGGCGCAGTGCGGCGAAGAGTACGCCTCGGAGTATCTGCTCTACAAATACCGCGGTCTGGTCCGGACCAAGGTGCGGTCCTACTTCCTGATGGGCGCCGAGAAGGACGACCTGCTGCAGATCGGGATGATCGGCCTCTGGCAGGCCATTCAGGATTACCGCTCGGAAAAGGACATCAGTTTTCTCTCCTTTGCCCGTATCTGCATCGAGCGCCACGTCATCACCGCCATCAAGACAGCCACCCGCCAGAAGCAGTCTCCTCTGAACCAGTCCGTTTCCCTGGAGTATCCGGCCGAGGACTCCGACAGCGAATGGAGCCTGGCCGACGTCATCGCGGCGTCGGACACGGTGGACCCGGAGCAGCTTCTGCTGCAGCAGGAGGAGAGCCGGCGGATGTCCACGATGCTCCGGCGGATGCTTTCCGACTTCGAGTGGCGGGTGTTGAACGGGTACCGGACGGGCAAGAGCTACCGGGAGATCGCGGCGGATCTGCACTGCAACACCAAGAGCGTGGACAACGCGCTTGCGCGGATCAAGCGCAAGGTGGCCAACGCTCCGCTCAACTGGCTCCTCAACGAAGAGCCGGTCTGAACCTTCGCGGAGGGGCCGCCCGGACGGGCGGCCCCTCTTTCTGTATCCGGCGACCCTCTCCCTTTGCCGTTCGCATTGGATATGTGCCCGGTCCTGCGGGCGAAGCGGGCGTCACGGGCGCCCGGGCGGGTCAGGACCCGTGGCGCATCGCCTTCAGCGTCTTCATGACGTCGTTGGCCCCGCGACCGAAGTAGTCGTGGAGCTTCAGGTACTCCGCGAACAGGCGCCGGTAGACCTCGTGGTTTTCAGGGATCGGCCGGTAGCGCTCTTCTTTCAGGCGCGCCATCTTCGCCGCCGCCTCGTCCATCGTGTCGAACCCGCCGCCGGCCCTGCCCGCCGCCACAGCGCCGAACATCGCGGAGCCCAGCGCCACCGCCTGTCCCGACGCGGCGATCTTGAACTCGCGGCCGGTCACGTCCGCGTAGATCTGCATTAGCAGCGGGTTCTTTTCCGCCAGCCCTCCGCAGGCCACGATGTCGTCCACCGGGACGCCATTGTCCGCGAAGGCATTGATGATGACCAGGGTGCCGAAAGCCGTGGCCTCGATCAGCGCGCGATACATCTCCTCGGGGCGGGTCGTGAGGCTCATACCGATCATGAGCCCGGTCAGGTCGGCGTCCATCAGGACGGAGCGGTTCCCGTTCCACCAGTCCAGCGCCAGCAGCCCGCTCTCCCCCGGCTTTTGCTCCGAAGCTTTGCGGCTCAGCAGTTCGTGGCCGGAGATTCCCAGCCTCCCGGCCTCCGCCGCATAGTCCGCCGGCATGCATCGTTCGACGAACCAGGCGAAGTGGTCTCCCACGCAAGATTGCCCGGCCTCGAAGCCGAAGTAGCCGGGGATGATGCCGTCCTTCACGTAACCCGCCAGACCCTCGAAGACCCGGGGCTCCCCGGAAAGGGCCATATGGCAGGTGGAGGTGCCCATGATCATCACCATCGTCCCCGGCCGCGTCACTCCGCACGCCGGAACCGCCACGTGCGCGTCAATGCTGGCCACCGCCACCGGCGTGCCCGCCCGGAGGCCCAGCCGCTCCGCCATCCCGGCCGTCAGTTCCCCGGCCCGCGAGGCCACCGGGTGGATCTCCCGGCTCATCTTCGTGTCCACGATGTCCGCCAGTTCCGGGTGCAGCTCCGCCAGAAAATCTCTGGACGGGAAGCCGTCCTCCGCGGACCACAGCCCTTTGTAGCCTGCCTGACAGGCGCTGCGCCTCTCCTGCCCGGTCAGCAGCCAGACGATCCAGTCGCCCGCCTCGATGATCCTGTCCGCGGCGCGATACACCTCCGGAGCCTCGTCCAGGATCTGCAGCGCCTTGGCGAAGAACCATTCGCTCGAGGTCTTCCCACCGTAGCGCCTGAGGAACGCCTCGCCGCGCCTCTCCGCCAGTTCATTGATGCGGTTGGCTTCCGGCTGGGCGGCGTGGTGCTTCCACAGCTTCACGTAGGCGTGAGGCTCCGCCTTCCAGCGCTCCTCGAAGCACAGAGGCGTCCCGTCGGAGCGCACGGGCAGGATGGTGCACGACGTGAAGTCCACCCCGATGCCCACCACGTCCTCCGGCTGTGCCCCGCACTCGCGCATCACCCGGGGGACGATGTCCTCGAGCGCCGCAAGATAATCCGCGGGATCCTGCAGGGCCCAGTCGGGCGGAAGCTTCCGCCCTGTCGCGGGCAAAATCTCGTCGATGACGCCGTGCGCGTAGTCACAGACGGCTGTCGCGCGCTCTTCTCCGGTCTCGACGTCCACGAGGACAGCGCGCCCGGAGAGGGTCCCGAAGTCTATCCCGAGAGCGTAACGGGGCATGGCACACCTCGTCTGGAATCAGGGTTGCGGGCTCGATGCGCCCACCTGGCAATACGCTGTGGACGTCCCGGAATCCTGCCGCCGGGCGGCATTGACAGGCGCGGGGGCAAAACATATAATCCAGACTGGTTTAGTCAGAAATAAACGGCGGCGCGGCCGCGTCTCCTGCTCTGAAGAGTGTGTCTGGAAGGAGTGAAGAAGCGTTGCCCAATCCCATCGAAGACCTCAAAAAACGGAAAGACGGACTGGACGTCCTGGCGGACATCTACCGCTACGCCCGCGAGGGCTACGAGTCCATCGACCCGGACGACTTCAACCTGTTCAAGTGGTACGGGCTGTACGAACAGAAGCCCAGGGGCGGGGGGCATTTCATGCTGCGCATCAAGGTGCACGGAGGGCACTACACCGCCGAGCAGATGCGCGAGGTGGGGCGTCTTGCCAATCAGTATGCCCGCGGGTTCGGCGACATCACCACCCGTCAGGCGTTCCAGCTTCACTGGCTGCGCATCGAGGACGTGCCCGACATCTTCAGCAGGCTCGAGCGCGTGGGGCTCACGACCGTCGGCGCCTGCGGAGACATCATGCGCAACATCACCAACTGCCCCGTGGCAGGCTTCGACCGTCAGGAGATCTTCGATGCCCAGCCCGACGTGCTGCGCGTTTCCCGGCACTTCCTGGGCAACAGAGACTATTCCAACCTCCCCCGCAAATACAAAGTGTCCATCTCGGCCTGCGCGGTCAACTGCACCTTCCCGCAGATCAACTGTGTCGCGTTCGTGGGAGTGCCCCACGGTCCGCAGGGCGTCGAGGAGGAGGGCTACAACATCTACATAGGCGGAGGGCTGTCCACCGCGCCGCACTTCGCGAAGCCCGTGAACATCTTCGCGACCCGGGAGCAGGTGCTGGACTATGCCGTCGCCATCACGGAGATCTACCGCGACCACGGAGGACGCGACCGGCGGACCCGCGCCCGCCTGAAGTTCCTGATGGACGACTGGGGGCCGGAGAAGTTCCGCGAAGAGATCGCGGCCAGAGTCCCGTTCGAGCCGTACCCTGCCAGCGGGCACCCGCTGCGGGATGCCCATCACGACCACCTGGGCATCCACCCTCAGAAGCAGGACGGGAAGTGCTACATCGGGGTCACGGTGAAGATCGGCAGGATCACGGGCGATCAGATGCTGGGAGCCGCGGACATCGCGGAGCGCTACGGCAGCGGCCGCCTCGCGAACACCATCTCTCAGAACTTCATTGTGTTCGACATCCCGGAGGAGAGGGTGGAAGAGGCTGCCGGGGAGCTTCGCGCTCTGGGCTTCGACATCGGCGAGACCACCGTCAAGTCCGACTGCGTGGTTTGCACCGGCAAGGAGTTCTGCAACCTGGCGGTCACCGAGACCAAGGGCCTGATGAGCGAGGTGATCAGCTACCTGGAGCAGAACGTGCGCTGGGACCGGCGTATCCGGGTGCACATGACGGGCTGCCCGAACAACTGCGGGCAGCAGGTCATCTCGGACATCGGGCTGCAGGGCGCCTCCACGAAGATCGAGGGGCGGGAGGTGGAGTGCTACGACTTCCACGTCGGCGGCGGGCTGGGCGAGGACGCCAGCTTCGTGCGCAAGATCGCCCGGCGCATCGCGGCGGAGGATGTGAAGCTGGGAGTCGCCAACATCGTCCGCGCCTATCAGCAGGGCCGCTCCAATGGCGAGAGCTTCCGGGACTGGACCCGGCGCCACTCGGACGAGGAGCTGGCGCAGATGCTGGGGGTGGTGGACGTGAAGGTCAAATATGGCGCTCAGGCGGAATCCTGAGCGATGACCACGCGACGGCCGCTTGCGGCGGACTCGTAAGCGGCCAGGCACATCTCCACGGAGATGCGTCCTTCGCGGGCGGTGCACATGGGCTCCCCGCGGCGGAAGGAGTCGACGAAGGCCCGGGCCACCGCCGAGATGCGCTCCCCGTGCCCCGCGGGCAGGGGGACTCCCAGATCCTGCCAGCCCTTCGACGCCTCGTCTGCCAGGAACATCTTCAGGGCCACCGGGCAGGGCGGCAGAACGGAGCTCGACGGTCCGTCTCCGTGGTTCTGGATGAGGACGCCTCTCTCCCCGTAGATCTCCGTGGTGTTCTCGGCGGCGCGGGTAACACTGGAGTTGTAGATGTCCGCCAGCATCCCGTCCCGGAAGCGGAACAGGGCGCAGCCCGTGTCGTCGGGGGCCACGTCCGTGAGGATGTTGCCGATCTCGGCCATCACCGAGACCGGCTTCTCTCCCACCGTCCAGTAGAGCCAGTCCATCGGGTGGATGGCGTCGTCGAAGAACATCCCGCGGTTGGCTTCGGCGGAGAGGTGCCAGCGCGTGGACCCTTCACAGAACGCGCGGTCGAAGAGCACCCCGATGCAGTGCCTGCGGCGGATGGTCCCGATCTTTCCGAGCGCCCCCGACCGCACGATCTCGCGCATCCGGATGTTCGCCGGGTCGCAGCGCATCTGGAACGCAAGGCTGAACCAGACCCCTTTGCGCTCCACCGCCCGGATGATCCGGTCGCAATCCTGCAGCGTCAGAGCCATCGGCTTCTGCAGCAGAACGTTGTGCCCGGCCTCGACTGCGGCCACGGCAAGGTCCGCGTGCTTGACGGTCTCGCTGGCGATGATCAGGCAGTCCAGGCCGCGCCGCGAAAGGATGTCCTCCAGATGCGGCACGAAGGGAATGCCGAGCGCCTCCGCCCGAGCGCGCCCGCGGTCTGCGTCATCGTCCCAGCACGCCGCCAGCTCCGCGTCGGGGAAGGAGAGGATCTGCCGCGCGTAGGCGTTCACGTGCCCGTGCGCGAACGAGAGGATGCCGATCCGGAGCACGTCTCTCACGGATGCTCTTCCTCGCGGGCCGTCACGGTGAGCCGGTCCCCGCGGCGCAGCGTCACGGCGCTTTCCAGTTCGGCCGCCCCGTCCTGCCCGACGCTGCAATTCAGGGGCGAGCCGTTCAACTCCACAGACCGGATGCCCGGGAGACCCGGAAGGAGGATGCGCCGAATCTCCAGCGCTCCCTCCCACAGCTCGATCTCCGCAGCGTCGCCGTCCTCCGTGTAGCAACCCACGTTTCCCGCCGAGGCGAACGGGCAGCGGAAGGGGCGCTGGCCGGTGCGGGGATGGAAGCCGATCTCTCCTGCCGGGGCGTCCCGCCGGAACCCGCTTGCCGTCAGGAGCAGCGTCCAGGCGGACATGGCGCGGTAGTAGTGGTCTCCGCACTCCACGTGGTTCCAGAATCGTCCCGCGCGGATGTGGCGGATGTGGATGTCGCGCGTGATGTCCAGCGCCTCCTCAACCATTCCCAGCCGGACGAGCAGCGCCGCCACCGTGTACTCGATGCCCGTCCAGGTGGCATCCTGCTGGAGGTTGCCCGAGGTGGGCGTGCGGTGCGGGACTGCCGGCGGGTAGGCTGCGTTGATGAGCCCGCGGTCCGGATGAAAGTTGTGTTTGACGACCGAGCGCATCGCGGAGCGCACGCGGTCTTCCGGAAGGAGCGGGTCCCATCCGCAGGAGGCAAAGAACCATTCGGCGCTGACCTGGTCGCTCATGCAGCATTCGTCCACGTCGCCGGTCCGGGTGTCCCGCCAGAGCACGTAATACTGCCCGTTCCACAGCTTCTCGTCGAAGGATGCCAGACCGCGTTCCAGCGTCTGGCTCCACTGCGCGGCACGCTGCCCGTCCTCCATCTCACGCGCCAGACGCGCGGCCGCGGCCAGCGCTCCCAGCCACAGGCTGGAGATGTAGGAGGGGCATCCCTGGAAGTCCCAGACATCGTAGGTGTTGCGCCGGGTGTCCGTATCCGGGAGGCCGTCCCCGTCTGCATCCAGCGCGGCCGTGCTCTCCATGGCGCGGACGATGGCGGGCCAGAGCTGACGCAGGTATTCGCGGTCGGCGGTCCACAGATAGTCGCGGGCCGCGAGCATGACAAACTGCGGATTCATGTCCACCCGCTCGAACTGGTCGTCCACGGCGCTGAGGTCCGGGGTGAACATATGCGGGATGCGCCCGTCCGCCCGCTGGAAGAGCGCGCCGCGCGTCATTTGCTCCTTTTGAAGGTCCGGGAAGAGGGCGATGAGCGGGAACGAGCCCTGATACGAGATGTCCATCGTGTGGAACCCGCAGCAGCCCAGCCCTTCCCAGACGCCGAAGTGCCCGTCCCGCGTCCACCACGTGCATTTCGTCAGCGTGCTGAGCTGACTCAGCGCGGCCTCGGCCATCTCCGCGGGCAGGCTGGACTCCAGGATCGCCCGCGGAAGCGCAAGCGAACGGCGCTTCAACTCTTCCCGGCCCTCCAGCAGGAACCGTGCCGCATCCGCGGAGCGGGAGAAGCGCAGCTCGTACCGGTGCCCCAGGCGCCTGCCCGTGGGGCTGATATGGTTGGGAAAGTGCCAGGCCACGGCGAAGGCGCAGGAGGCGGACTCGGCGGGGGCCACCTCTCGCCGTGAGCAGAGGAAGCAGTCGCCCCACGCCCCGCCCCGATCCCGGATCTCCCGCAGGTTGCGCGCCGCGTCTGCGAGGAACTCGCGGTGCAGTGCCGGGTCCCGCGATAGCGAGGGCCGGGAGTGCAACAGGGTATGATACTGGTTGTGAAAGGCCGGGTGACGGACCAGACGGGTGAACTCCGCGCGGACTTCGTCGTCCGTGAGAACGAAGGCGTCAAAGCTTTCCGGCAGGACGGGCGGCGAGGGCGGGTTCAGGTCCGGCAGGGTGCCGTGCTCCCTGAACCAGGTCAGCGAGGAGTAGACCTTCATGCCGTAGCGGCTGCCGCCATAGTAGACCAGCCCGGGCCGCTCGATGCTGAACGCGCCGCTGATGAAGCTGACCTCGCCCCCGCTCAGACCGAAGGCCATTGACCCGGTGGTGGGATGGTCCTCCTGCAGTCCGGCGGCGCCCAGAGTGACGACCGTGCATCCCTCTGCGGTCTCCACGGTGTTCACGGGACGGCGGTCCGGCTGTCCGGCGCCGGCGGCGTTCCGCAGCGTACCCAGAAGCGACACCTCCGCCGGATCCTCGCCGGGGTTGTGGACCTGGAACTCCACGATGAAGCCCGGCGTGCCGGAAGCTTCGCTGTCTCCGGGAATGAACGGGGAAAAGACCGTCGCGGTCAGCCGCACCGGGAGGTCGCCGTCGAGATAGGTCAGCTGCGCTGCCGGAAACTCCCCGTCATAGCGGATGCTCTCCACGCACTTCAGCCAGGAGAAAGAATACAGATCGTGAAGTTCTGAGCGGAGGGCCAGATAGCGCACCACGGGCACATCCTCGCCCACGCGCACCCGCACCAGAAAGAGCAGGTCCTCCGGAGCGAGCGGCGGGCTCTCCGGCCCCGGAGAGCCGGGCGACCAGCGTCCCGCATTGAAGATGAGCCAATCGTGGAACAGCCCGTCCGGCCGGATCTCCACCGACCCGGCTCCGATCCCTCCCAGGGGGATGCCGGATGCGTGCGATATGCTCTGTGTGATGCCTGCCATCGTTGCCGGATGCTCCCGGGCGGGGCTCTCTGGCGGCCCGCCGCCTCTGCAAGGGAGAGTTGCGCGCCGGGCGGCCGCGCCTCCTCCGTGAGAATTCGGGCGCGCCGTCGCAGTCTGGCCAGGAACCGCGCGCGGCCGTGCCGGCGTTTCAGCAAGTAAAAGGTGGGGGCGGTTGCCGCCAACGGTGAGAACCGCAACTCGACCACTCAGGAAGGGATGGAGACGATGGCAGAACAGGAAAGCGGGCGATCACCGGGGCGGCTGCCGGCGTGGCTCGTTCCGGCAGCTCTGGTGGCTGCCGGGGTGGTGCTTTACGCGGTGGTCGGCAGGATACAGCAGGCCCCGGAAGGGGTCGCGAGCCCCGGCTCGAGGGAGGCGGGCGCCCGCCTGGTGATGGATGATCTGGACGGCCGCCGTTTCGATCTTTCGGAGCATCGCGGCAAAGTGGTGCTGGTGAACCTTTTCGCCACGTGGTGTCCGCCGTGCCGGGCCGAGACGCCGGAGCTGGTGGCCCTTGCGAAGGAGTACGAATCGAAAGGGGTGGTCGTGGTCGGCGTGTCGCTGGACACGGAGGGCCCGGAGGTGGTCCGGAAGTTTGTCCGGGACTTCGAGATCCCCTATCCGGTCCTGATGCCGTCGGGCGGCTCGGAGACGTCGTTTCAGATCAACGGCATTCCCATCCCCACCACCTATCTGGTGGACCGTGAGGGCCGCGTCGCCAAAAAATACGTGGGCAAGGTCCCCGGCAGCGTGTTCCGGGCGGACGTGGAGGCTGTGCTGTCGGAACGCTGAGGTCCGCCGGGCGCGCAGTTGACACCGGCGGCGGCGGCTGGCTAATATCAGTTTGCGGCCCGGCCTTTGATGACAAGCGGTCGCAGCTGCAAGAGTCCGGCAGAGTGCATCCGCCGGAGCTTTTCAGGGGAGAATGACGAGAGCGCTATGGCGTATGTGATAACTGAGGCGTGCCTGGGCACCAAGGACAAGTCGTGCGTGGAAGCGTGCCCGGTGGACTGCATCCACGGCACGGACGAGGATCCGCAGCTCTACATCGATCCGGAGACCTGCATCGACTGCGGGGCCTGTGAGCCGGTGTGTCCGGTCTCGGCCATCTTCCCGGACTACAACGTCCCCGAGGAGCTGCAGCAGTATATCCAGATCAACGCGGACTATTTCAAGAACCGGTAGAAGCCGCACTGCTCTGCCGGGCTGACGGTTCGAGAGGCCCCGCCGCAAGTGTGCGGCGGGGTTTCTCATCGGCCGGACTCCCCGGGGGTGCCCCTAAGGCTTGCGGGATGAATAAAAAGTTTTGATTTTTTCTCCGGGTATATTGCGGGAAGCTTGAAAGCAACGTTATAATGGCTTCGAAAGCTTTCCACCCTCCATTCGCTCCCCGGCCGGTCACCACCGGCCGGGGAGATTTCTTTGCGAGCGCTGCTTCCTTCCGGCGCTTTCCCTCCGGCGGGCCGGATGGCCGCCGATGGAAAGCCTGAACGTGCCGCGGCCAGTACCGGCGTGGTATCCTCAGCACTGCAGTGAATGCGGACCGTACCGGGGAGAGAGCCGCTTCGCAAGGGGCAGCGGAGCGCCCGCCGGCCGCCCGGGAAGGGGGCGTGCTGCTTGCCACAGGCGCGGGAACCTTTCTGTCCGCGCTGGACGGAAGCGTCGTCAACACCATACTGCCCGTGGTGGCCCGGGACTTCGGTGCGGGTGTCGCGCCCGTCCAGTGGGTGGTGACGGTCTACCTGCCGGTCGTCGCGGGGACCCTGCCCGGATTCGGGCGGATGGGCGACATTCTGGGACACGGACGGATATATCTGGGCGGGATGGGACTGTTCGTGGCCGCCTCGCTGATGTGCGGCGCCGCCTTTTCCCTGCCGCTCCTGGTCGCCGGAAGGGCGCTGCAGGGACCGGGGGCGGCCATGATGTTCGCCAGCGGCCCCGCCATCCTGACCGGCGCGTTTCCCGCCGGCCGCCGGGGACAGGTCCTCGGACTGCAGGCCACGATGACCTACCTGGGGCTGACCGCCGGGCCCTCGCTGGGCGGGGCGCCGTCGGCCGGGTGAGCGGGGGTCAGCCTCCTGAGGCATCCACCTCTTCGCGGGTGGGCAGGGACGGCTGCGCGCCCGCGCGGGTCACGGAAATGGCCGCCGCCCGGGCGGCGAACCGCGCGGCATCGACGAGCGTCATGCCCTCCGCCACACCTACCGCCAGCGCCGCGCTGAAGCAGTCGCCGGCGGCCGTGGTGTCCACGGCTTTTACCTGCGGAGCGGGGATGAAGTCAGCCGACTGCGCGGTGACCGCCAGAGCGCCTCTGGCGCCGAGGGTCATCACCACGGCCTGCGCCCCGCGCCCGAGGAGCATCCGCGCCACCTCTTCCGGGGGCGCGGAGCCGGCCCCGATGCCGGCCAGCAGGGCGGCCTCCGTCTCGTTGGGCGTCAGGACGGCGGTGCGGGAGAGCAGTCCGGCGGGAAGGTCTCTGGCGGGAGCCGGATTAAGCAGGAACGTTGCGCCCGCTTCCCGCGCTGCCTCAGCCGCGGCTTCCACGGCTTCCAGAGGCACCTCCAGCTGCGCCAGCACGACGTCCGCGGAGCGGATGAGCCCGGCTGCGGCATGCACGTGCTCCGGAGCGAGCAGGGCGTTCGCGCCGGGCGCGACGGCGATGACGTTCTCCCCGCGGCTGTCCACGAAGATCAAAGCGACTCCGGAAGAGGCCCGGGCCGAGCGCGCGATGCCGGACGTGTCGATACCCTCCCGCCGGAACGCCTCCAGTGCCCGGTCGCCGAACTGATCCTGTCCCAGGCACGCGATGAAGGCGACCCGGGCTCCCAGCCGGGCGGCGGCGACGGCCTGATTGGCCCCCTTTCCGCCTGCGGCCATCGAGAATGCTTTCCCGATGACCGTCTCGCCGGGTGCCGGCAGGCGCTCTACGGAGACGGTCATGTCCGTGTTGGAGCTTCCGATGACGGCGATGCGCGGCATCGATGGCGGGATCCTTTCGTCGGATGGTGTCTGCCCCGGATGTTCGCCGCGGCCGGGGCCGCAACCTCCGGCAGGGAAGACGGCGCTCTGCGGCGTAGTGCTTCGGATGCGACCACTTTCAGGAGGCGGCCTGCGACGATGAGCGAACCCCGCAGCCATACGGTGCCCCCGGCGATGGGAGAATTCGTTCCCGATGCGCGCTGGGACAGGGATGAGTGGAGGGAGGTTTTTCCCCTGCTGATCGACCGCTACGTCTGGGACGCGAACGGGCACAGACCCCTCACCCAGGCGAAGCTTCAGTATTCCGCAGACTACCTTTATGTCATCTTCCGCGTGCAGGACCGCTACGTGCGCTCCATCCACACGCGTTACGGCGATCCTGTGTGTCAGGACGCGTGCGTCGAGATGTTCTTCAACCCCGCGCCGGAGGCCGGACCGTTTTATTTCAACATCGAGTCCAACTGCGGCGGGGTCCTGTTCTGCGCGTACCAGAGCGGCAGGGATGAGAACGCGGCGCAGCTGCGGGAGGAGGATGCGAGGCGGCTGGACGTGGCGGCCACCCTTCCAGCCATCGTGGACCCGGAGGTGGAGGGGCCGCTCATCTGGGTGGTGGAATACAGGGTACCTTTCGCGATGCTGGAGCGCTACGGTCCCGTGGAGCGCCCGGCGCCGGGCGTGACGTGGCGGGCGAACTTCTACAAATGCGCGGAGATCAACTCTCATCCGCACTACGGGAGCTGGTCGCCCATCGATCTGCCCCGCCCGGACTTCCACTGTCCGCAGTTCTTCGGCATGCTAACGTTCGCCTGACACCTGCCGGGGCCGGGCGCCCCTTTACAGGCGGGAGCGCATGTCTTAGGATAGAAAAACGGAGGATCGGAGCAGGGACGGCGGGCCTGGCCGCGCTGTTCCGGGGAGTCAGTTTATGAGCACACAGGTCGGCCGCTATCAGATTGTGCGCGAGCTGGGGAGGGGAGCGATGGGCGTCGTCTACGAGGCCCGCGACCCGCAGCTCGGGCGAACCGTCGCCGTGAAGATTCTGTCCCTTGCGCCGGGGACCCCGCCCGCGGAGCGCCGCCAGGCGCTGGAGCGCTTCATGCGGGAGGGAAAAGCGGCCGCGTCGCTTCTGCACCCCAACATCGCCCAGGTGTTCGACATGGGCGAGGACCAGGGGCGTCCGTACCTGGTGATGGAGCTCTGCGAGGGGACAACCCTTCGCGACGTCCTGAACTTCGAGCACCAGCTTCCGGAGCCGCGCGTGCGGCGCATCGCCGAGCAGCTGCTCTCCGCCCTGGAGCTGGCGCACTCGCGGGGGATCATCCACCGGGACATCAAGCCGGACAACATCGTGCTCAGCCGGGACGACAGGCTGAAGCTGATGGATTTCGGCATCGCCCGGCTGATGCAGGACTCCACGCTGACCCAGACCGGCCAGGCGCTGGGGAGTCCCGCCTACATGTCGCCGGAGCAGGTGCTGGGAAAGCCGGTGGATGCCCGCAGCGACCTGTTCTCGGTGGGTGTGGTGCTGTACGAGTGCCTGACAGGCCGCAAGCCGTTCGACGGGCCGACGGTGACCGCGGTGACCCACAAGATCGCGTTCGAGGACCCGCCCCCCATGACGGGAGTATCGCCGTTCTGGCAGGCGTTCATTTTCCGGGCTCTGGCGAAGGACCCCGCCGCCCGGTTTGAGACCGCGTCTCAGATGACATCCCATCTGATGACCGGGCAGCCTCCCTCCGCGGCACAGGCTCCAGCGGCCCAGGCGGGCCATCAGCAGGCCGGGCCTGCCCCGGGACCGCAGCAGACGGTGGGGCAGACTCAGGTGTTCGCGGGAGCGGGGCCTGCGGGGCAGCCGGTGGGCCATCAGACGCAGGTGGTGATGGGAAGTCCGCCTCCGCCGTACCAGCCCGGTGCGCAGAACAGCCCCTGGCCGCCCCCTCCCTCTGGCGCGGCCCCCGGAGCTTTTCCTCCCGGCGCGGCGCCCGGAGCTTTTCCCCCCGGCGCGGCCGTCCGGCCGCACCGGGGCGGGACGGTCCTGGCCCTGGGGATTGTGGGCCTCCTCTGCTGTGCCCCCCTTGCTCTGGCCGCCTGGTTGTTGGGCTCACAGGACCTGAGCGACATGCGGGCCGGCTGGATGGACCGGTCCGGCTACGGCAGCACACAGGCCGGAATGATCTGCGGGATCGTGGGAACGGCCTTCTGGGCCATTAGTGCGGCGTTCTGGCTGGCGGCGGTGGCGCCCCGCTGAGAGTGCTGCGGGGGCCTTCTTCCGGGGGGAAGCTGATGCAGACACAACATTTCAAGACCTGTCCGCGCTGCGGTGCGACCGCTCAGCTTGCGGATCGCGCCTGCGCGCGGTGCGGGCATCTGTTCCGGACGCAGTTCTGGCCTCCCGGCCAGCAGCCCGGGCCTCCTCCAGGCGGGCCGGCGCCTCCGGCATTCGGCGGCTATCCTGCCTCGCACGGCCAGAAGTCTAAGGTCGCGGCGGGAGTGATGGGGATCCTCATCGGATGGACCGGCGCCCACCGCTTCTATCTTGGCTATCACGTCATCGGCGCCATCCAGCTGATCCTGACGCTGCTCAGCCCGCTGACCTGTTTCGTGACCCTGTATGCCGCGGCGGTGTGGGGTCTGGTGGAAGGGATCCTGATCCTGACCGGCGCCATCTTCACCGACGCGGAGGGGATTCCGCTCAGGGATTAGGGAGAAGGGGAAGATGAACGGTCCCGGCCAGCCATACAAGATCTGTCCGGAATGCGGGCAGCCCGCCGGGCTTCACGAGCAGGCCTGCGCGAGGTGCGGCCACGCCTACCGGACGCAGTTCACACAGAGCGGACAGCCCATCCCACCCCAGGAACCGATGGACGGGCGGACCGTGATGGTGCCTTCCCTGGAGCCGCCCGCACGGAGCTCATCCGTAACGGTGGCTGCGGTGGCGGGCCTCATCGGGCTTACAGCGCTTGTCATCCTGCTGCTGATCGTCGCGTCCCTCCCACGGGAACGGTCTGCGGAGCAGCCAACCGGACAGGAAGCCGCTGCGCCGCCGGCGATGACATCGTCGGGGTTTTTCCGCGAGCGTCCCAGCAATGTCGAGACTCCGACGCTGCGGATCTCCACCGACTACGAGGGCGGGGTTATCCTGATCCTGACGGGGGTGGACGGATCCCGGTATACGGTGACCAGCTTTCCCGGCCGGGACGGCGTCATCCAGGTCCCCGCCGGGGACTACGGGGTCGAGCTGCTCAGCCACGATGGTTCCATCGAGGCCCGTTCCGGCACGGCGGTCTTCCGCAGGTTCCGCGCGTACGACGCGAGCTTCACGCTGGTGTCTAGGTATCCCTGGGAGGAGCTGCCGCCGCTGCGCCTTGGAGACCAGTGAGATCCGGCCGGCGCGGGCGGCTGGACGGAATAACTGCCCGCTCGTGCGCCGTCTCTTGCAAGGAAGGCGGGGACGGGGTAATATGATAGCAACATAATCGCCGCAGATTCCCCGGCGGGCTGCCGGGAGCGCACGGGAGCGCAGACCTGCGGCCTTCCCTTCACTGTTGACCTCTCAGGGCGATGCTGCCCGGGCCAGACCGGCGAGATTCGGGTCCGGCCGCCGATTGTCACACGCTTTCGTCTCAGGGGCATAGGCCTGCGCCGGCTGCAGGCCCTGTGAACCCCTTCCGCGCACCGCAGCGCAAAATCCGGGCCAGCGGCCGCGGGTCCGGGGGCGGGCCGTCTCCTTTCCGGCGCCCCCACCTGAATGCAGCCCCGGGCGTCCCGGTCCGTCGCCTTTCATCACAGGCTGGAAAGGTTTGGTAGCAAGTCATGGGATATCCGTCGAAACAGGGACTGTACGATCCCGCTTACGAGAAGGACAGCTGCGGTGTCGGCTTTGTCGTGCATATGCGGGGAGTCGCCAGCCACGCCATCGTTCGTGACGCGCTGACGGTGCTTCGCAACCTGAGCCACCGGGGCGCCTGCGGGTGCGAGTCCAACACGGGCGACGGGGCGGGCATCCTGCTGCAGATCCCCCACGCGTTCTTTGCCGGAGCCGCGGCGGAGTCGGGCATTCCTCTGCCCGGTCCCGGACGCTACGGTGTGGGGATGGTCTTCCTCCCGCGCGATCCCGCCGCGCGGCAGCACTGCGAGGAAGTCCTCGAGAGGATCGTCCGGGAGGAGGGCCAGGAGGTGCTGGGATGGCGGACGCCGCCGGTGGACAACTCGTCCCTGGGGAGCACCGCCGTGGCCGGCGAGCCCCTGGTCCGTCAGATCTTCATCGGGATGCGCTCGGGCATCGGAAGCGACGATCTGGCCTTCGAGAGGATGCTGTATCTGATCCGGAGGCGCGCGGAGAACGCCCTGAGGGCGCCGGGACAGCCTTCGACGGGGTTCTACTTGGCCAGCCTCTCCACCCGCACCATCGTCTACAAGGGCATGCTGATGAGCGAGCAGGTGGAGAGCTACTATCCCGAGCTGCTCGACCCCCGCGTGGAGAGCGCGCTGGCGCTGGTGCACTCCCGTTTCAGCACCAACACGTTCCCGAGCTGGGAGCGGTCGCATCCGTACCGGATGGTGGCGCACAACGGCGAGATCAACACCCTGCGCGGCAACGTGAACGCGATGCGCGCCCGCCAGGCCCTTTGCGAATCGGACATCTTCGGGGAGCGTCTGGCCGATCTGATGCCGGTCATCGACGAGGACGGCAGCGACTCGGCGATGTTCGACAACGTTCTGGAGTTTCTGACGCTGACCGGCCGCTCGCTTCCCCACGCGGTCATGATGATGATCCCCGAGCCCTGGGAGAAGGACCACCGGATGGATCCGGCGCGGCGCGATTTCTACCGGTTTCACAGCTGCCTGATGGAGCCCTGGGACGGCCCGGCGTCCATCGCGTTCACGGACGGAGTGCAGATCGGGGCTGTGCTGGACAGGAACGGGCTCCGGCCTTCCCGCTACTACGTGACCGACGATGGCCGGGTGATCATGGCCTCGGAGGTGGGGGTGCTGGACGTGGAGCCGGAAAGGGTGGTCCTGAAGGGCCGCCTGCAGCCCGGCCGGATGTTCCTTGTGGACACCCGGCTGGGGCGGATCGTCGCGGATGAAGAGCTCAAGGGCGCCATCGCGGAAGAGCATCCCTACCGCGAGTGGCTCTCGCACAACCTGATCTCCTTCCACGATCTGCCGGAACACGGGAGCGCGCCGGCCCCGCCGCAGCCCCTTCCGCTCCTGCAGCGCCAGAAGGCCTTCGGATACACCTGGGAGGACATGCGCTTCCTGATGGCTCCGATGGGGGAGGACGGCGTGGAGCCGATCGGCTCCATGGGGACCGACACGCCGCTCGCCGCTCTTTCCGACCGGCCTTATCTTCTCTACAACTACTTCAAGCAGCTCTTCGCGCAGGTGACCAACCCTCCGCTGGACGCAATCCGCGAGGAGATCGTCACCAGCACGCTGATGCTGGTGGGCTCAGAGGGCAATCTCCTGAAGCCGGGGCCGGGAAGCTTCCGGCTGCTGGAGCTGGAGTCCCCCATCCTGACGAACGCCGGACTGGAAAAGCTGCGCTCTCTTCAGGCGGAGGGCTTCCGGGCGGTCACGTTGCCCATCCTGTTTCCCGCCGAAGGCGGCGGGGAGGCTCTGGAGCGGGCGATGGAAGATCTCTTCGCCGCCGCCGACCGGGCCATCGCCGGGGGGGCCAACATCCTGATCCTGAGCGACCGCGGGCTGGACCGCGAGCACGCTCCCATACCGGCGCTTCTGGCCGTCTCGGGGCTGCACCATCATCTCATCCGGAGCGGCAGCCGGATGAAGGTCTCCCTGGTGCTGGAGTCCGGGGAGCCGCGCGAGGTGCACCACATGGCGCTGCTGGTGGGCTACGGGGCCTCCGCCATCAACCCGTATCTGGCGTTCGAGACGCTGGAGGATCTGGCCGAAAACGGCCTGATGCGCGAGGGCGTGGATTATCCCACGGCGGAGAAGAACTACGTCAAGGCGCTGACAAAGGGCATCGTGAAGACGATGTCCAAGATGGGCATCTCCACCATCCAGAGCTACCGCGGAGCCCAGATCTTCGAGGCGGTGGGCCTGAAGGAGGAGTTCGTGGAGCGCTACTTCACCGGGACGGCGTCCCGCGTGGAGGGAGTCGGGGCGGATGTGGTGGCGCGGGAGGCTCTGGCGCGGCACCACAACGCGTTCGCGGAGCGGGGGGCGGCGGAGCGGCCGCTGGAGTCCGGCGGGCTGTATCAGTGGAGGAGCGACGGGGAGTATCACCTGTTCAACCCGGACACCATCCACAGGATGCAGAAGGCCGTCCGCACCGGCGACTACGATCTGTTCCGGGAGTTCTCCCGCGCCGTGGACGATCAGTCCCGCCACTACTGCACGCTGCGCGGCCTGCTGAAGTTCCGCGAGGACACTACTCCGGTCCCCCTGGAGGAGGTGGAGCCAGTGGAATCCATCGTCCGGCGCTTCAAGACGGGAGCGATGTCTTACGGTTCCATCAGCAAGGAGGCGCATGAGACGCTGGCCATCGCAATGAACCGTCTGGGAGGCAAGAGCAACACCGGAGAGGGCGGTGAGGACCCGGAGCGCTACCGCCCGCTGCCGAACGGCGATTCGAAGTGCAGCGCCATCAAGCAGGTGGCCTCCGGCCGGTTCGGGGTCACCAGCCACTATCTGATGAGCGCCCGGGAGATTCAGATCAAGATGGCGCAGGGCGCCAAGCCGGGCGAAGGGGGCCAGCTTCCCGGGCACAAGGTCTATCCGTGGATCGCGAAGGTCCGCTTCTCGACTCCGGGCGTGGGGTTGATCTCCCCGCCGCCGCATCATGACATCTACTCCATCGAGGACCTTGCGGAGCTCATCCACGACCTGAAGAACGCGAACCCCGGCGCGCGCATCAGCGTGAAGCTCGTCTCGGAAGTGGGCGTAGGGACCATCGCCGCCGGAGTGGCCAAGGCGCATGCGGATGTGGTGCTCATCAGCGGCTACGACGGAGGGACGGGCGCGTCGCCCCTGTCCAGCATCAAGCATGCCGGCGTCCCGTGGGAGCTGGGTCTGGCGGAGACGCATCAGACTCTGGTGCTGAACGGCCTGCGGACCCGCATCGCGGTGGAGACCGACGGGCAGCTTCGGACGGGCCGGGATGTCGCCATCGCCGCGCTGCTGGGTGCGGAGGAGTTCGGGTTCGCCACGTCTCCGCTGGTGGCGATGGGATGCGTGATGATGCGCGTCTGCCACAAGAACACCTGTCCGGTGGGGGTGGCGACCCAGGACCCCGAGCTGCGCCGCAAGTTCCAGGGCGAGCCGGAGCACGTGGAGAACTACATGCGCTTTGTGGCGATGGAGCTCCGGGAGATCATGGCCCGGCTCGGCTTCCGCACGGTGAACGAGATGGTCGGCCGCTCGGACATGCTGGTGATGGACGACGCCGTCGAGCACTGGAAGGCCCGCGGACTGGACCTCTCCCGCCTCCTGTACCGCCCGGAGGGGATGCCCCTGGAGGGCCAGTACAAGCGGGAGGAGCAGGACCACGGTCTGGACCGGTCGCTCGACCGCCGCAGGCTGCTGGACCTGTGCAGGCCCGCTCTGGAGAGCGGCAAGCAGGTGATCGCGTCCCTGCCCATCCGGAACACGGACCGGGTGGTGGGCACCATCCTGGGAAGCGAGGTGACCCGGCTTTACGGAGCCGACGGCCTGCCGGACGGCACCATCCATCTGAAGTTCACGGGGTCGGCCGGCCAGAGTTTCGGGGCGTTCGTCCCGCGCGGGATCACGCTGGAGCTGGAAGGGGACGCCAACGACTATCTCGGCAAGGGCCTGTGCGGGGGGCGCATCATCGTCTATCCGCCGCGCCGGTCTCCCTTCGCCGCTGAGGAGAACATCATCATCGGCAACGTGGCGTTCTACGGAGCCACCTCCGGCGAGGCGTACGTGTCGGGCGTGGCGGGGGAGCGTTTCTGCGTGCGCAACAGCGGGGTCACCGCGGTCGTGGAAGCCGTGGGAGACCACGGCTGCGAGTATATGACCGGCGGCCGGGTGGTGGTCCTCGGACCTACGGGGCGCAACTTCGCGGCCGGAATGTCCGGCGGGATCGCCTACGTTCTGGACTCCTCCGGCGACTTCGAGTCGCGCTGCAACCGCGATATGGTGGATCTCTTCGAGCTGACCGATGACGCCGAGATCGAGCAGCTCCGGCTGCTGATCGAGCGGCACGGGGCGCTGACGGGCAGCGCGCTGGCCCGGCGGGTCCTTCGGCGGTGGGACGAGTCGGTGGCGCGGTTCGTGAAGGTGCTGCCGCGGGACTACCGCCGGATGCTCGAAAAGATGGCAGAGATGGAGCGCAGGGGGCTGTCCGGCGAGGAGGCCATCATGGCCGCCTTCGAGGCCAACGCGCGCGATCTGGCCCGCATCGGCGGGAACTGAGCACAGGAGCACTCGAATGGGCAAGCCCACAGGATTCAAGGAATACCCGCGGGAAACGCCGCCGGAGGCGGCTCCCGCCCGGCGGATCTCCCACTGGCTGGAGTTCCACGAGCACTTGCCGGAGGAGCGTCTGCGCCGGCAGGGCGCGCGGTGCATGGATTGCGGCACCCCGTTCTGCCAGACGGGGACCGTCCTCTCGGGCGCGGCCTCCGGCTGCCCCATCCACAACCTGATACCCGAGTGGAATGACCTGGTCTATCGCGGCAAGTGGCGAGAGGCGCTGGAGCGGCTGCTTCTGACGAACAACTTCCCGGAGTTCACCGGGCGTGTCTGTCCCGCGCCCTGCGAGGGGTCCTGCGTGCTGGGGATCAACGAGCCGCCGGTGACCATAAAGTCCATCGAATGCGCCATCATCGACCGCGCCTTCGAGGAGGGGTGGGTGCTTCCGCGGCCGCCCCGAGTGCGGACGGGAAAGACCGTGTCCATCGTGGGCTCCGGCCCGGCCGGCCTGGCCGCCGCCGCGGAGCTGAACAGCGCGGGGCACGACGTGACGGTCTATGAGCGGGACGACCGTATCGGCGGACTGCTGATGTATGGCATCCCGAACATGAAGCTGGACAAGAAGATCGTCCAGCGCCGCATAGACCTGATGGCCCGGGAGGGGGTGCGCTTCGTCACGGGAGTCGAGGTCGGCAGGGACATTCCGGCCGCTCGCCTTCTGGAGTCCAGCGACGCCGTTCTGCTCTGCTGCGGAGCCACCCGTCCGCGCGACCTGGACGTCGAAGGGCGTTCGCTGCAAGGGATCCACTTCGCCATGGAGTTCCTCCGCGAGAACACGCGCACCCTGCTGGACGGGCGCCCGTCGCCGGGCTACATCTCCGCGAAGGACCGGGACGTGGTGGTCATCGGCGGGGGAGACACCGGGACCGACTGCGTGGCGACGGCTGTCCGGCACGGCTGCCGCAGTCTGGTGCAGCTGGAGATCATGCCCCGGCCGCCCCTGGAGCGCTCGGAGAGCAATCCGTGGCCGGAGTGGCCGCGCATCTACCGTCTGGACTACGGGCAGGAGGAGGCGGCTGCGGTCTTCGGCGATGACCCCCGCCGGTATCTGGTGACGGTCAGCCGGTTTCTGGGGGACGGAGAGGGCCGCGTCTCGCATGTCGAGGTGGTGGACGTGGAGTGGAAACAGGAGAACGGGCGTCGCGTCCCGGTCCCCGTGCCCGGATCCGGCCGAGCCATCCCCGCCGACCTGGTGCTCCTGGCCATGGGCTTCACGGGCCCGGAGGATGTCATTTTGGAAGAGCTCGGCATCGAACGGGACGAGCGCTCCAACGCGAAGGCCGAGTACGGCCGCTATGCGACGAGCGTGCCGCGAGTGTTCGCGGCCGGGGATATGCGCCGGGGCCAGAGCCTGGTGGTGTGGGCGATCCACGAAGGCCGGCAGGCTGCCCGGGCTGTGGATGAGTTCCTCATGGGGTCTTCGGACCTTCCGGGCTGACGCCGGATTGCGGTGGGGAGGTCTCCCGGATCACGGGACGCGCCGTGCGGGGGTCCACCGTGAGGGAGAGCTCCCCGGCCAGCAGCCGGAGCAGGTCCCGTCCCGCCAGCTCGTAGCGCCAGCCGTCCAGTACCGGCAGGTCGCCGCAGGAGACGGAGGGAGCGCGTTCCACCAGCTCCTCCAGATCGCGCCCGTTGGCCAGCAGTCCCCAGGCGATCTGCTGTTCCTGCGCGCGGATGCGCAGGAAGGTGGCGAGAATGTTGACCAGCGCCTGCGCCGCCGCGTCCACCTCCCGCACCGGCAGCCGGCGCGGCCACTGTTCCTTCGGGACCTTCAGCGCCTCCGAGACCACGCCGGCGATCTCCGCGCCGTGGCGGTCGGCGACGCTCGCGGGAAAGCCCCTCAGGTCCCGGATCTCGGCCAGAGTGACCGGCTGCTGCCGCGCCAGGTTCACCAGTGAGTTATCCTTGAGCAGCTTCTGGGGAGGGATGTTTCTCCGGCGCGCGGTCTCGTCCCGCCAGATGGCGAGCGCCCGCAGGACGTTCAGCTCCTTCGGGCTCAGGCGGTCCGCACCTGAGACGCGAAGGTAGAGCTCTTCGGGCGGGCACTCCGGCTTGCGGGCCCGTTCTTCCAGCTGGCGGCACTCCTCGCGCGCCCACTCCAGCCGTCCGAGCTCCCGCAGCCTCTCCTTCAGAGCCTGCGTCACCTTCGGCAGATGCCGGACGTCGTCCGCGGCATATTCCAGCTGCGCCGGGGTGAACGGCCGGGTGTTCCATGCGGTGTATGCCTGCGTTTTCACGAGGGACACCCCGGTCAGCGTTCTGACCAGCTGGCTGTAGCCCACCTGCTCGCCCAGGCCCACCATCGCGGCGGCGATCTGGGTGTCGAAGACGTTGAGGACCGGCCGTCCGGCGCACTGGTAGAACAGCTCCAGGTCCTGCTGGGCGGCGTGGAAGACCTTTTCGATGGAAGGATCTTCCAGCAGCTCCAGCAGCGGCGCGAGGCTCCCCGTGTAGCGAACGTCCACCAGTCCGATCTGCCCGTCCGCCATCACCTGGACCAGCTCGAGCTGGGGATAGTAGGTCTCCTCTCGGACAAACTCCGTGTCCACGAAGAGCTGATCCGCCCCGGCGGCATCACGGCAGAAGGCGGCAAGCTGCTTTGTGCTCGTGATCAGCATCGCTCTCCGGTCTTTTACCATGAGCTCCCGGCGGGTGTCCGTCCTTGCCGGATGCGCCCGCAGGGGATACAACGTCGCGGCCTTTTCGCAGGGGGGAGAACGCGAATGCGCTACCGTCAGCCTGGCAGCACGGACCTGATCGTCTCCCGCATCTGTTTCGGATGCTGGCAGCTTTCGCCGCGGTTCCGGGGTAATGTGGACCTGGAGCGGTGGCGCGCGGCCATCGTGGGGGTCAAGGAGCCTTCGCACATCACGGGTATCGCCTGCGCCGCGGACGGGGAGCTGTCGCAGGGCGACTGGCACAACCTGGCCGGGATCGTCAAGGACGATTGATCTCACGCCGCTTGGCGGCGCGTGGCTCTTCCGGGAACCTCGCTGCGCCCCGGTCGCGTTTCAGGATTGACGGGGAAATGCTCCGGCGTGCCCTGCGTATGCCGGTTGACTGTGGTCCGTGTGGACCGGAACGGAGGTTTCACGATGTCAGGGAAAGTGACCGGAAGGATCGCAATAGGCGTCTTTGTCGCCGCCCTTGCGGCGGTGGGGGTGATCGCTGCGAACCAGGCCTCGCCGCTGGAGGCCGGGGCCGCGGCGCCCGATTTTTCTCTTCCCGACCAGAACGGCAAAGCCCACCGGCTCTCGGACTATCGCGGCCGGTGGGTGGTCCTGGCGTTCTACCCTGTGGACAGGACTCCGGGGTGCACGCTGGAGAACCGCTCGCTGTCGTCGGTCGAGGGGCAGCTGAGGGAGCTGAACGCGGCGGTCTTCGGCATCAGCGTTCAGGATTCTGCCAGCAAGGCCGCGTTCTGCGAGGCGGAAGGACTGAAACACACCCTCCTGGCTGACACGGAGAAGGATGTGTCCCGCGCATACGGGGTCCTCGGCGCGGCCGGCGTCTCCAACCGGGTGACGTTCATCGTCGATCCCGCCGGCAAAGTCGCCCGGCGCTTCGACAGCGTGAACGTGCGCTCCCACGGGGAAGATGTGGTGGCCGCGGTCCGGGAGCTGCAGGCAAACGCGGCTCCGGCATACCGTCCCCGCACGGAAGGAATCGCGGAGCTGAAGCCGGGCGACAGGGCGCCGGACTTCCGGTTGAAGAATCTGACGGGTCAGGGAGAGGTCTCGCTTTCGGAGACTCTGAAAAAGGCCTCGACCAGGGCGGTGGCGCTGATCTGGGTGTCGCACGCCTGCCCCGTTTCCCGCGACTACGAGAAGCGCATCAAGGATATCGCGGCGGCCTACAGGCCGAAGGGAGTGGTGTTCCTGGCCATCGACTCCAACTCCACTTACGGAGACGAGCCGATCATCCAGCATTTCAGGCGGGAGATTCCCGGCCTTGCGGTCCTTCGCGATCCGGGCAACCGGGTGGCCGACGCTTACGGGGCGAAGGTGACTCCGGAGGTGTTCCTGATGTGCCGCCAGGGGATCATCCGCTATCACGGGGCCATTGACGACTCGCAGGATGAGTCCGGCGTCCGGAAGCATTTCTTCAAGGCGGCCCTGGATGAGCTTCTGGCGGGCAAGAAGGTCTCCAACCCGTATCACAAGCCGTTCGGCTGTTCCATCAAGCGCGTGAAGGCCGAAGGATAGAGGGCGGCGGATTCTGCCGTTCCGGATGAGGGCGAGCCCCCGGGCGGGTCCCGGGGGCTGGAAGACTTCCGGGGATCCGGCGGCTCAGGCGGCCCTGCGGGAGGCCGGGCGCTGGGAGGAGAGCCGAACGAGCTCCGTCTCCGGCGAGCCGGTCAGCCTCACCGTCACCAGGCCGTCCTCCGGAAAAAGCTGCACGGTGCGGCCGGTGGAGCCACCCACGTCCGTTGCGGCGACGGGAATGCGCAGCGCCCGCAGTTGATGCAGAACGGCCTCCGCGTTGCGCGCGCCGATGTCCATCGCCCCGCCCGGTCCGGAGCCGTTTCCGAAGCTGAACACGTGGGCGCCTCCGGCCACCGCGGCGATCATCCGGGTGCGGACGGCTCCAGCGGAGCTCATCTGCAGGATGAGGGCCGAGACGGCGGTGTCGGCGTATTTGCCGGGCGGCTCCTGCCTTCGGGCTGACGAACTGTCCGGCAGCACCACGTGCGCCATCCCGGCCACCTTCGCGACCGGGTCGTACAGACAGAGCCCGATGCAGGAGCCCAGGCCGAGCGCCACCAGCACCGCCCGGTCGTCCGGGCGGCAGACGGCCATCTCCGCCATCTTCACGGGGATCTGCCGCGCCACCTCAGGCGGCCTCCCTGATGTTGCCGAGCAGGGCGCCGACGGATGCCTTTTCGGGGATGTACAGGAAAAATCCTTGGAGGGGGCCGGTCTCCTGCCCGAACTCCGTCACGATGGAGATGGCCTCGCTCGAGGCTTCCACCGAGCCCACCAGAATGGCGGTGACGATGGCGTAGGCCATGTCCACGGCCAGTTGCGGCGGATGGGGCAGGAAGGTGAGCCGCGTGTGCTCCGAAAGGGAGTTGAGATACGAGGAAGTCAGGATGTTCCCCAGCTCCTGCAGCGCCGAAGTCCCGAGATCGTCCAGTTCCTGCGTTGAGCCCTCGGGAAGGCCGCACAGCAGGTCCACCAGGCGCAGGGCTTCCTCGTGCGGGCAGACGAACGCGGCGTGGCCGGGCGCATCGCCGTCCACCTTCAGATAGATGGCGGCGGCCAGATCCTCCGGCCCGCCCACCAGGTCCGTGACCTTCTCGGCCGGCACGCCGTGGGCCCGCACCGCGCTGATCTCCAGCTGGACGCCGAGCAGGCTGGCGATCGACCGGGCCGCATCGTGAACCGCGTCGTCCGCCAGGGCCTCCAGGCTGACAAGCTGCTTTCTGGTGAGCAGCGGAGAATGCTCTTTGCGATTGTTCATACCCTTACCGCTGTGCGCCCTTCCTGCCAGATTCGGACCGGAGTCCGGACGACCTCGCTGCGCCGTGCAGAATTTGCCACGAAAACGGACGATAACCATACCGTTCTTCGAAGGAGTGGGCAGACGGGCGGCGGTCAGGGGATTCTTCCATCCGCGAGGGCGCCGCGCGCGGGGCCCAGGGGCCGTCCCGCGGCGGCCCCTGCGGAAAAGGAAGGCCGTGGAGCCTGCGCTTTAGGCGCCGGTCAGCTCCGGGATTCGAAGCGGTAGTGTCCTGAGCCGGCTTCGAACCGGATCCAGCGGCCCGCCGCCTGGCCGGCCGATATGCCCGGCACTCCCGGCACGAACGCGCCGTCCCGCCAGACGGGCTTACCGCCTTCGAACACCTCTGCGGGCCCGCCGCCCGCCAGTGGAACCCAGACGTCGGCCGTGGAGTTCGCCGGAACCGTGACCTCCAGCCGCACCGTGGACCCCTCGCGCTCCCAGCTCGAGGAGACCCTGCCCCGCACCGTGTCCACGCTGGCGCGCGCATTCTTCAGGTCGCCCATCAGGTGCGGCTTGATGTCGAAGCGGGCGAAGCCGGCTCCCTCCCAGGTGGGCACGATGCCGGCGATGTCGCTGTAGAACCATCCGCTGATGAAGCCGAAGGCGGGATGGTTGTGGGAGTTCATCCCCGGGCCGGTCTCGTACTTCCAGAGCTCCCAGATCGTGGTGGCGCCCATTTCGATCATGTAGCCGTAGCTGGGATAGTCCCGCTGGTTCATGATGGTGTAGGCGACGTCGGCGTGTCCCTCGTCGCAGAGCACCTCGAACATATACCGGGCTCCCAGGAACCCCGTGCTGAGGTGTCCCCTGTGCGTGACCATGATGTCGTGCACCAGGTTCTCCACCACCCGCGAGTGCAGCTCGGGCGGCACGATTTTCAGACAGAGCGGCCACACGTAGCTGTACTGGCTGCCGTTGCCGTAGACGGCGGTCTGCCGGTCCAGGAAGCGCGCGTTGAACGCCTCCGTGATCCGCGCGCTCAGATCCCGGAAGTAGCGAGCGTCGTCCTGCTTGCCGAGCGTCTCGGCGGTGTCGGCCACGATGCGCGAGACCAGGATGAAGCTTCCCGTCGAGATCAGGTCCTTCGGGGTCTCCACCACGCCCACCCAGTCGCCGTAGTTGTTGCGGGTGATGATGTAGTCCCGGGCTTCGCGCTCCAGCATCTGAACGTAGCGCTTCATCCCGTCGTAGTGGCGCTCCAGCAGGGTCCGGTCGCCCGTGTGGCGGTACATGTCCCGGACAATGAAATGATAGGCGGCCGACCACATCGGGTCTCCGGGATTGGTTCCCCAGATGTGCGGAACGGTGTCCGGGATGCGCCCGTCCTCGCCCTGCGCGGCCGCGATATCCTGAAGGAACTTGTTATAGGCGGCCGCGGCATCGAAGTTGTACAGCCCCATGTCCGAGGTCATGCCGGCGTCTCCCATCCACCCCTGGCGCTCGTCGCGCTGCGGGCAGTCCGTGGGAATGGAATGGAAGTTCGTCCGGAAGCCCCAGCAGGAGTTGCGGTGGATCTGGTTCAGCAACTCGTTCGAGCATTCGAACGTGCCCCTCGGCGGCATGTCGGTGTGCACCACGCGGCCCTTCAGGACGTCCCAGCCGGAGGGGTGCCCCGGGAACCCCTCCAGCTGAACGTAGCGGAAGCCGTGGTAGGTGAAACGGGGCTCGTAGATCTCCGTGCCTTTCCCGCGGGTGATGTAGGTGTCGGTGGCCTTCGCGGAGCGAAGGTTCTCCTGGTTCACCGTGCCATCGGGATACAGCAGCTCCGCATGCTTCAGGGTGATGACGTTTCCCGCCGGGCCGGCCACCGTCAGGCGGCACCAGCCGCTGAAATTCTGTCCGAAGTCGAAGACCCAGCAGTCCTTGCCCGGCTTCATGCTCTTGAACGTCAGCGTCTCCGTCACCCGGATCGGCTGGATGGTCTGTGCGGAGAGCTGCCGGGTCGGCCACTCCGGCGCGACGACGGCCTTCTCCCACCCTGAATCATCGAAGCCCGGCAGGTCCCAGCCGTCCTGCTCCAGACGGGCGTCGTAGGTCTCGCCGTGATACAGCGAGTTGTCCAGGATGGGGCTCTGAGAGCGCTTCCAGTCCGCGTCTGTACAGACGCTGGTGCGGCTGCCATCGTCGTGCTCGATGTTGATCTGCACGATCAGCGTGGGCGAGCGTCCCCACCATCCCTTTCCGAGGATGGCGCCCACGGCGTTCGGGCCCACGCGAAGCAAGTCCGTGACATCGTAGGTGGAATAGTAGGAGCGCTTCTCGAAGTTCGTGTAAGCGGGGTCCAGGACGTGGTCCCCGACCTTCCTGCCGTTCAGGCGCAGCTCATAATAACCCAGCCCGCAGACGTAGGCCCGGGCTCTGCGCACCGGGCGCTCCAGGGTGAACTCCCTGCGGAACAGCGGCGCGATGCGAGAGGGAGCCGTGGAACAGGTGATGCCCTCCGTCAGGTTCTCCACGCTCCAGCCGTGCGTCTCGATGCTGTCCAGCGCGGCGGCCGGCCGTCCGGCCGACAGGACCTCTCCCGAAGGAGCCGCAACCTGGAGCTCCGCGAGCGCAAGCAGCTTCTGCCCGTCCTGACGGGTGTAGAGCCGGGTGGCCGTCAGGCGGACGTAGCGCGCGCTGACCGGCTCGAACCGGATCTCCACCGGGGTCTCTCCCGGGTTCGGCTGATCCTCTGTGGTCCGGTCAGCCACAACGGTTGCCTGCCGGAAGCCGGCGTCGTCGGACACCTCCACCCGGTAGCGCACCGGAAAGCCAAATCCGGGCCTGTCTTCGTTCCAGTTGTACGGCCGGGCGGGGAACAGCGTGACCGCGGCCACCTCCCGGCTGGCTCCCAGATCCAGCTGCACCCATTTCTCGGTGTCCTGATCTGCGGCGGTCGCGGAGTGATAGCCGTTCCCGCCGATGGGAGAGGTGATCCAGACTCCCTCCCAGTCCTCCTTCCGGAGCAGGCCCATCTCGAAGAATGCCGCGGGGGACCAGGGACCCTCGCAGCCGTCCGCATCCCATACCTTCACTTTCCACCAGTAGCGCATTCCGCTGACGGGACGCAGCCCTTTCAGCGGGATGCTGAGCGACTGCGGCGATTCCACTTTGCCCGTGTCGAGAAGCGCCTGGCCGGACTCCAGCGCCTCCGGCTCCCTGGCGACCTGGATCCGGTATGCTGACTGGCGCCGTCCCCGCCCGTCCTGAACGAACCGCCAGGAGAGCCGCGGCTCCTGAGCGTCGATGCCCAGAGGGTCCGTCCTGTGTTCAGTTGTCAGGTCCGCCGCCTGCGGCGGTTCGGCGGTCTCAGCGGAGGAGGCGCAGGCCAGGAGCGCCAGAATGGCTGCGAAAAAGATGCCCAGAGAAGGAACGCTCGCGCCGAGCAGATGAGGGTCAACCATTCGAAGGGTCCTTTCGCGAAATATCCCCCGGGATGATACACCACTCGCGGCCGCTTTTCCAGCAGAGACGCGCGGGCGCTCCTTCTCGGCTATCATGGCGCTATGACCACGGTAAAGATCGACGACAGGGTGGAGTTTGGCGGGGAGGGGCTCGCATTGATTGCGGGCCCGTGCGTCATCGAAAGCCGGGAGCTGTGCAGGACGGTGGCGGCCCGGGTGCTTGAGGTCTGCGGCAGGCTGGGTATCGGGTATGTGTTCAAGGCCAGCTTCGACAAGGCGAACCGGACCTCGGTGGAGAGCTTCCGCGGTCCCGGGCTGGATAAGGGGCTGGAGATTCTGGCGGAGATCCGGCGGGAGTTCGACGTTCCGGTGCTGACGGACGTCCATGAGACCTGGCAGGCCGCTCCGGCCGCGGAGGCGGTGGACATCCTTCAGGTTCCCGCATTCCTGTGCCGGCAGACGGACCTCCTGCTGGCCTGCGGACGCACGGGCCGGGCCGTGAACGTCAAGAAGGGCCAGTTCGTGGCCCCTCACGACATGGTGAACGCGGTCCGCAAGATCGAGTCCACGGGCAACCGCCGCATCCTGCTCAGCGAACGGGGCTCCAGCTTCGGCTACAACCAGCTGGTGGCCGACATGACATCCATCCCCGTGATGCGCGAGACCGGATACCCGGTGGTCTTCGACGCCACGCACAGCGTTCAGAGGCCGGGCGGCCTGGGCACCGCTTCGGGAGGGAACCGCCAGTTCATCCCCACTCTCGTGAGGGCGGCGGTCGCGGCCGGCGCGGATGCCCTGTTTTTGGAGACCCATCCGGAGCCGGACCGGGCTCTGTCCGACGCGTCCTCGCAGCTGCCGCTGGATGAGCTGGAGGGGCTGCTGAAAGCCGCGCTCCGGGTGCGGGAGGCCGTCCGCGGGTCCTGAAAAGCCCCTCAGTCCCGCCGCCGGTCCCGGTGCACCGGGTGCACCAGAAGGCAGGTGATGACCGCCGCGATGGCGTAAAGCGACGCCGAGACGGCAAGGGTGGCTGTGACGACGATGAGCTCGGAGTTGTTCGCCAGCCAGGCGGTTCCCACGAGCAGCACGAGCAGCAGGGCCGCGGCGAGCACGTATCCCAGACTGTGCCCGCGCTGGATGGCGATCCCCAGCAGGAACGCGGTGGCCGACCCGATGGCCACTCCCAGGGCCACGTTCGCCAGAAGCCCGGCCGCGTCGGTCAGCCCGCCCCGCACCGCCAGCAGACCGGCCGTCAGGGCGTTGACGGCCGAGCAGGCCACCACCGCCCGCGCCAGCTCCCCTCCCGGCGACGGGGCGCGGGCGCTCATTGCAGGTGCACCTCCACCGCTCGCAGCGCCGCGGCTGTCTGCTCCGGGAGAGTGTCGTTGATGAAGGCTCCGGCGCCGCTTTCCGACCCCGCCAGATACTTCAGCTTCTCCGGGGTCCGGTAGGGCGGGTAGAACTCGATGTGGAAATGCCAGCCGGGGTCCGGCTGTCCGTCGGTGGGCTCGGGGAACAGGTTCATGATGTAGGGCAGCGAGAAGCCCCATAGGCCGTCATACTTCAGCACGATGACCTTGAGGATCTCCGCAAGCGAGCGCACGGCACCCCGGTCCAGCCGCCCCAGACGCACGTCGTGATCGAGCGGAAGGATGTGCACCTCGTAAGGATAGCGGGCGTAGAACGGCACGAACGCCGCGAACTGCTCGTTCTTCCAGACGATCCTTAGCCCATCCTCCAGCTCGTCGCGCAGGATGTCGCACAGCATGCACGTCCCGTTCTCCCGGAGCCACATCTCGAAGTTCACGCGGCGGTCCATCATCTTCGGAGGGACGAAGGGGTAGGCGTAGATCTGCCCGTGCGGGTGGGACAGCGTGACACCGATCTCGCGGCCCTTGTTCTCGAAGATGTAGACGTAGTCCACGAAGTCCAGCGTCCCGAGCTCCAGAAACCGGTCCTGCCACACCCGCACCAGTTTCCGGATCTGGCGGACCGGCATATCCGCCAGTGTGGAGTTATGGTCGGGCGAGTAGAGCACGACCTCGCAAACCCCCTGGGCCGGGGCCACCGGCGACCAGGGCGTGCCTTCCACGGCAGGCTCCGGAGGGGTCCGCTGAAGGGAGGGGAAGCGGTTCTCGAAGACGACGATGTCGTAGGTCTCGCGCGGCACTTCCGTGGGGAAGCCGCCGGGCTTCGTGGGGCAGAGGGGGCAGAAATCGTCCGGCGGGTGGAACGTGCGGTCCTGCCGGTGAGTGGCCGTGATGACCCACTCGCCCAGCACGGGGTGCCACCGGAGCTCGCTCACCGGCCTTCCTCCTCGCGGCTGTCGCCGCTGGAGTCCTCATCCTCTTCGTCGTCGAACGTGTAGTAGATGATGCGCCGCCCGTCGGGCAGCCGTTCGTCCTCTCTGACCAAGTCCGTCTGTCTCCCGCGCCGCGAGTGGTGGAAGGAAGTCCCGGTTCTCACCCGGTCTCCCATCAGGAGAGTATACAGGCTTTCACCGCCTCCGCAAGCCGCCGGTCTCAGGCCGGAGCGCGGGGCGCGCGTTCCGGGGAAAAGTCACCCCGTTCTTTTGCCGGTTTGTGCTGTATAATGGGGGAGGCACGGCCGGCGGCGGAACCGGGACCGTTCCGCCGCAGCCCCGGCCAGTGCCGCTGCGAGGCCGCAGATGCCGTCCGGGAAGAAGCGGCCCGGCAGCGAGACAGAACAGGAGGAGAGAACAAGCCCCCGCAACGCCGAGTGCTCTCCTTTCGATTTGCTGATAGCGCGCATAACCGGCGCCTTCCGGTGGCATTCTCACGGAAGAGACCTGGCAGCATCTGGAGCCGCTTTCTGCAGGGACGCCGTCGTTTCGCCACGCGCACGGCCCGCATATCCCGTTGCGGGCCGGAACGGGCCCCGGGGCCGCAGTCACAAGCTTGCGGATCGTTTGGAAAGGGATGACCAGATGAAGATACCCGCCGACTTCGACGGGAAGACCACTCGACCCGGGAGGCGATTCTACCCGTGCGAGCGCGCCAGTGGCCGGCCCGGAGCGGGCTCGAAGGCTGCTCTGGCGGTCCTGTGCCTGATGATGCTCTTGCCGGCCTTTGCGGCTGATTGCGCCGCGGGCGAGGATCCCTGGACCGTCCATCGCGACGCCCACACCAGGCTCACGGACGGGGTCACCGCGGCCCCGCTGCCCGGGGATCCCGCATGGGTGACGCTCTACGGGGATTCCACCATCCTTCCCCGCGAGCGCTACAATCCGGGAGAGTTCAGCTTCTGGGGGATGAATGCCCCCATCGGCCTGTCTCCCACCCGCACCCCGTCGCTCTACCTGAAGCTCAAGGAAGCCAACATCCGGGGCGTGCGCTACGACATGCTCTGGAACGCGGCGCAGTTCTACGGCCCCGACAGCTTCCTGTTCGACGCGCTCGGGATGGAGTCGGACATCAACATCTACGCGGCGGACGGCTTCTCGGTGGTCGGCGTGGTGGGATACACACCGGCTTGGGCGAACGGCTTGAAGAACCGGGAGTATCCTCCCAACAACCCCGTCGAGGGCGAGCTTGTCCGGTTCGACAGCGACGTGGAGCAGCTGAGCAAGGTCCCGGTCATAACCACCCTGCAGGACATTTTTCCCGTGGTGGTCACGCCGGTGGACTATACCACGGAGCGCGTGGAGGAGGAGATCATCACCACGGGCTTCTTCCGCGGGATGCAGCCGCGGTGTTCCCGCCGCCCGGTGGTCGTGGGGACAGAGACGGTGTGGGTGGACGAGAACGACGGACGCGGCTGGGTGCAGTGGACGCGGGTGGACAATCTCATCTATTCACCGGACGGCGCGGAGCACTATGAGTTCGACCGCTCCGGGCGCGTGAAGTTCCGGAACAACGAATACTATTACTTCCACGGCAAGACTCCCGCGTTCGGATCCCGCGTGAAGATCAGCTACGACGTCATCACGTCGCTTTACAAGCAGGGGGTGGACTACGTCGTCAGCCCGCTGGACGGCAAGATCACGCGCGTGAAGGGGGACATCGCCGGCTACATCCCCGAGGAAGAGTTCGAGTCCGCCCCGCTCGACGGGCGCTGGTCGTGGATCAACGAGCCGTCCTCCTGGGATGTCGGTCAGACCACGGCGGGGATGCTCGCGGCGATATCCTCGAACGGCACGAACACCATCGGCCACTTCCTGCACCAGGAGTTCACCGGCGAGGGTGACTTCTCCGTGTATCTCCGCGTGAACAGAATGACGAACGGGCAGTGCGGCATCGCGGTGTATCAGGATGCGGGCAACTGGTTCCGTTACTGCATCACTTCCAGCTCCGGCCGGCCGTTCCTGGTGAGCTCGACGAACGGCACGGTAACCTCGTTCGGAGGCGGGGGGGAGCTGGGCTTCCTCATCAGCGCTCCCTGCTGGGTGGTGGTGAGGAAGAGCGGCAACAGCTTCACCGTCTTCACATCGTCCAACAACCCCGAGGCTCCCGATGGAGGGTTCCACAAGACTTACACGTTCTCGCGGACGTTCCAGTATCCGCTGAGGGTGGGGATCTCCTTCGCGGGGGCGTCGCAGGTGGAGCTGGATAAGTTCTGGGTGAAGCTCCCCTCCATTCCGGCGGGCGGTCAGGTGCGGGTGTTCTACAACTATATGAACACCAAACCGTTCACCGACTTCCTGAAGCGGTGGGTGGGGCATTTCAAGAACCGCGTCAAGTTCTGGGAGGTGTGGAACGAGCCGGATCAGGGCTGGGTCTGGCAGGGAGGGACGGAGCTCTACTCCGTCCTGCTGCGGGACGCCTACCTGGCCATCAAGGAGGCGGACCCGGACGCCCGGGTGCTGAACGGAGGGTTCGCCGACAGCGCCACCGGCCGGATGTCCATCATCTACAATACCATCGGCAAGGACTTCTTCGACTTCGCCGCATGGCATCCCTACAACTTCCGGAACATCCCTCCCGATGCCTACAACTGGGGGCCGGGCAGTTCGAACGGGATCGGGAGGAATGCCATGGTTGCAGCCGGCGACGAGGACAAGATGGTTTTCTTCGGCGAGCTGGGAACCACCAGCGCCGTCAATGCCGCGGGGGGCGGTCTGAACGACTGGAAGCAGGCGGAATACGCGATGAGGCAGTTCCTCTGGGCGCGCCGGCTCGGGTATCCCCGTGCGGTGCAGTGGTATCCGGCCGTGGACGAGGCCCCTGTGGGGCAGGGGGAGGACAGCATCTGGCGGGAGCATTCGGGCATCTTCTATTACGGCTCCGGCCTGCCCAAGCCGGTCTACTGGATCACCGCATCGGCAGCTAAGAACAAAGGCGTGCTGCTCGACCTGGCCACTTACGACGCCGCCGGCAACCGCATTCCGGCAGACGGCCTGTTCGATCTGACCCGCGCCGCAGTGGGCGTCTACGACCGTTCGAAGGTGGCTGCCGTCAGGGTCTACACTTCGCGCACGGCGACGCACCCGGACTGCCGGCCGCCGCAGGTCGCGGCGCGGCATATCGGGCAGGCGGGCGCCCCTCCCGTGGTGGTGACGGTCAACACGGGCTCGGCCGCTCTGCTTCACGAGCGGTGGACCGTGACGGCCACCTCGCCCACCGAGTTCGTGGTGACCGCGTCACTCTCCGGGCTTCAGGGCATCGCCACCGTCGGTGTTCCGTTCGTCTCGGACAACAGTGTGGTTCAGTTCACCATCCCTGCGGTGTCCAGGCCCTATGTCGCGGGAGACCGGTTCGAGTTCGAGACGTTCGCCGGTGACGGGTTCCAGCTGGCGGGGGAATGGATCAACGATGGCAGCGCGCAGGGGCCGGGAACGATCGAGGTTCCACTGGCGCAGGGGACGCGAGGGCGGTATGTGTCCGTCCAGTTCGTGAAAGCGACCGGCGCTCCGTTCATCAAGGTGGACGAGATCGCCGTCTTCGATGCTGCCGGCACCAACGTTGCGGCCGGGAAGCTTTACATCGTGGACGGCTACCAGAAGATGTTCGAGCTGGACGGAGTCCAGTTGCACCTGTCGGAGATCGCGCAGCTTCCCGACGGCACGCGGGTCGATGTGAAGGGCAAGGTGCTGCACTTCAAACAGGGCTCCATCGGCTATGTGCAGGAACCGGACCGCTCGTCCGGAATGCGCATCGACGGGAACCTGAGCGCTGTCCCGAGGGACAGCCTGGTGAACGTCTCCGGAACCCTGAGCACCACGTCGGGAGGCGAGCGCCGCATCCTGGTGGACCGGATCACCGCCGCGGGGACGGCATCGCCCGCGCCGCTGGCCGCCAACAACCGCGACCTGAAGTCGCCGATGATGAACGGCCTGCTTGTCCGGGCCTACGGACGGGTGAAGCCGGGATCCATCACCACGTTCACCTATGAGATCACGGACGGCTCGGACAGCGAGGGCATCCTGGTCTCCACGCCGGAGGTGCCGCCGGATATCGGGCCGGGGCGGTTCGTCACGGTGACCGGCGCTGCCGGGTTCAACAACCGGCGGGTCGTCTACGAGCGCTGGCCGCGCACTCCGTAGGGCGGTTCGGAACCTGTCTGACGGCAAAGGGGCCCGCCGCCTGCGCGGCGGGCCCCTTTTTCTGCCCCGGGGGGGACCCTTCCGGTGGTACGCTGCGACCGGGAACCGATCTCGTTCGCGCTTTGTTTGTAAAAGTGAGCGGGGACCGACCTCGCTTCAGTGATCGAGAAGGATCGGGAACTGATGAAGACCGTTGACATAATTGCTGCTGTCCTCCTTGTGATTGGAGGTCTCAACTGGGGTCTGGTCGGGCTGTTCGGGCTCGATGCCGTCGCCGCGATTTTCGGCGAGATGAGCCTTGCCAGCCGTGCGGTGTACGTGCTTGTCGGACTGGCCGCGCTGTATCAGGCCATCGGTCTGAAGGGCATTCAGGAGCGCTGGGGTGTGACCGCCCACGCTCGAAGTTAAAGCTTTCCTTCTTGCCTGAGAAGCCCTGACCACCGGGAGGCGGATGATGAACAATCATCCGCCTCCCCTGTCTTTGCCGCAGCGCGGCGCGGAGATGCAGCTGCTTCGGCGGGGGGATAGGTCCGCTCCGACAGGGGATGAGCAGAGGGGCCGCCCCTCGGGGAGGCCCCTCTGATTTCTGGTTCCCGGGTAAGTTTGCCGGCCGGCTCTGAGTCTTTCGTCTTGCGGGAAGGCGGCTGGATTGCCGGCCCTACTGGGAAAGAACCTGCAGGTCGCTCTGGCCGCGAAGGAGCAGCCTCGGAAGGATGGACCCGCCGGATGCGTAGCAGGATACCGGGCCGGTCGCGCGAACGTAGGCCCCGACCCCGGGATGGATGACGCCGCCCGGAATGTCCACCCGGATCAGTTTTCCGCTTCCATCGTCCAGCATGAGCCGCGTCGGCGGCGGGCTCAACTGGATGGAGGTAACGCGGCCCCAGACCGTTGCGAGCAGCCCGATATTGTTCACTCCGGCGCCTCCGCTGACACCCCGCTGGCCCGCTCCCGTGGCCGCATTGTATAGCCAGGGCCCGCCGCCCAGCGAGCTAGCGCGGATGGACAGGGGGACCACGGGCCCAGTGCCGAGCCCGCTGACCCAGTCAGCCTGAATATACTTCTCGCCGTCGCTGTTGGTGCGCGCGACGCCCGAGACATCCACCCGCGCCCCCGGCTGGACTCCGTGGTTGGCCTTCTCAACCCGCACGCCGTGGGCGCGGTCCGGAGACTGGACATACAGGACGCCCGGGAAAGCGGCGGAGACCACGCTTCCGCTGATGGTCACCGCCTGCCCGTTGGACGCCTGACGGGCCTGCCGGACGGTGCCGGTGGCGCGGTTGTTCCTCAGATGCTGCGCCAGCCAGGATGCGATCGGCTCCAGATCGAAGCTCCACCACCCCACCGGATCGCCGATCTGGAACAGCGTGCATCCCAGGATGTACGGATCCTTGCGGATCTCGTTGTCCCACCACGCCAGCCAGTCAATGAACTTGGCGGCATCGCCGCCGCCCTTCCAGCCGGGGCCGATCGGGGAGGACTGCCCGTCCACGCCCCCTTCGGTCAGGATCATCGGCAGGTCCACCAGATCCGGGTGCCGCGTGGCGAAGTACGAGTAGAACAGCCGGTAGCGCAGCGAGAACCAGTTCTCCACCCCGACATCCTTCGTGTACAGGATGGTGTACGGGTGATAGCTCCACGCCCCGCCGAGCTGCTTGACGACCCGGAGCGATGGAGCGATGGTATCCAGGATCGTGTAGATCTCCTGCAGAGACCCCGGCGGGTTGCCGACGGAAATGCTGTAGGCGCAGGGCTTGAAGCCTGCGGAGGCGATCAGCGGCGCCAGCCTCATCCAGAACGCGTTATACCAGGCCACCTCGGCCGGACTGTTCCAGGTGGGGGTGCTGTCGGCTTCGTTCGGCCCTTCCAGATAGTCGATGAGCGCGCGGTCCTGCGGCGAGAGCGCGTTCACCTTCGGAGCCAGGATGCTGTTCCAGAAGTGCTCGGCGGCGGTGGTGGGATTGTCGCTCAGCGAATAGCGGTGAGCGGTGTAGATGCGCAGGACGACGATGCCGCCGGGTGTGCGCGCCTTGTAGTCGCGGGCCGCCTGCAGCATGGACGTGTGCGTGTCCAGGATCTTCAGCACCCGCGGGTTTGCGGCCACCACCTGGCGGGCGCCCGCCGTGTAGTTCAGCAGCAGATGGATGGACAGTTTGCTCAGGCTGGGCGTGGCCTGCTGCGCGATGGCGCTCACGGGGATCGCGGCAACCAGCACCGCCGCCAGCATGGCCACCGCCCAGCGCGGGACACCGCAGGCCTGCCCCGCCGGGAGGATGCGACGCTTCATAATCAGATGCCCCAGGTCCTTTCTTCCACGTACCGACAGCGCGGCCCGGCCCGACCCGGACAACGTCCGCGCCCTCAACGCTTCCGCGAATCCGTCTCTCTTCCCCTTTCCATTGTACGCCGCGCGGGGGAGCCTGTCAATCGGAAAAGTTCGCTTCCTCCCGCAGCTTCAGCGTCCGCTGCGGCGCTCACGCTCCCGGTCGTAGCGAAGCAGGTCGTTGACCAGCGGGGTCACCGTCAGGCACGCCTCCTTCGCCGACATCTTGCCCAGCAGGGCCATGGAGATGTAGTTGCCGATGATGTCGTTCATCTCCCGCTGAGAGTAGACGCTCGGCAGGGTTCGTCCGTATCTGGCAGCTTCGATGAACACCCGCCTGTGCTCCGGCGGCTCCTTCAGGTCCCGGAAGGCGCCGGACTCCGCCACGGAGCGCCGGCTGGGCATGATCTGATACTCGCGCGCCCAGCGCTCCTGCACATACGGGCTGGTCAGGAACTTCACCAGCTCCCACGCCTCCTTCGGGTGCTTCGTGCTGGAGATCATCGCGAAGGCGGACCCCCCAAGGAAGGTCGCCCGCTTCTTTCCCTTCGGCACCGGGGCCACGTCCCAGTCGAAGTCCTTCACCCGGTCGCGGAACACCATGGCCGCCGCCCAGCTCCCCGTGAAATACATCCCGAGCCGCCCGCTCGCCCACAGCCCGGTCAATCCGACGTCGGCCGTATCCGCAGGGCTGGGCGCCACCCCCCATTTCAGCCGCAGGTCCGCCATCCACTGGATGGCTTCGTAGGCCTCCGGGCGGTCCAGCATGCACCGGGTATTGTCTTCGTTCAGGATGCTGCCCCCGTTCTGATACACGTATGACTGCCAGTAGCCGTCCAGCGACGTGCCCCACTGATCGATCCGGCCGTCCCCGTCCAGATCCTTCGTCAGCCTGCGGCACACCTCCAGATACCGCTTCCAGTCCCACGACTCATCCGGATAGGGGATGCCGGCCTTGTCGAACATCTTCTTGTTGTAGAACATCGCGGTCAGGTCCAGGTCCGTGGGCAGGGCGTGGACGCGCCCGCCGTACCGTCCCCAGCCGTCCAGTGCGGCCTCGTAGAAATCGTTCAGGTCGAAGGTGCGGTCCTGCCGGATGAATGGCGTCAGATCGGCCAGAACCCCTTTGGCCGCCAGGGGATAGAACCAGAGCGAGCTGACCCGCGACACGTCCGGCGCGCGACCTCCGGCGAAGGAGATCAGCAGCTTGTCGAAGACCCGGGCGTGGGGCGTGATCTCCAGCTTGACGCGGACCCCAGGGTTTTCCCGGTAGAACCGCTGGAGCATCTCGTTCAGGGATGCTTCGTCCTTTGCCGTGCCCCAGAGCACCAGCCGCAGGGTGACCACGTCCTCCCCGGGCGCCCTCGCGCAGCCCCCCTGCAGGCAGCAAAGGACGGCCGCCGCCGCAGCCGCGGCGGCCCGCAGACCTCCGATCCTCATTGCCCGAGCTCCTTTTTCATCAGCACGAATCGCCGGCTCTCCCTGAACCCCGCCGCGGAGGCGTACAGCCGGGCGCTGTCGTCGCTGGTCCACAGGAAATATGCGTTGTGCAGGCCCGTTTCCCGCATCGCCTCGATGGTGCGGCAGAGCAGCACCGCGCCGATTCCCTTCCCCCTCAACGCCGCGGCCGTGCCGAAAGGTCCGAACCGCTCTCCCTCGTAATGCGCGAAGCCCACGACCCGGCCATCCTCGACGGCCACCTGCACCTGCCGGGGAGAGGATTCCCCCTGCAGAATGCGCTGGCACGTGGAGCGCAGGTGCCGCTGCCAGTCGCCCGGGAATTCCCTCTTCAGGAACTCGAACAGCGCGGGGATGATCTCCGGCCGGAAATCCCGGAAGCAGACGCCGGCCTCCCTGAGCGCGCTCTCCTTTTCTGACACCCACGGCGGCCGGCGGTAGGCCACCAGGTCGCTGTCCATCGAAAGCGGACGGGCCACCTCCGCGTATCCGCGCGCCTTCAGGAACCCGACGGCCTGCGGATACTCCCGCTCGTCCACGCCGGGCACCCACCAGTTCGGCACGTAGGGGCCCACCAGCACGGTGGTCTTGCCCATCTCCCGCAGCGTCTCCTCCAGCCGGTCGAACAGCGCCGTCGCCGCTCCCCGCCGCCGCGACCCGGGGCGGACGGCAAACAGCGTGATCCAGCTCCGGGAGCTGTCGTCCGGCATATCTTCCACCGGGTAGCGCCGCACGAAGCCCGTCACGAACCCCTCGACACGGCCCCCGCGCTCCGCCACCAGCGCTGTCGCGGGGGAGAAGTTCTGGTCCAGAAACACCCTGCGCGCGAAGATCTCCGGAGACACCGGGTCGGCCGGTAGCGACAGCCGGGCGACCTCCACGATGTCCGCCAGATCGTCTCCCCGCATTCCACGGACGGTCCATTCAGCCATTTGCGCCGGTCTCCTGACGGTCCTCGGGCAGGAATCTCGAAACGTTCAGCCGGTCTCGCGCAGACGCGAAAACACTTTTCTGGCATTCTCCGTCGTGATCCGGTCAACCTCCGCGGGAGCGATCCCCAGCAGGTCCGCCAACGCGTCCCTGACGTGGACCAGGAAGGCGGGTTCGTTGCGCTTGCCGCGATGGGGGACGGGCGCAAGATACGGGCTGTCCGTCTCCAGGAGGATGCGCTCAGGGGGAATGGAGGCGATGATGCCGCGCAGCTGCCCGGCATTCCGGAACGTGACCATCCCTGTCACGCCGATGTACAGCCCCATCTCCACCGCCCGCTGTGCCGCCGCGGCGGACCCGGTGAACGCGTGGAGCACCGCTCCCGCCGAAGGCACCCCGGTTTCCTCCAGGATCTCCAGCACGTCGTCTTCGGCCGCGCGCGAATGGATGGTGACCGGCAGGCCGAGCTCTGCCGCCAGCTTCAGCTGTGCCCGGAAGACCTCGCGCTGGATCTCTGGAGGGGAGAACGAGTAGTGGTAGTCGAGCCCCATCTCGCCGGCCGCTGCGGTTGCCGGGCATTGCAGCAGGCGCCGCCGGATGTCCTCCAGCCAGCCCGGGTCCTCCCGCGCCAGGGAGGCTTCGTGCGGATGCAGCCCGAACGCCAGCGAGACCCCCTCGAGCTGCGCCAGGCGCCGGGCGCGCTCCGCCGTCCCGCGGTCGCACGCCGCCACCAGCATGCCGGTCACCCCGGCCTGCCGCGCCCGGGACAGGATCTCATCCAGATCCTGGTCGTAGCGGGGGTCGTAAAGGTGGCAGTGGGTGTCGATCACGGCGGGGAGCGGCTAGTCCACCAGGCTGGTCAGCCGGGCTGCCAGGAACTCGTCGATGAAGGCGTTGGTCAGGTCGTGACGCTCGATGTGCGGGAAGTGAGCGGCTCCTTCCACCACCTCCACAACCGAGTCCGGCGTCAGGTGCTGGAGCAGCTGGGCGGCCGAAAGGAAAGGAGGGCGGTCGTGCTGCCCCACGATCAGCAGGAGCGGCATCCAGAGGCGCTCGAGCCAGGGCCGGCTGTCGAACTGGCGGACGATGGTCAGGCGGTCGCGCAGGGTGGCCTGGCTCGTCTTGGCGGCCTGTTTGCTGACCCAGGCCAGGTGCTCTTCGAGCTCCGGCTCCTCCGGCTTGCGCAGCCCCAGCCGGATGAGCAGCCGCTCCCAGCCGGACTCGGGCTCCAGTATGTGGCCTGAGCCCAGGTAGCGAAGCAGGGTATGCGGGTTCTGAGTGGGCGCCTTGGCGAATCCCGAGATCAGGATGAGCGCGGTGGTCCGCTCCGGATAGGTGCGCGCGAACAGCTGCGCGATCAGGCTGCCGAACGAGTGCCCCGCGATGACCGCCCCGGGAAGCCGCAGGCGGTCCAGCAGACGGGCCAGATCTTCCACGAGCACCGAGAGGTCTCCCGCTTGACCGTCCTCGTGCTCCCGGACGTCGTAGGCGAGCACCCGGTAACGATCGGACAGACCGCGGAGCTGGTAGTCGAAGGACTCCTTGTACTCCTCGATGCCGGGGATGAACACCAGGGGGAGTCCGACTCCGTAATCCAGGTAAGACGCTTTCCAACCTTCCAGGTCAAGAGTCGGCAACGGACGGCTCGCTCCCTGCAGCGGAGATGGACGTCCCGGACGGATGCGCTCCGGGGACGGGGTGATGTTACGCCAACGCCGCGGGCACTGTCAATTGACAAATGGCGGACCTGTTGACGGGCGGAGGCTGCCGGAGGTACCTTGCCCCCGGAATGGACGCGACGGACTTCTCGCAGACGGTGTTGCAGGACATCCGCTCCCGCGCTTTGATCGCTCCGGGGGACCGGGTGCTTGCGGCCGTATCCGGAGGCGCCGACAGCGTCTGCCTTCTGAGAACGCTCGTGGAACTGGCTCCGGGCGGCGGGTGGGAGGTGGTCGCGGCGCATTTCGACCACGCCATGCGCCCGGAATCGGCGGAGGACGCGCGCTTCGTTCGCGATCTGTGCTTGCGTCTTGGAGTCTCTCTGGTGACCGGGCGCTCCCGGACGCTGGACGCGGGCTCCCCGGAGGCGGCGGCCAGAGAAGAGCGGCTCGCTTTTCTGCGGGAGTCGGCGAGGGAGTCGGGATGCCGCGTCATCGCCACCGGCCACACCGCGGACGACCGCGCGGAAACCGTGCTGATGAATCTCCTGAGAGGCTCGGGCCTGCGGGGGCTGCAGGGAATCGCCTGGCGGTCGGGCGAGCTGGTCCGGCCGCTGCTGGGGCGCTCGCGGGAATCCGTGCGCGAGCACCTGAGAAGGCTGGGGCAGGACTGGCGGGAGGACGCGAGCAACCGGGACGATCGCATCCTGCGCAATCGCATCCGCCTCCGTGTTCTCCCCTTGCTGGAGCGTGAGGTCTCCCCGTCGGCGCGGGAGAGCCTGCTTCGTCTGGCGGAGATGGCGGCCGAAGAGGACGCGTTTCTGGAGGCGCTGGCCAGCGAGCTGTATCGGGAGATCCGTCTTCCCGGCGCTCCGGGCGCGGAGCTTCGCCTGGATGCGGCCGGGCTGCGCGCGGCGCATCCCGCCGTCGCCCGCAGGGCGGCCCGTCTGGCTCTGGGAGACCTGACCGGGGGGCCGCGCGACGTGACGTTCCGGATGTGCGAGCGCGTTCTGCGGGCGGCGCGGCATGCATCGCCGCGGGAGGACATCGGGCTGGGGGTATGCCTGTCCTCGGACGGGATCCAGATCCGCCTGGGGCTGGCCCGCCCGGCCGCTGAGCCGGAGCCCTTCGAGATCGAGCTGCCCCACGGGGGCGTGGTGGAAACGGAAGCGGGATGGCGCATCTGTGTGGCGGACGTTCACGATGCCGGGGAGGAACCGCTGCGCCTGGCCCTGCGCGCGGAGGGCAGAATGCTTCGCGCCCGGAGCTGGAAACCGGGCGACCGGATGCGCGTGAAGGGACTGGGCGGCGCGTCGAAGAAGCTTCAGGATATCTTCACGGACCGGCGGGTGCCGCGCGAGGAGCGGCGGCGCATCCCGCTAATCTGCGCGGACGGCGAGATCCTGTGGATCCCCGGTGTGGCCCTCTCGGAGGCGGCTGGGGCGGCAGACCCGGACACGATCGTGACCGCCCGTCCGCCCGGAGGGCAGCCTGCCGGATGGATGAGGGTGCCTTGAGGACAGGGTTGTCAGCACTGATAGGACTGTTTGCCGCTGTGTCCGCGCTCTTTGCCGGGGAGGGAACCGTTCTGGAACCACGCATCACATCTCCGATCGGGCGGGTGGACACGCTTCGGCCCACGCTTGCGTTCATCGCCGTGCCGCACGATGCTTTCGAGGCCGAGATCCATTCGCCGCAGGGGTTGGTCTGGTCGTCCGGCCCGCTGGAGTCCCGCGCATACTCCGTTGCGCTTCCGTCGCTGCCGCCGGGAGCGGCGCTCAGGGCCCGGGTGCGGGTGCGCTGCGGGGAGGGATGGGGCGCGTGGTCCGGTTGGGCGGAGTTCGAGACCCCGCCCGCGCCGGTGGCGCGCGTCGTGCGTCCCGCCCACGCGGGAAGAGCGGCGGGGCCGCATGTGGAGCTCGTCTGGGAGGTGGAAAGCCCGGAGGAGCTGGATGAACTGACCGTCACCCTCGACGGCTCCCCGCTGCGGGGCGCCCGCGGGCTGACTCCGGGCAGGGAGTCCGTGCGGGTGCGGCTTCGGGCCGGAGTGCACCGTCTGTCGGTGCGCGCCGTGCGGGGCGGCCAGACCGCTGAGGACTCGGCTGAGTTCTTCGTCTGGAACAGCCCTCAGGCGCAGGGCGAGCTGTTGGTGCTGGATCTGCGCGAGGCGGCGTCCCTGGATGTGGCCAGAGACCCGGAGCAGGCCCGGCGAATGTTCGAGCTGTTCCACGCTGCCGCGTGCCTGCAGGGCATCGTCAACCGCAAGGGACCTCGCCTTTTTCTCCGCGTCTTCGATTCCGACGACTTCTGGCTGGACTATCTCCGACGGCCGGGCAACTGGCTGGAGAAGGTGGAGCTCGTGACCGTGGGCGCGAAAGAGAACCCCGAAGAGGCGCTTCTTGCGGCAGCGCGGCGCTTCGCGGACGAGGTCAGGGGGCTGGTGGTGTGGGATGCCGCCGTCCCGGCCACATCGAACGTGGCCACCACCGCGGCTGGATTGGAGGACCTCCTGCCGGTGAGGGGCGGGGAGGTCGAAGGATCCATCGGAGCCCGTCTCCGGGAGATGTTCCCGGTGCGGCTGGACCTGACCGGGATGTTCCCGCTGCGCGAAGGCGGCTCCGGCAGCGCGAAATGCGACGCCTACCTCTGGGCGAAGGAGCGTTACCTGGACTCGGGCCGGGCGGATCCGTGCCGGCTGGGTTACTGGATGGATGCCTTCTGGCTGCAGCGCGCGGGGCGGGGGCCGTGGTGGGAGCACTGCCTGACGAACCACGACTGGATCGTGGCCGGGAGGGGGTTCCTGTTCGACCTCTCCAACTGGGGCGACGAGGCCCCCCAGGACGATCCGGAACAGCCGCCGGGCACGGACCTGGAGACGTTCCAGGAGGTGATGCTGTCGGCCTGGAAGAAGGCCGGCGGGAGGATGGTGCACGTGGCGGGGTTTACGCCCTGGCCGTTCAAATACACGGACCACGCCGTTCCGCCGGGCCGCCACGAGCCGGTGGCTTCGGAGTGGGAGCTGGTTCGTGTGATCTCGGCCTACAACGGCTATCTGGATGCGGATGCGTTCAGCCTTTCGGCGATGGCGAACGCGTCTCTCTGGAGCCAGATGCCGCAGCCGGACCGCTACGTCCAGAACCCGCCGCCCTCGCCCCGGCGCCTCCGGGAGCTGGGATACGTGGATGGTGAGGGGAGGCTTGCGCCTCTGGGCTTCACCCTGTTCTACATCGGGGATTTCGACTCCGCCGCGTGGCTCACCCGCAAGGTCCCCGAGCTGTGGACGGACCCCGCGCGCGGAAGCGTGCCGATGGGGTGGGCGTTCAATCCGAACCTTGGCGAGCGCAACCCCGCGGCGATGCATTACGCCTGGAGCCTCGCGTCGGAGAGGGACTTTTTCACGGCGGGGGACAGCGGGGCGGGTTACGTGAACCCGACGGTTCTCCTGGAGCCGCGGCCCGTTTCCGGGCTTCCTTGCGCTCGCGAGGCGTGGGAGCGGCACTGCCGGGAGCTCTACCGCCGCTACAACCTGCGGATCACCGGGTTCCTCATCAACGGCCATGCGGGAAAGCTGACGCGGGAGGCCGAGGAGATGACCGCGGCGTTCAGCCCGGACGGGATGGCCACCCAGCGGGCGTGGATGGACGGCGAGGGGCACCTCCGGGGAAACACGCCCGTGGCCCTGCAGATGCACGACCTGTGCGCGGACATCCCGGCCAACATCGAGTGTATGCGGCGCTTCCGCCGTGAGGGGCTGCAGTTCTTGAACTTCCGGCTCATTCTGCTGGGCCCGTCGTTCGTCCGCTCTCTGATGGAGAAGGCACAGGCCTCATTCCCGGACAGGCCTTTCGCGTTCGTGGATCCGTGGACTTTCTTTTACCTGCTCCGGCACCATCTGGGAGGCGAAAACCGGCGCAGGTGCACCTTCACGTTCGACGATGCGGCGGCCGGGTTCGATGCGGGGCGGGAGCGGGAAGTGGTCATAGGCGTCCGGAACGACGGCTGGGACACCTGGAAGGCAGGGGAGACCCATCTCCTGTGCGGCGTGGGCCGCGGCGCGGACTGGTCGCGGGCGCTGCGGGTGGATCTGCCCGTGGACGTGCGCCCGGGGGAGGGGGCCGTGCTTCGCGTCCGGCTGTGCCCTCCGGAACGGCCGGGGAGGTATCTCTTCTACGCTTCGATGGCGGACGGCGCCGGGCCGTTCGCGGAGTCAGGATGTCCATGGTGGGAGTCCGGGGTCGAGGTCCGAACGGCCGGCAAAAAAGTTTTATAAAAAAAGTGTGTTAAGGCGGAACCTTTCCGGCGGGGAAGCCGTCTGAAGAGGTGAAAGCTTCCCACCCTCCTTTCTCTCTCACACCCCGGGCGGGCCACCGCCCGGGGATTTTCTTTGCCCGGCCAGGGGGCACCCGGCCGGTCCGGTGCACGGCAGGGACCCGTCCGGGGCGGTCTTCGGGGCCGCCGCGAAAAAAGATGAAAAAAATGTTTTCCCGGTGGAACCTTCCGGCAACATCTGGCGTCTTAGTAAACAGAAAGCTTCCCACCCTCCTTTCTCTTCCAGCCCCCGGCTCGACAGAGCCGGGGGTTGGTTGTTGTGGGCCAGATCCCGCACACGGTGCCGGACCGTCGGCGTGCACGTGCTGCCTGCCGGTCTGCAGGGCGCCGTCCCCTGGCTTCCGAACGGCATTCCCGCCCCGGGGCGAAGGGCGATGCCGCCGGTTCCCGCCGCAAGGAATTGATGAACGTTTTGTTTCGCGCGGGGAACCTTCCGGCGAGTCCATGCGTCCTAAACGGCAGAAAGCTTCCCACCCTCCTTTCTCTTCCGGGCCCCGGTCCCTGATGACCGGGGCCCGGTTGCTCTACGGGACGGACGGCGAGAGCGGGCCTCTGGAAGACTCTGCAGGGAGGGTCAAAGGGGTCTGCCGGACCAGCCGGATTAGAAATAGTGTGAAAAAACTTTACAGTGCGGGAACAAAATAGCTGAGGCCGACGTCAGAAGAAACGAAAGCTTCCCACCCTCCTTTCTCGTAACTGCCCGGCCGGGCCACCGGCCGGGCTTTTTTCTTCTGCGGTGACGGCTGGCTCGCCTTGCGGGGCGTGGTGGAAAGGAAGCGGCGGTCCCGCCGGGGGCAGGACGGACTCCGGCGAAGGCTTCTCTCAGGCGCTCCGGGCCGCCGGGCTCTGAGTCAGCTGCTCGATCTGTTCCAGACGCCTCCGCTGCCTCTCGCACTCCAGCCGGATCAGTCTGCACAGCTGCCGGGCCGCCTCCGCAATGTCCACATCCGGATTCGCGGACAGGACCGCGCGCGCCGTCTCCGCCGGAAAGGCTGAGGCGCCGGACAGACAACCGGCCAGCGCGCCCGCCGCGGCCGTGGTCGCGTGGCTCCAGCCTCCATAGGATGCCGCGGCCCGCAACGACTGCTCCGGCAGCCCGTCGCTCAGGTACACCAGCATCGACGCCACAACCAGAGATTCCACCGCCGGGCCATGCGCGTCCGCCGGACGGCGGGCGGAGAAGCGGTCGTGGATGGCGGGCATCAGGTTGTCCGTGGGATCGCCGAGGTGCGCGAACGCGAAGCGCGAGGCGGGGACCAGCTCCCGCGATACGCCGGGCGGGGCAAGCTCCAGCATCGCTTCCAGCACCGAAGACGGGGTCGCTCCCGGGACCAGCGCGGCGGCCACGCCCGCGGCGAACGTCTGCCCGGCGTCCAGCGAGGCCCCGAGAAGGATGGTGCCGGCAATCGCGCGCGTGGCGACGAACGCGGTCTCGGGGTCGCCCGCACTGGCGATTCCGACCGGCACGGCCACATACAGCGCTTCCGGGCCGGCCAGTTCGGGGACCGCCGAGCGAGTGGGCTCGATGCCGGCGCGGATACGCGCGACAGCGGCCTGCGCCGGAAGGCTGGACAGGGTCTCCATCCCCAGCAGCTCGTCCACCAGCAGGCCGGTCCGCGGCCGGATGCCGGATGCCCCGGCCCGTTCGGAAAGCCGGATCACGAGGCGGGCCAGTTCTCCGATGCGCCCGGCCGGCTGCTGGCTCCCGGGCTGCCCCTCCGGAACCCACGCCCCGGGCTCCAGGCCCGTGCCGAACCGCTCCTGGATGCTCCGCCAGTCCAGTCCCCTGCGCGGCTGACCGAGCGCATCGCCGATGGCCACTCCCAGGAGACATCCGTAGATCCTGTCGAACAGCTCAGTATCCAGTTGCCTGCCCCTTCCCGATGCTTCTCAGGACTGCGCCCCGCGGCTCTCCCCGGGCCGCCGCGGACCCGGCCGCCGTCGCAGGTGCTCCGTGTCGTTGACGGTTTCCAGAATCCACCCGCGGGCGCCGTCGAACACAAGTAGGTTCACCGCCCCGGGGTCCTGGCGGACTGCGTCCCGGCGATCATCCGGGATGCCCAGGATCCGGCAGACCGCCCGGCGGCACTCCTCCGGTTCCGCGGCAGCGCAGACGGTGCGGCAACCCCCGCCGGACCGGGCCCGGGCTTCGAGGGCCGCCAGCAAAGCCACGTCTCCCGGGCCCTTTTCTACGGAAGAAACATCGGCAGGAAGCACAGTTTCCTCCAGACCGTGCCTCCGGGCGATGGAGCGGGCGAGCCGGGCAGCGGGACCGGCGTGCCCGCTCAGCACCTCCTCCAGAGGCTGTCCCGCCAGCCGCTCCACGACCCCGTCCGGGCAGGTCCCGTCGCTTCCATCCCAGGGGATCAGCCAGAGCCGAAGCATCGGCGCCGCTACCAGATCCAGCCCTTGCCGGGAGCCACGCGCGCGTCCACTCCCCAGGTGCGCCCCGCCCGGCTGACGAACAGGAGCAGGAACAGCAGCACCGCATGCACACCGGGAGCAAGCGCCGGAGGCGGGGCGTACGGCAGGTGGGAGGTCAGGTGGGAGGTGGCCAGCATGAGCAGGGCGGACCAGGCCATCGCCGCCAGCGAAGCGAGTCCGGTCAGAAAGCCGATCGTCAGCGCGACGCCCATAAGCAGCTCCGCCACGGCCAGCGTCACCGCGAACACCTGCTGATGGGGAAGCACGCCCTCCAGCAGCAGCTCTCGCATCCACGGAAACGGATTGCCGGTCGCGCAGGCGCTGACACTCGATGGGAATCCCTGCAGATATCCGACGCTGAACTTGGGCAACGCGCCGTAGAGCAGCGCGAGCCCCGCCGCAATGCGCACCAGCGCCATCCAGCGCCTGATCCTTGTCTCCGACATCGGCCACACTCCGGCCGCGGCCTTCACCAACTGCGCCCGTTTCGGCCGCCGCCGGGGAAGACTATAATCCCGGCCGCGCGGGGCGTCAAACGCCCGTCCTTTTCCTCAGGCGGCTTCGCGCCAGCCCCCGTCTTCCTCAGGCTCTTCGCCTTCCTGCTCCATCAGCTCCTGCATAAAGGCTTCCACGACGCGGGGGTCGAAGTGCGTGCCCGCAAGAGAGCAGATGTGCTCCAGCGCCTTCTCACGGGGCCACGCCGGACGGTAGGGGCGGTGCGACGTCAAGGCGTCGAAGACGTCCACCACAGCGAACACCCGGGCCCCGACCGGGATCTGCTCGCCGCTCAGCCCGTTCGGATAGCCGGTCCCATCCCAGCGCTCGTGATGGTAGAGCGGGATGTCCAGCGCGGGGCGCAGGAACTCGATGGGGGAGAGCATGTCGTAGGCGTGTGTGGTGTGCAGCTCCATAACGGCGCGCTCTTCCGGCGTCAGACTGCCGGGCTTCAGCAGGATGAAGTCCGGAGTGGCCATCTTGCCGATGTCGTGAAGCAGCGCGCCCCTGCGGATGTGCACCAGCTCTTCATCCGGGACTCCCAGCCGCCGCGCCACCCTCACGGTCAGCGCCGCAACCCGCTCACTGTGGCCTCGCGTGGCATGGTCGCGCAGGTCCATCGCGCGGGACCAGCCTTCGATGGTCGCGTCGTAAGCCGCGACCAGCTCCCGGTTGGACTGCTGAAGCTCCGAGACGAGCCGGTGGTTGCCGACGGCGATGCCCGCCTGGCCTGCCAGCATGGCGGCGTACTCCAGCCATTCGCGGTCCGGAGAGATGGGCCGGTCGAAAAGCAGCTCGAGAACGCCGTTCACCCTGTTCTGCGAGATGAGCGGTGCGGCGCAACAGGCTCGGAACTGCCCGGTCCGGAGGGCGGGGCTGTGCGGCCTGTGCTCGGGCGGCAGCGCTTCGATGTCGTCCACGCGCAGGATCTCTTCGCCGAGCGCCGCCTGCCCCGGCAGTTGCTCCCCCAGTCGCACCCGCCCGGACCCGAGGGCCGCCAGCGGGATGCCATCGGTGTAGGCGTAGCGAAGCGACCGGCCCTGCTCGTCCAGCAGAAGCGCGGCGGCTGCCGCCGCTCCCAGCAGCTCTCTTGCCTGGTAGAGGACCATCTCCATCGGGGTGCGGAGGTTGATGGCGCTCGCGATGCAGATGTCGATCTTCCGGAGGGCGTTCAGCTGCCTGACCTGCCGCTCCAACCTGCTGTTGAGGGAGCGCACCTGATCCTCCGCCCTCTGGCGTTCCAGGGCGCTGGCCACCGCCTCGCCCGCGAGCCGGACGAGGGGAACGTCTTCCGCCTGCCACTGGACCTCCGAGCGGACGGCCCACAGCGCGACGAACCCCTTCAACCATCCGCGGATGACCACCGGCACCGCCAGGACAGATCGGACTCCGAGATCTTGCATCGCGCGCCGCTCGTTCTCCGCTTCGGGCGGAAGGTCGTCACGGTTTGAGATGGCGATGGTCTCAAACGCCCGAAGTCGGTCCATCCACCAACCGAAGGGGTTCACGGGATACTTTGGCAAAGGTTCCAGCTGAACGGAGTTCCTTTCCGCGGTCCACCAGTGCCGGAGAGCGAGCTCGCCGCCGTCCCCGGTCAGCTCCCAGAGCACGGCCGCATCCGCTCCCGCGTATCGCGCCACCGCCTCCAGCGTCCTGACGATCTGCTGGCTCAGTCTGTGCGACGGCAGATTGATGAGATTGGCAAAGATACCGGATATTTCCTGCTCGAACGCGTTTCTCCGGCGAAGCGCGTCCTCGACGCGCCTGCGCTCGCTGATCTCCGCCTCGAGCTCCACGTTCAGCCGGTGCAGCTCCTCCAGGCGCCGGGCGTGATCCTGCAGTCGTCCGTTGCGGTCTCCGAAGAGGCTGCCGGTCAGCCCTGTCAGGAGCCGGGCCGGCCCCGGCCGTGCACGTTCTTGCCCGGCCGCGGCAGGCGTCTTCAACGCGTCCGGGGCGGTCTCACTGGAATGATTTTCAGCCGCCATTTTCTTTGTCCTCGCTCCTCGCTCTGCTCTCCATTGTGCCGCGTCAGGCCGCCCTGTCTCCGGCTGCCCCTGTTTCCGTGCGGCTCCCGGCGGCGTCCCTCCATCGTTCGATGGCGCCCCTGAGTTCCGCCGCCGTCAGCGGCTTGGGGATGTAGTCGTCCATCCCGGCCGCAAGGCACCGCGCGCGGTCCTCGGGAAGGGCGTGGGCGGTCATCGCGACGACCCAGGTATGCTTCCCTGAATCCTTCTGGCGTCTCCGCAGCTCCCGCGTCGCCTCCAGTCCGTCCAGCACGGGCATCTGCAGGTCCATGAAGACGATGTCATAGTCGGTCGTATCGAGCGCCTCCAGCGCCTCCCGGCCGTTCCCGGCCACATCGGCTTTGCAGTGCTCTCTGGCCAGCATCCGCAGCGCGACCGTCCTGTTGACGGGGTTGTCTTCCACCACCAGGCAACGGGCCACCGGAGAGCGGGGCCTGCGCTGCCTCTCTGCAGCCTGTCCGGGAGAAGCCGCGACAGTTGCCGCTCGCGGCCGGTCGGATGCCGTCCACCCGGCCGCGGCGGCGGCTTCCACCAGCGCCTCGAAGAGTGCGGACTGCCTGACCGGCTTGGTCAGCGTCTTGAAGAACCCAGCCTGCGCGGCCTGGTCCCGCGCGCCGATGCCCGCGACGGACGTGAGCAGCAGCAGCCTGCAAGCCGACAACGCGGGGTCGCCGCTGATACGCGACCCCAGCTCCAGCCCGTCCATCCCGGGCATCTGAAAGTCGAGAAGCGCCACCTGGAAAGGATCTTCTGAGGCGTGTTTCCGGAGAAGCTCCAGCGCCTCCTCGGCGGAGGAGGCCGCGGCCGTACGGCATCCCCAGGCCTTCAGCTGGCCGCAGAGGATGCGGCGGTTGGTGGCGTTGTCGTCCACGGCCAGGACCCGCAGCCCCCGGATATCCGCGGCAGGGAAGGCGCGCTGCTTTTGTACAGCCTGCTTCTGGAAACTGGCCGTGAACGAGAAGGTGGACCCCTTGCCGGGCTCGCTCTCTACCGAGATCGTGCCTCCCATCAGCTCCACCAGCTTCCGGGAGATCGCAAGGCCCAGCCCCGTGCCCCCGAAGTTGCGCGTCACGGATCCGTCCACCTGCGAGAACGGTTGGAACAGACGGTCCAGCGCGTCCTTCGGGATTCCGATGCCTGTATCCGTGACGGCGATCCGGAGGGTGGCGGAGGTGCGGTCCTGATCCACCACCGACACCGCCACCGTCACCTCCCCCTCGCGGGTGAACTTGATCCCGTTTCCGATGAGGTTCAGCAGCACCTGGCGAAGCCGCCCCTCGTCCCCCCGGAGAAACTGCGGGACGTCCTGCGGGATGTCGCAGGCGAGCTCCAGTCCTTTCTCGGCCGCCCGCACGGCCAGGACGCTCAGCACTTCCTCCACCAGTGCGCGCAGGTCGAAGTCCAGGCATTCCAGCTCCAGCCTGCCGGCGTCCATCTTCGAGTAGTCCAGGATGTCGTTGATGACCTTCAGCAGGCCCTCGCCGCTCGTGCGGATGGTCTCGGCAAATTCGCGCTGCTCTTCGTTCAGCGGCGTGTCCAGCAGAAGGGACGTCATGCCGATGACGCCGTTCAGAGGGGTGCGGATCTCGTGGCTCATGTTCGCCAGAAACTCGGACTTGACGCGCGCCGCCGCAAGGGCCCTGTCGCGCTCTGCGGTCAGCTCTTCCGCCTGACGCAGCAGGTTCAGAGTCTGATCCTCCAGACGGCGCCGGTGCTGCTCAAGCCGCTCCACCTCGCGACGCAGCTCCTTCTCCATCTTGCGGCGCTCCTCGGTCTCACTTTCCAGAGCTCGGTACGCCTTCTGCGCGGCGTGTTTCTGCTGAAGCAGTTGCAGCTCCAGCGCTTCGCTCTGGGCCCGGAGCTCCATCTCGCGCCTGCGGGCGTCCGTGACGTCCGTGAGGATGAGAACGAAGCCCTCGGCGGTTCCGCCGTCTCTGCGGATGGGTGTTGCCTCCAGCAAGGTGCAGCGGCTGTCCCCGGATTTCGTCTTCTGCTGCAGCTCCATCTGGAAACCGACCCGGTCCTCCAGCTTGCGGCGGAGCTCCGCTGCGGCGTCGCCGGGGGATTCCTCCGGAAGGAGGATGTCTTCCGCGTCGGCGCCAAGGACGTCCTCCCTGCTGTAGCCGGTCGCGCGCGTGAACGCCTCGTTGACCCAGGTGACCCGCAGCTCCGCGTCGGTCAGGATGACGGAGTTGGCGGTCTTGCGCGCCACCAGGGAGAGCCGCTCGATCTCCCGCTGCTGGAGGACCTGTCCGGTCACGTCGGTCATAATACCGATCGCGCCGATGGTCTCTCCGGAGGGGGAGAGCACCTGTCCGGCGTTGATGCGGGCCCAACGCAGCGTGCCGTTCCTGTGCCTGAACCGGACGTCGGCGCGAACCGGCGGATGGCCCGGCTCGCGAAGCTTCCAGAACTGCTCCATGACCTGTTCGCGGGATTCTTCCGGGACGAAATCCAGGCAGCTTCGGCCCAGGGATTCCGCGACGGTGAAACCCGTGACCGATTCCCACGCCGGGTTGAGGAAGGTGATCACGCCGTCGGCGTCGGTCTCGAAGATGACGTTGCCTGTCGCCTCGGTGACCGCGCGGTAACGCTCCTCGCTCTGCTGCCAGGCCTGCAGCAGACGCTCACGCTCCCGGGCCTCCTCCCGCATCCGGGCTTCCTGTTCGAAGAAGCGCCGCAGCAGCCCTGCGACCTGGCCGATCTCCGAGGGGTGACGTTCCAGGGCGGCGATGGATTGAACATCCCCGGTGGCCAGGCTGCCCACGATCATCCCCAGCGGCTCGCCCACCCACCGTCTCAGCAGGTGGATGGTCAGACCCGCCAGGGCGGCGGTCATGAGGACGGACAGGAGCAGCTGCTCCCTCGCGCTGCTCGCAAGCGCCTTGAGGCCGCGGCTCTCGAAGGTCGCGTGCAGGTGGGCGATGTCTCTGCCATTCCAGCCGGCAAGCGGGTGGACGTGGGCGAACTCTCCGGGCCGGCCTGCGGAGGCGGGCGGCGGACGGCGGAGGAGCTCCAGCCGGCAGACGGCGTCCCGCGCCAGAGCGGAGAGCATCGGCGGGTCCCACCGTCTGGCGGCCGCCAGATAGCCGTGGGGGGTGCCCAGACGGTCTTCCTCCGCGGAGGAATGGATGGTGGCAACGTGCACCTCCAGCAAGACGCCGCCGCTCCAGAGAAAGAAGCGCATCAGACGCCGGCGCTTGATCTCGGTGAAGGCTCCGGGCGGCAGACGCAGCGACGCCAGCCCTGCGCCGCGCGGGCCGGCAGCCCTGAAGATCTCTTTTCTCTGCAGGTCAAAGACCCAGAGGGCGTCCGCTTCGAAGGTCGTGACCGCAGGCGCAAGATTGTCGCGGGCCCAGCGCGTGTCGGGCTTCGCGACAAAGGCCGCCATCTCGTCCCAGAAGGTGTAGTCCGAGACCAGTGTTTTCAGGCTTCCGGAACGCAGCTCCAGCAGCCGCTCCAGGGTGCGGGACCGGTCCTCGCGCAGCTGGGCAGCGATCTCCCTGGACTCCGCGGAGATCGTCTGATGCCGCACGACTGCTGCGGCAATGAACGCCGCTGCGGTCAGGCAGAGAAGAGCCGTAATCCTGGAGTTGATGGATCTCACCGTCTCGACACCCGTGGCCACGTGCACGCCTTCAGCCCGGTTCGGCGTCCCAGCCGACGGGGGACGCCGGAAAAGACATCCCGATTATCGGCAGGAGACCAGTCACAGGACAGGATGATGGGCGCGGATAGGAGAGAAATGCTGCAGTCTCTCCTGTCAGAGGATTTTCAGGGCGGATGGCCCGCAAGGACAGGGAGGGCATCAGATTGGCAGGATGATACTATCTCTGCTACACTCAAAAGGCGGCTTGCGCTGGATCGCTGTCCGCGAACCGGCGCGGCCGTCGAGGAGGATGCACCCTTGAGATCGCTGTCTGCCCTGGCGCTGTTGCTTCTTGCCGCTCCTGCGGCGCTATGCTCCATAGAGCGGGATCCCATCGGGACACCCCTGGCCGCCCCGGTGCGCAGGCTGGAAGCCTCCGGGGCCGGCGGCGCGTCCACGCTGGAGGCGGTCCGGGCCCGCATGCCGGTCATCCCGCGGTTCGAGAACTACATCCTGGAGTATCTGCCGGACGCTCAGACCGAGGTGAGTCTGGCGTGGGACGACGCCAACCTGTACGTGCTCTTCCGGTGCTTCGAAGAGCGGATGGACCGGCTGAGCGGGGAGCTGAGGGAGCGCGACTCGCGCATCTGGCAGGACGATTCGGTCTACGTGATGCTGGACCCCGACCGCGACCCGAAGACGTATTTCCACCTGGGGGCCACGGTGGCCGGGACACGCTACGACGAGAAGGACCGGCCGGAGCAGCCCGAAAGCTGGGACGGCGACTGGACGGTGCAGACCGCCCGCGAGGAGAGCGCCTGGACCGCTCTCTTCACGATCCCCTTCCGGACTCTGGGCGTCGCGGCTCCCCGGCCGCAGGAGACGTGGAGGGCGAACTTCGCCCGGCGCCGCATTCCCGTGAAGGAACGCAGCGTCTGGGCCAGCATCCGGTACCACCTTGTGGAGCCCGAAAACTGGGGGGAGCTCATCTTCGTGGACCCGGATGCGCCTTCGGCGGCTCCGGTGATCCCTGACCGGCAGGCGCGCAGGGAATGGGCTCCTGTCGTGCTGCGCGCTGCCGGCACGTGCAGCCGTCCAGAGACGTTCGTCTCGGCTCCGGGGTGGTATCCCGCCGTTGTCAGTGTGGAGAACCCCGGCACCCGGTCCGTACCCGTCCGCGTGGACGTGCTGTGCGAAGGGAAGCTCCTCTCGAGCCACCGCGCCGCTGCAGGTCCCGGACGGCAGGAGATCGCCTTCCGCTACCGTTTCCCGTTGGAGGGGCTGCACCGGATCCAGTTCGCCGTCTACGACGAAGCCGCCGGACGGCTGATCGCCCGCTCTCCGCAGGATTATGCCCGGGTTCCGCGTCTGCGGCAGAAAGCTGCCGGCCTGAAGAAACTGGCGGATCAGCTCCGGCCCGTTCGGGAGCGCGAACGGGAGATGGCGGCCAGCCTGCGGGCCCGCCTGGACGAGGCGGCGGCGCGCGCCCGGTCGGCCGAAGGGAGGAAGGCGTGGCTGGAGCTGGAGGCGACGCTGGACGGTCTTGCCCGGGAGCTGGCGCAGCTTCGCGCGGTCTGCGCGGACCGGTCCCGCAGCGGCTACGCGGTGGGAGTGGAGAGCGCTCTGACCAAAGTGCTGCGCGATGAGCCATTCTCCGGAAGCTTCGGGACGCCGGCCCGGTTGTCGCTTGCGCGAAACGAGAAGGAGAGCGTGCAGGTCGTGGTGGTCGCCCACGGGGCCGGGCTGCGGCAGGTGCGCGTCTCGGCGACGGACCTGACCGGCCCGGCAGGGGCCGTCATCGGCCGGGAGCACGTGCGCCTGAACCCTGTGGATTTCGTGAAGACCTCCTGGCCTCGCTACGCCGTCGAGTATGCCGGGTGGTGGCCCGACCCCCTGATGGACAATGCGCCCTTCGACCTGCCGAAGGGAGAGCTGAGACCGGTCTGGGTGACTGTGTACGTTCCTCCGGGCACTCCCGCCGGGGTCTATCGCGGAAGCATCCGCATCGCTCCGGAAAACGCTCGCCCGAGCGCCGTCCCGCTGGAGGTCCGGGTCCGGGACTTCGACCTTCCGAAGGCTCCCGCGCAAAGGACGGCGTTCGCGCTCTTCCAGAACGAACTGGCCGCCTGGTATGGAAGGCCGGTCTCGGACGGGATGCGCAGGGAATGGTACGCGTTCATGCTGGATTACCGGCTGAACCCGACCAACATCTACTCGAAGACTCCGCAGCCCGAGCGCGATTTGATGGAGTTCTGCGTGGAGCGCGGGCTGAACTCGTTCACGCTGGCCTGCACGTGGCACAAATACGAGGACTCGGAGCCAGGCCGGGAGCTGGCCGCGCTGATCGAGGACTGGCAGGCCTACCTGAAGCCGCGCGGCTGGTGGGATATGACCTACATCTACGGCTTCGACGAGTGCCCGCGCGACAAGTTCGGGGAGATGCGGGAGACCTACGGCTGGCTGAAGCGGCGATTCCCGGACCTGCGCCGGATGACCACCGTCATGCCGCACCCCGAGCTGAAAGGATACATGGACATCTGGGTCCCGCTGACGTCGCACTACGACCACGGGCAGGCCGAAGAGTACCGGCGCGACGGCGACGAGGTCTGGACCTACGTCTGCTGCCACCCATTCCACCCGTGGCCGAACTTCTTCATCGACTACCCGGCCATCGACCCGCGCATCATCTTCTGGCAGAACTGGAAGTACAACGTCCCCGGCTTTCTCTACTACGCGGTGAACCTCTGGGAGACCAACCGGGACCCCGGCTAGGGGCCGGATGATCCGCTCATCCGGCGGATGATGGAATCGGGCAAGCGCTGGCCGGAGATCCCGTGGAACACGTTCACCTGCGCCAGCTTCAACGGGGACGGTCAGCTTCTCTACCCCGGCCCGCAGGGGCAGCCCCTGGCGTCCATCCGCCTGGCCTCGATCCGGGACGGCATCGACGACTACGACTATTTCGCCATCCTGAAGTCCCTGACGGACCGTGCGGAGCGGTCGGGGAAGGCGCCGCCGGCCCTGTTGAAGCGAGCGCGGGCCGCGCTAGGTGTCCGTCCCGAAGTCGCCGCCTCGATGACGGAGTACACCCGCGATCCCCGCGTGCTCCTCGCGGCCCGGGCCGAGCTGGCGGAGCTGATCGAACGGTTCAGGCGGCTGTTGGAGCGCTGAAGGGGCCCTGCGGCGGATGATGCGCCGTGCCGCCCCCTGCGGAGTGATGCGGTCCGTCCGCAGGATGGTGGTGCGGGTGGACTTCGTCGTCCGGGTCGCGCCAGATGACCGGAACGGGCAGGATGTACGTCCGGGGGCGCAGGGGCTCGCCGCTGAGGATGCGGTGGATGATGTCCACCGCGATCTCGCCGGCCCGTCCAAAATCCGGATGCGATGTGGGGAAGCGGGGATAGAAGTAGCTCGTGGCGTCGTGGTCATCGAATCCGGCCACCAGGATGTCCTCCGGCACGCGCACTCCTTCCTCGATGAGCGCCCGGATGATCTGCATGGCGGAGTGGTCCTCCCAGGCGATGACGGCATCCGGGGCGGGATCCAGCGAGAGCAGCTCCCGCGTGATCTCCCGGAAGTCCTCGTCGAACCCCTTGACCCAGGTCTCCAGCCTCGGCGGAGAAGGCCAACCCCGGTAGGCGGCAGGGACGGGGATCCCCTCCTCGCGCATCGCGGTCTCCCACCCCTGGCGCCTTTCGTGCACGGAGTTCCAGAGCTGCTCCTCGGAGACGTGCATGAAGGCGATTCTGCGCCGGCCGTGCTGGATGAGGGCTTTCGTCATATCGTAGCCCAGGCGGTAGTTGTCGAAGACCACCAGGGGACGGTCCCAGTATTCATGTCCCAGGTCGATGGCCACGATGGGCACATCGCGCCATCGGCGGGTCATATAGTCGTCCGCCAGATGGCGGCGCTCCCGGACGGCCGGCGAGATGACCACTCCCACCGCGCCCGCCTCCAGATGCTCTTCGATGAGACGCGCTTCGTGGTCGGCCGAGAAGCTGGCGCTGGCGGTGAGGAGCTTGTATCCATAATCGCGGGCCCGGCGCTCGACGCCGCGGAGAGCCCGAACACTGAGCCAGTCGTCCTTCAGCTGCGCGATGAAGCTGATGAAGGACGTGGAGACGGGATGAGCCCTGCGCTGGCTCGACCCCTCGGCGACGTAAGTGCCGCTTCCCTGACGGCTCCGGATGAGCCCTTCCGAGGCCAGGACTCCGAGCGCCCGCACGATGGTGGGCAGGCTCGCGCCGTAGCGCTTCTGCAGCTCGTGCTGGGTCGGCAGCCGCTCGCCCGGACGCAGCCGTCCCCCGGTCAGCCATTCGGCTTTGATCTCTTCAGCTATGCGCAGGTAGACAGGACGTCTGGACACCTCAGCGTGCTCCCGGTCCTCCGAAGCGCCGTTGCGGGCATACGCGGCGGTCCGCTGCCGCCCCCGGGGCTCCCGGGGACAGTATAACCCTCTCGCGACCGGTTCTCCAGTGAACCCTCTGGCCGGACGCACGGCCCGTGCCTGTGCGGAGCTCCCGGCATCCCGGGCCCGGCACGGCGGGGAATTTATAAACTTATCACTCTGAATGTTATCAAATCTGGGGCCGGAGCGGGGAAAATTTCTCTAAAAAAGGTGTTGACAGGTGGACTTTTCTCTGGCATACTATAGTCGCTGGAGCAAAACAGGTTTGCCTCGCGCAGGCGCTATCGCAGGCTGGCGCCTGCATCGCAATCGGGCCCGGCTGCCCAGACCGGGCCCGATACTCTTGTACGCCCCCTCGGGAGAGTCCGGGGCGGCGTTCGGAGGCACAGGGGGGCGGACACCGGAGTCTGCGCCGCAAAGAGAAAGACCGCCCGGCGGTTTGCCGGACGGCCGGGGGGAGCCTCGAAGCCCCGGCGCCCTGCCGGCGCGCGGCGGCATCGGCGAAGCGGTCAGCCCGCGAACGGGCAGCGCCCGGTGGCGCAGCTCCCGCCGGGCGCCCCGCAGGCGGCCGGCGCGGGCTCGGAGCCCATAGAATAGAAGCTGGACAGCAGACGCTCGGCCCCCGTTTTGCTGCACTTCGGGCACTCCACCGCGTTGTCATCCACGTCCATCGAACACAGCTTTTCGAACTTCTCGCCGCAAGAGCGGCAGGCGAACTCGTAGATCGGCATCTCTCTCCAGAACCTCTCAGAACCTTTCCGGATCCGGCACGATCCGGTCGCTATCCATTCCTGTTTGATGATACCACCCCCATCCGGGATTCACCCCGGAGTGCTCCGCGCGGGCGCCGGGTGAATTTCCTGATGCTTTCCCGCCAATAATCGGGGGAGGAGGGAACGATCAGGAACGGATCTCGAAGATGCCGCATGAGGTTTTGAACAGGTTGGTCCCCCAGCCGCAGGAGATGCGGCTGGCGCGGGGCTGCTTCGAGTGGACAGAAGGAATCATCCTTGTCATCGAGCCCGGCAACGCCGCCGACCATCTGGCAGCCGGGACCGTTGTGGAACATCTCCGGGAGCGGGGATGCGTGCCGCCGGAGATCGTCGCGACCCGGGACGAGGCGCTGGTGCTCGGCCGCAGGCAGGTGCTGGCCGGCGACCCGTGCCGCAACTGGCTGCTGGGGAAGGCGATGCACGAGGAGGGCGTCGAGATTCCCCCGTCCCTTGGCACCGAAGGGTATGTGCTCTGCGTCACTCCGCGGCGGATCCTGGTGGCCGGCATCTCGCCGGAGGGAGTGTTTTACGGTCTGCAGACCCTGGCGCAGCTGGCTGCGTCCTCCTGCGGGACCGGGGGGGTCCCGTGCGTCCTCATCCGGGATTATCCCGGCGTCCGGCAGCGGGGTCTTTTGCTGGACCTCGCCTCCGGGCAGGTGTGCCGCCCCGGGGCGTTCCGGCGGCTGATCCGGCGGATGGCGCATTACAAGCTCAATACCCTGGTGCTGTATCTGCAGGACGCCTTCGTCTACCCCTCTCATCCCGAGACAGCGGAGCTGCGCGACCGGCTCACTGCGGCGGACGTGGAGGAGATGGTCTCCTTCGCGCGGGGACACCATCTTGAGATCGTCCCCTGCCTGGACTCCTGCGCCCGCATGGGCGGTATGCTCGAGGTGCCTTCGATGTCTCACCTCAGCGAGGGCGAGGCACCTCCCCTCAGCGGGATGCTCAACGTCGCGCACCCGGAAGCGTATCCTCTGCTGGAGGAGCTCTACGGAGACCTGTGCCGTTTCTTTCCCGCCGCCATCCATTGCGTGGGAGGAGACGAAGCTCCGGGCATCGGAGCCGGGCGGAGCGCTTCCGCCGCCGCACAGGCCGGCCGGGACACGCTCTACCTGCGGCACATCAAGATGGTGCGCGACATCCTCGCCGGCCACGGCAGGCGGATGGCCGTCCCGGCGGATGCCTTCGAGCCGGGCCCGCAGCCGTTGGACGCGGTGGAGCGCGTCGGGATGGAAGGTCTGCGCCAGGTGCCGCGGGATGTGGTGCTCGTTTCCCGGCCTTCAGGGGAGGTGCAGGGCTTCTCCTTCGGCGAGTCCGCACGGGAGATGGGCTTCGACGTTCAGATGTGGACCCCGGATGCCGCCGGAGGCCGCCTGTATCCGGCGGTCGGCGAGGCTGCGCGCAATGTACAGAGCTTCCTGCAGTATGCGCAGCGCATGGGCGCGACGGGAGCGATCCATTCCGGCCGGAGCGCCCCCGGCGAGAACACCTTCTTCGAATACGGCTGGCCTGCGGCGGCGTTTTTCGCGGAATGGGCCTGGTCGTTGCCCGGCCGCACCTGGGAGAACGCGGCGCAGCCGGTGGCGGAGTCGTTCTACGGCCCGGGATGCGGCCGTGTCGCGGATGTCGTCCGGTTCCTTGGACACCTCGAGCAGTACTTCCCCTGGGCCCGGGCCGGACATCGCCCCGCCGGGATGGACCTGTTTTTCGGCCCCGTCATCGAGCATCGGCTGGGACGCGCACCGGGTTCCGGCAGGGGACACAGCGCTCCGAGCATCCCGGCCGCCGAGGCCGAGCAGAGACTGGCCGCGTTCCGGCACGACCTGTTCGCCGCGCGGGATAGCCTGATCCAGGCCCGGATCTTCGCGACAGCGAATGTGGAGCATCTGGACTATCTGGATTTTGCGCTGGAGCAGTATGAAGCGCTCGCCGACCTGGTGGAACTCCGGCACATCCTGTCACTGAAGGGACCGGAAGCCCGGAGGAGGCTGGTTGAGACCCTCCGCAGGCTGGAGGCGTTCCTGCCTTCCGTCCTCGACCGCTACTGCGAGCTGTGGGACCGCACCAATCTGCCCCTGGGGCTCCGGCCAAACCGGGAAAGGTTCGAGCGGGTGCTGGGCTCCGTCCGGGAATGCTGCGACCGGGAGAGCGTCCGCTGCTGACCGGTTTTCAACGCCGCGCGCCCGGTTCGACGGGCCCCTCCGGCAGCCAGTCGGCCCGAAGCTCCGGTGGAAGCGGAACAGGCTTTTCCGCCGGTTTGCGCCCGAGGAACTCGACCGCCGGGGACGGATCTTCGCCGATGAAGATCAACCTCCCCGGACGCGCCATGAAGGCGGCGCGGCTCTCGGCCGAGGTTCCCGCTTCGTGGAACCATCCCTTGTAGGCCTCCAGCTTCCGGCGGTGCCGGGATTCCAGCTTCTGGCTGTCGGGGGAGGGCGTGATATGGACGACGTGGTCCCAAACGTCCGCCTCGTCCAGCAGCCGTTCGATCTCGTCTTCCAGACCCGGCTCCTTGACGTCCAGATGCAGCAGGGCGGCGCGCTGGCGGGCGAGCGTCAGCACGGCGGCCAGTGTGGGCATCCGCGTCCGTGAGCCCGCACCGCCGAAAGGCTTGTTCAGGCGGCTGCCCAGCAGTTCGTAATAGGTCATCTCCCGGACCGCTCCCGTTCCCTGGAAGATGCGGCCAAGGACATCGTCGTGGTGAATGTAGAGGACACCGTCCCTGCTGCGCCGGATGTCGATCTCGATGCCGTCCGCTCCTGCGTTCAGCGCCGCCGCGTAGGCCTCCAGCGTATTCTCCGGGGCCGCACGGCTTGCGCCGCGGTGGACCAGCAGCATCACACGCTGCCGCTTCCGGGCGACCTTCGCCTTGCGGGCCTCGCGGTCTTCCGGGGCCTCGGGCGGAATGTGGTTGATGTAGCCGGGGCGGGGCGCAGGCTTCGCTCCGGCGCCGGCCGGTGAGGCGGCACGTGTCCCGGCCAGGCTGAGGACGACAGCGATACAGGCTAAGCAGGCAGATTTCACTGGCGGGCTCTCCCGTGCCGCGCTCCGGGCGGCTCCGGCCGTTTCGGGGGCATTATGCGCGACGTTTTCCGGTGCGGCCAGGAGGGCGTCCGGCCGTGGTTACCTTCGGCCGCCGCGTCAGTGTCCGCCGTCCGGTCCGCATGAGCTTCGACAGCAGATGAACGCCGCGGGGCGGTCACCGAGCCGCGTGACGACGACGGTTGCGTGCCCCGGAAGATCGCTCTCGAGCCGCGTCCGCAGCCGGTCGGCGTCCACGGCGGAGGCGCGTTTCTTGACCTCCACCCGTCCGATCCCCAGGTTGCGGAGCTCCGCGCGCAGCGCCTTCTCCGAAAACGGCATGCCGGCCAGGACGCGGTAGCTCCGCACAAAGGGGGAGGCGGCCGGAGCGGCGGCGGTCAGATACCCGACACGGGCATCGAGGACGGCCGCTCCCAGCTGACTGCACAGCTCCGGGATCAGCCCGGCCCTCACCACCGCCGGATCCGGTTCCAGCAGATAGTCCAGAGGAGGGGAAACGGGCGGCTTGCTCACGCCCGGCGAGGCGGCCAGAATGTGCCCCTCCGGCAGGATGGACGCCCATCTTCCGTGGGGCGGCAGGGACCCGAACCAGACCACAGCCTCTTTGCAGACGCCTCCCTCGGACACGAACTCCAGAGCGCCGCCCAGCTCCGCCAGCTCGTCGTCCGGAGTAGCCGGGGAAAGCTTGACGGCGACATCCCGCGTCACGCGGAAGATCTCCGGCAGGATGCGAAGCGACGGCGACAGCCCCTCCAGATGCCGGCTGCGCCGTCCGGACGCCCGCCGCGAAGGGTCCAGAAAGTAGGCCTCGGCTGCGGGAAACTCCCCGGCCGGAGCGGCCCGGACCGTCACTTGGTCCTCCACGCAGTAAACCTCCGCGTTGGCGCGGAGCATTTCGCAGCGGGCCGGGGATGTGTCCGAGGCCAGCACCCGGCTCACGCCGGCAAGGGCGATCGCGTCTCCTCCCGCGCCGCCGGTCAGGTCGGCCACCGTGTGGCGTCCGGCGAACAGGCGGGCCCGCCACCGCGCCGGTACCTCGCCCGTGGACTGCTCCAGCGCCTCGCGGTCGAAGAACATCCGCTCTGCCCGGGAGAACTTCGAACGCGCGCGGCTGCGCAGCTCCGAGAGCTCCAACACCGCGGGGACAGCCTCCGCCGGAAAGCGCTGCCTGAGAAAGAGAACGCGCCTGAGCGGGTCGGCGGGCAGGTCCTCCCACCGCGGGATGTTGTCCCGGAAGGGGCTCCGGATCAGCTCCGCTATCCGCTCCGCGCTGATGGCCAAACGGGCGCCCTCCCCGCGGGCGATTCTGCTAGAGGCCGAGCTTCTCCAGCAGGTATGCCCGCAGTCCGTCCACGGCCACCCGCTCCTGCAGCATGGTATCGCGGTCGCGGACGGTGACGGTGCGGTCTTCCAGGCTCTTGAAGTCCACCGTCACGCAGAACGGGGTGCCCACCTCGTCCTGACGGCGGTAAAGCTTGCCGATGGCGGCCGTGTCATCGTATACGGCGCGCATCCGTCCGCCGCGCTGAAGATCGTCCTTGATGGATTTCGCCATGGCCACGATCTCCGGGGCGTTCTTCTTCAGCGGCAGGACAGCCGCCTTGATGGGCGCCAGCTGCGGCTTCATCCGCAGGACCACCCGCTTCTCGCCGTTCTCCAGCTCCTCTTCGTCGTAGGCGTCGCACAGCACGGCCAGCACGCCGCGGTCCACGCCCGCCGACGGTTCGATGACCCAGGGCACGATGTGCCGGTTCGTGGTGTGGTCGAAGTAGGTGAGCTTCTCGGTGGAGTGCTCGTTCTTGATGACCTGCGCGGTGAGCCCCAGCTGGTCCTGCTGGCGGGAATGGGAGCCCAGATCGAAGTCCGTCCGGTTGGCGATGCCCTCCAGCTCCTCCCAGCCGATGGGATAGTGGTAGAAGATGTCCACGGTCCGGCGGGAGTAGTGGGCGCGCTCGCTCTCGGGCACCTCGTAGAGCTTCAGGTTCTCGCGCCTGAGGCCCACCTCGCTCACCCAGAAGTCCAGCCGCTCCTGCACCCAGGACTCGAACACCGCCTCCGCCTCTTCCGGACGGCAGAAGTATTCGATCTCCATCTGCTCGAACTCCCGGACCCGGAAGATGAAGTTGCGCGGGGTGATCTCGTTGCGGAAGCTCTTGCCGATCTGCGCCACGCCGAACGGCAGCTTCCTGTTGGTGGAGTCCAGCACGTTCTTGAAGTTGACGAAGATGCCCTGGGCGGTCTCCGGCCGCAGGTAGGCGAAGGAGTCCTCGTCGGCCACCGGCCCCACCTGGGTCTTGAACATCATATTGAAGTTCCGGGGCTCCGTGAGCTCTCCTCCGCATTCGCCGGGGTGCAGCTTCGGGTTGAGCAGGCACTGGCTTTCGGAGAGCTTGTCCGCGCGGAAGCGGCCCTTGCATTTCTTGCAGTCCACCATCGGGTCCACGAAGGTGTCTTCGTGGCCGGAATACTTCCAGACCCAGCGGTTCATCAGGATGGCCGCGTCCAGCCCTTCCATGTCGTCCCGCCGGTAGACGTTTCTGGACCACCAGAGCTGTTTCAGGTTGTTCTTCAGCTCCACTCCCAGCGGGCCGTAATCGAAGACCCCCTGGATGCCGCCGTAGATCTCGCTGGACTGGAAGATGAAGCCGCGCCGCTTGCACAGCGACACGATGGTATCCATGTCTGTCACGTCTCTGAAAGAATCCCCCTGGAAGTGGATGAAAGCCGCGTAAGGCGCGCCCGCGCGGACGCAGCGGCGGTCCGCCAGCGCATTATACCCGAAGCGGTCCCGGCAGCGAGCCGGGCAAAAAAAAGGCCGCCGCTTGCGCCGCATCGGCGGCGAGCACGGCCAGTTTCTCCTTTTCTCCTTATCTGCTGTGCGGTGGGCCACCACCGGAGGCGGGCGCCCCTGTTTCCGTCCGGGCGGAATTCCGGGGCCTGCCGCCCACCGGTCCCTGCGCCCTCCTCCAGGCGCAGGATACCGGTCTTCTGCCACCCTGAACCTGCGGCCGGAGCTCTCCCCGGCCTCCTTTTCAGCATAAGGCACCGCAGCGGCTCCGGTCAAGCCCTTAGCGCGAAACCCGGTAATTCTTACAGGTTCCGCCGTGACCGGTCCGGAGCAGGAGTTGCGCTGCAAGCCGGAGAACTCAGAACGGGAGCGGGAAGCTCCCGAGTTTTCTTTCGTTCCCGCAAGGAGTCGATCGCTATGAAGACCCGGAGATTCGCCGTCTTCGCCGCAGTGGCTGCGGTGTGCGCTCTTCTGGCCGCTGCTCCGTCACTGGTGAAGAGCCAGTCCGCTCCCGTCGTGGTCATCAACCTGACCAGCGGGACCGAGGACCTGCATTCCGCGTGGATGGGCCTGAGCCTGGCCCGCATGAGCCTGGAAGAGAAGCGTGACGTTGTGGTCTTCCTGAACGTGCGGGGACCGGTCTTCGCCAGCCGCAGCAAGGGAGCCCGGCTGGCCTACCGCCAGCATCCCCGCCTGTCGGCCACGCTGACCGGTCTGGCCGGGCGGGGGGCGCGCGTGCTGGTCTGTCCGCTTTGCGCCAGGGAGCTGGGCATCACGGAGAAGGACCTCATCCCGGGAGCCTCGTTCGCCACCAAACAGTCGCTTTTCAGCAAGCTGGGCGAGAATACGGTGGTCTTCAGCTACTGATGCTGCTGCGAGGAGGCGCCAGGCGCCGTCCGTCCCGCGAAGCGGTGCGGCGGACCGGCGCCCCTCAGTCCTCGCGGAACCCGCCGCGTCCCAGCCACTCGCCCGCGATCCTGAGGGTCTCCAGCTTCATCGGGAGGTTCTGCCGCCGCGCCGCGACGGCGTCCACCACGTCCATCCCGCATCGCTGCAGCGTGCGCTCTGCGAGATAGCAGCACAGCGGGGCGCCGCCTCCCCCGCCGCCCGCCACCGCGATGATGACCGCGGGCTTCCCCTGGATCCATTTCGCGCCGTCGGGGTGCATGCAGATGCGCCTCAGCCGGTCGAGGAAGGCTTTCAGGCTCTCGGTCAGGTCTGCGAAGTAGACGGGGTTGGCGAACACCACGGCATCTGCGCTGCGCATCCGGTCCACCACGGCGGCGAAGTCGTCCTCGATGACGCAGGCGCCCTCTTTGTTGCACTTCCCCCAGCCGTCATCGTCGCACTGGCGGCAGCGCTGGATGTCCAGTACAGGCAGAAACACAGTGTCCGCCTGCGCCCCTGCCGCAGAGGCGCCTTCCAGATACGCCTTCACGGCCCGGGCGGTCTGCCCTCCGGGATTGCGAGCCCCTGAGATCACCAGGATGTTCGTCACGTCCGACATCTGCGTTTTTCACTCCAGGCGGACGGCCGTCCCGCTGACGCTGACCATCAACATGGAACCTCCCTGGCCGACCACTTCGTAGTCCAGGTCGACGCCGACGACGGCGTCGGCCCCCATCTCTGCGGCCTTCTGCTCCATCTCACCGATGGCGATCTCCCGGGCAGTCTGCAGCTCCCGCTCATAGGCCGCGGAGCGGCCGCCAACGATGTCCCGCACGCTCGCAAAGATGTCCTTGAAAATGTTTGCGCCGACGATGGCCTCTCCTACCACGATACCGAGATACTGCCGGACCCTCCGGCCCTCAACCGTCGGGGTGGTCGTGCAGATCATCACAGGTACTCCTTTCCCGGGAGTGTCGTCATTACGGCCGCCGCAGACGGGGGGCGGTGCTTCCCCAGCGAACGCGGTCCCACTCCACGGCGGTCAGTTCATTGCCTGCAAGGCGGAACACGAACGTCTGGCGCTCGAGCATCCGCCGCAGCTCCATACGGTAGCGGCCGCCAACCTCGCGCGCCCAGGTGCCCGCATAGCGCAAGGCGGGCCCTCCTCTGCGCAGATCGCGCACCTCCAGCTCTGCATTTCCACTCTCCGCCACACTCAGGGTGAAGCGGAACACGTTCTCCCCCGCGCGCACGTCGCCGGAATACGTTCCCGCAACCGGGTCCGGCATCGCGGGCTGAGAACCGTATCGCCGGAACTCCAGCGGCGCCGCCCCCCAGGCGTTGCGGTCCCAGGCCAGCGTGACGAGCGACCGGCCGTCGGCCCGGAAGGAAAACTCGTAATGAATGCCCCCGCGCGACACCCGGGCCTCCACGCGGTCCGCGGCCCGCTGGCTCCAGGTGCCCGTGTAGCGGACTTCGGAGGAGCCCCCGCATCGCACGGAAAGAGTGCACGAGCCGTTCGCGCCCAGCTGCAGGTCCGATGTGCGCGTGCCGCACGGCACCTGCTGGACGTTGCGGTACGTGCCGGGCACCCACACGGCGCCCTGCGCGGAAACGCTGAGGACGGCGCCCGTCCAGATGCAGAGGAGAGCCAGACTCAAACGGATCCAGTTCATTGCCGTGTCCTCTCCGCCGGCGTCCGCACTCCCTCGCCCGGCTGTCCCTTTTACCGGGCGGCCGAGCCCGGTTTCAGGATCTTGCGCAGATACTCCAGGCAGGCGGCCACATCCGCGGTGGGGTCGGGCTGAGACGCCTCGTACTCTATCATAACCGTGCCGTCGAACTTCTGGGACTCCAGCTCGCGGAAAAGCGCCGGCAGGTCCACGATGCCCTGTCCCAGAGGCCAGTCCCGCGCTTCGCGGACCCCCATCTCCTTCAGATCCTTCAGGTGAAGGCTGATGATGCGCCCGCGCAGAAGCCTGAGCGACGCGACCGGCTCGAAGCCGCTGCGCATCCAGTGTCCCGTGTCCGGCCCGGCGCCGATGCGCGCGTCCCTGCCCGAAACGGCCTGCCGGACCACGCGCGGGTCGGCATACTGGCTTGGCGCGGGATGGTTGTGGATGGCCACCCGGATATCATACTCCCCTGCCAGCCGCTCGATCAGCGGGAGGGCATCCATCGAGGGCTCCGCGGACAGGATCTTCACGCCCATCTCCCTGGCGAAATCGAACACCTTGCGGCATGCGGCCTCGTCGTTCGGGAGGTGGACCACCCCGAAGTTGTGCAGCTTCACTCCATATCGGTCCAGGATCTCCCGGGCTTTGCGCCGCATCTCCGGCGGAGCGTCCGGGGAGAACGGCGCATCGCCGGTCGCCTCGCTGAACCGCTGCCAGGGAAAGGCCTCGATATACTTCACGCCAAGAGAGGCGGCCTTCTGCACGGCCTGCTCGAACGTGTGGCTGCGGAAGGTGTAGGTTTGGATGCCGATCCGGAACCGGCCGATGTTCGGCGGGCAGTCCTCCGCGGAGAGTGCGGGCGCGGCGGAGACGGCCAGAACGCAGGCTGCTGCGGCGCTCAGAAGCGTCCGGAAACAAGGCACGGGACTATCCTCCCGGGGAACGGCGTCTTCCAGCCGCCGCGTTTCCCCGGACCTCCTTCGTCCCGGACGGAGGGGATTCCTTTCAGCGGGACAGGAGCAGGAAGGCCACCGTACCGTCTCCCTCGCAGGCGGCGGCGACGGCCTTTCTGTCCGGGATGGCGCAAAGGCCTTCGGGGGCCTTCCCCACGGGCACCAGACGCTCGAGCTTGGGACTGGCGGGGTCAGAGAGGTCCACCACCGCGACGGAGGCGGCGCGCTCCAGTCCCGCGAAGGCCAGCAGCCTGCCGTCCACTTCCATCACCAGAACATCCTCCGGCTCCACGCCGCGCTTCAGCTCCCGTCCGCTCTCCAGGAGCCCGGAGGACGCTGCCGCGCGTTCGAACTGGTCCGCCGTGCAGCCTGTCAGGCTCCCGTCTGCGGCGCTCCAGACGGCGATGTCCCTGGTGCCGCTCATCACGCCGGCCCTGGCATCGGTGTCCCCCTCGTTCGCGGTCACCAAGTACCGGGCATCCGGCGTCACCGCGATGCCGTCCGGCTCGCGGCGGCCCCTCATCTTGCGGAAGACCGGGTCGGGCGCCCGCGCATCGGCGCAGAAATCGTGCTCCGCCTCCCCCAGGTCCCACACGGCGGCCACCTTCCCGTCCCGCAGGTCCAGCACGGCCACGGCGTTGTTCTCCTGAAGCGTGACCCACGCGCGCGAAGAGTCTGGGGCGATGGCGATGTATTCCGGCTCCACGCCGGCGTCCCCGAACTTCGCCAGCGCGGGGTGCGCGCGGGCGTCGAGCACCAGCCGCCGGTGCAGGCTCAGGCTTCCATCCCGTCCCACCCGCACGATGCTGATCGAGCCGGGCGGGTCGGAGGTCTCGCCCGGCTCTCCTTCGTCGGCGACCAGCGCCTGCGTGCCGTCCGGCGCAAAGCAGACCTTGTCCGGGCCGTAGCCCACCTCCAGCGGACGCCCGATGACGGACCCCTCCCGTCCTTCCGCGAGGTCGATCGCCAGCACGAGCCCCCGGACGCCGTTTCCCTTATTGATGGCCACAACGGCCAGGCCGCCATCCGGACGGACGGAGACGGAGGTGGGCTCTCCGTAGCCGGAAAGATCCAGGTCGTCGCGCAGGCGCCGCACGCTGGAGAAGTCGCTGATATCGAGGAACGAGAGGCTTTTCGCGGAGCTGTTGGTCAACAGAAGCAGGGGCCTGCCCGGCACCGCGGCAGGGATCTCGGCATTGCCCGGGCCCAGGCCGGTGTCGAAAGATGCTGTCCGGATGTCCATGGCTCCGCCGTGAGCGCCGGGGGCGTACGGTTCCCGGCTCTGACAGCCGCCCGCCGCAAAGGCCGCCGCCAGGGCGAGCGCGGCGAAGAGACGCGCGGTGTCCCGGGCCGAGCGGATCACCTTCCCTTACCTTCCCGGATCCCAGATGAGGCCCGGGGTGTTGGAGACCACATCCTGGAACTTGTAATACTGAGTATGGCCGTCCACGAAGCAGATGTTGGCTCCTCCTCGGTGACGGCTGCTGATCCGGCTGACCTGGGCCCGGTTGGTGCCGAGCTCGGTGCTGGGAGACAGCTCGCTGAGAGACGTCTGGACATCCAGGAACAGCGGCGTCCTGACGGCGTCGGGAATGTGCGAGCGCTTCACCGGCACCGGCAGCGTGCGGTCCAGGTACGAGTTGATGGCGTAGTTGAAGAACACCTGGTCGGTGTCCCGGTTGCCGACCGGGGAGCTGTAGAAGGCGGAGGGGCAGGTGTGGATGGTCTTCCCCTTGTTGTAAAAGGCGGTCCGCGCTTCGGCGTTCAGAGTGTACATCGGCGGGGCGGAGACATACGGGGGAAGCGAGTTATACCACGCATGCAGCGAGGCTCCCTGCCCCAGCTGTCCCCAGCGCAGGACATCCGCCGGTCCCTCCGCCGGGAGCACGTCCCGCCAGTCGTCGGCGTAGAGCTGTGCCGCCGTCCCCCATTGCCGCAGGTTGCTGGCGCACGAGGAGCGCATTGCGTTCTCCCGGGCCTGCGAGAAGACGGGGAACAGGATGCTGGCCAGAATGGCGATGATCGCGATCACCACCAGCAGTTCGATGAGCGTGAATCCGCCCCGGGCGTTCGGCTCGGTCACGGCGCGAGCCTCCTGACATCCGCGGGCGAGGCGACGCGCAGGAGCGGATACAGCTGCCCGCCGATGCTGTGCACCGAGATGGAGCCTTCGACCTCCACGAAGTCGCCGGGCTGCACGGAAGGATCCGTCCATCCGGCGGCCCGGACCCCCGGAGCTCCCTGACCGCTGTCGCGGCCCGAGCCGTCGTCCACCACCAGCCATCCGGAACCCCTGGCGGGCACCCTGCCGAAGACGCGGGCGTGCAGCCCGACGTTGTTCGGCCCGTAGCCGCCCTGCGTGCCCTGCTGAAGGCCGGCACCCTGCCCTCCTCCCAGAGCGCGGGTGCCCATCGTGAGGGGCGTCACGGTCACCGGAGCGCCGGCCGCGGCGACCGACGAGGGCTGAACGGCCAGCTCACCCTCCGGCGTCAGGGTGAGGGAGCCCGTGACGTTCACCGGGTAGCCGTCCGGGAGGCCCGCGAACCCAAGCACCGCGATGCCCGCGGCGCGGTCGGGCTGCTGCACGTAGAAACGGTCATCGTGGGAACGGGTGATGATGACGTTGTCCAGCCGCACCCTTCCGCTGCCCAGCAGCTTGGCTCCCGCGACGGTCGTGACCAGCGGCTGGTCGATGATCGAGCGCAGAGCGCTGAAATCCTGGCTGAAAAGCCCGCTGGACCAGATGTTGGGACTGCCGAACGTGCTGCTGGTGCCGTCGTTGTAGTTCGACGACGGCGTGATGAACGGCGAAGGATCCTCCTCCAGCTTGCCCACCTCCCGGGAGTTGATGCCAGTGCCCTGCCAGCCGGGCGCCGCTTCCCCCACGGGCCCGAACACGTGGCTGCCGCCCGCATCCAGGATGGTGACCTGCCAGTTGTTATGATTCACCTCGAACTCGCCCGGCGGGAGAATGGAGGTCTGCCCGCCTGATGTGATGGTCCCGGAGGTTGTTGCCGGCCCGCCGTCGCGGGTGCAGATGTTGATCCACCAGTCGCCGGACGCGGGGTCATAGCTCAGATCCGTGTCGAGGCCTCCCTCCGCGGTCCGGGACTCCGTGATGGTGATGATGGTGCCGCTGCGAAGAGAAGCGAGCAGCGGATGGTCCCCCAGCTCGATGACGCCCTGGCCCGAGCCGGCGTTCGTCCCGTACTCCCAGACCAGCTTCCACCCCCTGAGGTCCGGGCGGTCGGTGGTGACCACCAGCTCGATCCAGTCCCCTCCATTGCCCTGCACGCGGCCGAAGAATGTGTCGGCTTTGGAGCTCCCCTCGAAGTCCACCGTGTCCAGGTAGTTCTCGGGGGCCACGCAGTTCCATTCGTTGGGTATCAGGCTGACCTGAGCGCCGCCGGGAGCCGGGCTCAGGAGAGCCAGCGCGGCAGCCGCGGCTAGGAAGGTTTTCAGTCCCATGATCCGGACGGCTCCTTTCTGCGAACAACACGCAAGACCGCAGCCATGTTGCCCGCCGCACATTGCCGGAGCGTTGCGGAAGACTCAATGGAGGGTCAACAATGCGGGGAGAAAGTTGCCGGTCCGTTGGAGACAGCCCTCTGCGCCGGCAGTGCCCTGCCGGCACGGGCGGGAGCGGAGGCTATCGGCCGGAGGGCTTGCGGTAGGGGGCGCAAAGCGGATCGCCGATCACCACATCCTTCCAGCAGATGAAGGGGCTTGCGGCGTAGAAGCTCTCGGCCAGATTGAAGCCGTCCAGATAGCGGGGAAACAGGATGGAGGCACGGGCCCGGGCGGTGGCGTAAGGTTCCGTCACGTAACCTTTGACCCCCGTGATCCCGTTGCGGATGAGGTCCGCGATGAGCGACTGCCCGCCCGTCTCCGGACGGAACGTCCGGGCGCTGGTCGAGACGACCGTCTCGCCGATGGCGCCGTATACGAAGCGATTGGAAAGATACGCATCTTTGTTGAAACGCGAGTCGTTTGATCCCCAGGAGTAGTAGCCCCCGAGGTCCTTCATTCCTCCCACGAAGGTGTCCGTGGAGTCCAGGCGGTAGTCTGCCCGGCGCTCGAAGAGCCGCAACGCGGCATCGCGCATGTCCCGGTTGACGTCCCGGTAGCCCTCCCGGGTGTCCTGGAAAGGGTCTATGTCCAGAAGGATGGTGCCCCGCTTTCCCGGCGCTTTCAGGGCCCGGTCCACCAGAGCTTTGGCCTCGGCGGCCGTGTAGGCGTCTAGCCGCGTCACCAGGAAGATCCCGAACAGTCTGCGGCTGAACGGCACGGCCTGACCGAAGTAGGGGTTCATCATCTGGGTGTCCTCGCCGGTCATCGCGCGCGTCAGCATGCTGTCCACGGAAAACCCTCGCTCGTCCATCAGCGGGACCCCTTTCGTGGTGACGATGAAGTCCACCGCGTCGAGGCCGTTCCTGCGGATATGCTCCGCCAGCGGTTTGCGGATCTTCTGGTGGTAATCGGACCGGGAGATGCGTTCCCCGTCCGGCACGCGGATGCGCAGGACGTTCGCCTGCGGCAGGGAGCGACGGGCGGCGTAATGCGCCCCGATGGAGCGGGAGTCCTGGCTGTTTTCGTTGATGACGAGCAGCACGCGGGACGACTCCAGGGCGGGCGCCGCTGCGGAGGCGGCTCCGAGAAGGGCTGTGAAGACTGCCAGGAGGATTTTCATGGAAGGGCGTTTCCCCGCGTTCAGCTACGGCCCAAGGCAGGAGTCCGGTTCCAGCGCCCGGGCGCCGCGGCCGGCCGTTGAATAGGACTAATGGCCTACTGCAAAGGGGGCGGGCGTGTGGCACTATTGAATATGACAGGCGGAAAGTCCCGCCGCGGCCTTTGATGCCGCGATTCAATGTGAAAAAAGTCACGAGATATGGGTTAAAATGGTTTACAGAGGGACGGCCCGACTGTAGAATGGGCACAGGAGGCCTTCCCGCGGAGCTGCGGCCGCAGGCGGGAGCCTTCCGGACGGATGGTGCCGTGCAAAGCCACCCGATGAGACTGAAAGAGATCGCCAAGCTTCTTGACGCCGAAGTGCTGACGCGCAACGCCGATCTGGACCGCGAGGTCGAGTACGCGGGCGCGAGCGACCTGATGAGCGACGTGCTGGCCTTCACGCGGCCGGGCAGCGTCCTGCTCACGGGCCTGCAGTCCATTCAGGTGGTGCGCACGGCGGAGATGCTGGATCTGAAGGCTATCGTGTTCGTCCGGGGCAAGCGTCCCGATGCGAACACAGTAGCGCTGGCGGAGGAGATGGGGCTGCCGCTGTTCGTGTCGCGCTATCCGCTGTACGAGGCCTGCGGCATTCTGTACGAGGCCGGTCTGCCGGGATCCCTGGGCACCGCGGAAGACCACGGCTGGGACCATCTGATGAACAACAGGGCGGTGAGGGCCGCGGAAGGCGCGCTGGAGTGACGGCCATGCTGGAGGACGCCCCTCCCAGACTGACATACACGTTCCACGTGGAGGGGCAAGACTTCGCGACGGCCGGAGAGGTCAGCAGCAAGATCAGGCGCATCCTGCAGCAGCTGGGCGTGCATCCGGACACGATCCGGCGGACCAGCGTGGCGGCCTACGAGGCGGAGATGAACGTGGTCATCCACGCTTACCGCGCCGACGTGACGCTGGAGACGGACGACAGGACGATCACGATCACGGTCAAGGACGAGGGGCCGGGCATCCCGGATATCGAGCAGGCCATGCAGCCCGGCTTCTCGACGGCCCCGGAGGAGATCCGCGAGATGGGCTTCGGCGCGGGGATGGGGCTGGCGAACATGGACCGGTGCGCGGACAGGCTGGAGATCGAAAGTGTGGTCGGTCAGGGCACGACGGTGAGGATGGTGTTCAACAACACCGGCTGAGATCGAAGACGGAGGGGCGACCGTCCGCCGGAGCCTGAAGGGGGCGGCTGCGATGTGCGGCCCGGCGACGGCGCGAAGGGTGCCGGCAAGCGCCCGGCGAGGGCCGTCCGCAGGACGGGGGCGCCGGGACCAGACCGGCTGGAACGGGACGCTGTTCGCGATGGAGCAACCCAGCCAGTTCCATGCGGTCCGGCTGATTCAGGACAGGTGCAAAGGGTGCGTGAACTGCATCAAGCACTGCCCGACCGAGGCCATTCGCGTGCGTGCGGGGAAGGCGGAGATCCTGGACGTGCGCTGCATCGACTGCGGCGAGTGCATCCGGGTGTGCCCGAACCATGCCAAGACGGCGGTCGCGGACGCGCTGGACGCGATCGGCAGCTTCCGGGTGAAGGTGGCCCTGCCGGCGCCGGCGCTGTACGGGCAGTTCGACGACAGCGTGCATCCGCAGCAGGTGCTGGACGGCCTGCTGGACCTGGGTTTCGACGACGTTTTCGAGGTGGCGCGGGCGGCGGATCTGGTGACCGTGAAGATCCGCCAGGAGATCGAGAAAGGCGGCATCATCCGGCCGCTGATCTCCTCGTCGTGCCCGGCGGTGGTGCGCCTGATCCAGGTGCGCTTCCCGAACCTGATCGACCACATCGTGCCGGTGTCGGCGCCGGTGCGGGTGGCGGCCCGGATCGCTCGCAGGGAGGCGGCGGAGAAGTACGGTGTGCGGCCGGATGAGGTGGGCGTCTTCTTCCTGAGCCCGTGCCCGGCCAAGGTGACGGCCATCCGGGAGCCGGTGGGCTATCTGGGGCCGGCGCTGGACGGTGCCATCCCGATCGCGGACATTTTCGGTCCGCTGGCCAGGGCCGTGCGGGCGCGGCGCAGTCAGGAAGGCGGCAAGGTGAAGGTGACCGCCTCAGGCCTGGGCGTGGGGTGGGCACGCGCGGGCGGCGAGAACCAGGCCGTGGCACTGGGACGGCAGATCAGCGTGGACGGGGTCCACAACGTGATCGGCATTTTCGAGGACATCGAGCGCGGGCGGCTGTCCGGGCTGGACTATGTGGAAGCGCTGGCCTGCACCGGCGGATGCGTGGGAGGCGTGCTGACGGTGGAGAACTCCTTCATCGCCAGACGGCGGATCCGCATCCTGACGGAGAAGGTGCATCCGGAGGAGGGCGTGCCCACGCCGGAGGAGGCCGTCAGGGCGATGGACGATGCCCTGTTCCGGCACGAGGTGCCGATCGAGCCGACGGCGTCGTTTGCGCTGGCCGGGGACATGCGGGAGGCCATCCGCCGTATGGAGCGGCTGGAGGCGATCCTGGCGGGACTGCCCGGCCTGGACTGCGGATCCTGCGGCGCGCCGACGTGCCAGGCTTTGGCCGAGGACATCGTCCGCGGCGAGGCGGTGGAGACCGACTGCGTGTTCGTTTTGAGGGCCCGCGTCCAGCGGCTGGCCTCGGAGCTGGGAGAGCTGAGCGCGAAGCTGCCGCCGGCGATGCATCGCAGCGAAGGTGAGCAGGAGAAGCAGCAGGTGGAGCGGCTTCTGTCGCTTCCGGAGGAGCGCTGATTCGCAGACGTGACGGGCGACGGTTATCTGGATCTGGTTTCGATCGTGGAGAGGCTGGGGCTGACGGACCTGGGCGCGGCTCCGCCCGACGGCCGGAGGGTGACCGGCGCCTACACGTCGGACCTCCTGAGCGACGTGATGGGCTTCGCGCGGTCCGGCGAGATCTGGCTGACGGTGCAGAGCCACCTGAACCTTGTCGCGGTGGCGGCGCTGAAGGAGCTTTCCGCCGTGGTCGTCTGCGGCGGCCGGACGGTGGACGACACGGTCATCGCGAAGGCTCGTGAAGAGGGCGTGGTGATGCTGGCCAGCGCCGATTCCAGCTACGAGACGGGCGGCAGGCTCTGGGAGCTGGGCGTGCGCAGAGCGGATTAGGCGGGAGAAACCGCACAATGCTCCGGCGATGCAGGATGGACCTGCACATCCATTCCGTACTGTCGCCGTGCGCGGAAGTGGAGATGCTGCCGGAGCTGATCGTGATGAAGGCGGAGATGGAGGGGCTGGATGTGGTCGCGGTGTGCGACCACAACAGCGCGGAGAACGCCGCCGCCTGCGTGGAGGCGGCAAAGGGATCGGCGGTGCGGGTGCTGCCCGGAATCGAGTGCGAGACGCGCGAAGGGGTCCACGTGCTGGGCATCTTCGACCGGCCGGAGCAGGCCGAGCGGATGCAGGAGTTCGTCTGGAGCCGCCTGCCGGACGAGCCCAACCGGCCCGAGTTCTTCGGGCAGCAGCTGGTGGTGAGCGCGGACGGGGAGTTCGTCCGCTGCAATCCCCGCCTGCTGGCGGTGTCGGCGGACGCGGGCATCGAGGAGATGTGCGCGCGCATCCGTGAGCTGGGCGGACTGGCGCTGCCGTCCCACGTGGACAAGACGTTCGCGGGGCTGATCGGGGTGCTGGGGCTCCTGCCCGAAGGGCTGGAACTGGAGGGCGTGGAGATCTCCGGGGCGTTGACGCCGCAGGAGGCGCGGCGCCGCTACCCGCAGCTCGACGGGCTGGGACTGGTGAGGTCGTCGGACGCGCACCGGCTGAACGAGATCGGGCAGGGGTGGACGGCGGCCTGGCTCGAGAACAGGACGGTGGAGGAGATCAGACTGGCACTCTGCGGCCGGAAGGGCCGCCGACTGGAGGAATAGGATTCGACGATGCCGTGTCAGTGCAGCGCAGTGGAAGAGGTGAGCGAAGAGCAGGTCCTGGAGATCGTCCGTCGGAACCAGGGGCGTCCGGGCCCGCTGATCCCGATCCTCGACGAGGTTCAGAACCTGATCGGCTGGCTGCCGAAGTGGGCCATCGTGGCGGTGGCAAAGGGGCTGGGGATCCCGGTGGCGGACGTTTACGGCGTGGCCAGCTTCTATCACTTCTTCCGGTTGGTGCCGCCGGGAAAGACCAAGATCCAGGTCTGCATGGGGACCGCGTGCTACGTGCGCGGGGCGAAGCAGATTCTGGAGTCGCTGGAGCGTAAGCTGGGCGTGCGCGCCGGCGAGACGACGGCGGACCGGCGCTTCACGCTGGAGGCCGTCCGGTGCGTGGGCGCCTGCAGCCTCGCGCCGGTCATCGTGACCGGCGACGTGACGCACGGTTCGGTCACGACGACGAAGCTGGACAAGATCCTCGAGTCCTGCGACAGGCAGGGCTAGAGGGGCCGCCCGCGGGCGATGCGGGAGATCTCCCTGCACATCCTGGACATCGCGGAGAACGCTATCCGGGCGGGAGCCATGCGCATCGAGATCGAAGTGGAGGCGGACCGGCAGGCCGATACTCTGACGGTTACCGTCCGTGACGACGGATGCGGGATGCCGCCGGAGATCCTGGCGGGGGTGAAGGACCCGTTCGTCACGACGAGGACGGAGCGGAAGGTCGGGCTGGGGCTTCCGCTTCTGGCGGCCAACTGCGAGGCGACCGGCGGGAGCCTGGACGTGCAGAGCAAGCCGGGGCGGGGGACCACCGTGAAGGCGGTGTTCGGGCTGAGCCATATCGACCGCCCGCCGATGGGGGCGCTGCACGAGACGGTCCGGACGCTGGCCGCGGGGAACGAAGAGCGCAGGATCGTCCTGCGGGTCCGCTCGGAGAAGGGCGAGTTCGAGTTCGACTCGGACACGGTGAAGGCGGCGCTGGATGGCGTTCCTCTCTCCAGCCCGCCGGTGGCCGGGTGGCTGAAGGAGCATCTCAGGGAGGGGATCGCGGGGGCGCTCGACGAGTTGTAAAAGGTTTGTCCGGAGGGATGCCGGGCATCCCGGGCCGGACGATGGCACGTGAGGAAAGGGCAACAGGGATGAAGACGCTTGAAGACCTGAAGCGTGTGCGTGAGGAAGCCATCAAGGCGATGAAGGTCCGCGAGGGCGAGCAGCGCGTCAAGGTGACGGTGGCAATGGGAACCTGCGGCATCGCCGCGGGCGCGCGGGAGACGATGAGCGCGCTGCTGGACGAGCTGAGCAAGCGCGGGATCACGGATGTGACGGTCACTCAGACCGGCTGCAAGGGTCTGTGCGAGCAGGAGCCGCTGGTGGAGGTGACCATCGCCGGTTCCGACACGGTGAGCTACGGCAAGATCGACGCGGAGAAGGCCCGCAGGATCGTGGCCGAGCACATCGTGAACGGCCACGTGGTGGGCGACTACGTCATCACGCGCTGAGCTCAAGCCGCAGCGCGGGCGAAGAGGGGGAAGGCTCCGGGGAAGCGTCCGGACTTGAGAATATCAGGCGAAGCGAGGTAGAACGGCGGATCCCATGGAAGTGACTAAGGTAACGAACGAGCAGAAGCTGCCGAGGATCGAGCGGTCCCACGTGCTGGTGTGCGCGGGAGCGGCGTGTGTTGCCTCCGGCGCGGAGGAGATTCAGCGCCGGCTGGAGGCCAGAATCCAGGAGCTGGGACTGAACACCGAGGTGGCGGTCTACGGCACCGGCTGCGTGGGGACCTGCGACCTCGGCCCGGTGCTCATCGTCTACCCCGAGGGCACGTTCTACGTGAAGCTGAAGCCTCAGGATGTGGACGAGATCGCGGAGGAGCATCTTCTCAAGGGGCGCGTGGTTCAGCGGCTTCTGCCCCGGGACCCCTCCCGGCACGAGATTCCCACGATCTCGGAGCATCCGTTCTTCGCCAAGCAGGTGCGCATCGCCCTGCGCAACCTGGGCGTCATCAACCCGGAAAGCATCGAGGAGTATATCGCCGTCGGCGGTTACGCCGCGCTGGAGAAGGCCCTGACCATGACCCCGGAGGAGGTCATCAAGATGGTGAGCGACTCCGGGCTGCGGGGCCGGGGCGGGGCGGGGTTCCCCACAGGACGCAAGTGGGCCTTCGCGCGCAACGTCCAGGCGGACCAGAAATACGTCATCATCAATGCCGACGAGGGCGACCCGGGCGCGTTCATGGACCGCTCGATCTTGGAGGGCGACCCGCACAGTGTCATCGAGGGGCTGGCCATCGCGGCCTATGCCATCGGAGCCACGCAGGGGTACGCGTATGTGCGGGCGGAGTATCCGCTGGCCATCAGCCGCCTGCAGACCGCCATCGACCAGGCGCGCGAGTTCGGGCTGCTGGGCAAGGGCATCTTCGGCAAGCTGGACTTCGACCTGGAGATCCGCAAGGGCGCCGGCGCGTTCGTCTGCGGCGAGGAGACCGCCCTGATGCACTCCATCGAGGGCAAGCGCGGCGAGCCGCGCCCGAAGCCGCCGTTCCCGGCCGTCTCCGGCCTCTGGGGCAAGCCCACCATCATCAACAACGTGGAGACGCTTGCCAACATCCCGCCGATCATCGAGAAGGGGCCGTACTGGTACTCCAGCTTCGGCACGGAGACCAGCAAAGGCACCAAGGTGTTCGCCCTGGCGGGCAACATCAACAACACGGGTCTCATCGAGGTGCCGTTCGGGACCACGCTGCGGGAGGTGGTCTACGAGATCGGGGGAGGCATCCCCGGCGGCAAGGAGTTCAAGGCGGCGCAGACGGGCGGCCCGTCCGGGGGATGCATCCCGAAGGAGCTGCTGGACATTCCGCTGGATTACGAGTCGCTGGCGCAGGCGGGGTCCATTGTGGGATCGGGCGGTCTCATCATCATGGACGAGGACACGTGCATGGTGGACGTGGCCCGGTTCTTCCTGGAGTTCACCGTGGACGAGTCCTGCGGACAGTGCACGCCCTGCCGCGAGGGAACCAAGCGGATGCTTGAGATCCTGACGCGCATCACGCACGGCGAGGGGACGCTGCAGGACATCGAGAAGCTGGAGACCCTGGCGGCTTCCATCAGCCGGACGTCGCTGTGCCAGCTCGGGATCACGGCTCCGAACCCCGTGCTGAGCACGCTGCGCTACTTCCGCGACGAATATATCGCCCACGTGGTGGAGAAGCGGTGTCCGGCGAAGGTCTGCCGCGCTCTCATCCGCTACGAGATCGTCCCGGAGCACTGCAAGGGCTGCACGCTGTGCGCCAAATTCTGTCCGACGCACGCCATCCGGGGCGAGCGGCGAGAGGTTCACACGATCGATCCGGAGCTGTGCATCAAGTGCGGCGAGTGCCTGGCTCGCTGCAACGTGGGAGCGGTCATAAAGGTTTAGGCCGGAGGCAGGCCGCGGCTTCCTCCGGTCTGGTCCGCGCTGCGGACCGCGCCCCCGGGGAGCGGGGTGCGGCGGTCCGCCTGCGCGGGAGGTCGAACCGCGCCGGGAGTCTCCGGCGCGGGGGAATCTGTGGGCGATGCCCATCACGCCATGACGATGGAGGGAGAAGACCGGTATGGCGATCAATGACACCTGCGCCTGTTCGGCGCAGGACGAGGCCGCCGTCAGGGCCGCGCTCGAGAGCTTCGAGCACACCCGGACGAACCTGATCCCCATCCTGCACGAGATTCAGGACAGGACGGGCAGGATCACCGGGTGGGCCATGGAGCAGGTGGCCGAGGCTCTGAAGATGCCGCTTGCCGAGGTTTGGGGCACGGCGACGTTTTACACGATGTTCGACATCGAGGGCGCCGCGAAGCACATCGTGCGCGTCTGCGACAGTCCGCCCTGCCACATCACCGGATCCGCCGCGGTGCTGAAGGCCGTGCAGGAGGAGCTGGGCATCAAGCCCGGCGAGGTGACGCCTGACGGGATGTTCGGGCTGGAGGAGGTGGCCTGCCTGGGTCTGTGCGGCGTTGCGCCCGTGATGCTCATCGACCGGGAAGTCTTCGGCAATCTGACGCCCGAGATGGTGCCCGGCATCATCGCGAAGTTCCGGGAGGAGGGCTGAGGAGATGGCTTTCTATCGAGCGCATGTCCTTGTCTGCTGCGGAAACACCTGCTCGATGCGGGGAGGCGCGGCGCTGCTCCAGCAGCTGGCCCGGCTGGTGGAGGAGAAGGGTCTGAAGGATGAGGTCCGGGTGGTGGAGACGGGCTGCCTCGGCATCTCGGAGCACGGCCCCGCGATGGTGGTGTATCCCGAAGGAGTCATCTACGCAAGGGTGAAAGCCGCCGACCTGCCCGAGATCGTGGAGGAGCACCTGCTGAAGGGCCGGCCCGTGCAGCGCCTGATGTACAGGGGCCCGCAGGCTCCGAAGATGGAGCCGGAGACGAAGGTCACCTACTTCGGCAAGCAGCAGAAGATCGTGCTGCGCAACTGCGGCATCATCGACCCCCGCTCCATCGAGGAATACATCGCCGTCGGAGGCTATCAGGCGCTGGGCAAGGCGCTGACCGAGATGACTCCGATGCAGGTGGTGGAGGAGGTCAAGAAGTCCGGGCTGCGCGGGCGCGGAGGGGCCGCCTTTCCTGCCGCTCTGAAGTGGGAGGCGGTGGCGGACGCTCCCGGGCGCGAGAAGGTGGTCGTCTGCAACGCCGACGAAGGCGAGCCCGGCAACTTCAAGGACCGCCTGATCATGGAGGGCGACCCGCACTCCGTGATCGAGGCGATGGCGATCGCCGGATACGCCGTTGGAGCGCGCCACGGATACGTCTATATCCGGGGAGAGTACAGGCAGTCGGTCGAGAACTTCGAGCGCGCCATCGCCGTGGCCCGCGAGATGGGGCTGCTGGGGTCGAACATCTTCGATTCCGGCTTCGATTTCGACATCACGGTCTACAAGGGCGCCGGGGCCTACGTGTGCGGCGAGGAGACGGCGCTGATCGAGTCGCTGGAGGGACACCGCGGCGAGCCCCGTCTGAAGCCGCCGTTCCCGGTGACGCACGGCCTCTGGGGGATGCCGACGCTGGTGAACAACGTCGAGACCCTGGCGTGCGTGCCGCCGATCATCTCCAACGGGGCTTACTGGTTCTCGGGCATCGGCACCGAGTTCAGCAAGGGGACGAAGATCTTCTCGCCGTGCGGGGACGTCCTGCTGCCGGGTGTCATCGAGGCGCCGTTCGGCATCACCGTGCGCGAGGTGCTGTTCGACATCGCCGGCGGGTCGCGCTCCGGGGCGGACATCAAGGCGGTGCTGGTGGGCGGCCCGAGCGGCGTGATGATCGGCCCGGAGAGCTTCGACAGGAAGTTCGCGTTCGAGGACCTGTCGCCGGGCGCCGGGGCGCTCATCGTGATGGACGAGACCCGCTGCGCGGTGGATGTGGTTGCGAACTGCCTGAAGTTCTTCGCGCACGAGTCCTGCGGCCAGTGCGTGCCCTGCCGCGAAGGCTGCAAGCGCGTCCGCGACATCGTCTACGGCTGGACGCGGGGCGAGGGCGACGAGCTGGAGCTGGACATGGTGCGCCGCGTGGGCATCAACATGCGCCTTGCGTCGCGGTGCGGGCTGGGTCAGTTCGCCCCGGTGGCGCTGCTGTCGGCGATGGAGCTGTTCCCGGAGGAGTTCCGGGCGCACGTGGTGGATAAGAGATGTCCCGCGGGGGTCTGCCCGATGGACAGCGTGGTTTCCGTGAAAGAGGAGCAACTGAGTTGGCAAAGGTAACACTGACCATCAACGGCCGCCCGGTGGAGGCGGAGGAGGGCCAGACCGTTCTCCAGGCCGCCACTGCGGCGGGAATCTACATACCGACGCTTTGCGCGCACCCGGACCTGCGTCCGCAGGGAGTCTGCCGCATCTGCGTGGTGGAGGTGAAGGGGCAGCGGGTGCTGCCGACAGCCTGCACGCTTCCGGTGGCGGAGGGGATGGTCGTCGAGACCCACACCCCGAACGTCCGCGAGGCGCGCAGGATCGTGACGGAGCTTCTGCTGGCGAACCATCCCACGGACTGCCTCACCTGCTCGCGCAATCAGACCTGCGAGCTGCAGAAACTGGCAAAGGAGTTCGGCATCCGCCACATCGCCTTCGAGGGCGAGAAGCGGCATCTGGACCCGGACACCTCTTCGCCGTCCATCATCCGCAACCCGGACAAGTGCGTGCTGTGCCAGCGGTGCGTGCGGGTGTGCCACGAGATCCAGAGCGTGGGGTGCATCTTCACCTCCAACCGGGGCTGGGAGACGGAGATCGGGCCGCCGTTCGGGATGGATCTGGCGAAGACGGCGTGCGTCTACTGCGGACAGTGCGTCGCGCATTGCCCGACCGGCGCGCTGGAGACCGTGAACCCCTCGGAGCAGATCTGGGAGGCGCTTCGCGACCCGGACAAGTTCGTCATCGTGCAGACCGCTCCCGCCGTGCGCGCCGCGTTCGGCGAGGAGTTCGGAATGCCGCCGGGCACCCCGGTGACCGGCAAGATGGTGGCGGCCCTGCGGCAGATGGGGTTCGACCGCGTGTTCGATACGGATTTCACCGCGGACCTGACCATCGTGGAGGAGGGCTCCGAGCTGATCAAGCGGATCAAGGAGGGAGGCACACTGCCGATGATCACCTCCTGCAGCCCGGGATGGATCAACTTCATCGAAGTGTTCTATCCCGACCTGCTCCCGCATCTGTCCACCTGCAAGAGCCCGCAGCAGATGTTCGGGGCGCTGGCCAAGACCTACTACGCGCACAAGATCGGCGTGGACCCGGCCAAAATGGTGGTGGTCTCCATCATGCCGTGCGTGGCCAAGAAGTTCGAGTGTGAGCGCCCTGAGATGCGCTCCAGCGGCTACAAGGACGTGGACTACGTGTTGACCACGCGCGAGGCCGCGCAGATGATGAAGGAGGCCAGCATCGACCTGTCGCGGATGGAGGACGAAGAGTTCGACAAGCCTCTGGGAATCAGCACGGGGGCGGGCGTCATCTTCGGCGCCACCGGCGGGGTCATGGAGGCCGCCCTGCGCACGGCCTACGAGCTGATCACGGGCAAGGAGCTTCCGAGCCTGGACATCACCGCCGTCCGCGGGATGGACGGCGTGAAGGAGGCCGTGGTGGACGTGGACGGCGTGCAGGTGAAGGCGGCCGTCGCCCACGGGCTGGCCAACGCGCGCAAGCTGATGGACCTGGTGCAGTCCGGGGAGGCGGACTACACCTTCATCGAAGTGATGGCGTGCCCCGGCGGGTGCCTGGGAGGCGGGGGACAGCCGCAGCCCACGACTCCGGAGATCCGTATGAAGCGGCTTCAGGCGATCTACTCCATAGACAAAGATATGCCGATCCGCAAGTCGCACGAAAACCCGGCCATCCAGGAGCTGTACCGCGAGTTCCTGGGCGAGCCTCTGGGGCACAAGTCGCACGAGCTGCTGCACACGCACTATACGCCTCGCAGCCCGTATCTGGAGATCGAGGAGGAGCAGGAGAAGAGCCTGGTCTGAGGGCGGTCTCCTGCTGCCCGCCAACCGGACAAGGGGGCGGGGCCGGGGTGGCCCGCCCCCTTCTCTCCCGGCCGCAATCTGCTAACAGGGCGCATTTGCCGGAAGAGCAGCGGGGGCGCGGCGCGGACGCAGCCGCCGGTATAATGTTGTTGAGGAAAGGAAGGAGAGGACTGCGAGCTGTCCTTTGACATCTGCCGGAGCGAGCCGGAGGGGCTCCTCAGAGCGGCCCAGCCCGAGCCTGCCATGCAGAATGCCATCAAAGAGAAGATCGACCACATTCTGAGCGACGCGGAAGTCGAGAACATCCTCGAGGAAGGCCGGCGGCGCTCGCGCGATTTCGCGCTGCGGGCGCTGGAGGACGGCAGGTCCGCTCAGGGGATGACCCTCGAGGAGCTTGCGGCGCTGGCGTACTCGGAAGACCCGGAGGTGCTCGCCGGCCTGCGCGATGCCGCGCACGCCATCAAGAAAAGGATCTACGGCGAGCGGATGGTCTTCTTCGCTCCGCTCTACATCTCGAACTTCTGCTCCAACAACTGCCTGTACTGCGGTTTCCGCTATGCGAACAAAGGCCTTCCGCGCAAGGCTCTGACTCCGGAGGAGATCGCCGAGGAGGTTCGCGCCCTGCTCCGTCAGGGGCACAAACGGCTGCTTCTGGTTGCGGGAGAAGACCCGCGCACGAGCGGCATAGACTATCTCGAACAGGCGGTGGCGGCGGTCTACCGGGTGCGGGAGAACGGCGCGAGCATCCGGCGGGTGAACGTGAACTGCGCACCTCTGTCGGTGGAGGATTTCCGGAGGTTGAAAGCCGCGCAGATCGGGACGTATCAGGTCTTTCAGGAGACCTATCACCGGCCCACTTACAGGCGGGTGCATCCCAGCGGGATGAAGGCGCACTACGACTGGCGCATCACCGCCCCGGACCGGGCGATGGAGGCGGGGATCGACGATATCGGTGTCGGGGTGCTGTTCGGGCTGTACGACTGGCGCTTCGAGATTGTGGCCCTGCTGGCTCACGCTCGCTATCTGGAGACGAAGTACGGAGTCGGCCCGCACACCATCTCGGTCCCCCGGCTGGAGCCGGCAGAGGGAGCTCCGCTCTCCACGGAGTCGCCCTGGCGCCTGACGGATGATGAACTGAAGAAGGTCGTCTCGCTCCTGAGGGTGGCGGTGCCGTACACGGGAATGATCCTCAGCACGCGCGAGGCTCCCGAACTGCGCGACGAGCTGTTCGCGCTGGGCATCTCGCAGACGTCCGCCGGCAGCCGGACCACTCCGGGGGGCTACGCCGCGGGCGACAACGAGGAGCTGGCCCCCACCCGCCTGGCGCAGTTCACCGTGCAGGACCACCGGTCCCTGGCGGAGCTGGTGCAGTCGTTCGTGAAGGGGGAGTACATCCCCAGCTTCTGCACGGCGTGCTACCGCTCCGGCCGCACGGGCGACCGGTTCATGGCGCTGGCGAAAAGCGGCAAGATCCACGATATCTGCCAGCCGAACGCCCTGGCCAGTCTGAAGGAGTATCTGCTGGATTACGCCGACGAGGAGACCCGCAGGGCGGGGGAGGAGCTCATCACCGCCAGCCTTCAGGCCCTGCCGGAAAACCTTCGCCGCGTCACCGAGAACATGCTGGCCCGGCTGGAAGCGGGCGAGCGCGACGTCTATCTGTGAGGAGCGAGAGCCCGATGGAGCCGTACCGGCTGGAAGAGCTGCTTCAGCGAGCCGATGCTACCGGAGACCTGACCCGCGAGGAGGTCCGCGAGCTGCTGGAGCTGCAGGACCCGGAGCAGGTGCGGGCGCTTCTGGAGACGGCCGACCGCGTGCGGGCGCGGGAGGTTGGGGACGAGGTCCACATCCGCGGTCTGATCGAGTTTTCCAACCACTGCCGCAAGAACTGCGCCTACTGCGGCATGCGGCGGGACAACGCGAAGCTGGAGCGCTACCGGATGTCGCCGGAGGAGATCGTGGACCTTGCGGTTCAGCTGGACGCCCGGGGCATCCGGACGGCCGTCCTGCAGTCCGGTGAGGACGCCTGGTACACCGGGCCGATGCTTGCCGGGGTGGTGCGGGCCATCAAGTCCCGGACCGATATGGCGGTGACGCTGTCCGTGGGCGAGCGGCCTTACGAGGATTACGCCCTCTGGCGCGATGCCGGGGCGGACCGCTACCTGCTGCGTCACGAGACCGTCAACGCCCGGCTCTTCGACCGGATGGAGACCGGCTCTTCGCTGGACAACCGGCTCCGCTGCATCCGCGACCTTCGAGAGCTCGGGTATCAGGTGGGCATCGGGTTCATGGTGGGGCTGCCCGGGCAGACCACCGGGGATCTGGCGGACGACCTGATGTTCGCCCGGGAATTCCAGCCCGACATGCTGGGCATCGGGCCGTTCATCCCGCATCCGGACACTCCGCTCGGCGATCAGCCCGGCGGCACGCTGGAGATGTCGCTGAAGTGCGTGGCGCTGGGGCGCATCCTGACGCGCAACGCCCTGATGCCGGCCACCACGGCAATCGGCTCCATCGACGAGTTCGGGCGGGAGAAGGCTCTGCAGGCGGGGGCGAATGTCGTGATGCCGAACTATACTCCTCCCGGGCGAAGGGAGAAATACGAGATATACCCCAACAAGAGGTGCGTTGGCGAGGATCCCGCTCTGTGCCACGGCTGTCTGCAGGCGAGGATCCTTGCCATCGGGCGCACGGTGGCTACCGGGCGGGGGGATTCCCCCAAGAAGCGGGCGCCGACGGGCGTCGGCTCCTGAGGCCTGTCGAGGGAACTAAAGAGGGACCGTCTGAATGGCTGACAAGAAAAAGAAGGACCTGGTGGTCGGTATCTTCGGGCGAAGGAAGGTCGGCAAGAGCAATCTTGCCGCCTCGCTGGGAGGCAAGGTGCGCCCGCCCGGAAGCGCGGCCGCTGTCGCCAACGCCCCGGTGAAGCTGAAGGGTGTCGGGACCGTGAACCTGCTGGTCCCTCCCGGCCTGGACGACGAGCGGGCGCTCGGGGTGGAAGCGGCGGAGGCGAGGGCTCTGCTGGAACGCATCGACCTTGCGGTGGTGGTGATAGACGCTTCGCTGGGGTGGTCCGACTACGAGAGGTTCCTGCTCTCGAAGATCCGCTTCTCGGGAGATCCTGTCGTGGGGGTGGTCAACGCGGAGCCTCACGAGGACCCATCGGCTTTGCTGGAGCTACTGCGGCGCTTCAATGTGCCCGCCGTCGCGCTGGACCTTTCGCGACCGGGGGACGCATCACCGGTGACGGAGCTGCTCGCCTCCGAGCTGAAGAGGATCCGCCAGCAGCCCAGCCTGGTCGAAGGTCTGGTGAAGAAGGGCGACACGGTCTGGCTGGTGGTTCCGGACAGCCGCCCCAGCTATCTGGACCCGGTCGGCCCGCTGGAGATGCGCCTGACCTCCGATGCGGTGGAAGCCGGGGCCACGGTGTCCGTCATCCGGGCCTCCGAGCTGCGCCGCCGCTGGGAGGAGATCACCGAACGGCCGGACTTGGTCGCGGCGGACGCGAGCGTCTTCGGGCAGGTGCTGGACCTTCTGCCGGAAGATGTCCCGCTGACGACGCCGCGCATCCTGCTTTCGCGCCAGAGGGGAGAGCTGGACCTCTATGTCCGGGGCGCGGAGGCCATCAGCGGCCTGAAGCCCGGCGACCGGGTTCTGATCGCAGAGGCGTGCGGCCTGCACGTGCAGCCCGACGACATCGCGCGGGTGGAGGTGCCGAACCTTCTGCGAAAATGGGTGGGCGGCGATCTGGAGTTCTCCACGTCCTCCGGCGCGGCTCTGGAGGATGTGAAGGGATACGACCTCGTCGTGCGCTGCGCGGCCTGCACCCTTGATCCTGCCGCCTCTGCGGAGAGCCTCAAGGCCGTGCGGGAGTCCGGGACACCGGTGACCAACTACGGGGTGGCGCTGGCCTATATGCACGGCATCCTCCCCCGGATGATCGAGCCGTTCGTGCGCGCGGGCGAGCTGGAGCCGGTGCGGCCGGAGAGCCGCTCCATCCCGGTGGAGCTGCACGACGAGCTGTGCATCCCTCCCGGAATGTGAGGAGAATGCTCCCGGCGCCCGGGCTCCTGGCGGTGGCGGCGGCCCTGAGCGCGGGGGCCGCGGGCGGCGCGCCGGATGGTCTGGCCGGCAGCGCGCCCGCCTCTTCCCGGATCACGGCGGGCGTGCGCGAGGCCCTGCAGGCCCTCAGGAAGGGCGGCTGGGACGGAAAGAGCCGCGCCATCGTGGTGGACATCGCCAATCAGCGCCTCCTGATGTTTGCCTCCGAAGACCGGGTCGAGCGGAGCTGGCGGGTCTCCACGTCCAGATACGGCGTCGGCTCCGAGCCGCGGTCCTACAGGACGCCCCTGGGTCTGCACCGGATCTGGCAGAAATCCGGCGCTGCCGCGCGCCCGGGGCAGCCCCTGAACGGCGGCGAGCCGGCGGATGCGCCGGTCCCGGAGGAGGGCGGGCCGGACAGGGCCTACATCACCTCCCGCGCCCTGAAGCTGGAGGGCCTGGAGGAGCAGAACCGCACCAGCCGGGCCCGCGGCATCTGGATCCACGGAACATCCGCCGAGCGCCTCATCGGCCGCCCCGCCTCCATCGGCTGCGTGCGGATGCGGAATGTGGACGTGATCGAGCTCTTTGATCTGGTGCCGGAGGGCACCCTGGTCTCCATTACGGACCGTCCCTAAGGCGCCGGCTTCCCACAGAACACCAGCAGCGCGTTCGCGACGGGGCGTTCCTTTCCTCCAGTGCCGTCGGGATTGGCCCCGTCTGAGGGATGGTTCACCACCCGGCCCTCGATGACCATCGTGGCGGAGCCGCCGCTGTCCAGGTCCATCGCATCGTTCGCACCGAACTCCAGCATCAGGTCGGCCATCTGTTTCTGGTAGATGCCCAGGCTGAAGTCCGGCTGGCGCCCGTCCACGGTGATGAGCACCACCCTTTTTCCGTCCTTCGATACTCCGACGGCGGACCGCGGCTGACGGAGCAGGTAGTGCTCCTTCTTCCAGTCCGGCGTGAATTCTTCTCCGTCCGGGAACGGCTTCAGCGGGTCCTGATGGAACTGGCCGTCCTTGAGGATGAGCGGGCCGCCGCCGATGGCCTGCCAGATCTCCTCCAGCGGCCGCGTTGAGCGCAGGTCCAGGCGCATCACCTGCCAGAGCCGGGCCTTCTGGCGGAGCCATTCCCCGGCCTTCCCCCGCCCGGCGAGCACGCGGCCGTTCTTCGGGATGCGCCGCGGCGGAGCGTCCGTCACGATGTCCGCCACCAGACCGGAGGATGTCAGGAACACCTCCGTCACCGGCGACGCGCTGCTGCCCGGCGTGGGCAGCCCGAAGCGGGGCGTGTAGAGGCACAGCCAGTCCTCGCGGATCTCGCTGTTCATCAGCGTGAGCGGGTGCTCGGAGCCGTCGGGCGCGATGACCCGCGCCTGCCAGGTCCACTGGTCCGTGAAGCGGTCGATGACCGCCCGTCCATCCTTCAGGATGGCGAACGCGCTCCTGGCCTTCGGCGCCATGACGATCTCCCCGTCGACCACCGTCAGCCCCTGTTCGATGCCTCCGGGCCCCCAGTAGTCGCCGTTGACGGCCGCCGCGGCTCCGTGGCGCTGCGCAATGGACCGCACCGTCTCGACGCCGGCGACCACATCACCGGAGAGACCCGTTCGAACTGACACCCCCGGCGCGGCAAGATCGACCAGCAGGATGTTGATGTTCATCGGGTCGGCGGTGACCCTGTGGACGTGGGTCACGCCCGGGCAGACGTCGCGGCGCTCCTCGGAGACCGTCTGCATCAGGGGGACGTCCGGGTAGAACGGCAGGCCGGCGGCCTGCTCTCCCTCCGCGGGATGCGCCGTCAGGGCCGCTCCGGCCACAAAGAAAGCCACCAGGAAAGACTTCGCGTCCATAGCGCCGGTACAGTTGGACCGCCGCAGGGTGGATTCCTGCCGCCGGACCGGCTCTCCGGCTGCGGAAAAAGCCCGGGCTTCTCGAGAAGCCCGGGCTGCGGAAGGGTGTCGCAGGCCCAGCGCCTTCCAGACTATGCCCGCCGCCGGAGCAGCAGTCCCGCAAAACCGCTCAGCCCTCCTGCCAGAGCCAGCAGGTTGCCCGGCTCCGGGACGACGGTGGCCTCGAAGGCGTCCACGTACGTGGCATTCCATTCGATGGCCCAGATGTGGCGGACACGGGCGAACACCGTGTTGTTGCCGCCGGGGCTGATCCCCGTTATCACGCGCTGCTGCCACTGGTTGACGGCCAGGATGGGCTCCGCCCAGACGACGCTCGCAGCGTCAGGGTTCGTGCCGCCCAGCGGATCCCAGCCGATCAGGACCTGGGTGTCCGACGGGTTGCCCGGCTGACCGTTGTGCAGATTCCAGGCGTGGCCCCATCCCGAGACAGTCACCGGCCCCGCAGGAGCGGCGAAGATCTGGTAAATGTAGGCTTTGTCCTAGGCGTTGCTCCAGTTGGCGGCTGCGCCGGCCATCCGGATGCCCTCGAACGGGCTGGCGGGTCCGAAGTAGGGCTGGGAGACGCCGTCGAACCGCTGCCCGGACGGCCCCACACGGACCCAGCCGCTGTAGTTGCCGGTCTCGAAGCCGGGGTTCACCAGAACGTTGGCCGATGCCGGCACCATCCAAAGGCCCGCGACAGCCGCGGCCAGGATGGCAAAAGCGACGCAGGCTTTGACTCTCTTCATCGTTTCTCCTTCTTGCCTCGCTGACGGTGCCCCAGCGCCTCCGCTCGCACGAAACGGCGCCTGGCGGTGGCGGCACCGGGATTGTCACCGGGTGGAGGGCAAACGGCTCCCCTCGCCCCGTCCCACATCAAGCGTAACATTCATGTGCAGGCTTCGTCAATAATCTGCAGTCGAGCTTCGTCACGATTGTGGATAAAAAGGTAATTCTGCGGGCTTTTGACCAATTGACGGCGGTCAAGGCGGAGGCGGATCCGCGGTTGCATTCTGAAGGACAGGCATGGCCCCGGGGCGGACAAAAAGGCGGCAGCCCTCCGAGGGAGCGCGATCGATCATCGGCCGTATTGCCGCGCGGTACGGAAGGAGAAGGACGTGCAGACACTGGCGTACAACCTGAACGAGAAGGCGGAGTTCGCATCGGACGGCATCGTCAGCAAGACGATCGTGGATGAGAAGTTCGCCAAAATTATCCTGTTTGGATTCGCCGCGGGACAGTCACTGTCGGAACACGCCAGCAGCATGCCGGCCGTCATCCACATCCTGTCCGGCAGAGGACGGGTGTTGCTGGGCGAGGAGTGGCACGACGCTGTCCCGGGCAGCTGGTTTTTCATGCCGCCCGGGCTGAGCCACGCGATCCAGGCCGACGAGGACACTGTGATGCTTCTGACCATGTTCCGCGGCGCGGCGGCAACGGTGTCCGGAGCCTGGTCCGCCGGCGGGAACGCCCGGGGGGCGGCGCAGGGGGTTGAAGGATTTGCTGAGAGACCTCATCCTCAGAAACCGGAGCTACCGGCGCTTCCGGCAGGACCGGCGGGTGCCGCCGGAGACGCTGCGCGAGCTGGTGGAGCTGGCGCGCTTCTCGGCGTCCGCGGCCAACCTTCAGCCGCTGAAGTTCCTGCTGGTGAGCTCGCCCGAAACCTGTTCCCGCGTGTTCCCGTCGCTGGCCTGGGCGGGCTATCTGCAGGACTGGGACGGCCCCGCGGAAGGAGAGCGGCCCGCGGCCTATATCGTGATCCTCGGGGACACCCGCATCCGGCGGCAGATTGATTGCGACCACGGTATCGCCGCCCAGTCCATCCTGCTGGGGGCGGCCGAGCGGGGACTGGGCGGATGCATGATCGGCTCGGTGGACCGGGAGCGGCTGCGCGCGGAACTGGACATCCCGGAGCATTTCGAGATCCTGCTCGTCCTGGCGCTGGGGGAACCGGCGGAGACGGTGGTTCTGGAGGACGCAGAGGCGGGAGGAGACATCCGCTACTGGCGGGATGCCTCAGGGATCCATCACGTCCCCAAGCGGCCGCTCGGGGAGCTGATCGCGGGAGAGTTCCGCTAGAGCGGCGCGGCCCCGTCCGCGCCGGGGCTTACAGCACGCTCACGTCGCTCGACTCGCCCAGCATGAACCGGTAGGCGCGGGGCTTGGTGTCGCAGCGGCGCACGCAGGAGTTGCGGCCGATGAGGCTGTCCTCCATCCGCACGCCCAGGTCCTCGATGCGGCACTCCTCCAGGATGATGGAGTGCTCGATCTCGCAGCGTGTGATGACGCAGCGGTCGCTGATGGACGTGAACGGGCCGACGTAGGCATCGGTGATGACGCAGTTCTCGCCGATGATCACCGGGCCGCGTATGGTGCTGCGTTCCACGCGCGTGCCTCTCCCGATGCTCACCCGGCCGTGAAGGACGGATCCGGAGTCCACCTCTCCCTCGATGCGGGTCTCGATGTCCTCCAGAACGATCCGGTTCGCCTCCAGCATATCCTCGCGCTTGCCGGTGTCCTTCCACCACCCCTTGATGATGTGCGCCCGCACGTTCCGGCCGGTATCCACCAGATACTGGATGGCGTCCGTGATCTCCAGCTCGCCGCGCCAGCTGGGCTTGATGGCGTTCACCGCCTCGAAGATGGTGGAGTCGAACATATACACGCCCACCAGCGCCAGATCGGACCGGGGCTCCTTCGGCTTCTCCACCAGACGGACGATTCGCTCGCCGTCCAGCTCCGCCACTCCGAACGCTCCGGGGTTCGGCACGTGCGCCAGAAGGATCTGGGAGTTGGGCTTTTCGGCGCGGAACCGCTCCACGAGGTCGGTGATGCCGTCCCGGATGAGGTTGTCGCCCAGATACATCACGAAGGTGTCGTCGCCGATGAAATCCTGCGCGATCTTCACGGCGTGGGCCAGCCCCAGCGGGGCTTCCTGCTGGATGTAGGTGATCCTGACGCCCCATCGAGAGCCGTCCCCGCAGGCCGCCCGTATCTCCCGGTGGGTGTCCCCGACGACGATCCCCACGTCGGTGATCCCCGCGTCCCTGACAGCCTCGATGGTGTAAAACAGGATGGGCTTGTTGGCCACCGGCACAAGCTGTTTTGCGCTGGTGTGCGTGATGGGGCGCAGGCGGGTGCCTTTCCCGCCGCTCAGGATCAGTGCTTTCATCGTGCGTCTGCCCCTCCGTTCCGGGAACGGAAATAGTCCGCCACACTGCGGATGATCTCATCCAGAGGCGTGGTGGGCGCGAACCCTATGGTCTGCCTCAGTTTGCCGGTGTCCGGCCGCCTCCGCTGCATGTCCTCGAACCCGGCGGAATAGGCGACGGAGTAGGGCACGTACTGCAGCGGGGAGCGCGACCCGCAAATGGTCCGGACGCGGCGCGCGAGCTCTTCGATGGACGTTTCCTCACTGCCGCCCATATTGAACACCTGCCCCACCGCGGCGGGGGTCTCCATCAGGCGGAGGATACCTTCCACGGCGTCGCCCACGAAAGTGAAGTTTCTGCGCTGCCTGCCGCTGCCGTAGATGGGGATGGGCTCGTCCCGGAGCGCTTTCTGAACGAAGTTCGGGAGCACCATCCCGTAGGTGCCGGTCTGCCGGGGCCCCACCGTGTTGAAGAACCGGACGATGACCGTCTCGATGCCGCGCTCTCTATGGTGCGCCAGGGCGCAGAACTCGTCCATCGCCTTGCTGGTGGCATACAGCCACCGGGTCACGCTGGTGGCTCCCAGGATACTGTCGTCGGTCTCGCGCAGAGCATCGGAGCAGTTCTTGCCGTAGACCTCCGAGGTCGATGCGATGAGGATCCGCTGGCCGGGCTGAGCGGCGTCCAGCACGTTCTCCGTGCCCCGGAGGTTGACGTGGATGCTGTGGAGCGGCTGCTCCAGAATGCGCCGCACCCCGACGGCTGCGGCCAGGTGGTAGACGGCGCCCGCCTCTCTCACCAGGGAGGCCACCAGCTGCGAGTCCACCACAGAGCCCTCGATCACCCGGAGGGGAGCCCCTGCGGGGATGTGTGCCAGATTCTCGCGGCTTCCCATGGAGAAGTCGTCCAGAACGGTGACCGTGTCCCCCCGCTCCAGGAGTCTGTCCACGAGATGCGAGCCGATGAAGCCCGCTCCGCCCGTAACCAGAACCTTCACCTTTGCATCTCCTCGGGGCCAAGGCACGGGACTCCTCTGCGGCGGCAGACCTCCTCCACTCTCTTGCGCAGCAGAGGCGAGGCAACCACCACGGCCCCGGCCCGTGTCTTTCTGAGAAGGCGTTCCAGCCGGGTCAGGGAGCGAACGGAAGTCCTGCTGTCCAGGGTGAGGACGCAGGAGGGCGTGCCTGCAAGCCCCCGTGCCCGTGCAATCGCCTCAGCATCTTTGCCGTCCCCGCCCGGAGGCGTCACCAGCACCCATCCTTCGGGCTCCACCAGCAGACGGGAGAGGATGAGATACAGGACCCTGGAGCCGGTCAGCAGAAGCAGGGCGGCCCCGGTATGCACTGCGACAGGAAGGGCTCCCGGTGCGGAGCCCGTCGCCGCCCCGCCGGCGACTGCGAAGAGCGCGCCGAGCGCGCAGCCGGCCGCCAGGCGGAGGAATGCGGCCCGCGTCAGATGACGCCAGGCTCCGCGGTAGGTCCCCGCCGCCGCAAGCCCCGCAGCGCTGCCTGCCAGCAGCAGGGCGACCTGCCAGCGGGCGTCGGGAGCCCCGGCCGTTTCCGTAACCTCGACCGCAAGGACCGCTGCGGCGAAGGCCATCAGCACGTCGACAAGAGCGGTCGCGGTCTGCTTCTTGTGGAGCCGGTCGGCGAACAGGATTGCTCCGCCCGGGCGGCCGCCGGACTCCGCGGAGGAATACACGTCCACCCGGGCCAGGACCCCGCCGAACATCAGAAGCCAGGCGGCCGCAAGCGATCCCACCACCACCAGCAGCAGGGGGGCCCGGAAGACCATCGCGGCCACGCCGGGCGCTCCGATGAGAAGTGAGACCCCGCAGAGCAGCAGCACGGCCTGCGGCTCTGAGAGCCCCAGGCGAACGAGCCTGTGCGATGTGTGGTCGCACCCTCCCTGAGAGATGGCCCGCCCGTGCAGCTTGCGCATCACCGTGACGAACGTAGTGTCGAAGATGGGCACCGCGAGCGCCACGCAGGGGAACAGGATGGCCCAGGCAGCGGCTGTCCCGGCGGCCGTGGATGTCTGGATGGCCAGCGCCGCCAGCGTGAGTCCAAGGAACATGCTGCCGCAGTCGCCCATGAAGACCCGGGCCGGATGGAAGTTGTACACCAGAAACGAAAGCGCGGCTCCCGCCAGACCGGCGGCGGCAGCGGCGGCGGGCCCGTTGCCGGTGAACGCAGCCCCCGCCATCAGGACCAGCGCCGCCGTCGAGGCGACTCCGGCCGCCAGCCCGTCCATGTTGTCGAGCAGGTTCAGGGCATTGGTGATGCCCACCACGAAGAGGATGGTGAGCAGCCACGTCAGCGCGTTTCCGCCCTCGATCCCGAAGTGCACGCCTCCCGCCACCAGAACGCAGGCTGCTGCTACCTGGGCCAGCAGTTTGTGCTGGGGGCGAAGGCTCCGGAGGTCGTCCGCAAAGCCCACCGCGAAGATCAGGCTTGCGGCGGCCAGCGTAACGATGAGATCCGGGGAAAGCCGGGAGGTCAGTGCCAACCCGCCCGCGAACGCGCCGAAGATGGCCGTTCCGCCCATCAGCGCCGTCGGCCTGATGCTCCACCGGTCGGCACGCGGACGTGCCACCAGCCCGGCGCGGCGCGCCAGCACGATCACGAGCGGGGTGAGCGCAAGTCTGAGAAGGAACGATGTCCCTCCCGTGATCGGCAGCGTCATCCAGACGGGATCCGGGCTCACGGGCGGCACGCCTCCATCGCGGAGCGGAAGTAAGCCACCGTGCGGTGCAATCCCTCCTCGAAGCTGACCAGAGGCTCGTAGCCCAGCAGGGACCGGGCTTTCGAGATGTCCGCGTGCGAGTGCTTCACATCTCCCGGCCTTTCCGGCTCGTAGACCGGTTCACAATCGGCGCCGATGATCTCGCAGAGCCTGCGGAACAGCTCGTTCAGGGTGAAGCGCTCCCCGCAGGCCGCGTTCATCATCTCGCCGAAGCCTTTCCCGGCCTCCAGGGCCAGGATGTTGGCGTGCACCACGTTGTCCACGTAAGTGAAGTCCCGCGACTGCTCTCCGTCGCCGTAAATGACCGGGCGCTCCCCCTTCAGCAGACGGGTGATGAACTTCGGGATGACGGCTGCATACTCGGAGTCGGGGTCCTGCCGGGGTCCGAAGACGTTGAAGTAGCGCAGGCAGATGGTGGGCAGTCCGTAGAGGCGGTAGAAAGCCTGACAGTAGAACTCGCCGGTGAGTTTGCCTATGGCATAGGGGCTGATGGGGTCCGGGGGAAGGGTCTCGACCTTCGGCAGCTCCGGCCCGGGGCCGTAAGCCGCGGAGGAAGAGGCGTAGACGAACCTCTTCACCCCTTCGTCCCGCGATGCGACGAGCGTGTTCAGTGTCCCGTCGATGTTCGCCTTGTTGCTGCCGACGGGATCCTGCACCGAGCGGAAAACGGAGGGGATGGCGGCTTCGTGCAGGACGGCGTCCACACCCCGGACCGCCAGCCGGGCCTGATCCAGGTCCGCCAGGTCCACCTGAAGGAACTCGATCCGGTCCCTCACCGGGTCGAGATTGCTCAGGCTTCCGGTGCTGAGGTCGTCCGCCACCCTGACCTCGTAGCCCCTGCGGAGCAATCCCTCTACGAGATGAGAGCCGATGAAGCCCGCCCCCCCCGTCACCAGAACGCGCATTCAGGACACCGGCCTTTCCGCCGATCGATTTGAATCAGTATTCCCGCATATTATTGGCATTCACAGTATCCTTTTTCCTGCAACAGCGACCGGTAAAGTCCAGCCGTGTCGGCTGCCAGCCGCTCGATGGAGAACCGCGGGTAAACGTGGCGGCGTCCGGCCAGTCCCATCTGCTTCGCGCGCTCCGGGGAGCGAAGAAGCTCCAGCAGCGCTGCCGCGAGAGCCTCCGGGTCCGACGGCGGCACCACGAAGCCGCTCTCGCCGTCCCGGATGACCTCGCGCGTCTCGCCCACGTCCGTGGCCACGGTCGGGGTGGCGGCCGCAAGCGACTCGATGAGTGCCACCGGCATGCCTTCATTGTCGGACGAAAGAGCTGTCGCGTCGCAGTCGGCGTAGATGCGCGGCAGGTCATCCCGGAAACCCAGGAAGATGACCCGTCCTTTCAAACCCAGCTGCTCCGTCAGCGCTTCCAGCCCCCTTCGCTCCGGGCCGTCGCCGACGATAAGGAACCGGGCCGCGGGAAGACTCCCGCAGACCAGCTTTGCCGCCCGGAGGAAGACAGCGTGGTTTTTGATGGGCACCAGACGCGCCACGATGGCGGCAAGCGGGGCGTCCTGCGGGATCGCGAGCTCTTTCCTGAGTTCTCCGGAGTGTTTTTCCGCCGCCAGGAAAGCCGACAGATCGAGTCCCAGCGGAACCTGAACGAACTGCTCCGGGCGCCCGACGCCCAGCGCCGTGATCTCCCGCTGCTGGCGTTCCCCCAGCACGATGATGCGCGTAGAGATGCGCGCCAGACGCTTCTCCAGCTCCACGAAGAACCGCGTCTTCGCCGGAGAGAAATGCCCCGAAAAGACGTGCCCGTGGAAGGTGTGCACGCGAACCGGTACCCGTGCCAGCCAGGCCGCCACGCGCCCCACCGCCCCGGCCTTTGACATGTGCGTGCAGACCACGTCGGGTCTGAGACGCCGGAAGCGGCTGTACAGAGTGAGGAGCACCGCGGGGTCGCGCAGGGGGGACAGCTCCCGCCCGAGGGCCGGGATGATGACCGGCTCAACGCCGTTGGCGGCCGCCAGCGGCAGCATGTTTCCCTCCCCCGGTGACTCCCGGCCGGCCACGAGCTCCGTCAGGAAACCCATGTCGCGGTGATACCGTGTCAGAAGGATGGTGTGCCGCGACGGCCCCCCGATGTTCAGCCGGGTGATGACGCGCTCGATCCGGATCGGACGGGAAGGCGAAACAGCACTCACTCCGTTCGCAGCTCCGAGATGACCATGTTGATCGCCACCCCGATGGTGACGCCCAACAGAAAAGAGAGCGCCAGCGTCAAGCCCAGGCGGGGCCAGCTGGGCTTCTCGGGCGCCACGGCCCGGTCCATGATCTGATAGGACCGGCTTTCCGACTGCTCGTCAATCTGCGCCAGCTCGTGCTGCTGCGAGAGAAGCTGGTACAGTTTGGCTTTGTTCTCGATCTCGCGCTGAAGCCGTGCCTGCCTCAGGGCGACGGCCGGCACGTCTTTCATCTCGCTTCTCAGCCGGTCTAGCGCGCTCTGCATCTCCCGGCGGCTTGCTTCCAGGGCCTCTTTTCTTGCTTTGAGACGCGCAAGCTCGGCGGGATCGCCGGCATTCTTGAGATCGCTCTCCACCGAGGAGAGTTCCGCGGTCGTCTCCTGGATCTGCTGCTGGAGCGAGACCGCCTGCTGCACTGCCGCCCGCGTCTGTTCGCTCAGGTTGATGACCTCGGCCCGGCTGCTCAGGTCTTTCAGCTGTTCCTCCAGCCCGGCCAGTTCATCCTGAAGCGAACGGATTTTGGAGGCGATGAAGCTGCTCTTGCGTCTGCTTTCCTGACGGACGCGCGAAAGAAACCGGTCCACATAAGCGTTCGCCAGCTCGGCCGCAAGCTCCGGCGAACGTGACGATGCCCTCACTGTAATGAGGCCTTTACGCTGGTCCTCCGCCACCCGGACGCGCTTGCGCAGTTTCTTCATCGCCTCCTGGACCGTGATGCGCTTTTTGCCGGAAAATCCGGGCCGGGATGTCAGGCCGAGGGCGAGGACGAGCCGCCGGGTGAAATCGTCACTCTGGAGTACGGCGAGGGCGTAATCCTTCGGAGAGCTATCCTGAGCTCGCAGGGCAAGCGAGCCGAGGTCACCCGGCAGCTTCAGGGATGGCGCCTCCTGAAGGACAAAAATACTGGAGCGCGCCTCGAAGATGGGCGGCATAAGGACGGAAACCGCTCCGCCTGCAGCCATGCATACGGCAATGCATACAGCAAGGACGGCGGCCCACCGGCGCGCCTCTGAAGGGGGTGTGTCCAACGGAGCGGATTTGGGGACATCCAGTGACATCGTGTCTATGGAAGAGCGGCCTGGCGCGGGCGGGACACGTCCGTTATCCCCACCCTTCCCGGCCTCCGGAGCATTTTAAGCGAGGGGCTTTCAGGTGTCAAGGGAATGGCGTCGCCCGGCCCTGTGCCAGCCGCAGGCGGGGCGGCCGGCGACCCCGGCGTGCGTGAGGGCCGCGAATCTCCCGTCGCCGTGCGGCCGGGCGAGCACCGAACGCGGCCGGGTTTTTGCTCTATCAGGCGTGGATGATAGCGATCCACGCGCGCTGGATTTTTGCCGGTTGACGCGCCGTCCCCCGTGTGCTAATATAACTTGGCTTCAGGAGCACTGGCCGGGGTCTGGTTTTCTTGACCGGCTTTGGTACCTCTGTTTGCCACGGTTGCCCGGGCGATGGTTCCCTGCCCCCGTGTCCCTGCCGGGCGCCAGTCAAAAACAGGCAAATGAAAGAGCGCTACGCAAAGGGACTGTTCTGGGCGGCGATCTCCGCTGGGGTGTCGCAGGGGGCGATTTATCTGACCGGAGTCATCGTCGCCCGCATCCTTGGCCGGGAAGTCTACGGCCAGCTGGCCGCGGTTCAGAATGTCGTGGTCGCCTGCGCGGCGGTCTCGACTGCGGGGATGGGACTCACCGCGACCAGATACGTGGCCGAGTACCGCCGCGTGGACCCGGAGAAGGCCGGCAGGATTCTGGGGCTGTGTTTCGCCGTGACCGCTGCGGTGGGCTGCGTAGTGACGGCGGTGCTGTTCGGGGCTGCGGGGTTCATTGCGCAGCAGATGTTCCGGGCGCCGGATCTGGCCCCGGCCTTCAGGGCGGCCTCCTTCTACGTGCTGTTTTTCGCAATGAACGCCTATCAGGCGGGCGCCCTCACAGGGCTGGAGGCGTTCAGGGGGATGGCTCTGACGGCTCTGCTCCAGAGCGCGCTGTCTCCCGCCGTCGCTTTTGCGCTCACAGGGCGGTTCGGTCTGGTGGGGGGAGCCGGCGCGCTGTCCGTGACGGCCGCTTTCTCGTGGGCGGTCTGGCAGCTGTTGATGGTCAGGAAATGCCGGGAGTTTTCCATCGTCAGGCAGATGTCCGGCGTGCGGGAGGAAGCTGGCGTCCTGAGCGGTTTCGCCCTGCCGGCTGTGATGGCGGGGGTGCTGGTAAACGGTGTGCTCTGGGCCAGCAGCGTCATCCTGAGCCGCCAGCCTGGCGGCTTCGGGGAGATGGCGGTCTACAATGCCGCAAACATGTTGAGGAACTTCCTCCTGTTCGTCCCCGTGATCGGTTCCAAGGTTGCCACTCCGATCCTGTGCAATATCGGAGGCGAGGGGGACGCGCAGGCCTTTCGCCGGGTGTGGAGGGGCAATATCATTGTCTGCGCGGTCCCGGCGCTGGCTCTGGCGGCTTTGCTGGGGGTGGCCTCGCCGTTGTTCCTCAGCACCTTCGGCAAAGGGTTTTCAGAAGGGGTAACGGCCAGCAGGATCCTGCTGGTGTCGGGTGTGCTCGAAGTGCTGAGTGTCGGCTTCTACCAGGTCATCCCGTCGAGCGGCAAGATGTGGTGGCAGTTCTGGGCGGCGCTGGTGTGGGCCGGAATCTGGCTCGGTCTTGCTGTGGCTCTGATTCCGGCCTTCGGTGCGGCCGGCCTTGCGGCGTCCTCGCTGGGGGCGTGGGGAATAGCGTTGCTGATCTATATCGCGATGGCGCGGCGGCTTCTGGCCGCGCGGGAGATGGAAGCGGAACCGGAACAATGCCCCGTTTCAGTGTCGTGACGCCCGTTTACAACCGCGAGAGGCTGGTGAAGCGGGCGATTGAAAGCGTTTTGCTACAGTCTTTTCCCGATTTCGAGATCGTCGTCGTGGACGACGGCTCCACCGACCGCACCGCGGAAGCCGTCCTCGCGTTCGGAGATTCCCGCATCCGGCTTCTCCGCCACGAGACCAACAGAGGCGTATGCCCGGCCCGCAACACGGGCGTCCTGGCGGCTGAAGGTGAGTGGGTGGTCTTCCTCGACAGCGACGATGAACTGCTCCCCGGCGCGCTCGAGACGATCGACGGGCGCATACGGCAAGCATCGGAGGAGATCGCCCGGCTGTTTCTGATGTGCCGGCTGGATCGCGGGGGGACATCGCCCTGCGTCCCTCTCACCGAGGGGCTGCAGGACTACGAGGGGTTTGTCCGGTGGTGCTTCAGTGTGCGCGGTCCGATGGATCCGCTTGATGTCACCAGGAGGCGGACCTACGAAGTTGTCCGCTTTCCCGAATCGCGGGCGACGGAGGCTCTCTATCATCTGGACTTTGCCCGGACCTTCCTGACGATGACCTGCCCGGACGTCGTCGCTGTCAGGCACAGTGACGCAGAGACCCGCCACGCCGCACCGTCCGTTCCGGACCTGCTTTTGGACGCGTCAGACAACGCGCTCGCGCTGGAGACGATTCTCGAGCGGCACGGAGAATCGATCAGGAGCGTGTGTCCCGGATATTACTTCCATTTGCGCGCCAAGGCGGGAATCTACTGCCTGATGGCCGGATGGCGCGGGCGGGGTGTCCGCCACCTCGCCGTCTGCCTTCGGGCTGGAAGCCTTCCGGCGGAGGCCTGGGTGGGGGGCATCATCGGTCTGTGCAGCCCGGCGTGGCTGGCAGGGGCTCTGCGGTCACGAAGGATAAGAATGCTGGGCTCCCGAAGGAAGCGGAGAGCCGACGCCCGGGGCGACGCGGCTGCGTGAGGGTAGACCGCCCGGAAAATGACCTGCCCGGTGAAACAGGCTGGAGGGAGGCGTCGATGACCAGGCAATCTGAAGTTCTCTCATTGAGCGGCTTCGTCCTCCGGGAAGCCTGGCGTGATGCCGCGAAGACGGTTCTGCTCTACGCGGTTACGAAGAACCCTCTTATCGGGCGGCCTCTTCTCAGAGCGGCGAGGTCGGGGCGGTTGCCTGAGCGTGTCTTCTCGAAGCTTCCCGCTGCGGGGGTTTTCACGGTCAGTGTCGGAGACGGCGCGAGCTTCCGCTACGCAGCGACCAGAGACGACGGGATCGGGCGTTATCTTTACTGGAGAGGTCTTGACTGGAGAGGTCTTGCGGCCTGGGAGAGCGCGACCACGAGAATGTTCTTTGCGGCCGCGCGCAGGGCCAGGATCGTGGTGGATGTCGGCGCCAACACCGGGATTTACACTCTTCTGGCCTGCGCGGCGAGTCCGCACTGCCGGGTCGTGGCCTTCGAGCCCGTGCCCCGGGTGTTCCGCCGTCTGGAAGAAAACATTGCCCTGAACGGCTGGCAGGGACGTTGCGAAGCGCGATGCGAGGCGATCGCGGACAGGGACGGAGTCGTGCCGTTTCACATCCCTCAGGTGCGTCTGCCCCGCTCTGCCAGCCTCCACCCGGACGGTTTTCGTGGCTGGCGGGGCGTGCTGGTCGAGGTGCCCGTGAGGCGCCTGGACGATGCCCTGCCATCTCACAGGAGCGTGGACCTGGTCAAGATCGACGTCGAAGGATTCGAGGACTCCGTGCTGCGCGGAATGACCGGCATTCTCTCGCAGTCGGCTCCGGACCTGATCGTGGAATGCCTGCCCGATGGTCCGCTGGCGGAGATCGAAGCCACTGTGAGGCGCTTTTCGTACCGGTTGTATCAGGTCACGCGCTCCGGTCCCGTTCCCAGAGAGCGGCTTGTCGCCTCGGACGACCCTCACGAATGGAACTATCTGTTTTCGGTCAAGTCCCACACCGAAGTGGAAGCCCTCTGGTCTGACCGTGAGCCTGATGAAACACCGGAACACGCCGGAGCCGCTCCGGCGCCGCATTCATAAAGGGATCATCTTCGCCTGGTTTCTGGACATCTGCAGCGCGAACCTGACGTTCGGCTTATCGTATTTCCACTGGGTCGTCTCTCTCTTTCCTCTCAGTCTTTTGCTGCCGGATGTTGCGCGCCGCACTGCGGGTTTGCTCACCCCGCTCTCGATTGGATCGATTGTTCTGGTCGTATCGATTATTGCCAGTGGATTCTCGCGGGCCGAAATGTCGGCAGCCCTGCTCCCGGCGGCAAAACTCCTGATCATTCTTCTTTACGTTGCCCCGGCTTTCCAGAACCGTCCCGATTACTGGAGGCTCGCGCTCCTTGCTTTCTCCACCGCCACGCTGGTCAACCTGGCGCTCCTCGTCGCAGGCTTTCTGGGATTCAGGGGAGTCTCGGAGATGATGGCGATTGGCCGATGGGGAACGGTGCTCAGTTGGCCCGGCTCTCTGTGGCGGCTGGCGGTGGCGCCACTCCTGCTCAGCGCATACGGAGTGGGCACCGGCGAAAGGCTGAGGTTGGCGGACCTGCTGCTGTTGACCGCTTCGGTCGTGGTCGTTCTGCTGGACGGGAGCCGGACGGGAGCGCTGGTGGTGTTGTTGGGCGGACTGTATGTCCTCACTGTGGCGGCGTCGAAGGGATACAGGGAGTTCCGCAGGGGGGCGCTCAGGCTTGCAGCATTCGGCGCAGCTTCTGTGACGGCGCTCCTCGGTGTTTTCGGCGCAGTTGGCGCCGAAGACACAAACGCCTTCGAAAGGATCGCCGGTGTCTTCGAGATGGTTGGCGCGGGCGGGCTGGCCGCGGCCGGAGAGGGTGAGGTCAGGCACTGGATGATCTGGAAAGCCTGGGATCAGGTGCAAGACAGTCCTCTATTCGGGACAGGTCTGAAGTCGGTAACGGTGGAGACGGTGGCAGGGCCGATGCCCGTGCACAACATCTACCTGCAACTGTGGGCGGATGTGGGCCTGGCCGGGGTTGCCGGATATCTGCTCGTGGTGCTGGGTTGGATCGTTCTGGCGCCCGGCGTCCTGAAGTGGGTGGAGAGGGAGGTGCCGGATAGCCGCGTCAGAGCGGTCTATCATACAGGGGTGTTCCTGCTCATCGTCTGGGCTTTCGCGGGTCTTTTCCATCCTCTGAGCACCGAGCTGACGGAGTGGCTCCTGTTCCTGACCGGATACGGTATCCTGTGCGATGCCGTCAGGGGCAGGATCCTGGCCAGGGAAAGGGTTTCTGTGCGTTGCGGATCCTCCACCTGATAAACACCCTGGAGTACGGGGGAGCAGAGTTCCTTGTCACGTGGCTGATCAGGGAGAGCGTCAGGCGGGGCGAGGATGCCGCGGTCGCGGTGCTGAGAAGGTGCGGGTCGGATCTTGAGCGCGAGATGGAGCGGGCCGGGCGGCTGCGGAGCCTCGACGCCGGCGGGTCATACTCTCCTCGGTGCGCCATTGCGCTGCGGAAGCTTATCCTGCAGTCGAACTGGGATGTCATTCACGTTCACCTCTTCCCCTCCCAACTCTGGGCATCTGTTGTGGGCCCGGCAAGGCGCAGGAGCGTTCCGGTGGTCACGACCGAGCACAACACATGGAACCGGCGCAGACGGCCGGTGCTGCGTCCCCTGGACCGCTGGATGTACCGCCGCTTCGCGGCAGTCGCCTGTATCAGCGTTGCTACCGCAGAGTCGCTGCGTGCCTGGGTTCCCGAGATAGAGCGGCGGATCACGGTGATTCCGAACGGGGTCGATCTGGAGGCCATCGTGGATGCGGTCCCGGTGGACCGAAGAGATCTTGTTCCGGGCTGCCGGGGCGCGGTTGTGCTGTGCGTCGGGCGCTTTGTGGCTCAGAAAGACTACGCTACCGTTCTCAGGGCGATGACCGGAGTGCCTGAGGCGCATCTTCTCCTGGTGGGCGACGGTCCAGACCGTCCGGCGATGCAGGCTCTGGCGGAGCGGCTGGGACTGCAAGGACGAGCCCACTTCGCGGGGCGGCGGCGGGACGTCCCGGGTATCCTGAAGGCTGCGGATGTGTTCGTCCAGTCTTCGAATTGGGAGGGTTTCGGGATTGCTGCTCTCGAGGCGATGGCGGCTGGAGTGCCTGTCGTGGCCAGCCGCGTTCCGGGCCTCGCGCAACTGGTGGAGGGAGCCGGCCTTACCTTCGAGCCGGGCGACGATGCCGGGCTGGCCGCGTGCATAAACCTTCTGCTCAGCGACGTTGCGCAAAGGAAGGAACTGGCCCGCAAAGGTGTGGAGCGGGCGGCCGAATACAGCATAGGAAGGACTGCAGAGCGGTATTTAGCGCTGTATAAGTCTGTGCTTGGACGCACAGCCCCTTCTCTCGCTGGCTAAAAAGCCGGGAGCGGAAAGCGCTTTTCCCTGCACAGGGCCGCCCCCCGGCTGGCGGAACTGCTCCGGGAGGCGGCGAACTGCGGCAAGAGAAAGGCCCCACCCTCGGAGCGAGGCGGGGCCTGAAATCCCTCGCGGGGGAGTAACGGCTCAGGAGCTGCGGCGGCGCCGGATCAGCAGGCTGCCCAGCCCCGCGGCCAGCACGGTCATCGTCGCCGGCTCAGGGATGATGACCTGCGAGAACGACTGGCCGATGTAGCTGATCTTGGCCGTGCCCTTCGGGCCGCCAAGCAGGGAGATGTCCTTCACCACCCTGATCTTCTCATAGCCGTTCACGGGGTCCTGCAGCAACAGGTGGTCCGTCAGTTTGGTCCCCACCGGCGTGGCATAGACAAAGCCCTGTCCCACGTTCTGGATTCCCACAAAGGCCGACTCCACGATCTGGGTCTGCCCCCCGTCAATGTAGGAGCCGTTGAAGGTCAGGCCGATGTCCACGATCCTCTTCAGCGGGTCCAGCACTTCCACATCGAACTTGATGTTGACATTCAGGACGGCGCCGGTGTTGGCGAACATCAGCCCGGTGAACTCGAGGCCCGGGTCTGGACCGAACATGTACCCATTCACCTCGATGGCGGCCGGGTCGAAGTAATAGTCGCCCGAACCGAAGGCCACGAGCCGGAAGTTGCTGAACTTCTTGTCGTCAACGACGATGGAACCGTTGGAGTTTATCAGAGCGGACAGGCTGACCGCGTGTGCCGACGCGGCCAAGATGGCCACGCCCACCACCGCGGCGATCGCCGCTCTGGACAAGGTCCTCCACAGTCCCAGGTACCTGGAAGTTTTCATAAGCATTCAGTCTCCTTACCGCTATCGACGAAGCAGACGTCTCACTCCGCCAGAGCTATTGTAACACAGCATCCCCCCTCTTGGGATACAGGGGATACCAGTTTTCCGGGAAATTTTTTCTACGGAGCCGGGAGGCCGGCTTCCTGTCACTGCGACCGGGCTGCAATACCGTGCCATTCCTGCCGGGCGGCCCGTCCCCTTTTGTCCCTGGAGGACGGGGCGAAGGCCGGATACGTCCCTTTCGCCCTTCAGGAGTGAGTATACCCATGCCTCCAGGGCATCGCTGCGTGCTGTGCTGCACGGGATTCTTTCCCGTCAAAGCTCGATTCTTGCCCGGGCGCGCGAGGCCGCATTGTGTCCCGGACACCCCGCCCCGTCCGTCCTGAGTTTGTAGATCGGTCTTGCCGGCGCGTCGATCAGGAAGAGCTGGCCTGTTTTGTGCTAAGTAGTTGATGAGATCCCCGCATCCCCCGCAGGATTTGCGGGGCGGGGGAAGGAACGCTTCATTGCGGAGGCTCGCCCCGCGGCCCAGGCCAGGGAGGACGGATCACAGATGACATCGAGAGAGCGGATTCTCACGACCCTGAAAGGCGGACGGCCGGACCGCATCGGCCGCACGGAAAGCCCCTGGGCGGAGACCTGGAAGGCGTGGCGTGAGCAGGGGCTGCCTGAAGATGCGGACCCCGTCGAATACTTCGGGTGGGACATGGCGGGGCTGCCCTGGCCGGACCTGACCCTGCGGCTGCCGTCCGAGATCATCGAGGAGACGGAGACCTACATCCATCACCGGGATGGGAACGGCGTGGAGCGCAAGGACTGGAAGAGCGAGTCCGGGCACACCCCCCACTGGCTCTCGCACACCCTGAACAACGGCGAGGACTGGAAGCGCTACCGCGAGCGGCTGACGCCCGAGTCTGACCGTCTGCCCGCGGATATGAAACAGCGGTGGGAACAGGCAAGGAGCCGGGGACCGTTCACCCACTGGTCGTCGACGGAGGCATACGAGTGCGTGTGGCCGGTGTTCGGGCAGGTGAATATCTTCACCATGATGATGGAGGAACCGGACGTGGTGAAAGACATCTTCATGACTTACACCGACCTCATCATCGCGCTGGCGGAGGAGGCGCTCGGGCAGGGGACCGATTTCGATGGCGCCTTCGTGTACGGGGATGTGGGGTATCGGAACGGCACCCTGTTCTCGCCCGAGTGCTATGACGAACTGCTGTTCCCGGCGCACCGGAAGATGTGCGACTTCTTCCGCAGCCACGGAAAGCCCGTCATCCTGCACTCGTGCGGGCAGATCAAAAGCCTGATCCCCCGCTTCATAGAGGCCGGGTTTTCCGCCATCCAGCCGCTGGAAGCCAAGTGCCAGCAGGACGTCCGCGAGCTGCGTCAGATCCACGGGAAGCGCATCGTCTTCTTCGGCAACATCGACGTGCGCAAGCTGTCCGGCACCAGGGAGGATGTCCGGGAAGAGGTTCTGGGTAAGCTGGAGGCCGTGGCCACGGACGGCGGCTATATCTTCCACTCGGACCACTCCATCCCGCCCACCGTCCCGCTGGAGAACTACCTGTACGCGCTGGAGCTGCTGGACGACTTCAACGCCCGCCATTACGGCGCTCAGGCATAGCAGGGCTCAGCGGGGTCTGAGGATGGCGGCCCCGTCCGCCGGCAGGGTGGTGAAAAGCGCCCCGGAGAGATCCTCCGGCACGGCGATGTCCGGCCTGTTCCGCGGAAGCCAGTCCCGGTAGTAGCGCGCGGCCGTCTCCTCCAGCAGGGCGCAAACCCCGTCTTCCCACGCAATTGCGACGACGCATCCGCCGAATCCCGCGCCCGTCCACCGCGCGCCCAGCGCTCCCGCCCGGCGGGCGATGTCCGCGAGCGCGTCCAGTTCGGGGCAGGTGACTTCGTAGAGGTCCCGTCCGGAGGCGTGCGAGGCGTCCATCAGGCGTCCCAGCCCCGCGGCATCGCCCGCGCGCATGGCCCGGGCCGCCCCGGTGACGCGGCGCGCCTCTTCCACGACGTGCAGCGCCCGCGCAAGCGGCCGGAATCCGCCCTGCGGTTCCGGCAGATGGCTTCCGTCCCGCTGCACCAGGTATCGCTCCCGAACCTCCGTTTCGCTGATTCCCAGCCCGGCGGCCAGGCCGGCCAGCGAATACGGATCGTCCCGGATGCTGGAGCGCAGCACGGCTGCGGGGTCCGGATAGTCCCGGCAGAGGTCGGCCAGCAGCCGGAACGAGGTCCCTTGCGCCCTGTTCACCAGCGCGACGGCCAGCCGGCATTCGGCGGCGCGCGTGTTGAAGCTCTGGCGCATCCCGGCCGACTTTTCCGCCTTCACCAGCGTGTCCGCCACGATCACCCTTATGCCTGCCGGGAGCGGCACCGGCTCGGCGATGAGGGGATGGAAGTCGATCTTCAGCGCGCATCCCCGGCGTCCCAGAAGGCAGATGGCCTGGTCCATGCCGCCCCCCTGCGTTCCCACGTAGTGTTCGCCGGCGGCCATCAGCTCCGCCATCTCGGCGGGAGGGATGCCAAGGCCGTTCGCGCGATCGCAGGCCAGCGCCATGGCCACCACCAGCGCCGAAGAGGACGACAGCCCTCCGCCCGCCGGAAGGTCGCCGCCGACCACCGCCCGGAAACCTCTCAGGGACCTCTGTCCGCTGCGGGCGAGCAGGGCCTGCACGGCGGCGCGGGCGTAGTTTCCCCAGTCGCCCGCAGGGCCGGGCGGGATGGGGTCCTCAGCGGTGAAGGCGCGCGGCGGGTATGCCCCGCCTGCGCTGGACAGGCGAACCTCCGGCGTCTCCAGCGGCCGGAACAGCACGGCGATCTCCCGCTCCAGCGCAAGCGGCATGACGGGAAGGCCGTTGTAGTCCGTGTGCTCTCCGATCAGGTTCACCCGTCCCGGAGCGCGCAGGGCGAGCCAGCCGGAGCCGCCGTCCCGGGCGGCCTCGTCCGCAAGGGCCCGCCACATCCGCTCTTTCGCCGCGCTGACTGCGCACCATTCGTGCGTGACGCGCTCCAGCAGGGTCTCCAGTTCCGGGCTCACGTGGCCTCCCTGAGGATCCTGTCCGTCCGGTCCAGCAGCTCCGGCGTGCCGATGTCCAGCCAGTCGTCCGCGGGAACGGGATACGCCCGCACAATGCGGCCTTCCTCCAGCAGCCGGGCCACCCCGGCCGTCAGCTCGATTTCGCCTCTCGGGCCCGGTTCCACCGCTTCCAGCGCGTCGAAGACGGCTCCGGTGAAAACGAAAGCGCCCGCCTGGTTGTACCGGGTGGAGGACGTCCCCGGCGGGGGCTTTTCGACGATGCGCTGGACGCGCCGGCCGGGACCGAAGTACACGGCCGCTCCTGGCGCCGGGTCGTCCATATAGTTGGCCGCCAGCAGAGCGTCCGGACGCGCCGCCGCGAAATCCTCCAGCATGGTGCGGTAATGACCGGGGGGGTGCAGAAGGATGTCGCCGAAACACAGGAAGAACGGCTCCTCCCCGCAGTATGCGCGCGCGGTCAGAAGCGCGCCGCCCGTGCCGTTCAGCCGCTCCTGCTCCCGGTAGCAGATCCGCAGCCCCGTCGCGGAACCGTCGCCGCAGAAGCGGCGCACCATCTCGCCCAGGTAGCCGATGACCAGGCACACCTCCCGGATACCCGCCTGCCTCAGGCCCTCCAGGATCCAGTGAAGCAGCGGTCTGCCTCCGGCCTCCACAAGGGGCTTTGGGCGGTCGCGGGTCAGTTCTCCCAGACGGGTGCCCCTTCCCGCCGCCAGAACCACGGCGCGCTGCGGCTCGCTCACGGCACCTTCCTGAGGTTGATGCAGCGGACGATGTGGAACGTGCGCACCTTTACGCCCTGCCGGTAGACCGGCACCGTCCGGATCTCTTCGGCGGACTCGAACGCCTCCAGAGTCTCCGGTCTGATGCCCCAGTCATCCTCCCAGACCAGCACGGCGTCCCGGCCCAGGAGCTCTTCCGGGCGCGTCCAGAAGTCGAACTGGTCCTTGCGCGTGTTCAGGGACACCGTCCGGAACGGCTCCCGCAGGTTCCAGGCGAGCTGCGCGGCGAACTGATAGCGGTCGGCGCACAGGAAGGCGCGCTGCGTGCCTCCCAGCCGTTCGAGCTCTTCCCGGACGAGCGGGGTCACGCGGTCCCAGCCGTAGAGATGGTTCGTATTGTCGTCGCCCGGGGGCAGGGGGAGGATGCGGTAGAATGGCTGAATGTGCAGCAGGGCCGTGAAGAGGACCGCGACCGCGAACACCGCATTCACCCAGGCCCGGGATGCTTTTCTTCCGGCCGCTCCGCCCCACAGACCGCAGCAGGCGATGAGCAGGGTCAGATATCCGGGTGCGGGCCAGTGCGGCAGGATGCGGGTCAGGAGGCTGGCTCCCCAGAACACCGCAAGAGCCGGGACGGCTCCCCAGAACAGCAGCCGGTAGCGGTGAGCGGAGGCGCGCAGGCGCGTCAGCGTGACCAGAGCGGCGGCAAGCGATACGAACACCAGCGGGGAGAGCGCAAGAACCTGAGCCCCGGTCAGTTCCGCCAGCCATTTCAGCTGAAGCCCCGCCGCCTGGTGCCGTCCGGCAGCGTTGAACGCGAAGCTGGCCCAGCCGTTCTGCGCGTTCCACAGCACCACCGGGGAAAAGACCGCGAGCGCGATGAGCGCGCCGAGCCAGGGTTCGCGCCTCCCCAGCTCTCGCCGGCCGGTGGAGAAGGACGCCAGAAACAGCAGGATGGACGGCACGAGCAGCACGGCGGTGAACTTGGAGCAAAGAGCGAGTCCCAGCGTGACGCCAGCCGCATACCAGCGGCTCCGGCGGCCTTCCAGCACCGCGTCCGCCACGAGCCAGAGCGTCAGCAGCCAGAACAGGCCCATCGGCGCGTCGCTGGCCACCAGGAATCCGCCCAGCGCGTAGACCGGGATCAGGGTGAACAGGGCTGCGCAGCGCAGCCCCGCGCTTTCGTTGAAGAACCGCCGGGCAAGCAGGAACATCATCCACGCGTTGGCGGCTCCCAGGAGGATGGTGGGCAGCCTGACCGCCAGGGTGCTGTCGCCGAGGATCGCCGTCGACAGGGCCACCAGCCACGCGACCATCCCCGGATGGTCGTAGTAGCAGGGCGCCAGGCGCTGCGCCCAGAGCCAGTAGAACGCCTCGTCGTCACCCAGGGGGAGACGGTCCGCCATGGCCAGCCGCAGCAGGGCGGCCAGCGCAATGAGCACGATTGCGGCTGTCTTCGGGCGAAGACGGACCAGTCGGGAAACGCCTGCCTTTCCGGTATCTTCTCCGGACCGGTGGCCGGAGCATTGTTCCAGCAGAGGATACTACCCCCTCCGGGAAGGCGCAAGAGGCCTGGCGTGTTTGCCGGGCTTCGGCTGCGGCGGTTATCATCCTGTTTGCGTCCGCGACGCGACTTGTTGACTGGAGGAACAGGCGAGACTTGGCTCACAGAGTGACTCTCATCCGGGGCGACGGCACCGGCCCGGAACTGGTGGAGGCGGCACGGCGGGTGATCGATGCCACCGGTGCGGACATCGAATGGGACGTGAAGGACGCGGGCGTGGACATCATGGAGGAGAAGGGCACGCCGCTTCCCGACGACGTCCTGGAGAGCATACGCCGGAACAGGGTTGCGCTCAAGGGGCCCATCACAACCCCCATCGGTACCGGTTTCAGGAGCGTGAACGTCGCACTCAGGCAGGAGTTGAACCTGTATGCGTGCCTGCGGCCGTGCAAGTATTACCCCGGCATCCGTTCCCACTACAGGGATGTGGACCTGGTGATCGTCCGGGAGAACACGGAGGACCTGTACGCGGGGGTGGAATGGGCGCGCGGGAGTCACGAGGCGAACACCATCATCGGGATGTCAGGCGGAAAGATCCGGCCGGGGTCGGCCATCTCCGTCAAGCCCATCAGCTACGAGGGCAGCGCCCGCATCGTGCGGTTTGCGTTCGATTACGCCGTCCGCGGCGGGCGGCGCAAGGTGACCGCCGTGTGCAAGGCCAACATCATGAAGTTCACGGACGGCCTGTTCTTCGAGGCTGCGCGGGACGTGGCCAGAGAGTACGAAGGCCGCATCGAATACGAAGAGCGGCTGGTGGACAACATGTGCATGCAGCTGGTGCAGAAGCCGGAGCTGTATGACGTGCTCGTGATGCCCAATCTTTATGGCGACATCCTGTCCGACCTTGCCGCGGGGCTGGTGGGGGGACTGGGGGTCGCGCCCGGGGCGAACATCGGCGATGACGCGGCGGTCTTCGAGCCCACCCACGGCAGCGCCCCGAGATACAAAGGCCTGAACAAGGTCAACCCGACCGCGCTCATCCTGTCCGGAATGCTGATGCTGCGCCATATCGGGGAGACGGAGGCGGCGGACCGGCTGGAGAAAGCCGTGGCCGCCGTGATCGCCGAGGGCAGGTCCGTGACCTACGACATGAAGCCGGACCGCGACGACCCGACCGCCGTGGGGACCTCCGAGATGGCGGACGCCATCATCGCCGCCCTGAAGGGCTGAGAGAACGGCGGCCCGCAGCCGCCCCGGCGGGTCTGCCGGCAATGCCCGTCTGCGAACGGTTGGCAGGCAGCGGGCGATGCGCCGTCCGTTTGGCGAGCGTCCGAGTTTCGGGTATAAAGTCGCAAGCCCGCCGCAGGCGCCTTCCGGCACGCCGCAGGGATATCGACTGTTTCCGATCGAGGTGCAGCAGAAACAATGAAAGGTGTCATCATCGCGGGAGGTCCCGGGACCCGGCTGCGTCCGCTGACCTACCTGCGTCCGAAGCCCATCGTTCCGGTCGTCAACAAGCCGTTCCTGGAGTATCAGGTCGAGCTGCTCAAGAGGCACGGGATCCGGGAGATCATCTTCTGCACCAACTACATGGCCGAGATGATCCAGGCTCACTTCGGGGACGGAAGCGGCTTCGGCGTGAAGATGCGCTACGCCCTGGAGGAGGTCCCTCTGGGAACGGCCGGGGCGGTGAAGAACGCCGAGCAGTACTTCGACGGGGACACCCTGCTGATCTTCAACGGCGACGTCCTCACGGACTTCGACATCTCCGCCATCGTGCGCTTCCACGAGGAGCGCGGCGCGCGCATCACGCTCACGCTGTACGGCGTTCCCTCCCCCAGTCCTTACGGCGTCATCATCACGGACCAGGACGGCAAGGTCCGGGAGTTCCGGGAGCCCAGCGAGGAGCAGAAGCGCAAGCTGGCGCAGGGCGTTGTGGAACACGAGGGGGAGGAGTTCATCAACGCCGGGCTTTATGTCATCGACTCCACCATCTTCCGCGACGTGCCGGCGGACACGCCGTATTCGTTCGAGCGCCAGCTCTTCCCGGACTTCTGCGCAAACGACCGGGGCATCTACGCCACGCCCGCGACGGGATACTGGCTGGACATCGGCCGGCCGGAGCAGTATCAGGAGGCCCACCGGGCCCTTCTGACCGGAGACGTGAAGGCGGATCTGGCCGGGACCCGCACGGAGGGCGGCTGGTGGCGGATGGGCGACCTGGATATGGATCCTTCTGTGAAGATCGCCCCCACGGTGCACGTCGGGCACCGGGCCAAGCTGCAGGGCAACGTGGAGCTGAAGGGCTGCACCAGCATCGGTCAGGGATGCATCATCGAGGAAGGCTCCGTGCTGGAGGATTGCATCGTCCTGGACAGCGTGACGATCGGGAAGAGCGTGCATCTGAAGAACTGCATCGTGGACAGCGACGTCTTCATCGAGGACAACGTGGCCATCTCGGCCCGGGCGGTGCTGGCTTCGGGCAGCCGGATCGGTTTCGGGACAAGGATCCTCTGACGGAACGGAACGAAGGCGGGCGGGATCGGATGATGCAGATTCCCATGGCGGATCTGCGGGCGCAGTACGGAGCGCTCGCGGAGGAGATCGAGGGGGCGGTCCGGGAGGTCCTGCAGTCCTGCCGTTTCATCCTGGGGCCGAACGTCTCGGCTCTGGAGGAGGAGATCGCGGACTACTGCGAAGCCCGCTATGCGGTGGGGGTGAACTCTGGCACGGATGCGCTCATTCTGGCGCTGGCGGCCTGCGGAATCGGGCCGGGAGACGAGGTGATCACCACCCCCTTCACCTTCGTGGCCACCGTAGAGGCCATCGTGAGGGTGGGCGCGACGCCGGTCTTCGCGGACATCGACCCCGTGACGTTCAATCTGGATGCCGCGCGCGTGGAGGAGCGCATCACGGAGCGCACGCGGGCCCTTCTGCCGGTCCATCTGTACGGGCAGACCGCGGACCTCACGGCGCTGGGGCACATTGCCGCGCGCCACTCTCTCAGGCTGATCAGCGACGGGGCCCAGGCCATCGGCGCCCGGCACAACGGGATGGGGATCGGCCAGTTCGGAGACGCCGCCACCCTGTCGTTCTTTCCCACCAAGAACCTGGGAGGACCGGGCGACGGCGGGATGGTGATGACAAACAGCGAAGAGGTCGCCGAGCGCGTGAGGCTGCTGCGCTTCCACGGGTCCGGGGGGACGTATTCGTACAGGGAGGTCGGGTGGTGCAGCCGTCTCGACGAGCTGCAGGCGGCCGTTCTGCGCGTGAAGCTGCGGCATCTTCCGGAATGGACTGCGCGGCGGGCCGCGAACGCCTCGCTCTACACGGCCCTGCTGGAGGGGTGCGGTCTGCGTCTTCCGCAGGCCGTTCCGGGCAATGAGCACGTCTGGCATCAATATACGGTGGCCACCCCGCGCCGCAGCGAGCTGCAGGCGTTCCTCAGGGAGAGAGGCATCGCATCGGCTGTCTACTACCCCGGCGCCCTGCATCTGGAGCAGGCCTATCGCTTCCTGGGAGGACGGGAGGGAGATCTGCCCGAGGCGGAGCGCGCGTGCCGGGAGGTGCTGTCGCTGCCCGTCTTTCCCGAGCTTCCGGAGGGGGCGGTGGAGCGCGTGGCGCAGGCGGTTCGGGAGTTCTTCGGCGCCTGATCCGCGCCGTCTCCGGTCCGGCGGCCCCGAATGGTTCTCGACCCTGACGGGATGCGGGCCGCGGCGTGCTCGAAGCCTTTCCACTCCAGAGAGGAACCGAACGGCCGACAATGATGGTAGTGACTCAGGACCGGGCCCGCCGGGCCCGGCGGCAGTCGAGGAGGGAACCCCGCACACGATGAAGGCGATGATCCTTGCGGCCGGCGTGGGAAGCCGGCTGGACCCGCTAACCCGGGTCACCCCTAAGCCCATGGTCCCGATCGTGAACAAGCCGAACATCGAGCACATAGTGGAGCTGCTCGCCCGGCACGATTTCACGGATATTATGGTCAACCTCCATTATCTGGGCGACCAGATACGGCGGTATCTCGGGGATGGCTCGCGGTGGGGCGTGAAGATCAGCTACTCCGAGGAAGAGCGTCTGTGGGGGGACGCCGGAAGCGTCAAGCGGGTGGAGGACTTCTTCGATGACACCTTTCTGGTCATCGGCGGGGACGATCTGGGAGACTTCGACCTGACGCGGATCCTGGCGCATCACCGGGAGAAGAAGGCGGTCTGCACCATCGCGCTGTCTCTGGTGGATGACCCTTCGGAATACGGCATCGCGCTGGTGAACGAGCGGGGGCGCATCACGCGGTTCCTGGAGAAGCCCCGGGGAGAGGTGATGTTCTCCAACGCCGCCAACACCGGGGTGTATTTCCTGGAGCCCGAGGTGCTGGAGCTCATCCCGCGCAACACCACTTACGGCTTCGGCAAGAACCTGCTTCCGCTTCTGCTGGAGCGCAAGATGCGGCTGTTCGGGTATCTCACGTCCAGCTACTGGAGGGACATCGGCAACCTGAAACAGTATCAGCAGACCCACTATGACGTGCTGGACGGGCGGATCTCCGTGAAGCTCAGGTGCAGGGAGCAGCGGAAGTATGTGTGGATAGGGGAGAATGTGGAGATCGACCCGTCGGCGGTGGTGGAGTATCCCGTGGTGCTGGGAGACGGCTGCCGCATCGAGGCCGGGGCCAGGGTGCTGGAGTACAGCGTCCTGGGCGAGGGGTGTCTGGTGGAGAGCGGCGCCACGGTGCGGCGCAGCATCCTGTGGCCGGAGGCGGCGGTGATGCGGGACACCTGCATCGAGCGCTGCGTGGTGGGCCGCGGCTGCCGCGTGAAGTCCAACGCGAACGTCTTCGACGGGGTGATCGTCTCACCCAACCACCACTCCTGACCCTGTGCGGCAAGTACGGGGGAGCAGGGGTTTGCCGGGCCGCCTGGTGCGGTGGTATAATCCGGCTGTCCCGCGGGGGCGGTTAGCTCAGGGGGAGAGCGCCTCGTTGACACCGAGGAGGTCACAAGTTCAAATCTTGTACCGCCCACCATCCAACCCACATTTCGCCCGCTTTTCCCGCTTCCGGCTCAATGAGGAGCTTTAAGCCCGCAGGCATCTCGGTCCCTTCAGCGGGTCCTCCTCCTTGCCCGACGATGCATCGTTCCAGGACAGGGCGCCTGTACCGGGCGGAAGGAACCCGGCTCCGGGTCTGGTGTAGGGAGTGGGTGAAGCCGCAGCCGGACCGCAAAGAGGACAGAGCGCGCCCGGGCCCCTAGTCCAGCGGGACGATATCGGCAGGGCCGCGCGTCCGGATGAGCGGACGCAGTTGACCGCCCGGGAAGAACACGGACGAGACACCCGTCACCCGCACCAGCCGCCCCGCCGCCGCGGCGCCCGCCGCACCCGTCGCTTTCCACGAAGGCTGCCGCCTCAGCCGCGGGTGTGTCCGGCGGAGCGGGCGGAGCGGCGCTGAAGACCGCCTTGGCCGACGCGCTGTCGAGGATGGCGGGCGAGTCGGCCTGCACCGTCACCGTCATCCCGGTGAGGGCCTGTCCAGGCGTTCGCTGCGGACCAGCTTTCGGTGTCCCCCGGCCGGTCGAACTCCCAGCCGATGAACGGACGGGTGCCGGTGAGGCGGATGAAGTCGATCTCGAACCGTCCCGCGGACGCCTCCGACGGGTCGAAACGGAGCTGACGGATGGTGCCGGTCCAGCTGGAGCTGGCCGACATGTCTACCACGTAGTCCCGCCAGGCGTTGTCCGGGGTGACGGCGAACCGGACCGAACGCGACTGGGTGAAGGACCAGTTGAGCAGCGTGGACCAGAACAGCTCGGCATAGCTCCCCGACGTGACCCGCATCCGGACGTGCAGCCAGCGCCGCCCGGTTGCGGAGAATGCCGGGCTCGCTGGTCCCTGGATCTGGGGGTCGTCGCCGGTGATGTCGGCGCTGAGCGCGCCGCGCCGCGAAAGCAGTCCGCCCACGCTGTTCCGGGCGCTACGGAAGAAGGCGGCGGGGGCCTCAGACCACCGCGTGAAGGCGGTTGAAGCGTTCCTGATAGGTCTCGATCTTCAGGTCTTCGATGTCCTTCAGACGGACGGGGGCGCCGAGCACCGAGGACTCGTAGAGCGCCAGGGTCACCGCCTCGGACCGGTAGCCCTCCCATCCGTCGGTCTCTATGGATCCGCCGGCCAGCACCGCGTCCACGAATTCCTTGAGCTCCGTGGCCACCGGATGGGTGATGCCCTTCGGGAAAAGCCTCTCCCGTTCTTCTGTGGAGAGCGAGGCCATGTACTCCTGCGTCAGCTGCTCCAGGGACATTTTGCGGTTGCGGGTGGTCAGCCCCTCGTGGAGGTTGATGGAGCCGTGTTCGCCGTAGATGACGCGGGAGGAGAGCCCGGCGCCCGGCGCCGCCTGTGAAGACCCCCACTGCCCTGCCGCGCCGTTCTCGAACTTGAGCACGGCAAGGGTGGTGTCTTCTACTGTGGCGCGCACCGGGTCTTCCAGCGTCTCGGGCTTGCGGTATCGCACGGGCTGGTAGGCGCGCGAGACGGCGTAGAGCTCCTCCACCTCTCCGATGAAGAACCGGAACAGGTCCGCGAAGTGCACTCCTCCGTCCATGGACCAGCCCCCGCCGGCGGCATCGACGTCGTCCCTCCAGCCCCAGTGCCAGAGCCGCTCGCCTGCGTCGATCCAGAACAGCAGGCGCAGCCGTCCCAGGTATCCCTTGCGGATGGCCCACCGGATGGCCCGCATCTCCGGAGCCCGCCGGTAGTTCTCGGCCACCTGAAGCACCACCCCGGCCTTCTCCGCCGCCTCGATGATCATGCGTCCGGCGCGCATCGTGATGGCCAGCGGTTTCTCAATGGTCACGTGCTTTCCCGCCTGCAGAAGCGGGACGGCCACGCGGTGATGCTCCGAGTGCACGACGCTGATGTCCACGGCTTCCACCCAGGGAGCGTCCAGCACGTGGCGGTAGTCGACGCAGACTTTCGGCTCCTCGCCCTGGAACTCCGCCACCTTTGCGGCCATCTTGCGAGCGCGGTCCTCGTCCACATCGCAGCATCCCACGATGCGGAACGTGCGGATTCCCCTGTTCCACAGCTCCCGGTAACCGTTTTCCACGTGGGATGCCATCATGCCGCCGCAGCCGATGAGAGCCAGATTCACAGTCTCAGACATTGGTCCTGTCCGGTCCTCCTTCCCGTGCATCCTTCGATACCGAGGTCCGTCGAACCTGCGGGACCGGCAAGAAACCGCACAGACGTCCCGGCGGCGTCCTGGCCCCGCTGTCTAGACCCGCCCGGAGCGCCTCCCTCCCGGTGGCCGGAGCATGTTAGAATAGACTTCAACCCGGGCGCCGGGCTCCCGCAGGCCGCGCCGGGCATCACAAATAACAGGACAACGAAGGGCATCATATGCTTGTCGTGCAGAAGTACGGGGGCAGCTCCGTCGCGGATGCGGAGCGCATCCGCAGCGTGGCCGAGCGCGTGGCGCGGACCAGCAGGGAGGCCCGGGTGGCGGTGGTGGTCTCCGCGATGGGGAAGACCACCGATAACCTGATCGCCCTCGCCCGCCAGATTACCGACAACCCGAACGACCGCGAGATGGACAAGCTGCTGGCCACCGGCGAGCAGGCGTCTAGCGCCCTGATGACCATGGCGCTGCATTCGCTGGGAGTGCCGGCCGTCTCGCTGACCGGCGGTCAGGCGGGGATCATCACCGAGAACGTCGCGCGCAAGGCGCGCATCGCGCGCATCGATGTCACGCGGATGAAAAAGGAGCTGGAGGCCGGCAACGTGCTGGTCATCGCCGGTTTCCAGGGCGTGACGGAGGGCTCCAGCTGGGCGGACATCACCACGCTGGGGCGGGGTGGGTCGGACACCACGGCGGTGGCCGTGGCCAAAGCCCTCCGGGCCGACCGCTGCGAGATCTACACGGATGTGGAGGGCGTCTACACGGCCGACCCGCGCATCGTCCCGGAGGCGCGCAAGCTGGACACCATCTCCTACGAAGAGATGCTGGAGATGGCCGGTCAGGGAGCGAAGGTCATGCACTCCCGGGCGGTGGAGCTGGGAGAGCTCTACGATATCGAGATTCTGGTGGCTCACAGTCAGAAGGAGGTTCCAGGCACAGTGATCAAGCACGAAGACGAGGCTATGGAGATCCGCAATCCCGTCCGGGGGATCGCGCACGACCTGAAGACCAACCGGATCACGATCGCCTCCGTGCCGGACCAGCCTGGAATCGCCGCCCGTATCTTCCAGGCGCTGGCGGACAAAAACATCAGCGTGGACATCATCGTCCAGAACGTCAGCCAGAGCGGGGTGACGGATCTGTCCTTCACGGTGGCCGACGACGACCTGAACACGGCCGTCGCCACGGTGCAGGAGGTGGCGCAGCAGATCGGCGCCGGGGGCATCAGCACGGATCAGAACGTGGCCAAGGTGTCCATCGTCGGCACCGGGATCCGCAGCCACCCGGGCTATGCGGCGCGGATGTTCACGGCGCTGGCCGACGCGAACATCAACATCATCTCCATCACCACCAGCGAGATCCGCATCACCTGTCTGATCGAACGCAGCAAGCTTGAGGAGGCGGTCCGCGTGCTGCACAGAACGTTCGAGCTCGAGAAGGCCTGAGCCACGGGGCCGCCGGCCCCTGCCGCAGATCGCGGCGTCAGCAGCCCGACCGGCCCGGCGCGGCGCCGGAGACGTCACTCGCCGGGCTTCACGATAACCGGGACAGAAAAACAGAGACGGTCTCCACGGGGGGGACAGGAGGTCTGGTATGGAAGCGGGTTCGGATCTGTCCGGGCTGATGGAGCAGGCTCTTGCGGCGCTGAAGTCCGGGCACGCGAAGCGCGCCTGCGAGATGCTGCGCGCGCATCTGGGGGAGGGCGCGAACAACGGCCGTTTTCTGGCGCTTCTGGGCGCCGCCTGCTGTCTGAGCGGGCATCCGGAAGACGGCGTGCCCGCGCTGGAGCGCTCTCTGGAGCTCGCGCCGTCGGCGCACGCCCATTTCAACCTTGGGCAGGCCTATCAGATGGCGGGGGATCTGCAGAAGGCGCAGAGATGCTACGAGCACGCCCTGGCGCTGGATCCGACGTATCAGCTTGCCATCCAGGCGCTGGACTCCCTTGCGCCGCCGGAGGCTCCGGCCCCGGACCTGGGGCATCACATCGAACTGACGGAGGACATCCAGCTGAGCGAGCACGCCCACCTTCTGACGGATCCCTCTTCCGCCTTCGAGGATTCCGCCGCAGAGCCGGGGCAGGAGCCGCCGCTGCCGTGGATCCCTCCTCCGGTCACGGACGAACAGGCCTAGAGACGGCCCTGCGGGCCGGAAGGCCGCAGCTGGAGGAAACCGAATGAAGTCTGTATCCGCGCGCCGGGCGGCCGTCCTTGCCGTGCGGCTTGCCGCCCTGGTGCTGGCGGCCGCGTCCGCCGTCCGGGCCGATGTCGCATCGGTCCGCCAGGCCATCGATTCCATCCTGGACCGCCCTGTCTTCGCCCGCGGGATCCACGGGTGCGTGGTGCAGGCCCTCGACACGGGGGAGCGGGTCTACTCCCGCAACCCGGATCTGCTCCTGATGACCGCTTCGAACCTGAAGCTTATCACTGCGGCCGCGGCGCTGGAGATCCTGGGCCCGGAGTTCCGCTACACCACGCAGGTGCTCGCGGGGGGAGAGATGGACCCTGATGGGACACTGCGGGGGGATCTTGTCCTGAAAGGCTCGGGCGACCCCCTGCTGGACGAGGCGGCCCTTCGGGGGGTCATCGAAGACCTGAAGGCTCGCGGGCTGAAGCGGGTGGCCGGGGCCATCGTCGGGGACACTGGCGACTTCGACCGCTCGCCGTACGGGTGGGGATGGAGCTGGGACTACCTGTCCGACTCCTATGCCGCTCCGGCCGGGGCGCTGAACTTCAACAGGAACGTGCTCTCCATAGTGGTGGAGCCGGCCGGCGCGGAGGGGCTGCCGGCGCGCGTGACGCTGAAGCCTTGCTCCACCCATATGCGGGTCCGCTCCGCCGTGATGACCGCCGCGCCCGGCAGCAGCCGCTCGGTCTCCCGGGAGCGCGACCCCGGGGGAACGGCGGTGAGTGTGTCCGGCAGCGTGCCGGCCGGCGGGGAGGCGGCGACCGATGCCTACGTCGCCGTGCTGGACCCCGCACAGTTCACCGTGGACGCCCTCCGCGAGATGCTGGTCTCGTCCGGCATCGCGGTGGACGGCAGGGCCCGCAAGGGCTCCGCTCCCTCCGGCGCCAGGGAGTTGACCCGGCACGTGTCGAAGCCGCTGCGCGGGATCGTCACCGACCTGAACAAATGGAGCGACAACCTGATCGCGGAGTGCCTGCTGCGGACGCTGGGGTCCGTCCGGAAGGGGTCCGGGTCGGTCAGCGCAGGGCGGGACGTGGTGATGGAGTTTCTGGAGAAGCAGGTGGGGATCGACCCCGCCGCAGTCTCGATCGCGGACGGGTCCGGGCTCTCCCGGCTGAACCTGGTCACCTGCGACACCTTCGTGCGTCTGCTTGACCACATGTACCGCCACCGTTACGGCGCCGATTTCATGGACTCCCTTCCTGTGGCCGGAGTGGACGGCAGCCTGCGCAACCGGATGAAGGACACTCCGGCGCAGGGCCGGGTCAGGGCCAAGACGGGCTACATCGGCGGAGTCTCCAGCCTCTCCGGCTACGTGACCACAGCGGCAGGTCAGCCGCTGGCGTTCTCCGTCATCTTCAACAATCAGGTGGGAAGCGTCGCGCCCTGCCGGGAAGCGCAGGACGAGATCTGCGCCTTCCTGGCGGGCCTGCAGGAGAGGCTGTAGTCAGTCTTCCGGCATCTCCGCGACGATGAGCGCGAACCTGCGCGGCGCGGGAATGCTGACATTCTGGCCGGGCCGCTCCAGCACGCGGCTCTCCGTAAAGTCCAGCGACACAACACGCACGCGCCGGGGCGCGCGCGAGAAGCGCAACTGCAGCGTGGAACCGGTCCGCTTCCAGTCCACGCGGGAGGGGGTGGGCACGTCCGAGCCCGGCGGCAGCGAGGCGCCGGCCGTGTTCAGAAAGAAGACCAGCAGGTCGCGGCCACGGCCGCGCACGGTGGTCAGGGCGGAGGCGTGAGGCTGCAGGCTGAGCGACACCTCGCACTCTCCCGGCAGGCGGCGCACCATGTCCGCCAGCCCTGCGGCCAGCTCGCGGTCTCCCGGGCCGGTGAACGGCCTGCCCTCGTTCTGAAAGTCCTGAAAAACCATCCGGCCCGGCTCCGCGGGCAGATAGATGACCTCACCTCTCCCCGCCCGGTGCCGGAAGGCCGGGACGGGCGCTTCCATCTCCCGGGCGCCTGCCGCCTGCACCGGGACGGGCCCCGCGATGGCGTCGCCCGGATTCCCGAGCGACAGGCCGTACAGCGACTCCAGGCGGCTCCTGCGGCTATGGAGAGCGCTCGCTCCGCCGGCATCGAAGAACGCCGTGCGGGATGTGGCGATCAGGGTCCCCCCGGCCCGGACGAACCGCTCCAGAGCGTCCAGATGCCGGCCGGAGAGGGCGAACACATTGGCCGCGACGACCACACGGACGCCCTCCGGGACCCCGTTGTCGAGCGTGTCTTCCGTGATGGCCCTCCAGGGGACGAGCGCGTCCTGGAGGCTCTGCGCCCAGCCGATCGCCGGAGCGACGTGGGACGCCTCCCAGTCCGTGTCCAGATCGCGGGACGAGCGCGAGAACAGCACCGCCGCCTCTCCGCGCGGCTGCGTCCCTCCCTCGAGCCAGCGGCTCAGCCGGTCCCGCTCGAACAGGAAGTAGTCCCGGGGCTCGTCTTCGGGGGTCAGACCGGTCAGATACACCCTGCCCAGGACGAACGGAAGCCCGTGTGCCTGCCCCAGCCCCCAGGCGAAGGTCTCTTCCCCGGGGTCGAAGACGTCCCGCGACTCAGCGGTGTCCGCATAGGGGAGAAAGAGCGCCGTCACTCCGCGCAGCCTGGCAGCCTCGGCCATCACCGCCGCCTCCACACTCAGGCGGCGCCAGCTGTAGAAGTCGGCCGGGTTGTACACCTCCCAGACGGCGATGTCCGCCGTATCCAGGCTGCCCTCGGCGGCTCCCCCGTGCGTCTGCCCGCCCCAGGGCGAAAGCGCGTTGCCCGTCAGGGCCAGACAGAGCGTTCCCGGCAGCTCCCGCCGCTGACGCTCCAGCAGCCACCGCCGGAAGTCGGCGAACCACTTCCGGCGCACGGCGTGCCACTGCCTCCAGGCCGGGGTCCCGGGCGTCCGCGAAGCCTCCCAGCCCTGGCGGATGTCCCCGCCCGTCTCCTCCCGCCAGCGCCGGGCGCAGGCCTCGCAGGAGCAGCCGTGATGGAACACCGTGTCGTCGCTCATCAGGGCGTCCGCGCCGATCCGCCGCACCAGGGAGGAAGCCGTCTTCCAGTAGTCCTCGCGGAAGCCGGGGTTGTTCGGGCAGAAGGCCCACGTCCGATACTCAGGCCACACCGACGCCTCGCCGGTCTCGAAGTCTTTCTGGATCCAGTCCCGGCGCTGTTCCACCAGATCCCTGCGCGTGGTCAGCACGGCGCTGTGGTGTTCCGCCACGGAGATGCCGCGCCGCCTGCACGCCTCCACCAGCCGGGCCGCGGCCGCCGCGTAGCCGTCCAGATGGGGAAGGTCGTCGTAAAGGTAGTGGTGGCGGCCGCCGCCGATGAGCGCGCCCGTGACGCCGGACCGGGCGAAGGTGTCGGCGTAAGCGTCCAGCTCGGCGCCGGACATGCCGGGGCGCAGGAACATCAGGGTGGTGCGCCGGAAGTTCGCGGGTGTCTGCGGGCCGGCGCGCCCGTCCGGGACGGACAGCACAGGCAGAGCCGCCACAGCAGCGAGCGTCAGCAGCACGGTCTGCGGCCCGCTCACAGGATGTAGCGGCTAAGGTCTTCGTCGCGGGCCAGGTCGGTCAGGCGCTCGCGGACGTAAGCCCCGTCAATGACGACGTGGCGCTCTTCCAGTTCGGGGGCGTTGAAGCTGAGGTCCTCCATCAGGCGCTCCATCACCGTGTGCAGCCGCCGCGCTCCGATGTTCTCGGTCCGGGAGTTGACGTCCCAGGCGATCTGGGCGATGGCCTCCACGGCGTCGTCCGTGAACTCCACCGTCACCCCCTCCGTGGCCAGCAGGGCGGCATACTGCTTCAGCAGCGCGTTGCGCGGCTCGGTCAGGATGCGCTTGAAATCGTCGATCGTCAGGCTCTCCAGCTCCACGCGAATGGGAAGGCGCCCCTGCAGCTCGGGGATGAGGTCGCTTGGTTTGGCCATGTGGAACGCCCCGGCGGCGATGAACAGGATGTGGTCGGTGCGCACCGGGCCCAGTTTGGTGACGACGGTGGAGCCTTCGATGATGGGCAGGATGTCCCTCTGGACCCCTTCCCGGCTGACGGCCGGACCGGACTGCCCGGATTCCCGGCCCGCGATCTTGTCCAGCTCGTCCACGAAGATGATGCCGGCCTGCTCCGCGCGCTCCACGGCCTCCCGGGTGATCTTGTCCCGGTCCACCATCTCCCGCGCCACCTGCTCCGCCAGGATCTCCCTCGCCTCGGCTACGGTCACGGTCCTTTTCCGGTGACGCTTCGGCAGCATTCCTCCCAGCATCCCGGAAATGTCCATCCCCATCTCCTCCAGTCCCTGAGGGGAGAAGACCTGCAGGAACGGGCTGCTGGTGTCTTCCACCTCGATCTCCACCATCCGGTCGTCCAGCTCGCCGGCGATCAGCCTTGCGCGCAGGCGTGATCGGAGGCGCTCGACCTGTTCGGCCTTGCGCTGTTCGTATTCGGACAGCTCCCGAGCCTCTTCGGTCTCCTCCCCATCCCCTCCGCGCAAGTCCGCCTCCGGCTGAGCGGCGGAGGGGGACTGGGTCTGACGGGCGAACCACTCGCCCATCGCGGCCGCCAGGCGCTCCATCGAACCCGAGGACGGACGCGCCGGCGGCTGCAGGAGGTCCAGCAGCCGCTCGACGGCTGCCTCCCGGGCCTTCTCGCGCACCTTCTCGATCTCTTCGGCCTCCACCAGCCGGTAGGACTCCTGTGCCAGGTCGCGGACCATGCTGTCCACGTCGCGCCCCACATAGCCCACCTCCGTGAACTTGGTGGCCTCCACCTTCACGAAGGGCGCGCGGACCAGGTGCGCCAGACGCCGGGCGATCTCGGTCTTGCCCACGCCTGTGGGCCCGATCATCAGGATGTTCTTGGGCATGACCTCGTCGCGCATGTCTTCCGGCACGAGCTGCCTGCGCCGGCGGTTTCGCAGGGCGATGGCAACCGCCCGCTTGGCGCGCTGCTGCCCCACGATGTACTTGTCGAGCTCCTCGACGATCTGCCGGGGGGTGAGGTCCTCCGGAAGCCCGGCCGTCCCGTTCGCGTCCCTGGGCACGACCTCGCCGCCGGGTCCCACCTGAAACACTGTGTCCATATCCGCTGCCGCAAACCTTTCACCGGGTCGCGCCGCGCCCGGCCGCCGATGTTCAGATCTCTTCGATTGTGATGTTGTGATTCGTGTAAACGCACATGTCAGCGGCGATCCGCATGGCTTTCTCGACGATCTCCCGCGCGCTGAGGTCCGTGTTCTCCAGCAGCGCGCGGGCCGCGGCGCGGGCGTAGCCTGCTCCGGACCCGATGGCCGCGATCTGGTCGTCGGGCTCCACAATGTCCCCGTTCCCGCTGATGACCAGCAGCCACTCAGGGTCCGCCACGATCATGAGCGCCTCCAGACGCCGCAGGATCCTGTCCGTGCGCCAGTCTTTGGCGAACTCCACCACCGCGCGCCGGACATTGCCGGCGGATTCGTCCAGCTTGGACTCGAACCGGTCGGTCAGTGTCTGGGCGTCGGACGCCGACCCTGCGAAGCCCGCCAGCACCTTTTCGTGGTAGATACGCCGCACTTTCCGGGCGCCGGACTTGATGATCGCCGCATCCAGCGTCACCTGCCCGTCGCCCGCCATAGCCACCCTTCCGTCCCTGCGGACAGCCAGCACCGTCGTAGAGCGGATCTTCAAATCTCCCCGTCCTTTCGGGTCTTGAGCGTGGCCCGCGGGTGCGCCCGGCGGTACACCTCGCGCAGATGGTCCCGCGTGACGTGCGTGTAGATCTGCGTGGTGGACAGGTCGGCGTGGCCCAGAAGCTCCTGCACGGTCCGCAGGTCCGCCCCGTTCTCCAGCAGATGCGTCGCGAACGTGTGCCGCAGCGTGTGCGGACCGGCGTGGGGCAGGCTGCAGTAGCCCCGCGTGCACCGGTCCACGATCCGCCGCACCGAGCGCTCCGTCAGCCGCCCGCCGGAGCGGTTCAGGAACAGCGCGCGCTCCCGGACGCCGCGCGCCAGACGCGGCCGCCCTTCCGCGAGGTAGCGCTCCACCGCGTCCCTGGCCGCCCGGGTGGTGAGCACCACCCGCTCCTTGTCGCCCTTGCCGATCACCCGGATGGAGCTGCGGCCGCGGACATCGTCAACGTCCAGCGCCACCAGCTCCGAGACCCGCAGACCTGTCGCGTACAGCAGCTCCAGGATGGCCGTGTCGCGCAGCCCCGCCGCGTCCGCGGCCGCGCGGTCCTCCAGCATGCGCGCCGTTTCGGTCTGGGTCAGGAACTTCGGCAGGCGCCGGTAGCGGCCCGGGCTCAGTCCCTCCAGGGAGGGCATCTCCGGCAGATACCCCCTGCCCAGAGCCCATTTCAGGAACGATCTCAGGGACGCCAGTCGCCTCCCCACGGTGGAGGGGGCCAGCCCGGCCGAGCGCATCCGCGCCAGCCACCGGCGTACCCCGGCGCGTCCGGCGCGGCGAAGGCTGGAGGCATCGTCCAGGTCGATATCCAGGTCGCGCGCCGCCCGGGCGACGTCTCGAGTGTAGGCGCGCACGGTGTGCCGGGAGGCTCCCGTCCGGGCCAGGTGCCCGGCGAACTCCTCCAGAAGGCATCCGCCGTCCGATCCGTGCTCCAGGGACACGCCGCCGGCCATCACGTGTGGATTGTAACACGTCCGGCACGCGCGCGTCAGAGCGCCCTCCTTGAGCCGCGGCTTGCCGCAGGGCTATAATCCGGTCCGTGAGCGCAATCGAGCTTCGCGACAACCGGCGCTGCTTCGCCTGCGGGCCTGACAACCCCATCGGACTTCATCTGGAGTTCGAGTGGCGGGGGGACCGCCTCTATTGCGAGTGGCTCCCCCTTCCGGAGCATCAGGGGTATGCCGGGATCACCCACGGCGGCCTCATCGCCACCGTGCTGGACGAGGCCATGGCCCGCGTTCTGTGGGACAGAGGGACGCCGGTGGTCACCGGGTCTTTCGAGATGCGCCTGCGCGCTCCGGCGCCGGCCGGTTCGCCTGTGAGCGTGCAGGCATGGCTGGAGAGCGGGCGGGGTCGCCTGTCGCGCTGCCGCAGCGTGATGACCGCGCAGGACGGAACCGTCGTGGCCGAGGCGCAGGGCTCGTATGTGCTGGTGCCCGGCACCTGACGGCAAACAGGCGGCTCAGCCCAGCTTCATGGCGGCGCGGACCTCTTTCATGGTCTCCTCTGCGGTCTGGCGCGCCTTTGCCGCCCCCTCTTCCAGAGCCTTCTCCACCAGGGCCGGATCCGCGGCGAACACCCGCCGCCGCTCCCGGATCGGAGCCAGATTCTCGTTCAGCGCTTCCGTGAGCTTTTTCTTGCAGTCCACGCAGCCCAGCGCCCCGGAGCGGCAGTTCTCCTCGATCCAGGAGGTCTCTCCCCGGTTGTACAGCTGCTGGAGCGCGAACACCGGGCAGACCTCGGGGTGGCCGGGGTCGCCCCGGCGCAGTTTTGCCGGGTCGGTGAACATGGTCTTCAGCTTGCGGGCCGTCTCGTCGGCGGTGTCGCTGATGTAGATGGCGTTCCCGTAGGATTTGCTCATCTTGCGGCCGTCCGTTCCGGGCATTACGGCCGCCTCCGTCAGAAGCGCCTCGCACTCCGGGAAGACCGGCCCGAAGAGATAGTTGAAGCGCCGCGTGATCTCCCGGGTCAGCTCCAGATGGGGAAGCTGGTCACGCCCCACCGGCACAGCCTCGGCCTTGTAGACCATGATGTCCGCCGCCTGCAGCACGGGATAGCCCAGCAGACCGTAGGACGCCGATTCGATGTTCAGGTTCTCGCGCTTCTCCTTGTAGGTCGGCACGCGCTCCAGCCACGGCAGTGGAGTGATCATGGAAAGGAGCAGATGCAGCTCCGCGTGCTGCTTCACGTGGGACTGCACGAAGATGGCGCACTTCTGCGGGTCCAGCCCGGCCGCCAGAAAGTCCACCGCCACCTCCCGCACCAGCGACCTCAGGTTGGCGGGATCCTCCGCGACGGTGGTCAGCGCGTGCCAGTCCACGATGCAGAAATACGAATCGTAGCTGTCCTGCAGGCGCACCCAGTTTCGCAGCGCGCCTTCCAGGTTGCCCAGATGCAGCATCCCCGTCGGCTGCATCCCCGAGAGAAGTCGCCTGGTCACTGTCCTCTCCATACTCCCGTTCTCCGGTGCTTCCGCCTCAGCTTCCCAAAAGCAGCCTCATCAGAACGTCCCGCGGAGGCCCGATGATGATGCGCACCCCGCCCGTCACCAGAAGCAGCAGCAGAATTGCCATTCCATACTGCGACGCGAACTGCGTATAGCTGCGCGCTCTCTCCGGAGGCAGGATGCCCGCCAGAATGTGCGAGCCGTCCAGCGGAGGCAGCGGAATGAGGTTGAAAAGCGCAAGCCCGATGTTCACCACCACCATGATGATGAGAAAATACCGCAGACCCGGAGTGAACGCCAGAACCCCGGTCCGCAGCATCAGGGCACAGACGGCCGCCATGATCAGGTTGGACACCGGACCCCACAGCGACACCATCACGTCGTCCCGCCGGGGATTCCGGAAGTTCGCCGGGTTCACCATGACCGGCTTGCCCCATCCGATCCCGAACCCGGTGACCGTCATGAACACGATCATCAGGAAGCCCACGGGGTCGAAGTGGTCCACGGGGTTCAGCGAGATCCGCCCCTGCCTCTTCGGTGTGTCGTCTCCCGCCAGCACGGCGGATGCCGCGTGCGCGAACTCGTGGACGGTGATGGACAGCACCACCGCGAAGAGCGTCACGAAAATTCGGTAGAAGTCAAAGTCCACCGGACCCGGCTCCCACCTTTCGCAGCTCCCAGAAGCGGGCGGGGATGATGTCGTGGCGCAACAGGTCGTCCAGGGTCTCCCGCCGCACGATGAGGTCCGCAAGCCCGTCGCAGACCAGCACCACTGCGGGCCGCGGCATCCGGTTGTAGTTGCTGGCCATCGCGTAGTTGTAGGCTCCCGTGGCCTGCACGGCCAGGATATCGCCGGGCGACGCCTGCTGGATCATCGTGTCCTGGATCAGGATGTCCGTCTCGCAGTGCTTGCCCGCAATGCGCACCCGCCAGTCCCTGGGCTCGCCGGCCCGGTTGGCCACCAGCGCTTCGTAGACGGCATCGTAGAGCTGGGGTCGCGGATTGTCGGACATTCCGCCGTCGATGGTCACATAGTCCCGGTATCCCGGGTCTTCGGGAATGCTCACCCTCTTGACGGCGCCGATCTCGTAGAGCGTGATGCCCGCCTGCCCGACGATGGAGCGCCCGGGCTCCTGCCCCAGCACCGGCGGCCGGATGCCGTAGCGTTCGATGCCCTCCTTCAGAGCGGAGACGATGGTGGCGGCATACTCATCGATGGTGACCGGCTGCTGGCTCTCCAGATAGCTGATCCCGAGCCCGCCGCCCATGTTCAGCTCTTCGGCTTCCGCGCCGGTCTGGTCGCGGATCTCCCGCAGGAAGGCGCACATCACGTCCACGGCCTCGCGGTGCGCTTCGGCGTCCATCAGCTGGGATCCCACGTGGCAGTGAACGCCGGCAAACCTCAGGCAGTCGCTCTCCACGCAGCGGCGGACCGCCTCCATGGCCGAGCCGTCCCGGATGTTCAGCCCGAACTTCGAGTCCTCCTGCCCGGTGCGGATGAGCCGGTGCGTGTGCGGGTCCACGCCCGGGTTGGAGCGCACCATCACGGCCGGGCACACGCCCCGCTCGCGGGCCAGGGCCTCCAGCATCCCCAGCTCGTGAAGGTTGTCCAGAACGATGCGCCCGACCCGGTGCTCCAGCGCCATTTCCAGCTCTGCGCGGCTCTTGTTGTTGCCGTGCATCACGATGCGCTCCGGCGGGAAGTCCGCCTTCACCGCCGTGTACAGCTCCCCGGCGGAGGCGACGTCCAGATGAAGACCCTCCTGCTCCACCATCCGCGCCATGGCCAGCGTCAGGAACGCCTTTCCGGCGTAGGCTATGGTCACCTGCGGATAGCGCTCCCCGAACGCCTTGCGGTACTGGCGCATCCTCTCGCGGACGAAGGCCTCCTCCAGAACGTAGAGCGGCGTTCCGAACCGGCGCGCCAGCTCCACGGCATCGCATCCGCCGATCTCCAGATGGCCGTCGGCGTTTATGGTCTGAGTGCCAAAGAGCCTCAAGGTGACTTGCTTCCTCGCTTCAGGGTCGTCGCGTATGAAAAAGGCCAGGAGCAGCCGCTGGCCCGCAGCATCGCTTCCTGACCATCAGAGCTTTATCTAGCATGCCCCCGGGAGGGCTGTCAAACGGCGGCCTTCTCAGGTTCCAATCTTCTGCCTGACGCCCGCTTTCCGGTAGATCTTGTTCAGGCAGTCCACCGGGACCCTGGCCGAGCGCCCGTCGCACAGCACGGGGCGGTCCTCCTGTATGGCCAGCACGAAGTCCAGCATCTGGGCGTGATGCCCGGCCAGTCCGATGGCCATCGGATCGCTCCGGCCGTCGGTCTCCTGCCCCTCCTCGCGGGTCTCCAGTTCGATCTCCTCGACCGGCACGGAGAACTTGACCACCGTGTGGCCGTCGAACTCCGCGCTTCCCTTCGTGCCGAAGATCTGAGTCCGGGTGGGCATCCCCGGATAGCAGTTGGTGGTGGCCTCGATGACCCCGCGCGCCCCGCTCTCGAACCGCACCACGGCGATGGCGAACGTTTCCGCCTCGATCTGACGGTCGATGGTGTCCAGATGGGCATACTCCACCTCGGCCACCGGGCCGGCCATCCAGGTGAGCTGGTCCAGGCTGTGGATCCCCTGATTGCCCAGCACGCCCCCGTCCAGCGCGTACGTTCCCCGCCACGCGTCCGCGCTGTAGTACTCCTGGGCCCGCCACCATTTCACGTATGTGCTGCACGAGATGATCCGTCCCAGCTTCCCCTCGCGGATCAGCCGGTTTGCCTTCTGAATCTGAGGGCTGAACCGGTACTGGAAGATGCACGCCAGCTTCAGTCCCGTCCGGTCGGCCAGCTCGATGAGGCGGTCGATCTTGGCGAGGTCGATGTCGATGGGCTTCTCGACCAGCACATGCCGCCCCGCCTCCGTCGCCATGATCCCCTGCTGGGCGTGCAGTCCGGAGGGGGTGCAGATGTCCACGGCGTCGAAGCGCTCGCTGCGGAGCATCTCGGCCATATCCGTGTAGGGCGTTGCGCCCGTCATCTCGGCGGCTTTGCGCGCGCGCTCCGGGATGATGTCGCACACCGCCACCACCTTCGCCTGCTCGATCTGCTGCCAGATCTTCAGATGGTGCATCCCGATGCCGCCGCATCCCACGAATCCGATGGTCGTCACGCTTTCCGCCACATCAGTCTCCCGTCCGGTGTCTTCTCCCCGGTGATCTGCGGCCCGCCCGGTCCCGGCAGACCGCCGACCGGGTGCAACTTCTGCCTGCGTCCGCCCGCCTCCTGCTTCCGGGGCAGAGCGCGTCACAGGGAGGCACGCGGGACAGCCGGGCGTCCGGAAGGAGGCGCCTCACGCTTCGCCGCGCAAGACCCTGTAGCGAAGGAAGAGATGGTCCGGGTCGCGGGCGCCGGTGCGCAGGGAGAGAAGCTCGAGCCGCGGGGTGCGGCCGGGCGGCCAGCTGCGGCCGCCGGTCAGCAGCCGGCGCGTCCGTCCATCGCCCGGGCCTGCCAGACGCGGCGACACCGTGTGGAAGCATTCGTCCACCAGCGAAAGATCCAGCATCTGCCCGAACAGGGACGGACCGCCCTCGCAGAGCAGGTGACGGACCCCTTCCGTCTCCCGCAGGTCCCGCAGGACGGCCGCCAGGTCGACCTGACCGTCCCGCTCTAACACGCGGACCCCGGCGCCGAGCTCCCGCAGTATCCGCGCGCGTCGCTCCCCCGCCCGGGTGGTGTAGACCAGGCAGCGCAGATCCCCGGCCCGGAAAACGGCCATCTCCGGAGGCAGCCCGCCGGATGCGCTCACGAAGCATTGCAGCGGATGGAGCGGACGGCCCTGCGAGAGTCTCCACTCCTCGATGGCCGATGCGTCCGCGTGCCGCAGGGCGCGCGCGGTCCAGGTGTGCTGCGGTTCCGCGCGCGCCGTTCCCGCCGCCACTAGCACCGCGTCGGCCGCTCCGCGCAGAAGGCCCATCAGCCACTGGTCGTCCCGGCTGGCGTACGAGATGACCCGCCCTTCCGGGCCGCCTTCCACGCCCAGGGCCGCCACCCCGTCCAGCGTGGCGACGAAGTTGGTGAAGACATACGGCCGTCCCGCAGGCGCCTCCGGGAAGGTCAGCGGGCCGCCGTAACCCTCGTGGAGGGAGGGCGGGAGAGCCGGGGAGACGCCGGACGGGGCCCGGTCCAGGTGGACGCGGAACAGAGAGCTCATCCGGCCCTCCCGGGCGCGGTGGCAAGGATGTTGAACACCGGTTCCGGGTGGCGCCGGAAGTCGTACGGGGAGGGTGAGCCGCGGCGGCGCACGATGCGCGCCTCGTATCCCAGGTCCTTCAGCCAGGCGCCGATCTCGGCGGCCTCCACTCCCGCGGCGGCGAGGGCGGGCAGGTTCATCTCCATCAGAAGAGCCGGACGGTGCCGCTCCACGGTCCTTCTCCTGCCCCGCAGTGCCGCCATTTCGTGGCCTTCGATGTCCAGCTTGACGGCATCGATACGGGACGCAGCGTCCGGGAGACTTTCGAGGTATCCATCCACCGTCACGCAGCGCACCCGGATGGTGTGCGCTCCGGCCGCCTCCGCCATCCGGCCCCACCCGGACTCCCCCTCCGGCGGGACGGTGAACGCCAGCTCGCCCTCCCGGTCCGATACGGCGGCCTCCACGAGCCTGACTTGGTCCAGACGGTTCTCCCGGACCGTCTCCCTCAGGCTCCGGATGTTGGCGGGCAGCGGCTCGAACGCGTGGACCTGGCCTGCCGGCCCGACGGCCGCCGCCGCGTGCAGCGTGTAGAAGCCCACGTTCGCGCCGATGTCCAGAAAGCAACCGCCCGGCCGCAGCACCGATTCCAGCAGAGCCACCTCCCGCTCGTCGTACAGACCGAAATATATCCATCGCTGCAGACGGCCGCGGGGGTCAAGCAGAATCCTCAGACCGCGCACCTCTCCCCACACCTGCCGGACGTCCGGGGCGAGGCGGCGCGCGAGAAGCCCGCTCAGCGTCCGCTTTCCCCGCAATGGCAGGAACGGGAGGATCTTCCTGAACGCCTCGAGACGCCGGAGCTGGATGGAGCGGCTGTCCTGCACGGTGCCGGCCTCCCACCGGACGCGCGGCCGCTGCCTGGCTCCCCGCTAGGCCTCAGCCGGGTTCAGCCCGGCGATGATCCGGTCCACACGCCGGGAAACCTCCTTCAGGTAGGCCTCGTCGCCGGCGGGCAGCTCGCAGGTGAGCCATCCGGAATACTTCACCTCGTCCAGAGCGCGCCGCACCTCCGGAAAGTCCGCGTCGCCCTCGCCAAGGGGCACCCACTTGCGCCCGTCGCGCCGGAAGTCCTTGAGATGGACCTTTGCGATGCGCTCCCCCAGCGTCCGGATCCAGTCTTCCGGCCAGCCGAAATCGATGACGTTGGCCACATCGAAATAGGCCCGCACCCACTCGGAGCCGAACTCGTCGATGTAGCGGGCGAACTCCAGCGGACTCAGCAGGAAGCGGTTCCAGACGTTCTCCACATTGATGCGCACCTGCAGGCTGGCCGCCAGGTCCAGCGCCTGCCGGATGCCCTCCTGCGAACGCCGGTAGGCATCGATGTAGCGCGTCTCCTTGTTGACGACGGCGGGCACCAGCAGCAGCCCGTCCGCGCCGACCTCCTTCGCCCCTTTGAGCGCCGTCTTAAGGTCTTCCAGTCCCTGCCGGCGCACATCGGGATCGGAATGCGACAGCGGCTTGCCCCACCCGCCGAAGATGACTGAATGCGCGGAGATGCCGGACTCCCGGACGGCCTTCTGCACGTCCGCGATCGCCTCCGGGGTCATCGGAGGAGGAACCTCGATGCCGTCGAACCCGCAGTCCCGGGCCAGCCTGAACCGGTCCGCCGTGGACATCTCGCCCTGCACCATTCCCAGGACGATCGCCTTCCTGAACCTGCCATCCGTCCGTTGCACCGCCGCCTCCGATCCGCGCGCCAGCGCGGCCGCTCCCACTTGGGCGGCCGCCGCGGCCTTCGCCGCCGTCTTCAGGAAATCCCGTCTGTCCATCCGCATTCTCCCCGCGGGAGGCTCCGGCCCTCCCTCTTGCCCTGCGCGAATCAGACCCGCGGCAGCTGCCAGGGCGCCCGGTAGCGCGATGTGGCCTCCGCCACCGCGGGGCGCGGGCCGGCCACCCTCTGCCTCTGCGCGTCCCAGGTGATCTTCTCTCCCGAGAACAGGGCCGCGTGCCCCATCCCGATGGCAATGGCCAGCGGAAGATGATACTGGAAGTTGCAGGGCGGCTGCTGACGCGTCTTGATCGCGTCCAGAAACTCCTTCTGATGTCCCGGCGAGCGCGGGATACTTGGCTCCGGCAGCTTCACGTCCCCGGCCGTTCCGTCCTCCAGGAACAGCCGGTAGGAACCGTAGTCCGCCGCCAGGGTGCCCCGCGTCCCGTGGAACAGCACCATCAGCCGCCGTCCCCGGTCCGGCTCCTGGCCGAAACCGAAGTTATAGCCGTTGGCGGCGGTATGCGAGAACGTCATCGTAAAGTCCGGATACTCGAACAGCATCTCCACTGTGTCCGGGATGTCGCTGACGTCCTGCAGCGCGAACCGGCCGCCCGATGCCCGGGCGGAGCGAGGGATGCCCGGGTCCATTGCCCAGAAAGCCAGATCCATGATGTGGGGACCCAGTTCGTTCACCCAGCTTCCGACGCAGGCGCGGAAGTAGCGGTGGCCGCCCGACTCGAACAGGGTCCGGTTGAACGGCCGCTTCGGCAGCGGTCCCAGCCACAGGTCCCAGTCCAGCCCCCCGGGCGGGTCGCTGTCCGGGACGTTGCCAAGCCTGCCCGGAAACTCGTTCAGGGTCACGATGGTGCGGACCGCGGTGATCTTGCCCAGCAGACCGCTCCGGACGATCTCCACCACCCGGCGGAAGTTCTCGCCGGCGTGGATCTGTGTTCCCAGCTGCGTGACGCGTCCGGTCTTCTGCATCGTGCGGAGCATTGCGACGCCTTCGTCCGGGCGCAGGCACATCGGTTTCTCGCAGTAGACATCCTTGCCCGCCTCCATGGCGGCGATCGAGATCAGGGGATGCCAGTGCGGCGGGGTGGCGATGACGACCGCATCGGCGCGCGTCTTCTCCAGGAGCCTGCGGAAATCGCTGTAGACGTCGGCCCGTCCGCCCGCCATCTCCCGGGCCGCCTCGGCGTGCGGCCTGTAGACGTCGCAGACGTCCGTGATGACCGATTCCGGGAGGCGCTTGAAATCGTTGATCAGGGCCGAGCCGCGCCCCGCGACGCCGATGAACGCCAGAAGGATCCTCTCGCTCGGTGGAGCGGTCTGCCCCTGTGCCCGGAGCCGGCGCGGAGCCAGCCCGGTTCCCACCGCCGTGCCGACCGCAAGAGCCGTGGAGGCTCCTTTCAGAAACTCCCGCCGTGTGACCTGAGTGCCCGTCTTTCGTGCCATCTTCCGGATCATCCGTCCTTCCTTCCTTACGACCCTTCCCCCGAAGGCGCTTACGCCCCGGAGGAGCCGGAAAGCTCCTCATTTCACCTGTTTCCCGCTTTTCCCGCGCAATCCTCCCCGCCTCCCGGTAACATTCGCGCAACGCTTCCGGGAAGTGTCCGGGCGTCCCCGTCCCGCCGGGAGGCGGTCAAGGTTTGGCTCTGAAAGTTGGCCACAGAAAGCCGCCCTTCCGTCTTGACCCCCGCATCGTCCGGCCGGTAAAATGGGACACCGGACGCTCGTTGCCGCGGCGTGTGCCGCAGAGTCTGTTATGGGAAAGTTCGTCGTCTTTGCAGGGCTGTTGCTGGTTGTTCTCGGCGCGGTCATGACGGTCATCGAGCACCTGGCCGGGTCCCGCGGAGGCCTTCTGCCCGGGGATATCGTCATCCGCCGCGGCGGGTTCACGTTTTACTTTCCCATCGTGACCTGCATCGTCGCCAGCGTGGTGCTGACTCTGCTCCTTGCGCTGCTGGCGGGGATGAGGAGGTGATGCAGGGGGGCTCCGGAGAGTCCGGTTCCCTGCGGACGGCCGATTTCGACTATCGCCTTCCGCCGGAGCTGATCGCGCAGGAGCCGCTCGAGGACCGCAGCGCGTCGCGGCTGCTGGTGCTGCACCGCGAGAGCGGGCGGGTGGAGCATCGCCGGTTCCGGGAGATCGGACGCTATCTGCGCCCTGGCGACCTGCTCGTGGTGAACGACACACGGGTCTCCGCGTTCAGGGTGCGCGGCAGGCGGCCCACCGGCGCCGCGGTGGAGGCGCTGTTCCTGGGGCGCGCCGGAGAGGGGCTTTACCGCGCCCTGATGAAGCCCGGGCGCAGGCTGCGGGCCGGGGACGAGGTTCTGTTCGGCCAGGGGGAGAAGGAGGTCCGCGCCCAGGTGGTCCAGCGGCTGGACGACGGCAGCCGCCTGGTGAGGCTGATTTCGGAAGGCGCCGAGGAGAAGATCCGGCAGATCGCCGAGACGCCCCTGCCGCCTTACGTGCGCCGCCCGCTGCCTGCGGGCGAACGGTATCAGACCGTCTACGGAGCCAGAGAGGGCTCGACGGCCGCTCCCACGGCGGGGCTGCACTTTACCGCGGAGCTTCTGGAGGAGCTGAAGGCTCAGGGGGTGGGCGTTGTCACGGTCACGCTTCATATCGGGGCGAGCACCTTCAGGCCGGTTCGCTCCGAGACGCTGGACGGACACAGGCTGGAGGGGGAGTGGATCTCTCTCAGCGGCGAGGCAGCGGAAGTCATCAACAGCGCGCAGGGACGCGTGATCGCCGTCGGGACGACCTCCGTCAGGACGCTGGAGTCGGCGGCTGCGGGGCCGGGCAGGGTCAGACCGGTCGAAGGGGAGACCGACCTGTTCATCAAGCCCGGGCACCGGTTTCAGGTGGTGCAGGGGATGGTCACCAACTTCCATATGCCCCGCTCGACGCTGCTGGTGCTGGTCTGCGCGTTCGCAGGCCGGGAGAATGTTTTGCGCGCTTACGAGGAGGCGGTCCGCGAGCGCTACCGCTTCCTGAGCCTGGGCGACGCCATGCTCATCCTGTGATGGCCGGCAGCTCCGTGAGGGGGCGCCGCCGCGACCCGCCGCCGCGCATCCGGGACGCGCGGCCCACACTGCGGGAGACGAACGGAGGTTTGGACGATGCGGCTGGAGGATTGGTACAGGTATGTCGAGCAGCTCGAAAAAGGACAGCAGAATACTGCCGCGGAGAAGCAGCCTGCGCCTACCGCCCAGGAGGCGGCAGGACAGACATCTGCTCCCGGTCTGACCGCCGAAGCTCCGGCACAGGCTCCGTCTCCGGAAAAGCCCGATGACCGGCCGTCCGCCCGGGAGCCCCGGGTGACCGGCAGCCTCTTCGAGACGGAGGAGGTGCTGGCGCGCCCCCTGCCTCCGCCGGAGGTCCCGCGCGCGCGGGCCGTCGAGACGCCCGCTGCGCCCATCGAACCCGCCGATCTTGACATTCCGGAGATCGAGGATTTTCTGCCCTTCCTGAAAGACAGAGGAGGGAACGATGCCCCGGGACCGGGGCCGTCCACGCCGGCGGCGAGCAGGCCGGAATCGCAGGCCGGGGTGCGGGCCGTCCCGCCCCCGCCCGCTTCCGCGGAGCAGACCGCGGCGCGCAAGAACGGCGGCGAGCCGCCGAAGCAGGCTGCCGTTGAGCCGGTCACGCCCGCCCCGGCGTCCCCCGTGCCGCCCGGTTCCGTCCGGCAGGAGGCCCCGGCCCCTGCGGCGCCGGCTGCGCAGCCGCCCGCTCAGCCTGCCGGGACTGAGCCCCCTCAGACCCCGCAGGAAAGGACGGAGGCTCCGGCGCGGCCTGCCGCCAAGGCTTCGGGGACCCCGCCGGCCGCCGTTTCCGAAGCGGCCAGGTCACGCAGGCCGCCCGCCCGTCCGGCTCCTGATCAGAACGCTCGTGCGGATGATGCCGCAGAAGACGGCGAGCAGGCCGCAGGGCCGGTCTGGAACCGTCTGCCCGCGCATCTGCAGGCGTTCGCCAGCATGCAGGTGGAAGAGGTGGCGCAGCGCTCCTATAAGCGCGGCTTCCGCGAGTCGCGCCAGGAGCTTCTGGCGCGCCTGCTGGATCCGCCGCTGTCTCTTGAGGAGGCGGCGCGTATCCTGAACGTCTGCCCCACCACCGTGCGGCGCTACACGAACAGGGGGCTTCTGCCGCACTTCCGCACGGCGGGCAATCAGAGGCGCTTCCGGTTCAGCGACATCGTTGCCTTCATGGAGTCGCAGCAGAACGCGGGCCGCAGGAAGAGCGCTCGGGGGACCGGAGAAGAGCCTGAGAGCGCGGAAGGCTGACGGACAGCGGAAGCGTCCCAGTTGAGGATAGCGGTCTTCTCTGAAAGCTTCGAGCCGGTCATCAACGGGGTCTCCGTGTCCATCTCGCTCCTGGCGGGCCGGCTGGAAGAGCTGGGTCACGAGGTCTTTTGCTTCGCGCCGCGCTATCCCGGTCACACGGACTCCTTCCCCCGCGTGTTCCGGTTTCCCAGCGTCCGGGCTCCCGGCGTGCCGGACTATCCGCTGGCCCTGCCGTGGAGCGGAGGGCTGTTCCGGGTGTTCCGGGAGCTGGCTCCGGACGTGGTCCACACGCATACGCCGTTCGCGCTGGGGGTCCGGGGGCAGAGGTGGGCGGCGCGGCTGGGGATCCCTCTGGTCTCCACCAACCACACGCTCTACACCGAGTATGTGCACTACATCCGCCCGGTTCCTCCCGCGCTGATGCGCGCCCTGGCGGTCTGGTGGATGCGCCGTTACTACAACCGCTGCAGCCACGTGATCGTCCCCAGCGCAGCCACAGGCCGCCGGCTGGAATCCTACGGGGTGCGCACGCCGTGGACCGCGATTCCCACGGGCATCTCCTTTCCTGAGCCGCCGGCCGGGCTGGACGGCCGGGTGGTGGCGGGCGCCTCTCCGGACGACAGGCTGCTGCTGTATCTCGGGAGGATCGCGCGGGAGAAGAACCTGGACCTTCTGCTGGAAGCGTTCCGCATCCTCCTGCAGAAGGAACCGTCCGCGCGGCTGGTGGTGGCGGGCGGAGGACCGTATCTGCAGCGGTGCAGGGAGCGTGCCGCCGCGCTTGGCGTGGACGGGCGGGTGACCTTCACGGGCCCGCTTCCCAGAGATGTGCTGCCGGCCGTGTTCAGCGCGGCGGAGTTGTTTCTGTTTCCGTCCACGACGGAGACGCAGGGGCTTGTGGTGGGCGAGGCGGCGCTGCACGGACTTCCCTGCGTGGCGGTGGATGCCGGAGGGACGCCGGAGTTCGTCCGGCACGGCGAGACGGGGCTTCTGGTGCGCCCGGACCCGGAGGAGTTCGCCTCCGCCGCCCTTCAGCTGTTGAGCGACGGGGATCGCCGGGAGGCCTTTTCGCGGGCGGCGCGGGACCTGGCATCCGCGCTGACCGTGGACAGCATGGTGAGCAGGGTGCTGGAGGTCTACCGGTCGGCCGCAGCGGGGCGCCCGCTTGATGACCCCGTGAAGGCGGGGATATCCTGAGAGGGGCTCCGGGGAGAGGCAGGAAGGACGATTTTGCTGAAGAGGCTGGCGACGGCGCCCTCCCGGGCGATGCGGGCGCTGTATGACTGGACGATCGGGTGGTCGCGGACGCGGCAGGCTCCGTGGGCGTTGTTCGGCATCGCGTTCGCGGAGAGCTCGTTCTTTCCGGTCCCGCCGGATGTGCTGCTCATCCCGATGGCGCTGGCCTCCCCCCGCCGCTGGTGGCTGACGGCCCTGGTCTGCACCGCGGGGTCGGTGCTGGGAGCGGTCCTGGGGTATTACATCGGCCTTGCGTTCTACGAGACGGTGGGCGTGCGGATCGTGGACTTCTACCATCTGCAGGCCGCGATGGAGGCGGTGGGGCAAAGGTATTCGGAGAACGCCTTCGCCGCGGTGTTCACCGCGGCATTCACGCCCATCCCTTTCAAGGTGTTCACCATCGCGGGTGGGGTGTTCCAGATCCCCCTGGGAATGCTGCTGGCGGGGTCCGCTGTGGGACGCGCCGGACGGTTCTTCCTGGTGGCGGGGCTGCTGCGGCTGTTCGGGGAGCCGGTGCAGCGCTTCATCGAGAAGTACTTCGATCTTCTGTCGCTCCTCTTTGTGGCGCTGCTGATCGCGGGCTTCGCTGCGGTGAAACTGATGGGGGGAGGGCACTAGGGGTCCGATGGCGCAGCGCTTCTCCCGGCTGCCGTCCCTGACCGCCCGGCCGGAATACGGCATCTTTCTCGCGCTCCTCGTCATGGTCGCCATCGTGGCCGCCCTGAACCCGAAGGCGTTCTTTCAGTCCTACTCGCTGAACCTGTGGCTCTTCTCCCTCTCGCTTTACGGCATCCTGGCGATCGGCGAGATGCTGGTGGTGCTCACGGGAGGGATAGACCTGTCTCCCGGCTCGCTCATCGCGCTCACCGGGGTGCTGTCGGCGCTGACGGTGAAGGCGCTGGTCGCGGCAGGGATGGGGCCGGCGCCCGCCGTCGCCCTGTCGGTGGCGGGAACGCTGGCCGCCGGGGCGCTCATCGGTCTGGGGCATTCGTTTTACATCAACCGGCTGGGCGTGCCGCCCTTCATCATCACGCTGGGGACGCTCATCATCGCCCGCGGGGTGGCGGAGCTGATCACGCGGGGGAGCACCATCAGCGGCCTGCCGGAGGAGTTCAACGCCATCGGCGCGAACGGCTCGGCGCATGTGCCCGGGCTGCCGTTCCTGCCGGTGGCGGGAGTGATCTTCGCGGTCATCGCGGTGGCGGCCCACGTGCTGGCGCAGAGGACCTGGCTGGGCCGGCAGATCTACGCCGTCGGGGGCAATGCGGAGGCGGCCCGCCTGTCGGGGGTGAACGTGGAGGGCGTGCGGGCGTTCTGCTACGCCGCTAGCGCCGCGGCCGCCTCTCTGGCCGGCATCCTGTACGCTTCCAGCGTCACCATCGGGGACCCGAAGGCCGGGCTGGCCTACGAGTTGACGGCGATCGCCGCAGTGGTCATCGGCGGCACCAGCCTGATGGGCGGAGTGGGGACCGTGCCGGGCACGGTTCTGGGGGCGGCCATCATGAGCCTGCTGCCGCTGGGCCTGACCTACATCCGGGTTGAGGCGTGGTGGCAGTCCATCAGCACGGGGGCGGTGGTGGTGCTGGCGGTCACCGTGGACAGCCTGCGGCGCAGGCGCCGCGAACGTGCGCCCGGCAGGAACAGGACGCGATGAGGTGGAACCTCCCCGCGGGAAGATGCGGGGCTTTTACGGCCCCGGCGGTCGCGAAGGGAGCTGTGGAGATGGCGGTTCGTGTCCATCTGGTCGCGATGCTTGTTGCGGCGGGTCTGATGCTGGGCGGCTGCGCCCGGCAATCGCCGCAGCCTTCGGCTCCGGGCGCGGGAGCCGGCCCGGTGATCGGAGGGCTGGGAAAATCGATCCATCCGTTCTGGGACCAGGTGGAGAAAGGGATGCGGGACGCGGCGGAGCCGCGGGGCATCCAGGTGGAGTTCTACGTTCCCACGAAGGAAGACGCCCGCAAGCAGGCTGAGAAGATCAAGAGCTGGGTCGCGGTCGGGGTGTCCGGCATTCTGTTTGCCGCCTCGGATCCGGAGACGGTGGGGCCGGCCATCCGGGACGCGGCGGCACGCAGGATTCCCTGTGTGGCCATGGACACCGATGCGCCGGACAGCGGCCGGCTGGCCTACGTCGGCACCGACAACTACGAGGCGGGCAAGGTGGCGGGCCGGGTGCTGGGCGATCTGCTGAAAGGCCGCGGCAAGGTCTGCATTGCGACGGGCTCGCTCACGGCTTCGAACTCGCTGGAGAGGATCCGGGGGTTCCGGGAGGTGCTGACGAAGGAGTATCCGGGCATCACCGTGCTTCCGGAGGTCCTGGTGGATAACGAGGACCGGGCGGTCGCCGAACAGAAGGCCAAGGCCAAGATCGCCGCGGAGCCGGACCTTGCGGCGTTCTTCGGAGTCTACGCGCTGAACGGCCCCGCGTGCGCGAACGCAGTCAAGAGCGCGGGCAAGCAGGGGAAGATCCGCGTGGTGTGCTTCGACACGACGGCGGAGCACATGAACATGCTAAAATCCGGGATGATCGATGCCGCCGTCGGGCAGCGTCCCTATCTGATGGGGAAAAAGGGCCTGGAGCTCGTCGCGCTCATCATCGAGAAGGGGCCGGAGCAGGCGCTCAGGGAGATGGGCGCGAAGGACGGCTCCATCGACACCGGCGTGGATGTGGTCCGCCGGGAGGATGTGGAGGAGTATCGCGCCAGGCTGAAGCAGCTGGGCATCCCCGTGGAGGGCTGGTAGAGGCGGCCGGTGCCCCCCCATCGAGCCTTCGGGTAGGAGGCCGGAAGGCGATTTGAGACTGAAGAAGATACAGATCCGCGGGTTCAAGACCTTCGCGGACACCACGGAGATCGAGTTTACGCCGGGCATCACGGCGGTCGTCGGCCCGAACGGCTCGGGCAAGAGCAACATCTCCGACGCCATCGCGTGGGTGATGGGCGAGACCAACGTCCGCAACCTGCGCGCCACCCGCACCGAGGACGTGATCTTCAACGGCAGCTCCGCACGCAAGCCGGTGGGGCTGGCCGAAGTGTCCCTCACGCTGGACAACTCCAGCGGGAGGCTTCCCATCGGCTTCTCCGAGGTCACCATCACCCGCCGGGCATACCGGTCCGGCGAGAGCGAGTATTTCATCAACAGAGTGCCCTGCCGCCTGCGCGACATCTACGAGCTGTTCCTCGATTCGGGCGCGGGAGGCGGGGCATACTCCATGATCAGCCAGGGAGAGATCGACGCCCTCCTGACCGGCAGACCGGAGGACCGCCGCGAACTGCTGGAGGAGGCCGCGGGCGTCAAGAAATACAGGCACCGCCGCAGCGAGACCTGCCGCAAACTGGAGCACACCCGCGAGAACCTGTCCCGGGTGGACGACATCATGAACGAGCTCCAGGCGCAGATGGAGCCCCTTGCGGAGCAGGCGGAGAAGGCCATCCGCTACCGTGAGCTGACCGGCCGCCTGCGGGAGATCGAGGTGGGGCTGCTGGTCTCCCGGGTGCAGAAGCTGAACGGGGAGATCGAGCAGTGGCGCGAGCGCGACCGGGAGCTGCGGGAGGGCCTGGAAGCTCTGGAGCGGCGCATCGCCGAACAGACGGAGGCGGAGGAGCGCTGCTCGGAAGCGGCCAGAAAGGCGCGTGAGGCGCTGGAGGCGGCGCATGAGACGCTCTCGCGGGCTCAGAGCCGGGCAGAGCGGCTCCGGTCGGATCTGGCGCTGGCGGAGGCGCGTCGGCAGTCCGCGGAGGAGACCCGCCGCCGGCTGACCCGGGAGATCGCCGGCCTCTCCTCCCGGTTGAAGGAGCTGGAGGACCGCCGCTTTCGGATCCGGCAGGAGCTCGAGGAGGTCCGCGCCCGGCGGTCGGACCTGGAGGAACGCGTCCGGGAGGAGCGCGCTTCCAGCGAGAGGCTGGCGCACAGGCTGGCGGAGTGCGAACGGGAGCTTGTCCGCCACGAGTCCGTCATCCGCGGTCTGGCCGAGGACAAAGCAGCCCGCAAGAGCAGGCTGGAGAGCTGCAGGACGCGCGCGGCGCAGCTGGATGAGGAAGCGTCCGTCCTGAGGCGGCGGCTGGAGGAGCTGGAGACCCGCCGGGAGCAGCGTGCGGCGGAGGCGGATGCGGCATCGCGCGCGGCGGCGGCCGGCAGCGAGCGTCTGCGGGAGCTGACGGGTGAGCTGGAGGAGGCGCGGCGATCGGAAGAGCGGCTGGCCACGCGGTTGCGGCAGGAGACGGAGAGGCTGGAGGATGCGGCGCGGAAGCATCTGGAGCAGTCCAGCCGCCTGAGCACCCTCAAGCACATGCAGGAGGCGGGGGAGGGGCTTTTCGCGGGAGTGCGGGCGGTCCTCTCGGCGGCCCGTCAGGGACGCCTGCGCCCGGAGTATGCCATGGTCGCGGATGTGCTGGAGGTTCCCGGTCATCTGGACCAGGCCATCGAGGCGGCGCTGGGCGGGGCCCTTCAGGACATCGTGGTGCCCGAGTTCAGCCTGGTGCGGGAAGCCATCGACTACCTGAAGAAGGGCGGGCACGGCCGGGCGACGTTCCTGCCGATGGACCGTCTGGAGCGTCCCGAGGTGCTGTCCGGGCGGAAGGACTGCGGCGGAAAGGGTATCGTCGGCTGCGCCTACGACCTGGTCGGATTTGCCCCGGAGTACGAGCCGGTGGCCCGGCTGCTGCTCGGGCGGGTGCTGGTGGCGGAGGACCTGGACAGCGCCGCGGAAGCCGCCCGCAGGGTGCGGGGGTGGTCGAGGATCGTCACCGTGGAGGGGGAACTGCTGGCGCCCGGCGGAGCGGTGACCGGCGGCAGCCGTCCGCGTCGCGGTCCGGGTCTGACGGAGCGGCGCCGGGAGATTTCGGCTCTGGAAGAGAGCGTAAAGAACCTCCAGCGGAGCAGGCAGGCCCGCGAAGATGCGGTCGCAGACCTCAAGGCGCGCCGGGAGCGGGAGGAGCTGAGGGCCCGGGAACTCCAGAGGGAGGCGGAAGAGGCCAGGCTTGCGCTTGCCCGCGCCGAAGGGGAGCGGGATGCCGCAGTCAATGCCCTGCGCGAACTGGAGGACAGCGCGCGGGAAGCGGGAGAGCGGCTGGAGTCCTGCGAGCGCCTCCGCCGGCAGACGGAAGAAGAGATAGGCGTGCTGGAGGCATCGCTCTCCGACTCCGACACCGCCGGCGGAGAGCTCGAAGCTCTGCTCGAGGCCAGACGCAGCGAGGCTGCGGCGCTGCGTGCCGAGGCCGCGGCGGCCGCCGGCCATCTGCAGGTGGTCGCGGCGGAGCTTTCGGGCACTGCCGAGAGGGAGCGCGCGCTCGGGCAGGCGCAGGCTTCTGTGGAAGAGGATCTGGCCAGGACGCAGAGCCTGCTGGAGGAGCGCCGCCGCGAGCTGGATTCCGGGATCAGCGCCGGGGACCGGGACGGGCGGGAGCTGGAAGAGCTGGCCGCCCGCGCGGACCAGGCGACGGCGGAGATGGAGGAGCGCTGGATCGAGCTGATGGAGGCGCAGGCTCGCGCTCAGCAGCTTCTGAACGCTCTGGACGCAGCGTCGCGGGCGCTCCGCGAGAGCCGCGAACGCTCCGCCGCGCACTCGTCCGAGCTGCACGAGCTGGAGCTCGCTCTGGCGCGGGGCGAGGCCGAGATGGCGCAGATGGTGGAGCGTCTCTGGGAGGAGTACGAGATCACCCGCGACGATGCCCTGACCTGGCCGGAGCCGCTGCTGGTGAAGCACGGGACGGCCGCGGAGGTGGCCCGGCTTCGCCGCGAGATCCGGGCCATGGGCGAGGTCAACACCGGGGCGGTGGCGGAGTTCGAGCGCGTGCGCGAGCGCTGGGAGTTCCTTGCGTCCCAGCGCGCCGACCTGGAGGAGGCGGAGCGGGATCTCCTGCAGGCCATCCGGGAGATCGACGAAAGCACCCGGGGGCTGTTCCTGGAGACCTTCGAGAGGGTGCAGCAGCATTTCGCCGAGGTGTTCTCGATTCTGTTCGGCGGCGGCGTGGCCCGCCTGGAGCTGACCCGGCCGGACGACCTGCTGGAGACCGGCATCGAAGTGTTCGTGCAGCCTCCCGGAAAGACGCTGCAGAACATGAACCTGCTCTCGGGAGGGGAGAAGGCGCTCACCGCGCAGGCGCTGCTGTTCGCGCTGATGCGCGTGAAGCCGAGCCCGTTCTGCGTGCTGGACGAGGTGGACGCACCGCTGGACGACGCCAACGTGGTCCGCTTCGCGGAGCTGGTCCGGCAGTATGCCCGGGACTCCCAGTTCATCGTCATCACCCACAATCGTGCTACAATGGAAGCCGCGGACGTGCTCTACGGGGTCACGATGCGCGAGCCCGGAATCTCCAGCCTGTACAGCGCAAGGATCTCCGACGTCTGAGGGGGGCGGCCGCGCAGACATCATAAGGAGTTCGTGGAACCTTGTCCGGAACACAGGGACTGCTTCTGAAAACCGGAGACCGCGTGGTGTTCTTCGGGGACAGCATCACCGCCGCCGAGCCGGGATACGTGAGCTTCATCCGCGAGATGCTGGACAGCCTTTATCCGGAGCGCCGCATCGAGATCGTCAACAAGGGAGTGGGCGGAAACAGGGTGACGGACCTGCTCGAGCGCGTGGACCGGGATGTGCTGGCGCTGGAGCCGGACTGGGTGAGCATCGCCATCGGTATCAACGACGTGTGGCACGGCCCGAACGGGACACCGGTAGACGAGTTCCGCCGTGTCTACGAGGAGCTCCTGGACCGCATCGCGGAGGGGTCGCACGCCAGAGTGGTGCTCTGCACGCCGTCCATCATTGAGGAGGACCCGGAGAGCGAGCTGAACATCGCGCTCCGGCCGTACGTGGACGCGGTGCGGGAGATCGGCGCGCGGCGGGGACTTCTGGTGGTCCCCGTGCGCGAGGCGTTCCTTTCCGCGCTGGAGCGCGCCCGGCAGACCACCCAGAGGCCTCTTTTCACCACGGACGGGGTGCACCTGAACCAGGCCGGGAACACGCTGTTCGGGACGACCTGGCTGAAGGCGCTGGGAGCCTTCGGCGACCTGCTGCCCTGATGGCGGAAAGCGGGGTCCCGGCCCGCCGGCTGGAAGGTGCGGGGGCCCCGTCCCTCAGGGACTACCTGGGCGTCAGCCTGTTCTGGCTGGCGCTTTCGTTCTTCTGGGGGGCCATGCTGGTGATGGTGCTGCCGTTCCGCGCGGAGGAGCTGTTCGGACGGGACGGCAAGGATGCCGCGCTGGCCCGCCTGCTCAGCGCCGGCGCCGCCGTGGCGGCCGTCACCCAGGTGCTGTCGGGAGCGCTCAGCGATGCGGTGGGGCTGCGATGGGGGAGGCGCAGGCCCTACATGCTGGCGGGCACGGTGAGCGCGACCGTCGTGCTTCTGCTGTTCCCCTCCGCGGCGACGCTGCCGCAGATGCTGGCGTGCTACGTTGGCATCCAGTTCCTTCTGAACGTGGCCATCGGGCCCTATCAGGCGCTCATCCCCGACATCATCCCGCTGGCGCATCACGGCCGCGCTTCGGCCTTCATGGGGGTGTGGTCGCTGCTGGGAAGGATCGGCGGCCCGGCCGTGGCGGCGGCCCTGCTGGCGCGTCCCGGCGGGCTGGAGCGGGTGGTCATCGTCTTCGCGGTGCTGTTGAACGGTTTCGTGCTGGTGAACCTGGCCCTCGTGCGCGAGCCTCCGGTCTCCGGAAGGACGGCCGGGTTCCGTGACACCCTCCGGCAGATGCTGCGGATCCCCCTGCGGCCTTATCCCGGGTTCGTGTGGGTGCTCATCTCCCGCTTCGGCATCATGATGGGGCTGTACACGGTGATGTTCTGCCTGCTGTACTACGTGCGGTACTCGCTCGGCGTGCGGGGAGAGGCGGAGTCGCTCGCCGTGCTGCGCGATTTTCTGGTGCTCTCGACGTTGACCGGTCTGGCCGGGGCGGCCGTCGGAGGCGTGGTCAGTGACCGCGTCCGCAAGGTGCGCGTGCTCTACGTGGCCAATTCCATCTGCGTGGCCGCAGGAGTGGCCTTCCTGCTGGCCCCCGGAACGGCGGGGGCATACTGGGCGGTGGCGGTCTTCGGGGTGGGGATGGGAGCGTTCCAGTCCGTGGACTGGGCGCTGGGCTGCAATCAGCTGCCGGAGCACGCGCCCGCAAAGTATCTGGGCGTCTGGGGGATGAGCGACACCGTCCCGCAGATCATCGCCCCGCTGATCGCCGGACCGGTGGCCATCCTGTTCAACCGCCCGGAGGATCCCGGCCTGGGCTACCGGGTGCTGATGGTGCTGGCGATGGTGTATTTCATTCTGGGGACCGTCGCCCTGAGCCGCATCCGCGAACGGCTTCCGGCGGAAGTGCGCGGATAGGATTGTTTCCTTTCCTCCGTTTTGCGAACTGTGCGCAGGGAACGGTAAACTGATTGGGATGCGTTTCCCGTCCGGTCACCCAGACGCTCCCGCCGCCCGCGCTTCCCGGAAGGCGCTGGGGGCACTCTTCGCGCTGGTGTTCCTGGACGTGTATGCGTTCGCGCTGGTCATCCCGCTGCTGCCGGTGTGGGCCCAGCGGTTCACCTCCAGTCCGTATGCCATCATCTCCCTTTCTTCGGTGTATGCCCTGGCGCAGTTCGCGTTCGCTCCGGTGTGGGGGAGCCTGTCGGACCGGGTGGGACGCAGGAGGATGCTGGCGCTCTCCATCGCGGGAGAGGGGGCTTCGTTCGTCGGGATGGCGCTGGGGGGCGGGCTGGGCTGGCTCTACGCGGCGCGCGTGGCGCAGGGCATCTTCGCCGCCGGGACGTTCGCCATCCCGCCCGCGCTGGTGGCGGATGTCACCGCTCCGGACGGGCGCTCGCGGGGGATGGGTTACATCGGGGCGGCCCTGGCGCTGGGCTTCGTGCTGGGCCCCGGGACGGGCGCGCAGCTTGCGAAGGTCTCCACGTCGCTTCCGTTCTTTGCGGCGGCTGCGGTCTCCGCGGTGAACCAGGCCGTGGCGCTGCTTCTGCTGCCGGAGACGCACCGGCCCGCTGCGCAAGCGCCGCGCTCCCCGAAATCGGTTCCCCGGCCGTTGCGGGCGCTCGCCGGGAGGGGGCTGCCGGGGCTGATGGCGCTGTTCGCGGTCAACACGTTTGCCTTCAGCAACATGGAGAGTTCGTTCACGCTGTTCCTCCAGGCGCGGTTCGGCCTCGGCGAGCGGGAGACGGTGGTGCTGTCGGGCCGGCTGCTCGCGTTCATCGGCGTCGTCGCGGCCATCGTGCAGGCAGGGCTGATCGGCCCTCTGACGGCGCGGTTCGGCGAAAAGACGCTTCTCGCGGCGGGCTTCGGGCTGACGGCCGCGGGGCTGGCCGCCATCCCCGGGCAGGCGTCGCAGGCCGCGCTGCTCCTGCCGCTGGCTCTGGCGGCCGCGGGCTTCGGGCTCATCGGCCCTTCGCTGGTCAGCCTCATCTCGCGCGCCGCCGGCCCTGAGCATCAGGGCGCCGTACAGGGTCTGACGCAGGGGCTGGGTAGCGTATCGCGGACGCTCGGCCCGCAGGCCGCGGGGGTCACGTTCGGCGCGCTCGGCGCGGCATGGCCGTTCTGGACGGCGGCGGCGCTGCTGGCGGTCTGCTTCGCGCTGACGGGAGCGGCAGTCCGGGCTCCCGCGGTATCGAAGAGGGAGGAGACCGCGTGAAGAACCGGCCCGTCCTGACGATCATCTTCCTGACCGTCTTCATCGATCTGCTGGGGTTCGGAATGGTGCTGCCCCTGCTTCCCGTCTGGGCCGAGCGCCTGACCGCCAGCAAATACCTCATCATCCTGCTGGGTTCCGCCTATTCGCTGGCTCAGTTCGTGTTCGCGCCGGTGTGGGGACGGCTGTCCGATGCCGTGGGGCGGCGCCCGGTCCTGCTGGTGTCTCTGGGCGGCGGAGGGCTGGCCTATCTCCTGATGGCGTTCGCGGACAGTCTGGCGATGCTGTATGCGGCGCGGTTCCTTCAGGGACTGTTTACGGCGGGAGGGCTGGCGGCGGCTCCCGCCCTGATCGCCGACGTCACGTCCGACGAGGAGCGTTCGCGCGGAATGGGGCTCATCGGGGCGGCGTTCGGCCTGGGGTTCATTTTCGGCCCGGCATTCGGCGCGGCTCTGGCCCAGGTCAGCCTGGGCGCGCCGTTCTTCGCGGCGGCCGCTCTGTCGCTGGGGAACCTGACCTGGGCGGCGGCGATGCTCCCGGAGACCCTCGACAGCAGCGCTGCGCGGGAGGGGCAGACCCGCTTCCTGGATCTCCAGAAGCTGCGGGAGACCCTGACATCGCCGGCGCTGGGCCTGCTGTTCTTCCTGCTTTTCATCAACACCTTCGCCTTCAGCAACCTGGAGCAGACCTTCACCCTCTTCGTGCAGGAGAGGCTGGCGCTGGACGCAAAGTCGGCCGGCCGGACGACGGGTTTCCTGCTGGCCTACATCGGGATCGTGGCCGTGATGGTGCAGGGGTTTCTGATACGCCCGCTCAGCAGGAGGTTCGGCGACGCGCGTCTGCTTCTGGCGGGCATCCTGATGACGGGGACGGCTCTGCTCCTGATGCCGCTGCCCCGCGGGGTGGGCGGGCTGATGCTGGTGAGCACGCTCATGTCGGCGGGATGGGGACTGGTGAACCCCTGCACGTCGAGCCTGATCTCCCGGTCGGCCGGGCGCGACCGGCAGGGGGGCGTGCTGGGGTTGTCGCAAGGACTGGCGAGCCTGGCCCGGATCGCCGGTCCGGTCTGGGGAGGGTTCGCCTTCAGCCGCCTTGGGATCGCCTGGCCTTACTGGAGCGGCGGGGTCATCCTGCTGCTCAGCTTCGCCGTGGCCATGGCGCGCCTGCTCCCCGCTTCGCAGCCCGTCCGGGGAGGAGCGGGCGATGTTTGACTGGTCTCCCTTCGACCTCACCATCCGGCAGAGGGAGCGCCTGGAGCGCCTGCACCGGCGCTACGCGCGCGAGCCTCTGCCGCCGGACCTGCCGGAGATCCTGGAAGAGCAGCTGGGCATCCGTCTGTCCGTGCGCTTCGGGGCCCTGGACCTGCGGCATCCTCTGGCCGTGGCTCCGGGAGAGTGGACCGGCTCGCTCGAGCGCGTAGAGGCGGCCGCTGAGGCGGGCTGGGCGGCGCTGACCCTGAGGTCGGCGGCCGCCTGGGCGCAGGACGGCAGCGCGTCGCTAGCGCGCCTGCGGTCGCGGGACGCGGGCCGGGGGGCTCGAAGCGTGTACGCTCCTTCCGATGTCCGCAGGGAGCGTCCGGCCGTGTTGTGGGACCGGAAGCTGGACGGCCGCGGTCCGCAGGAATATCTTGAGCTGGTGCGCGCGGCAGCCTCGGCCGCAGGCGGCACGATGGCGGTGCTGGCATCCCTTGCATCCGCGCCGGAGCGCTCGGGCGCGGAGCTTCCGCACGCGGGGGAGCTGGCGCTGCGGGCCGGAGCGGACGGTCTGGAGGTCCTCCGGGCGGGCGGGGATGCGTGGCGGCCGGCGGAGACGGCGGATGCGGGGCGGTGGGCGCTGAGGGTCATCGTCGCCGACGCGCAGCGCCTTCAGGGAGCCGGGGGGGAGGAGGCCGCCCGGGCGCTCAGGGCGGCTCCGCGGCTGACGCTGGACTTCGGCACACCTGCGCCGGGGCAGCCGCGGACCTTCCGGCCGGGAGGTCTGGCGGCGTTCCTGCGGGAATGGGGGCTTGCGGACTGCCCGGTGGCGGCGGCCGGCGGGGTCTACTCCGGCCGCGATGCTCTGGACTATATCGTGCAGGGAGCCAGGATGGTCCAGGTGTACAGCTACATCGCGGGGCGGGTGGGCACTGTGCTCAAGCAGAGCCGCAACAAGTTCGAGCAGGTGCTCTACCGGCTGATGCTGGACCCCCGGGACGGGCTGGCGGCGGGGCTGGCGGCGCTGAAGAACCGCCGTGGCGCGGGCGGGGTGGCGGATGCCGTGGGTCTGGCGCATAAAACGCAGGGGGACGCCTGAATCCCGGCGCCGCCCCGCCTCAGGAGGCAGACCCATGCGCCCGAGCCCCGGAACCAAGCAGATCTTGATGGACCTGGTGGCGATCCCCAGCGTCGGGCAGGAGCCCGTCCCGCCGGGGCGGGAGGGGGGCGAGGCGATGGTCTGCCGGTATCTGGAAGGGCTGCTGACTTCCGCCGGCGCGGATTGCCGCGTGGAGGAGGTCCTTCCCGGACGTCCCAACCTGTATGCCCGTCTGGAGCGGGGACGAGGGCAGACGGTCGTCCTCTCGGCCCACACCGACACTGTCCCCGCCGCGGACTGGGACGGCGACCCTTTCCGGCCGGAGGAGAAGGACGGTTTCGTGACCGGGAGGGGCAGCTGCGACACGAAGGCGAGCCTGGCGGCGTTCACGTCGGTGTTCCTGGAGGCGGCCGCGAAGGGCGGCGGGGAGTTCAACCTGATACTGGCGGCCGTCTGCGATGAGGAAGTGGGGTTCGCGGGGTCCAGAGCGGCGGCCGCAGCCCTCCGCGCGGACTTCGCCATCGCCGGCGAGCCGACCGCGCTCGCAGTCGTCCACCGGCACAAAGGGGTCCTGCGGTTCGTGCTGGAAGCCAGGGGCAGAAGCTGCCACTCGTCCAAGCCGGAGCAGGGCGACAACGCCATCTACCGGCTGTGCCGGGCGGCGCTCGGTGTGGAGCGCCTCGCTCGCAAGTGGAGCGGAGTCCGGGACCCGGACCTAGGCCCGAGGGCCATCTCGGTGACCACCATCACCGGCGGACAGGCGCCGAACGTGGTGCCGGACCGGTGCCGGGCGGAAGTGGACGTGCGCTGCCTGCCGGGCGACCGCCTGGAGGACCTGCTGGACGAGGTGCGCCGGAGCGCGGGCTCCGGCGCCACCGTGCAGTCCCCCTACATGGAGGGTCCGGCGCTCGACACGGACCCGCATCACCCTCTGGTCCGGCGTCTGGCGGAGGCTTGCGGCAGGGCGTTGAAGTGCGCTCCCTACGCCACGGACGCCCCCCAGTACGCCGCCCGCGGGATTCCGTCCGTGGTCTTCGGACCGGGCGACGTGGCGCTGGCTCACACCCCCCGGGAACGCGTGGCGCTGGCCGAAGTGGACGAATGCGTGGACATCCTCCGCAGGTTCCTGGGGATGTGAGGATCCGGCGGCGCGGCGCTCTGGCGGGCGGGCATCCGGCGAGCCCGCAGGGCGCCGGCTAGCGCGGGTGCGCCTGAGCCCCGGCGCAGGTCTCCCGGAAGACCCGCGCGCTCACCCGGGCAAGCTCCCGCTGCTCCTGTGCCACTCTGCGCAGGTGGCTGCTGGCCTGCTCGCGGTTTGCGTGCAGGCTGAGAAGCAGATCCTGCAGCTCCCCCGCGTGCAGCCCGTCGGCCGTGAGACAGGGCATCCCGGCGAGGTGGCAGAAGCGTTCGATCTTGGGATCGTAGGACAGCCCCGCAAACGGCACTCCGGCCATCGCGGACAGGATGATGCTGTGCAGGCGCATCCCCAGCGAGAGGTGAAATCCGCGAAACAGGCGCACCATCTGAGAGGGTCCGAGCTCGGCGGTCAGCAGGGAGTGAGGCTCCTGCGCGTGCTCCAGCACCCTGCGGGAGATCTCCACGTCGCCCGGCAGATGGAACGGCACGAAGAGCGACCGGACGGCCGTCTCCCGCGCAAAGGCGTCGCAGGCTGCGGCCACGTCCGGGCAGGAGCGCTCCACGGAGCCCCAGGGGCGCAGGGCCACGGCCAGAGCCCCCGGGGCGGCGGGGTCCCCGCCGTCCGGCTCCTGCCCGGCGTCGTCCAGAAGGAACGCCGGGTCCGCGGAGAGGGTCAGCAGGCTTTCCGGAAGCCCCAGCCCCACCAGCTCCGTCAGGGAACGCGGGTCGCGCAGCGTCACGCCGCTTGCGCGGGAAAGAATGCGCGAGGCGCTCTCGCGGAGCCGGGGGTCTTCCAGCGGTCCGAAGCCCTGCGCCCACAGGAACAGCCGGCGCCGCAGGGCCAGCGCCACCCGGCAGATCCAGAGGTAGTAGACGGCGGAGCGTCTGCTGGTGACATCCTGAATCAGGCTGCCGCCGCCCAGCACCAGCACATCGCACCAGAGCAGAGCGGACAGGATGTCCGCCGGGGAGAAGCGGGCATAAGCGCGGATGCCGTGGAGGGTCAGCGTCCGGGCCGGGTCCGCGCTGAGCGCCCGGACTTCCCAGGGCTCCCCGCGCCCCTCCCGCTCGATCCCGCGCAGGATACCCGCCAGAACGATCTCGTCGCCCGCGTTGGCGAACCCGTAATATCCCAGGATCAGGATGCGAAGGGACCTTCGCACTTCAGGAACGCACGCTCCGCCCGAGCCCGCAGGCCCGCAGAAGCGCCACCAGAATCATCCCTCCCACGGCTCCCACCCAGACCCCGTTGAACGTGCGGACCAGCGAGACCGTCAGGGGTGTGTGGATGTGGCAGAACGTGTTGACCGCCGAGACCAGCCCGATGACCCCTGCCGCCGTGAACAGACGCGCCCACCCCGTCTCGCCCTTTCGGAAAAGCCAGAGACCGGTCCACAGAGCGGGGTATCCCAGCAGGATCTCCTTCGTGCGGGGACGGACATACAGCACCTGGTCCAGCAGAGCGCGGAACCTCAGCTCCAGCGGAGAGACCCCGATCCCAGCCTCGTTCCCGGAGCGGATGACGACAGCGAGAAGCGCCGCAAGCCCGATCAACCCGACGATGGCCGTGCTGAACAGGACCGGCGAAGCCCAGATCCGCCGGAACGTCCCGCGGGCCGTCAGGACCGTCTCACGCCAGGGGAGAGCGCAGCCCAGCAGCCCCGCCCCCGCCCACAGCGCCACCGCGAGCACCGGCAGCAGGTGGGCCGCCTTGACCCCGGCGAACCCTTCGGTGTGCAGCATGAAAAGCCGCCCCGTCAGGAGAGCCGCGATGAGCAGCCCGCCGAGAACGGCCAGGGTGATGGCGTTGAGGTAATGCGCGGGGATGCGCGCGGTGTCGGGGGTCTGCTCCGGCGCGGACGCCGAGGCCAGCCGGGCGGCCCGGGCGGCGGCCCAGACGGGAAAGGCCAGCGCGGCGGCCAGGGCGGCCGCCTTCCGGCCCAGATCCCCGGCCAGAGAGACCGGAACAAGGACGAGCGACAACGCCAGAAGCCACGCCGCGGCCGCGCCGGGGGTCAGGCGGACGAGCTCGCAAAGGGCCAGCGTCCCGGCGGCTGCCACGCCGGCGGCCATCAGCGCCCGTTCCCAGGCGCCCGGACGCACGTCGGCGATCACCTCCGGCGCTCCCGTTTCCAGCCCCGACCGTCTCAGCCCGGCGGCAATGTCCGCGATGTAGTCCGCGTTGGCCTGCACGGCATCCGGGCCGTTCAGCGTCACCAGCCGGACATACAGGATCCGGATCCCCCGCTCCCGGGCGGCCCGGACGAACCTCTCCGCGGCGGCAGCGGGCTGATACTGAGCCATCTCCGTCGCGGAGATACTGTGCACCCGCAGGAAGCCGCCGTCCAGAGCCTTCTCCAGCCGGTCGGATCCCTTCTGTTTGCCGAACTCGATGCTCCCGAAGGTCAGGTTCGTCTCTTCCAGCACCCGCGCGCAGTCCTCCACGGAGCCACGCCAGCCCAGCACCTCGTCCCCGGCGAAGATGACCGTGCTCATCCCCAGCCGGCGGGCTTCCGCCGCCACGGCTTCCATCCCCTGCCGCGAGTAAGCGGGGAAGTTGCAGGCCCGGGCGATGACCTCCAGACCGTGCCGGGTCTGCAGGCGGGAGATATCCTCCCGCAGAATGCCGAACCCGAGCGGCAGGCGCGCCAGAATCGACGGGTCCACCCGCGCGGTCAGGCCGGGCCGGCCCTCCTCGAGGGATGGCGGGACGCTCAGGCCGTTCGTCTGGAGCGCACGGGCGATCGCCCGCTCGACATCCGGCTCCGGAGAGGAGAGGCGGTAGACCTTCGCCGCCGGACCGGAGACCCCGCGGAACGACGCGCGTCCGGCACGCAGGAGGTCTTCCAGCACCGGTTCAGTCACGGCCACGGCCGTGACGCCGGCCTCCTTCAAAGACCGCAGAACGGTGTCCGGATCCCCCTCCCCCTCCCCTGCGGAAGCGGCAAGCGTGCGGACCTCGTCCCAGTCCACGGCGATGGACACGGTGCGGTTCGCGCTCTCGACCCGGTGTCTGCGTTGCAGGGAGGGCAGAGAGGCGGCCACGGACAGCAGGACCACCGTCAGCAGCAGAGTCCGTACGGTTCTCGAGCGGGTCTCGTTCACGCCGGAAGATTTCACCAGCGGGGGCGGTAATACCTGCGGCGGGGCGGCGCGGTCCGCGGCCCCATCACGGAGATGAGCAGCATCCCCGCGAAGAACCCGCCGATGTGCGCCCAGTAGGCGATGCCTCCTCCCACCTGCATCCCGGCTCCCGCGCTCGCGCTCAGGATCTGCCCGATGATCCAGAACCCCAGCACGATGACGGCGGGGAGCTCAACAGTTGTGATGAAGAAAAAGAGAAAGACCAGGCACGTCACGCGGGCGTGCGGATACAGCAAAAAGTACGCGCCCAGCACGCCGGCCACGGCTCCGCTGGCGCCCAGCGTGGGGACAGTGGAGAACGGCCCGCTCAGGATGTGGGCGACGGCGGCGAGGAAGCCGCTGCCCAGATAGAACACCAGAAAGCGGAAGTGCCCGAGACGGTCTTCCACGTTGTTCCCGAAGATGGCCAGGTAGAGCATGTTGCTGCCGATGTGCAGCAGCCCCCCGTGCATGAACATGCTGGTGAAGATGGTCAGCCAGGCCGGATGGACGGGCGCGAACGGCGGCACCCGCCGGCCCGTGACCACCTCCAGGGGGATCATCGCGTACTCCACCAGCCCGGGATGCGGCCCCCTCGAGTTCAGGACCTGAAGAATGTAAACCGCGACGTTGGCCGCCACGAGCAGCCAGGTGACGAAGGGGAAGGTGCGGGTGGGGTTGTCGTCGTGGAGAGGGATCAAGAGGCGGTCCCTGGCATTCTAGCGGGGAAACGGCAGGGGCAGGTCCCGGGCGGCCTGCCTGCAACAGGCGCCTCCGGGCCGCGGGGAGGAAGGAAGACGCACGGAGAGCGGACCAGCAGCGTCAGCTCTCGGAGGGAGTTTTGTAAAGCTCGGCCAGCGAGCCCAGACTGTCCAGCCGGAAGTGAGCCTCGATGACCTCGTGGATACCGATGGGTCCCATCGCCTCGAAGCGCTGCTTCTCCTTCTCGGAGACCTCGCTCGGGGCGTCCTGGAGAAGCCTTTCGTCCCACTCCTCCTGCTTCACGAACTGCTCGCCCAGCCTCTTGCAGTGCGAGCAGCGGAACTTCAACCAGACGAAGCTGGGTCCGTCGACCCTGAGGTAGTAGCCCTTTTGCATGACATCCTTTGCAACGATACGTTTGCCGCAATTGCAGCGGATGCAAGTTCGCATGCCTGGCCTCCGTGTCCAGTCCGGCCCGGGGGAGTTGTGCGCGGGGGCCGTCCCGAGTCCATTATATCACGCCGTCCAGCCCCGCTGCTACGCGTCCGGGTGTTGTCTGTGGCCCCGGGCGCGGGGCCGCAAGACTCCTGTCCGGAGGAAGAGCGCGGCCGGAGGTTGCGGGTTTCCCGCCAAACCGGGATAATCCATTGGCCCGTCACAGGCGGTGCAGCCTGCGGCGGGACCGCCGGATGCCACGCCGCGTGAAACGGCCCGGGCTCATCAAGTATGGAGGACCGATGCCGGTGCGCGCTTCCCGGACAGCCCTGTTCATCGTCGCGATGCTGGCGGCCTGCGCCGCGTACGGCCACGTGCCCGCGCGCGCGGACGGGTACCGGATGGTCGAGGCGGTCGTGGAGTCGGTGCGGCGCCTGTCGCACCCGGTGGTGCGGGTGACGCTGCGGGACGTGCGTCCGGCCGGATCGCCCGGCGTCCGCGGTGAGCGGGTGGTTGCCGTCTCGTTCCCGGGCGAGCGAGGTCAGGATGCGTCCCGGCCGCATACCGAGGCCGGGGAGGGCGCCTGGCAGTTGAAGCCGGGCGACCGGATCCGGGCCTTCCTGTGGAGGCAGTGGGGGTCCGAACAGTGGTATCTGGGCCGGTTCGAGCGCGTGGGACAGGGCGATGAGCCTGAGCGTCCGGGGGTGAAAGGCCTGGCCGTGACCCTCAGGGTGTTGCCGGACAGGGCTCCGCCCGGCGGAAGCGTGCGGATGACGCTGACGGTCAGGAACGCTTCGGGGTCGGTCTATTCGTACCAGACCCCCACGGGGCAGCAGTACGACTTCGCGGTGGATGGCCCTTCCGGACGTGTCTGGCGCTGGTCGCACGGCAAGGTGTTCACCACGGCCATCGTACAGGGCAGCATCCTGCCCGGGGAGAGCAAGACCTACAGCGTGGAGTGGGACCTGAAAGACAACAGCGGCAGGCCGGTGCCGCCCGGCGAATACCGGGTGACGGCCTGGCTGACCGTGATGGGAGATGAGCGCCCGGCATCGAAGCCGGTGACGCTGGTGGTGAAGCGGTCGTAGGTGCGGGTATCCGCAGCCGGGCAGTTCGGCAGCCCGGCATCGTTTTGTCTGCCCGGGAGGCAGACGGCCAGTACGGAGGAAGAACAACAGGGATCATGAGCAACAAGCGTGTTTATCTGTTCCACGAGGGCAACGCGAAAATGCGGGACCTCCTGGGCGGGAAGGGGGCCAACCTGGCCGAGATGACCAACATCGGCCTGCCCGTTCCGCCCGGCTTCACCATCACCACGGAGTGCTGCAACTACTACACCAAGCACGGCAAGTTCCCGGACGGGCTGATGGACGACGTGAAAGCAGCCCTGGCGGCCGTGGAGAAGGACATGGGCAAGAGGCTGGGCGACCCGGAGAACCCGCTCTTGGTCTCCGTGCGCTCCGGCGCGAAGTTCAGCATGCCCGGAATGATGGACACGGTCCTGAACCTGGGTCTGAACGACCAGACGGCCGAGGCCCTCATCCGCCTGACGGGCAATGAGCGCTTCGTGTGGGACGCCTACCGCCGGTTCGTGATGATGTTCTCGGACATCGTGCTCTCGGGCCAGTATCCGGACCTGAAGAAGGAGAAGTTCGAGCACATCTTCGACGCCCTGAAGGAGAAGGTGGGCGCCAGGCAGGACACGGACGTGGACGCCGCCGGCCTCAAGGAGCTGGTGGGGCAGTTCAAGGAGTACTTCGGCAAGGTGACGGGCCAGGACTTCCCGTCCGATCCGATGAAGCAGCTGGAGCTGGCCATCGAGGCGGTCTTCAAGAGCTGGAACAACGAGCGGGCCGTCATCTACCGCAACCGTGAGAAGATCTCCCACGACCTGGGGACCGCGGTCAACGTGCAGACCATGGTCTTCGGGAACATGGGCGACGATTCCGGCACCGGCGTGGCCTTCACCCGCGATCCCGCCACGGGCGAGAACAGGATCTACGGCGAGTTCCTGATGAACGCCCAGGGCGAGGACGTGGTGGCCGGCGTGCGCACGCCTGAGACCATCGATCAGCTCGCCGAGCACAATCCGGAGATTTACCAGCAGTTCGTGGAGATCGCGAAGAAGCTGGAGCAGCACTACCGCGATATGCAGGACATCGAGTTCACCATCGAGAAGGGGCGGCTCTTCATCCTGCAGTGCCGGGCGGGCAAGCGCACTCCGCAGGCGCATATCGAGATCGCGGTGGACCATGTGAATGAGGGGCTCATCACGAAGGAGGAGGCCGTCCTGCGGGTTCCGCCGGAGGTCCCCGGCCTGATGCTGCTGCCCTCGCTGGATCCGGAGTTCGTGAAAAAGAACAAGCCCACGCTGCTCGCCAAGGGGCTGAACGCCGGCCCGGGCGGGGCCGTGGGCAAGGTGGCGATCGGGTCGGCCGCCGCGCTGAGGATGGCCGAGGCGGGCGATGACGTCATCTTGGTGGGGCGCGAGACCACGCCGGACGATCTGGGCGGGATGCTGGCGTCCCGCGGCGTGCTGACCGCCACGGGTGGCAAGACCTCGCACGCCGCCCTGGTGGCGCGCCAGTACGGCATTCCCACCGTGTGCGGCTGCAGCGCCCTGCGCATCGACGAGGGCTCCCGGACCATCAGCGCTGACGGCGTGGTGCTCAAGGAGGGAGACTACATCTCCATTGACGGGACCAACGGGCTGGTCTACATCGGGCAGGTTCCCACGAAGATGCCCGAGGTGTCCGGCAAGTTCGCCACCTTCATGGAGTGGGCGGACAGCTTCCGGACCATGGGCGTGCGCGCCAACGCCGACACGCCCGAGCACGCCGCCGAGGCCGTGGAGCTGGGGGCGGCCGGTATCGGCCTGTGCCGCACCGAGCATATGTTCATGGGCGACCGCGTCCCGCTGGTTCAGGCGATGATCCTGGCCGAGGACGACGCCGCGCGCGAGGAGGCCCTGGCCAGGCTGCTCCCGCTGCAGCGCGAGGACTTCGTGGGCATCTTCAAGGCGATGAAGGGCTACCCGGTCACGGTGCGCCTGATCGACCCGCCGCTTCACGAGTTCCTGCCGAGCCTGGAGGAGCTGCTGGTCGAGACCACGGAGATGCGCGTGAAAGGAGAGACCGGCCCGGCATACGAGGAGAAGATGAAGCTCCTGAACAAGGTGAAGGAGCTGCATGAGTTCAACCCGATGCTGGGTCTGCGCGGGTGCCGCCTGAGCATCTACTTCCCGGGCATCGTCCGGATGCAGGTGGCCGCGATCATCGGCGCTGCGTGCGACGTGAAGAAGGCGGGCCTGGACGTGCACCCCGAGATCATGATCCCCCTTGTGGGAATCGTTACGGAGCTCACACACATCAAGGAGCAGCTCGAGCAGGTGGCCCGCGAGACGATGGCGGCCGAAGGGGTGGAGGTGGACTACAAGTTCGGCACCATGATCGAGATCCCGCGCGCCGCCCTGACCGCTGACGAGATCGCGCAGGAGGCGGCCTTCTTCAGCTTCGGGACCAACGACCTGACTCAGATGGCTTACGGACTGTCCCGCGACGACGCGGGCAAGTTCCTGCCGCTCTACATCGAGAAGCGCATCATCCCGGTGGACCCCACCGAGAGCCTGGATGTGAAGGGCGTGGGCCGGCTGATGCAGATCTGCGTGGAGGACGCCCGCAGGGTGAACCCGGGCATCAAGCTGGGGATCTGCGGGGAGCACGGAGGAGACCCGGATAGCGTGAAGTTCTGCTACAAGCTGGGTCTGGACTACGTCTCCTGCTCGCCGAAGCGCATCCCGGTGGCGCGCCTTGCGGCGGCCCAGGCCGCGCTTGAGAAGGACGGCGGCAGCAGCCGCGACAAGTGATCCTGCCGTTTGCCGCCGATGTGGCGGCATTCGACCTGGGACGAGACACCTCTCGGCTCACGGGGCCGGCCGCAAGGCCGGCCCCTGTGTTTTCCGGCGGCTGGCCCGTCCGACAGCTGTTTGCGGGTCTGGCCGCGTCCACTTTCGCCCCCCGGGCATCCCGGCATCGCGGGACGGGTGGAACCGCCGGAACCGGCGGGTGGAGGGATGCGGGACGGGAACGGGTCAGACACCGCTCGAAGTGAGGGGGCTGGACTTCTGGAAGTTGCCTGCGTGAGATGGGGCCTTCAGGGCCCGGGAGAGGCAGGGACTGCCGGACCGGAGCGGGAGGGGCCGCGGCGGCCGGTCAGATGTCCGCCGGTTCCACGCTCAGGACTTCGAGCGTCTGCACTCCGGCGGGAGCGCTGTACTCCACGACATCGCCGACGCGGGCTCCCATCAGGGCCTTGCCGATGGGGGACTGCTCGCTGATGCGGTTCCTCCCCGGGTCGGCATCCACCATGGTGACGATGGTGTACTCCTCTTCCTCGTCGAACTCGCGGTGGCGGACCCGGACGCGGGTGCCCAGTCCCACGACACCATCGGCGAGCGAATCGGCATCCACCACCTGGGCGCGGCTGAGCACCGCGCGAAGCTCCCGGATGCGGGCCTCCAGAAAGCCCTGCTCCTCCTTCGCCGCGTGATACTCGTAGTTCTCGCTCAAATCTCCGTAGCCGCGCGCCTGTTTGATGCGTTCGGCCACCCTGGGCCTCTCGCGCGACTCCAGAAAGGCAAGCTCGTCCTGGATCTTCTTGATGGCGGCGCTTGTCAGGCGGATCTGCATCTGGCAAGTCCCTCAGTCACAGGCGCCTGTGAGGCGCTTTCCGTTTCCCTGCCCGCGGAACGCACGCGTTCGCGGCGGGTCCACGGGGGAACCGGTGAATCCTTTTAGCGTATCTGCCGCCGTCCGTCAACTGCGGCATTCCCCCTGACGCAGAAAAGGCCTCACCGGTTCCCGGCCCCGCTGCCCCGGGGAACGCCCGGCCGCCCCGCCGCCACGATGGCAAGAACCAGGGGAAGCACGGGGAGCAGGAAGGAGTAGATGCTGCGTCCGTCCACCACCGGCAGCGAGGCCGCAACGACGCACCGCTCCATCAGGGCGGACTGTGCCAGCACCCGCCCGTCCGGAGCGATCATCATGGAGTAGCCAGACTCGGCGCTTCTCGCGACGGCGCGCCGGAACTCCACCGCCCGCAGGATGCAGGTGCGCGCCAGTTGCTCCGTGGCCGCTCCCCGGCCGAACCAGCTGTCGTTGCTGAGCACTGCGATGAGCGTCGCCCCTTCCCGGACGCGCAGCGCCGCAAGGTGGGAGAACATCGTCTCCGAGCAGATCAGCACGCCGATTCTGGCCCCCTCGAGCGGCACAGGGGGCCAGCGGCCTCCGGGACGGTAGTCCTGCGCGTCTCCTCTCCACAGCCGGGCGATGCCGCCGAGCAGCGGCGAGGGGACATACTCCCCGAACGGCACCAGCCGCTGCTTTTCGTAGGCTCCGTCCACCCGTCCTTTCCTGCTGATGCCGATGGCCACGTTCCGGGGCGAGGGGTCCGAGCCCGTCTCCTGCGGGCTGTTCTGCGCGCCGATGATGGCCGCCATGTCCAGCTCCCGGAAGGCCGACTGCAGCGCTTCCAGCAGCCGGTCGTCCTGAAAGGGCAGGCCGGGGCAGGCGGTCTCGGGCCACAGCACCAGCTGCGCCCCGTGCTGGAGCCGCGCCCGGGCGGACAGCTCGAAGTAAACGCGCAGAGTTTCCTCCGGGGGAAGCGGCTCCTCGAAGCCCGGAGCGGTCATCCCCTGCGCCGCCGCCACCGTGATGTGCCCCCGGGCCGGGGGTACGGTCGCCCGAAGCGCCATCCCGCCTGCCAGCAGCAGGGCCGGCAGCGCGACGGCGGCCGCGAGCCCCCCCGCCCGGCGCGAGGCCAGCGAGAACCCGGCGGCCAGCCCGCAGAAGGCAGCCAGAAACGTCAGCCCGGCCGCGCCGACCACGGAGGCCCACTGCACGGCGGCCAGGTTGCGGGCCAGAGGGCCCGCTGCTGTCGCCATGGAGATGCCCGCGGCGCCGCTTCCCGCCAGCCATTCCCCCAGGGCGATCAGCGCGGCCGGCCCGGCCGCGGCCGCCAGCGGACGGACTCCGCCCTGCGCGCATCCTCCGCTCAGCCCCGCCGGAACAATGAACACCGACTGCCACAGCACCAGAATGACCCAGGGGACCGCGCCGAACAGGGTGACCCACCAGAGCCCCGCCCCGTATCCCGCCAGGGCCCAGGTCAGGAAGCAGACGGCGGCGGTCCGTCTGTGCGCGCCGCAGACGGCCGTTCCTAGCAGCACGAAGGAGAGCCAGACGAACGCGCCGTAGTCCACCATGACCTGCGACGCTCCGAATGCGGCGCCGCCGGCCGCTCCCAGCATCAGGCGGGTCCGCAGGGTCATCCGGAGCGCCTCCCGCCCGCGGCCGCCACACCCGCGGGCAGGCGGGCGGGGCGCGTTGACGGGCAACCGGGAATCTGGCATACTGACCTGGCTGTCATGATCGAGTTCCGCGGCGTTTCCCTCGTCTATCCCAATGGAGTTTTGGCACTGCGCGGGATAAACCTCCGTGTGGAGAAGGGGGAATTCGTCTTCATCGTGGGGCCGACCGGAACCGGGAAGTCCAGCCTGCTGAAGCTCATCTACCGGGAGGAGGTCCCCACGGAAGGGACCGTTCTGGTGGACGGGCAGGACGTGGGGGCGATCCCTCCCGGAGAGGTCTGGCGGCTGCGTCGCAAGGTGGGCGTGGTGTTCCAGGACTTCCGGTTGCTGCCGGACCGGACGGTGTGGGAGAACATCGCCTTCGCCCTGCGGGTCACCGGGGCGTCGGCGCGCCAGATCCGCAGGAGGGTGCCGGAGTTCCTGGAGCTGGTGGGGCTGACCCATCGCTGCGACTCGTTTCCGTCCCAGCTATCCGGGGGAGAGCAGCAGCGGACGGCCATCGCCCGGGCGCTGGTGACGGACCCGCCCATCCTGCTGGCGGATGAACCGACGGGCAACCTGGACCCGGATACGTCGTGGGAGATCATGCAGCTGCTGGAACGCATCAACCTTCGCGGCTCGACGGTCCTGATGTCCACGCACGACAGCGAGATGGTGAACCGGATGCGGAGGAGGGTGGTCGCTCTGGATCTGACCGGCATCGCGCGCGACGAGCAGAGAGCGTACTACCATGCTGAATCCGTCCAGCGTTGAGTTCCTGGTCCTGGAAGCGCTGGCCAACATCCGGCGCAACCGCCTGATGGCCTTCGCCGCGGTCCTGACCGCCGGAGTCAGCCTGGCCGTGTCCGCGGGGTTCGCACTGACGGCCATCGCCGTGCACCGTGCCTGCGAGAAGCTTCCCCAGGAATTCGACATGGCCGTCTACGTGCGCCGCGGCACCCCTCCCGGAAAGGTCAGCGAGCTGAAGGAGACGATCGCCGCTCTTCCCGGTGTGGCCAGCGTGACGTTCATCTCGAAGGAGCGCGGTTGGGAGGAGTTCAAGCGGTCGCTGGGGCAGGAGATCAGCATGGACGATGTGCTCTACAATCCCGCACTGGACTCCTTCAAGATCAGGATGGCGGACCCGCGCATGAGCGCGGAAGTCCAGCAGCGCATCCGGAAGCTTCCGGAGGTGGACGACATCCTGTGGCGCCAGAGTGAAGTGCGGTTTTTCATGGGGCTTGCGCGCGTGGTGGGCATCGCCGGTGCGGTGGCCACGGTGGTGTTGTTTCTGGGCAGCGCATTCATCATCGGCAACACGATCCGCCTCGGGATCTACGCCCGGCGGCGGGAGGTGTCCATCATGCGGCTGGTGGGAGCAAGGCCATCGTTCATCCGCTTCCCCTTCCTGCTGGAGGGGATGCTGCTGGCCGGGGCGGGAGCGGTCCTTGCGCTGCTGCTGATCCGGCTGGCCGGCGCGTATCTGGAGGCGTTGACCGGGGACCTGCAGAGCATCACCCGGTTCCTCGACAGCGGGGTGGCTCCCTGGCAGCTCGCCGTCCTGCTGATGAGCGCCGGGCTGGGGCTGGGCGCCCTGTCCAGCTATCTTTCCGTCCGGCGGTATCTGAAGGAAGGCACCGCGGAGGCGGCGGCGCAATGAAGCTGCGGCATCGCCTGGTCCCGGGAGCGGCGGCGTCGCTTGTGGCCCTTGCGACGGTCGCGTTCCCGCAGAGCGTGTCGGAGTACAACAGGAAACTGGGATCGGTCCAGCAGCGGATCCAGTCGGTCCGTTCCCAACTGGCGGAAGCGCGCCGGCGCGAGCGGCTGGCGCGCAACCAGTTCTTCCTCACACAGAGGCAGCTGAACGACACGCGCCTGAGCCTTGCCGAGACGCGGCGGAGGCTTCAACGGTCCCGGGGGCAGCTGCGCGGCATCTCCGCAGATCTGGCCCGCATGGAGGCACGCCTCTACGAGAAGCGCCGCGCGCTGACGCAGCGGCTGGAGGATGCGTACAAGTGTCCGCCGCCCACTTACCTGGTCGCGCTGGTGACCACGCAGGACGCCTGGGGGGTGATGACCCGCACCAGGATGATCCAGCAGATCGTGGAGAGCGACCTCACACTGCTGGAGGAGATCCGGGAGTCCCGGGACGAGATCCGCCGCCGTCAGGAGGCGCAGCGCCGGAAGGTGATGGAGATCAACGGACTGGAGGCCCGGCTGGCGTCGCAGGAACAGCAGGAGCGGGAGCTGGCCTGGATGCATCGGGCGCAGTACGACGCCATCCGGCGGGACCGCGAGGCCTACGAACGCCACCTGGACGAGCTGATCCGCCAGTCACAGCGGATCGCGGCCCTGATCCGGCGGATGCAGGCGACGCCGGAGGGCAGGCGCAGGCTGGCCACCGCCTTCAGGGGGGGCTTCATCCGTCCGGTGAGCGGCCGCATCACGTCCGGGTTCGGCATGCGCTACCATCCCATCCTCAGAAAGACCAAGCTGCACACGGGAGTGGACATCGCTGCCCCGGCCGGCACTCCCATACTGGCCGCGGCCGCCGGGACGGTCATCATCGCGGAGTGGATGGACGCCTACGGCTACACAGTGGTCATCGACCATGGCGGAGGCGTCTCCACGCTCTACGGCCACTGCTCCGCCATCTCCGTCCGGGTGGGGCAGGAGGTGTCTCAGGGACAGGTGGTGGGACGGGTGGGCAGCACAGGGTGGTCCACCGGCCCTCACCTGCACTGGGAGGTGCGCCGCAACGGGCAGCCGGTGAACCCGCTGTGACACCGCAGGCGAAGGATACGATGCGCCGTCCGCGCGTGATGCTGAACCCGTCCTGCCAGTACGGCAACCGCGTGCTGGATGCCTCCGGACGGGAACTGTACAACGAAGGGAAGAACCTCTGGCACTTCGCCGTGGAGGCCCGGAAGGCCCTCGAGGAGGACGGGCGGGTGGAGGCGTTCATCAGCCGCGAGTCGCAGGACAGTCCGTCCGGGCTGGACGCCGAGGCCGACCTGACCAACCGCCTGGGCTGCGACTGTCTGGTGGCGCTCCATTCCGACGCCACCGCGGACGGCTCCCCGGGCGGCGGGACTTGGACGTTTTACACGGGTGAGTCGCACCTCTCGGCGGAGGAGCTTGCCGCGCTGCCGTATCCCCTGGCGGATTCGCGGCGCCTGGCGGAGCTCGTTCACGGCGCGGTGCTGGAGGAAGTCCGGACCGTCTATCCGGAAGTCCGGGACCGCGGCGTGCGGGAACACTGGCACCGGCTGCGGATGCTGCACGCGCCGCGGTGTCCGTCGTGCCTGATCGAGATCCTGTTCCACACGAACCCGCGCGAGCGGGAGCTGCTGAAGCGGCCCGGGTTTCAATCGCTGGTGGGGAAGGCGGTGGCGCGGGGCGTGCTGAAGTACCTGTTCGGAGAATGAGGCGGTCCGGCGTCCGGCGCGGGCGCCCGGGCCGTCCGGCAGGCAAATCACCCTCCTGAGGAGTCAACTGGAAAGAATGCTGCGCATCGGCATCGTCGGAAGCGAGAACAGCCACACTGCTGCGTTCGCCAGGATCCTGAACGTCCGCAAGACCCTTCCGGGGGCGCGCGTGGTGGCGCTCTGGGGAGAGGAGCCCGGGCATACCCGGAAGGTGGCGGAGCGGTGCCTGATCCCGGAGATCGTCTCGACCCCCGAGGAGATGGTCGGCAAGATCGACGCCGCCATCGTGGACCACCGTCACGCGAAATACCACGTCCCTGCGGCCACCCCGCTCGTGGAGGCGGGCATCCACGTGTTCGTGGACAAGCCGTTCTCGTACACTGTGGAGGAAGGCCGCGAGCTGCTGCGGCTGGCGCGCAGGAAGAAGGTCATCGTGGCGTCGTACTCGTGCGTGCGCTACGCGCACGGGTTCCGGCGCGTGGTGGAGACAAAAAAGCGTCTGGAGCCCGTGCTGGCGGCGGATTTCTCCGGTCCCTGCAACATCGAGAGCGAGTACGGAGGGGTCTTCTTCTACGGCGTGCACCAGTGCGAGATGATGGTCGGCGCGCTGGGGCCGGGGGCTGAGAGCGTGACGTTCCACCGGGGCACGGGCAACAGCCACCTCGCCACCGTGATGTATTCGGGCGGAGGCCCGTGCGTTACCCTCCACCTGATGCAGGGCTACCAGGGAGGCTTCGGCTGGGGGTTCTACGGAGAGAGCGGTTCGGCCCACGGCAGGCTGGACTACCGCGGACTGTATCTGCGCGGTCTCGAGGCTTATCTTCGCATGATTGCGACGGGTCAGAACGATCTGAGCCCGGAGGAGATGCTGACGCCGGTCGCCGTCCTTGCGGCCATCGACCGTTCGATGCGGTCGGGCCGGGCGGAGGCCGTCGAAAGCGTCAGCCTTTGAGGCCGGGCGGCACAGACAGACGGGCCCCGCCGAAGGCTTCAGGCCTTCCGCGGGGCCGTTCCTTGCCCGAGGGCCGGACGCCAGGGCGTCCGGCTCAGCGGTGAATGTCCACGATCTCGAGCCGGAGGGTTCCGGCCGGAACCCGCACTTCGACGACGTCTCCGACCTTGCACCCCATGAGAGCCGCTCCGATAGGGGACTCGTTGGAGATGCAGTCTTCCGACGGGTCGCTTTCGAACGATCCGACCACCCGGCACTCCCATTCCTCCATCGCGGACAGATCCCGGACCCGCACCACCGAGCCGATGCCCACGTGGTCCACCGGGATACCCTCTTCGTCCAGGACGGACGCGTGCCGGAGGATGGCCGTCAGCTCCTCGATGCGTCCCTCGATGTAGGCCTGCTCGTTCTTGGCCTCTTCGTATTCGGAGTTCTCGAGGAACTCCCCGAAACCTTTGGCGTCGCGGATCCTCTCGGCAACACGTTTCCGATCGACCGTCTTCAGACGCTCGAGCTCATCTTTCAGTTTTCTGAGTCCACCGGGCGAGAGGAGGATCTCTGACTCTTCACGCTGCTTTTTCATCTGCGCATCCTCCTTTGTTCCGTCAGCTCGCTTCCGCCGGGGCCAACCGGGCGATCTGCTGGCACCACTTGCCTGCGTTATTCCACGAGCGCCGCTGACTTTGAACAACTACTGCGGCTCCGCGCTCGTCGTTCACCCTCGACTCTCGTCAAGTCTAACGGCCCCCCGGCTCAAAAGGTTTCGGCAGCCCGAGGCCGTCTCCACAGGGATACCGTAGAGACGTCGGTGCATTGCGATTTGTTCGCCGCAGTGCGGCGCGGACCGCAAAAACCGGCAGAAATACCGGACCCTCGCCTCTCGCACATCCCCGGGTTTCTCCGGAGCGGATGCCCGCCCTGGCTTCCCGTCCGGAGAAGGCGGGACAGGCAGGCCCTGCGGCGTCCGGTCCCGCCGGCTGCAGGATTCCGGCAGGCCGTCCGGAGAAGGGAGCCTCCGGCAATCAGTCCCGGCGGGCTTTGCCTGTGCCTCCGGTTCGCCGGGGAAAGGAGTGGGAGAAGATGCTCAGGGAATTCCGGGATTTCATCGCCCGGGGCAGTGTGGTGGATCTGGCGGTGGGGATCGTCGTCGGGGCGGCGTTCGGGAGGATCGTGAACTCGTTCGTGGAGGATATCCTGATGCCGCCCCTGGGCCTGCTTCTGGGGAAGGCCGACTTCGCCAGCCTGTTCGTTGACCTTTCGGGAAAGGGTTACGGGTCGCTGGCGGCGGCGCGCGGCCAGGGCGCCCACGCTGAACTACGGGCTGTTTCTGAACACCATCATCAGCTTCCTGATCATCGCGTGGGCCGTGTTTCTGGTGGTGAAGGCGGCGAACAGGATCCGGCTGCAGGAGGCGCCTGCTGCGGCGCTGAAAGAGTGCCCGTTCTGCTGCACGTCCATCCCTGCGGGCGCGAGGCGGTGCCCTCACTGCACGTCCGGGCTGACTCAGGAAACGCCGTGAGGCCGGGGACGGCTCGTTGTCGCGGACCCGTCCGGGTTGTAGAATATAGCGGCCCGTCGGCCGGGCGGGCCGCACAGCCCTGGCGAAGGAGGAGTCCAGCGTTGAACAGCCCGATGAGGACCCTGCTTGCGGCCGCGCTGCTTGCGGCGGCCGTGGCCGCCGGAGCCGCGCCCGGTCCCCGTCCCGCCTCCGGGCCGGCGCCTCCCCCCATCCCGTACTACCCGGGGGGAAGTGTGGAGGTCGAGCTGACGCTGACCTCCGACGACCTGCTCCCATACGCCGCGGACCTGGCCCGCGCGCTGCTGGGACAGATTCCGCCCGGCCGGCGCGAGACCGTGCAGGGCAACCTCACGCGGGCTCTCGAGGGAGTCAGACAGGTGAACTTCCTGCAGATGAGCGTGGCCGGAACGGCGGACCCTCAGCAGATCATCGGTTTCTACACCCGCATCCCGGCCAACCGGCAAATGAGCCGGGTGCTTCGCAGGGTGGATGCCAGAACGGGCGAGACCATCCTGCTGTATTCCGGCCCGCAGGGCAGGTCGCTCTTCGGCATCCGGGTGGCGCGTCAGCAGGAGGGCCGGACGGGCTGGCTGGTGCAGGCGGGGGAGATGGAGGGGACAGTCCAGCTTCAGCCGCTGCTGGAGCTCGCCGGCCTGCGCTGGAGACTGTCGTTCGAGCCGCCGGAGCGGGACACGGCGGAGCGTTGAGGCCGGAGGGCGGTCTTCCGGAAGATCGGGAAAGGAGTTCCGGACAATGAGATGCACACGGATGCTTTCTATCATCACGGTTCTGGCGCTGCCTGCTTCCGGGGCCGCGGCGGACCTTGTGCGCCTTCCCCGGGGGACCCCTGTGCCCCTTGCGCTCGAGGTTCCCCTGAGCACCCGCGAGGCCGCCGAGGGCGACCGAGTGGCGCTGCGTGTGACGGACGACGTGTGGGTTGGCACGCGGATGGTCATCCGCAGGGGAGAGACGGTGGAGGCGATCATCACGGATGTCGGCAAACCCGGCAGCTTCGGGCGCAGCGGACGGATCTCGCTGGAGTTCGGAAGCGTCCGGGCGGTGGACGGCAGGATGATCGATCTGATGCCATGGGACCGCGAGAGGCTGCAGCGGGTGGGCTATGCGGCCGGAGCGGCTGCCGGGGGAGTGGCCGTGCTGGGTCCCATCGGCGCGGTCGGGGGTCTGTTCGTCAAAGGGAAGCATCTGGAGCTGCCCGCCGGGCACGTGGTGAACGCAGCGGTGCGCTGGGAGTATGCCGTGGAAGCCCCGCCCCCGGACTTCCTTTCCGGAGGAGATGCCGCGGCGGCTCCCGGCCCGGCTGAAGAGCCGGCGGAGGCGGCCCCGGCGCAGCCCGGCTCTCAGCAGCCGGCGGCCCCTCCCGCCCCGCAGGAGCCGGCAGCCGCAGAGCCCGCGGAACCGCGTCCGGCGGCGCCGGTGGCGCCGGTCATCCCCATCATCGAAGACGTCACGGACAGGGCGCCGTGAGGGACGAAAGGAAACATCGCAGTTGGCAAGGCGGATAGCGCTGATCCCGGGCGACGGGATCGGCCCGGAAGTGACCGAGGCGGCCGTCCGTGTGATCGAGAGCCTGGGGGTGGACATCGAGTGGGAGCCGCTGGAGGTGGGAGCGGCCGCGTTTTCCAGGCACGGCAAGCCGGTGCCTGATGAGGTGCTGGACCGGATCAAGGAGCTGGGGGTGGCCCTGAAGGGACCGGCGTCCACTCCCATCGGCGGGGGGTTCTCCAGTCCCAACGTCACGCTCCGGAAAGGGCTGGACCTGTACGCCTCCCTGCGCCCCGTGCGGAGCCTGCCCGGGGTCAGGTCGCGCTTCGAGAACGTGGACATCGTCGTGGTTCGCGAGAACACGGAGGGGCTCTACTCGGCTCTCGAGCACCTGGTGGTGCCGGGGGTCGCCGAGTCGCTCAAGATCTGCACCGAAAAGGCCTCGACGAGGATCGCCCGGTTCGCCTTCGAGTATGCCCGCGCGCGGGGGCGCCGTAAAGTCACCGCCGTCCACAAGGCCACCATCATGAAACTGACCGACGGCCTCTTCCTGGAATGCGCGCGCAAGGTGGCCCGGGAATACGGCGACATCGAATACAACGAACTGATCATCGACAACGTCTGCATGCAGCTGGTGGTGGACCCCACCCGTTTCGATGTGCTGCTGATGGAGAACCTGTACGGCGACATCGTGTCGGAGCTGTGCTCCGGGCTGGTCGGCGGGGTTGGCGTCGTGCCGGGCGCGAACTACGGCAAGAGGACTGTAATGTTCGAAGCCGTGCACGGAAGCGCCCCGGACATCGCGGGCAAGAACCTGGCCAATCCTCTGGGGCTGATCCTGTCCGCTGGCCTGATGCTGGAGCACATCGGGGAGACGGAGGCCGCCGCACGCTTGAACGCTGCCGTGATGAGCCTGCTGCAAGACGGCGACTCGCTGACGCCCGATCTGGGAGGGAATGCCGGCACCCGGCAGATGACCGACGCGCTGATCGCCCGACTCTGACCGGGCGGGGCATCCGGAGCGGGCAGCCGTCCGGCCGTCCCGCGATCGTCACCGCAGTAAAAGGGCCGCCCGGTGCCGGGCGGCCCCTTTTCGTTTCCACCTGCCGGAGAGACTCTTCAGGAGTGCTCCAGCATCAGCGTCTTTGTCAGGCGGTCGCAGACTTCGGACGGGCCGAAATACTGGATGGGTCCCGGATAGGCGAAACGGTCCTCCTCCACCCAGGAGTCCCGCTCCGCGGCGAACGCCCGGAACGGCTTGCCGTCCACGGAGACCAGCGTCTTGCGGATGACCGGTTTGGGCTTGCCCTTGCGCATCTCCACGGTCAGCATGGAGGTCACGGGCACGCCTCCCATGACCCACTCCGACGCCGGTGCCGTGAGGTTGCGCGCCGAGACCGTGTATCCCGTCACGTTGCCCCGGATGAGCTGCGCGGCGGTGTATCCCAGCGTGTAGCAGTAGTCTGCGTCGAAGTTCGAGGGCTGCACGCAGCGCCCCTCGTAGCCGAAGAAGTGCGCCAGCGGGCTGAACGGTCCCGGGAAGCGTCCCTCGGCTTTCATCTCGCGGATGCGGTCGCTCACCAGGTCGATCAGCAGCTTCTCGGTCTCCACCTGCGACAGCGGGATGTTCCCGTGCTTGTCCCGCAGCAGAAGCACCTCCTGGATGCCGTCCGGCAGCGAGTTGTAGACCTGCGCCGACTCCGCGGTGAACTTCTCGGTCAGGAACTGCCTGCGGTCTTCGTGGGAGGTCAGGGATTTCAGGTAGTCCTCGTGCTCGCCCAGGATGCTGCCGAGCTCGGCGATCATGGCCTTGACGTCGGCCAGGAACTCCAGCAGGCCCTCCGGGATGAGCACCACGCCGTAGCTCTTGCCCGCCTTTGCGCGGCGCGTCACCACGTCGGCGATCAGGTCCACCACGTCCATCAGCTTCCAGCCCCTGGCCTCGGCCTCTTCCGAGATGATGGCCAGGTTCGGGCGCGTCTGAAGCGCCACCTCCAGCGTGATATGGCTTGCCGCGCGCCCCATCAACCGGATGAAATGCCAGTACTTCCGGGCGGACATGCTGTCCCGGCAGATGCTGCCCACGAGCTCGGCGAACACCTTGGATGCCGTGTCGAAGCCGAACGACGCCTCGATGTAGTCGTTTTTCATGTCGCCGTCGATCGTCTTCGGCACGCCGATGACGCAGACCGGCACGGAGTTCGCTTTGAAGTATTCCGCCAGCACGGCGGCGTTGGTGTTCGAGTCGTCGCCCCCGATGATCACCAGGCCGTGCGCTCCCAGCGCTGTCAGGTTCTTGCGGCAGGCTTCCAGATCCTCGGGCTTCTCGATCTTGTCGCGGCCGCTGCCCAGCATGTCGAAGCCGCCGGTGTTGCGGTAGGGCTCGACGCGCTCCGGGGTCAGCTCGATATAGCGGTTCTTGATGACACCGATCGGCCCGTCCAGAAAACCGATCAGCCGGCTGGCCGGGTTGGCCCTGGTGAGGGCATCAAGCAGACCCGCCACCACGTTGTGCCCGCCCGGGGCCTGCCCCCCGGAGAAGACCACCCCCACGACCAGCGGCTCCACGGACAGCCCCCCGGCTCCGGGGACGAGCCGGAGCAGCGGCTTTTCGACGGTGTTCGGAAACTCCCTGCGGATCTCGTCCGCGAACGTGTGCGCAGCGTCGGTGGGATCCTCTTCCAGATGGAACTCCCCTCCGCTCAGCACCCCCGGAAGTCTGGGCTGATACGCGGCTCTGGCCCTGTCAAGTTCTGAAACGCTCAATTTCTGTCTGGCTCCTGTCGGTGTTGATCTGCGACACCTCCCACCCGCCAACGGCGGCCGGCCTCTGCGGCGGCAGGCGCGCCGTCGCCTAGAAGTCCGGCTCCAGCAGGCCGTATCCGCCCTCTTTGCGGCGGTACACCACGCTGACCTGCGACGATTCCGAGTTCACGAACACGAAGAAGTCGTGATGCAGCAGCTCCATCTGCGCGCAGGCTTCCTCCGGAGACATGGGCTTCACCGGGAAGCGCTTGACGCGCGCAATCTCCGGCTCGTAGCCCTCCTCGAAAACGGGCTCCTCCGGAGTGGTGGCCTCGGCAACCACCTGCTCGCGCAGGGCGGCCTTCTCCTTCGGGCCCCGCTGCTGGGACCTGCCGTAAAGCTTGCCCTTGAAGCGCTTGACCCGCTGCTCCAGCTTCTCCACCACCAGGTCGATGCAGGCGTTCACGCCGTCCGCCCGCTCCTCCCCGCGCAGCAGCACACCGTCGCCTTCGAGCAGCACCTCGATGGTGTACAGGTTGCGCTGGGCGCTCAGCACCACCCTCGCTTCCTTGATCTCCGAGAAGTACTTGCTCAGCCGCTGGAGCTTCTTCCCGGCGTATTCCCGCATTGCGGGAGTGATCTCGACGTTCTTGCCTTTGACAGAGACTTGCATGATTTTCAGGGATTCCCTTGATGCATTAGTCGGCCGTGTGTCCCTTCAACGGCCGCCCGCGCTTTTCACGTCCCATCCTCCGGACGGCCTTCCCTCTTCCCGCCGGGCCGCGGGATGCGCTGGCCGCCGCTCGCATTCACACAAGGGGAGGCCGCGGAAGTGTACCAAATCGCCGGAGCGCCTGTCAAACACGGCCTGCCGGGCGCAGCGGGACGATCTGCGCAACCGCGTAGGCTTCCATGCATTCGCCCCGTCCGGCCGCGCCCACCCCCTCCGCCGTGGTCGCCTTGATGCTGACGGCATCCTCATCCAGTCCCAGCGCCTCCGCCATCCGGCGTCTCATCTCCGCCGCGCGGGCCGCGATCTTCGGGCGCTCCGCGATGAGGGTGACATCCAGGCTGTAAGGCCTCCACCCGGCCTCCTCCAGCACGGCGGCCACCCGCCCCAGCAGAACAATGCTGGATATCCCCGCAAGCTCCGGGTCCGTGTCCGGGAAATGCCGTCCGATGTCCCCCAGCGCCGCCGCCCCAAGCAGGGCGTCGGCGGCCGCGTGGCAGACCACGTCCGCGTCCGAGTGCCCGAGCAGCCCCGGCCCCTCTTCGAACTCCGCCCCTCCCAGCACCAGCCTGCGCTCCGGGCTGGTGCGGTGGATGTCATAACCGAAGCCCGTCCTCACAGCCCCCGTCCCCAGCATTCCCTCCAGCGCCATCAGGTCGTTCGGCGTCGTAATCTTCAGGATGGTCTCGTCGGCGGGCACCATCCGGACCGGATAGCCCATCCGCTCCACCAGCCCGGCGTCGTCCGTGAACGTCAGCCCCTCGGCGGCGGCCTTCTCGTAGGCGTCGTAGAGAAGATGGGCCTGAAAGATCTGAGGGGTGGCCGCCTGCCAGAGCCTGCGCCGGTCCAGCGTCCGGATCACCGTGCCGTCCCGCTCGCACACCTTCATGGTGTCCCTTGCGGGATAGCCCGCCACCGCGGCCCCCGTGCGCTGCGCCTCCAGCGCCACCTGCTCGATCAGCGACGCGGTGACTCCCGGGCGGGCGGCGTCGTGGATGGAGACCAGCGGGAAGTCCCCTCCTGCCGCCCGGAGTCCCCGCGCCACCGATTCCTGCCTGTCCCGGCCCCCCGGCGCGAACGTCCAGGGAGTGCTCCGCAGGCTGCGCCCGGCCAGCTTCCAGATCCTCTGCCTGTCCGGGCTCTGCCCGACGATGACCACCTCCCCCACCAGCGGGCAGCGCTCGTGCGCCTCCAGAGACCATTCCAGCACGGGCTTTCCGGCCAGCGGCGCGAACACCTTGCCGGGCCGGCCAAACCGCGTGGAGCTTCCGGCGGCCACGATGACGGCGCTGACGCACGGAGAGGACACTGCCATATTCCGAACCCGGAAGGAGTATGCCCGCAAACCGGGCAAAGCCGCAGGCGGGGTATCAGGCGCGGCGGCGCTGGCGCGCCGGCTGGCTGCCCTGCGCGGGCGGCTGCAGCTCGCCGTTCAGCCCCTCGTCCTTGAGCGTTGCGAAGATCATCTTGCCCGCCACCGTCTGCCAGACGCTGGCGACGACCACGTCCACCCGCTCGCCGATGAGCCTCCTGGCGTTCTCGATCACCACCATCGTGCCGTCGTCCAGGTAGGCCACCCCCTGGTTGGGCTCCTTGCCCTCGCGGATGACCGTGACCGACATCTCCTCGCCCGGCAGCACCACGGGCTTCAGGGCGTTGGCCAGCTCGTTGACGTTCAGCACGGTCACTCCCTGCAGCTCCGCCACCTTGTTGAGGTTGAAATCGTTCGTGATGATGGCCGCCCCCAGATGCTGCGCCACCGCGACCAGCTTGGAGTCCACCTCCTGCGGCAGGCGGATCCCCTCGGGGTCGAACGTGGTCACCTTCATGCCCAGCTCTTTGCGCATCTGGTTCAGGATGTCCAGCCCGCGGCGGCCGCGCGCCCGTTTGAGCGAGTCGCTCGAGTCGGCGATATGCTGCAGCTCGTCCAGAATGAACCGCGGGATCAGGATGGGCCCCTCCACGAACCCGGTGCGGCAGATGTCCAGGATCCGCCCGTCGATGATGACGTTGGTGTCCAGCAGTTTGGGGGTCTGCCTGGGCACTTCCGGCTCTGCCGACTCGGCGGGGGCGCCGGGATAGTAGAACCGGAGCTGCTCCTTGATGCTCATGGTGGCCGCGACGCTCAGGTAGCACAGAAGCAGCGCGATCAGCACCGTCAGGCTCACGGGCATGCGGAAGCTCGCGGTGATCAGGAAGGTCAGGATGAGCCCGAAGACCAGCCCCAGGAAAAGCGCCAGCTTCTCGCGGGCGGACATGGACTCCAGGGCTTCTTGCGCGGCCAGGATCTGACGGTACACGACGGAGCTCACCAGGAAGCCGGTCAGGCCGGCGGCGACCACGAAGGCCAGCACCGCCCACGCCTTGCTCGCCTCGCTGGGGGGAGCGCCCGCGAGGTAGTTCTCCAGCCAGGGCGGGTTGTCTTCCAGCAGCGAGTTGTAAAGGCTGGACGCGATGCCGCCCACCACCATCCCGGCGACGACGAAGATCACCGTCAGGACGGCGCGCAGCGCCCGGTTCTCCTTGCGGGGCAGCTCTCTGTTGGTGACCGTCAGCCGCATCCGCCCCTGTCAGCCCTACCTGTCCACTTCGCCCAGAACGATGTCCACGCTCCCGATGATGGCCACCGCATCCGCCACCTTCCATCCCGGGATCAGACGGGAGATGATGCTCAGATTGGCGAACGACGGCGCGCGCCACTTCAGGCGAACCGGCTTCATGCTGCCGTCGCTCACGATGTAGCAGCCCATGTCTCCGCGCGCGCTCTCGATGTGATGGTAGGCTTCGCCCGCCGGGGCCTTCAGGTTCATGTTGATCTTCGCGGACACAGGCCCTTCCGGCAGGCCGTCCAGCGCCTGTTCGATAATGCGAATGCTCTGGCGCATCTCCTCGGTGCGGCACAGATACCGCGCCAGGCAGTCGCCTTCCGTGCGCACCACCGCGTCGAACTCGAACTCCGCATAGACGCTGTAGGGATCGGCTTTGCGCACATCGTAGGCCACCCCGCTTGCCCGGAGCACCGGTCCGCTGGCGCCCCAGTTCACGGCCTCCGCCGCTTCCAGAACCCCCACCCCGCGAGTGCGCTCCCGGAAGATGCGGTTGTCGCTGAGCAGATCATCATATTCTCGGAGCAGGGCGGGCAGTTTCTTCAGGAACTCGCGGCATTTGCGGTCGAAACCGGCCGGCAGGTCCTGCGCCACGCCGCCGGGCCGCATGTAGTTGAACGTCATCCGCGCCCCGGCCGCCTCTTCGAACAGGTCCAGAATGGCCTCCCGCTCCCGGAAGCAGTAGATGAAGGGGGTGGTGGCGCCGAGATCCAGCCCGAACGTCCCCACGAACACCAGATGGCTGCTGATGCGGTTCAGCTCCATCATGATGACCCGGATGTACTCTGCCCTCCGGGACACCTCCATCCCGCACAGCTTCTCCAGCGTCTGGCAGTACAGGGCGCTGTTCATCATGGACGCCAGATAGTCGAACCGGTCCGTCAGGGGCATGAACTGGAAGTACGTGCGCTTCTCCGCCGTCTTTTCCATGCCCCGGTGAAGGTAGCCGATGACCGGCGTTGCCTCCCGCACCACCTCGCCGTCCAGCTTGATGATCACCCGGAGCACCCCATGCGTGCTGGGGTGCTGCGGGCCCATGTTGACTTCCAGCTCCTGAGTCTTAATCTGGCTCGACATAGTCTTTTCTCAGGGGATGGCCCTCCCAGCCGTCGGGAAGCAGCAGGTTGGACAGGTCCGGGTGGCGCTCGAAGCCGATCCCGAACATCTCGTGCGTCTCGCGCTCCAGCCAGTCCGCCGCCGCCCAGATGTCCCGGACGGAGCGGACGCAGGCGCCCTCGCGCGGGAGAAAACATTTGACGGCCAGCCGGGTGCCGCGCTTCAGGGACATCAGATGGGCCGCGAGCTCCATCCGTTGCTCATCCAGCCGGTCCACTGCGGTCAGGCAGGCCAGATAGTCCATCTCGAGAGAGCGGTTCAAATCGGCCAGGCACCCGTACCACTGGTCCGCCTCCACCCGGCAGACGGTCCAGCCGTGGGCCTCCGTCATCTCCACCGCCCGCTCTCCCAAAACGGAGGAGACCTCTTCCGGGGATACCGGCGTCACCGGGAACGCTCCGTTTCGTAGGCCAGGTCGGGGCGGGGCGGAGGTTCCACCGGACGCACCGGAGGGATCTCCCCGGAGCGGATGCGGCGCTGAAGCTCCAGCACCCCCTGAAGAAGCGCCTCCGGCCGGGGAGGGCAGCCCGGGACATAAATGTCTACCGGCACGATCTGGTCCACGCCCTTCACCACGGCGTAGGAGTCGTAGAAGGGTCCGCCCGAGACGGCGCAGCTGCCCATCGCCAGGACGTAGCGCGGTTCGGCCATCTGCTCCCAGAGACGCCGCACGCGGGGGGCCATCTTCCTGGTCACGGTCCCGGCCACGATCATCAGGTCGCACTGCCGCGGGGAGGCCCGGAAGATCATTCCGAAGCGGTCAAAATCGTAGCGCGCGGCGCCCGTGGCCATCATCTCGATGGCGCAGCAGGCCAGCCCGAAGAGCATGTACCAGAGAGACGAACTGCGCGCCGCGTTGACCAGCGTTTCCAGCTTCGTCGTCACGATGGCCCCTTCGGACTGAAGGTCCATCACTCCCATCTCAGCACCCCCTTCTTCCAGGCGTACACCAGCCCGAGGAGCAGTATGCCCACGAACAGCAGGATCTCCACGAGCGCAAGCAGCCCCATCCCGTTCGCGCTGAACCACTCCAGCCTGAGAAAGGCCGGGAACATGAAGACCGTCTCGACTTCGAAGATGACGAAGATGAGCGTGAAGATGTAGAACCCCACCCGGAACCGCGACCAGGCCTGTCCGACAGGCTCCTCGCCGCATTCGTATGTGTCCAGCTTCTGGCCGGCCGGGTTGTCCCTCCGGACGAGCCGGGAAAGCAGAAGCGAAAAGATCGCGAATCCCGCTCCGACCGCCGCAAAGATGAGCACGGTCAGATAATCGGACGGCATAGCCTCTTCCTCCACTCACACTGTAGATTGTCCCGGTGCGTTTGTCAAACCTTCTGCCGCCCGCGGCCGCCTCCGGTCTCTGCCGCAGACCGCGCCCGGCGGACGGATGGAGGGAGGACGGGGCGCCATCGGCCGCCTTCCGCTCTCCCGGAGCCTGCCGGCGGAAACGGCCGGGGGCACGATTGATGTATAGTGTGCAGAGTGCCCGTCCGCGCCCCGGAACCGGTCCGGTGCGGCGCCCGTGGGCCCGGGAGTCCGGAGATTGAAGAAGTCCAGCATCATCGCCCTGATCTGCTCGCTGCTTCTCGCCGCCCTGATGGCGGCGGGGTGCACGAAGGGCGCAAAGAAACAGGAGCGTCCCGATGCTCCATCGGCGCCGAGCGTCTCGTCTCTCGTGACTGGAGACGGCTCCGCTTCGCCAACCGCGCCGGGCGGGGAGGCGCTTGCCGGGCAGCCGGAGTCCGGCGGCGGAAACCCGTTCGTGCAGCCACCCGCCCCGTCCGTCCCGCGGCAGGAGGCTGCCCCTTCCGGCGGGCAGGCGCCGCCGCCCGCCAGCCCTGCGCCGGGCCGCCCCCCGCTGCCGGGAGGGCCGGCCGGAGCCGTTCCCGGCGGAGTTCCCGTCGAGCGCGACACCGCCCGGGCGCTCAGGCAGGTGCGGCTGCCCGTCTACCCGGGCGCGAGGACCGAGGAAGGGGCGCTCATGGGCGATCCTCCGGGGGCTAAGCCGGGGACCTTCAGGGCCTCCGTGGTCCGCATCAGCACCGGGGACGGGTTCGACAGGGTGCTGGAGTTCTACCGGCGGAAGATGCCCGGGGCGCACGTGGAGGAGGCGAAGCGCGAGGGGAAGCGGCAGGCGGTGCTCGTGCTGCCGGACAGAAAGACCGGCGAGATGCAGATGGCGCAGCTCATCGAAGCCGGGCCGCGGGTGCAGGTGCTGCTGTCGCGGGCGAAGACCCCTCCCGCGCCCAAGCCCGAAGACCGGCCGTTCACCGTGGACAGAGACGCCGGCGCGGCCCTGAAGCGGGTGGGGCTTCCGCTGTATCCTGACGCCACAATGGAAGGCGGGGCCACGGAGACGGACCGCAAGAACCCGGCCATCTCGCGCGCGGTGGTGGTTCTGGTCACCGACGATCCCGTCTCGAAGGTTCTGGAGTTCTACCGGAAGGAGCTCCCGGGCGCCCGGGAGGATCAGCGCGAGATCGAGGGCACTAGCGTCCACCGGCTCATCCGGCAGGATGCCTCGACAGACGGCGGTGTCTCGGTGACGGTCGCATCCGTGGAGGGCAAGACGCGATGCGCGTTGATGAGGGTCAACCTCCCGCCGAAGACGCGGAAGGACTAGCCCGCGTGCCGCCTGCCCGGCCGGCCGTGATCATCGTCATCGCCGCGATCGCGGCCCTCTCGGCTCCGGGTTGCGGGCGGCCGGAGGGGGCGCCGCAGCGTCCGGAGGCAGATCGCGGACCGGCGGCGGTGCGCGTGGAAGGGCCCGGCGCGGGCACCGAGGTGCAGATCTGCCCGGCCGACGTCGCGAAGCGCCTGAAGATGCCCGTTTATCCGGGCGCCGGGGAGGTGGAGGGCTCCGGAAGGATGATCCGGGAGGAGGACCGGGGCGGGTGCTCCTACTCCATCCGCTACCGCACGGAAGACCCGTTCCCGCAGGTCAGGGACTGGTATGAAAAGAAGCTCGGCCGCCGGGCGGTCTCGGCGTCCATCGGGGGAATGCGCGCCGCGGTGGTGGCTTCGCGGCGCGAGGAGAGCGGAGCGGTGGAGTCGGTCACCATCACTCAAAGGAACGGGTCAAAGAGCGTGTCCATCACACTGAACCGCTTCGAACCGGGGAAGGGGAGGTAGACAGATGTCCGGCTCTCTGGCTGAGGGGCGTGAGGGAGGCGGCTGCCCGGTGGCCGGCGCGGCGGTGTTCAACTGCATCTCGCGCCTGCTGCTGTCGCACGAGCGGAGCCTGAACGACATCCTGGACGCCATCCTCGTGGAGGCGATGAAGGCTGTGGAGGCCGACCGGGCGTTCATCGCGCTGGCGGACTTCGAGCACGGCGAGCTGGCGGTGCGCTTCACGGCGGGGGCGGGATGGAACGAGCAGAACACTGCTCTGCGGTTGAAGGTGTCTCAGAAGACCGGCAGGGGCATCACCAGCCATGTGGCGGCCACGGGCCGGCCCTACCGCACCGGCGACGTCACGACCGACCCGTATTACATCTGCCATTTCGACGACGTGAAGAGCGAGGTGGCCGTCCCCGTGGTGAACGCGTACGGGCGGGTCGAGGGCGTCATCAACATGGAAAGCGTGCGGCCGGATGCCTTTTCCGGGCAGCACGAAGAGTTCCTGATGGCGGTGGCCAACCTGGTGGCGCTGCGGATCCTTGCGGACCAGCAGGAAAAGAGGCAGGCCGCGCTGGTGTCTCTGGGACGGGAGCTGGCGCGGTTCTCCCGGTCGGCGGACGTGTTCCGCAAGGTGATGGATCTGGTGGCGAGCGCCATCAGCTTCGAGGACTGCAGCATCTTCCTGCTGCGCCCGGAGGAGAACGTGCTGGTGCTCGAGGCCTCCCGCGGACGGCTGGGGGAGAAGGTGCATCAGGCCCGCTACCGGGTGGGAGAGGGGATCACCGGCTGGGTGGCGGAGCACGGCAAGCCCGTCCGCACGCGCGACCCGCGCAGCGACCCGCGCTGGAGAGGCCTTCACGAGGAGCTGGAGCCCGAGGCGGTCGGCGGGCTGATCGCGGTGCCCATCGTGGGCTACGATCGCGTGCTGGGCGTCTTTCGCGTGCTGCGCAGGCGCAGCCAGTACGCCTGGGTGCCCAACGACTTCACCCAGGACGACGAGGATTTCATCGTGGCCACGGCCAGCATCCTCGGCGCCGTTCTGGACAGCTTCGAGCTGGTGAAGCGCGTGATCGCCGCGGAGCGGATGGCCGCCTGGGGGGAGATGAGCGCCCGCTCGGCCCACATGATCGGCAACCGCGTGTTCGCCATCAAGGGGGACCTCAATGAGCTGCGCCATCTCAGCCGTCAGGAATGCTCGGCGGAGAAGCTTGCGCCGGTCATCGAGAGCCTGGAGAAGGGCGTGTTCCGGCTCGAGGAGATCCTGGCGGAGTTCCGGGAGTTCGTGGTGGCCACGAAGCTGAACACAAGCCCCGTGTCGCTGAACGAGCTTCTGGAGGAAGCGCTGCGCGAGTCCTTCCCCCGCAACAGCGGGGTGCGGCTGGAGCTGGACCTGCACCCCGGCCTTCCGCCGGTGGAGGCGGACGCCTCGAAGCTGCGGCGGTGCTTTTCGGAGCTGGTGGAGAACAGCATCAACTTTCAGCGGGAGGGCGGGGTCCTCCGGGTCAGCACGGAGCCCGCGACACCCGAAAAGGACCGCATCCGGATCGTTTTCGAGGACAGGGGGCCGGGCATCCCGGAGGAGAATAAGAAGTTGATCTTCCGCCCCTTCTTCTCCACGCGTTCGAAGGGGATGGGGCTCGGCCTTTCCATCGTGAAGGGCATCATCGACGCCCACCGGGGTACGATCCGCGAGACGGGAGAGGAAGGGCAGGGAGCGCGGTTCGAGATCGAGCTGCCCGCCATCGCGGATCTCCCCGGCGCGGAGAGGGATGCAAAATGAGGGCACTGGACAGGAGACACAGAGACATTGCGAATCCTTGTGGTGGATGACGAAGAGACCGTCCGCTCGGCGGTGCGGCGCAGGCTGGAGCGCGACGGGCACACCGTGGACGAGGCCGAAAGCGAGGCGGACGCCGCGGAGAAGATCCAGGCCAGCGACCCGTCCTACGACGTCGTCGTGACGGACATGGTCATGAACAGCGAGCAGGGCGGTGTGGAGGTGCTGAAGTCGGCGGTGGGGCGGGACATCTTCACCGAGGTGATCGTCCTGACCGCCTACGGGAACGTGGCGAACGCGGTGGAGTGCATGAAGCTGGGCGCGTTCGACTACGTCGAGAAGAACATCCCGGGCGTGGACGTGTACGACCTGCTGGCCATGAAGGTGGCGCAGGCGCTGGAGCGCCGCCGCACGGCCCTGGCCACCCTCCGGCGGGCCGACCAGATCATGAAGGTCACGGCGCGCGCGGAGCAGTGAGCTCCTGACGGCTTCAGGACGGGTGCCCGCCGTTCCGGCCGCCCGCCCTGCGCGCCTGCAGGGCCTTTCACCGGCCTGTCGAGGCCAGCAGGGATTCTGAAAGTAATGAAACGCTAGGCTTCGATGCGCATGCGCAGCTGCAGCTGGCGGGCGAGCGTCTCCTGAGAGACGGTGCCCACCAGCAGTCCGTCCTCCACGACGAGCAGCGGCACGTTCGGCGGGCGCCTGACTCCGGACAGCGCCTCCCAGGCATCCTCTCCAGGTGACACGTACAGCTCGGGCCGGGCGGGCTCCATGAGGGCGGAGACGGGAGTGTCGTTCCAGCGCTCCTGCGGGACGGCGCGCAGGGACGCCACGCTGACCGTCCCGAGCACCCGGCCCCCGTCCACGACGGGCAGCACCTCGGAGGGCTGGCGCAGGAAGTAGTCGTGGACCGCCTCGGCCAGGTTGACGCCGGGCGGCAGGAGCACCGGGGAGCGGTCCATGAGGTCGCGGACGGTGAGCCCGCGCATGGCCCGCCGCCACTGCGTCTGATGCAGTGCCACCTGCGCGGCGTTCTGCAGGAACAGCCCCAGCAGCACGTACCAGATGCCTCCCCAGTCTCCCATCAGGAACCGCGAGACGCCCAGGAACACCAGCCCCCATCCTGCCGCCTGTCCCAGCCAGGCGGCCGTGCGGGTGGCCCGGTGGAGGCTGCCCGTCCACATCCAGAGGATGGCCCGCAGCGCCCGTCCGCCGTCGCTCGGGAAGGCCGGCACCAGGTTGAACAGGGCCACCACCACGTTCGCGATGGCAAGATAGCGGAAAAGCTCGCTCCAGAGCGGAGGGAGGATCTGCGCCCCCCAGACCAGCCAGAAGAAGGCCGCCGCGGCCAGGCTGAAGACCGGTCCCGCCAGGGCCATCCGGAGCTCGTCGGACGCCCTTTCCGGCTCCATCTTCATCCTGGCCACCCCTCCGAAGATGAACAGGGTGATCCCGGCGATCGGAATGCCCCTCCGTCGCGCCACCCAGCAGTGCGCGAGTTCGTGGCCCAGAAGACTGGCGAAGAAAAGGAGGCCGCCGCCGATTCCGGCCACCGCGAGCGCCGCGGGGCTGGCGGAGTCCGGCATCAGCTGCAGGAACAGCCCGTCGCGGATGGCCCACGCGACGAGGAAGAACACCACGAACCAGGACCAGTCCACCTCCACGGGGAAACCCAGTATCCTGCCAAGCCTGAGACTCAATTCCCTGCTCCGGTCCTCCGCACGTTGCGGCGGCGCATCTCCGCCGCGAATACTCCGGCCGCAGCCCCGGCTGGCCCGGCCATCTTACCGGGGCGGCTGACCCGCTGCATAGTACCGGAAACCGGATGCGGACGCAAGGGAGGTTCCCGGGTCTTCCGGACGGAGACGCGAGGGCGACGGCAGGGATTGCGTAAGGCGCGTCTAAGAGAGCATCGTTATGATGACCTTCCGCGAACGCACACTCAGGATCTTCCGCCACGAGCCGGTGGACAACATCGTGTACCAGCCCCGCATCGAGCACTGGTACAACTACAACCGGCGGCAGGGCACGCTGCCCGCCCCGTACGACCGGATGGAACTGCTGGAGGTGTACGATCACCTGGGCTGCTCCATCCGGCCGTATCACTACTTTAACGGGTGTCTGAAGATCGAGGAGCATCCCGATGTCCGCACGGAGGTGCGTCCCACTCACGACGGGCACATCGCCTTCACCATCACGCCGGTGGGAACTCTGGTGACGCGGGTCGAAGTCAGCGAGCTGGCCCGGCACACCGTGGAATACCCTGTGAAGACGGCCGCTGACGTGGACGTGCTGGAGTGGCTGCTTCGAAACAGAAGGGCGTGGTTCGATATGGAGCTGTTCCGCCGGCAGGATGAGCTGGTGGGGGACCGCACCGCCCCAATGATGTACCTTCCGCGCGTGAACATGCAGCGCATCCTGATCGAACTGGTGGGGTGGGACAACGCGCTCTTCCTGCTGGCGGACGACCGTCCTCTCCTGGAAAGGCTGGTCCGCATCATCGACGAGACGGACGAGATCTGGCTGCAGGTGGTCCTGGACTGTCCCATCGAGATCTTCAACTTCGGGGACAACATCGACGAATATCTCCTATCTCCGCCGCTCTTCGAGGAGTTCGTCCTGCCCGTCTATCAGGACCGCGCGCGCCGGTTCCGGGAGCGCGGCAAGTTCACGCATTCTCATTTCGACGGGAACGTCAAACACCTGCTGAAGTATCTGCAGGTGTCCGGCCTGGACGGGTTCGAGGCTCTGACGCCTCAGCCTCAGGGCGACCTCACCATCCAGGAGATGAAGGAAGCCCTGGGCGGCAATCTCATCCTGCTGGACGGCATTCCCATGACCGCCTTCCTGCCCTCCACCCCCTACGAGGAGTTCGAGCGTCAGACGCGGGAGATCATCGAGACGTTCTCGCCAAACCTGATTCTGGGGATCTCCGACGAGCCGTCGCCGGTCTGCGACATCGAGCGGGTGCGCAGGGCGGGCGAGATCATGGAAGAGTACGCGCGTTGACCAGGCTTTCGCGGCTGAGCGGCGGGCATTCCTGGGCGCGGCTGGTGTCCATCGGACTAACCGCCGGGCTGCTGGCGGGCTTGATGGGCGTCGGCGGGGGCGTGCTGATGGTCCCCGCGATGGTCTACCTGCTGGGATACTCCCAGCATGAGGCGCATGGCACGTCGCTGGCCATCATGGTGCTTCTGGCCTCCGTGGCGGCGGCGTCTTACGGCGTTCTGGGGTCGGTGAACTGGATGATGGCGGGAATGCTGATCCCCGGCGGGATGCTGGGGGCGTTCGCCGGGGCGCGCGCCACCCGCCGTCTGCCCGCCCGGCGCCTGAAGGCCATCTTCTCCGTCTTCGTGCTGCTGACCGGAGTGCGGATGATCTTCGGCGTGGAGAGCGCGCCGGGAGCCGCCCTGCTTGACGGGGCCGGCGCGGCTGCGGCCGGCCTGGGCACCGGTCTGGTGAGCGGGTTCCTGGCGGGGCTGCTGGGGATCGGCGGCGGGATCGTGATGGTCCCGGTCATGGTGCTTCTGCTGGGGATGACGCAGCAGACGGCGCAGGGGACCTCGCTCGTCGCCATCGTCCCGACGGCAGTTTCCGGCGCGCGCACGCACTACAGGCTGGGGCAGGTCGATCTGGGCGGAGCGGCCGGGCTCGCGCTGGGGGGCGTTCCCGGCAGCATCGCCGGGAGCCGGATGGCCAACGCCCTCAACGCCGCCACCCTTACGAGCGTGTTCGGCGCCTTTCTTCTGCTGATGTCCGTCCTGATGCTGCTGCAGACGCAGGCGGCCATGCGCAGGGAACGGGCGCACGCCGTTGAAGGAGAGGATGAAGTGCTGGTGTAAGGGGTATGTTGCCCGGCGGCGAGCCGTCTTCGCCGGGCGGCAGCGGCCGGGCAAGGGGCAACCCGGTGGAGGAAAGGAAGTGACGCGATGAACAGGTTTGTCCGGATCGCCTTTCTGGCGATTTTGACTTTTGCGGCCGCGTCTCTGCCCGCAGGCGCGCAAGGGACCGGAGGAAGGCTGCTGCGCCTCGTGCCGGTGGACTGGCCGGTGGTCGTGCGGATAGACGCCAGCGGGAACACCGCCAGCGGCGCGTATCTGAAAAAGCAGCAGGAGGGAGAGCACGCGGGACAGATCGCCGGATGGAACGCGGCGTTCAACATCGGCCTGGCCCGTCTGATGGCGGCGATGGGGCTGGACGTGGACCCTGATGCCGGACTGATGGGCTGGGCCGGCGAGACTGCCGTGATGGCGATGGATCCCCGTCCCCTCCTGGGCGGACAGTCCGGGGAGCAGGAGAAGCCCGTCCCCGGAATGCTGCTCGCCGTGGAGTGCCGGGACCGCCGGAGGGCCGAGCGCGAACTGCTGGAGCTCGTCGGGTCCATCATCCGCGACAGCGACCCTTCCGTCCGGCAGATCGGAGGCGCGACGGTCTACGTCTGGAAGGTGCAGGCCGGAGACAGCATCCTGCAGCCCGCCTGGGCGGTCAGCGAGGACGCGGTGCTGATCGCGGACAGCGCGGAGCGGATCCGGCAGGTGCTGGAATCGCCGGCTGAAGGGCCCTCGCCGGCGCTGGCTGAGAAGCTGGCGCTTCACGGTGACGACCTGGTGGCGTTCGCCGTGGACCTGAGCCCCGTCACGAAGAAGCTGCTGCTGGGGCCGCAGGCGGCCGGAGAGCAGGACGTGCTGAGCGCGATGTTCGGGATGATGACCACGCGCGCCGGGGCCCACGGAGGGCTGCGCGTCTCCGAAGAAGGATTCGTGCTGGACGTTCAGGGAGACGTCCCTCCGTTGCTGATGGGCATGCTCGGCCCGATGGCGGGGGGAGCGCCCTCCGGGAGGGACGTTGCGGCGCTTCTGCCGGCAAACACCCTGGCCTTCGTGAGCACCGGATCTCCCGCGCTGCTGAGGCCGATGATGGAGCGCCTGGCCGCCGGGATGGGCGGGGAAGGAGATAGCGGTGAAGTCCGAGCTGCCGTCCGGATGCTGTCGGTGATGGAGGAGGGTGCGGCCGGACTGGCGCTGACGGGCATCATCCCGCGCCCGAACTTCGTCCTGGTCTGCGACACCGGGGACGGCGGACAGGCGTCGGCGATGCTGGCGAAGTTCCGCGAGGCCCTTCCGGAAGCGGGAATGCGGGCGGCGCGCGAGGGGCAGGCGCCGGGCGCCGGGATCTACCGTGTCACGCGGGCGCACGACAACCGCACTGCGGGGTTCGCGGGGGTCCATGGAGGCGCGGTGTTCTTCGCCTCGGACTGGCGCAGCGCGCAGAAGCTGACGGCGGTCACGCCGGCCGGCTGCCTTGCGGCGAAGCCCTCTTATGCGGAGGTTCGCGACCTTCTGGGCGGTCCCCGTATGGCGGATATGTGGGTCAGCCTGGACGCCCTCAGCGCGCTGGGCTGGCTCTACGAGAGCCTGGGGATGTCCGAGCTGCTGGCCGTCCGACTGATGACGGACGCCCTGAAGGCCACTCGGGGGATGGGCCTGTCGGCGGGGCTGACCGACGGCGGCGCCCGGATGCGGATGGCGGTGCGGACGAAAGTGGGGCCTCAGTCCCCGGGGATGTCGGCGTATATGGGCGCCGTGATGGGAGCCCTGACCGCGGGGATCATCGGCCAGTCCATGTCGGCGACTGCCCCCGGCAGCGAGGAGGAGGCCGGGCTCGATGCCGCCCGGGACAGTCTGGAACGCCTGAGCAAGCTGGCTGCCGGGTTGAGGCGCTATGCGGCGGACCACGGCGGCCGCCTTCCGGGTGCCGTGCGGTGGGAGGAGGCCCTGCGGCCCTATATGGACGACCCGGAGTTCTTCGTCAGCCCGTTCCAGGGGTTCGTCTTCTCCTACAACCCGCGCCTGGCGGGGCTGAGGATGCAGGACATCATCAATCCGCAGGAGGTGGTGGCCTTCGCGGAGACCCTTCCCGGCCGCTGGCCGGCGGCGGAGCGGTTCGACACGCCGGACGGCAGGCTGCGGCTGGCGTTTCTGGACGGCAGGGTCGTGGCGGCGGGCAGGATGATGGGAAACCCGCCCAAGGTCCGGGCCCAGAAGGGCCGGTGACGGCCGCGGAGCGCGATGCTGTGAAGGGGCGCCGCCAGCCGGCGGCGCCCCTTCGGCAAGTGGCGGCCGTGGCGATCAGCCCTTCAGGCAGACCATCTGATGGCAGGTGAACTCCGGAACGGTGAACTGAACGGTTCCTCCCGCAGCATCGAAGGGGAGCGGCTCGCCCTGCGGCTCAAGCGACACCGCCGAGACCGGGGCCGGCAGCCGGAGCTCCACCCGGACATCCCGCAGGGGGATCAGCTCCTCGATCACCTCCACGGGATGGGAGTCGCGGACGAACTCCTCCGCGGACAGCCGGGCCTGCGCTCCCCGGAGGTTCCGGGGAGCATACAGCAGGTGGAGCACCCAGCGCGCTTCCTCCTCCTGCCGCATCAGCGTCACCCGCGCCCCTGATGGGAGATTTGTCCGCAGTGTCTGGCCGTCTCCCAGCAGCAGGCGGATGGCGTTCGCAGCATACTGGCGGTAGGCCACCGCTCCAAGCGCGTGATAGATGCTGAAGACCGGATGCGCCAGATACAGGATGTTGCCGTGGCGCACCGCGGCCGGGAAGCCGGTCCGGGCGGCCGCGGGCGCGTGCTGGTGGCTGCAGTAGTGCCTCCAGGTGCGGTTGAAGTACGGGGCCCGTATCCAGCCCAGCCCCTCTCCCCGGTCCGGGCGCACCTGCCGGGAGCGCAGATACATCACCAGCGGGCTTTGCACGAACCCGGGACGCAGCGCCTCGTGTGCCTCAAGGTAGTCGGGCTGGTGCGGGCTCTCCCCCTCGTCGGTCGCGCCGACGTCCAGCGCGAACCCCGACAGATCCGGACGCAACCCGCTCCTGCCTGTCAGGAGCAGCTTCCCGCCGCTCTCCAGATACCGCCCCAGTTTCTCCCGGAGCTCTTCGTCCACCGTGATGGCGTCGGGCAGGATGAGCATCCTGAACGGAGAGAAGTCCGTCTGCCGGTCCACGAGCGTGAACAGCAGGTGCTCCTCCAGCAGCACCCGCCCCGCGCCCGTGTCCGGGCCGCCGCCGTGACCCTCGGCTTCGCTGGAGAGCACCGCGATGTCCGCGACCGGCGTGGCGCCCCGGCAGAACGGCTCTTTCGACTCCACCTCCGCGTACGCGTCGCCGATGATCCGATAGGTGGTGAGGTCCATCTCCCCGGAAGGATGCAACTGGTCCCCGATGCTCACCTTCGCTCCGTTGGCCAGCGCCTGCGCGCATTCGTAGCGGAGCGCGTCCGGGTGTTTGTAGCCTCCGAACTCGCCCCACGTGGTGTGGAACCGGCCGGTCATTCCCAGAAAATCCAGCGGAAGGTTCTGGCAGTATCTGGCGGACAGGGGGAAGTGGTCGTACCCCCACCCGCCCGTGGGCAGCGATTCCAGTTCCAGATGGCTGAAAAACGGAAGGATGTCCCTGCGCCCCCTGGAGATATGCCCGCTGTTGTGGAACAAGGGCAGGTCCCCTCTCACGGAGCGGGCAGCCGCGGTGGCACGCTCGTAATAGCGGAGAAGGGCGGCGCGGGCACACGCCTGCCGGTCCTCCGGGCGCCCGGCGTCAAGCCCGTTCTCCTCCATATAGCGGAGGCACCAGCGGCAGCAGCACTCGCTCTGGGAGATGATGTCCAGAAAGATCCCGTCGCACTCCGGGAACATCCGCACCACCTCTTCGATCTGGGCGCACAGATAGTCCAGATACGGGCTGTTGAAGCACATCGTCTTGAAGCCGGGTCTGTTGTCGGCGGTTGTCCAACCCACGTATGACCCGCCGATGCCCACCTCGCGCCACTCCGGATGCTCGGCCGCCATCACGTCGTCCAGCCCGGCGGAGATGTAGACCGGCACATTGACCCCGATCTCCTTCGACGCCTCGAGCTGTGCGCGCAGAAGGTCGAACTTCAGATGGGGGTGCATCCGGCCCACCTGCGTGGGATGGTAGCTCCATCCGTGATGGCACTTGGAGAAACAGGTGATGCTGTTCACGCGGCCCAGCTTCAGGGCCTCCTGCCACTGCTTCCTGTCGAAGGCTTCCCCGATCCCCGGAATATGCGGGGACGTGTGGAAATCCAGGTGCACCTGTCTGAAACGCAGTTCGTACCGGCTCATGGTCTTCCTTCCTTTGTGAGGGCCCGTCAGGCCGTGCGTCGGACGGTCAGTCGCGGAACTGGGGCAGCCAGGGCGCCAGTTCGCGGAACATCTCGTCCACCATCGCCCAGACCTGGTCGGGTGTGCACAGCGCTCCCGTCAGCGGGTCGTGCAGCACCGCCAGCCGCACCAGCCGGCGGTCTCCCGTGAGGGCTGCCTCGACCGCCATCTCCTGCACGCTGATGCTGGCGCGGCAGGTGGCGGCGCACTGCATCGGCAGGTCGCCGACGAACAGGGGATGGATGCCCGTGGAGTCCACGACGCAGGGAAGCTCCACCGTGCACCCGTCGGGCAGGTTCGTGATGAGTCCGGTGTTCTCCACGTTGAAGCATCCCCGGTAGATGCGTCCCGTCTCGAGCGCCTCCAGGATGTAGGAGCCGTGCTCCACGCTGCGCTCGCCGAGCCGGATCTGGTCCAGCTCGCCGGACAGCCAGTTCGGGTAGTTTCTGCGGTAGTCGTCCGCCGTCTCGCGGCAGGCACGGAGGTAGCCGCCCGTCTCCCCTCCGGCCCAGACGCTGTCGTCCATATACCGGTCCCGGTCAGAGCCCTTGCGGTACCAGGGAAGATACTCCGAGAGATGGCCGTTGGACTCCGTGGAGTAGTAGCCGAACCTCTGCAGCACGTCCAGCCGGAGCGGCTCGTGCTTCCTGATCTCCTCGCTTGCGGCCATGGCTTCCGGGATGCGCGCGGTGAGATCCTGCCCGCGGTGGCACACTTTGATGAACCAGGTCTGGTGGTTGATGCCCGCGCAGACGTACTCCATCTCCTCCAGGGGGATGCCGAGCGCCGCAGCGATCTGAGCGGCGCCATGCTGCACGCCGTGGCAGAGTCCCACCACACGGACTCCCCCCGCCTTCCGAAGCGCCCAGCAGTTCATGGCCATCGGGTTCGAGTAGTTCAGCAGGAGGGCATCGGGACAGAGTTCGCGCATGTCACGGGCGATTTCCAGGAGCACCGGGATGGTGCGAAGGGCGTAGAACACCCCGCCCGGCCCCAGTGTGTCGCCCACGCACTGGTCGACGCCGTATTTCAGGGGGATTTCGATGTCCTTCGCGAAGGCTTCCAGGCCGCCCACGCGGATCATGCAGAACACGTAATCCGCGCCGTCCAGAGCCTGCCTGCGGTCCGTGGTGGCCAGCACCGTGGCCGGCACGCCGCTCTCCCCGGCCATCTTGCGGCACAGCGTGGCCGACATCTCGAGCGGCTCCTCCGCGATGTCCATGAAGCGGAACTCGGTGTCCCGGAGCTCGGGAACGGCAAGGATGTCCATGAACAGGCGGCGCGTGAAACCGACGCTGCCGGCACCGATCATCGCGACTTTGATCATAGCGGGGGGCGCCCTCCTGAGATATTCCAGGGGTGGTTTGCGTCTTGTGGTTATGAGCAAGCCACATCACCTGCGCCTTCTCCGCGGCGCCGCACGTCCCCTGCACCGTGCCGGAAGAAGATCAGCGGCGCGAGTATTGACGCGGAAGCGGGGTGAGGGGCACAATGCACGCGTTACCGGCGGGATGCCGCCCTTGCGGCTGCACGGACTGTGTCTTACGGCCGGCAGCGGGGCCTTCCGGACGGCTCTGGCTATCCGTTCACTGATAGCCGGCCTGTGCGGCAGGCCGGTCTGCGGCCCGCCGGGCCGGGGAGTGAGGATGCCTCCCAGCCGCGTCTCCAGACGAAAGGTGCGCTTTGTTCCAGTATAGGCCCAGAATCATTCAGGGAGGTATGGGGGTCGGCATCTCGACGTGGCCTCTGGCGCGGACCGTCGCCCGGCTCGGGCAGATGGGCGTCGTGTCGGGCACGGTCATCGAGGGAGTCATCGCCGGCCGCCTCCAGATGGGAGACCCCGGCGGCCACCTGCAGCGGGCGTTCGGCAACTTTCCGTTCCGCGCCGTCGCGGAGCGGGTCTGGAACGAGTACTTCGTGGAGGGGGGGAAAGATCCGGACCGCCCGTTCAAGCCCGTCCCCATGTGGAGCGACCGGCCGGCCCGGAGGCTGACGGAACTGGCCGTGGTGAGCGCCTTCTCCGAGGTCTGGCTGGCGCGGGAAGGGCACGGCGGGCTGGTGGGGATGAACCTCCTGACCAAGATACAGCTCCCCACTCTCGCCCTGCTGTTCGGGGCGATTCTGGCCGGGGTGGACTGCATCCTGATGGGCGCGGGCATCCCGCGGGCCATTCCCCAGGCGCTGGAGCGGCTGTCGCTGTGCAGGGAGGCGTCTCTGCGGCTTCAGGTGCAGGGAGACGCCGGGGGCAGAGTGTATGAAGTGCGCTTCGACCCGGCCCAGATCACGGGCGGCGTGCGGGTGGATCTGAAGTGCCCGAAGTTTCTGGCCATCATCGCCTCGGACACCCTGGCCACATCGCTGTACCGGAAGCCCGAGGGCAGGCGGGTGGACGGCTTCGTGATCGAAGGGCCCACGGCGGGAGGACACAACGCCCCGCCGCGCGGCGGCATGAACGAGTTCAACGAGCGGGGAGAGCCCGTCTACAGCGCCCGCGACGAGGTGGACCTTCAGAAGGTCCGCGAGCTGGGCCTGCCGTTCTGGATGGCCGGGTCCTACGGGACGCCGGAAGGTTTAAAGAAGGCTCTCGAGGAGGGCGCTGAGGGGGTGCAGGTGGGGACCGCCTTCGCCCTGAGCGACGAGTCCGGAATGGATCCGGAGATCAAGCGCCGGCTCCGGGCGATGGCCGCCGACGGGTCGCTGGAGGTCATCACCCAGCCCCGGGTCTCCCCCACAGGCTTCCCCATCAAGATCGCGGAGGTCCCCGGCACTCTTTCCGACCCTGAGGTCTACCACAGCCGCCAGAGGGTGTGCGACCGGGGCTATCTCCGGGACGCTTACGTCAAACCGGACGGGACCCTTGGCTTCCGCTGCCCGGCGGAGCCGGTGGACATCTTCGTGAAGAAGGGCGGCGACCTCAGCGAGACGGAAGGCCGCGTGTGCCTGTGCAACGCCCTGCTGGCGACCGCCGGCTTCGGCCAGGTGCGCCGCGACGGCGAGGCAGAGGAGCTGATCGTCACGCTCGGCGAGGATCTGCGGGCGGTCCGGGCTCTTCTGTCGGGCGGACGGCGGTCCTATTCGGCGCGGGACGTCGTGGCCTATCTCCTGAGCGGCATCGGCGAGCGTGTTCCCGTGGAGCCGCGGCAGCCGGCAGTCCCTGAGGAACACTCCCTCGCCCGGCCATAATCCGGGGTAGCGGGGAACGGTTCGGGAACGTCTGCCCGCTGTACAAGAGGGGAGCGGTGGGAGTGGTTGCCGGCTCCCACCGCTCGGTCGCTCCTCCGCGTGTTGGCTTGAAAGAAGGTGCCGCGTTCCCGCACCTTCGCGTGGGGAGAGAGACAGTCTTCTGTTGTGAGCGCCGGGAGAGACCGAACCTTACCGCTAAGGTTGCCGGTCAGCCGTAAGCCGGTCTGCTGATCCCGGGGAAGTTCAGAGCACCGCCTCGCAGGAGAACCCTGAACCATCCCTATTATCGGCCCATTTCCGGGGTCTGTCAACCGGCTGGGGAAAAAATCTTCGAGGTTTTTTCCCGCCGCGACTGCTACAATGGATGGTGAGAGGCGCGCTGCAGGGCATCTTTAGCGCGAAAGCTGGAAAGCTCCCACATGGCGACGATCTACGACGTGGCAAAAAAGGCCGGAGTCTCCCATACCACCGTGTCCGCGGTGTTCAACGACCGCAGCGGCGAGGTGAGCGAGGCGACCCGCAGGCGCGTTCTGGAAGCGGCGCGCGAGCTGGGCTACCGTCCCAGCAGGGTGGCGCGGCAGCTGGCCACCGGCCGCTCCAACATCATCGCGGTCTGTTTCGAGCAGGCCCCTGCCGCCGCCTTCTCCAGTCCGAACTACGGGCGGCTGGTGGCCTCGATCGGCGATGCGGCGGCACAGTCCGGCCAGTATCTCCTGTTCGCCCCCACGTCCGGGAGGGGGAGCCTGCAGGAGCTGATCCAGGAGCTCGCGGTCATCGGCGTGGACGGTGCCGTCATCATCGGGGCGATCGAACTCAGGAGGTCCACGCTGGAGGCCATCGACCGCTGCCCGGTGCCGGTCGTGTGCGTGGATTCCTACTCCGGCTTCCGGCACGCCTCCACGGTCGACATGGACAGCGTCGCGGCTGTGCGCACGGGAGTGGACCACCTGATCGCTCACGGGCACCGGCGCATCGCCTTTTTCGGTCCGCCGCCCGTGTTCCAGTGCCATCTGGACCGCCTGCGCGGCTTCCACGAGGCCGCTCAGGGAGCGGCTGAGTCGGGGGCGCAGTTCGAGACCCACACGGTGACGGATGCACAGATACGGCCGGCGCTGAAGGAGTGCCTGGCGCGTCCCGGACGGCCGACCGCCCTGGTCTGCGACCGGTGGGATTTCGGGCTGGCGGCCTGGGACACCGTCGCAGAGACGGGCCTGCGCGTCCCCGACGACGTCTCGCTGCTGCTGATAGACGCGCTGCCCGGAGAGGACCATCCCGGTCAGGGAGTGGTGAACTCCATCGAGCCGACGCCGGCGGAGATGGGCCGCCAGGCCGTGGCCGTTCTGGAGGATATCCTGCAGGGCAAGGTCACCTCGCCTGTGAACATCCGGCTTCCCGCCAGGGTCACACTGCATCCCTCCCCCGCTCCGCCGGTGCTGCGCCTGGCGGTCTGAGCCATCCCGCTCCGGCGCGAGGAAATCCCTGGCCGGCGTCAAAGGGGGCTGTGCGGCCGGAAAAGACCGCAGCCGCGGAGGAGCGCCGTGAGGATCCTGTACCTCCACATCGCCACGCTGCGCCCGGACCGTCTGGGCTGCTGCGGATATCCGCGGAACACCTCCCCGAACATCGATGCGCTGGCCGCGCGCGGGGTCCGCTTCACCCGGGCGTATGCCTCGGATGCGCCATGTCTGCCCGGCCGGACGGCCCTTTTCACGGGCAGGCCGGGCATCCAGACCGGAGTGGTCAACCATGGAGGCCGGATGGGCCGACCCGCCCGCAGGGGCCGGGGCGCCCCTTCAACAACGTCCGCGGTCCTTTCCGCTCGTGGATGCAGTGCCTGGCGCCGGCCCTTTCCACACGCGCGGGCACATTGAGCGCTACGCGGCCCGTCTGCGCGAGACCGGCCGCGAGGACTGCATCCCCCGGATGGCCGGCGCCGGCCTTCGCTGACGATGATGCGGAAAGGGATGGGCCGCACCCTGCGGCACCCGTGCGCCCGGACGCCTGACTGGTCCATGATGGGCTTCGGGAGTCCCTGCCATGGAAGACGGTGCCCGGCCGGTCCGGGTGGTGCTGGACACGAACTGCTTTCTGGCGGCGCGCTGGAATCCGGGCAGCGCGTCCGGGCGCATCATCCAGATGTGCCTGGACGGCAGGCTCCGGCATCTGTGCACCCCGGCCGTCGCCCGCGAGATGAGAAGGCTCGTTGCGCAGGTGGGTGCCCGCCCGGAGTTCAGGGCACGCCTGGAGCGCTATCTCGCGTCCGCCGAGATGGTGGAGCCCGTTGCGGTCCCGGAGCGCGCGGCGGACCCGGAGGATCAGAAGTTCCTGGAGTGCGCGGCGGCCGGCGCCGATTATCTGGTCTCCAGCGACAACCATCTGCTGGACGTGCGCGGAGCGGGGCGTGCCATCGTGGTGAAGCCGGCGCAGTTTCTGCGCCATCTGGAAAGGACGCGGCCCTGAAAAACGCGGTCAGGGGCGCCGCCCGTAGGGAGGCGCCCCCGCCTATCGCCCAAAAAAGGCGGCAGGCCGGAAAGCTTCCTCGGTTAGAAACAGAGACTTTCCGCCGGCTCTGTGGTGTCTTACTGTCTTCTCAGCGTTAAGTCCAGACTGTGTTCTAAACCGCAGGGTCAGCGGCCCACCGCCTTCATTGTAGCAGGTGCCCGTCCGGAAGTCCAGACGGCCCGCGCACGTTTATTCTTCCATATCGCCGGCCTGCCCCTGCTCAGGGAGCGGGCGGCGGCTGCGGATCGACCAGATACTTATCGTACGGCCAGAACGGCGCCCAGCGGTCCGGCAGCGGCCCCGTCCATCCGCCGCGCACCCGGTAGAACACGAAGCTGTTCGGCCGCGCCACATAGCGCCCCCAGCGTCCCGCCGCCCAGGTGTCGGGAGGAAACACCGTCTCCACGTGTCCGTCGCAGAAGACCGCGTTCATCCTCCCGGAGTGCATGCACACCGGCAGCCCTTCCGGCCCTTCGATGACCGGCGAGCCGTTCCGGTAGCAGTAGGCTTCGCTGGTGTAATCCTGATATCCCTCGAAGATCAGGATGCACCGCTGCGGCGCCTCCACCGCGGAAGCCCTGAGCCCCCGGTACTCCCAGAAGTTGCGTCCCCGGTTGTAGGGCCTGAGGAAGTCGTTGAAGGCGTAGCTGCGCCCCAGGCTGTTGGAGCGCCCGCCCGCGGGCTCGGTCGTGATGGGCCGTTTGCCCAGCGGACATCTCCACACGGTGTCTCCCGCGGACTTGCTGCGCAGATAGACATCCAGCCCGCCGTTCACGAACTCGTCCCAGGCGGGAAGCGGATACCCTTTTCGCGCGCGGACCGCCAGGTCCTCCCCTCCCGGGTAGGGCAGGATGCCGTTCCAGTCGTCCACGTACATCGCTGCCGCCCAGCCAAGCTGCTTCAGGTTGCTCAGGCAGCGTGCCGTCTGTGACGTCCGCACCGCCCGGGTGAACACCGGGAACAGCATCCCGGCCAGAATGGCGATCACCGCGATGACCACCAGAAGCTCGATCAGCGTGAACGCGCGCATCCCTGCCGGGGGACGCGCCGGAGATCTAGCCCTGACCAGACTCATACCTCCTCCTCTGCCGCCCGTTCTGAATCGCCTCCGGCACGGTTCCCGGCCGGCGGCCCGCAGGCCCGGAAACGCGGCGGCGCTCTCTCACGGGCGAAGCCATACTACTGAAACGCCGCGATCCCTGTCAACGGAAATTCGTACGGAAACCGCGGGCGGCAGCGTGTGGTGCAGGTGAACTTCAGCGGCATCTCGGACGAGATCGCGGCGGCGCTGGCCGCACGATTCGGCCCGATGATCTACGACATCCTGCGGCAGCTCGGGTACCTGCCGGCATGATGCAGGACCGGTCAGGCTTGAGGCAGCTGGCGGGCGCAGTGGCCGCACACCTTCGCGCCGTCCGCGATGACCATCTGGCACCATGGGCACCGGGGCCGGGGGTCCTGAGCGCAGGCGGCAAGCAGCCACCCCAGGGGGCCGGAGAGCAGGCTCCAGAAGACGCCGTACCAGAGCCGCCCGCGGACTGCGCCGATGACCCCGCCGATAACTGCGGACAGGCCGCACCCGGACAGGGCCGCCAGGACGAGCATCCCGGCCCACGGCGGCACGGACGGATCGAGTGACAGTTCAACGAGTGACAGTCCGATCAGAACGGCCAGCGCGACAAGGGTCAGCGCGATGGTGGCGAAAAGATAGGTCTCATCCCCGCTCTGCTTCCGGACCCAGGGGGGAGGAGGCGGTGGCGGTGGCGGAGGCGGGCACCGATGACGGGTGCCGCCGTAATAGGTTTGGCCGCAGAAACGGCAGCGGTGAAGCGTGTATGCCATGCGATCCTCCCCGGCTCCATGATAGCACATCCAGCCGCTGGCGGGAACTGATATGCCGATCGGAAACAGGCTGACAGTCGAACTCGATGTTCCGGGCCGCACCACGGCGCACCCGCCCATGTGGGACGGCTTCGATTTCTCCTGGGCGCGCGGGACGGCAGGGGAGCAGTGGCCCTCTCCCAACTGGTGGATCTGCCCGCTGACCGGACACCTGCAGGTCCGGCCCATCTGTCAACGGAAATTCGTACGGAAACCGCGGCCAGCCCGGGTTGCGGAACCGGTGAAGGGGGCGGGGCGCGGTCCGGAGAAGCCTCCGGGGGAGATGGAGCCTGCGGAGGCGATCGTGAGAACGCTGGTTATCTGGTCTGTCTTCTTTCTGATGGCGGCCGTGCCGTTGTTTGCGTCCGTGGCCCAGGATGAGGACCTCGCGCGGCGCGCCGCCTGGTGGACCCGGGCGCGCTTCGGGATGTTCATCCACTGGGGGGTCTACGCCGTGCCGGCGGACTCCACTCGGCTGGATGGAAGCCGGGGAGCGGCGGAATGGTATCTCACCAACAGGCAGATGCCGGTGGAAGAGTACCGCCGCTTCGCCGCGGAGTTCAACCCGAAGCTCTACGACGCCGCGGAGTGGGTGCGCATCGCGCGGCAGGCCGGGATGCGCTACATCGTCATCACCTCCAAGCACCACGACGGCTTCTGCCTCTGGGACAGCGCATTGACCGACTGGACCATCACGAAGGCGACCCCCTTCCGGCGGGACGCCCTCCGCGAGCTCGCCCGCGAGTGCCGCCGCCAGGGGATGCCTCTGGGGTTCTACTACTCCATCATGGAATGGAGCCATCCGGACTACCTCCCACGGCGCCCCTGGGACACCCGGCCCCCGGAGGGCGCCGACTTCGACCGCTACGTGCTCTACATGAAGGGGCAGCTCAGGGAGCTGATCGAGGGATACGGCCCGGTCCGCGTGCTCTGGTTCGACGGGGAATGGGAGGACACGTGGACCCACGAGCGGGGGGTGGACCTCTACGGTTACGTTCGCTCGCTTGCGCCGGACATCCTCATCAACAACCGGGTGGACAAGGGGCGGAAAGGGATGCAGGGCATGACTGTCGAGGGGGATTTCCGCGGCGACTTCGGCACTCCGGAGCAGGAGGTGCCCGAAGAGGGGTTCGCGGACGGCCGCCTGTGGGAAAGCTGCATCACCATCAACAACACCTGGGGATACGCCGCGAACGACACGGACTGGAAGCCATCCGCGCAGCTCATCCGGCTGCTGTGCGATGTGGCGGGCAAAGGCGGCAACCTGCTTCTGAACGTGGGCCCGAAGGCGGACGGGACGTTCCCGGAAGCCATCACGGAGCGGCTTCTGGAGATGGGGCGCTGGCTCGAGGCCAACGGTGAGGCCATCTACAGGACATCGGCCGGACTTTTGAAGGGGCTGCCGCCCGGGGTGCGCTGCACCCGGCGCGGGAGCACTCTGTACCTGCACGTGTTCGATTGGCCGGACGGCGGCCTGACCGTGAAGGGAGTCTCCTGTCTGCCTGTCCGGGCGGAGGTGCTGGCCACGGGAAAGAGGCTGCCGGTGGAACCGGAAGGGCGGACCGGAGTGCGCATCCCCCGCCCCGCCCGGACGGACCCGGCGGTCACCGTGGTGCGGCTGGAGCCTGGCCGGGAGGCCCGGTGAAGCGGCCGGGGCCCGGAACGGGCCCCGGCCATCGCGCGCCATTCCCGAAACGCCTCAGGCTGCCGCCCTGGTCCCCTTTTTCCACGCCGGGCGGCGTGCCTCGTAGGCGGCGATCTTGTCCTCGTGCTGAAGCGTCAGCCCGATGTCGTCCAGCCCGTTCAGCAGGCAGTGGCGGCGGAACGGGTCCACCTCGAAGCTGACACTCCACCCGGAATCGTCCGAGACGGTCTGCGACTCCAGGTCCACCGTCAGGCGGTAGCCCGGCTGGCTTTTGGCCGCCTCCATGATCCGGCGGACCGCCTCTTCCTCCAGTTTGACCGGCAGGATGCCGTTCTTGAAGCAGTTGTTGTAGAAGATGTCTGCGAACTGCGACGCGATCAGCGCGCGGAACCCGTAGTCCTTCAGCGCCCAGGGAGCGTGCTCCCGCGAGGAGCCGCAGCCGAAGTTGCGTCCGGTCACCAGGATGCTGGCCCCCTGATACTCCGGCCGGTTCAGCTCGAACGCCGGGTCCGGGGTCTTCCCGTCCTCGAGATATCGCCAGTCGAAGAACAGGAACTGCCCGAATCCGGTGCGCTCGATGCGCTTCAGGAACTGCTTGGGGATGATCTGGTCCGTGTCCACGTTCACGCGGTCCAGCGGAGCCACGATGCCGTTCAGTTTCGTGAAGGGTTCCAACTCTCTTTCGCCTCCTCAGATGTCCCAGTCGCGCACGTCGACCAGATGGCCGACGATGGCGGCCGCCGCGGCCATCTCCGGGCTCACCAGATGTGTCCGGCCTCCCTTGCCCTGGCGTCCCTCGAAGTTGCGGTTGGACGTGGAGGCGCATCGCTCGCCCGGCTGGAGAATGTCCGGGTTCATTCCCAGGCACATGCTGCAGCCCGCCTCCCGCCACTCGAAGCCGGCCTCGCGGAACACGCGGTCCAGCCCCTCCTCCTCCGCCTGCCGCTTCACCGTGGCGGAGCCGGGCACCACCAGAGCCCTCAGACCGGGGGCCACCTTCCGGCCCCTGACGACGGCCGCGGCGGCGCGCAGGTCCTGCAGGCGTCCGTTGGTGCAGCTTCCGATGAACACCGTGTCGATCTTGATCTCCTGAAGCGGAGTGCCCGGCTCGAGGCCCATGTACTTCAGAGCCTGCTCGGCGGCCCGCCGGTCCGTCTCGTCCTGGAAGCTGGAAGGGTCCGGCACGCACCCCGTAATGGGAGCCACCTGCTCCGGCGATGTCCCCCAGGTCACGTGGGGCTCGAGAGTCGAGGCATCCAGCGTCTCGACGCGGTCGTAGCTGGCGCCGGGGTCGGTGGGCAGGGATTTCCAGTACTCCAGCGCCTCCTCCCAGTCGCGGCCCTTCGGGGCGTAAGGCCGTCCCTCCAGATAGGCGAAGGTCTTTTCGTCCGGCGCGATCATGCCGGCCCTTGCGCCCGCCTCGATGCTCATGTTGCAGATGGTCATTCGCTCCTCCATGCTGAGAGAGCGCACCAGGCTGCCGGTATACTCCACCACATATCCGGTGGCCCCGTCCGTCCCGATCGTTCCGATGATGGCCAGGATCACGTCCTTGGCCGTCACCCCGCGCGGCAGCTGGCCGTCCACCCGGATCTCCATCGTCTTCGGGCGCGACTGCGGCAGGGTCTGTGTCGCCAGAACATGCTCCACCTCGCTGGTCCCGATCCCGAAGGCAAGGGCCCCGAACGCCCCGTGCGTGCTGGTGTGGCTGTCGCCGCAGACGATGGTCAGGCCCGGCTGCGTCAGACCCAGCTCCGGCCCGATGACGTGTACGATCCCCTGGCGGGGGCTGAAGATGTCGTAGAGCTCGATACCGAACTCGCGGCAGTTGCGCTCCAGGGTCTCCATCTGCTGTTTCGAGATGGGATCCTGGACGGGCAGGGAGCGGTCCGTCGTCGGGACGTTGTGGTCCATGGTGGCCACCGTGAGATCCGGGCGGCGAACCCTGCGCCCGCTCAGGCGAAGTCCCTCGAACGCCTGAGGGGAGGTCACCTCGTGGACCAGGTGCAGGTCAATGTAGAGCAGCGCCGGCCTTCCGGGCTCCTCGTGCACCACATGGTCGTCCCACACCTTCTCGAACATCGTCCTGGGCATGTGCAGTCCTCACCTGTCGCCGTACGCGGCGCGGAAGCGCTGCTCGCGCGCGCGGGATATCATAGAAGACTATATAGAGCAGACGGGCCCGGATGGGCAAATCTCCCGCGGAGATGCCCCCTCCGGCCGCAAGGAGAGCCAGGATGCAGAAGATTCGCGCGGCCGCCGTTTCCATGGAGAACTGGATCGGCCAGCAGGACCGCTCCATCGCCAGGATGGCGGAGTGGACCGGAAAGGCGGCGGAGCAGGGTGCGGAGTTCATCGTCTTTCCGGAGCTGTGTGTCAACGGCTACCTGCATTCCACGCACGCCCTGCGGTATGCCGAGAGCATCCCCGGCCCCTCCACGGCCCGGCTGGTGGACTTGGCGCGGCGCCACCGGGTGACCCTGTGCTTCGGGATGCTGGAGAACGTCTCGGATGTGGTCTACAACACACAGGTGGTGGTGAACGCGGAAGGCATACTGGGGCTGCAGCGAAAGATCCACATGCCCGGCAATGAATACTTCTTCTGGCGGGGCGGGTTCGACATCAGCGTGATCGACATCGGAAAGGCCCGGGTCGGGATCGCCATCTGCTACGATGCCAGCTTCTTCGAGATGGCACGCACGCTGTTCTTCAAGGGGGCTGAGATCTTGGTGATGCCGTTCGCCTACAACACGCCGGGCGAGCGCGCCGGGCTGCCTTCCTCGAACGTCGGGGTCATGCTCTACCGCGCCCAGTGCTACGCGAACGGCTGCTTCGGCATCCTGGCCAACAACGCGGGCCAGCGGGAGAAAACGGAGATCGAGGAGACGCAAATGACCTTCCCCGGCTGGGCGGGCTTGTTCGACCCGTTCGGGGAGGTGCTGGACTGGACCCGGGAGCCCGGAAACGGCGAGGCGATGGCCGTGGCGGACCTGGATCCGGAGCGCCTGTTCGAGCGGAGGCGGGACGTATACTTTATGCCGCGCTGCCTCCGGCCGGAGGTTTACGTCGGCATCATCCAGTCCACCCGCTCCGGGACGGCGCAGGGGGTGACGCCGGAGCCGGAATAGGAGACAATCAAGAGGTCCCCCCACAAGGTCTTGAAACAGGAGCAGATACGGTGAGATTGCTTTACGCGTTTGGATGTGCCTTGCTCGTTGCCGCAGTCGCGGCGGGGTGCGCGAAGCAGCCGTCCGGTCAGGGCCCTTCCCCGGGGGGAGGGGAGGCCGCGCAGCCTGCGGCCGACATCGTCGAGACCCTCGCGAAAGATGAGCGCTTCTCCACTCTGATGAAGGCGATCGACGCCGCGGGGATGGTGGAAGTGCTGAAGGGCACGGGACCGTTCACGGTGTTCGCTCCCACCAACGAAGCCTTCCAGAAGCTGCCCGCCGGAACGCTGGACGAGCTGCTCAAGCCGGAGAACCAGGAGAAACTGAAGGAGCTGGTGGGGCTGCACGTCGTGGCCCAGAACCTGACGGGCCAGGAGATCGATCAGCTGGAACCGGAAACCCCCATCCAGTCCTATTCCGCCGAGTTCCTGAACGTGAAGAAAGAGGGCGGAAAAGTGACGGTGAACGGCGCGAACGTCGTGCAGGCCGATATCATGGCCGAAAACGGCGTGATTCACGCCATCGACACCGTCCTGACCCCGCCGGAGTAAGCCCCGCCGTCATCATCCCGGGATCGATGGGCCGGGAGCCTCCCGCGCCGGGAGGTTCCCGGTTCTGTTTGCCGGTCAGCTCAGGCGGCCCACCTCGTTGACGGCTTTGCCGAGGACCGCGTCCGCGGCGGAGATGGCACGCTGTGCGGCCTCGTAGGCGCGCATGCAGCTGATCATGGCCACCATCTCCTGCACCGGGTTGACGTTGGAGGTCTCCAGATACCCCTGCCGCACGATGTAACCGGCGGCGGGCAGGGGAGGCTGCTCGCTGACGAAACCGCCGTCCACCGGCTGCGCGGCGCCGCCGGCTGGCAGATCCGCGACCAGCAGGCGGCCGCGCACCTCTCCGTCCACGGCGACGTCTCCCTCCTCCGTAACGGTGATGTCGTTCCCGTCCACATTGATGGGCCGCCCGCGGTCGTCCAGCACGCGGAGCCCTTCCACTGACGTCAGGTTGCCGTCCGGCCCGCGGAAGAAGTGTCCGGAGCGCGTGTAGATCCGCTGCCCGGCCGGGCCTTCCAGAACGAAGAAGCCGGGCCCCTGGATGCAGAGGTCCATCTTCTGGCCCGTGTAGCGGGCCTCGCCCTGCGAGCGGTCCGTGGGGGCGGCCACTCCGGTGGCGGAGAGGGTCACCTCGGCCACTCCGTCCCGGATGATCAGCCCGGCGGGAGGGAGCGGTCCCGGGGGCGCGGCCGGCGCCCCGGGCTGGAGGGCAGCCGCCGCAATGTCTTCGTAGACCGGGATGCGGCGCTTGTAGCCGGCGGTGGAGACGTTGGCCAGGTTGTTGGCGATGACATCCTGCACCGCGAGGCCGGCCCGCATTCCCATAGTGGCCCTGTATATGCCGGTCAGCATCGTTCGTCCTCCAGAGAGGATAAACGGCTCGCGGGCCGCGGCGCTTTACACGGACGTGAGCGGCAGGGAAAGCTTTCAAGTAAAATGGCAGCGGGTGAAGCTTCCCCGGCCGGGCTCATTTCCGGCCCGAAGACAGGAGGTGCAAGGCAGCGTGAGCAAACGTCCATCCAGCTACGTCCTGATCATAGGCGTCATCGTCGCCGTGGTGCTGCTGGCGGGTCTGAACCGGCTGATGAACTCGCTGTCGGGCGAGTATCTGGAGCACGAGCACGCACACGAGCACGAGGCGGAGCATCAGCAGCAGGCGGCCCAGCCGCCTCCGCCCCCTCCGCCTCCATCTGCACCGGCCCGCGCCGGGAGCGCCGCGGAGAGCAAAGGCAGGAAAGACAGAATGGTCGAAGTCGTGACGGACAGGGGCACGTTCCGGATCCGCCTTTTCGAGGCGGACATGCCGGTCACCACGGCGAACTTCGTCGACCTGGTCCAGAAGAAGTTCTACGACAACCTGACGTTCCACCGTGTGGAAGACTGGGTGGTCCAGGGCGGCGACCCGAAAGGCGACGGCACGGGCGGGTCGGGCAGGAACATCAAGCTGGAGATCAACCGGAAGACCCGGTGGGGCAAGCCCGGCCAGGTGGGCATGGCCCGCGCCCAGGATCCGGACAGCGCCTCCAGCCAGTGGTTCATCACCACGAAGCCGGCCGAGTGGCTGAACCCGGGCCCTCAGACGGGGGCGGGCTACGCGCTCTTCGGCGAGGTGGTGGAGGGGATGGACGTCGTCCGCAAGCTCCAGCGGGGCGACCGGATGAAGACGGTCCGGCTGGTCGAGCAGTCCCCGCAGAAGTGACGGTCAGTCCCCCGCAAAGGTCCCGGGGGCCGGAGCGCAGGGCTCCGGCCCCGTTTTTGCATCCGGTACTGCGGGAACCGCCGCGGCCGGCTTGACGTTTCTGTCAGGCGGGAAGTATACTATCTCTACTGATTTAGTCGAGTTTACCGGCGGCCCTGCCGGGCCCCGAAAAGGGAGACGACCTTCCATGAGCTATTTCGCAGACAACTCGCTCAGCATCGGGCGCACTCCGCTGGTGAAACTGAACAGGGTCACGGACGGAGCGCCCGCCACCGTGCTCGCCAAGATCGAAGGGCGCAACCCGGCTTACTCCGTCAAGTGCCGCATCGGCGCGGCCATGGTCTGGGATGCCGAGGAGAAGGGCATCCTGGGACCGGGCAAGGAGATCATCGAGCCCACCAGCGGCAACACCGGCATCGCGCTGGCGTTCGTGGCGGCCGCGCGAGGGTATCCCATCACCCTCACCATGCCGGAGACCATGAGCATGGAGCGGCGCAAGGTGCTGGCCGCACTGGGCGCGAAGCTGGTCCTGACTCCGGGAGCCGGCGGCATGAAGGCGGCCATCGCGAAGGCGGACGAGATCCTCGCATCCGACCCGGACCGCTACGTCCTGCTGCAGCAGTTCAAGAACCCGGCCAACCCGGCCATCCACGAGAAGACCACCGGGCCGGAGATCTGGAACGACACGGAGGGGCAGATCGACGTGCTGGTGGCGGGAGTCGGCACGGGCGGCACCATCACCGGCGTCTCCCGCTACATCAAGAAACAGATGGGAAAGCCCATCCTCTCCGTCGCCGTGGAGCCGTCCGCGAGCCCGGTCATCACCCAGACGCTCAGCGGCCAGCCCGTCCAGCCGGGGCCGCACAAGATCCAGGGCATCGGCGCCGGGTTCATCCCGGACACGCTGGACCTGTCCCTGGTGGACCGGGTGGAGACCGTCACCAACGAGGAGTCCATCGAGATGGCGCGGCGGCTGGCGCGGGAGGAGGGCATCCTGTGCGGCATCTCCTGCGGGGCGGCAGCCTCGGTGGCGGTCAAGATCGCGAAGGAGCCGGAGATGGAGGGCAAGACCATCGTGGTGGTGCTGCCCGACCTGGCGGAGCGCTACCTTTCCAGCGTGCTGTTCGAGGGGATCTTCAACGAGGTGGAGCAGATGGTGGCGGTCCCGTAAGACCGCGGGCCAAGTCAACGATTCACGGACGGGGAGCGCCGGGCCGGGCGCTCCCCCTTTTCTTTCCCTACGGTGGCCGCCAGGGCCGCACCGGAATGGCCTAGCTCAGGATGCGCAGGCGCTCCTCGATCGCCTCGATCCGCGCCGAGAGCTCCTCCACCGCGCGCCGCTGCTTCTCCACCACCGCGGCGGGCGCCTTCGCGACGAAGCCGGGGTTCGACAGCTTCGCCCGGGCCTTCTCCAGGTCCGTGCGGATGGACTCCCGCTCCGCCGTCAGGCGTTCGATCTCGCGCTGGATGTCGGCCGCGTCCCCCAGCGGAAGCACCAGAGTGCCCGCTTCCACGGGAGCGGTGAGGGCTTTCACGCCGGAGGGCGGCTCTTCCCGCGTGATGTTCAGGTTCTCGAGGCGGATCAGCGTCGCCAGAGCGTCGCGGTTTTCGCTGGCCAGGGAGGCCATCTCCTCGGAGGCGGCCACCAGGGTCAGCTCGATCCGTTTGCCGGGGGCGATCCCCGCTTCCGCCCGCAGGTTGCGGGCCCGCGTCACCAGCTCCTGCAGGACGGCCATGTCCGCTTCGGCCTTCCCGTCCTCCAGCCGCTCGTCCGGGACGGCGTAGGGCGCCACCATGATGGACGGCGCCTTCGCCGGGCGCGCGGCCTCGGGCAGAGCCTGCCAGATCTCCTCCGTGATGAACGGCATCAACGGATGCAGCAGCCGCAGCACGGCCTCCAGCACCCCCGCCAGGATGCTGCGCACGGCGGGTGCCTCCTCCGTCTTCAGGCGCGGCTTGGCCATCTCCAGATACCAGTCGCAGTATTCGCTCCAGATGAAGTCGTAAAGCGCCCGGGCCGCCCGCTCCATGTCGTAATCGCCGAGCCCCTCGTTCACCTCCCGGATGGTCCTGCCGAGCCGCGACAGGATCCAGCGGTCCTCCAGGCGCAGGTGGCTTTTATCCGGCACCCCCCCGAAGACGTCCTCCGGGTCGATGTTCATCAGCACGAAGCGGCTGGCGTTCCAGATCTTGTTGGCGAAGTTCCGGGCCTGCTCGACCCGGCTGGACTGCGCCTCCACGTCCGTGGAGCCGCACTGGCGGCATTCGCCGGTGTAGGGCTTGAGCGTGCTGTTCACGGCGCCGCAGGAGCGGCAGCGGAACGTCACCGGGAACCGCAGGTCCTGGTTGCGGCCGGTCTGTTCCAGAAGGGCGAACCTCAGCGCGTCCGCGCCGTAAAGCTCCACTAGGTCCAGCGGGTCCACGCCGGTTCCCAGGGACTTGGACATCCGCTGCCCGTCCTGATTCTGGACGGTGGCGTAGATGTAGACGTCCTCGAAGGGAATCTCCTTCAGGAAATACAGGCTGGACATGATCATCCGCGCCACCCACAGGTAGATGATGTCGCGGGCGGTGGTCAGCACGGACGTGGGATGGAAATACTTCAGGTCCGGGGTCTCGTCCGGCCAGCCCAGGCTGGCAAAGGTCCACAGGGCGCTGGAGAACCAGGTGTCCAGCACGTCCGGGTCCTGCGCAAGGCGCGTGCCGCCGCACTTCGGGCAGCGCTCCGGGCGCTGGCGCGCGGCGATGGCGTCCAGAGTTGAGATCTTCGTGCGGCTCCAGTCCACCGCGGAGTCCGGGTCGGCGTCCGGAGCCCCGTCCAGCAGATGGATCCGCCCGGCGTTGCAGTCCAGGCAGTAGTACACCGGGATCCGGTGACCCCACCACAGCTGGCGGCTGATGCACCAGTCCCGGATGTTGTCCATCCAGTTCAGGTAGGTGCGAGCGAACCGCTCCGGCACGAACCGGATCTTTCCCTCCCGCACCACGTCGGCCGCCGGCCGGGCGATCTCCTCCATCCGGACGAACCACTGCTCCATCAGGAGCGGCTCCACCACCGTGTGGCAGCGGGCGCAGGTGTTGACGGAGAACCGGTAAGGCTCCACCTTCCGCAGCACGCCGAGCCCCCGGAGCTCCTCCACCAGCTTTCGCCGCGCCTGGTAGCGCTCCTTTCCGGCGTATTTGCCGGCCTCGGCCGTCATGACCGCATCCGGCCCGATGACGGTCACCGAGGGCAGGCCGTGGCGTTGGCCGATCTCGAAGTCGTTGGGGTCGTGCGCGGGCGTCACCTTCACCGCGCCCGTGCCGAACTCCGGGTCGGCGTAGTCATCGGCCACGATGGGCAGCTCGCGGCCCATGACCGGCAGGATGACGTGCCTGCCGACGACGTCCCGGTAACGCCCGTCCTTCGGGTTCACGGCGACGGCGGTGTCGCCGAGCATCGTCTCCGGACGGGTGGTGGCGACGGTCACGTGCCCCCCGCCGTCCGGGAACGGGTAGTCGATGTGATAAAGCTCGCCGTCGCGCTCTTCGTATTCGATCTCGATATCGCTGATGGCCGTGGAACAGCGCGGGCACCAGTTGATGACCCGCTCGCCGCGGTAGATGTGCCCGTCCTCGTACAGCCGCACGAAGTGCTCGATGACCGCGCGGTAGTACCCTTCGTCCAGGGTGAAGCGGGTCCGCTCCCAGTCGAAGCTGTACCCCATCGTCTTGAACTGCTCCAGGATGGTGCCGCCGTAGCGCTCCTTCCACTCCCAGACGCGCTCCAGGAACTTCTCCCGGCCCAGCTCGTGGCGGCTGGTGCCCTCGCTGGCGAGCAGGCGTTCCACGGCGTTCTGGGTGGCGATTCCGGCGTGGTCCATCCCGGGAAGGCAGAGCGTCTCGTAGCCCTGCATCCGCTTCCATCGCGTCAGCACGTCCTGGAGCGTATAGCAGAGAGCGTGCCCGATGTGAAGCGAGCCCGTCACGTTGGGGGGAGGGATGGTGATGGAGAAGCGGGGCCTCTCCGGATCGACGACCGCGTGGAAGTAACCTTCCCGCATCCAGCGGTCATACCACTTCTTCTCGACGCCTTTCGGATCGTATGCTTTCGGGAGTTCTGGCATGGTCAAGACCGTCCTTCGGGGGCTTTGCGGGCGGGCAAGCGGGCCGCAGTCAGCCAGAAAGGAATCTTACCCCGCCAGGCCCCCCGGCGCAAGGGAAGGGGGGATTTGTGCTCCACGGGCGGCGCCGGGCGCGGCACGCTTCCGGGACACCGTGACGGACTTTACGGCAAAGCCCGCAAAAGAGGCCCGGGCCGCCCGCGGGGGGCGGCCCGGCAAGGTCGAGCAGGTCTCTGAGTGCAGGAAAGCTCAGCGTCCCGGAGAGCCCCGTCTGCGACGGAGAGCCGCCAGAGCGGCGACACCCGCTCCCAGCACGGCGATAGAAGCCGGCTCGGGAACCGTGTCCGCAATGAACGCTTCGTTGCGGCCTGTGAGGGAATTCAGCCCCCTTCCGACCAGATAGCGGCCGTCCGGGGACATGCCGTAGACGACACTCAGGACCGACCCGGAGGGCAGAAGCGGGGCAAACAGGGTGTTCAGGTTCTCGACGCCGCCCGCGGCGGTATAGCGGAAAGCGATCGAGGTGGAGCCGGTCCACAGCGAACCGGCAATTACCGACCCGTCGGCGCTCACCGCGATGGCATCTCCGCTGACCGTGCCCGGAAGCAGCGGGAGAGCCCGCATCACTCCGTCCCGCCAGACGAACGGCAGCTTCGCGCCGGCGGAGTCGTAAGCGTAACCAACGATGGTGGTGCCGTCAGCGGATACGGACCAGGCCTCACCGTAAAGGCCGCCAAGAGTGCCCAGACTCTGCAGCCCGGTCTCCGGGGTCCAGCGGAACGGCAGGTTGCGGCCCGCCGTGTCGTAGGCAAATCCCGCCACGACCCTGCCATCCTGAGACACGGCTCTGGCGGCGCTGGGGCGGCCGCCCGGCAGAGCGCCCAGGTTCTGAACGGTTCCTCCCTGCCAGAGGACGGCCCGCTGAAGGTCGTCCGCGTTCAGTGCGAAACCGACGATGTAGTCCCCGCCTGAAGACACCCCGAGGGCAGAGCCCCGGGAACCGCCCAGCGTGCCCAGATCCTGCATCACCCCGTCACGCCAGACGAAGGGCCGGCTGCGTGCCAGAGCGTCGTTCGCATTCCCAACGATGAGGGATCCATCCGCGGAGACGCCCCGGGCAACGCCGGTCGTTCCGCCCAGCGTGCCCAGGTCCTGCATCCCGGCCGCCGGGGTCCAGCGGAACGGGCGCGAGTTGCCTGAGGAGTCCCGGGCCGTTCCAACGACGACCGTGCCGTCGGCGGAGACCGCCTGGGCCTCGCTGCGGTTCCCGCCAAGCGTGCCCAGCCAGGTGATCCGCTGGGAAAGTGCCGCTGACGGGAGGGTCAACAGGACTCCAAGAGCCGCGCCGCTGACGACGGCGGCCCGGGCTGGACGCAACATATATGGATTCATCGACTTTTGTCTCCTTTCTGTCGCGGGACGGCCTCAGCCCGGCCGGAAGCTGCTCCGGCGTCCTGGCCGGAAGACGACCCGAAGGCTCCGGTCAGGTGTGCGCGGGCGGCTGACGTCCCACGGCTGTCAAACAGAAAATGTGCAGCAGCTACTATTATACCCAGAAAATACCCGCACATCTACCCTGTGCCGGGGACATCCCGGGACCCGGGATTGCGCAGGTGACCGCTTTTGAGCAGGGGAGGGCGGTCAGGCTGTCCATTTCCGGACTCGAGACGGAGCGGGGCCATCCCCTCCCGGGGATGGCCCCGCAGCACGCCCCCGGCGTCCCTGACGGACGCCGGGTCGCGGCCCGGCTGGAATGCCTGCGCCCTCAGCGCGAGAAGCTGAAGATGCGGGGCGCGGACATCGTGTACGGGTTTCTCCAGCTCTCGGAGGAGTAAGGACTGCCGTACTTGCTGAACGGATTGGCCAGCGTGTTCCCGTACGGACTCCCGTAGCGTCCGTACGGATTGCTGATGCTCTCCGGGTCGTAGCGGTTGGTGGAGAGCTTGCCGAGATAGCTCCCGTCGGCCGCATAGATTCGTGGCGCGTCCGTGGCGTACGGATTGCTCCACGACCGGCTGCGGTAAGGGCTGGCATGAGCGCTGGCCGGATTGGCAAGCGTGTCCCCGTACGGGCTTCCGTAGCGTCCGTACGGATTGCTGATGCTCTCCAGGTCATAGCGGTTGCTGGAGAGCTTGCCGAGATACGCGGCGCCGCTGCCGCCCTGCCAGGAGCCGATGAGTCCCCCGGACATTGGCCCGAGGTCCGATGCGCCTGCGCCGGAGGCGCAAATCGCGGCCAGGATGGCGATCGGAGTGAGAGAACGTGAACGCAGCATACGATGGAGACCTCCCTTCCTGAAGTGTGTTCGGGGTCCGCAGACCGCCAGGTTCAGGATACAGCGGGTCCCTGACAGTATCTGTCAGAGCCCCGGCGCCGAAAGAAAAAAAGCCCGCCTTACCGCCGGCGGGCACGGGCGGCCGCCTGCCGCCCCCGCGCCTCGAGGTGCCGCCGGCGGTCAGACGTCTTCAGCGCGGACCTGTTCGGCCATCCCCGGCCCCGTCACATCACGGCGATGTCCGCTGCGGTGCGCACCGGCAGCCGGCGCTCGAGGACGGATCCCTGATATCCGCACGAACTGATGCCGGTCACGCGGCAGAAGGAACCGGCGGCGGGTCAGTCCCTGCAGGCCGTGCGGGCGCCCTCGTTCCAGTACCGGACGAACCAGTCCGCCAGAACGTCGTGATCGAAGCTCCTCCAGCCGCCCCAGGCGGCCTGGCATCCCTGCTGGAACAGCGTCACCCCCAGCACGTAGGGATCTTTCCGCAGTTCGCAATCGTGCCACTGCAGCCAGTACACGTACTTCCGCCAGGAACCGCGCGCCTTCCAGCCGCTGCGCTCCGCGTCGCCGACCTCGTCCACGCCCCCTTCGGTCAGCAGGAGGGGGAGGTCCGCCAGATCCGCGTATTCCCCGGTGAAACCAAGGTACCAGGCCCGGTAACGGTGGGAGTAGTACTCCTCCACCTGAATGTCCGTGGTGTATAGGATGGTGTATGCGTGGTAGGCCAGCGCGCCGCCGGCCTTCTTCGCCGCTCGCAGCGCCGGCGCGAACTGCAGGATCTTCGCCAGTCCGCGGTCCTCGCCTCCCGGGTTGCCCACCGGGATGCTCCCCAGCACCGGACGGAAGCCCGCCTTCTGGCACAGCTCCACGAAGCGGATGGAGAACTTCGTGAACCACTCCGTGCTCGCCTCGTCCTCCCACGTGGGGCATTCGCCCACTTCGTTGGTGCCCTCCAGATAGTCGATGAGCCGCCGGTCCTCTTCGGAGAGGGCGCCCAGCTGCTTCCAGATGTGCTCCCGCCAGTAGCGCTCGGCGGTGGCGACGGGCTCATCCTGGAGCGTGTAGCGGACAGGGGTGAAGCACCGCAGCACCACGATGCCGTCCGGGTTGTGGCGCTTGTAGTCGCGGACGGCCTCCATCATATCGTGGTGGGTGTCCAGGATCTTCAGGACGGGCATCCGGGCGCGGACCATCTTCCGGGTCCCGTCGGTGTAAGCTCCGATCAGGTGCATCCCGATCTTGCTGTGGAACGGCTCGCGCCCGGACGCGGGTGCCGGCCGGGCCGCCCATGCGGCAACGGAAGCGCAGGCGAGAAGCGAGGCTGCCAGAACCCTGAGCATGATCTGAGTCTCCCTTTTTCGAGTCCGGCCCACCCTGCCTCCGCCGGGTTCGCGCAGGCTCATCCCCCGGCGGACTGTATCGGGCGGATTATGCACCTCCCGCGGTCCGCCTGTCCATCGGCGGCATCGCCGGCGACCGCCGGGCACGGCGCGCGGCCGCTGCAGGAATCGCCGTTGTGGCGCGCCAAAACAGCAGTGTGAAAGCGCTCTTTTTGCTCTTCGTTCCGGTTCTTTCCGCCGCTGTGGTCTCCGGCGCGGCCGCCGGCCGGCCTGCCGGGGCTGCGCGCGCGCCAGAGCGGCCGCTGCTGGTGTTCTCGCTGGATCAGGGGTTCGGCAACGGCATCGTCGTCCACGACGATCAGGTCTCGCTGACGCGCATCCTGCAGGCGCTGGAGCCGTTGCGGGAGCATTTCCGCGTCCGGGTCATCGTCAACCCGATGGTGCGGGACAGGGCGCGCCTGCTCCGGACGCTGGACACGCTGGCCGGACGCGGCATGCCCTTCACGCTGGAGGCGTGGTCGTCTGACGCCCAGACGCTGGGAAGCTGCTCGGACCAGAACGCCCCGTTCGACCCCCGTCACGGCCTGACCGCCCCGGTGGAGGACCTGCAGGCGCTGAAGCGCCGCTACGGAGCGATGTTCGCAGGGATCCGGTTCGCGGAGGTGTTCGCTCAGGATTTCACCGTGCGGGCCGTGCGCACCACCAACCCGGAATGGGCGCTTCCGTGCTGGAAGCTCCCGGAGGACTCCTTCTTCCGCCAGGATATCGCCCGCTCGCTTCTGGGGTTCGCCCGCGCCAACGGGCTGGACGTGCAGTGGTCGGACTGGCACTGGCACACCTTCCATCCGTGGGACGAGACGCAGCGCGAGCACGAAAAGGCTCTGTGCGCCCTGCTCCGGGAGTTTCCCGGCCTGGTCACCGTGACGTATGCCAACAACGAGCCGCAGGAGGACTCGGTCGCCCGGCGGGACCACTGGGAGCGCGCGGTCGAGGGCTTTGCGGGGTGCGGAGCGGCCGGCTTCGGGCTGAGCTGCCAGAGCTGGCTGAGGCGGGTCGAAACCGATACGGACCCGCGCGAGCTGGCTGGCTGGGCGGTGGAGGCGCTGGACCGGGGCGCGTCGCTGGTGCAGTTCGAGCCCGTCTGGTACTTCTTCCGCCTCCCGCGCGGGACGTTCGAGGTGCAACGCTACGCGCACCTGCCCGGCTGGTCGGACCGCGGGAGGCCGCGGGAGAGCTTCCGGATCCTGGAGACGGCGCTGCTCGAATGGGCGCGGGCAAGCGGTTGTCAGAAAGGGGCGCCGTGACGCGGCGCCGGGGGGTTTTGCGTGCCCGCACGGGAACCCTTCAATGTGCCGGGAGGGCGGCGGATGCGGGAGATGCGTGCGCGAAAGGAACGGCCTCGTGAACATTCTTGAGACCTTCAGGGACCCGCCGCGGCGCTACGGACCGGTCCCGTTCTGGTTCCTGAACGAGAGGCTGGAGGCGGAACGGCTGAAGTGGCAGGTCCGTCAGATGGAGTCCCGTCACGTCTTCGGGGCGGTGATGCATGCCCGGCCGGGGCTGGTGACGCCGTACCTCTCGGAGGAGTGGTTCGCCGCCATCCGCGCCATCCTGGAGCAGGCCCGGGAATGCGGGATGGAGATGTGGATCTACGATGACTACCCGTGGGCCAGCGGAATGGCCGAGTACCGCGTCCCGAAGCTGCATCCGGACTTCCGCATCCGCGCGCTGGACCGGCTGGAACGGACAGTGCGGGGCCCGCAGAGCGTGGAATGGGACGTTCGCGGGCAGCTGCCGGAGGACTGCGCGGGCCTGGTAGGCGCCGTGCTCACCCCCTTGATGGGGGAGCGCCTGGCGGGCGCGGGGGAGGATGTGTCCGGCTCGCTGCGGGAGGGCGTCCTGCGGCTGGAAGTGCCGGACGGCGACTGGCAGCTGGCCGTGTTCTTCGAGCGCCTTTCCTGGAATCCCTACGGCGACGGTTTCGGGCGCCTCCCCGTCACCGACCTGATGCATCCTCGCGCTGTGGAGGAGTTCATCCGCCTGACGCACGACGAGTACCGGCGCCGGTTCCCGGAGCATCTGGGAAGCACCATCACCGCCACCTTCACCGACGAGCCTCCCGCCGGGACGCCGGGATGGTCCCGGGTGTTCCGTCAGGAGTTCCACCGCCGCAAGGGCTACGACATCCTTCCGTTCCTCCCTCTTCTCTGGCACGACGCCGGGGCGCTTGCCGGAAAGGTCCGGCTGGACTACGACGACGTGAAAGGCCAGCTCTACGAGGAGTCCTTCTTCGGGGCGCTGGAGGCCTGGTCCGACGGGGCGGGCATTGCGTCCACGGGGCACCTTCTGCTCGAGGAGACTCTGCCGCTCCACCAGCGCTTCATGGGCGACTATTTCCGTGCGATGCGGCGTCTGCACTACCCCGGCATCGACTACATCTTCCCGGGCGTCATCCCGGCTGTGGTGCCGAAGATGGCCGCGTCCGTGGCCAATCTCTACGGCCGCGAGCGGGTGATGAGCGAGTGCTTCGCGCTGACGGGCTGGGACTTCACCTTCGAGCACATGAAGTGGATGACGGACTGGCAGCTGGTGAACGGGGTCAACCTGCTGGTGCCGCACGCGTTCTTCTACTCCATCACCGAGGACGAGCCCATCCCGCCTGTCCCGGACGACCTGGGCTTCCGCTGGTACGACTGTCCGCCGTCCATGTTCTATCAGCAGCCGTACTGGGACTACTACTCGCATTATGCGGACTACGTGCGCCGCTGCTGCTGGCTGCTGTCGCAGGGCGAGCACGACAACGACGGTCTGGGCATCTACTATCCCATCGAGACGGTTCAGGCGGAGATCCAGCCGCGCAAAGAGCATACCAACTGCCACGCTTTCGAGATTCCCGGCTCCTGGATGACGGCGGACTATCTCTGGGAGGGGTCGTCCCCGGAACGCACGGACGCGCACTTCCGGGCGGCCGCGAACGGGCTTCGCGCTGCGGGGCTGGACTTTGACATCGTGGACGACGATTCCATCCGCGAGGCGCGCGTGGCGGAGGGAGGGCTGGTGATGCGGGGGTGCCGGCGCGTCCGGGCCATCGTGCTTCCCCGCGCGAGGTGGATCTCCGCGGAAGTCTACCGTCGCATCCTGGAGCTCTGGCGCAGCGGCGGTCTGGTCATCGCGACCGGAAGCCTTCCGTCGCGCGCGGTGGAGGGCCCGGAACATGACCGCGAGGTGGCGGAGATCAGCCGGACCATCTTCGGGATCGCTCCGGAGAGGCTGGAGCGGGCGCTGCAGGCGGGAGAGACTCCGGCAGTGCCTCCCACCCTCTCGTCCCTCTGGTTCGAGCGCCCGGGCGAGCCCCTTGCGGAGGCGCTTCGCGACGCGGGCTTCGGGGGCTTTTCCAGCGACTGTCCAGACCTGTTCTGCCAGCGCCGCAGAGTGGGGGATGCGCTTGTCTGTTTCCTGTTCCACTTCAGCCCGGAAGCGCGAAAGGACGTGACGGTGGAGCTCACCGGCCGCGGACCCGTGCTGTGGCTGGACCCGCTGACGGGGGAGGCCGTCTGCCTGGCGGCGGAGCCGGCGGACAGGGGGGTGCGGCTGCGCCGCGGGTTCGATCCGTACGAGTCCTGTTTCATCGTGCTGGATCCGCGTTTCGAGGAAAAGGGGATCTGTGTGCGGGAGCGCGTGCAGGATCTGACGCTGCGTCCCGCTCTGGAGGTCGCCGGGCCCTGGCGGGTGACGCTGGACTTCGGAGACCGTTCGGAGGTGCGCGTCCGGGATCTGCCCCGCTTCCCTGAGCCCGGCTCGCTTGCCGTGGAGCACTTCTGGGACACGCTCGCCCCGTGGGAGGAGCGCGGGTTGGAAGACTACTCGGGCGCCGCCGTCTACGAGGCGGTGTTCGGGTGGGAGGGCGATCTGCCGGATGACGCGTGGCTGGATCTGGGGGAGGCGGGCATTGCCGCGGAAGTGTGGTTGAACGGGCAGCGGCTGGGTGTGCGCCTCTGGAGGCCTTACCGGTTCGCGGTGGAGTCCCATCTGCGGCGCGGGGAGAACCGGCTCCGGGTGCGTGTCGCGAACACCCTGGCCAACTCCATCCGGGCGACCTACGGCAGCGGACGCATGCCTACCGGGGCGGATGCGGACCGGGTGCAGCGCTACGCCCGCTTCGAGCCGGGACGCCTGCGCTCCGGGCTGATCGGGCCGGTCCGCCTTCTGGTGGCGGAGAATCAGGCCGGGGACGCGGACTGACCGGCGCGCGTGTCCCCCGGCCCTCGAGGAGGCCGCCCGCGCTCACGCACGCCGCGCCGTAGCCTTATCTGCGCAGGGTGGCGGCAAGCTTCCGCAGGAAATGACCGTGGAGGATGGGAGGGAGAAGCATTTTCTTGCGGTTCCTCCAGGAGTTGCCCTCCAGGAAGTACCATCTCTTCTTCCACCGGTCCAGCGCGTCGAAGAATTCCGGGGGCAGGGGCTGCGTCCCTTTCCTGGCCACCCCCACCACGGTGTGAGGAAACTCCTCATCCCCCGCGAAGTCCGCGTGCGCGACAGGGAAATCGCGCATCAGGCTGCGGAACGCTTCCGGCGTGAACCGCCAGTAGTCGTTCGGATGCGCGTGGATGGGGAAGTTCATTACGGAGCTCATCACCAGCAGCCCGTCCTCGCGCAGGATCCGGTGGACACCGGCCATCGCCTCGCGTGGAAACTCCACGTGCTCCAGTGTGTCCATCATCAGCACCGTCCCTGCAGCGCCGTCCTCCAGCCTCAGGTCGTGCAGGTCCATCACCAGATCCACGCCGGGGCCCTCCCGCATATCGCATCCGACGTAGCGCTTGCCGGAAAGAGCGGCCGCAGATCCGCGAACCCCTCCTGTCCTTCCACCTGCAGGGAACCGAACTCGTAGATGGGCTCCGGCACTGTCAGCGTCTCGCTGACCATCTGGATGAAGCTGCGGATGGACTTCCTCACCTGTGTATCCTCACTCCGTTCCTGTGTCCCACCACGCCACCGCCGCGGCGATCACCGGGGCGTGCACGCGCAGGGTCTCCGGCCTGCGGGCGTCCCTGTCCACCTCCAGCGTTATGGTGGGGATCTGCCGCTCCGCGCCCGCGTAGGTCCCCAGCGATCCCGGGCACGGATATCCGATGTCCCCGGTCACAGGATACCCGCAGTTGTCCGCCAGCGCCCCGGCCCATTCCCGGGCGGGGCCGTTGCAGTTGATCTGATACCTGCGCATGGAGTGCACGCTCAGGATGGCGGAAAACCTGTATCGCTCCAGCAGCTCCAGCAGGGCGCGCGTCTCCGGCTCGCTGGCCGGATACGGCCCCGGGTTGTTGCACGGCCGCTCGAAGGACGCCTTCCAGTCGCGCGTGGGCAGGTTGCGGTTCAGGTCCACCCCCCGGGCGTTCACCCGCGTCCGTGCTGCGGAGCCGTCCGGGTTCAGGCAGGGAACCGCAACCAGCCCCACACTCCCACCGGGCGGCGTGTTCCGCCACCGGTCCAGGGCGTCCCGCAGAAGCCACCGCCCCTGGGGCTCGTCGCCGTGCACCACCCCGAGCAGCAGCAGCCACCGCCGCGGCTCCCGCTCCGGGCGCACCTCGAAGGCGCGGATGGGCCTTCCCTGACACGAGGATCCCGCGATAAAGCGCCGGATCATTGGACCCTTCTCCTGTGGGGCGGTCCTGGCCGGTCTCCGCCGGATCTGACCGCGCCGGCGCTCCGTTCAGGGCTCATCATCTTCCGCCTTCTTATTGACCGCGCCGCCTCCAGCCTCCTGCGCGGCGCGGGCGCAGGCCCCGCAGGGTTTCCGGGGCCTCTGTCCGCCCTTTTCAGCGCGGGAATGCGCGGCGGGGGGTCACCCGGCGCCGAACACATGCGCCAGGAAGGCGCTCAGGAGCCCTCCCGCGGCGAGCGCCACGCCCCACACCACGCTGCGCATGGCGCGTTCCAGCTGCTCCAGGCGCTCGGAGTGCTCCACCACCCGCGCCGGAACGTAGGTCCTCAGTTCGGTCGTGTGTGCGAGGATGTCCTGCAGCCGGCTCTCGATCACCGCCAGCCGCGTCAGTATATCGGCGTTTTTGAGCATCTCGGACTCCTTCTCTCCCGCAGCCGCTTCTCCCCGTTTGCGCGGGAAGACCCGGACGAGGGGGCGCGCTGCGCCGGATGCCCCCTCCTGCAGCCCCCCTGCGCTCCGGAGGAGAGGGGACCGCTGCGCGCCCTCACCACGCCACCAGCCCCCGGCACAGCGTCTCGCCCTTCAGACGGGGCTGAAGCACCCTGCGCACCGTGAACGTCCGGCCGTCCAGTGTGAAGGTATCGTTCTCCGCGATGTTCGCGTCGGCCGCCGCCACCCCGTACAGCGCCGGCAGCGTCATCTGCGACTGCTCCGCCGGATCCAGATACATCGACATCTGCGAGGGAGTCAGATCCTGAACCAGCATCCGCACCGTTCCCTTGCCCGTCACGGTCACGGCGCTGCCGTAAATCTGAAGCCTTCTGCGGAGGCGCTCCGCCAGCAGTCCCAAGTCCCTCACACCTCCTTCAGCGTCTCATGGGTGAGCAGGCGGGGCCGGAGACGGGACAGCACCGCTCCGCCTTCCGCCGCCGCTCCCTGCGGGCGGCGGTAGGGAGCGAGGCGCGCCGCGCCCTGCTCCGCCAGCGTCCTGCCGCGCTCCCAGGCCGGCCCGAGCCTGACGCCTCCCACCTGCAGCTCTTCCACGAAGCCCGGCTCCCGGGCCCGCTGAGCCAGGAACTCCGCACAGATCAGCTCCAGCGCCCCGAGCCGCAGCTCGGCCTGAAGCCCGGCGTCGGACGTGTTCGCAAGGTAAGCCGGGTCGATCGAATGCTCGATGGCGGGCAGCATCTCCGCGATGAGCGCGTCGATGGCCGCGTCGTAGCCGGTGTCGGAGGCGGCCACCATGCACTTCCGTTTCACGTCGGAGCGGGTCACCGCGAGGGGCATCCGCCGCCTCCTTTCATCCCGTGCGGGCCGCTCACGGCAGGCACAGCAGATACGCCCAGGCCGTCGCCCCGGCGCCTGCGTTCGCGAACTCGATCCGGGCGAAGCGGGCAATGCAGCCGGTCCACGATGTCCCGGAGCCCGTGACCGAGATCCCGGCGTTGGCCAGAAGGAAGACCCCCGGGCTCCCCACGCCGCTGCGCCCCGCGATGGGCGCGGAGTACTGCTCCCTCGTCCCCCAGCCGTCGTCCGCCGCCACGGGTGACGCCGACAGAGTCATGGTGGTCGAGGTGTTCACCGTTCCCTCGAGCCGGATGAACGCGGTCAGCGAGCGGTAGCCCGCGACATCCACCCAGTTTCCGGCGACCCGATCGCCCAGCGGGACGCCGTCGATTCCCAGCTCGGGCGGCGTGAACACCCGGAGAGCGCTCGGCCCTCCGAGCGCCGTCCTCAGCAGGCCGCCCGCCAGATCCTGGCCCGCCGCCCGTACGATATCCACAAGAACCGGCAGCACGTTTCTGGCTGCTCCCACAGGATGCACCTCCTTTTCAAGTAGCGGGACAGGGGACCGGGCCGCGCGGCCCGGTCCCCCGGGCGCCCGTCAGCTCACCCGGCTGCCGAACGCCAGCTGCCAGAGTCCGTAGCCCGCGTTGTAGCGCGCCCGAACCCCGTACAGCAGCCTGTCCCTCATGAACGCCTCTTCCCCGCCCGCGCCGGAGTCCGGTCCGCGAAACTCCACGGACGTCCGCTCCTGCAGGATCAGCGGCTTCAGCACGCCCCGCGTGCAGAACAGGAACCAGTCGCTCGAGTCCGTGAGATACGGGCTGACAATGACCTCCAGCCGCCCGCGCAGCACGTTGGCCGCGTTGCCGGTCCCGTCCGGGTCCAGCGGACTGGTGACGATCTCCAGCGCCTTCCACTCCAGCTCCGGCGGGACCACCAGCGTGTCCGCCAGGATCCCCAGGGGCTGCCCGCGCTCGTCGGTCAGACGGGCCATCCGCGCCATGGCGGACTGCAGCGCCGAGGAAGAAAGCTCCTCATTGCCCCGGTTCGAGACGCTGCCCCCGGCGGAGGGGTGCGCGCTGGAGAAGAACGGCTGGCCGTCATAGCAGCGCGCCTCGAACCCGTCCCGCACCAGCTCGAAGACGAGCTGCTCCTTGTGCCGGGCGGCCGCCTCGGCCAGCGACTGGATGCGCAGACGGATCTGGCCGTACTGCTCGTCCTCCAGCGCCGTGCGCTCCACCTGGATGGTGGACTCCCAGGTCTTGTTCTCGATGGTGAACGAATGTTCCCGCAGCCCGAAGGGCTGCCGTTCGTCCACGAACTCCCGCATTCCCGGCACGCTGGAAAGCCAGGCGTACGTCTCCCGGCTCTGGGACGACGGCAGCACCATCGCCAGCTTCCGGTAGTTTCCCGGCGCGCTCTCCAGGGATTTGAAGAAGAGCGCGCGAACCCCCTCGCTCAGCCCGGCGGGGATGTCCGATCCTGTCAGCATGACACCATCCTTTCCTTGTTCCTGCGCCGCGCGGCCCCGGCCCCTTTAGAACGCCGCGCCGTCAATTTTCACCTCCACCTCGCCCGGGCCGAGCACGCGCACGATGCGGCCGCAGACCACGTCGTGCGTTGTCGAGGAAGCAAGGGCGACGGTCTGATCGTCCACGCAGCACGCCTGCTGGCCGATGTCCGTCATCGCCGCGGAGGCTTTGAACACGGGGAAGATCCCCGTCTGCCAGACCCGCACCTCCGCGTCGCCGTTTGCCCCCGTGCGGTTGTCCGCGCTCTCCAGCGCCACGCCGGCAAAGCTCAGACCGGACGTGTCCGCCGCCGGCACCGCGTATCCGCCGCTGCGGCAGACCAAGGCCCCCTTGAAGATGCGTGCTCCCTGTTTGACGGGGATGCTGAGCACGTGTCCGTCGCGCCGCCAGAGATAGCGGTCATCCTGCAGTGCGGCCATTCCACTCCTCCCTGCTCATCCGTGCGTACCGGGCGATGTCGTCGTCGCTCAGCCCGAACGCTTCCAGCAGCTCCCGCGAGACCCCGTGGCGCGGGGCCGCAGGCCCCGCCGGAGCCGTCTCTCCGAATAGCACCACCGGCGGCTGCGCCTCCAGGAACTGCCGGAACGCCTGCGCGGCGCTTGAGCGGGTGCCGTCCGCAAAACAGACCGCCTTCGGGCTGTCCGAGCACAGGATGGCCAGCGCGTGCGCGCTCGCTCCCGGGGAGACCTTCCCCTCTTCGATGAACCGCTTCAGCTCCTGCTGCGCCTCGCTCAGCCTGAGGCGCTCGCGCAGACCGGCCGCGTCCCGCCCGGTCTCGCCGGCCGGCGCCGGCCGGACCGTGCCGCTCGCTTTTTCCGTCAATGTCTCCGTCTCCTCCTCATCATCCAGCTGGAACTCTCCCGCGCGCACGATGCGCTCCGAAAACACCTGCGCCCCCGCCACGCGGGGGCGGCTGACCAGGGACACCTCCCGGATGCGAAGCGTCTCCCGGTCCAGCCCCAGCGACAGGGCCCGGGCGCCGCATTCGCGCATCAGCTCCCACGCCGCCCGGCTGAACACCAGACGGCCGAACAGGGACGAGCCCTCCCGCCAGACACGCTTCAGCCATCCCAGGCGCAGGGGTCCCTCCAGGTGCTCCACCAGCACCGGGGCCGGCGAAGAAAAAGCCCCGGCGATGGCATCCAGGTCGCCGGGGCCGATGGTCAGCCCTCTGTCCGGGTAGCTTCCCGCCTGAAAGATCCTGGCGGTCCGCTCGACCTCCCCGGAGCGGGGCCGGGGCGTTTCGCTCTCCATCTTTTCCCTCCCTAGCGTTCGCGCCCGCGCTGTCCGCGGACGTCACAGACGCTCGATCCGCTCGTGCAGACGCGCCTTGAACTCCGTCAGATCCTCCTCGTCGATGGAGTCCACCAGCCTGTGCAGGCGCTCCTTCACGGCTCTGGCCAGCACCGCCCAGAGCGGCCGCGCCAGCATTCCCAGTCTCATGGTTCGTTCCTCCTTTCCGGCGACATCCGGCCGTTCGTCCCCTCCAGGGAAAACCAGGGCACCCGGGCCCCGGGAAAGTTCAGCACGGTCAGCGCCCGAAGGACCTGAGAGCGCATGACCGTCTCCTCCAGATCCCGCCGCACCTTGTCCACCCGGTGGCGGAACGTGTCCTGATGCACCCTTGCCAGGGCAAGAGCCCCCGTCCGGGAGCCCTCCTCCTGAGTCAGTGTCTCGCCCAGGATGGCTTTGGCGATCTGGCGGTCGTGATAGGTCAGGGTGTCCAGATACCCCGACTCTCCCCGGGACGCGGCCTCCATCAGCTCCACCGTCACATCCTCCGGCACCACGATGGCCGTCTCCTGACGGATGCCCTCCAGCACCCGCAGGAGCTCCTCCTGCTGCTGCCGGGTGGCCCCCCTGCGGTAGGTGCCCTTCACCACAGGCGATCCGTGCCGCTCCAGATGAACGGCCAGAAACCTCTGCACCACGTCCTTGACCCACCAGTGCCGGTAGCAGGGACGCAGGTCGGACCGTCCGCGGGGGTCCTCGTAGGACGGCATGTAAGTGTAGAGCACGAACTTCTCCCGGGGAAGCTCCCGCCCGGGACCCTCACCGTCTCCCACGTGCACGAGCCCCGTGACGTTCAGGAAGGCATCCGTGCGGAACTCGAACAGAGCCGGGTCCTTGTGCTTGATGGAGTCCAGGATCACCAGCCCGCGGTACGGGCCCGTCCGCGCGCGGCGGAAGTTCATCTCGCAGACGGAGTATCCTTTCGCCAGGGCATCCATCACGCTGTAGAGCACGTCCTGAACGCAGGTGCGCATCTCCTCCAGCGCCCACCGGCAGAAACGCGCCGCTTCGGCATCCCGCCCGTCCTCCGATGCCGGGACGACGCTCCAGCCGTCCGCGAGCACGGCGAACTTCTTGGTGGTCAGGCAGGCCGAGATCTGCGAGTCGGTCTGCATGCGGTCGTAGATCTCCAGTCCCTTGCGCCGCACCAGGTCATCGGGTGACCACGGCGGAAAGATGCCGTCCCGGGTCCAGAGGCTCCGGCGCGCCGCCGCGAGCTCCTCGGCCTCCGGGGACCGCCGTCGCAGGCGCTCCAGAAGCGTCTTCAGCATTCCTCTCCTCCTCAAAAGCCGGGCGGCGGGGCGCAGGGCTCCGCCTCTTCCCGGACGTCCTCGTGGCTGTCCGGCAGTGTCCCCCGCAGCACCTGGAACTCCGGCAGCTGCCGGGCCCGCCAGGCGGCCAGGGCCAGGGCGATGACGCAGTCGTCGTGCTCGCCCGGCGGAGCGGAGTAGGAGACGCTGCCCGAAGCGCGCGCCTCCCTCTGGAAGGCCAGGAGCTCCCGGTGCAGCGCCCCGGCCGATGCATCCTCCGGCGGCGGAAGGGCGATCTCCCGGCGCGCGATGCGCAGGCAGAGGTGCTCGATGATGTCGCGCTTGCTGTGCGCGGTGAACACCAGCCCTTCCGCCGCCGCTCCGAGCCGGCTCCGGGCAAGCCGTTTGTCCAGCTGCTCCAGAAGGGGGTCGCCGAGCGACGTCGAGTCGCACAGCACCGCGATGGCTCCCGTTCTCTCCACGAAGCCGGCCGTCCTCTCCACCGCGGCGTCCCAGCTGAGGCCCTGAAAGCGGTCCAGCGCGGCCACCCTCCACGGAAAAGCTCCGGCATCGAGGGCGGCGCAGGCGGTGAAGTCCGAATAGCGCGCCCAGTCCACACCGGCCACCACCCGCCGCTCGGGCGGGTCGGGCGTCCGGCTCCAGAGCGCGGCGCAGTCCCGCACATCCTGCCAGGCGAAGACGCAGGATGCCGTGTCCAGAAACTCCGCCAGATACTCCGTTCGGAACACGGTCTCCGGAAGCTCCGCGCGCTGGTGCCGGATGTAGTCCCGGCTGATGTGGGGGTTGGCCTCCGAGGGGAAGCGGAACGAGCGGATGCGCCCGCCGCCCTGCTGCCCCGCGTTCCAGGCCCTCCAGAAATGGTTGCGCCCGCAGGGCGTGCTGATCAGAATCAGCTGGCCGCCGGTGTCCGCCAGCATTGGCTGGACGACGTCCGCGATGACGCTGTCCGCCACGAAGGCCGCCTCGTCCACCATGGCCCGGTCGGCCCGGTGTCCCCGCAGGGAGCGGCCGTCGTCGTCAGCGCTGCGGGCCGACACCACGCTGCCCGTCACGGTCAGCTGCAGATACGGAGTCCTGCGGATGCGCACCAGACGGCGCGTCAGCGGGCTTGCCGTCAGCAGCCTCTCCACGCCGCCGCCGATGAGCCGGGCCTGGTCGTAGGTGGGCGCCACGATGACCTGCACGGACCCGGGCCGGGCGAGCGCGAACGTGGCCGCGTCCACGGCCTGCGCCTCCGTCTTGCCCCAGCGGCGCCCGCAGGCCGCCACCTTGACCGGCGAATCGTCCAGCAGCCACTCCCTCTGGGTGGGGTGAGGCCGCCAGCCCCACAGAGCCCGGGCCAGGGCCAGCCGGGAGCGGGGGGCTGTGCCGGCGGTCAATCCGGTTCCCCGGCGCCCAGCCGGTCCATCAGCTCCCGGATGACGCCTGCGTCCGGCTCTCCCGGTTCCGCGGCCGCCTCCAGCACCCCGCTTGCCTTCAGGATGTCCAGCGCGGCCCGCGACGCGGGCCTATCCTCGCCCGCGGCGGCCTGCCGGGCCAGCTCCCGGGCGGCGGCCAGGACGCCTTCCGCGGCGATCCGCCTTGCCGCTTCTCTCCGCTCCGCGCACCGTCTGCGCAGCGCCTGCGCGAAGGCGGGGTCGTCCAGCCACCTGCGCACCGTTTCAGGCCGGACGCCCAGCCGGGCCGCCGCCTCCTCGGGAGCCATTGCGAACAGGAGGTCGAGGGCCTCCCTCCGCTTCGCTGTCGGCATCGGTTTCCTGTCTCTATGCAAAAGTTCACCCTCCATTGATAAGGGCGCCAGGCGCCCCCTCCGTCAACCTCCGTTTTCGCGGCCCGGCGGCGCGCGGCAGGGCCGGGGCCCGCCCGAAAACTTTTGCATAAAACCGCTTGCCGCAGCATCGAGACGGGGATATTATAGAACATCTGTTCGATTACAGCAAGGAGGGTCCACGAACCATGACTGTCCGCGAGAAGCCTTTCCCGGTCCTGCCCCTGTCCGAGCCCGGCGCGTTCTGCTCGGAAAGGGATCTCGACCGCAAGATCGCCCGCGAACGCAGACTGCTGGAGGCCGGAGGGGGCTTGCCGCCCGCCGATGGCTTCCGTCCCGGCCTGTATCTTCTCGTCCGGGAGCTGAGGGGGCTTGCCGCGCTGGCCGGTCTGACGCAGCTCGAGCGCGCGACGCTGGAAGCACTTCTCGACGGGCGGCCTCCCTGCCGCATCGCCCGGGAGCGCGGATGCTCCCGGGAGGCGGTCCGCAGGACCATCCAGCGCCTGCGCCGCAAAATCCAGGGCGCATCCCGCCGCTACCCGTGGACCGGGCTGTGGGAGGTCTACCTGGAGGAGGTCCGGCGGGGATGAGGCGGCCGTGCCCCGCGGCTGAAGATCGCCCTGTGCCGGCGACCTGGTGCAGGAGGCCGCGGCTGCATGGTATATCCTCCTGACACGGTCCCGCCCGGGAGCGTGCCATCCGAGACACATCAGCGCAGGAGACTTGCCAGCATGCCCAGACTTCAGCTGCGGGACGCCAGCACGTGCCGCCACGACTTCCTCTCCATCGGCGCCATCGTCCGCAGGCTGGATCCGGGAGTCATTCCGCTCCACGAGGCCAGCCACTTCGAGTGCCACTGCTCCGGCGGGGAGTACAACCCGGCCGCCGCTCTGGCCAACACCTTCGGGCTGCGCGCCGCCGTGGTGAGCGCCAGCGTCGAGTATCCCCCGGGGTGGTGGATCGCACGGCAGGTGCGCAGGATGGGCGTGGAAGCCTACCTGAAATGGTTCCCTTACGACGGCGTGGGCTCTCCGCGCATCGCCACGGTCTACAGCGACAGAGGGTTTGGAGTCCGTCCCCCGGAGGTATTCTACGACCGCGCCAACGAAGCCGGGGCCATGCTCAGGCCCGGCGACGTGGACTGGAACGACCTGTTCGCCGTCAGGGGAGTGCGCTGGTTCCACAGCGGCGGCATCTTCGCCTCTCTCTCGCCCACCACGGGCGAGCTGATCATCGAGGGGATGACGCAGGCCCGCCGGCACGGCACGGTGACCTCCTACGACCTGAACTTCCGCGAGAAGCTCTGGAAGGCCTCCGGCGGCGTGGAGCGGGGGGTCGAGGTGAACCGGCGCATCGTGGAGCACGTGGACGTTCTCTTCGGGAACGAGGAGGACCTCCAGCGGGGGCTCGGCATTCCGGGGCCGGATGTGGAGTCCTCCCGCAGCGCGCTGGACCCCGAGAACTTCAAGGTGATGATCGGCCGGCTTCTGGAGCAGTATCCGCACATCCGGCTGGTGGCCACCACGCTGCGCGAGGTGCACTCGGCCTTCCGGCACTCCTGGAAGGCGGTGATGTATTACGACGGCCAGTTCTACGAGAGCCCTCAGTGCGAGCTGGACGTTTACGACCGCGTGGGCGGCGGGGACGGCTTCGCGTCGGGACTGATCTTCGGGCTATTGTCCGGAGAGGAGCCGGAACAGGCGCTGCGCCTGGGGTGGGCGCACGGCGCGCTGCTCACCACCTATCCCGGCGATGTCTCGATGGCCCGTCTGGACCAGGTGCGGCGGCTGGCGCAGGGAGGAAGCGCCAGGATCCAGAGGTAGCCGTCTGTGCGGGGAGGCCCGGCCGCCGGGTCTCCCCTGCGGCCCCTAGAGCGCCATCACCGGGCTGAGCTCCAGCAGCGCCTCGTCCAGAGGATGCGGCTTGCTGATGGCCTCGTCCAGGTCCACGTGGACGAGCGTGGAGCCCCGCACGCCGACCATCGTTCCCCACTTCCCGGCAATCAGCGAGCGGGCGGCCTCCGCTCCCAGGCGGGTGGCCAGAATCCTCTCGTCCGGGGTGGGGGAGCCCCCTCGCTGCACGTGCCCGAGCACCGTTGCGCGCACCGTGAAGCCGGAGCGTTCCATCGCCTGCATGAAGGCCTTCCCCTTCGGCCCCGTGGCCAGCTGAAGCGCTTCCGCGGCGACGATGATGTAATGCGGCTTGCCGCGCTCCCGTGCCCGGCGCGCGTCCTGCGCGATCGCCTCCACGTCGAACTCGCGCTCCGGGATGAGGACCGCCTCGGCGCCGCCCGCCACCCCGGCGGCCAGCGCGAGCCACCCGGAGTTGCGCCCCATCACCTCCACGACAAAGGCGCGCTCCAGGCTGCTGGCGGTGTCCTTCAGCTTGTCCAGCGCGTCCACGATGGTCTGCAGCGCGGTGTCCACGCCGATGCACAGGTCCGTCCCGTACAGGTCGTTGTCAATGGTCGCCGGCACGCCGATGGCGGGATAGCCCTTTTGCACCAGAGCGCGGGCGCCGGCCATCGAGCCGTCGCCTCCTATGACCACCACTCCCTGAATGCCCCGCGCGCGCAGGTTGGCCAGCGCCCGCTCCTGGCCCTCGTCCGTCTTGAACTCCGGGCATCGCGAGGACTGCAGGATCGTGCCGCCCTGACGCAGGATGCCCCCCACCGAGCGCGAGTTCAGCTCCTGGAAGCGGCCTTCCACCATTCCCCGGAAGCCGTGAAGGATGCCCGTGACGCGGCAGCCTTCTGCGAGGGCGGCGCGCGTCACCGCCCGCACGCAAGCGTTCATTCCCGGCGCGTCTCCGCCGCTGGTCAGGACTCCGATATGGGTCAGCTTCCGTTCCGGCACCCCGGTCCTCCTCGATGCCTCAGTCCAGCAGTTCGCCGTCCGCAAACCAGAGAGCCACTTCCGCGTCCGCTGTCTCCGGCGAGTCCGAGCCGTGCACCAGGTTCGTCTGGATGCTGGTGGTGAAGTCGCCCCGGATGGTGCCGGGCAGCGCCTCCTCCGGCTTCAGGGCGCCCATCATGGCGCGCACCAGCCGCACCGCGTTCTCGCCTTCCCAGACCATCGCCACCACCGGTCCCGAGGTGATGAAATCCACCAGCTCCCCGAAGAACGGCTTGTCCCGGTGCACGGCGTAGTGCCGTTCGGCAAGCTCCCGGTCCACAGTCTGCAGCTTCAGGCCCACCAGCCGCAGGCCCCTGCGCTCGAAGCGTCCGATGATCTCCCCCACCAGACCGCGCTCGACGCCGTCCGGTTTTATCATGACGAAAGTCCGCTGGATCAACTCTTCCGTGTCACTCCTTTTCGGGCCGAGGCTTTGCCTGCGCCCGTACACCTTACCGGCAACCCGCCCCGGGCGGCAAGGGAGGGGCGGGGCCGGAGGGCCATCGTGGAAGGGCCGGAAAGGCAAGAGAAGCCGGGTGAAGCAGGAGGGGCAGGATCGGGGGCGGGATTACGGCGCACAGGGTGGTCCCGGTGACGGGCGAAAGCCCGCCTGCCGGGGAAATCGGTGAGGAACGGCCGGTCCCGGGGATTGCGGCTGATTTCGGACCGGCGCCCGGGCGGGCCGGAACGTCCGGGCCTGACGGTGGAGGACCGGCCGGGGGCCTTCCACCGTCAGGCTGGCTCCGGAGACTGATGCCCGGCCGCACGGAGCCCGGATGGCTCCGTGCGGACCGGCTGCGGTCTGGCTTTGCTGCCGGGAGGTCTGCTGCGCCGGGTCCGGGCGGCGCGCCGGCCGCGCGGACGGTCCATGCGCTGAAAGCTGCGCGATTTTCCAGGGAGCGCCCGTCCCTGGCGGGCGCTCGTGCCGGGAACGTCCCGTCTGCGGAGCCGCCCCTGCTCTGAGTCCGGGTGCGGCTCCCAGGCGGCCGGGCTCAGGCGGCCAGCGGGACGGGCTCTTCGGAGGAGCGCTCGCCGGACGAAATCCGCAGGCCCCGCCGGGCGGCCAGCCGGGCCTCGGGGCTGGCCCAGGCGAACGGCGCGTATCCCTCGAACATGACGTTCACGTTCACCTCGCCGCCTGCCAGGGCGAGCGGGGCGGCCAGCGTTGGCTCGCTGAAGGGCGTCACCCGCTCCTCGCGGCCGGCCACCACGCCCGACCAGGTGGAGTAGCAGAGCGCTCCGCGCTCCTCCAGAAGGGCCAGGGCCGTGTCCGTGACCAGGGTCCCGAGCTCGGCGAGCGCGCTCTTCTCCAGGCGGCCCAGCTCCGTCACCTCCCGGTGGAGCATCCGGCGGAGGATGGTCCGGGCCGTCTCCCTCGACATCCCCAGGAACACTTCCCCGGAGATGTCGCCGGAGATGCGCGTGACGATGGTGAGCTCGTCGCGCGTGAATTGAATGGGCGTGATCTGCATCTGCCCCAGGCGCGGGGGCAGCTTCAGCAGGTCCCTCAGGACGATGGAGGCGGCATCGATCACCGCCACCGCCAGTTCTCGTTTGTCCAGACGGACGCTGTCCATCTCATGACCTCCCGGATGGTTTATCAGCAAAGCGTTTCAGACTTCAGGCGGGCCGGACGGGCGCTGCGGCTCTATCCGATGAGCTTGCGGACACTGTTCAGGACGGAGCGGTCCCGGAACGGCTTGGTCACGAAATCAGATGCTCCGGCCTGAAGGGCTTCCATGAGCAGGCTGCGCTGCCCGGTGGAGGTGCACATCAGGATGGTGGCCTTCGGATCGATCTCCCGGATCTTTTTCACGGCCGCGACGCCGTCCATTTCGGGCATGACCACGTCCATGGTCACCAGGTCCGGGCGCAGTTCGCGGTAGCGCTCAACGGCTTCCTGGCCGTTTCGCGCCTCTCCCACCACCCGGTAGCCCCGGGAGGTGAGAATGTTTCTCAACTCCATGCGGCAGTAGAGGGTGTCGTCCGTGACGAGGACGCTCTTGGACATTTTGAGGAACCTCCATCAACAGAGGGGCCCGCGTCGGCAGCCGGATGGAGCCGGACGCTGAAGCCCCCGGGCCTTCGAGGTCGTCTGGGCGGGCAAAGCCGGCCGCGGCCGGCCGGGCCCGCTGAGGGGTCTCGAAGAGGCGCATCTTTTTGCCGGGGGAGAACGCTCGGCGGTCCGGAACACCGGGAATGGGCGCGGCAGCTCCCGGGCGGCAGAGTCCGGGAATGGTCCGCCCGCCGGTCCGTCCGGGGACGGCAGGCGGCTTGCGCCGGCGGTTCTCCGCTCACTCATAATGTCCCACACCCGGACGCCGGGCGGCGCCCGTTCGTTTACCGGGTTTGGGCGCCCTCAGGCTTCGAACGCGGAGCCACGCAGAAGCATCCTGCCGTCCGCGAGCCAGACAGCCGCCGACAGCTCTCCCGGGAGGTCCACTGTCCCGTCGAACGCCTCTTCGCCCAGCACCAGAAGGGCGGTGGACCAGGCGTCGGCGCGCGTCGCGTCCGGCGCCGTGACCGCCGCCAGGACCGCCCTCTCCGCCGGGACACCCGAGCGCGGGTCCAGAACGTGGCCCGCCCCGCCTGCGTCCGGCCCGGTCCGCCGGCCATGGACGCCCGAAACGGAAAGCGCGGCGTCCCGCAGGCGCACCAGCGGGCCCCGGTCCTCCGGCTGTCCCGGAACGGCGATGCGCACCGTCCAGAACGGGGCCTCCGGAGGCGCTCCCAGGGCGACCGCCGTGCTGGTTCCCCCGTGGGCCAGCGCCGAGGTCACGCCGCACTCGCGCAGGGCCAGGGCGGCCCGGTCGAGCGCGTATCCCTTTCCGATCGCGCCGGGGTCCAGCTGCACGGAGCCGCTCAGGAACCGCACCGAATGCGAAGGGGCGTCCAGCTCCACCAGATGCATCCCGCACCCGCGCCGGACCGCCTCCACCTCCTCGCGGGAGGGTTCGCGGAACGGCCCGCCGCGGAACCCCCAGAGGCGCATCAGAGGCCCGACCGCCGGGTCGAACGCTCCTCCGGACGCCTGCCAGACCTCCCGGGCGCTCTGAAGCAGAACGAACAGCCGGGGATCCACCCTCACCGGCCCCTGCGAAGCGCGCGCGTTCACGGCAAAGAGGCCGCTTTCCGGCAGGAAGGCGCTCAGCAGCCGCTCCGCCTTCTCCACCTCGTCGAGCGCGGCCTCTCCCGCGGCCCGCAGCCGCTCCGGCGCCGCTCCGTGGAGGGCGATCTCGAACCGGGTGGCCATGCAGAAGCGCGAGACGCGCACAGCGTCTCCGTGTGTGCTCATCGCCTTGCCCTCATGAAACGGCGGGGCGGCGCCGGCAAGCGCCGCCCCGCGGGGAATCGCATCGTCGGTCCCGGCCGTGGGCCCTTTCAGACCACCCTTCGCGTGGCGGGATCGAAGTTCATGGTCCTGTTCTCCAGCCACGACCTCTCCGCCAGAGTCACGATGGTCTGCACTTTGGCGGCCAGCTCGATGTTGCAGTTCGGCGTCTCGCCCGTCCGGATGCAGTGGAACCAGTTCTTCTCGTGCTCCTGCACGCTCTCGCCCGGTCCGACGACCGGGACGTCCTCGGGGTCGATCTCGTCCGAGAACGGGCGCTCCGGGCGGATCTCCACCTTGCCGCCGCCGAAGTAGATGGTGGCTTTGGTGCCGCGGATCATGTCCGGCACCCCCTGTTCGTTGACCGTGGAGCCCACCAGCAGCATATGCGAGCCGTCGCCGAACTTCACCAGCACCTGCGTGTTGTCGGCCACCTCCCGGTCGTCGTTGCCCAGAATGGAGCCGATGCACGTGACCTGCACGGGATACTGTTCCCCGCAGGCGATCATCAGCGGGTGCAGGCGGTGCGGGAACAGGTCCGACAGGATGCCGGCCGAGTAGTTGGTGTACTTGCGCCACTGGAAGTAATGGCGGGGGTTCCAGGGCACCTTCCTGGCCGGCCCCAGCCACATGTCCCAGTCAAGGTTTTTGGTGGGGTCGGCGTCCGGGTCGATCGCGTAGTTCCACTCGCCGTCCGGGTTGTTCCGGCAGTAGCTTCCCTGGCTCAGGACCACACGTCCGATCTTGCCCGCGCGGATCTGCTCGCCGGCCGTCCGCCATTTGGCGTCGGAGCATCCCTGGGAGCCCACCTGCACCACGCACCCGGTCTTCTTCTGGGCGGCCAGCAGCTGCTCCACCTCTTCGAGGGTGCGGCACATCGGCTTCTCGATGTACACGTGCTTGCCCTGCTCCATGGCGTCGATCGCGATGCGCGCGTGCCAGTGCTCGGGCGTGGAGATCAGCACCGCGTCGACATCCCTGTCCTCCAGAAGCCTGCGGTAGTCCCTGTACGCCTTGGACTCCGGAAGCTCCGCCGCCTTCGCCGCGGCCAGGCGGCGCTTGTCATAGACGTCGCACACCGCCACCGCCGCAACGTTCTGCTCCGCCGCATACTCCTTGACGTGGCGCAGGTGCCCGCTGCCCATGCCGCCCACACCGACATAGCCGATGTTGATCCGGTCGTTGGCTCCGATGACCCGCGCGGGAGCCACGGCATACACCGGGCTCTTCGCCACCGTGCCCGCGATCAGCCCTGCGGCCGTCACACCGGCCGCCTTCATGAACTCGCGGCGTGAAATACCGCCGATCTTCTGTTCTTCGCTCATGGCAGATGCTCTTTCGGCACTCCCTTCGTTTTTCAGCCCAGTTCGAACCATTCCGGCTTGAACTCCACTCTTCCTCCCGCGGCCACGGCCTCAGCCGCCTTGATGGCCGTCACCGCGCTCTGGAAACCCGCCACGGCATCCGCCGGCGGCGCCTGGCCGGTCTGGACGGCGCGGCAGAACTCCTCCATCGCGTAGTAGAGGGCGTCCCTGGACAGATCCGGTCCTTCCTTGCCCGGCTCCTTGCCCGCCTGGATGATCTTGGTGGCGTCCGCGACCAGCGCGATGCCCGTCTCGTCTCCGATCTTCTCCTTGTGGGCGTAGACCTCCCAGCCCAGCATCGGCGAGTCCGCCTCCTTGAACATCCAGGAGCGCTGTCCCTTCAGCATGATGGCGGCGTCGCTCCCGTACAGCATCTGGTAGGAGGCGTCGAAGGAGCTCACCAGCGTGGCGCAGTAGACGGCGTTCACCCCGCCCGGATACTGGAAGATGCACTGCACGGTGTCTTCCACGTCCCGTCCATCGCGGTAGAACGTGATGGCTCCCATCCCCGTCACGGAGAGCGGAAGCGCGTCCAGATACCAGTTGACCACGTCGAAGGAGTGGATGCCCAGCTCTCCGGGCAGGCCGGTGCTGGTCTCCCTTTTCAGCCTCCAGTTCAGCTCGGCCTCGCGCTCCGGAGTCGGGGCCATCCGCTTCCAGCTCTGCTTCCGGTTGTTCTGAGCCCGCGCCATGGCCAGCGTGCCCGGCACGCCGGTCCGGACGAACTTCAGCACGTGGCGGTGCAGGTGGTCGGCGCGCAGCTGCAGCCCCGCCTGGAACACCGTTTTGCTGTCGCGTCCCGCCCGGGCGATCTCCCGCGCCTCCTCCACCGTTCCCGCGATGGGCGCCTCGCAGTAGACGTGCTTTCCCGCCTGGAGCGCATCCAGCACGATCTGCCGGTGCCTGTGTGTGGGAGTGGCCACGATCACCGCCTGCACGTCCTTCGACTCCAGCAGCGGGCGGTAGTCGGTGAAGGTCTGCGCCCCGGCCGCCAGCTCCGCCGCCCGGCGGATGCTGGGCTCGTAGGTGTCGCAGATGGCGGACACCTTCGCTGACGGCACCTTGCCCAGGGCGGCAAGGATCTCGCGCCCCTGCAGCCCGAGTCCGATGACTCCGACGGCCACGGGCGGCCCTTCGGGCGCGGAGGGCTGCTCATCCGCCGCGAACAGCTCCTGTCCGATCAGCCAGACGCCGGCCGCAGCCGCTGCGCCGGCCATGAAGTCCCGCCGAGAGATTGTGTCTCCAGCCAATAGCCTGAACCTCCATCCCGGCCGGCCGCAGCCGCTGCGCCGCGGGCCGGGTCTGATGCCGCCGCCCCTTCCTTCTTCCCGGTGTCCTCTTCCGCGCCCCTCCGCCGACAGCCTGCCCTTTTTCGGCGCGAAAGGCGCGCTCGCCTCCGCTCCTGCGCCGGCGCCCGGGTCGAGGCGGGCCCCGGAGCATCCGTGCCCGTGCTTGAGACCGTCCGCGGGGCGCCGGGGGTTGCGCCTTCGGCGTGCCGGGAATTCGCCCGGCTTTGCCGTACGTCTCGAGTATACTCCCTCCCCGCGGCGTCTGCGCGGCCTTCGCCGCCGTGTTCCGGAGAGGAGAAACGGCCTGAAAGGGAGAAGTTGCGGCAGGGACGGGGAATCGGTTACACATGCCCCGTAAGGCGGCTGCCCGCCGCACGCTCAGTTTCAGTTGAGGTGACTCACGTATGGACCTGATCAAGCCCGGGCTGGAGCCCGAACTCGATCCCGGCTTCGCGCCGGCCGTTCTTGCCAATCGCGCGTTCCGCTCAATGGTGGAACGCTCCGGGGCGGCGGCTCCCCTGAAGATCGCTCTGGAGCGCGGCGGCGGGTTGAGAAGCGTCTACGAGACCGTCGTGCTCTCGCCGGACCACCCCGAGGCCGCGAAGAACCTGCGCTACGTCGAGCGCCTGGTCAAGTTCCTGCTGTGGCAGCGCGGGGGGTGGAAGATCACCATCGCCGGGCCTGCGCCCGTGGCGGATTTCATCAGGCAGGTCTACTCGCCTGCGGGCGAGCGGGCGTTCGACTGCGAGTTCATGGGCGGCGTCTACGGGCAGACGTTCACGGTGGAGCACTGCGCCTACGAGGACGCGCCGGAGCCCAACGAGTCGGCCGTCCCGGTGGGGCGGCACCTCGAAGGATGCCGCATCGGGTTCGACGCGGGTGCGAGCGACCGGAAGGTGGCCGCCGTGATCGACGGAGAGCCCGTCTTCAGCGAGGAGGTTCCCTGGGATCCGCGCAACCAGTCGGACCCGGAATATCACTACTCCCACATCCGGGACGCCTTCCGCCGGGCGGCGGAGCACCTGCCGCGGGTGGACGCCATCGGTGTCAGCTCGGCGGGCATCTACATCGACAACCGGGTCCGCGTCGCGTCGCTGTTCCGCGGTGTGCCGAAGGAGCTGTTCGAGGAGAAGATCGCGCCGCTCTACATCAACCTGGGCAGGGAGATGGGCGTGCCGCTGGAGGTTGCCAACGACGGCGACGTGACCGCGCTGGCCGGGAGCATGTCGCTCGGCGTCAACCGGGTGCTCGGCATCGCGATGGGCTCCAGCGAGGCGGTGGGCTACGTGGACGCCCAGGGCAACATCACCGGCTGGCTGAACGAGCTGGCGTTCGCCCCGGTGGACTACCGCCCGGACGCTCCGGCCGACGAGTGGTCCGGAGATATCGGATGCGGGGTGCAGTATTTCTCCCAGCAGGCGGTCATCCGCCTGGCCCCTGCGGCCGGGTTGTCCCTCAGGGAGGGGTCCATGCCAGGGGACAGGCTTGCCGAGGTGCAGGAATACATGAAGGCCGGCGACGAGCGCGCTGCCGCCATCTTCCGCACCATCGGCCGGTTCCTGGGCTACGGCGTGGCGCATTACGCGGATTTCTACGACCTGGAGCACGTTCTCATCCTCGGGCGGGTCACGTCGGGGGAGGGAGGGCAGATCGTGCTGGACTGCGCCCGCGAGGTGCTGAACACCGAGTTTCCCGGGCTTTCCGGCATCACCATCAACCTGCCGGACGAGAAGAGCCGGCGCGTGGGGCAGGCGGTGGCGGCCGCCAGCCTGCCGAAGGTCTGAACGGAGCGGACGGCCCCGGAAGGAGGCAACACACGATGAACTTCGCAAACCCGACCGCAGAGCTTTTCATACCGGACGGCAGGGCCGAGGAGGAGGCGCTGAAGCGCACCACGGATCTCGGCATCTGCGCCCATCAGGACGATCTCGAGATTCTTGCTTATCCGGGGATCCTGCGCTGCTTCGGGCAGGAGAACGAGTGGTTCGGGGGGGTGTGCGTGACGAACGGCGCCGGCAGCCCGCGCGACGGCCTATACGCCGCCTACACCGATGAGGAGATGCGGCAGGTCCGGCGCCAGGAGCAGAAGAAGGCGGCCGTCATCGGGGAGTATTCGATGATGGCGCTGCTGGATTACCCGTCCAGCGCCGTGAAGGACCCCGCCAACCATCAGCTGGTGGAGGACCTGAAGGCCATCGTGACCCGCTGCCGCCCGCGCACCGTTTGGACGCACAACCTCGCGGACAAGCACGACACGCACGTGGGCGTGGCTCTCCGGGTCATCCGCGCGCTGCGCGAGGTGGAGGAGAGGGCCAGGCCGGACCGTGTCTACGGAGTGGAAGTGTGGCGCGACCTGGACTGGCTGGTGGACTCCGACAAGAAAACGTTCGACGTGGCGGCGCACGAGAACCTGGCCGCCGCTCTGCTCGGGGTGTTCGACTCGCAGATCGCCGGCGGTAAACGCTACGATCTGGCGACTCTCGGGCGCCGTCGGGCTCACGCCACGTATCACGCCTCCCACGGGACCGACGACACCACCCAGCTGGTCTTCGGCATGGACCTGACTCCGCTGGTGCAGGATCCCTCCCTGGACATCAGGGAGTATGTGCTCGGGTTCGTGAGGAGACTGGCCGACGACATCGCGGACCGCATCGGACGGTTTCTCTGAGGCCTGGCCCGCGCCGCGAGAGCGGCGCTTCCCAAACGGGAGCCGCCGGGAGCGGAGGCCCGGCGGCTCTCTTTCTGCTTCTGCCGTTGTCTGGACTTCGCGCAGGGATTGTGCTACCCTCAACCGGGCAAAGCGCCCGCCCCCGAAAGTAGCAAAGGGAGGTTCCACCGTCCGTGAGCGAGCCGTTTCGCCTCGATGTGCCGCCGGCCGACCCTCTGACGCTGGCCCGGATTCTGGAAGAGGGCGGCCCGGAGCTGGAGCGCTATCTGGGAGAAGAGATCTACGCGAACAGCGACCCTGCCTATCTGGCGCGGCAGCGGCAGCGCCTGGCGGGCACGGCCCGCCTCCACCGGGAACGCACCGGAGCCGCGGAGTGCTGGCTGCTGCGGGCGCCGGGAAGGCTGAACGCCTTTCTGGAGTATCTGGACATGTGCCGCGGCGACCACATGTCCACCACCATTGACGGAGACATCCCGGCCGCCGTCACCCCCCGGGACGACGGCCTCCTGAACGTCGGGAACGCCAACGCGCTGTTCCCGCCCGAGACGGTGGACATCCGGGAGGAGTTCCGGCGCTTCCGGGACGCTCCCTGGGCGCCGTATGCCTCCGAGATGGAGGACAACTGGGACAACCGCTCACTGATCTATCCCCGTTACGGCCGCCTGCAGGGGAGCTGGGTCAACTACGTCCTGAGCCCGTACATGAGGCTGCAGTGGGAGCATCCTCACCTGCGCCTTCGTGGGGCGGACATCACGTTCGGGCCCGCCACAGCTCCGTTCAGGGCGGGGACGTCCTCTTCGTCGGCGCTGGTGGTGCTCTCGTTCCTGGCGCTGTACCTTTGCAACCGGGACCTGCTGCCCGAGATGAGAATCGGCGAGGTCTGCCGCCTTCTGGGCGAGGCGGAGTGGTACGTCGGCACCCACGGCGGCGCGAACGACCAGATGACCATCCTGCGCAATCCCGTGAACAGCGTGCTCTACAACCGCCACTCCCGGGACGACCTGGACACCACGCCCCTGCCGTTCGTGAGGGGGGTCCACGTGGTGCTGGCCAACTCGCTCTGGGAGGTCAACAAGACGCTGGGCGGCAACCAGAGCTTCAACATGCGGAAGGGGTGGATCCGGATGGGCGACGAGGTGACCCGGCTCATCATCGAGGCGGCGCTGAAGGCCGTCCGGGCGGGAGAGTCCGGCCGCCCCGGATGGGTGGGCGAGATGCTGCAACGGGAGTTCGGCCTCACCCCGGGCGGCCCCACGCCGCTCCTGGACTCCCGTCCGGAGTACTGGGAGCGTCTCGGCGAGCGCTACCGGGAGTTCGGCAGCCTGCACACGGACATTCTGGGGATCCCCGCGGAGGCCATCGACGAGCTCATCAGCCTGCTGCCCGTGAAGCTGACTCCGGTGCAGGCCGGGCGCATCCTGGGCAGAGACCCCCGCACCATTGAGCGGCTCTACACCGCCCCGCGCAGGCAGATCGGCGGGTATCATCTGCGCACGACGGCCCGGTTCTTCCACCGGGAGAACCAGATCGGCCGGAGGCTCGAGCGGATCTTCCTGGAGGCGGAGGAACGGGTCTCAAGCGGCGAGCTTTCGCCGGACTCTCCGGAGTACGACCGGTACCGCGTGGAGGTGGGCAGGATGCTGGACGAAGTGCAGGACGCGCTGTCGTTCGATTTCCGCGTGTCCATCCCCCAGCTGGACCTGCTCCTGACCATCGCGCGCCGCGGCCCCGGTTATCTGGGCGGAAAACTGACGGGGGCGGGAAAGGGCGGGTGCGTCTCGCTGCTGGTTCGCCAGGAGTGTTCGCAGGCGATGTGCGAGTATCTGGACCGGGAGTATTACGGACGCCCGGAGCGCTTCGAGGTGTACCGGCAGGTTCTGGAAGACGAGCGGGACAACTCCGAGCCGGGCAGTCCGGACTATGAGTCCGCCATCGAGCGGCTGAACATCCTGGAAGCGGCGCTTGCGAACATCCCTGAGCAGCGACGGGTCATCACGTTCAGCCGCGGCGCCTGCGCCCTTGAGCTTTGCGGCCGATGCTGACCCTCATCCTCGTCCGCCACGGCCACAGCGAGCGCAACGTGGACGGGCTGATCCAGATTCAGCGGGCAGGGTAGACGTTCGCCGCGGCGCCGGGGGCGGGACGCAGGCGGCCCAGCTCGCGGCGGGCCCGGCGGCAGGCCGCGCTCAGCTCCTCCAGCCGGGCGGGCGCCGGTTCGCCCGGACCGTAGAGCGCTTCGCTCAGGAGCTGCGCAGCAGACCGGACCGGCTCCGCCGCGGGATGGCCGGTGCCGCAGCGGGCCTCGAACGCATCCGCCATCTCGAGCGGAGTGGTGGCGGGCGAGATGCTCACTCCCTGGCGGCGCAGCGCGCCCGCCAGATCCCGCCAGAGAGCCCGTGCCCGGCGCCGTCCAGCGCCGAGCCTGCGCGGAGCGAACCCGTCCGGATCCAGCCGGGGCGCGGGGAACACCACCCGAAGCGCAAGCAGCGCAAATCCCAGCATCGCCAGCAGCAGGGCGAAGCGCGCGTTCCCGCTCGTGTAGAAGAAGCGCAGCTCCGACATCAGGGAGGACCAGAAATCTTGAGGCGAGATATCGCCGGACGGCGTCGCCTCGATGACCTGCCAGCCGTATCCCGGGAAGTAGATCTCCGCCCAGGAATGCCGGTCGCGGTCTCGCACCACATACTCGCCCCGCTCTTCGTCGAAATCGCCGGGCATAAAGCCGGTCGCGATCCGGGCCGGAATGCCCAGGGACCGGGCCATCACCGCCAGAGCGCTGGCAAACACGTCGCAGTAGCCCCTCTTTGATTCGAAGAGGAAGTACTCCACCGCGTCGTCCTGGTCCTTCGGCAGGGGCGGCGTCTGCAGGTCGTAGACACACTGGCGCGCCAGGTACTTGCGCAGGGCCATCACCCGGTCATAGTCGTTGTCCAGCCCCCGGGTGATCCTCTCCGCCTCCATCCGGACCCGGTAGGTGGCGTCGTTGCGGTTGCGGAACCGCTCCACCTCGGGCGGATAATCCGACCCGGCCGCGCGGAGCTGATCGGGCGTGGCGGCCGAGACGCTCGAGACCACGCGGTACTCCGTGACGGGCGGGCCCGCCAGGCGCGGCAGGCGCCAGCAGTTGAACGCATCGCGATACAGGTCGCTTGAGGCGATCCAGAACGCCGTCGGCTCACCCGCGGCGTGCAGGTATCCCCGGAACCCGGACGGGCTGTAGAACTGCTGCACCAGCTGCCTGGTCGGTCCGCGGTCCTCCTCCGACCAGGACATGAACTGGTTCTCAACGAATCCGCTCGAAGCCGGCAGCCGCGGGGTGAGTGGAGCGTGCGACTTCCAGTCGCGCCCGGAATAGACGTCCCACACCCGCGTGCGCCAGTAAGCCGGCGCGGACGCCTTCACCCGCATCTCTTCCCGGCTGGAGAGCCGCACCGGCCCTTCGGAGATCTCCAGCACGTTCGCCTCGCCCTCGCCGACCGGAAGCTCTAAGGGCTCCCGGTTGGCCGAGAGCGCGGGCGCCAGCTTCACGAATCCCCACATGGCCGTGTGCTGCACCAGCGGGCTGACCGCCGATCCCGCCAGCACGGCCCCTATGGCCAGTGTGGCCGAAAAGGTCGCGGAACGGAAGCTCTGCGCTCTGCCGGAGGTGGTGACCCTGCGCCCGCTCTCCACGAACATCAGGATGGAAAACGCTAGCCACGCCGTGAAGAACAGGATCACATCCCCGCGCGTAGAGGTGGTCGCCACCACCCCGATCAGAGCCAGCGACGGCACCGCGGAGAACATCACGGCCTCATCGGACACCAGCGAAAACGACCGCACCACCTCCGCCCACACCAGCATCACCGCCAGCGACAGCTCCTTGTGGAACAGCGCGATGCCGGGGCTCAGAAGCGGGCTGGTGTCCCCGGTCGCGAACAGGCGGGCATACGTGGCCAGACAGATGGTGATGACCACCGTCTCGACGATGCGCAGGCTCCTCCCCTGTTCCCTGAGACGGGACGAAACCAGATGTCCCAGCGCCGCCAGAGACCCGGCGAGCAGCAGGAATCCCGGGGACTGCACCGCCAGCGAGATGGCAACGATCCCGACGAGCGTAGTCATCAGTCCCGCCAGGTAGAACGCGCTCCGCCCCGGTTTCCGTCTGTCAGGCCCTGACGAGCTCATTGCTCCTCACCTGGAACACGGAGACCGCCCCGGGGGCCTTTTCCGGCTGCCCGCCGTCCTGCTCTTCCGGAGCCGAGGCAAGAATGGCGGTCACGCTTCGCCGCACAGCGGCGAGCGGCCCCAGCGCCGGCTGAACCTCTTCGCCCCTCCGGGGGGTTACCACCACCACGGACGAGGCGCCGGCCGACGCCCGCATCCACTCCCTGACGGCGTCCTCCATCAACCTGGCCTCGGTCGCCTGCACCGCGGCCAGGGCCGCCAGCGCCTCCCGTTTTTCGCGGTCTCCCAGCGGGCCGAAGGGGTTGCCGATGATCCTCCCTCCGATCAGCACGCTCACACGCTTCCGCCGGAGCCACGCGTCCTGGACGAGATGCGACATCACGGCACAGGCCGTCTCGAACGCCGAAAGGGTTTCATCGTCCGTTCCGCAGCCGCTGTCCAGCACGGCAAAAGCGCTGGAGGTGGATTCCGCCTCGAACTCGATGACCGCCAGTTTGCCCAGCCGGGCCGTGGAGGGCCAGTGGACGTGACGCACGGCGTCGCCCGGCATCCACGGGCGGACGCTGTAGATGCTGGTGCCGTCATTGCCCTTGCGCCCCTCCTCCCGCGCCTCCGCTCCGGTCAGTTCGCTGGAGGGCCGCGACACTTTGCCCGGGTCCAGCGGCGCCGGCCACGCCGCCACAGTTACCTCCCTGGCTGATGGGACCCGCACTTGGATGAGTCCCATCGGGTCCTGCACCGCGACGGCCGGAATGCCGAATGAGTGCAGACCCCGGCAGGTGGCCAGCAGGCGCACGCTGGCTTTCGTCCAGCTGTCGCCCTCTTCGCGGGAGACCTCTTCCAGATACTCCAGCCCGTCGGGCAGGTCCAGGACCACGTCGAAGCGCGGCTGGGCCGAGGCTCCCGGCGATGAGACCCTGAGGCGGGCCTCGAAAGGCTCTCCCACCGCCACCAGGTCCGGCGCGCTGCACTCCAGCGCCACTCCCCGCGAGGCCCGTCTTGCCAGCACGAACGCGGCGGCGAGCACCATCCCCAGCCCCGCCGCCATCACGAACAGCTGGGCGATGTTGAGAAGCGCCCCCACCACCACGAGGAAGATGAGGCCTACCAGTAGTCCTTTGGCTTTACCGCTTAGCATGGGTCAACGGGCACGGAACGGAGTCCAGCGCCTCTTCCACGATCTGCACCGTCTCCATCCCGCGGAAGCGCATCTCGGGCTTCAGCACCAGGCGATGCGCCAGCACGGGAACGGCCACCGCCTTCACATCGTCCGGGGCAACGTAAGTGCGTCCGTTCATGGCCGCAAGGGCCCGCGACGCATAGACCAGATTCAGCGTCCCGCGGGGACTGATGCCCAGATACAGTTCCTGGCGCTTGCGCGTCGCGCGCGCTATCTCCACCACCCATTCCTGCACCGCATCGTCCACGTGCACCGCATGAAGGCTTTTCTGCAGACCCAGAAGCCGGGACGCGTCCAGCACGGGCCGAACCTCCTCCATGGGATTGTCGCCCATGCGCGTCTCCAGGATGCGCTTCTCGTCCGGGGCGCTGGGGTAACCCAGCGAGATGCTCATCATGAACCGGTCCAGCTGTGCCTCCGGCAGCGGATAAGTCCCCTGCATGTCGATGTGGTTCTGGGTGGCGATGACGAAGAAGGGCCGCGGCAGGCGGTAGGTCATCCCGTCCGCCGTCACCTGAGCCTCCTCCATGCACTCCAGCAGGCTGGACTGGGTCTTCGGGCTACCGCGGTTGATCTCGTCCGCCAGAACGATGTTGGCGAACACGGGCCCCTGCCGGAACTCGAACTCCAGGGTCTTCTGGTTGTAGATGGAGATGCCCGTGATGTCGGACGGCAGCAGGTCGGGGGTGAACTGGATGCGCTTGAAGGAACAGCCCAGCGCACGCGCCAGCGACTTGGCCAGGCTCGTCTTGCCCACCCCGGGGATGTCCTCGATCAGCACGTGCCCGCCAGCGAGCACTGCCGCCAGCGCCAGCCGCACGGCGTCCCGCTTGCCGACGATGACCTTCTCCACCTCGGCCACGATCTCCCGGGAGGCCCCTTCGATCGTGGCCACCGCCTCCTCGACGCTTCCCGCCGCGCTTTCCGTCCTGTCGACAGCCGCCGCTGTGTCCGCTGTGTCCAAATCCGGCCAGATCCTTTCCATCCGTCCGCCCGCGCGCCCGCACCGGACCGCAGCCCGGTGCATGCCACCTTGACATCCGGCCCCCGGTAAGCTTAGGATACCCCGTGGCGGCCGCCCGGCGCACCGCGTCAACCTGTCATGACGGCCGCCGGACCGGAAAAGTTCACGCGCCCGGCTCCTGCGGCCACGATACGGCACATTATCGGGAGGCACAGTCCATTTTCGGCAGAAAGAGACTCCAGGGAGTCTACACCGCCGTTGTCACGCCGTTCGACGCCAGGCAGAACCTGGATCTTCGCTGGATGCAGCGCCACCTTGCTTTCCAGCGCAGCTCCGGGGTTGACGGAATCGTCATCTGCGGGACCAACGGCGAGGGACACTCCCTCTCGCTGACCGAGAAGCGCCGCCTCATCGACTTCGCCCGCAGGAACCGGGGCAGTCTGCGTCTCATCGTGGCCACCGGAACCAGCAGCCTGGCCGAGTGCATCGAGCTCTCTCACGCGGCCAGAAAGGCGGGAGCCGAGGCTCTGCTGGTTCCTCCGCCGTTTTTCGATCACACGGCGCCGGAGCAGGGTATCGTCGAGTATTTCCGGCTCGTCGCCAACGCCTCCGCTCTGCCCGTCATCCTCTACAACATTCCGTGGCGCACGGGGATTCCCGTGACCCCGTCCATCCTGAGGGCGTTGAAGGGCCACAGGCGCATCATCGGCGTGAAGGACTCCTCCGGCGACCTGGAGGTCACCCGGGAGCTGATCTCGTCGTTCCCCCGGCTGCAGATCTTCTGCGGGACGGACACCCAGCATCTGTCCGCGCTGCGGCTGGGATGCGCGGGGCTGATCAGCGGGGTGGCCAACGTGTTCCCGGACGCAGTGGTGCAGGTACGGAAGGCCCACCGGGAGCGCCGGGGGGATGCCGAGACGCGTCAGGAGATCGTGACGGCTCTGGCGAAGGTGTTCGAGGGTCTGCCGCCGCGGGCGGCCACGAAGTACGCTCTGGAGCTGGCCGGCATGCCCCGCACATTCGTGCGTCCTCCGGCCGTGGAGCTCACGGCCCCGCAGAAGGACCTTCTGCGCTCGCGCCTGAACCCTTAGGCCCCTCGCGCGTCCCGGGAGGCGTCCTCCGGAAAGGGAGGCGGCGCCCGCCCGGCGGAGCCGGCGGCCGCAGCGTCCGCTGCTCAGAGAGACCGCAGGTTCACCGCCAGCACCAGCAGCAGATAGGCCAGAAGATAGGCCCAGAAGCCCACACGGATGAACAGCCGGCCGGTCACGGGGTTGCGCCGCCGGTAGATCTCGCAGAGCGCCACGAACGGGGCGAACGAGGCTGTCTTGGCCATCAGGAACACCGCCGCCCCCCGCTCCAGGCACCAGGCCATGAGGGGGTTGGCTTCAGTGGCCAGCCCGCGTCCCACCAGAAACAGAGTGGAGAACGCGTCCGCCGCACAGAGCACAACGAGCATCAGAGTCTCCGGGCACAGGCCCCGGATCTCACCCACCTCCAGCGCCCTGACAGTTGCCCTTTCGCTTCGCAATGCCGGTCCTTTCTGCTGTCCCGGCCCGCGTCTGCCCGGCAGGCCGGTGATTCCATGGTAAGGGACAGACCGGCTCCTTTCATACTGGGAGAAATGACAGTCTTTGCGGGCGGGCGCGCCCGTCAGGCCCCCGGCGGCGGGCAAAAAGGGCCGGGCGAACGTCGCCCGGCCCTCTGGATCGTCCGCTTCAGGCGCCCGGCCTGCGCTACACTTCCTCCACCTTCACCCAGCGCCTCTCCTGCGCCGATTTCGTGACCGCTTCCAGCACCATCTGGCACTTCAGGCCATCCTCGAAGTCCGGATGAGGGTTCACGCCGTCCGCAATGCCGTTCATCAGCTCGTAGATCTGGTGCGTGAAGGTCTGACCCCATCCGATGATGTGCGCGGGAGGCCACCAGGCGCTCATCCACGGGTGAGAGCTTTCCGTCGTCTGGATGAGCCGGAAGCCCTGGCGGTCGCCCGGCTGGGTGCGGTCGAAATACTCCAGCTCGTTCATCCGCTCCACGTTGAAGCGGAGCGAGCCCTTCTCCCCGTTGATCTCCCACATATTGCCGTTGCGGTGCCCGGCCGCGAACCGCGTGGCCTCGAACGACCCCACCGCGCCGTTCTTGAAGCGCACCAGGAACAGGCTGGCGTCGTCCACCGTCACCTCGCCCATCTCCTCCGCGGCGGCCGCCGAAAGCCCGCCGGTGGTCCTGGCCAGCTTCGGACGCTGCTTGATGAACGTCTCCTGCAGACCCACCACCTCGTCGATCTCGCCCACCAGGTAGTGCGCGAGGTCGATGGAATGCGCGGCCAGGTCTCCGTGCGAGCCGGAGCCCGCCACGTCGCCCTGCAGCCTCCACACCAGCGGGAACCCGGGGTCGATGATCCAGTCCTGCAGGTAGAACGCCCGCCAGTGGAAGACCCGCCCGATCGCGCCTTCCTCGATCAGCTGCTTCGCGAAGCGGATGGCCGGTACGGCGCGGTAGTTGAAGTTGACCATGTTGATGACGCCGGCCTTCTTCACGGCCTCCACCATGGCCCGCGCCTCGCGCACGTTCATCGCCAGAGGCTTCTCGCAGAAGATGTGCTTGCCTTTCTCAGCAGCGGCGATGGCCATCTCGGCGTGAACGTTGTTGCCCGTCGAGATGTCCACCAGCTCGATGTCATCCCGCTCCACCACCCGGCGCCAGTCCGTCTCGTAGCTCTCCCAGCCGAACTGCTTCTGCGCCTGGCTCACACCCTCTTCGTCGCGTCCGCAGATGACCTTCATCACGGGAACGGCCTTCACTTCGGGGAAGTAGAAAGGCACGTCCCGGAAGCCCTGGCTGTGGGCTTTGCCCATGAACTTGTAGCCGATCAGCCCCACATTCACTGTCTTTGCCATAGCTGTCCCTCTTGCGTCCGTCTGGAATGCGGCCCTCGCGTTGGCGGGGAGGGGGCAGCCGGCTAACCGTGGCCCCCTCCGGGTCGCAACGGAATACTTCCCCCTTCTCTCCCCGGATGCCTGCCCGGATTTCGCCCTGACCTGCCGCGGCCCCGATGAGCAAAAGGCCGGAAGCCTGGAAAGGCTGCCGGCCCTGAAGTCTCTATCAGCCCTGCGCCGCCCGGCGCCTCAGTTGGACTCGGGCGCGGGCGGAGGCGGCGGAGGGGTGTCCTGAGCGCCGTTCCCGGACTCGCCCTGCTCCACTGCGGGAGGAGGCGCCGGGGGCTGCGGCTGTTCACCGAGCGAGCGCTCCACCTTCGCCTCCTGCTTGGCCTTCAGATACCAGGCGGTCATCTCCGGGCGGAGCCGCTCCTGCCGGATGCGCTCGATCAGCTCCTCGCGCTCCTTGCCCTCGGCGTCCTTGCCCAGCCTCTCCACCAGAATGAGATGGTAGCCGTAGGTGGTCTTCACGGGCTCGGACATCTCTCCGGCCTTCAGCTTGAACGCCGCCTCCTCGAAGGGCTGCGTCATCACTCCCCGCTTGAAGAAGCCCAGGTCGCCTCCCTGGTCCTTGCTGCCCGGATCCTCCGAGAACTCCTTCGCGGCCTGCTCGAAGGTGGTCTTGCCGGCCTTGATATCAGCGGCGATCTGCTCCAGTTTGGCCTTGGCCTCCTGCTCCGTCCTGTCGCGCTCCTCGGCGGTGGCGCCGGGCTGCTGCGTGGAGAGGAGGATATGCCGGGCCTTGATGTAGCCCGCCAGGTCCTGGTCGGTCACGTTGATGTTCTTCGCGGCGGCTTTCTCGATGTAGACGCTGGTCTCCAGCTCCTTGCGCAGCTGCTCTTCGGTGATGTTGTACTGCTCCAGAAACTGCTCGAAGGTCATCCCCGGCGGCAGCCTGTCCTTCAGCTCGTTGACCTTGGCGTCCAGATCCGCCGGCTCGATGGTCACGCCGGCCTTCTGCGCCGCCTGACGGATGGCGACCTTGTCGATGAGGTCCGTCAATGTGGGGATGGCGTAACGCCCCCACATCGCCTCCATCAGCTCGCCCTTGGTGATGGGCTCGCCGTTCACCGTCGCGACCACCGTGGAGTCCGGGCTGTCCACCGTGATCTTCGGTTTCTGTTGCGCCGGAGCGTTCTCGTCTCCGATGGCCGGGAGCGCTCCCGGCAGCAGTGCGGCGGCAAGCAGAACGGCAGCCGCCGCGTAAATGGATCTGGCCTTCTTATCAGGCATACAGATGCTCCTCTCTGAAGCTGTGTGGCGTCTCATGCTACCCGCGGACGGGGCATCAGTCAACCGCCGGCCCGTCGCGCCTGCGCGGCCGCGGCGGGCCCACTGTCTTAGACCCTCCGGCACGCCCGCGTGTTCACTACGCCGGGCCGCCGCCGGGGGGTTCCATCCCGGGCAGGTCCGCGGCCGCAAGGCGAAAAAACCTGAAAAAAATTCTCCGCCCCGGCCGACGGTGACAGAATTTGACAGTTGCGGCGGTTATTCTTACACGCGAGGGATCGGTGGAAAGGGCAGTCTCGGGTGAGACTGCCGCGAGCCGGGCGCCAACAGGGGGCAGGGCTGCTGGAAGGGGCCGGACTCTCCACGCGGGAGCCGGCCCCTGGCCCTGCCTCCCTGCCCCTGGAAGCGAGGCCTCAGTACAGGGCCGCCTCCGTGTCGGGATCGAACACGTGGGTGCTTTCCATGTCGAAGACCAGCTCGATCGGCTGAAGCTCCTTCGCCTTCGTGTTGGCGTCCAGCGTGGCCACCACCGAGTGCTCTCCGAGCGTCACATACGCCGTGATGATGGAGCCCATCGGTTCCACCACGTCCACCATCGCCTGAACCGTGTTCTCCGGAGTGGCCTCCACCGGGTTCTTGAGCGAGCTGTCGAAGATGTCCTCCGGCCTGATGCCGAAGACCACCTTCCTGCCGATATAGTCCTTCACGCGGTCGTATTTGTCGGCCGGGACCTTCACCCGGAAGGCCCCCGCATTGATGACGGCTCCGCCGTCCGCGCTCTCCAGCGTGGCGTCCAGGAAGTTCATGCTGGGCGTGCCGATGAAGCCCGCCACGAACATGTTCGCCGGGTTGTGGTAGAGGCCCAGCGGGGTGTCCAGCTGCTGCAGCACCCCGTCCTTCATGACGGCGATGCGGTCGCCCATCGTCATGGCCTCCACCTGGTCGTGCGTCACGTAGATGGTGGTGATGCCCAGCCGCCGGTGCAGCTTGATGAGCTCGGCGCGGGTCTGCACCCGCAGCTTGGCGTCCAGGTTCGAGAGCGGCTCGTCCATCAGGAACACCTTGGGTTCCCGCACGATGGCCCTGCCCAGGGCCACCCGCTGCCGCTGCCCTCCCGACAGCTGCTTGGGCTTGCGCTGCAGCAGGTCCCGCAGACCCAGAAGATCGGCCGCCTCCTCCACGCGCCGGCGGATCTCGTCCTTCGGGACTTTGCGCAGCTTCAGCCCGAACGCCATGTTGTCGTACACGCTCATGTGCGGATAGAGCGCGTAGTTCTGGAACACCATGGCGATGTCCCGGTCCTTCGGCGAGACATCGTTGACCACCCTGTCCCCGATCAGGATCTCGCCGGAGGTGGCCTCCTCCAGCCCGGCGATGAGCCGGAGCGCGGTGGTCTTCCCGCATCCGGACGGCCCGACGAGCACCAGGAACTCCTTGTCCCTGATCTCGAGGTTCAGGTCACGGACGGCGACCACGTTCTTGAAGGTCTTCGTGAGGTTTCTCAGCGTGACGCTGGCCACTGGTCTGTCTGTGCCTCCGTTGCTCCCCGCCGCCGCGGCGCGGGCCTTCAAAGGGCGCCGGGCGCGCGCTGCCGGTGGCGGACGGGATGGATTGGAGAACCGGCATGCTCCCGGGCGGGCGCCGGACCCTGCGCCGGGCCCTCAGCGCCGCCGCGCCATTATACGGACTGCCCGCGGGCCAAGTCAACGCCGAAAGGGGCAGGGCGCAATTGGCACAAATCCGGTCGGTTAGGTATACTTTATCTCCGGCCGGTCGGCGGAGGCGCAGCCTCTCCGGCCCGTCCAGCTCTTCGGCAAGGAGTGAACCAGACAGTGGCAGACCTCAGATTCGACACGCTGGCCCTGCACGCGGGCCAGACGCCGGACCCTGTGACCAAAGCGCGCGCGGTGCCCATCTATCAGACCACGTCCTACGTGTTCGACAGCGTGGAGCATGCCCGCAGCCTGTTCGCTCTTGAGCAGACCGGCAACATCTACACCCGCATCATGAACCCCACCTGGGACGTTCTGGAGCAGCGCATCGCTCAACTGGAAGGCGGGGTGGGGGCGCTGGTCACCTCCAGCGGACAGGCCGCATGCAGTCTGGCCATCATGAACATCTGCGAGGCCGGCGGCGAGGTGGTCTCCGCCACCAGCCTTTACGGCGGAACCTACAACCTTTTCCACTACACCCTGCCGAAGTTCGGCATCTCGGTTAAGTTCGTGGACCCGGCCGACCCGGAGAACTTCCGCCGCGCCGTGACGGACCGCACGAAGGCGTTCTTCGTGGAGGCGCTCGGCAACCCGAAGCTGGACATCCCGGACTTCGAGAGGATCGCCGCCATCGCCCACGAAAGCGGGGTGCCCCTCATCGTGGACAACACCCTGCCTTCGCCGGCGCTGCTGCGGCCGTTCGAGTGGGGCGCGGACATCGTGATGCACTCGATGACCAAATTTATCGGGGGTCACGGCACCAGCATCGGGGGCGTGGTGGTGGACAGCGGAAAGTTCGACTGGAAGGCCAGCGGGCGCTTCCCCGGGCTCACGACGCCCGACCCCAGCTACCACGGCGTCAACTATGTGGAGGCGCTCGGGCCGCTCGCCTATATCGTCAAGATGCGCGTCCAGCTGATGAGGGACCTGGGCCCCTGCCTGTCGCCGTTCAACGCGTTCCTGTTCCTGCAGGGGCTGGAGACGCTGCATCTTCGAATGGAGCGCCACAGCCGCAACGCGCAGCAGGTGGCGGAGTGGCTGCAGCAGCATCCGCAGGTGAGCTGGGTGAACTACCCCGGCCTTCCCGGGCACCCTTCGCACGAGCTGGCGAAGAAATACATGCCGGACGGCTGCGGCGCGATCATCGGCTTTGGCATCAAGGGCGGCAAGGAGGCGGGGATCCGCTTTGTCGACGCGTGCAGGCTGCTGTCCCACCTTGCCAACGTGGGAGACTCCAAGAGCCTTGTCATCCACCCGGCCAGCACCACGCACCAGCAGCTCACGCCTGAGGAGCAGGCCGAGACCGGCGTCACGGACGACTACGTCCGCCTGTCCATCGGCACCGAGGACGTCCGCGATATCATCGCGGACATCGAACAGGCGCTGGCGGCGGCGCGCGCCTGAGCGCGAAGCCGCTTTCCGGTGGGATGGACTATAATCGATTGATTGAAGCGGCCGGGGCGGAGGCGTTGCCCCGGCCCCTCCCATTCCGATGCTGGATCAGACAGACGTTCAGACCGCTCCCGGAAGCGTGGGGCTGGTGCAGACGCAGTACTTTACTTTTCCCGGCCCCCTGCGGCTCACCAGCGGCAAGGAGCTGGGACCCATCACGCTCGCCTACGAGACCTACGGCGAACTGAACTCCGATCGCTCCAACGCCATCCTGGTGGAGCACGCCCTTTCCGGAGACGCCCACGTGGCCGGCCGGCACCATCCCGCTGACCGCAAGCCCGGCTGGTGGGACATGATGGTGGGACCGGGCAAGGCGCTGGACACCACGAAGTATTTCGTCATCTGCGCCAACTGCATCGGCGGGTGCATGGGCTCCACCGGGCCGTCGTCCATCAACCCCGCCACCGGGCGCCCCTACGGCATGTCGTTTCCGGTCATCACCATCGAGGATATGGTGGAGGCCGAGACCTATCTGCTGGATCACCTCGGCATCGAGAGGGTGCTCTGCGTCATCGGGGGCAGCATGGGCGGGATGCGCACGCTCCAGTGGGCGGTCAGCCATCCGGACCGCGTGCGCCTGGCCATCCCCATCGCCACCACCAGCCGCCACACAGCTCAGGCCATCGCCTTCGACGAGGTGGGCCGGCAGGCCATCATGGCCGACCCGAACTGGAAGGGAGGCGACTATTACGGCGGGCCGCGGCCCGAGCGGGGGCTGGCCATCGCCCGGATGATCGGGCACATCACGTATCTGTCCGACGAGGCGATGCACCGCAAGTTCGGCCGCAACCTCATCCGCGAGAACGGGCTGGAGTTCGGGTTCGAGGAGGAGTTCCAGGTGCAGAGTTATCTCCGCTATCAGGGGGACAGCTTTGTCCAGCGTTTCGACGCAAACTCTTACCTGTACATCACCAAGGCCATGGATTACTTCGACCTGACCCGGCCCAGCGGCAGCCTGAAAAAGGAGCTTTCGCGCGCGAAGGCCAAGTTCCTGGTCATCAGCTTCACGTCGGACTGGCTTTACCCCACCTACCAGTCCCGGGAGATCGTCACCGCCCTGCGCCAGAACAACGCGTATGTGACGTTCGCGGAGATCACCACTCCGCACGGGCACGATGCCTTCCTGCTGGAGAGCCGGCAGCTCACCAGCCTGATCTCGAACTTCCTGAGCTATGCCGTGGACTGAGCCCGCCGCCCCCCCTCTGCCCCGCGAAGAGCCCCTGCAGCGGACCGCGCCGCTGAAAGGGGAGCTGGAATACATCATCGACCTGGTGGAGCCCGGCACGCGGGTCCTGGACCTGGGATGCGGCACGGGCGACCTGCTGAAGGCGCTGCAGGAGCGCAAGAAGGTTTTCCCGCAGGGAGTGGACATCGACGAGGAGGCCATCCAGGTCTGCGTTTCGAAGGGGCTTCCGGTCTACCACGGCGATCTGGACGAGGGTCTTGCGGACTTCGGCGACCGGGCGCTGGACTACGTCATCCTGACGAACGTCATCCAGGTGCTGCATCGCCCCGACTTCCTGATGCGCGAGGCGGCGCGCGTCGGGCGCCGGGTCATCGTCAGCTTTCCCAACTTCGCCCACTGGAGCGCCCGGCTGCAGCTCGGACTGCTGGGCCGGATGCCGCGCACCCGGCGGCTGCCGTATGAATGGTACGACAGCCCCAACATCCACCTGACCACCATCCGGGATTTCGAGGAGCTCCTCCGGAGGGAGAGACTGAGAGTGCATCACCGGGTGTTTCTGCGCAGCGCCCGCGACGGCCGGCTGGTGCCCGTCCGCCTCTGGCCGAACCTTCTGGCCGAGCAGGCCATCTTTCTGGTCTCGCGCGAGTAGAGGCTGCCCGGGTCTCTTCAGTTCAGGGAGAACGGCATCCCCCCGGCCTTCCAGTCCAGCGGGGCGGCCTGGCGCGGGCGGCGGGCCACTTCGGAGAGGGTCTCGATCTGTTCGTTCAGCAGCTCCAGCTCCTGTTCCAGCAGGCGCTGGACGTCCAGCTGCTCCAGCAGCTCCTGGCGCATCTCGAGAGGCACGGCGAGCAGCGATGCCACCACCGACGACAGCTGCTCCACGTCTTCCGGCAGCTCCAGCGCCTCCACGGACTGGCCGGCAAGCCCCGCCAGCAGCCGGATGTAACGCGTGAACGCCTCCGACACCTGCCCCGGCAGCCCGGAACGGCGCAGCGATGCCGGAACCACGGGGGTCAGGAACTCCACCATGGCCGCACGGTAGGGATGGCCCGGGACGAGCTCGACGATGCGGAAGCGCCGCTCCCCCTGCACCACGATGTTCATCCGTCCGCCGGAAAGCCTCTCGACGTGCGTGACGACGGCCGCCGTGCCATATTCGTGCGGGAAGTCCTCTTCCTCCACATCCTCCCGCACCAGCACGATGCCGAACGGCTCATCCAGCGTGATGCACTCGTTGATCATCTGCTTGTAGCGCTCTTCGAAGATGTGCAGGGGCGTCCGCACCCCCGGGAACAGGACCAGAGAGAGAGGAAAGAGCCTCAGGTAGTTGAGCTGCTGGGACATGGCGGCGACTCCCTTCTCCTGTTATACCCCGTCCGGGCGGATGCGTCCCGGACGGGATGTCCGCGGTCAGGAACCGGCCGTCCCGTCCGGCGGGGTACCTTGGAGTCCCGTACTGTCTTCCGCCGGCCGGCCCCGCCACTCGTCCATCAGAGTTCCCTCCCACATCGGCACGCGCATCAGGTAGGCCGAGCGCGCGATGAGATGCGCCGCCACCGGAGCGGTCAGAAGGAAGAACAGGATGATCAGCAGGGCGCGCGAGGTCACCGGGACGGCGTGGAAGAACACGGCCGCGCCCGCCGCCATCAGCCCGATTCCCAGCGTCCCCGCCTTGCTGGAGGCCTGCATCCGCGAGAACATGTCCGGCATCCGGATCACCCCGACGGATGCGATGAGCGCCAGCGCGCTCCCCAGGAGCATCAGAGCTGCCGCCAGGATCTCCTTCATCGCTCCTGCTCCGCGCGCTTGGACACATACCGGGCGAAGCCGACGGTCGCCAGGAAGGCCACCAGCGCAATGACGATCGCCACGTCCATGAACACGGGATTCCCGCTGCGGACGGAGTAAGCCAGCATGAACGCCGCCGCGCAGGATGTCAGCAGGTCCAGCGCGATGACACGGTCCGGCAGCGTGGGGCCGAGCACCACTCTCACGAACGCAAGCAGCATGGCGATGGCCAGCGCCAGCAGCGAGACTGCGGCCGCGCTTGCGGCCGGTCCTCCCGAAAGGCTCATCTCATCGTCTCCAGCAGGCGGCGCTCGAAGCCGTTCTTGACGCCGGCCCTTAGCGCGTCCGGGTCTGCGTTCTGGATGTACATCGCGTGGATGTACAGCAGTTTACGGTCCTCCGAGACGTCCAGGCTCAGCGTGCCGGGCGTCAGCGTGATGAAGTTGGCCAGCAGCGTGATCTCCGCGTCCGTCTTTGCCTCCAGGGGGATGGCCACGATCCCCGGCTGCATATGATGCCGCGGGGTGAGGACGTCATAGGCGATGCGGATGTTCGCGATAATGAGCTCCCAGAGGAAATAGGCAAGGAAGCTGAGCGCCCGGCCCACGCGGGTGGTGTACGGGTTCTCACCGACCAGCCCGCCCTTCACCAGGAGCGCAAGGAGCAGGTAGCCCACCGCGAAACCGCTCGCCAGCGAGGTCAGGGAGAACTCACCGTGCAGGGCGGCCCAGGCCAGCGCCAGCACCATGTTCCACGCCAGCATCAGCGTCCCGCCTCTCCCAGCACGGCGCTGACGTAGGCGGAGTTGTCCATCAGCTGCTGTGCTGACCGCGAGGCCACCTCCAGCACCGGCCCCGCGCCCAGGCCGATCGCCAACGTGACCGCCGCCAGCAGGATGACGGGCGCCAGCAGGCAGAAGAGCTCCCGCCTTCCGGGAGGCGGCCCTGCGGCGCCCCCGGGCGCCGCCTTCCAGAACGCTTCCGCCCAGATCTTGGTCATGGACATCAGGGTCATCATCCCGACTGCGAGCGCCACGCCCACGATGGCCCACTGGCCGGCCTCCAGGCCGGCTTTCGTCAGCAGGAGCTTCGCGAAGAACCCGGAGAGGGGCGGCATCCCCGCAAGAGACATTGCGGGCACCAGGAACAGTCCCGCCACCAGCGGAGCCGAGGCGTAGAGCCCTCCCAGCTTCTTCAGGTCGTACGAGCCGCGCAGCCTGTGCGCCACACCGCTCACCAGAAACAGGTTGGTCTTCACGACGATATGGTGTGTGATGTAGAACAGCGACCCCGCGAGCGCCAGAGGGGTATAAAGCCCCAGCCCCATGACCATGTAGCCAATCTGGCTGATGATGTGGAAACTCAGGATCCTGCGGAACTCGCTTTGCGCGAAGGCGCCCAGCACCCCCGTGACCATCGTCAGTCCCGCCGCCCACAGGATGATGGTGTGCGTGTACGGGATGTCCTGCGTGAAGATCAGCGTGAACACCCGGATCAGCGCATACACCCCCACCTTGGTCAGCAGTCCCGCGAAGATCGCCGATACCGCCACCGGCGGCGTATGGTAGGACGCCGGCAGCCAGGAGAACACCGGGAAGAGCGCGGCCTTCACCCCGAACGCTGTCAGGAACAGCATCGCCACGCACGTGACGAGCCCGGAGTGCCCCGTGTCCCGGAGCTTCAGCGAGAGGTCCGCCATGTTCAGCGTGCCGGCGATGCCGTACAGGATGCCGACCCCGGCCAGGAACAGGGCGCTCGCCGTGAGATTCAGGGTGACATACTTGATGGCTCCCTCCATCTGGGCCCTCTCGCCGCCGAGGGCCAGCAGCACGAACGAGGCGATCAGCATCACCTCGAACCAGACGTAGAGGTTGAAAAGGTCGCCCGTCAGGAACGCCCCGTTCACCCCTCCGAGCAGCATGTGCAGGAGGGGATAGTAGCCGAACCGCTCCCTTGCCTCGTCCATGGAGGCCATCGAGTAGACCGCCGTGGCGAAGCCCATCAGGCCCGTCAGAAGGACCATCACCGCGCTCAGGATGTCGGCCACGAACGTGATCCCGTACGGGGCGGGCCAGGCGCCCGCCTGCGCGCACAGGACCCCCCGCTGCAAAACGGCGGCCATCAGCCCCACCGACGCGGCGAGCAAGGCTCCCGTCCCCGCAACGCTCAGACGGCGCTGAAGACGGACGTTCCGCCGGGCCAGCAGGGAGGCCACAGCGCATCCGAACGGTATCAGCAGGGGCGCGAAGATCAGGGCGCTCATGTGTCCGTGCCCGTCAGGCGGTCCAGGTCGTCGGCGCCGGCCTCCTCGGCGGCCCGGTAGAAAAGCGCCAGCGCGAACGCCATAACTCCGAAGCTGATGACGATCGCCGTCAGGATCAGAGCCTGCGGAAGCGGGTCCGCGAACGGTGCGGACGGCAGGGTCCGCCCGGGAGCCACCAGGGGCGGCCTTGCCGGCACCAGCCCGCCCGACGTGAAGATCAGCAGGTTCGCGGCGTTGCTCAGCAGCGCAAGCCCGATGATCAGTTTCACCAGGCTGCGGCGCAGCATCATGTAGATGCCCGCAGCGTAGAGCACTCCGATCACCAGCGCCAGAAGGTTCTCCACCTCAGTCCTCTTCCTCCTGAAGGGCCACCACCACCGTCAGGACCACCCCGATGACCACCAGAAACACCCCCACGTCGAAGGCAAGGGGCGTTCCCACCTTCAGGTCCAGAAGGCCGGGAAGGTGCAGCCGGGTCCACAGGGCGGTCAGGAACGGCTTTCCGGCCGCCGTGGCGGGCAGGCCGCTGGCCACCGCCAGGAGCAGCCCCCATCCGATCAGCGCGCGCGGCCCCGCCCTCAGAAGGCGAAGCATCTTTGCCGGAGAGTACGCCAGGGAGTAAAGCGCGAATCCCGCCGCCGCCACCAGCCCGGCGATGAAGCCTCCCCCCGGCTCGTTATGCCCCCGCAGCAGCAGAAACACCGCGAAGGTCAGGAACAGCGGCAGCAGAAACCGGGTCGCCGTGCTCAGGATCAGGTCCCTCACCGATCGCCTCCTCCCGCCAGCCTCAACTTCAGCAGGGCGTACGCCCCCAGCCCGGCGAGCCCCAGCACCGAGATCTCCCCCAGCGTGTCCAGCGCCCGGAAGTCCACCAGGATGACGTTCACAATGTTCCTGCCGTAGCCCGCGGGCACGCTGTTCTCCGCGAAGTAGGAGGAGATGGGCGGATGCAGGTCCACATGGAGCGCTACCAGCGACAGATAGGCCATCATCCCGCCCGCCGCCAGCGAGATCAGGCCGTCGCGCACACGCGACCACGGCCGCGACAGCCGGGCGAAACGGGGAAGCTTGAAGATGATCAGCACGAACAGGATGATGGTCAGCGTCTCGACCAGAAACTGGGTCATGGCCAGGTCCGGGGCGCCGTACATCACGTAGATGAGCGCCACCCCTCCTCCCGCCCCGCCCAGCGCGGCGATCGCCCCCAGCCGGGTGTCCAGCAACACGGCCGCCACCGCGGAGGCCACGATCATCAACGCCACCGCCGCGCCGTAGGGCGTCACCGGCACGCTCGGCTGCATCACCGGCTGCTCGCCGCGCGAGTAGAGGGAATGGCCGGCCAGAGCCATCACGCTCAGCACCACCGCCAGAAGGTAGTAGCGCAGATACCCGCTCTGCACGATGCGCGTCTGCCCGCGAGCGAGCGCCGTCAGCGCGTCCATCGAGAGGTCGTACAGACGGTCCGGCCCCCATTTCAGCGCCGTGTCTCCAAGACGGCCGGCCCGCCTCACGCGGTCCCATCCCGCGTAGACAACCGCTCCCAGCGCAAGGGACAGGCCGCTCAGACCCAGCGCCGCATTCGCGCCGTGCCACAGGGCGAGCTTCACCTCCTCCGGCCGGCCCAGCACGCTGGATGCGGCCGGAGAGAGGAACTCGCCGGCCTTCCCGGCCAGCGGACCCAGCAAAGCCCCCTGGACCGCAAGCCAGAGCGGGCCGAGCCACATGCTGACCGGAGCCTCGTGGACCTTCCTCGGAGCCTGCGGCTGCGCCCCCGCGAAGATGCGAAGCCCCGTGATCCCGGCCACGGCCGCGAAGGACGCCGAGGTCAGCACGGCCGCTCCGGCCAGCCACGGGCTCCCGCCCTTCAGCACCGCCTCCAGCGCCAGCTCCTTTCCGATAAAGCTGAGCCAGGGGCCAAGCCCCGCCATCGCCAGACCGGCCAGTGCGGCCGCGAAGGCGGTGAACGGCATCGCCCGGCGCAGGCCCGACAGGGCCGAGGCGTCGCGGCTGCCCGCCTCGTGATCCACCGCGCCGGCCACCATGAACAGGGCTCCCTTGTATAGCGCGTGCGCCGTCAAAAACACCAGACAGCCTTTGACGGCATACGGGCTCCCGATGCCGAGCAGCATCACCATGAAGCCCAGCGAAGCCACCGTGGAGTAGGCCAGCAGCTGCTTCAGGTCCGTCTTCACCACCGCCAGGGCCGCTCCCGCCAGCATCGTGGCCGCGCCGAAGGCCGTCAGCGAAGCCTCCCAGGCGGCAGTGCCGCCCAGGACCGGGCTCAACCGTGCCAGCAGGAAGACGCCGGCCTTCACCATGGTGGCCGAGTGCAGGTAGGCGCTGACGGGCGTGGGCGCTTCCATTGCGTTGGGCAGCCAGTGATGAAACGGAAACTGCGCGCTCTTGGTGAACGCGCCCAGAAGCACGAGGACGAGCACGGGCACATACAGCGCCCCTGAGCGGACCTGCTCGCCCCGCCTGACGATCTCCGAAAGCTCCAGCGAGCCCGCGGACGCTCCCAGCAGCAGGAAGCCGGCCAGCATGGCCAGGCCGCCTGTCCCGGTGACCACCAGCGCCTGGAGCGCTGCCCGGCGGCTGCGCTCCTGTTCGTGGTTGAACCCGATGAGCAGGTAGCTGGTCAGGCTGGTCAGCTCCCAGAACACGAACAGCGTGATCAGGTTGTCCGAAAGCACCACCCCCAGCATCGAGCCCATGAACAGCAGGAGGAACGCGGACATCCGGCCCTGATGCGGGTGCCCTTTGAGGTATCCGCCGGCGTAGATCAGGATGAACGTCCCGATTCCGGTGATCAGCACGGCGAACAGAAGGGCCAGCCCGTCCGCGTGGAACGAGAACATGACTCCCGTGCCCGCCATCCAGGGGGCGCCAAACGACGCGGGCGCGCCTGCGGCCGCAGACGGCATCAGCCACCCGAAGAAGGCCGTCAGCAGGGCGGGGAGAACGGCAAGCAGCCATCCCGCCCGGTGCTTCAGACGGGCGTGCGCCCACGGGGCGAACGCCGCCAGCGCGAACGGGGACAGGACCGCGAGCGGGAGAGCCGTCATCCCGCGGCCTCCCGCGCGGCCGCGGCCGCGCCCGTGCGCCGCTTCCCTTCCGGACACAGATGCAGCAGCGGGCAGCCCTCGCACCGCGGACGGCGCGCATCGCAGACGGCCCGGCCGTGGAACACCATCAGATGCCCGAAGATGCTCCAGTGCTCCGGCGGCAGAAGCTCCATCAGCTCGCGCTCGATGCGGTCCGGGTCGGTCTGCCGCGTCAGGCCCAGCCTGCGGCTGATCCTGCGGCAGTGCGTGTCCACGATCACCCCGCCCCCGGAGAAGCAGGTTCCAAGGAGGACGTTCGCGGTCTTCCGCCCGACGCCGCGCAGACGGGTCAGCTCCTCCATGGTGCGGGGCACCCGGCCGCCGTGGACCGCCACGATATCCCTCGACATCTCCACCAGCGCCCGCGCCTTCTGCCGGAAGAAGCCGAGCGGATGCACCACCCGCTCCACCTCGGCAAGGTCGGCGGCGGCCATGGCCTGCGGCGTGGGCCATCGCCGGAACAGCTCCGGAGTCACGGTGTTCACCTTGGCATCCGTGCACTGCGCCGCCAGGATGGTGGCGCACAGCAGCTCGAAGGGGTTGCGGTGGTCCAGCGTGCAGCGCGCGTCGGGATAGTGCCGGGACAGGATGCGGACAGCCTCCTCCGCGCGCTTCTTCAGGCTGGACAGGGGATTTCCGGGCATGGCGTGTTGCGGGTGTTTGACAGCATTATACCCGCCGTCCGCCACCCGCCCCTCCCTACCTGCGCAGCGGAGGCAGCTCCGCGAAGACCACGTCGTCGAAATACGCCGTCCCTCCCAGACCCCTGGTGACTCCCAGATGGATCTGTGCCTGACTGGCCCCGGGCGGCGAGACCAGACGCCGGTAGGTGTGGCGCTGCCAGTCCCGGTTCGCGGCGACGGCCATCGGGTCGGACTCGGCAAGGATGTCCCCGTTCTCGGCCAGCCAGATCACCTGCACCACCGGGCTTGCCCCCTGCATCCCCACCGTGCGGACGGAAACCTCGAACAGATACGGCGTCAGCTGCTTGACCGGGATGATGTCCGACCGCCACCAGCGCGGCCGGTCGCCCACGCGCACCGTCAGATTCCTCTGCCCGATGTATGCGTAGCGCTGGCCCACGTCCAGGGCAACACCCGGCATCACGTTGTAGCTCCCCCACCCGGCATCCTGCCAGAGCACGCCGTCCGAGTCTTCCGAGCGCAGCCAGCCCGGCGGCTCCTTCATCCCTTCGCGGGGACGGAACTCGAAGCTGGGGGCGGGGGCAAGGTTCACGAGCGGCGGCAGTGTCTGCGGCAGCAGCCTGCGCGGCTTCTGTGCCCCGGAGGGCTCGAACCCTCCGGCCGTCAGGAGGATGCAGTCCATCAGCTTCGCGTAAGGGCGCTTGTCCGCCATCGTCACGGCGGAGCCCTTCTCGCGCCTCTCCCTGACGCGGAACGTCAGGCTGTGGCGGCCCTTCTCCAGCCGCACCTCCCCGTAGTGGTACCAGGCGAACACCTGCCGGGTGTCCTCGATGGCGTTGTAGAGCGCCGCCACCCGGGCATCGCGGGGCACCAGGCGGTTGGTCACGGGCACCCAGTCCCCGCCGTCCACCCGGTACTCGCAGGGCGAGCTGAATTCAAGGTAGCTCTCCCGCACCCAGAGCTGGTAGACACCGGCGGACGGGACGCTGAACTCGTAGCGCGCGAACCAGCCGGTGTCCGCCGGCGGCTCCACGGCCGTCGCGAGGCCCAGGAACGCCCCTCCGCTCAGCCGCGGTATCCCTCCCATCCGGCTGTAGTTGAAGTTCGACTCCGTCCGGTCCTCCGCCTCGATCCAGATATAAGGGGTGGCCTTCTCGAAGAACGAGTCGGTATCGCGGATGGCGATTTCGGCCGCCTCGCGGTGCAGTCCCTTCCCGGCCGCTTCCAGGGCGCGGCGGATGATGCGCTCCAGACCCGGCCGCGCTTCCTCCGGCAGCGCGGCGAGCGCCACCTGCGCCTGGCGGACGGCGTAGCCCGCCATCTCGAGCGGATAGGCACGCTCGAGCGGAAGGCCGCGGATGATCACACTGTCCCTGGCATCCAGCGAGTCCACCAGGATCCCGGAGCGCACCCACCGGTTCTCGTCGCGCCGCGCCCAGTCGTCCCGCTGCACCAGCTCCGCCCTCTGCGGCTCCAGCCGGACCACCAGCCGGCCGCCGCGCGCCTCGCCTGCCGGCGAGCCGTCCGGCCACACGGCCTCGACCCTGCCTGCGGCCGGGAGCTCGAAGGAGACCGTGCGGGGCTCGTCGAGAGTCCCGATCACCGTCACCGGCGTGCCGCCCTCGGAATAGTGGAAGGCGTACATACCCGCATCCGCGGGAAGCACCTCCACCCCCAGCAGCTCGCGGAACACTCCGTAATACGGCTCGAGGGACTTCTCCTTTCCGGGCAGCAGGGCTTCCGGACGATAACCGTGGACGGCGAACACCTGCTTGGAGTTGATCTGCAGATTGCCGTCCACCAGGTTCCACACCTCGCCTTTCGCCGTCTGCCCCAGGATGCGGCTGGTGGGAGTGGGCCGCAGCACCTGAAAGCGCCGCCCGTCGGAGTCCACGGACATCTTGCGCGTATAGTAGCGGTCGATCTCCGGGATGGAGCCAGCGTCCCTGCGGAACCCGGTCATCGTGATGCGCACCCCGTCCCGGAGCGCGCGCACAAGCTCGTCCCTGTGGCGCTCCGTGGCGGGCATGTCCTCCAGGTTGACGATGAACATCGGGGCGTCCGGCCTCAGGGAGAACGACGGCAAGATCCAGATGTCGTTCTCGCTGCGCCCGATGGGCTCCCGCCACCACCATCCTCCGATCCCGGCGTAGTCCGCGTTCGGCTCGGAGTGGAGGTTCATCGAGTTCGGGTTGTAGAGCCCGGGGAAGCGGTAGTACGCCGGCGGGCGGTAGTCCGCCAGGGCGGGCGCGTTGTCCAGGATGCGCTGGTAGGTGGCCAGCCATTCCAGCTGGCGCGGGTCGGCCGTGAGGGCGTCGGTCCACGGCTGGTCCGTCCCTCCGCCCGGCACCATGTTGTACTGGAACACCCCCTTTGCGCCTCCGGACAGCAGCGCGTTGAAGTTGGCGTACATGTGCCCGAGACGGCTGGAGTAGCCCGGCATCTTGTTCCGGGACGGGCTGTTGTCCTGATGATTGCCTTCCCCGGTCTCGGTGACGATCAGCCAGGTGGTCTTGGTGGCCTGCTCCAGCGCGCCGTAGAGATGCCCCGCCATGAACATCAGCAAAGGCTCGCCGTTGCCGTAGCTCTCCATGCCCAGCCCGTCGTGCCCGCCGGGCGTGCCCAGGTCGTTGATGTGCCAGAAATCCAGGTCGGAAAAGCCCTTGTAGATCACCGGGACGTCGTAAAGCTGTTTGAACCGGTCCGCGATGTCGCAGGTGAAGTGAAGCAGGCTGCGCCCCAGATGCTCCTGAAGATCGTAGTTTACCTGCGAGACGGAGAGGTCCATCCGGAACACCCGGCCGGTCGCCGGGTCCAGCATGAACTGGAACTCCGGTCCCCGGAGGCGCGGGCGCTTGCGGTCCAGCGGGGCGAGCCGGGCAGCCTGCTCGAAGCTCTCCAGCGGGGAGTCCCCCGTCCTCCAGCGCCTGTTCAGCTCCTCGATTGTGCCGTAGCGCTGCCGCAGCCATTCCGCGAGCTGGCGTTCGTATACGGGCGAGCGCGGGAAGAAATCCCGGTTGACGTTCATCTCGTTCCACAGAGGGTCAACGATGAACCGGAACCCCGGCCCCAGCGCCACCCGGCTGTAGTGCTTCAGGACGGTCTCCACGTAGTTCGGATACTGCTCGTCCCAGAAGTACGTGCTGAACATCTCCGGAGCTTCGCGCTCCAGCGTGAAGACCACCTGATAGCGCCCCGGCCGCTCCACCGAGACGTCCGCCTCCACCTGACGCCCGCCGGTGACCCGCGCCCGCCCGGTCTGCACCACCTCCCAGCTCTCCATGTCGAACACGGCGAAGTAGCCGTCGCGGACCTTGTCCTCCTCCACTCCCACCGTGCCGGGCCCGCTCACCTCCACGCGCGGACCGCGGCCGGGATAGTACCAGCCGGGCCCCTTCGCCTCCAGCGCCTGGAACTCGATGCCGTAAGTGAAGCCCAGTTCGTCCAGATAGTCGATGGTCTGCTGGAAGAACCGGTAGTCGTCTTCGGAATACGTCTTCCAGGGATAGGGCTGGTTCACGCCCAGGTGAAGGTAGATGCTTCGCACCCCGTAGCGGTGGAGCAGGTCGATCTGCGCCTTGACCAGCTCCCAGTCCCGGTCGTAGATGAACATCCCTCCGGCTGGAATGTAGGGCCGGCCGTTCCAGATAAGCGTGTGGGCGTGGTTGATGTGCCAGCGGTGCGGCACTCCGTGTTTGTCCACCATCTTCCCGGTGGTGACGATCTTGGCTGGCCGCGCCGGGGGCCTGCCCGTCAGCCGCAGCAGCGCCCGCGCCTCGGCGTGCTCCAGATAGACGCCCACAGTCAGCTCGTAGTCGCCGGGCGGGATGTCCCGCGGGATGCGGATGCGCGCCCCCCGGACGGCGTTCGTGCCCGCTTTCCAGGGGGTCGGGTTCTTCAGGACCTCCACGTGCCGCACGGCCCCCGCGTGCGTCAGGTTGGCGAACATCAGCCGGTCGTCTGGAAGCGGCGCGGCGGCGGTGACGGTGATATCCACCCGCATCGTGGAGCCCTGCCGCGCGGAGGACGGAGCGCTCACGCTGATGGCCGAAACGGCGGGCGGCGTCTGCGGGTAGTCCGGCCTGCGGTAGTCCGGCGAAGCGGCTGCGGCGGTCACGGACAGCAGGGATGCGATTATCAGGGCTGTACGGGACATGGGGCGGGCGTTCCCCCTCTTTTGCTGAAAGGCTTCTGAAGGCCTGCCCGGCCCGGCCGGGTGGCCGGCGGCCGGGGTCGTCCGGGGTCTTGTTCGGCGGGCTGCGCCTGAGCTCCTGCCCGCGCCGGGCAGCTTCGGAATCCGGAGGTCCCCTTCAGGGCGATGTCCGCCCGCAATGTGCTACAATCGTTCTTGCGACAGGCGGCGCAGGAAGTACGTCCGCCGGCCGCCTGCGAGTCGAGGTGAGCATCCAGCGTTGCGGCTTCTGACGCTTCTGAAAGGCAAGATCCACCGGGCCACGGTGACCGCGTCCAACGTGGACTATATCGGCAGCATCACCATTGATGCCGCCCTGATGGAGAAAGCGGACATCGTGGAAGGGGAGATGGTGCACGTCTGGAACCTCACCAACGGCCAGCGCTTCATCACCTACGCCATCCCCGGCGAACCGCTCTCCGGGGCCATCCAGATCAACGGTTCCGCCGCGCACAGAGCCCGCGAGGGTGACAAAGTCATCATCGCGGCGTTCATAATTACAGATGAGACAGTGGAGCCGAAGGTGGTTCTGGTGGACGACCACAACCGGTTCGTAAAATACTTGTAGGACTCGCGGCTCCGGCCTGTGGTCGCCGTGGCCGCTGGAGTCGGCAGGCGGCGACGGCGATGAAACGCACAGCGATCTCCCTTCTTCTTGTTCTGATGTCCGCCCTGATGGTGGCGGCGCTTCTTCCCTGCGCCACCCCGGCGGCCGCCTTCGATGAGCGGGAGTACGGCCGCAGGTTCCACCAGGAGCTGTCCAAAAAGTACCGCGTCTACGAGGACCCCCGGCTCTCCGAGATTGGACGGCGTGTTCTGGAGGTGGCTCACGTCAGCGACGTGAATTTCTACGCCCTGGACATGGGGAAGGACGAACAGCTCAACGCCTTCCAGGTGCCCGGTCACATCTACGCCACGAAGTCCCTCCTCAAGGAGTTCGACGACATCTCGCTGACGTTCATCATGGGCCACGAGCTGGGCCATGAGTCCGGCCGTCACCTCACCCGGCAGGTCCGGCGCAACCAGTCGGCGGGCGTGGCCGCGGTCCTCCTGGGGGCGATCTTCGGGGTCAAGAGCAACACCTTCGGCGACTACGCCATCAACCTGGCGGGGCTGGCCTATGTCAACCAGTATTCGCGCGAGCAGGAGCGCGAGGCCGACCTGTTCGGGCTGAACGTCCTGCACGATCTGGGCATCCCGTTCGAGAAGGCGGCCGAGGCGTTCAGGAAACTGGGCGGAAACCGCAGCGAGAGCCGCACCCTGAACGCCATTTTCGGCTCGCATCCCACGATGCGCGACCGCATCCAGCGCACGGGGTCTGCCGACCAGTGGCTGGCCATGCGGGCGGTGGACATCTATGAGGGGAACGGACAGAGCATCGCAGTCCTCTGGCGCTACACGGGCGACGACCCCTTGAGCGAGAACGAGAGAAAACTGCGCGCCGAGCTCCGGCGTGAGATGAGCGCCCGCGGATACGAGCATCGCGATCCGGGGAGCCCGCCGATCTGGACGGCCCTCAGCCGTGCGGAGAAGCTGGATGCGGCGGGTCTGCGGAGGGTGGGCGATGTCCTGGGCGTGCGATGGCTGATGATCCAGAGCGGGCTGGACGCCAAACGGGGCTGGACCGGACAGGCCGTCGGGCTGGAGCGGATGGTGCGCGTGCCGGTAGCCTGGAAGTTCCGGCAGCCCGCGGAGATTGCCGACCTGTTCCAGACCAGCGTCCAGAACATCTCGTCCGGCAGGCACGACGACCTGAAAGTCGACGCTTCCTCCTGACCGGCCTTTTCGTTCACTCCTCGAACAGCCGGCGCGCAAACTCCCGCGCGTCGAACGGCTCCAGGTCTTCCGCCTTCTCGCCGGTGCCGATGTAGCGCACCGGGACGCCCAGCTCGTCGCGGATGCTCAGCACCGTGCCCCCCCGCGCGCTCGAGTCCATCTTGCTCAGCACCAGACCGGTCACGTTGATCGCGTTCAGGAACTCCCGGGCCTGGGCGACGGCGTTCTGGCCGGTGGTGGCGTCGAGCACCAGAAGCGTCTCGTCCGGCGGGCGCCCGGCGGTCTTTTCCACCGTGCGCACGATCTTGCGCAGCTCTTCCATCAGGTTGGACTTCGTGTGCAGCCTGCCCGCCGTGTCCACGATGACCACGTCCGCCCCGCGGGCGCGCGCGGCGTTGATCCCGTCGAAGACGACCGCCGCCGGGTCTGCCCCGGGCTGCCCCTTCACGATGTCGGCTCCCACGCGCTGCGCCCAGATCTCCAGCTGCTCGATGGCGGCGGCACGGAACGTGTCTGCGGCGCACAGGAGCACCCGCTTCCCCTCTCTGCGGTAAAGATGCGCCAGCTTGGCGATGGTGGTGGTCTTTCCCACGCCGTTGACGCCGGCCACGAAGATCACCGTGGGCGGCTGCGGACCGTAGACGGGCCCCACCGGGCCGTCGGATCCCATCAGGTCGCAGACGATCTCCCGCAGAGCGGCCTCCACCCCTTCGGGATGGGCCTTCGAGCCCTCCAGCCGCTCGAGGATCCTTGTCACGGTCTCGTAGGCGACGTCGGCGCTGATGAGCGCCTCCTCGAGCTCCAGGGCGGTGTCCTCGTCCAGGACGGTCTTTCCGCTCAGCCTGCGGGCGATATTCCTGAGGGCTCCAAACAGCCGCATTCGGCGGGATTGCTCCTTGCTCGTGATGTTTGCCGGGGTCCGCCGCGGAGGCGGGACTCCCCGGGGGATGATAGTCCGCGCCCGCCCGGCGCGGCAAGGGAAGGGCGCGGCCCCCTCCCTCCCTGAGCCGGATGAAGCTAACGCAGGGCGGCCTGCCGGAGGCCGGGAAGGAGGCGGGCGGACGCCGGGCGAAGTCCCTCAGGGGGCCTGGCAGCTCCCGGAAAGGAACCGGAAGCCCGATGGACACTGCGCTCTTCGTCATCTGTTTCGCGGTGGCGGTCTCTCTGGCTGCGGCGCACTCGGGCGCGGCCGCGCAGGAGCCGCTGGAGAAGGTCTGCGGAGACCTGAAATTTCCGGAAGGACCGGCCTGGGACGGCAGGGGGACGCTCTACTTCTCCAACTGCGCCGCCGACACCATCTCCCGGCTGGGGCCGGACGGAGACTTCACTTACGAGTGGATGAAGGGGTCGGAGTCGCCGGAGAAGTCTCCCTTCCGGAAGACCAACGGCATCACGGTGTTCCGGGACGGGTCGCTTTTCATCTGCGATTACGGATTGAACGCCATCGTCCGCCTTGACCCCCGCACGAAAAAGGGGGAGGTTTATGCCGACGGCTGTGACGGGGAGCCGTTCCGGGGCCCGAACGACCTGGCCTTCGACCCCGCCGGGAATCTCTACTTCACCGACCCTGTCGGGTCCGGGCGCGACAATCCGGTGGGGTGCGTCTACCGTGTGGAGGCGGGCACCCGGAAGGTGACGCGGGTGGCCGGCGGCCTGGCCTTTCCGAACGGTCTGGCCTTCTCGGCCGACGGCAGCTTCCTGTATGTCTGCGAGTCCCATCAGAACCGCGTGGTGCGCTTTCCGGTGGGCCGCGACGGTTCGGTGGGACAGATGGAGCCCTTCGCGGACCTGTCGCCCTGCGGGCCCGGCGAGCCCGACGGGATGGCGGTGGACTCCTCGGGCCGCCTGTGGGTGACGCACTTCGGAGCGCACTGCGTGCTGATCATCGGGACGGACGGAAAGATCGTGCGCCGCGTCGAGGTGCCGCACACGGAAGCAAACGGCTACGGCCCCACCAACATCGAGTTCGCAGGGGACGATCTGAAGACGGTCTATATCACCGACCCCGGATCGGCCGCGCTGTTCCGGATGCGGTCGGACGTGCCCGGCCTTCCCCTGTTCTGCTCGCCGATGGACCGGCCCGGACGGTGAAGCGGGGCCCCTGCGCGTGACTGCTGCGCTCACGACTCCCCGGCGCGACGGATTCCGGATGCCTGCGGAGTGGGAGGCGCACTCCCGCTGCTGGATGGGCTGGCCGTTCCGGCCCGACATCTGGCGGGAGGAGGCGCGCCCGGCCCGGGAGGCGTTCGCCCGGGTGGCGGAGGCCATCAGCCGGCACGAGCCCGTCACCGTCTGCGCGCCGCCCGGGCACGCAGACTCGGCGCGCAGAATGCTGCCGGGGCGCGTGGAGCTCTTCCCCGTGCCCTGCGACGATGCCTGGCTGAGGGACACCGGCCCGACGTTCGTCACCTGCGGCACAGAACTGCGCGGCGTGGACTGGGATTTCAACTCCTGGGGCGGCCTGCTGGAGGACTGCCGGGCCGACAATGCCCTGGCGGGCCGTATCCTGCGTCGCCTGCGCGTCCCCGCCTACAGGCCGGGCATCGTGATGGAGGGCGGTTCCTTCACGGCGGACGGGGAAGGCACGGTCATCGTCACGGAAGAGTGCCTGCTCAACCCCAACCGCAACCCCGGCCTGACGCGCGAGCAGATCCAGGATGTGCTGCTGGAACATCTGGGCGCGGACCGGCTCATCTGGCTGCCCCGCGGCCTGCCCGGCGACACCGACACGGGGGGGCACGTGGACAACCTCTGCTGCTTCATCCGTCCGGGGGCGGCCGCGCTCGCCTGGACGGACGACCCTTCCGACCCCCGTTTCGAAGCCTGCGCCGCGGCAGAGCGCGTGCTGCGTGCCGTCACGGACGCCCGCGGCCGGGCCCTTGAGGTCGAGCGAATCCCTTTGCCTCCCCTGCAGACCGTGTCCGCGGATGAGTGCCGCACCCTCGCCCTCTCGAACGGGCGGCCCCTCCGCCGCCCCGGACAGCTCCTGCCCGCGAGCTACATCAACTTCTACTTCGCGAACGGCGCGCTGATCGTGCCCGCCTTCGGCCACGGGCCATCCGACGACGCCGCGGAGCGCGCTTTCGGGCGTCTGTTTCCGGATCGCACGGTGGAGATGGTTCCCTCCCGGGAGATTCTGCTCGGCGGCGGCAACATCCACTGCATCACCCAGCAGCAGCCGGCGATGAGCCTCTGAGCGCGGCGCCTCCCTCCGGGCCGGGGATCCCGGTGGCGGGTGATTTCTTTCAGAATTTTCTCCGCAAGTGTTGACAGGCCTGCAGCCCGGCGATAAACTGCTACGGGTAGTCGCTGGCATCAAGGCCGGTGCGGACCGCAATGGTGAGCGTTCAGAGAAAAACGGCGTTCGTTCGCGTGACCGGGTGGCTGGCCCTGGCGGTGCTGCTCTACAGCCTGCTGGGGATCGGCCTGCACACGCACGCCGACGAGACGCCGGGGAAATGCTCCGGATGCCGCACGGCCATCGCCAACCCGCACTCCGACTACTGCGTGTTCGTGGAGCTGGAACGCGCCCTGGGGGCGTCGGATCTGGTCTCCACCACGCTTCCCGACCTCTCCGGCCAGCTCTGCCCGGCCGAGACCCGGGCCGAGGAGATCTGGCCGGGTGTGAGCGTCTTCGAGCACCCGGGACGCTCTCCCCCCGCTCTCCTCTGACAGCGTGACCTCCGGGCCGCGGCGTCCCCGCGCTGCGGCCGCCGCCTGCACCTCCCCGTAAAGCGGGCTCTCGCCCGTGCTGATTGCCGTGCCGCTGTGCGGGGTGGCGGCAGGGGAAGGCGGCAGAGGCCCCCGGCTGCGGGGTCTCCCGGAGGCGGCTATGCAGCTTCGCCGAGCCCACGGGACGGGCCTGCGCCAGCCCGTGCGCGGAAGGTGCGAACGTTCAGAGGAGAGGCGAGATGATGAGAAAACCCTTCGAAGACGGCCGGCTCCCGGGGAGCCGGAGCGGATTCACGCTCATCGAGCTTCTGGTCGTAATAGCGATCATCGCCATACTGGCGGCGATCCTGTTCCCCGTGTTCTCCCGGGCCAGGGACGCCGCGGTGCGGACGAGATGCCTGTCCAACATGAAGCAGATGGGGCTGGCGTTCCGGATGTACGTGGATGACAACCGGGACACCTATCCCCCATCGGACCATAACGACCAGCGCCTCACCTGGCTGGCCGGGCTGCAGCCCTACAGCAAGACGGAGCTGCTCTACCGGTGTCCGGCGGACACCAGCACCAACTGGGGCAGCGCGCCGGGGACGCGCCGCACCAGTTACGGCACGAACTTCTACTTCACTCCGGCGTCTCCGGGGGACGAGCCGGGCGTCAACGGTTACATCAGGGACTCGATGGTGGCCAGTGTGTCGCAGTCCATCTACATCTGCGAACTGCGCCGCAACGCCACGTCGGACCACGTCCATCCCTGCTACTGGCCGTTCCGCATCCGTCCCCAGCAGGAGGTCAATCAGAACGCCCACAGGGGAGGCAGCAACTACGTCTTCCTGGACGGGCACGCCCGCTGGATGAGGTGGGAGGACACGTGGCGTAACGACGGGTCCGTCAATCTCTGGGACCCGTTCTGACGGAACTTGCGTGAGAACTTCTGTTTCGAAGGGTGAAAAGGGATGAGAATAGCTGGTCTGAAGATCGTTTCGCTGTTCGCGCTGGTCTTCGCGGTCCTGGCCGTGTCTGCGGACGCCCGTCCGCACTATTACGTCGGCTGGGAGAACCGCCCGACCATCACTTCCGGCACCTATGCTGGACTGCCGGAGCCCAACCATGGCCGCCTGACGTTCCTGTTCGGGCACTTCTACGATGACAACCCGACCAGCAACCACTTCCACGGTGTGGGTCGCTACACTTATGCCGGGCCCCGCACCGCGCCGGTGGTGGTGGACACGAGCGGAAACAACCGCCTGCCCGAGATCTTCGCGCGGGTGGAGGAGCCGTTCATTCCCCTGCTTCCCGGCAGCGGACTGTGGGCTGGCAAGTACGTCTCTGGCCTTGCTGAAGGCGAGTACGCCCGCCTGACCATTGCCACCGTCGGCTGGCTGGACGGCCGGGGTGTTGGCGAGCAGATCCTGTTCAACAGGAGCCCGCATTACGCCGGTTCGCTGGAGGGGTCCACGGTGGCGCTGGAGCTGCTGGAGATCAGCCCCGGACTGAACGTGGCGGACGAAAGCGGCAACCCGCTGTTCGCCGGCAGCAGTCTGGCCGTGCTGGGGTCCGGCAATGTCTGGCAGTACACGCCCGTTTTCTGGGCGGACCTGTCCGTCGGGCAGGACGTGCCGCTGACCGCGAAGTTCCGGCTGGTGGATCTGAACGGCGTCCGGCAGCCGTCCGGGTACTTCTATTTTGACTTCCAGACCGTCGTGCCCGAGCCCGCGAGTCTGATCGCGCTCGGAACGGGTCTGGCCGGCTTCGCGGCGCTGCGCCGCCGGGGCCGCGTCTGACGTCGGTGCGCGTGGGAGTCCGGCCGGACGGCCGGACTCCCCTGTGAAAGGAGAAAAGGATAATGAACAGACTGATGCTCCGTTCTCTGAAGCTGGTTGCGGCGGCCGCTGTGGCCGTGGCATCCTTCACCCTGTCCACGCCCGCCGGAGCGGAGGAGCACGAACACTTCCGCGGTCATATCGGGGTGGACGTCCGCGACGGGTCGTTCCTGATGGGGCGCTTCTACAAGGTAGACGGCGTCCCGCAGTTCGATGCGGACCACAAGGTCTTCCCTGTGGAGCTGGAGCTTGACGACACCCTCGGATACTGGATCTCCAACGAGCCGGGCTACGCCGGCTTCTGGAAGTACAGCTCCAGCCCTGTGGACCTGGTGGGTCTTCAGTTCGGGATCGCCTTCGCCGATGGCGTCTGGAAGTGGGACGGCTCCGGCTTTGCTCCCGCGGTGTCCGAGCGGCTCAGGGTCGTCAACCCGAACGGGCCCGGCTTCACGGAGAGCGGCTCCGGTCCCGTCGCGCCCGCCTTCTGGTTCACCGTCGGACCGGATAACTGGTGGCACGACCATGTCCCGGTCCGGCTCATCGCCACGGACGGAGACCCCAACTCTCCGGATGATGGCATCTACCTGGCCCTCCTGCGGATCCAGAGCCGGGACGGCTCCATCGGCGCTTCGGACCTCTACGCCATGGTCTTCAACAAGGGGATGTCCGAAGAGCAGCACGATGCCGCGATGGACTGGGTCAGGGAGAACGTCGTTCCCGAGCCCGCCAGCCTGACCGCGCTGGCGGCCGGCCTGGCCGGGCTGATCGCGATGCGCCGGCGGTCCGCCTAGGCCGGCGCTCAAAATCCGGGGCGCGGCCGCTTCCCCCCGGCCGCTGCTCCAAAACGGGGGAGGCGGCCCGCCCCGGATCCGTGGGAGGTAGTGAGAGCATGAAAAAGCTATGCGCAGGCCTGCTTGCGGCGGTCATCATCGCCGCGCCGGGCCCCCTTTCCGCTCACCACGAGCACGACCTTCATTTCGGCATCGTGGACGGCAGGATGGCCGTCGCGGAGCCGGATACCTTCGAGGTTCCCAAGGTGCTTTACTTCGACGGGGAAAACTACCTGCGCGACCAGGGTGTGGACGGTGTTCTGGTGTTCCTGCCGGGGGGCGGGTCGTACTGGCAGCTGAAGAGGTTCACGTGGAGGCAGATCTCCATCACCCCCGGTCTGACCATCGGCAACTGGTTCGGCGTGGGCAAGCCGGGATACGTGAATCTGGACGATGGCCCGAACCGGCATCTGCACCGGCTGGTGACGGCACGGCAGCCCGGCACCTATGTGTTCACCAGCTATCTCCACTCCGGCATCGACCATCGCGGCAATCCCGTGCCGGATTCGGAGCCGTTCACCATGATCTGGGTGACCGCCCGGAACAACAACAACGACATACCCGCCTACGCTTCGGTGGACCTGCCGCTTCTGCGCAACCTGCCGGACACCCCTCTGTTCCCGCTGGAGAACGGCTGGGCCGGAGTGGAGCTGAACGGCCTGGTGGTGTCAGCGGTCTTTTCGTCCGGCTTCTACGCCCAGACTGCCGGCCGGACCGGAGGCGTGTTCGTCCAGGGAGGCTCCGGCGTGGTGCCCGGCGACCGCGTGACCGTGCGCGGCTGGCTGGCGACGCGCGGCTCCGAAAGGGTCGTGGTCGCCAACGAGCCGGTCGAAAAGACCGCCTCCGGCCCTGCTCCCGGGGCCCTTACCCTGCGCTGCTCGGCCGTGGGCGGCGGCAGGATGGGAAAATACACTCCCGGTACGGCGGGGGGCGCAGGGCTGTCCAACACCGGGCTGCTCATCCGGGTTGCGGGGATCCTCCGGTCTGAGGCCGGCCGGTTCTACGTGGACGACGGCAGCCCTGCGGTGAACGACGCCGCCTCGGCGAAAGGCCTGAAGGTCTCGACGGAGCTGCTGGGCTCGCCCCTGGTGTTCCCGCCCGCCGGGACGCTGGTGGTGCTCACCGGGGTGAGCGGCACCGAAGAGTCCTCCGCCGGGATCATCCCGGTCATCCGCCTGCGGAGCCAGTCCGACATCGCCATTCTCTGAGCCGGCGGGCCGGCGCCCGCCGGCCTGCCGCTCAGATGCGGGGGACATCCGGCCGCCCGCAGCAGGCTCGCTCGCGCGCCGTCGGCGTCCGATCCCGTGTGCGGGACTCTATGTGCGCGCCGTCACGGCCTGGAGACCGGCCCCGCTCCGGAAGCCGCCGCTTTCTTCAGGCGGACTTTCAGCCCGGACCGGGCGCTCTCGTTGCCGCACCGGTCCACGGCGGCGATCGCCACGGCGTATTCGGTCTCGCTTGCGCCGCTGAGCCGCAGCTTCGCCTCGCGGGAGGCTCCCGGAAGCACGTGGGTCCGCCACTGTCCGGCCGGCCGCGTGTAGAGCGCCCACAGGAACGGCTGCTCGCCGTCCCCCGGCTTCCAGCGGGCCGTCACGCTCAGTCCGTCCGGCTCGACCTCCAGCTCCAGGGCCGGAGGCGCCGGGGCGCTGCCGTCCAGCCAGGGGGAGGCGGGCGGAATCGCCCTGACCGCATACAGCTCCTTCAGGCCATCCGCCAGCGCCTGGCTTCGCTGCAGCGCCTTGAAGCTGAAATGAACGTTGCCCGTGGCGCCCTCCTGGCGCCGTGTCAGGCGCACCTGCTCCAGGATCTCACTGACGGGCCAGTCTTCCAGCACCTTGCTGGTGAAGTTCCCCGGCCAGATATGCCTGCCGTGGCGGTTCTCGCCCACCCAGTATCTCAGCAGCACCGGATAGCTCTGAGCGCGCGCGTCGATCTTCCAGTAAAGCTGGGGGGTCCAGTAGTCCAGCCACCCTTCGTGCAGCCACTTCAGGGCGTCGGCATACAGCTCCGAGTATTGATCGAGTCCCTGAACCCCCGGCGGATGCCCGGGACGGTAGATTCCGAACGGGCTGATGCCGAACTTCACATGCGGCTTGACCTGCTTCAGCTCCGCGTAGAGGCGGCGGATGAAGGCGTTGACGTTCTCCCGCCGCCAGTCGTCGCGCGACAGCGTGCCGCCGCCCGCACGGTATTCCTGCCAGCTCCGGTCGTCCGGAAAATCCAGAATCTTTCCGTCCGCGCCGCGCTCCCGGTAGGGATAGAAGTAGTCGTCGATATGGATGCCATCCACGTCATAGCGGCGCGCCACGTCCAGCATCACGGCAATGGAGTGGTCCTGCACGGCCTTCTCGCCCGGATCCAGCCAGAGGTATCTCCCGTACTGCCTGACGAGCTCGGGGCGTTTCTTGCTGATATGGTCCTCCGAGACCGCCGACTTCCCCTGGGGATGCCGGGCGCGGTACGGATTGAACCAGGCATGCAGCTCTATGCCCCGCCTGTGCGCTTCCTCGATGGCGAAGGCGAGCGGGTCGTAGAACGGCTCGGGCGCTTTCCCCATGGTCCCCGTCAGGAACTCGGACCACGGCTCCAGGCTGGACTCATACATCGCGTCGCAGGCCGGGCGCACCTGAAAGATCAGCGCGTTCAGGTTCAGCTCGGCGGCGCGATCCATGATGCGCACGAGCTCGGCTTTCTGCTCCTCCGTGCTGAGCCCCGGACGCGACGGCCAGTCGATGTTCGCCACGGTGGCGATCCAGGCCGCCCGGAACTCACGGGGCGCGGGCGGGATCGCCCGCAGCTCGTCGTCGCTGAGCGGCACGGGTTGAGCGCGGCAGCCCGGCGTCAGCCCGAGAACGGCGATCAGCGGGAGGATGATCGATCTCAGGGTCAGGGATCTCATCGGCGGCACCTCTTTCCGGGGAGCTCAAGACTCCTGCGGGCCCGCGCCCGGCGCAGGCCGGGCGTTGCGGAACCGTTACCGCAGTCTTAGACGCTGCCCGGCCCGCTCCTCCCCTTTTCCTCGCCTGCGAGTTCCGGCCGGTCCGCGGGGGAGGTCAGTATTTATACCTGATTTCGCACCAGAAGTGCATAATTCGCGAACATTTGGTGTAAACTTGCTATCGCCCGGTAACGGAACCGTCTCGCTTAGAGCGGCCGGCCGCCATTGACATAAGGGGGGATTGTTCCAATCCAGCCTGCCGCTCCCTCCGTTCGGAGGGAGCGCAAGAAAGGAGAAACGGGGCCTGCCGGGACCCGCGGCACATCCGGCAGGCCCCGGATCCGGCCGGCGAGACAGACTGTAAGGAGGGTGGACCGCACAACAGAATCGCTTGTCCCGCGGCCGGAGCAGTGATGGGCACTGACCCTGGCAGGTTCCGGGCAGGGTGGGAGAGCGAAGCGAGCCTGCCAGGTCTAACCTTGCCCGGACCTGGCAGGCCGTCTTTTCAGGGTGCGGCCGGCCTCAGGAGGCCTCGATCGCCGCCCGCACGCATCCTTCCAGCGCCTGCAGACCCTCCAGCAGAACCTCCCGCTGGATGTTGAGCGGCGGGTTCACCTTGATCGCTCCCCCGCCCACTCCCACCGGCGCGAACAGCATCACCCCGCACTCCACCGCGCGCCGCACCACCTCGAAGGCCAGATCCGGGTCCGGCTCCGTGGTTCCCGGCCGGACGAACTGAAGCGCCATCACCAGACCCGCGCCGTCCGCCCGGCCGATCCTCCCGCCCGAGGCCTCCATCATCCGCGCCCCGGCCGCAAGGAGGTCGCCCTCCAGCTCCCGCGCATGCTCCACCAGCCCCTCCTCCAGGATCACCTCCACGTTCGCCAGCGCCGCCGCCGCGCAGACCGGGTTGGCGGAATGGGTGGACGTCATCTCTCCCGGGCCGTACAGCTCCATCATCTCGTCGGTGCCGGCCACCGCCGAGAGCGGCATCCCGCCCGAGATCCCCTTCCCGAAGCACGCCAGATCCGGCACGATGCCGTAATGCTGGAACCCGAACATCTTCCCCGTGCGCCCGAAGCCCGCCTGAACCTCATCGAAGATCAGCGCCGCGCCGTTCGCGTCGCACCACGCGCGCAGCTGCCGCGCGTACTCCTCCGGCATCAGCTTCGCGTTGCAGCCCTGATAGGTCTCGCTGAGCACTCCGGCCACCTGATCCGGCCGCACGCCCCTCTCCGCCAGAGCCCTCTCGAACAGCGCGAAGGAGGTGTCCGGGCAGCGGAAACCGTCCGGATACGGCACCTGGACAAAGTCCGGGCACCCGCACCCGATCCACGTCTTCAGCGCCGGGATGCCTCCGGCGAGCTGCGAGCCCATCGTCCTCCCGTGGAACGCGTTGTCGAACCCCACGATGACCCGCCGCTGCCTCTCGCCGCGGGCCACCGCCCGGGTCTTCGCCAGCTTGATGGCGCACTCCACCGCCTCCGAGCCGGTGGTCAGCAGGAACACCCGGTGCAGGGGAGGGGGCATCAGCGAGCTCAGCTTCTCCACCAGACGGGCGCGCACGTCCGTCGGGAAGCAGTAGGCGTGGTAAAGGTTCTTCTCCGCGGTTTCCCGGATGGCCGCCACCACCCTGGGGTGATGGTGCCCGACGCCCGTCACCAGCACGCCCGAGCTGAAGTCGATCCACTGGTTCCCGTACGGGTCCCGGACAAAGCTGCCCTCTCCCGAATCCCAGATGACGGGCGGCTGGCCGCCCATGGAGCGGGGCTCGGAGTCGCGCAGCTTCTGGAGGATGGGGAGGGACTCCGGGACGGGGATGGGGGTGACGATACGCCGGTACGCGGTCTCGATGCGCTCGACCTGACGGGGCTCGAGCGGAAATTCTCTGGTTGCCAATGCCGGTCCTCTTCTGCGGTCAGTGAGTAGCGATGATGCCCACCCCCGGTCCCTCTTCGCCTCCGGCGCGCCCGTTTCCTGCCTCAGAGCGGCTCCGCCGCATCCTCCAGACGAGCCTCGACGGCCCCCTCGATCCGCCCCGCCTTTCCGGCCTGCTCCCCCGCTGTCACCCGCCGCGGATCTCCTCTTCCAGCCGGTCCAGCTCCGCCCGGATGGCCCGCAGGCGCTCGAGGGCGTCCGCGCGGGGGCCGGCCGCGTCCCGCTCCCGCTCGTAGTCCGCCTTCGCCGTCTCCAGATTGTTCAGCACCACCGCGATGAACAGGTTCACCACCACGAACACCGCAATGACCACGTAGCTGCCGTAGAAGGCCCAGGCCCACGGGTGTTCGCCCTCGTTCGCGCGCATCACCTCCACCCATCCCTCCAGGGTCAGGATCTGGAACAGGGTCATCAGCGAGCGCGCCAGCGTCCCCCAGTGCTCCGGGTCGTCGTTGTGGAACGAGTGGTAGCCCAGCACGCCGTAGACGTACAGCAGCAGCGACAGCAGCAGCGTCACGTGCCCCAGCGAGGGGATGGAGCGCAGCATCGTCGCCACGATGAGCCGCAGCTCCTCCGACACCGACAGCACCCGCACCACCCTGAGCAGACGGGCGACCCGCGCGATGTTGGCGAACGCCCCGGTCTGGGGCATCAGCGAGGCGGAGACGATCAGGAAGTCGAACAGGTTCCAGCCGTTCGTGAAGAACCGGTGGTATCGCGGCCCGCAGGCCAGGATGCGGATGACGATCTCCGTCACGAAGATCACCTGAATGGCCGCATTGATGGCGCGGAACGCGCCTCCCCAGGAGCTCATCAGGCGGGCCGATGTCTCCAGGCCCATCACGACTGCGGTGAACACGATGACGCCCAGGATGGCGTTCTGGAACAGGCGGCTTTCGGAGATGCGGCGGCACAGTCCTGTCATTTGCGGTCTGCGGGATTCCTTTCCGGTGCCCGGCCGGGGCCGGGGGATGTCAGGCGGGCGGTCACTTGCGCCGGGAGGGCTCCGTCTCTTCCTTCCAGGCTGCGGCGGCGGCCGTCGAAAGCCCTCCGCCCGAAGCGAAGGCCACCACCGCCCAGGCGCGCGCCGGGTCCAGCAGGAACGCGTCCAGCAGCAGGATGTAAACCACCGCCGCGATGATGCCCAGTGCCGCCCCGGCCACTCCGCCGCTCAGCAGGTTGTGGCGCAGGAAGCGCCCGGACGCCTCGGCGGCCGCCACTCCGCCCGCCAGCGCTCCCAGAAGCGCCAGTCCGGCCACGCACCACGCCAGCGCCGGGGTCTGCAGCAGGGCCGCAGGCCCTCCCGTCGCCACCACGTAACCCAGGCCCGCAAAACCTCCTGAAGCCAGCCCCCACAGGCTCAGGCGGGTCAGCGTCCCGGCGCGGCGGGATTGCGGCTCCGTTGGGCCGGCGCAGGCTCCGCGCCCGGTCGCCCGGAACGCCGCCTCCAGGCGGCCGGCGTCCGGACGGGCCAGATACTCCTCCAGCGTACGGCAGGCGCGGATGACCCTCCTCAGCTCCGCCTCCGCGCCGGGCCTTCCCGGGTTCAGGTCGGGATGGCAGGCGCGCACGCGGCGCCGGAAGGCCTGCCGGACCGTCTTCCTGCCCACCCGGCCCCTCAGCCCCAGCACCTCGCAGCATTCGTGCAGGGGCATAGCGCCGGGGCGGGCGTTCTTCTCCTTTGCCAACGGCTTCCACCCGGGTGCTTCAGGTTCGCGCCTTCATTCTAACGGAGGCGTCCGGCCTCTGTAAAGAAAAACCGGAGCGAGCCGGTTTCCCGGCCCGCTCCGGTTGACAGGGCAGGTAGAAAGGAGAAGGCACTGACCCTGTTACGCCTTCCTGCGCAGCCTCAGCAGCCCGAGCACGCCCATCCCGGACAGCGCTCCCAGCTGGAAGAACACCGGCTCGGGAATCGGAACGGACTGATAGCCCTGCACGAACAGCCGGGCATTGTCGAACTGGGCCTGCGTCCAGGAGTTGATACCGTGCAGCCCCACGCTGCCCATCTGCAGGGTGTCGAACTTCACATTGGCGTTCACGTCCCAGACACCGTTTCCGACCAGGATCCAGCCGGCCGTGGAGACCGAGCTGTCCCACGGGATGTAGGCCCACGCGGCCCACTTGCCCTGGGTGCTCACGCCGTAGTCGATCTGCAGCGTGATCCACTTGTCCCACCAGTCGTTGTACGGAGGCGGACTCAGCTCCTCCAGCACCCAGTTCGAGCGACGGTCGGTGTTGTCCCAGGTCTTGTCGTTGGCCACGAGGCCTCCCTTGTTGATGTCGCCGACCAGATAGTGGGCCTGCGTGCCGCCGGAGCGCACCGTCGAGATTCCGGCCTTGTCTATCATGTTGCCGGGATAGCCGAAGGTGAACCCGGTCATCGGGCGCAGGTTCGGAATGTAGACGTCCACCTGATAGACGAACGGGTTCATCGGCTGCCCGCTGACGGTGCCGTGCCCGATGTTCAGGGCGCTGACGTCCAGCCAGGCACGGCTCCCGTCGGGCAGGTAGAAGTTGCCGTTGCCGCCGCCGGAGGGCGCGCCGTCAGCGATGGTCGGACCGGCCGGCGGGACCCAGGCCGGGTCGGTCCAGTAGCCGTTGCCCGTAACGGTCCAGCCCTGCGGCGAGGTGTCGAAGTCCCACTGGAACGTCCAGGGACCTGTGTACTGTGCCGACGCCACGGAAGCGCACAGCGCGAGCGCCAGCACGATCGCGGAGGTGAGTCTCATCGTCTGTCCTCCTTGCCCTTTTCCTATCCCGGGCCGCTCAATGCGGGCGGTTCTGCAGGGGGCCCGGCGGACACACCGGTTCGTTCCCCCGCGCACCCGGGATGCAACCATCAGTAATGGATTTGTCCGCTGCTTCTACCGTCGCACGGCCGGTGCGTTCGCGTCAGAGAAGATAATGCTGCGCCTGCCGTACGGAACCCGCCCCGTCTCCAGGAGCGAAAGTTGTATAAGTGTCTGCGGGCCGGCCGGCGGGCCGGCCCGCGCTTCTGTTCGACAGAGAAGGTTTAGGGAGAAAGCGCCCGGCGACTTACGCCCTGCGGCGCAGCCTCAGCAGCCCGAGCACGCCCATCCCGGACAGCGCTCCCAGCTGGAAGAACACCGGCTCGGGAATCGGAGCAACGAACAGCCGGGCGTTATCGAACTGGGCCTGAGTCCAGGAGGACGTCCCGCCCATCTGCAGGTACTGCCACTGCACGCCGGTGGGATGAACATCCCAGACGCCCATGCCGACCAGGAACCAGCCCGCGGGCCCACGGCTGTTGTCCCACGGGATGTAGGCCCAGGCGGCCCACTTGCCGGGGGTGGTGTACCCGTAGTCCACCTGGAGCGTCACCCACTGGTCCCACCACTGAGTGTCCGGATTCCCTGAAGTGTCGTTCAGGTACCAGTTCGCGCCGCGCCAGGTGTTGTCCCACGTGAAGTCCCTCGCCTGAAGACGATAGTTTTGCTGGCCTTCGAACGCGAGCGCCTTGCCGTCTCCCAGGCGCAGAAGCTGGAGCCCGGCGTTAATGATGTGGTTCCCCGGCCCGCCGTTGGGGAACCCGGTGAGCGGCCGCAGGTTCGGGACGTAGACATCCACCTGATAGACGAACGGGTTCATCGGCTGCCCGTTGACGATCCCCGAGCCGATGTTCAGGCTGGAGACGTCGAGCCGGGCGTAGCTTTGATCCGGCAGATGCAGGTTCCCGGTCCCGCCGCCGGAGGGCTGGCCATCCGGAAGGGTCGGCCCGTTGGCCGGAAACACGTTCGGATCCACCCAGTAACCGACTCCGCCGATCGTCCACCCCTGGAGACCCGTGTCGAAGTCCCACGTGAAGGTCCAGGGACCAAGGTACTGTGCCGACGCCATGGACGCGCAGAGCGCGAGCGCCAGCACGATTGCGGAGGTGAGTCTCATCGTCTGTCCTCCTTACCCTTTCTCTGCTGACGGAGTCTGCGGTCGAAGAAGCTGAAGGGAGGAGCGGGCGGACAGTTTCGGTTTCCTTCCCCCACGCAGACCCGTCTTGCAACCAAAGGAATGGATTTGTCCGCCTTCTTTACAGTAACACGGCGGTCAACCCCTGTCAAGAGGAAATTTTAGATTTTTTTTACCGGGCCGAAACGCAGCAGGCAGGCCGCCGGGCGGGACACTGAGGGGAGCGGGAATATTACACAGGCTGCAATCTTGAGTTGAGGCAACCATAACATCTGGTTGAAAGGCGGGCAACGGCGGCGGAGTACCATCCATCGGGTCACCGGCTCACAGCGGCCGGGGCCACCCTGGCAACACCCGGAAGGGAGAGTCTAGAGATGCAGCGATCCGATCCTCCATCCATAATTCTGCGCCTGGCGGCCGTGGCCGCGGCGGCCGTCCTCGCGGCGGGCTGCGCCGGCCCTCAGCCGTCCGGCGAAGGCGGCGGCGAGCCCGGCGGAAAGAAGACCATCACCGTCAAGGGCTCCGATACCATGGTCATTCTGGGCCAGCGCCTGGCCGAGCGCTACATGAAGGAGCATCCCGACGTCACCGTGCAGGTCACCGGCGGCGGCTCCGGCACCGGCATCGCGGCCCTGCAGAACGGCACCACCGACATCGCCCAGTCCTCCCGCCCCATCAAGGACAAGGAAAAAGAGGGCGTGAAGGCGAAGTTCGGAAAGGATGTGGCCGAGTTCGTGGTGGCCAAAGACGGGCTTTCCGTCTACGTGCACGAGTCCAACCCCGTGAAGAGCCTGTCCATCCCTCAGCTTAAGGCCATCTACACGGGCAAGATCAGAAACTGGAAGGAAGTGGGCGGCAATGACGCGCCCATCACCCTGTATAGCCGCGAGAACAACTCGGGCACCTATGTGTACTTCAAGGAGCACGTCCTGGACGACGAGGACTTCGATCCGCGCGCCCAGAACATGCCCGGAACCGCCAGCGTGGTGAACGCGGTCTCGAAGGACAAGAACGGAATCGGCTACGGGGGCGTCGCCTATACGAAGGGCGTGCGCGACGTGCCGATCAAAAAGGACGACACCTCCGAGCCCGTGGCGCCCACTAAGGACACGATCAAGGCGGGCACGTATCCGCTGGCGCGCGACCTCTACTTCTACACGGTGGGCGAGCCCACCGGGGCCGTGAAGGACTTCATCGACTGGACCCTCTCCGCGGAGGGCCAGAAGGTTGTGGAGGAGGTCGAATACATTCCCATCCTCTGAGCGCCGGCAGGGGGTGAAGGTCAGGATCGGGGGTCCATGCCTTTGTTAGACGAAGCTGCGACGGTGGAGCGGACGCACGTCGTGCGTCCGCTCACCGCCAGGCGCTTGCGCCCGGGGGAAGCGCTGGCGGAGACCATCATCTTCGCCGCATCCACCATCTCCATTCTCGGGGTCTTTCTGATCTTCGTGTTCGTGGCGCGGGAGGCGCTGCCCCTGCTGACCAGCCACGAGATCCAGAAAGAGGTGACCCTGCGGAGCTTGCTCACCACCCGCATCTGGCAGCCGGTGGGCGTGGAGCCGAAGTACTCCATCCTCCCGCTGGTCATCGGAACCCTGAAGGTGACCATCATCGCCATCCTGTTCGCCACCCCTCTGGCCATCGGGGGCGCCATCTACACCGCGGAGTTCGCTCCCAGGAAGGTGCGGGAGGTGGTGAAGCCGTTCATCGAGATCCTGGCCGGGTTCCCGTCGGTGGTGCTGGGCTTCATAGCGCTGATGGTGCTTGCCACGCTTCTGCAGAAGATAACGGGGGTGCAGTCCCGTCTGAACGCGTTCGTGGGCGGCATTGCGGTGGGCCTGGCCATCACTCCGGTGATCTTCACGGTGGTTGAGGACTCGCTGACCGCCATCCCGAAGGCCTTCCGGGAGGCCAGCCTGGCCCTCGGGGCCACGCGGGCCCAGACGGCCCTGAGCGTGGTGGTCCCGGCCGCCGCGCCCGGCATCGCCGCGGCCATCATCCTGGGCATCGGCCGCGGAATCGGCGAGACGATGATCGTGCTGATGGCCACCGGCAACGCCGCAATCATCTCCTGGAGCCCGTTCGACAGCACCCGGACCATGGCCGCCACCATCGGGCAGGAGATGGCCGAGGTGGTCTTCGGGGACGCCCACTACACGGTGCTGTTCTTCATCGGCGTCATCCTGTTCGCCATCACCTTCGTGCTGAACCTCGTCTCGCACGCGTTTGTGCGGAGAATCACCCGCAAGCTGGGGAGCCTGAAATGAGCGCGCCCGCAAGAACCCTTCCGCGCGGCCGGGGGCCGCAGGTGGCGGCGAGCTCCATCGCCGTGCTGACGGGCATCTGCGCGTTCCTGATCGTCGCCATTGTGGTCATTCTGATGGGCATCATCATGTGGAACGGCGGCCCGCACGTCACCTGGGAGTTCCTGACCCGGGCCCCGGAGAGCGGGATGACCGAGGGAGGCATCTTCCCGGCCATCTACGGCACGGTGCTGCTGGTGATCGTCATGGCCATCGCCGTGGTCCCGGTGGGGGCGATGACGGCGGTCTACATGCATGAGTATGCGCGCGGGAGGATGGTCGAGATCATCCGGACGGCCGTGCACAACCTTGCGGGGGTGCCCTCCATTGTTTTCGGCCTGTTCGGACTGGGGTTCTTCATCCAGTTCGTGGGGCGGGGGATTGACCGGTCCTTTTTCGGCGGGCAGCTGGTCTGGGGGCAGCCGTGCCTGCTGTGGGCGGCGATGACGCTTGCGCTTCTCACGCTGCCCGTGGTGGTGGTCTCCACCGAAGAGGCGCTGCGCGCCGTGCCGGACTCGTACCGTGAGGGGAGCCTTGCGCTCGGGTCCACAAAGTGGCAGACCACGTGGCGGGTCGTCCTGCCGCAGGCGCTGCCGGGCATTCTTACGGGAGGCATTCTGTCGGTGTCGCGCGGGGCCGGAGAGGTGGCGCCCATCCTGTTTACCGGCGCGGCCTACTTCCTGCCGGAGCTGCCCCGGACCCTGAACAGCCAGTTCATGGAGCTCGGCTACCACATCTTCGTCATGAGCACGCAGTCCGTGGACGTGGACGCCACCATGCCCATCCAGTACGCCACCACCCTGGTGCTGCTGCTGCTGACCTTCGCGTTGAACTTCGCCGCCATCCTGCTGCGGAGCCGCACGCGCGCCAGGATCGAGCAGGAATCCTGAGCGCCGTGCTGCAGGCGGCGGCCAGCCGGGTTTGCGGAAGGCCGAAATGTCTGATTCAATCAATACGATGACAGAGAACGAAACATCAGCCGGGTCCCCGGCGACGGGTCCGGCGCGGCCGGAGACGCTGCTGAACATCGAACGCGTGAGACTCTCGGACGACGGACGCCCGGCCGAGCGTCCGGTGAAGCTTGCCTCGAGCCACCTGTCGCTCTGGTACGGCTCGAAACAGGCGCTTTCGGACGTCACGATCGAGATCCGCAACTACGAGATCACGGCGTTGATCGGTCCCAGCGGGTGCGGCAAGTCCACGTTTCTGCGGGCGTTCAACCGGATGAACGACCTGATCGCCAACGTCCGCACCACCGGTCAGGTGCTGCTGGACGGGCAGGACGTCTACGGGCGGAAGGTGGACGTGGTGGAGCTGCGCCGGCGGGTGGGGATGGTGTTCCAGAAGCCGAACCCCTTCCCGAAGAGCGTGTTCGAGAACGTGGCTTACGCGCCGCGCCTGAGCGGGGTGAAGAACATGTCCCGCCTGACGGAGATCGTGGAAAAAGCGCTCGAGCGCGCGGCGCTGTTCGAAGAGGTGAAGGATGTTCTGCACAAGAGCGCGCTGGCGCTCTCCGGCGGGCAGCAGCAGAGGCTGTGCATCGCCCGGGCTCTGGCGGCCGAGCCCGAAGTGCTGCTGATGGACGAGCCCTGCTCCGCGCTGGATCCGATCTCCACCCTGCGGATCGAGGAGCTGATGCGGGAGCTGGCGAAGTCCATCTGTATCGTCATCGTGACCCACAACATGCAGCAGGCGGCGCGGGTCTCCGACAGGACGGGATTCTTCCTGCTGGGCGAGCTCATCGAGTTCGGGTCCACGGACGACATCTTTACCCGCCCTTCCGATTCGCGGACGGAAGACTACATTACCGGGCGGTTCGGATAAACTGCAGGGTATCGGGCGGGATCGTCTCCTGTCCGCCGGGTATCCGCTGCGTCGCCCGGGCGGGGCGGGCCGCGCCCGGCGCTGAGCGCGGCCGCACCGGACGAAAGGTTCCCTGACCAATGACGGTTCTCAGGCACACATTCGAAGAGCAGCTCACGGAGCTCCAGCAGGACATTCTCCGGATGTCCAGCGTGGTGGAGGAGATGATCCGTCTCAGCATGCACAGCCTGGCCCACCGCGACGTGGACGAGGCGCGGCGTGCCCAGGAGATGGACGACCTGGTCGACGAGCTGAACCTCAAGATCGAGAACAACTGTCTCCATCTGCTGGCTCTGCAGCAGCCCATGGCGCGCGACCTGCGGGTCATCGCCGCGGCGCTCAAGATCATCACGGACGTGGAGCGGATGGGCGATTACACCGTGGACATCGCCAAGATGAGCATCAGGCTGGTGAACGCTCCGGCCAGCCCGTCCTACTCCAAGCTGCAGCGGATGTCCGAGGTGGTCATCCGGATGCTCAGAGAGACCCTGCAGGCGTTCGTCTCCCACGACCTGGACCTGATCCAGAGCATGATCGCCGGGGATGACGAGGTGGACCGGCTGAACCGGGAGATTCACGCCGAGGTGCTGCAGCAGATCCAGCAGAGCCCTTCGTCCGCGGAGCTGGGCATCGGCGTCATCCTGATGAGCCGGTTTCTGGAGCGCATCGCCGACCACTGCACCAACGTGGGCGAGCGGGTCTACTACATGCAGACCGGAGAGCTGCGCGAGCTGCATACCTGACTCGGGCTCGCCCCGGCGGCGAAGGAATCGCCGTGCTCTCCGTGCAAGAGGCCCCTGAAGCCAGTGTTCAGGGGGCAAGTCAGCCGTGCAGCATCCCACGCTCATTCCTCTGCCCAGAATCGTCCGATGGGGTGAAGGCCGGGCGGATTTCAGCCGCCTGGCGCCCCGGTTCCGCATCGTCGCGCCGGAGCTGGCCGGCCCGCAGTTCGAGCTGGCTTACGAGGCACTGGCCCGCGCCGTGAACGAGCTGACCGGCTGGAGGGCGGAGGAGTTCCCGGTCCTGGAGATTGTGGATGACCCGGAGATCACGGCGGCCGGCTCCCCTCTGGAGGGCGCGTTCGGGCTGATCCTGGTGGAGCTCGGCGGGCAGTTCGGGGACGAGGGATACCGCCTGACCGTGGGGCCGGGGGCGCTGGTGCAGGCCAACGCTCCGGCGGGGCTCTTCTACGGGGTGCAGACGCTGCGGCAGATGCTGCGCTTCGAGGACGGCAGGCTCACCGCTCCCTGCTGTGTCGTCGAGGACTGGCCGGCGTTCCCCTGGCGGGGGATCATGCTGGATCAGGGGAGGAACTATCAGAGCCCCGAGTTCCTGCGGCGGCAGATCGACATCGCCTCCCGCTACAAGCTGAACGTGTTCCACCTCCACCTCACGGAGTATCCCGGGTGGCGCTTCGAGACGCGGGCCTTTCCGCATCTGAAGACGGCTCCGTTCTACACGCAGGAGGAGCTCCGCGAGCTTGTGGATTACGCCGCCGCCCGGTTCGTGAACGTGATGCCGGAGATCGAGATGCCCGGGCACTGCGCGGCGTTCCTGGACCTGATGCCCCATCTGAAGTGCACGAACGACACCATGTGCATGGGCTCCGAGGAGCTCTACGAGACCCTTCGGATCATTCTGGAAGAGGTGGCGGAGGTGTTTCCGTCGCCTTACATCCACATCGGGACGGACGAATGCGAAGGAGGCGCGGACTGCCCCCGCTGCCAGGCCAGGTGGCGGGAGATCTCGAGCCAGCCGGACCATCCGCCCACTCTGATGGCGTATTTCATCTCGCGGATGAACGAGGTGGTCAAAAGTCTCGGGCGCACGACCGTCACCTGGAACGACCAGCTGGACCAGGGCATCCCGAAGGACGTGGTCATCCACGCCTGGAAGGCGGACAGCCACGCCCCTTCCATCGCCGCGATGGGCTACCGCGTGATCAACTCCAGCGCCCGCGCCGTCTACTTCGACCACGGACTCGCGCCGGAGTATGTGCGCCGCATTTACGAATGGAGCCCCACGGAGGATGCCCCGGCTCCCGTCCCCGGCATTCTGGGGGGGCAGGGTGAGGCGTGGCACGACCCTCCGGTGGAGGACGAATGGCAGATCATCGACGATCTGGGGTTCTATCCCCGGCTGCTGGCGCTGGCGGAGCGGGTCTGGCAGGGGCCGGACGGGCGCGCCGTGCCGTTCGAGGAGTTCGAGCGGCGGCTTCTGGACCACCGCAACCGGTATTTCAAGCGCCTGCCGTTTCCGTATCCAGACCAGACGGAAGACTGGAAGAAGCGTTACCAGGGCTGGACGCAGCCGCGCGGCATCTGGACGCCGCCGGAGGGCGCCTGACGCCGGAGCACCGCGTTGGAGGCAGCACGATGCAGAGAGAAGGGCATCCGGGTTGCGCGATCGGGCGCGGCCTGGCCGGGCTGACCGCTGTGGCGCTGGCCGCGGTCCTGCTCGGAGCGGCCGCTTCCGCTTCCCTGGCCGGCGAACGCTGGTTCCGGGGGAACCTGCACGGGCACACCACCAACTCGGACGGCAAGCTCCCTCCGGAGGAAGCGGCGCTCTGGTACCGCGACCATGGTTACCATTTCTGCGTCATCACCGATCATCGCAGGCTGACGCCTGTCGAGCCGCTGGCACACCTTCAGACGCCGGAGTTCATCGTGCTGCCGGGGATCGAGCTGGACTCCAAACCGGAGGGCCGGAACGTGCACACGTGCGGCATCAACATCCGCCGGGAGATCGGGCCTCAGGGGGGCGAGACGGTCTCCGATGCTCTGCAGCGGCAGGTGGACGCGATTCGCGCGGCCGGCGGTGTGGCCATGATCAACCATCCCAACTGGACCCGGGCGTTCAACGCGGAGGAGGTGCTTCCCGTCCGGGGAGCAGCGCTGCTGGAGATCTACAACATGAGCAGCGGCTGCGAGAACGAGGGCGATCCTGCCAGCGGATTGCGCTCGACGGAGCAGATGTGGGACTGGCTCCTGACGCGCGGCGTGCGCATCTGGGGGACCGCGACCGACGACGTGCACACCTACGTCCCCGGGCATCCGGACGGGCCCGGGAAAGGATGGGTCATGGTGCGCGCGCGGAAGCTGACACCGGCGGCCATCGCTTCGGCCCTGGAGCGGGGCGATTTCTACGCCTCTACGGGAGTCGAACTGAGCGAAGTCCGGCGGGGCAGGGAAGGGCTGGTGCTGAGAGTCCGGCCGGTGGAAGGCCTCCGCTACCGCATCGAGCTCGTCGGGCCGGAGGGGCGTCTGCTGGAGGTCGCGCACGGCCCTTCGGCCCGGTTCGACCTTTCGGGGCGCTGCGGGTATGTCCGGGCGCGCGTGGTTGCCTCCGACGGTTCGCTGGCGCTGCTGCAGCCTGTGTTCCTCGACAGTCGGCCCGCGGAGTAAGCCGGCCCCTGCCGCCCGGTCTCGTGGTGCGCCCGGAGCGTCCGGTCGGCGAACGACTGGCGCTGGAGGTGCTCCGTGAGCCCGCCGGGCGCCTGGCGGCACTGGCTGTCGCGAGGACGGCGATCGGGCACAGTGCCCTGATCACCGCCACTCCACGGCCACGATGTCCTCCACTTCACTGAGGCGCCCGGTGAGCTCCGGGATGTCCATCCCGCCGGGGCGGTAGAGCGACATAGCCAGCGTGCCCACTCCGCCGGGCGTGCCCCCTGTGCTGCCCGCACTGCGGACCTCGATTCCCAGGTCGTCCAGAAGATCCACCACCTGACGCAGCGTCCTTTTGGCGTTCGTGCAGGTGACGAAGAGCTCGCGGGAGTCCCGCCAGCCTTCCAGATAACGCTCGATCCGCCGGAGGATGGTCAGGGTCACCCAGATGACCGCCGTCGCGATGAGCGCCGTGTAGATCATCCGTCCGCCCAGCCCCACGGCAAGGCCCACCCCCGCAACCGCCCAGAGTGTGGCCGCCGTGGTCAGCCCGCGAACGACGCTGCCGTGATGGATGATGGTGCCGGCGCCGAGGAAGCCCACCCCCGTCACGATCTGCGCCGCGATGCGCCCGGCATCACCCGTTGCCCCCGCCACCTGGGTGGAGGCGATGGTGAACAGCGTGGCTCCCACTCCCACCAGGATGTGCGTGCGCAGCCCCGCCGGGCGGCCGTGAAGCTCGCGCTCGAATCCCACGATGCTCGCGAACACCACGGAGAGCACCAGCTGCCCCGCCACCTTCAGCAGAAAATCCCCCGTTGCCATCTGCCGCCGCTCCTCCGCCGCCCCGGCTCGCGCCGGCCTTCAGCGTGCCGCCGCTTCCGCCTTTGCCGCCGCCCGGTCCAGTTCCGAGACCAGCGCGCGCCGCATCGCAAGGGTGCGCTGCGTGATCTCCGTGACGGCCACCTCTTCGCGCACGTCCCGGCCGCGCACCCGCAGCTCCACCCACCCGTCCTGCGCTCCGCGCCCGACCACGATCTGCAGCGGGACGCCGATCAAATCCGCATCCTTGAACTTCACCCCCGCACGCTCGTCGCGGTCGTCCAGCAGCACGGAGATGCCCGCCTCCTGCAGCGATGTGTAGAGCTCCCCGGCCACCTCGAGGTCCTGGGATGCGTTCAGGCAGACCACCACGGCATCGAACGGCGCCACCGTCGCCGGCCACAGCAGGCCGTCGGCGTCCGCGTTCTGCTCCGCGATGGCCGCCACGGCCCGGCTCACCCCCAGCCCGTAGCTTCCCAGGTAGACCGGCCGCTCCCGCCCCGCCGCATCCCGGAAATACGCCCCCATCGCCTCGCTGAAGCGCGTGCCGATCTGGAAGATGTGCGCCATCTCGATGCCGTACAGCGCTTCCAGCTCCCCGCCGCAGCGCGGGCAAGGATCGCCGTCGCAGGCGGTTCTCAGGTCTGCCCACAGATCCACGCGGAAGTCCCGTCCCGCGTTCACGTTCAGAACGTGCGCGTCCTCTTCGTTCGCGCCGGCCACCCAGTTTCCGCCCACCTGAAGCTCCCGGTCGGCGATGATACGCACGCCCTCAAGCCCCTGCGGCCCGGCGAATCCCACCGGCGCTCCCGTGATGCTCTCCACCACCTCCGGCGGCGCCATCTCCACCGCCTCGCCGCCCAGCGCCCGCTCCAGCTTGGCCTCGTTCAGTTCGCGGTCTCCCCTCACCAGCGCTGCCACCGCCGATCCGTCCCGTGTGCGGTAGAGCAGCGTCTTGATCAGCTTCTCCGCGGGCACCTGCAGGAACGCCGTCACCTCCTCGACGGTGCGCATGCCCGGCGTGCGGACCAGTTTCAGCGGGTCGGCCTCGATGGGCTCGGCGGGGCCGGGGTCGCCCAGCTCGCAGCGGTCGGCATCCGCCGCGTATCCGCAGGAATCGCACAGAAAGACCAGGTCTTCCCCCGAGTCCACCAGCGTCACGAACCGGTGGTTGGTGCTGCCGAACCCGTCCGGGTCGGCCTCCACCGTCACGAAGTCCAGCCCCATCCGCGCAAGCGCCCGCGCGTAGGCCACCCGCATCCTGCCATAGGCCCGGTCCAGGCAGTCCTGAGTGGCGTGGAAGCTGTAGCAGTCGTGCATCATGAACTCGCGGCAGCGGAGCACCCCGCCGCGGGGCCGCGGCTCGTCGCGGAACTTGATCTGCACCTGATACAGCAGCAGCGGCAGCTGCCGGTAGCTGCGCACTTCGGAGCGGATCAGGTCCGTTGCGACCTCTTCGTGCGTCATGCCCAGAACCAGCTCCCGCCGCGACCGGTCCTGCAGGCGGAACAGCACGTCCATCCCCGTCCTGCCGGTCTCCTCCCACAGCTCCAGCGGCTGCAGCGCCGGGAACAGCACCTCCTGCGCCCCCGCGCGCTCCGTCTCCTCGCGCACCAGGGCGGCCACCCGCCGCAGCACGCGCCGCCCAAGCGGCAGCCAGGAATAAACGCCGCTCGCCAGCTTTCGCATGTATCCCGCCCGCAGCAGGAGACGGTGGCTGATCAGCTCCGCCTCCGAAGGGATCTCACGCTGGGTGGGAATGAACGCCTGAGAATACCTCACTTAGCCCCCGTCCCGGACCGGCCCCTCTGCATCTCCGCCCGCGTCCGCCTCTCTCCCGCAGCCGCATCATCCTGACCGGATGTCCCCGGGAGGTCGATCTCCACTGCCACTTCTCCGCACGCCTCGAAGAACCTGCATTTGAAGCAGTCGCGCCAGATCTTCTGGGGAAACCGCGAGCGCGGCACCCGCCGGAACCCCAACTTTTCGAAGAACTCCGGCTTCAGCGTCAGCGCGAACACCCGCTCGATGCCCAGCTCCCGGGCCTCCCGCAGGCACTCCAGCACCAGGGCCCGCCCCAGGCCGCGGCCCTGATGCCCCCGGTCCACCACCAGCGAGCGGATCTCCGCCAGGTCGCGGTCCATCACGTGCAGCGCCACACACCCCGCCAGCCGGCCGTCCTCGCACGCGACGTGGAAGTCCCGGACGATCTCGTAGAGTTCGTCCTCGGTCCTGTGCAGCATCTCCCCCAGGTCGGCGTGTTCGTTCACCAGCCTGGCGATCTGCCTCACGTCTCCGGCTCTGGCGCTTCTGATCTCCATACCAACCATTGTCTCCCGCTCCGGCCCGGAATGCAAACAGCGGCCGCGTGCGTCGCAGCCGCTGCCCGGGTCCCCCCACGGCCCCGCCGGAGGACGGCTCACTCTCCCGGCGCGCCCGGCTCTTCGGCCTCCCCGGCCGCAAGTCTCTCCACGTGGCGGATCAGCTCGTCCACCATCTCGCTTTCGGACACCTTTCCCAGCTGCTTCCCGCGGGCGAAGATGAGACCCACCCCGCCCCCGCCGGCCAGCCCGACATCGGCCATCCGGGCCTCGCCGGGGCCGTTCACCACGCACCCCATCACGGCCACCCGCAGCGGCCGGGAGGTCTTGATGTGCTGGACCCGCTCCTTCACCGCTTCCGCCGTACCGTGCAGGTCAATGTCGCAGCGCCCGCAGGAGGGACACGCCACGATGGTGATGCCGCCCTGCCTCAGATCCAGGCACTCCAGAAGCTGTTTGCCCACCCGGATCTCCTCCACCGGGTCCGCGGTCAGCGAGACGCGGATGGTGTCCCCGATGCCCATCGCCAGCAGCGCTCCGATTCCCACACAGGACCGGATGGTCCCCTCGAAGGGCAGTCCCGCTTCCGTTATGCCCAGGTGCAGGGGATAATCCGTCAGCTCCGCCATCATCCGGTAGGCCGCGATGGTCACCGGCACGTCAAAGGATTTCAGCGAGATGACGATGTCGTGGAACCCCTCCTCCTCCAGAATGCGCACCTCGTCCAGCGCGCTCTGCACGAGGGCTTCAGGGGTGGGGGGGCCGTAGCGCTCCGTATCCAGCGAGCCGGCGTTCGCGCCGACCCGGATGGGGATCATCCGTTCCTTCGCCGCGCGCACCACCTCCCGGATCTTCTGCGGGTCCCGGATGTTTCCCGGGTTGAGCCGCAGCTTGTCAATGCCGGCCTCGATGGCTTTCAGGGCCAGGATGTGGCTGAAATGGATGTCCGCCACCAGCGGCACGGGGGACTGGCGGCGGATCTCGGGGATGGCCTCCGCGTCCCGGTGATGCGGCACCGCGATGCGAACAATGTCGGCCCCCGCCTCCGCCAGCTCGTTGATCTGCCGCACGGTGGCGTCTATGTCGTGGGTCTTCGTGGTGCACATGGACTGGAGCGCCACCGGCGCGTCTCCGCCGATCCCGACCCCGCCCACGTTCACCATTCTGCTTTTGCGTCTTTGTATCATTATGTCAACCCTTCGCCCGGACTTTCCGGTCCGGGGGGTCAGCGCCTCGTCGAGATTACGGACGGTTCAGAAACAGTGTGGAGATGTCCTTGGCCAGCACCAGGACGATGATCACGGCCAGGGTCGCAAGCCCCACCGCCAGAGCGGTCTGCTGGGCCCGTGCGCTGAGCCGGCGTCTGCGCACGGCCTCCACACTGAGCAGCAGCAGATGCCCGCCGTCCAGCACGGGGATGGGCAACAGGTTCAGCACGGCGAAGTTCAGGCTCAGCATCGCCGTCAGGATGATCAGGTCCGCCGAACCCCGCTTCGCGGCGTCGTGCGTTGCGTTGATGATGGCCAGCGGTCCTCCGGCCTCTTGCTTCAACCGGCCCAGCGAGGTGACCACAGCCAGCAGCTGCCGCACCATCCCGAAGCTGATCTCCGTGCCCTTCCGGATGGAATCCATCACCCCCAGCCGCTTGATCTCCGCTCCCGGAGTGAAGCCCAGCCGCCCCACCACCCGGGACCCCTCCCGGTCAACGCGGCTTGTCGGATACAGCGTCACGAGCCGTCCGTCGCGCTCCACCACCACCTTGAACTTCTGGCCCGGACGCGAGCGGATCTCGCGCATCATCTCCTCGCCGGTCTCAATGCGCTTCCCGGCGATCTCCACGAACCGGTCTCCCGGCTTCAGTCCGGCCTTTTCCGCCGGCGAACCGGGCTGGATGGAGACCACAGTGGGCTTGCCCACGGGCAGCCCCGCCGTCATCCCGATGGAGCAGAAGATCAGATAGCCGAACAGGAAGCTCGCCAGCGGGCCGGCGAAGATCACGCCCATCCGCTTCCAGACGCTCTGAGCGTTGAACCCGTCCGGGACCGGCTCCTCTGCAGGATCCATCCCGGCGATCCGGACGAACCCGCCTGCGGGGATGGGCCGGATGTTGTACTCCGTGCCGCCCCGGCGGAAAACCGTCCACTTGCCCGGCCCGAATCCGACGGCGAACTCCTCCACCCGCATCCCCGCCGCCTTGGCCGCCAGGAAATGCCCGAGCTCGTGCGCGACCACCAGCGCCACGATCGCCGCAATGACGCCCAGCACGGGCAGGATTGTCGTCAGGGCTGCGCCCAGGAACGGAACGGATTCAAGCATCGCTCGGTGTGTTCGGCTTTCCTGCGGACGGGACTGTCTGCCGGGATCGGGCGGCCGCCGCTCCCGCCCCCTCCTCTATGATAGTCCACTCACGGGACGGCCGCACGCGACCGCCTCCGGACCGCCCCGGCGGCCAGCTCCCGGGCGCGCCGGTCGGCCTCGATGATCGCCTCCAGCTCTCCGGCAGGCTCATTATCGGCGCGCTCCATCACATCCTCGATGATGCCGGGGATGTCCAGAAACCCGATGCGGCCGTCCAGGAACGCCTCCACCGCCACATCGTCCGCCGCGCTCATCACCGCCGGAACGGTGCCGCCGCGCCTTGCGGCCTCGCGCGCCAGGCGCAGGCAGGGGAACCGTTCCTCATCGGGAGGGTAAAACTCCAGGGGACCGCACCTCAGAAGATCCAGCTGCGGCAGGGCGGTGTCCACCCGCTCCGGGTAGAGAAGGGCATACTGGATGGGCAGCCGCATATCCGGGACTCCAAGCTGAGCCTTCACGCTGCCGTCCACGAAGCGCACCAGCGAGTGCACGATGCTGCGGGGATGGATCACCACCTCCACCCGATGTGGCTCCACCCCGAACAGCGCCTCCGCCTCCAGGATCTCGAGTCCCTTGTTCATGAGCGTGGCGGAGTCGATGGTGACCTTCTGTCCCATCTTCCAGGTGGGGTGGGCCAGGGCCATGGCGGGCGTGATGGAAGCCATCTGCTCGCGCGTGGCGCGCGCGAACGGTCCTCCGGATGCCGTCAGGATGATGCTCTCCACCGAGCCCTCCGGCTCCCCCGTCAGACACTGAAAGATCGCGGAATGCTCGCTGTCGATCGGGATCAGCGTCGCCCCGCCCCTCTCCACTGCCCGGCGCACCGGCTCCTTCGCCGCCACCAGCACCTCCTTGCTCGCGATGGCGATCTTCTTGCCGGCCTGCGCGGCCGCGATGGTGGGCAGCAGGCCAGCGAATCCCTGCACCCCCACCACCACCGTGTCCGCTTCCGGGTCGGCCGCGGCACGGCACATGCCTTCCTGCCCGCAGAGCACTTCCACCCCGGCGCAGGCGGCGTGCTGCCGCAGCGCGGCGGCGCCTTCACTGTCGGCGGCCACCACCGTCGCCGGCCGGAACCGCCGTACCTGCTCCAGCAGGAGCTCGATGTTCTGCCCGCCGGCCAGCGAGCGCACGCGCACCCGTCCCTGGAGACGCTCCACGACGTCCAGCACCTGCGTTCCGATGGAACCCGTGCTGCCCAGCACGCTGATCGTCTTCACTGTCTGTTCCGGGCGCATGATCAGAGTCTCCGAGGGGAAGCATCCGGCCCGGGGAGAAGGAGCATTCTTCCGGGGGCTCAGACGGCGGCGGGAATGCCGCCGAACTTGCGGATGCGGGACTGATAGTCGGCGATGGCGCGCAGCAGGTCTTCCTCCGAGAAGTCCGGCCACAGCACGTTGGTGACGTGGATCTCGGCGTAAGCTACCTGCCACAGCAGGAAGTTCGAGATCCTCATCTCCCCGGCTGTCCGGATGAGCAGGTCAGGTTCGGGAAGGTCCGGCTGATACAGGCATGCGGCCAGGGTGTCCTCCCCGATCTCGGACGGGTCCAGAGTCCCGGCGCGCACCCGCTCCGCCACGGCGCGCGCCGCGTCCACCAGCTCCGCCCGCCCGCCGTAGTTGATCGCCAGCGTCAGCACCAGGCCGGGATTGTCGCGGGTGCTCAGAACGTCCTCGAGCAGAGGGTCGCGGACGAAGTCCGGCAGCTCGTGGATGCGCCCCGCCAGACGGAGCTGCACACCGTTCTCCAGCAGCTTCGCAAGCTGCTCGCGCGCCGCCTGGGCGATCAGCCGCATGATCCCCTCGATCTCGGCCTGAGGCCGCCGCCAGTTCTCCGCCGAGAAAGTGTAGAGGGTCATCGCCCGCACGCCCAGCTCCGCAGCGGCCGTCACGATGCGGTCCACCGTCTGGTAGCCCCGCTCGTGGCCCATCAGGCGAGGCAACCCCCGGCGTTCGGCCCAGCGGCCGTTGCCGTCCATGATCACTGCGATATGCTGCGGCATACGCTCCGGGTCCACCCCGAAAGCGCGCGCCCGGTCATGCGGGTATGTCAACAGTCGCCTGTCCCGTCCGGTCGTCAGACCTCCAGCAGCTCCTCCTCCTTGGCCTTCTGGAGGTGGTCTATCTCCTCGATGTATTTATCGGTCAGCTTCTGCACCTGCTCCTGCATACGGCGCGCCTCGTCCTCGGAGATCAGGTGGTCCTTTTCCTGATGTTTGATCTTGTCGTTGACGTCCCGTCGGACGTTGCGCACCGCCACCCGGTGATCCTCCGCCTTCTTGTGAAGCTGTTTGATCAGCTCCTTTCGCCGCTCTTCCGTCAGATAGGGGATGGTCAGGCGGATGACCTGTCCGTCGTTCGTGGGCGTCATGCCAAGGTCCGAGTTCATGATGGCGCGCTCGATCATCCCCAGCGCCTGCTTGTCCCACGGCGAGATCACCAGCAGTCTGGGCTCCGGCACGCTGATGGCCGCAAGCTGGTTGATGGGCATCGGCGTCCCGTGGTAGTCCACCTGGATGCCGTCCAGAAGCGCCGGATTGGCCCGCCCCGTCCGCAGAGTGTGAAAATCGTCCTGGGCGGCTTTCACCGCGCCCTTCATCCTCTGCTCGGCGTCTTTGATCAGGTCACCGGTCATCGTCGAACCTCCCCACGTAGGTCCCTATATCGCTACGAAGCAAGACCTCGCGAATGTTTCCTCTGCGCGTGATGTCGAAAACGATCACGGGCAGGTTGTTCTCCCGGCACAGCGTGAAAGCCGTCAGGTCCATGATCTGCAGCCCGCGGTTGATGGCGTCCATATAGTCGATCCGGTCGAACTTCCGGGCACCGGGGTTCTTCCGCGGGTCGCTGTCGTAGATGCCGTCAACGTTCGTCCCCTTCAGCACCGCCTGCGCCTGGATCTCGACGGCGCGCAGCACCGCCGCGGTGTCCGTCGTGAAATACGGGTTGCCCGTCCCCGCCGCTAGGATCACCACCCGCCCCTTCTCCAGATGCCGGATGGCGCGCCGCCGGATGTAGGGTTCGGCAAGCGCCGCCATGTTGATTGCCGTCTGCACCCGCGTGTCGCAGCCAAGCTGCTCCAGCACGTTCTGCAGGGCCAGCGAGTTGATGACGGTGGCGAGCATCCCCATCGCGTCGCCGGTCACCCGGTCGATCCCGGCGCCCGAGGCCTGCTGCCCGCGGATGATGTTGCCTCCGCCCACCACCACGGCCACCTCCACCCCGAGGTCTTGGGCCTCCTTGACGTCCCGGGCGATGGCCTTGATGGTCTCAGGGTCGATGCCGGACCGATGCTCTCCGGCGAAAGCTTCCCCGGAGAGCTTCACCAGCACCCGGCTCCATCGGGGCGTGCCGGACACCCCGCTTCAGGCTCCCTCTTCCTGTGCTTCGCCCTGGCCGTCGGCCGTCTCTCCAACGCGCCAGCGGATGAACCGCTTGATCTCGATCTTCTCCCCGATGCGTCCGATGGCTTCGGTGATCAGCTGGCGGATGGTCACGCTCTCGTCCTGGATGAACGGCTGGTCCAGCAGAACGCGCTCGCCGAAGAACTGCTTCTCCATCCGGCCCTCCACGATCTTCGGGATGGCCGCGTCCGGCTTGCCCTGCTCGCGGGCCCAGGTCTCGTGGATGGCGCGCTCGCGCTCGATGACCTCGGACGGCACCTCGTCCCGGTCCAGGTACTCCGGGTTGGTCCACGCCACGTGCATCGCCAGCCTGTGAGCCAGGTCCTTGAACTCGCTGTTCTTGGCGACAAAAGGAGTCTCGCAGTTCAGCTCCAGCATCACCGCGATCTGACCCCCCGTGTGGACGTAAGTCTCGATGATGCCTTCCGAGGCCACCCGGTCCTGGCGCTTGGCCGCCACGGCCACTCCCCTCTGCCGGAGGAGGTCGGTCGCCTTCTGAAAATCGCCTCCGGTCTCCTCCAGAGCGCGCTTGCAGTCCATCATTCCCGCTCCGGTGGCTTCCCGGAGCTGCTTCACGGTCTTCGCGTCAATGGCCACTGATTCTTGGTCTCCTGTTTCCGGAAATCGTCACTCCCTGCGCGTCCCGGCTGACTGTGCGGCAGTCTCACTCCTGCTCCAGCGTCTCGGCGGATGCGGTCTGCTCTTCCGTATCGGCGGCCCTGGACACTCGCGGAGGCATCCTGTCGGCGCGGAAGATGCGCCGCGGACGGCTCTCGCTCTCCGCAGGAACCGCCTCTGCCTCAGCCGCTGGCTCCTCGGCGGTTCCGGGCTCCTCCACGGCGGCCGGCTCGGGCTCCGCAGCTTCCAGCTGCCCGGTCTCCGTCTCCATTTCCGCGGCGGCTTCCTCGGCGAACTCGGGCACCAGCTCCTCGGCCAGCCCCTCCGGCTCCTCCGCCTCGCCCTCGTCCGGCTCTTCGGCTTCTCCGGCGGCCTCGTCCTCGACCACCTCGGCGCCCTGCCACTCCACCTGCTTGACCTCCACGATGGCGTCGGCGATCTTGGAGCACATCAGCTTGATCGCGCGGATGGCGTCGTCGTTGCCGGGGATCACCCAGTCCACCTCGTCCGGGTCGCAGTTGGTGTCCACAATGGCCACCACCGGGATGTCCAGCTTGCGCGCCTCGGCCAGCGCGATGCGCTCTTTCTTCAGGTCCACGATGAACACGGCTCCCGGCAGCTCCGGCATGTCCTTGATGCCGCCCAGATACCGCTCCAGCCGCTCGCGCTCCTCGCGCAGGTGCATCGCCTCCTTCTTGGGAAGCCGCTCGAGGCTGCCGTCCTCCTCCATCTTCTCCAGCTCGCGCAGCCGCTGGATGCGCTCACGGATGGTGCGGTAGTTGGTGAGGGTCCCTCCCAGCCATCGCTCGTTCACCCAGTACTGGCGGCAGCGTTTGGCGGCCTCGGCGACGGCATCCTGCGCCTGCTTCTTGGTGCCGACGAACAGGATGGGCTTGTTCTCCAACGCCACCTGCTGGACGAATGCGCGGGCCTCCTCGAAAAGCTTCAGGGTCTGGTGAAGGTCGATGATGTAGATGCCGTTCCGCCCCCCGTAGATGTAGCGCTTCATCTTGGGGTTCCAGCGGTTCGTGCGGTGACCGAAGTGGACTCCTGCTTCCAGGAGCTCCTTCATTGTGATGCTTGCCAAGTTGTCCTCCGTTTGGTTGTCGACGTCGCCCCGCATCATTCCGCAGGCGCGGCAGCCGGACCCTCCGGCCGCCGACCCGCCTTGCGGTCCGCGGGGCTGTATAATCGCGCGATGCTGCCGGAGCCTTTCCGGACTGCCGGCAGCCTGCAGGAGTTTACCATGAAGCCGCCGTCCGCGCAAACGCGCCCGGCAGCCCCCTCAGGAGTTCATCGGCTTCTTCGGGCGGTCTCCTCATCCCGAATCCGCCGGAGGAGCCCGTCTCGTCCCGGGCGCCCCCGTGCTCACACCCGATCCGTGCTGCCCGTCAGGGCAAAGAGCGCAGGTGTTCGGCGAACTTCTCCTCCACGAACCGGCGGATGGAGTCCTGGAACACCCTGGTGTCGAAGGAGAGGGCGTGCTGGCGGATGGCCTGCGGGTCGAAATCCTCGGGCCGGTAGCGGCGCACGGCCTCGATCAGCGCCTGCGGAGTCTGCTCGTCGAAGAAGATGCCCGATAGCCCCTCCCTGACCGTGTCCAGCGCCCCGCCCCGCCGGAAGGCGATCACCGGGCGCCCCGCGGCCTGCGCCTCCACCGGCGTGATTCCGAAGTCTTCCTCTCCCGGGAAGATGAACGCCTGGCAGCGCGAGTACGCCTCGGCCACCTGCTCGTCCGTCTGCCCCCTGAGGAAGGTGATGGTGGGCCCGGCGATGCTCCTTAGAAACTTCTCCTGTTCACCCTCCCCGATGATCAGCAGGGGCAGCCGCAGCTCGTTGAAGGCCTCGATCGCGAGAGCCACCTTCTTGTAGGGGGCAAAGCGCCCGACCATCAGGAAATAATCGTCCAGCTCTGCGGAGATGCGGAACCGGTGCGTCTCCACGGGCGGATGGATCACCGTGGACTCGCGCCGGTAATACTTCCGGATGCGCGCGGCAACGTGCCGGGAGATCGCCACGAAATGGTCCACCCCGAATGATGTCCGCAGATCCCACGTCCGCGCCGAGGACATCAGCAGCGCCGCGATCGCGTTGAAGACCTTCCCCTTTCCGGACTCCCGCAGGTAGTCGTGATACAGGTCCCAGGCATAGCGCATGGGGCTGCAGCAGATGCACACGTGCATCGTCTTCGGGCGGGTGATGACGCTTTTGGCGCAGGCGTGGTTGATGCTGATCACCACGTCGTACTCTGAGAGGTCGAACTGCTCGAAGGCGAGCATGAAGACGGGAAGGAAGCGCTGGTGATACTTCGCCGCTCCGGGCACCTTCTGGGCGAAGCTGACCCGGATGTCCTTCGTGCGGAACACGTCCGGCATGGTCTCCGGCGTGTACAGTGCCGTGTAGATGGGCGCGTCCGGGTACACTTCCGAAAGAGCGAGCAGGTGCTTCTCCGCGCCCGCCATCACGTTGAGCCGCTCGAAGACGAGCGCCACTTTCATCCGCCGTTCACCCCGCCTTCTGCCATTGCCTCCGGCTGTTCCCGGGCCGCCGGGTCGCCGTCCGGTCACGGCTATTCTAGAGGAGCGCGCGCCGGCGCGTCAAACGGGCGGTTTATGATATAACCCCCCTGGACGGAAGGTTTGCATGCTGGTCTCCTATCATAACCACACGCGCTGGAGCGACGGATCCCCCACCGTCGCGGAGATGGTGGAAGGCGCCCGGGCCCGGGGGCTAGACGAGCTCGGCATCTCCGACCACTTCGTCCTGTTCCCGGACCGGCGCGAGGTGGAATGGTCCATGCCCCTGCATCGCCTGGGGGATTACGTGGCCGAGGTGCGGGATGCGGCGGCGTCCGCGAAGGACGTGCAGGTGCGGCTGGGCGTCGAGGCGGACTATCTTCCGGGGACCGTGGAGCCTCTCAAAAGCGAGCTCGGGAAGCACCCGTTCGATTTCATCATCTGCTCCGTGCACTATGTGGGCGATTTCCCGGTGGACGCGGACCGCAGATACTGGGATCCTCTGCCGGAGGAGCGCGTCAACGGCATCTGGCGGGAATACTGGGAGCGCGTGCGGGAGATGGCTCAGGCGCGCATCGGCGATATCGTGGCCCATCTGGACCTTCCGAAGAAGTACGGCTTCCGCCCCGCGCAGGACCTTTCGGCGGAGGAGGACCTGGCTCTGGATGCCATCCGCGAGTCGGATCTTGCCATCGAGATCAACACCGCGGGCTGGAGCCTCTCCGCCCGGGAGGCCTATCCGTCGCTGCGGCTTCTGCGCAAGGCCCGCCAGCGGGATATCCCGCTCGTCATCAGCGCGGACGCGCACTCGCCGGCCCACCTGACGCGGCACTTCGACCGGGCGCGGGCCCTTGCGCGGGAGGCCGGCTACGACAGTCTGGTCCGCTTCCGGGGGCGGGAGCGTTACGGGTTCCCCCTCTGAGGGTTGCGGGCGTGAAGGAGACCTCGATGCGTCTTGCGGGCGAACTGTTGAAACGGCATCCGGACAATCCCATCCTCACGTGGAAGGACCTGCCCTATCACGTGAACGCCGTCTACAACCCGGGGGCGGTGAAGCACGGCGACGAGTACATCCTGATTCCCAGGGTCGAGGACGGCCGCCGCGATAACCGTCTGCACGTCGCGCGAAGCCGCGACGGCATCCGCTTCACGGTGGACCCCGATCCCATCTCCCTGCCGGGCAGCCCGGAGGACCTGGCCTGGGAGAAGCATCAGTACGACGCGCGGGTCACCCCTCTGGAAGGCGCGTATTACATCGCCTACTGCGCCCAGACGATGGGGGAGGTGGTGCGCATCGGCCTTGCGCGGACCGAAGACTTCCGCACCTTCGAGCGCCTGCCGTTTGCCACGGAGCCCTGGAACCGCAACTGCGCTCTGTTCCCGGAAAAGATCGGCGGGCTGTACGCGCGGCTGGACCGCCCGATGAGCGGCAATGACGCCATCACTTTCGTCACCTTTTCGCCCGATCTGGTCTACTGGGGGCGCTCGCGCCCGCTCGAGCTCGAGGTGCAGACGTGGATGCGGGAGAAATGGGGCATTGGCCCTCCCCCCATCCGCACGGAGGAAGGCTGGCTCCTCATCATCCACGGCGTGTGGCTGGCATGCAACTACGTGTACCGGCTCGGCGTGGTGCTGCTGGACCTCGAGGATCCCTGCCGGGTCATCGGGCAGTGCCCGGAGTTCATCCTGACTCCCCGGGAGGACTACGAGCGGTGCGGGGAGGTGCCCAACTGCGTGTTCGCGTGCGGCGCCATCCTGGAGCCGGACGGGGAGCTCAAGGTCTACTACGGAGCGGCGGACACCTGCATCGGACTTGCGACGGGGCACGTCGAAGAGCTCATCTCCGCCTGCAGGAAGGGCATCCGTCCGGGCCGCTCCTGAGAGAGCGGTGTCCCTCTCTTGCGGCCATCCCGGGTGAAGGTTGCCCTGGAGTCCCGGGATGTGGAAAAAAGTGTTTGCAGAACGGGGATGGAGTCCCCCCTGGACCGCCGGTACGGCTGATGACTCCTGCCAGCAACAGTCCGCTGCAGTTGGCACCTGCCCGGGAGGCCTCCGCAGCGGAAGCGGAGGAGGCCCATGCGCGGTAGAGAGTGCGGTCACAGGACATCAGCCGGTACGCTCAGCGGCTCTAGTTCGGCGCCCCGTTTCCCTCGCGCGCCCGTCCCCCGCAGCCCCGTCGTATCCCCTGCGCTTGCCGGATCGCCCTGCGCCGGCCCGGCGCGCCGGTTCCGGGGCGTCGCGTTGTCTTTCTCCCGTCTGGCCCTGTTTGTCCGGCGCGCCATGCCGCTCCCGGCTGCCGCAGCCCTCCGTCGCGGCCGGCAATGCCTGGTTCCGGAAGCGGCCGCGCTTCGGGTTTTCGAAGAGATGGACCGGTCTGCCGCGGGAGAGCCGGCGCCGCGGGGTCTCCGGGGCCGCGGGACCCGGCTGTTCGGCGCGCCAGGGGGAGGAGCGGTGCAGTGATGCCGGATCTGAGATTTCTCGCTCTGGCGATTGGCGGCGCGCTGGGCACGGTGTGCCGGTACGGCATCTCCATCGCCCTCGCCCGGATCTTCGGAGCGGTCGTTCCCGCCGGGACGCTGGCCGTCAACCTGACCGGCTGCTTCCTGCTGGGGCTGGTCTTCGGGCTGGGGGAGTCCCGCGGGCTCAGCCCCGGATTCCGCCTGTTCTTTATGACGGGGTTTCTGGGCGCATACACCACGTTCTCCACGTTCGCCGTGGAGAGCGTCCTGGCGCAGGAGGGCGGCAGGGCCGGGCTGGCCCTGGGCAATGTCATCGCCAACAACCTGGGCGGGCTTGTTCTTGCGAAGTTGGGCCTGATGCTGGGAAGGCTGGTTTAGGGGGCCAGCGGACAATGCCGGTGGAATATCGCGTCATCGAAGTGTTCACGAGCGAGGAGGCCCGCTGTGAGGGCCGCCCCGTGTGGGAGGCCATTCTGGCTACCGTTCGCAGGTCCGGACTGGCGGCCCGCTGCACGGTCAGCCGGGCGATGGCCGGCTGCTACGAGAACGGAGAGATGGCCTCGGGCAGCCTCGAGGTGCTGTCGTTCAATATGCCGCTCAAGGTCGAGGTCATCCTCCCGGCCGCGCAGCTCGACGAACTGCTCCCCCGCATCGAGCAGATCGTGACCGACGGCATCGTCGCCGTCGAAGACATGCAGGTCCGCGTCCACCGCGCTGAGAAGCGGCTCATCCCGCGCCAGCTCCGCGTGAAGGATGCCATGACCCCCTCTCCGCACACCGTCTCGCCCTCCACTCCGCTGGCGGAGGTCGTCCGGCTGCTTTTGACACACAGCTTCAACGGCGTGCCGGTGACCGACGAAGAAGGCCGGCCGGCGGGCATCATCACGCAGAAGGACCTCATCCGGCGGGCCGGGATGCCGCTCCGGCTGGGACTGCTGGCCCGGCTCGGCGAGAACGAGGTCGGCGACTTTCTCGCGGGCATCGGAGACCGGACTGCCGCCGACGTGATGACCACGCCGGTGGTCACGGTCCGCGAGGATCAGCGTCTCAGCGAGGCGGTCGAGCTCATGCTTCACAGGGGTCTCAAGAGGTTGCCCGTTGTGGATCCCGGGGGACGCCTGACCGGGATCCTCTCGCGGTTCGACGTGTTCCGGACCATCGCCAGCGAATCGCCCGACTGGCAAAAGATCCGGGAGCAGCAGGTCACAGTCGCGAACGTGCGGACCGTGGGCGACATCATGCGCCGCGACGCCCACTCCGTCCCTCCTGACGCCCCGCTGGAAGAGGTGGCCCGGCTCATCGACGACAGCGACATCCAGCGTGTCGCCGTCGTGGACGCGGATGGAAGGCTGCTGGGGCTGGTCTCCGATGCGGACCTGCTCTCCGTCTTCCTGGAGCACAGGGCCGGGCTGTGGGACCTGCTGAAATCCCGTCTCGGACTCTCCGGGGCGGCCCGCCGGCAGGCGGGGGGCGCGCGCACGGCGGGAGAGATCATGAAGACAGGCCTTCTTACCGTCAGGGAGGAGACGCGCATCGACGAGGCCATCCGCCTGATGGCGGAGCACGGCATCAAGCGGCTTCCCGTGGTGGATGAGGCCGGCAGGTTCCTCGGTCTGGTGAGCCGCGACTCCCTCCTGCGGGCCGGGCTGGAGCAGGCGCGGTGAGCGGCCCGGGGGCTGGCGCAGGGGGACAGAACGGCCGCGCGCTCCGGTTCGTGGTGCTCCTTGGCGTCGTCAGCCTGTTTGCGGACGTCACCTACGAGGGCGCCCGGAGCATCACGGGGCCGTTCCTGGGATCGCTGGGCGCCGGAGCGGCGGTCGTGGGGTTCGCCAGCGGGCTGGGGGAGCTGGTGGGCTACGCGCTGCGGCTGGTCTCGGGCTATCTCAGCGAACGGACCGGCCGCTACTGGGCGCTCACCATAGTGGGCTACTGTGTCAACCTGCTCGCCGTCCCGTTGCTGGCTCTGACGGGCCGGTGGGAGACGGCTGTGGCGCTCATCGTGGCGGAGCGTTTCGGCAAGGCGCTCCGCAACCCGCCCAGGGATGCCATGCTGTCGCACGCGGCCAGCCGGCTGGGGAGAGGCTGGGCTTTCGGGCTTCACGAAGCTCTAGACCAGGCCGGGGCCGTGACCGGGCCCGTCTTCGTGTCCGCCATTCTGATAATGGGAGGAAGCCTGCGGTCCGCATTCGCTGTGCTCTTCATCCCGGCCGTCCTGGCACTGTCCGTGCTGGCAGCCGCCCGGCTGCAGTATCCCCTCCCCGGCCGGATGGAGGAACCGGGCCCGAAGTCCGGCCCGGAGGCCCTTCCGCGGGCTTTCTGGATCTATCTGGCTGGCGCGGGACTGGTGGGAGCGGGATACGCCGACTTCCCGCTTATCGCCTATCATTTCGGTAAAGCGTCCGTCGTCCGCGAGGACTGGATTCCGCTCTTCTACGCTGCGGCGATGGCGGTGGATGCCGTGAGCGCCCTCTTCTTCGGCCGGCTGTACGACCGGGCCGGCGTGCGGGCCCTTCTGGCGGCCGTGGGGGCTTCGGCTTTCTTCGCGCCCCTGGTCTTCCTGGGCGGACCCATCCCGGCCTTCGCCGGCATGCTTCTGTGGGGGGTGGGCATGGGCGCGCAAGAGTCCGTGATGCGGGCGGCGGTGGCGGAGATGACCGCCTCCAGCAAGCGCGGCACCGCATTCGGCCTGTTCAACTCCGGCTTCGGGCTGTTCTGGTTCGCCGGCAGCGCCCTGATGGGGCTGCTTTACGGACGGAGCGTGGCCGGCGTGGTCCTGTTCTCGGTGGCGAGCCAGGTGCTGGCGCTTCCGCTCATCGCAGCCGCCGGCCGGAGGGCCGCGCCCGGCCGCCCCGGGGGACGCTGATGCGCAGGGCACGGCCGTCCCGGCATCTTGCGTTCCATCACGTCCTGGAGTCTCTCCGGGAGAGCCGGGGATGCCCGCTGTGCGCTCTGGAGATGCAGGCTGTCCGGCGCTACCTCGGCTCGCTTCTGCACGAGAGCGTCAACGATGCGCAGGTGCGCGCCGCCCTGAAGGCTTCGCGCGGCTTCTGCGGGCGCCACGCGAAAGTGCTGTCCAGTTGCGGAAGTGCGCTGGGGGTCGCCATCCTCTACGAGGACCAGGTGCGGATCTGGCTGGACGAATGGGCCGGGGCCGGATCCTCGTCGCGCCTTCGCCCTGCCCCGGCTGCCCGCGCGGAGTGTCCCGCCTGCGTGGTGCAGAGGGAGAGCCGCAGGCGCGCCTTCGAGGTTCTGCTGGCGTCCCTGGACGAGCCGGACGTCAGCGAGGCCATCCGGTCATGCCCGCCGTTGTGCGTGCCGCACTTCTCGGGACTGATGACGGCCGCCGGCGGGGCTTCCGGCGGAGGCCTTCTCAGGGAGATCCAGCGGAGCAAGATGGAGCAGCTTCTGCACGACCTGCAGGAGTTCCGCCGGAAGAACGACTACCGCTTCCGGGATGAGGGGTTCGGCCGGGAGTCGGATGCCTGGTTGCGGGCGGTGCGGGTGATGAATGGAGAGGAGGATGTCCTGTGACCGGCCGCTCTCCGCGGATCCCGGCGCGCTCCGGAGGGGAGGGGTTGAGCGCCGCGGGCGGGACCGCCGGGCTTACGGCCGGGGTCATCGGGGGGATGCTTCGTTAGCGGAAGGATGTCCTGCCAGATGCTGACCTTCTTTTGCCCCGGATGCCGTTCGGGGAGCAGGATCGACAGCGGGGTCTGCCCGCGCTGCGGGCTCTCGTTGGACGAGGCCCGCGGAGATTATGTGGAAAAGCTCATCGGCCTTTCCCTGTGCCATCCCGTGCCCTCCATCCCGCCCATGGCGGCGGCGATTCTGGGAAGGATCGGAGACCGCCGGGCCGTGGAACCGCTCTCCCGCCTGCTCACGGAGACCGCCGACCCTGCGTTGCAGGAGGCTGCGGCGGAGGCCCTGGGCAGGCTGAGGGAGGCCGCCGCCGTGCCCGCGCTCATCCACTGCCTGCGCTGCGGGGCGCTTCGCGCGAGGTTGCAGGCGGCCCGGTCCCTTGCGTCGCTCGGCGGGCCGGACGCCCTGGCCGCGCTGAGAGAGGCCGCGAGCGCGGATCCGGCCGGGGTCCTGCGCCGCGTCGCCCGGGAGCTGCTGGAGGGAATGGCTGCGTGTGCGGATGAGGGAGCCGCCTGATGGCTCCCCGCGACCGTCCGGCGGAGGGCCTGGCGCATGTTGCGGGAGTCGCGGCGGCGCTCGCGCTGCTCGACGAGACGCTGTGCGAGATAGACGAGCTGGCCCGCGGCCGCGAGCGCCGGTCCGTCATTCACCGGGAGCGTAACCGGCTCTCCGAGCGCCAGAGGACGGCCATACTGGAGCGTACGGCGGCGATGCGCGACGCCATCCGGCAGGTCCGGGACGCGCTGGGGCTTCGGCCTGAGGTCGTCGACGCAGCAGTGGAGATCAGGAGCAGGTGCGCCGGCATGTGGGAGCACGCCATCGAACTGAAGGCGGAGCATCTGGCCCGCTACGGTCCGGTTCCGGAATGGCTGGCCTCCTCGGTGGATCCGGCCGCCGATGCGCTCGTGGAAGGTCTGGCTGCCGTCCTGGACCTGCTGAAGCGGCGCTGACTCCCCCTGCGGCGTCAAAGCCCGGCCATAGCCCGCGCGCGGTCGAAGACATCCCGCAGCATCCCGCGCGTCACAAGGCCCGTGAACGTGTTGCGCTGGCTGGGATGATAGCTGCAGAGAAGAGACCTTCCGCCCGTCAGCGGATACTCCGCGCCGTGCCGGAAAGCGGAGAGCGGGATGCCCGGATCCCCTCCGCACTCCCGGAGCGCCTTTACCGTTTCCCGGAACGCCGTGCCGCCCAGCGTCACCGCCGCCCGCCAGGGCGGGCCGGATGTCAGCAAGGCCCGCAGCCACTCCCGGCAGTTGTCCAGCTCCTGCGGCAGCGGGCGGTTTTGCGGCGGGGCGCAGTGCACGGCCGCGGTGATCAGCGTGCCGCGCAGCTGCAGTCCGTCATCACGGCGAATGGCCACCGGCTGACTGGACAGCCCGGCCTCGAACAGCGCCCGGTACAGCCAGTTGCCGCTTTCGTCTCCGGTGAACATCCGGCCGGTGCGGTTCGCTCCGTGGGCCGCCGGAGCCAGTCCTACGACCAGAAGCGCAGCCTGCGGGTCTCCGAAGTTCGGCACCGGCCTCCCCCAGTATTCCCAGTCCGCGAAGGCCCTCCGCCTTCTCCCGGCCACCTCGCGGCACCAGGCGCGCAGCCGCGGACAGCGCTCGCAGCCCACGATCCGCCGGTTCAGCGCCTCCAGCCAGCCCCGTTCCATGGCCGTTTCAGCGTCCGAACACCACACCCCGGACGGTCACATCCTCCGGGCCGGTCTCCACGTCCACCCGCGCAGCTCCGCCATCGATCTCCAGCGTCTCCCCGCCCTCGAGGCTGACCCGCCCGGTCCCTGCCGGCAAGGGCAGCGGCACCGTGCGGCGAACGGTCTCCCGCGAGAGGTTGAAGCACACAAGGACGCCGCGCCCGCCATCCGGATGGATGTGCAGGTGCGTCAGCTCGTCGATGCCGATGAACTCCCCCCGCGTGAACTCGTCGAAAAAGCGGTTGTAAGTCGCGATCGCCCTGCGGTAGCCCTCCCTCACCTCCTCCGGAGCCTTCAGCACTCCGCCCACTCCGACGTGCGTGACGCACGAGGCCACATACCAGAACGCGAGGGCGTTCGGGTTGTCCGTGCTCATGTTCATGTGCAGGAACAGCGGCACAGGCTCCGCCTTTCGCAGGTGATACAGGGAGAACAGCCGGCCCTCCATCAGGTCGCGGTGAGTCTTCCACATGAACTCGTAGGCCCATTTTTCGTCGTAGCTCTCCGGGCGCTCGAACAGGTACCACGCCGGCGTCCGGTATTCGCCGGACTCGACGTGGTCGTGCATCTCGATGACCAGCCCGGGATGCCCGGCGCGGATCTCTTCGAACGCGCGGTTGACGGCCAGGGCCCACTCCTCCCGCGTGAGCGGCACGCCGTGACCGTGCGCGGTGTCATGGCAGGACTGCCCCTGCCACGGCCAGTCGTGGAAGTCCGAGTTGATGAAGACGATCCCCGCGTCCGCCAGAGTCCGCATGTTGCGGACGAACTCCCGCCGCCACGGGCCGGAGGGGCAGACGCCCCACAGCTTGACCTCCCCGAAATCCTCGGCCACGAACTTCCGCCCCAGTGCGTCACGGCAGTACCACGCGCCTTCGACCTCCGGACTGCGGGTATGAAGCGTGGTCCAGCAGCCCACCTTCAGGCCGTGGAGCTCCGCCAGCCGGACGAACTCCTCCACCGGTCCCATCTCCGCCCGGTTCCAGACGGATGAGCCCCAGAACGTCTCCCATCCCGGGTCCAGGTGGAGCAGTCCAAAGCCCATCTCCCGCAGCAGGGGCAGAAGCGGCTCCAGTTTCGCCCGGGACAGGGAGGGCCCGAAGTCGTGATACGTGTTGTAAGAGACGGGCAGCGCCCTGCGGGGCTCCTTCAGGCGCGCCAGGCTGCCCTGCAGGGTTCCACGGAACAGCGCCACGCCTTCCTCCCAGCCTCCCTGGAAGGGCACGACCCGCAGCGCCGGAAACCGGACCGTGGCCCCCTCCTCCAGGCGCCGCACGAACAGGCTCCGGGTCCGGTGGTCGCTGCCGTCGGTGCCCGCGATGCCCGGCCGGATGACCCGTTCGCCGTCCCCGGCGGCGATCTCCGCCGGTACGAAGCAGGTCTCGTGGGAGCCGTCCGGGAGCCGCATCACCAGCAGACCGCGCCGCCCGTCCTCCAGGATCCACCCCTCCGCGAATTCCTCGCAGGGCGGCGCGCTGCCCGTGTCCAGGGTGCGGTCCCGGCCGTCCAGTCCCACCCGGAACGGCAGAGGATGCAGCCGGAAGCCGGGAAGCCGCGAGGCGGGGATCTCCAGAAACACGCTGAAGCGCTCCAGGCGCCCGGCCCGGCGGCTGCGCGCGGTCAGGAAAAGGTCGGCGCCGGAGACTGCGGGCTCTTCCCGCAGCTCCAGCTCCAGACCTTCGCACGATGCCGCGAGCGCCCCCGCCGCTCCCGGCCCCGGAGTGAAGACGCAGCGCTGCGGGGCTTCGCCTTCCCACCGGAGCTCCGCCGCCGCCCGCCCTCCGGACTCCCGGAGGATCCTTCCGAGAAGGCTTTCCCCGCCGTCTTCGCCCTGCCATTCCATCAGCACGCTGTGTGGCACCCCTTTCGTCCGCCCTCCGGGCTATGATAGCCGCAACGCGGCGATGCTGCCGGGGATGGCAGCGTGTATGGACCCGGTTACGCAAATGCGGATTCGGTTACGCAAATTGCGCCCGCCATCGCCCCCGGCGCCCCGCGCCCATGCTATACTGACTCTCGGCGCAACCGGCGCCCAAACGGCCGGAAAGCGCTTCCGGAAACGCCGGGCGCGGCGCCGCATCATCCGGGCTCGAGGGGACTCACAGGGATCACTATGTGCGGGATTGTCGGCTACATCGGGCACAGGGACGCCGTCCCCGTCCTCATCGGCGGACTCAGACGGCTGGAATACCGCGGCTACGACTCCGCGGGTGTCGCCGTCGTCACAAACGGCAGGGTCAGCGTGCGAAAGCGCGTCGGAAAGCTCCGCGTTCTCGCTGAGGACCTGGAAAAGGCTCCCCTGCCCGGCAAGGTGGGCGTGGGACACACCCGCTGGGCCACCCACGGGGCTCCCTCCGAGGTCAACTCCCACCCCCACTCGGACAACTCCGGCTCCATACACCTGGTTCATAACGGCATCATCGAGAACTACCAGAGCCTGAAAGACCGGCTCATCGCGGAGGGGCACACCTTCCGCTCACAGACCGACACCGAGGTGGTGGCGCATCTTGTCGGCAAGCATTACCGGGGGGATCTCGCTGCGGCGGTCCGGGAGGCGCTCAAAGAGGTGGAGGGAGCCTACGCCATCGGGGTGGTGTGCGACCACGAGCCGGATGTCCTGGTGGCCGCCCGCTGCGGCAGCCCGCTCATCGTGGGGCTGGGGGAGGGCGAGAACTTCATCGCCAGCGACGTTCCCGCCATCCTGAACCACACCCGGCGCATCATCTACCTGGACGACCATGAGGTGATCCGCATCACGAAGGACGGCGTCACGGTGACCGACCTGGACGGCAACGCGGTCGAGAAGCCGGTCCACACCATCGAATGGGACGCCTCCGCGGCCGAAAAGGGCGGCTTCCCGCACTTCATGCTCAAGGAGATCCACGAGCAGCCTCGGGTCATCCGGGACACCCTCCGGGGACGGTTCGCCCCGGACGGAAAGATCACCCTGGACGATATGCGCATCTCCGACGACGAGCTGCGCGCCGTCAAAAAGATCGTCATCATCTCCTGCGGGACGGCCTGGCACGCGGGACTGGTGGGGAAGTATCTGCTGGAGAACTTCGTCCGCATCCCCTGCGAGGTGGACCTCTCGAGCGAGTTCCGCTACCGCAACCCGCTGGTGGACGAGAGCACGCTGGTGATGACCGTCACTCAGTCCGGCGAGACCGCCGACACCCTGGCCGGCCTGCGCGAGGCCCGGCGCAGAGGGGCAAAGGTGGTCAGCATCTGCAACGTGGTGGGAAGCTCCATCGCTCGCGAGTCCGACGGCGTCATCTACCAGCATGCCGGCCCGGAGATCGGCGTGGCCAGCACCAAGGCCTACACCTCCCAGGTGACCTGCTTCGTCCTGTTCACGATGTACCTCGGCCGCCTGCGCGGCACGCTCTCCGAGGGTGACATCGCGGAGATGGTCGCGCAGCTGCGCGAGCTGCCCGGCAAGATCGAAAAGGTCCTCGAGGACCAGAGCGCCGTGCTGGAGTGCACGGAAAAGTATCACACCGCGCAGAGCTCGCTCTATCTCGGACGCAGCTACAACTTCCCGAGCGCCCTGGAGGGCGCGCTGAAGCTGAAGGAGATCTCGTACATCCACGCCGAAGGATACGCTGCCGGCGAGATGAAGCACGGTCCCATTGCTCTGGTGGACCCGTCGCTGCCCGTCGTGTGCGTCTGCGTGAGCAGCGCGGTCTACGACAAGATGGTCTCCAACATCCAGGAGATCCGGGCACGCTCGGGCAAGGTCATCGCCGTGGCCACGGAGGGCGACACCGCGATCCTGGCACACGCGGACGATGTGCTGTATGTCCCGGAGACACCGGAGTATCTGTCGCCCATCGTTGTCGCGGTGCCGCTGCAGCTTCTCGCCTACCACATCGCCGTCAGGCGCGGGTGCGATGTGGACCAGCCCCGGAATCTGGCCAAGAGCGTCACGGTGGAGTAGGAAAGCCCGGTCCGCAGGCCGGCCGCCGGGCGGGGGCGCGGGCCGCGCCCCCGCTTTTGCGCGACTCATGGCTTGCGCAGGCCGCCCCGGCGCCCGGCGTCTGGCAAAGGAACGTATGCGTCTTTGATGGAAGTCCTCTGGTTCCTGCTGCTGCTGCTTGCCATCACGGCGGGCGGCTGGCTGCTCAGCCATGGCGCGGAGACCATGGCCGAGAAATACGGCGCGAACTTCGCGGGTAGCATCCTGCTCGCGCTGGTCACGACGCTGCCGGAGTACCTGTTCGTCTATTTCGCCATGGCGCACGACCGCCCGGAGGTCGCTCTGGGATCGGCCATCGGAGCCTGCACCCTCCTTGTGACCCTGGGCTACGGCTCGGTCATCCTCTTTGCCACGAGCCGCTTCAGCCGGAGGCCGGTGGACTGCATCGAGCTCTCCCGCCACACCCGCCTGGACGCGGTCTATCTTCTGCTGACCGCCGCCGTGGCGCTGGCGCTGGCATGGGAGGGGGGCGGGCTGGATCTCAAGGACGCGCTCATCCTGGCAGCGGTCTTCGGCGTGTACGTGGCGCAGCATTACCGGGTGGCGCAGGCCCGGGCCGCCCGCATCGAGCACAGCGTCAGCCGCCGCAGGGCGTGGCAGGCGGCCGGGCTGTTCCTGGGGGGCGGGGCCATCATCCTCGCCTGCGCCGAGCCGTTCGTGCTTTCGATGGTCGGGCTTGCCCGGCAGTTCGGCGTCAGCCCGATGGCCATCGCCATCGTCCTGAGCCCCGTCGCCTCGGAGATGCCGGAGAAGATGACCGCCTACCTCACCGTCATCCGCGATGGACGGCTGGCGGAGATCTCAGTGGCGAACTTCATGGGCTCCAAGGTCAACCACAACAGCCTGCTGCTGGCCCTGATGCCGGCCGCGGCCTGGCTGCACGGGCGGGGGCAGGTGAACGGGGTCGTCTCGGTGCCGTTCCTCGTGATGACCATCCTGACGTTCTTCGCCGGGTTCAACCTGATGCGCCGGCGGCTCAGCCGGACGGCCGGATGGGTCTTCCTTGGCCTGTACGCCCTCATCATCTTCGCGGCGTTACAGACAGGCACGGCGCCCACGTCGCACTGACGGGGGCGCCGCAGCGGCCGGCTCCGGCTTACCTTGCGGGTCGTTGAGGCGGAGGAGGCGGAGCGGCGACGAAACGCGCCAGCTCGCTGCCCGCACTGTCACAGAGACGCAGCGTCTCTTTCGTGATGCTGTAAGACGCCGTCTTCTCCAGAGCGGACATCAGGGCGCTCTCCTGCTTCATCAGCTCGGGCGGACCGGCCACTTTCGTGCTGATGAGCCGCGAGAACTTCAGAGTCTCGCCTTTCAGGGTGAAGGAGCCCAGGAAGTGGTTCACTCCCCCGAAACCGTAGGCCCGGTTTCCATCGGGGTCCAGCTTCAGATACACCTCGTCGCGCCCTTCGCCCGGATGCACCGCGGGGCGGTCTCCGATGCTCAGAGCCTTCCAGCGGGTGCCCGTCAGCGCGGGAGACTCGGACGGCGGCTCCTCGCCGGGCGTGCGTGCCTTGGCCAGCGGAATCGCCCGGGCCAGGTTCGCGGCCCAGACGTCGGCCAGCTGCCGGGGAGTCATTCCGTTCGCGGCGGCGGTCCGCGGATCGGTGGTGGCGATGAGCGTGGATCCGATCATCACCGCGAAGTCCTGACCGTGGGGTTGGACCCGCACCTGGGCCGGGTCGAAGGGGGCGGAGCCCAGGAACGGAAAGATCCGCTGCTGGATGGCCTCGGCCCGCTGCTCCACCGACAGTCCGGCGGAAGGAAACCGCACGCGCATCACCACCCGTTCCCCCACCACCACGTCTCCTGGCGCAGCCGCGGCCGGGCCCGGAATCATCGAGACCGCCAGCGCGGCGAAAGCTGCCGCGCAGATCGCTCTGAACATTGTCTTCCTCCTTCCCGGGGACGACAGGCTGCCGGCCGCGCGGATCACTGCCGGAGCCTTCCGGATGTTGCCTCTCCCCCGGAGCATCGTTCAGCGGAAAGGCCGGGGGGCCCGGCCGTTCCGCCACGTCCTTTACGGTGAAACGGGCTGCTCCGGTTGCGCGGCGGGACCCGGCGGCTGGGCGGGCACGGCCGGAGTGGTGATGACCACGCGATCCCGGTAGGCGGGAATGTTCACTTCCACCTTCGCCTCGTTGCGCGCCTTCTCCAGGAGCTCGCGCAACTGAGGGTTGTCCGCCGCCCGCGCGCGCAGCAGCCGGTCGCGGATGAGCGGCTTCACCGACTCGTAAGGCTGGAACCGCGCCTCCCGGCGCTCCCGCACCTTCAGCAGCACCCACCGCCCGCCCGTCTGGAACGGCTCGCTGACCTCGCCCGCCTTTGTCGCAAACGCCCTCTCGTAAACCTCCGGCGGGATTCCCGGGATGGCCGTCCGGATGGGGTCGGGACGGTTCAGCCAGCCCACGTCCCCTCCGCGCTCCCGGGAGACGGCATCCACGGAATACTGCCTGGCCACCTCCGGGAAAGGCGTGCCTTTCAGAAGGCGCTGCCGGGCCTCGTCCGCCTTCTCCCGGCTGTCCGTGATGATTGTCTGCAGGAAGACGGCTTCGGGCAGGTAGAAAGCCGAGCGGTGGCGCTGGTCCTCGGGCAGACCGGCCGTCGCCTCGTCGTAGGAGATGCGCATCTCCTCCTCGGAGATCGTGATGAACTTGGAGTACAGGTTCGTCTGGGCGATGTCCGGCTTCAGAGATTCCCGGAACTCCTCCTCGGTCACCCCCGCGCCCTTGAGCAGGGTCTTCAGGTCCATGTCGCGCTGCTTCAGGTTCTCGTCCAGCACCGCCATCCGCTCACTGATCTGCTCTTCGGTGGGCGCTACGCCCTCCTTTTCGGCCAGCTGGACGAGCAGCGTCTCGGCGATCAGCCTGTTCAGCACGGCAAAGCCGGTCTGCTGGGCCACCGGTGGGGGGAACGCCTGCACCGGCTCCGCCGGGGAGATCTCCATCCGGCGATGGTAGCGCTCCATCGGCACGCTCTGACCGTTCACGACGGCGGCCGCCTGCGCGGCGGCCTCCGGCGCCGCCGCGGCGAGGAAGACCAGGGCGAAAAGCCCTGCCAGGTGTTTCATCGGACTCCTCCTGTCAGCTGCAGCGGGCGCCACTGGCGGTCGGCCTCTTCCGGCTCCTCCAGCGCCAGTCTGGCCAGCGGGAAGGGTTCCAGGGCGCGCTCCAGGATCCCGTGCACCTTTGCCAGCGCCACTCCGTAGTTAGTCATCGGTATGCCCAGCTCCGCGGCCTGGTGCTGCCGCCAGAGCACCTCGCGCCGGGTGATCATGCAGCTTCCGCAGTGGATGATCAGGTCGTAGCTCGAGACATCCTTCGGAAAGTCCCGGCCGTTCGCGAAGCCGAACTCCAGCTCCCCGCCCACGTACTGCCTGAGCCAGCGCGGGATCTGGACCTTGCCGATGTCGTCCGGCTGGGTGTGGTGCGTGCAGGCCTCCGCGATCAGCACCCGGCTGCCGGGCCGGAGCCGGTCGATGTACTTGCTCCCGCGCACGAACCCCTCCAGGTCGCCCCGGTATCGCGCCATCAGGATGCTGAAACTGGTGAATAGCACGCCCGGAGGCGTGTCCGCCACGGCCTTCAGGAACGCCTGCGAGTCCGTGATCACCAGCCTCGGCGGGCGTTGAAGGCTTTCGATGGCCTGCTTGAGCTCCCTTTCGCGGGTGACCACCGCAAGGGCGCCCTGGTCCAGAACATCGCGGATGGTCATGACCTGCGGCAGGATCAGCCGTCCCTTCGGGGCCGCCTGATCGATGGGCGTCACCAGCACCACGACATCTCCCGGGGATACCAGGTCTCCCACGATGGTCTGTTCCCCCGATGCGGGGGCGTGGCGGATGAGGAGCCCCTTCAGGGAGGTCATCCCGTCGCCGCGTGCCGCGCTGACCGCGGCAAGGGGGAGCCGTCTCTCCGCTGCCCACGCCTCCCAGCCCGCAGGGTCCGCAAGATCGCTCTTGTTGGCGACGGCCACCAGCGGAATGCCGCGGCCTGCGATCTCCGCGGCAAGGCGGTCCTCCTCCTCCGAGGGCTCGCGGGTGCAGTCCAGCACGAGGATGGCCAGATCGGTCCTCTCCAGCACCTTCAGCGACCGCTCCACGCGGCGGGCTCCCAGCTCTCCGACATCGTCCAGGCCGGCCGTGTCGGTGACCACCACCGGGCCGAGCGGCAGGATCTCCATCGCCTTGGAGACCGGGTCCGTCGTGGTGCCCGGCACGTCCGAGACGATGGCGATGTCCTGCCCGGTCAGCGCGTTGATCAGGCTGGACTTCCCGCTGTTGCGCCTGCCGAAGATGCTGATATGGAGTCTTTCCCCGGAAGGGGTCTGGTTCAGGGACGCCACTGTTCTCCCCCGCACCTCCACGTTCGATTATACCTTCTGTCCGCCCCTTCTGTTTCCGCGCTCCGCTGCGCCTCCGGGCGCCCCGCGGCCGGGCATCGCCATCGGGTGACGCGTGGGCTACAATGCCCGGGAAGGATATGTCGTCGCAGACCAGAGAGCACCGGGAGCGCAGGCTGGTGGTGGCGATCACCGGCGCGAGCGGCTCCATCTACGGGCTGGAGTTCCTGAAGCGGGCGGCGGGCATCTGGGACCGCATCTGGCTGACCGTGAGCTCCAACGCCCTGGCGGTGGCGTCCCTCGAGGTGGGCCTGAAGGGCTTCGACCCGGCACGGGACCTCGGTCTGGGCGATCTGGCGGAGCGCGTCACGCTCATGAGCCCCCGCGACCTGACCGCGCCTCCTTCCAGCGGGTCCTACCGGTATGACGGCATGGTCGTCGTGCCGTGCTCCATGGGAACCCTCGGGCGGATCGCGAACGGCATCTCCAGCGACCTGACCGGCCGCATCGCGGACGTCTGCCTGAAGGAGCGCCGCAGGCTGGTGCTGGTCACCCGCGAGACCCCGCTGTCCGCCATCCATCTGCGCAACATGCTGACGCTGGCGGAGGCGGGCGCCACCATCCTTCCCGCCGCCCCCGGCTTCTACCATCGCCCGCAGAGCGTCGGCGACCTGGTGGATTTCATCGTTGCCCGCATCCTGCAGTCGCTCGGGGTGGATCAGGATGTCCTGCCGGGATGGAGGGAGGACGAATGAGCGGGCCGCGGCGTCCCCTGGCCGTCCGGCTGGCCGGCCTGGTGAAGCTCGAGCACACGGTGTTCGCGCTCCCGTTCGCTTACATGGGCGCGGTGACGGCGCTCGGGCACTTCCCGGACGCGCGCACGGCGCTGCTCATCCTGCTGGCCATGGCCGGGGCTCGCACGGCGGCCATGACGTTCAACCGTATCGTGGATCTGCCCCTGGACCGGCGCAATCCCCGCACGGCGGGGCGCGAACTGGTGACCGGCGAGGTCAGCCAGACCCAGGCGCGCATTCTGCTGGCCGTGTCGGCGGGTGTCTTCCTGGCTGCGGCCTGGCTGCTGAACCCGCTCGCCTTTGTGCTGTCTCCTCTGGCGCTGGCAGTGATTCTGGGCTATTCCTACACGAAGCGCTTCACGCCGGCCTCGCACCTGTTTCTGGGCTCCTCCCTGGGCATCGCCCCGGTGGGAGGCTGGATCGCGGCGACGGGCGAGTGGGGCACGCCTCCGCTCATCCTGGGGGCCGCCGTGGCGGCGTGGACGGCGGGCTTCGACATCATCTACGCCCTGCTCGACACCGAGTTCGACCGCCGCGAGAAGCTGCACTCCATCCCCGCCGCGCTGGGGGAGGAGCGCGCGCTTTACGTCTCCCGGGCGCTGCACGCGGCGATGGTGGTCCTTCTCGTCTGGTACGGGAGGGTCCTCGGGCTGGGGAGCCTGTACGTCATCGGGGTGTTCATCGTCGCGGCCTTTCTGGTCTGGGAGCATACGCTGGTGACACCGCAGGACAAAAGCCGCGTGAACACCGCGTTCTTCACGATGAACGGCATCGTCAGCATAGTGCTTTTCGTGTTCACTCTGCTGGATGCGCTCAGGGGCAGGGGGCAGTGAAGACCACGGTGCTGGGATGCCTGCCCTACCTGAACGTGCGCCCGCTCATCCGTTCCATCGAGCGCCGCCCGCCGGAAGGGTATGAGCTGGTCTACGACACCCCGTCCGGCCTTGCGGAGCGGCTCCGGGAGGGCTCCTGCGATATCGCGGCCGTGTCCAGCTTCGAGGCGCTGGCCAATCCGGAGCTGGAGATCATCCCCGGTTTCGCCATCGCATCCGACGGGCCGGTCACCAGCGTGATGCTGTTTTCCCGTAAGCCGTTCGCCGGGGTCGGCCGGGTGGCGCTGGACACCGGTTCGCTCTCAGGGGCCGCCCTGACCCGCATCGTGCTGGCAGACCTGTTCGGCGCCCGGCCGGAGTTCGTCCGGCTGGAGCCGTATCCGGCGGAGATGCTGAGCCTCGCGGATGCCTGCCTGCTGATCGGCAACAACGCCCTGCTGCACGCGCCGGACGTGCCCCACGTCCTGGATCTGGGGGCGGCGTGGAAGGAGCTCACCGGCCTGCCCTTCGTGTTCGGGGTCTGGGCGGCCCGGAAAGGACGGGCGGACGGGCGCGACGTGAGCATCCTGCAGGAGGCTCGCCGTGCCGGTCTGCGGGACCTGCACGACATCGCGCGGGAGGAATCCATCAATCTGGGGCTGCCGCCGGGGCAGATTCTGCGCTACCTGGCGGAGACGATGGTCTACGAGATGGGCGGGCGCGAGCTCGAGGGGCTCCGGGAGTTCTGCCGGCGGGCCAGGGCCGGCGGGCTTCTTCACCCGGAAGCAGCGGTCCGTCTGTGGCAGGGCAGGGAGGCCGTCTGAGTATGCGGGGCTTTGAGCGCCACTGCCAGGGACGGGAAGGTCGTGGTCATCGGCTCGCAGCAGCCGGACGCAGCGATCTCCCGCGCCGCCGGCACCGGGGCGGTCCCCCGGAGTCCGGTGACCCCGCCCGGCAATCATGCTAGAATGCGCCCCGGCAGGAGGGCTGCTTCACTTTTTCCGGAAAGGGCCAAGTTATGACGAGCATCGAGCACATTCACGCGCGGGAGATCCTGGATTCGCGCGGCAATCCCACCATCGAGGTTGACGTGTACCTGGAAGACGGGACGCTGGGACGCGCCGCCGTCCCCAGCGGAGCCTCCACCGGCACCCGGGAGGCGGTCGAGCTCCGCGACGGCGATAAGGGCCGCTACCTCGGCAAGGGGGTGCTGAAAGCGGTCGAGAACGTCAACGACAAGATCGCCCCGGAGCTTCTGGACATGGACGTGACCGACCAGGCCGGCATCGACGAGATGATGATAGAGCTGGACGGCACGGAGAACAAGTCCAACCTGGGCGCCAACGCCATCCTCGGCGTGTCCCTGGCGTGCGCGCACGCGGCGGCAAAGTCGCTGGGGTTGCCCCTGTACCGCTACATCGGCGGGGTCAGCGCCCGCACTCTGCCGGTCCCGATGATGAACATCCTGAACGGGGGCAAGCATGCGGACAACAGCGTGGACCTGCAGGAGTTCATGGCCATGCCCGTGGGCGCTTCCAGCTTCTCCGAGGCGCTGCGGTGGTGCGCGGAGGTGTTCCACGCGCTCCGCGGCGTCCTGAAGGGGAGGGGCTACAGCACCACCGTCGGCGATGAGGGCGGCTTCGCTCCCAACCTGAAGGCCAACGAGGAGGCGCTGGAGGTCATCGTCGAGGCCATCCAGAAGGCCGGCTACACGCCCGGCGAGCAGGTCGCCCTCGCGCTCGACCCCGCCGCGTCCGAGATGTGGAAGGACGGCAAATACGATTTCTGGAAGTCCGGCTTCCAGAAGACCTCCGCGGAGATGGTGGAGTTCTGGGCGGAGCTCGTGGAAAAGTATCCCATCGTGAGCCTGGAGGACGGAATGGCCGAGCAGGACTGGGACGGCTGGAAGCTCCTGACCGAGCGCCTTGGCGGCCGCATCCAGCTGGTCGGCGACGACATTTTCGTCACCAACACCCGCATCTTCCGGGAGGGCATCCAGAAGGGCATCGGCAACTCGATCCTGATCAAGGTGAACCAGATCGGAACGCTGACGGAGACGCTGGCGGCCATCGAGATGGCAAAGCGGGCGCGCTACACCGCGGTGGTGAGCCATCGGTCGGGCGAGACGGAGGATGTCACCATCGCGGACATCGCCGTGGCCACGAACGCCGGGCAGATCAAGACCGGCGCGCCGTCCCGCACGGACCGGGTCGCCAAATACAACCAGCTCCTGCGCATCGAGGAGGAGCTCGGCGACACCGCCCTCTTCCCGGGGAGGGATGCGTTCTACAACGTCGGGTGAGCGGCGGAAGCCGGCTCGGGCCGGAGATGTGATGGCAGCCCCTCCCTCCACCGCCGGAGGGAGGGGCTGCTCTGTCGGTGAAGGCTCTCTCAAAATGAGCGGGGAGGGACGCCGTTGAGACGCACCAGGATCGTCTGCACGCTGGGCCCGGCGAGCAACAGCCGGACGGAGATTCTGCGGCTGGCGCGGGCGGGGATGGACGTCGCCCGTCTGAACTTCTCTCACGGGACTCCCGGGGACCATGCGGCGGTCGCGGAGCGCGTGCGCTCCGTCGCTCGTGCTCTGGGACGGCCGATCGGACTGCTGCAGGACCTTCCTGGCCCCAAGATCCGCATCGGACGGGTGGCGGCCGGAGGGGTCCGGCTGCGGCGGGGAAGCGTTGTGCGGTTCGTGGGAGAGGACGTGGAGGGCGACGGAGAGGTTTTCAGCCTTCCCCATCCCTGCGTGCTGGGCGCGCTGCGGGCCGGCTCCGAGATGTGGCTGGCGGACGGGCTCATCCATCTGCGCGTGCTGGAGACAGGGCCGGGATGGGTCCGGGCGAAGGTGCTGAGCGACGGGGTGCTGAGCAGCCACAAGGGCGTCAACCTGCCGGATGTGGACGTCACCGTGCCGGGAGCTCTGGAGCGGGACCTGGAGCTCTTCCGTCAGGGACTGGAGATGGGAGTGGACTGGGTGGCCGTGTCCTTCGTCAGCGGCCCTCAGGACGCCGAACCGTTCCGGCGGGCCGCGCGGGAGGCGGGCAGGGAGGTCCGGCTCCTGGCCAAGGTGGAGCGGCGGCAGGCGCTGGCGAGGATCGGAGCCATCGTCGAGGCCTTCGACGGTGTGCTGGTGGCGCGGGGGGACCTCGGGATAGAGACACCGATCCGCGATGTGCCCGTGGTGCAGAAACGGCTGGTGCGCCTCTGCAACGAGGCCGGGAAGCCGGTGGTGGTGGCGACGCAGATGCTTGTGAGCATGGTCTCCAGCCCGCGGCCCACCCGGGCGGAGGCCACGGATGTGGCCAACGCCATACTGGACGGCGCCGATGCCGTGATGCTCTCGGAGGAGACCGCGGTGGGGCGCTATCCGGCGCGCTGTGTCAGCACCATGGCGTCCATAGCATCCTCTGCTGAGGCCTTCTGCCGCAGGCCGGGCGAGCGGGAGGAGCGGCGGCTGTCCCGGCCTCCCGGCCGCACCGAGGTCATCGCTTTCGGCGCGGCTCAGATGGCCGGGCATCTTGGCGTGCGTGCCATCATCGCCTGCACCAGCAGCGGAGCCACTGCCCGCGCGGTCAGCAAGCACCGGCCGGACGTCCCCGTTCTGGCGGCGGTGACATCGGAGCGGGTCGCGGGGCAGCTGTGCCTGTCGTGGGGGGTGAGGCCCTACATCGTGCCTCCGGCCGGGAACACGGACCAGATGATTTTCAACGCGGTGGACGGCGCGATGGCCGCCGGGATGGTAAAATGGGGAGACCCCGTGGTGGTCGTGGCCGGTGTGCCGGCCGGCGTGCCCGGCAACACCTGTCTGGTCAAGTATCATCGCGCGGGCGACACCGTCTGGACGTGAGGGCAGGATGCCGTCCCAATCGGAGAAGGATCTTCTGAGACTGAACGGATCGAAGCCCCGGCCGCGAAGAGTCCGGAGGGTGCGGCGCAGACTGCGCCTGCCTTCCTCTGCGGCGGCTCTGAGGATGGCCGCCTGGCTGGGCGTGGCGGTCGTGGTGTTCTACGTGGGGACCTGGGCGCTCCGGCCGCACCTGCAGGCGTGGCTGGTTGCGCGGGATCTGCCGGAACTGGAGCAGCGCAGGCGCAGCGCTGAGCGGGAACGGCGCGAACTGGAGTGGCAGGTCCGCTACGCCCGTTCGGAAGAGGGCGCCCGGAACCTCGCCCGCGAGTACGGCTATGTCAGGGAGGGGGAGGTCCCCCTGCTTTTGCCGGAGGCGAAGGAGAAGGCGGGCGGGATGGAGCCGGCGAAGCGGCCGGAAACCGGTCTGTGGGAGCGTTTCCTCCTGGCCCTGTGCCGCGTGTGCGGCGCGGACCCGGATGCTGCGGATGCGTCCGGCGGCGTGCCCCGCTCCTGATCTGGCGATCGCCGGCGCAACGGCGCGGCCGCCGCGGCGGGTCAAAAGGGTGGGGCCCGGCGGGAGGCCGGCGGGTGGCTGGCGATGCAGATCTACAGGATCACAGGTCAATATCAGGGGGAGCCTCCGGGCGATCTGGAGTGGTGGCACAGCAGGGATGATGATGCCGCCGAGCCGGGGGTCGTCCGCGATCTGGAGGCCGCCCGTCTGACCCTGCCCCGCGTTTCCTGCGAGAAGTGCGGGCAGTCTTCTCCGCTCTTTCCCGTCGCCATGGACATCCCCGAATCTCCTCCTCCCGGTCTGGAGGCGGCCGTCCTCAGGCTCTGCTCCGGGCTGGAGCCGCGCTGCTGGCCGGACCGGGAAGCCGGCCCGCCGGACGTGTGTCTGGACGGGCTTGCGTTCCAGCCGCCCGTCTCGCCGGGATGTTTCCGGCGCCTGGAGGCGGTGGTGCGCAGGATGATGTGTCTCCCGGAATGGCGGCCGGTCCGGGGAGGGGCGCGTATCGGCCCTGAGTCCGTGATCCTGAATCATTCCGAGTATCCGGACGTCCTGCGCGTCGGATGGAGTCTGCTGATCAGCGAGCGGGCAGCGCGCGTGTTCGAGAAAGCCGGCTTCAGCGGCGTGACCTGGCACCCGGTGCGGGTGGCCATAGGCCGCAAGAGCGCGGCGGCCGCGCAGAGCCGTCTGTACGAGCTGGTGGTTCACGGCGCGGCCGGTGTTCCCCTGGGGCACAGGGACTCGTTCCACCGCTGCCCTTGCTGCGGCCGCTACCTCTATCTGGAGGAGGACGAAGCGGCCATTCGCTGGCGGGTGGACCCGGCCGAATGGGACGGAAGCGGCTGGATGCGCTTCATGGACTGGCCTTCCGTCTGGGTGACGGCGGAGGTCCGCGCCCGGCTGGAATCGAGCGGGCTGTTACTGGGAATCGCGTTCGAGGCCGGCGACCAGACGGTGCATCTTGCGCTCTGAACGGCATTGCGGTGTAGACTCGGCCGGGGGTTGTGTGGCATAGTCCCTGTACCGTGATGCGGGAACACGTCATTCTGGCCTGTGTGCTCGCGCTCTTCGTCGCCTGCGGCGGGAGCGCCGCTCCCTCTTCCACGCCGTCCGGCGCGGACTACCTGGCGGCGGTGGCATCGGCACTGTCCGAGATGGAGGCGGGCAGGCTTGCCGGGGCGAACCAGTTCCTGACATCCGCTTTCGCTTTGCGCAGGGACGAGCCGCTTGCATATCTCGCCCGCGGAGTCCTGCTTCTGCAGTGCGGCGCCTATTCGGAGGCGGAGGGTGCGTTCCGGGACGGGGCGCGGCTGGGGGGCGATGCCTCCCTGGCCGCGTGCGGGGTGGCGCTGGCCCGGCTCGGACTGCTGGACTTCGCCGGAGCCTCGCAGGCGCTGGCCGGGATGAACGCGCCGGAGGATGCTGCCGAGGCGGCCGTGCTGCGGGAATACGTGGCACTGTTGTCCAGCCGCAGGGCGGACCTCGAGCGGCTGGACCCGGAGGATCCGCGCGTGCGGCTGATGAAGGCGTTCGCCGCGCTCTCCGCAGGCAAGAGCCCGGACCCCGCCCTGCTGCAGGTGCCGTGGGCTGATCCGGCGGGGCCGGCTCTGGACCGCGGGGTCACGATGGGACTGGATCGCTCCGGGCCCCTGATGCCGGTCGCCACCTCCACCGAGGCAAGGGCCGTCTCCCGGCCGGTCAGCCCGGGAGGCGCTCTGTCCGGAACGGTGCGGCTCAGGGCCGGCGCGGCCCGCACGCCGCAGGCGGCGCTGTTCCTGTTTTACGTCGGGGACCGCCTGCTGGGGATCGTGAACAGCCCTCCTTATGAGATCTCCTGGGACACCACGCGCTTTCCGAACGGCGTGCACCGGGTCACGGTCCGTGGACAGGACCTGAACGGCGTGGTGGTCGGCGAGGTCTCCAGTGATGTCCTGGTGGCCAATCTTGCTCCGGACGTCGGACGGCCGCTGGAAGGCCCGGCCGCCGGAAGGGTTCTTGCGGCCATCCGCGATTCCCTGCGGCTCCGGCCGAACGCGACGTGGGCCCAGTTCCAGCTTGGCGAGATGCACCGGGCGGCCGGGCGCGGCAGCGAGGCGATGCTCTGCTACGCACGCATCCTCGCGTTCCTTCCCGGCTACCGCGATGTCCAGCGGCGCTGGAAGGAGCTGGCGCGCTTCGCGGCAGCCCCGCCGGTGTGGAAGGGCGATCCGGGAGCGCGGGGGGTCGCGCTCACCTTCGACGATGGGCCGAACGATGGGACTCCCGCCCTTCTGGAGCGGCTTTCCGCGCTCGGAGTGCGGGCGACCTTCTTTCTGGTGGGGTCTCAGGCCAGAAAGCGTCCGGACCTCGTGCGGGCCATCGCCTCTGCCGGGCACGAGCTGGCCTGCCATTCGGAGACGCACCGGTCGCTGGCGGAGATGGACCGCGAGGAGATCATCCGGGAGCTGTTCGGACCCATCGCGGCCGTGCAGGAGGCGACGGGGCGCGTGCCCCGTTTCTTCCGCCCGCCGGGAGGGCATCTCAGCACGGAGGGACGCCGGGTGGCGGCGGAGTTCGGGCTGACTCCCGTGATGTGGAGCGCAAATTGCGGCCCGTATGAAGGAGGCCCGGCGTCCGGGATGGAACAGTATGTGGCGTCCGCGGCTGCCGGCTCCGTCGTGCTGATGCACAACTGCGAGGCCACCACGCTGGAGGCGCTTCCCGGCATCGTTTCCCGGCTGAGGGCGCGGGGTCTGATGCCGTGCCGGCTCTCGGATGTGCTGCGCTGAGGGTGGACCCCTCCGCGTGGCCGGGGCTTTCGTCTATCAGGGCGGGCAGCATCTTCAGGCGGAAGGTGGACCCTCCGCGTGGCCGGGGCTTTCGGCGTGGGGTATCCTTTAGAATGATAAGGGATGGAGCGTGCCGCCTCCCGGCGGGGCGGCGCGCGGCAAAAGGAGCGGGAAGCCCGTTCGATGGACGCGGCCGCGAGGGGAAGGTCTCCCGGGATCCGCGGCCGGGACAGGAGTTGAGATGACGCGATCAGGTTTTGAGATCCCATCCTGGCGGCGCGCGGGCGCCGCGGCGGCGGGGCTGCTTCTGTTGGCCGCCCCGTGGGCGCTTGCGCAGGCGCGGCCCGAACGCTCGCTGGCGGGGGTGGTCATCGGGCGTCCGGCGTCGCAGATCTTCGCGAAGTACGGAAACCCGACCCGCGTGCAGGTGGGTGAATACGCGCCGGGAGCCACTCAGACCCCGGGAATGCCCGGCGGCGAGGGCGCCCAGACCGGCTTCAACTTCCCCTCCCCCACCAGTGTGGGGCTGCCTCCCAGCCCGGCGGGCGGTGGTCTGGAGGCTCCGCCGCCACCGGTGCCGGGTCCGACGAATCTGGGCGGCGCCTTCGGCGGCACCGGCCTGGCGAACCTCGCGAGCTCCCTGTTCGGGGGAACGCTCACAGGCCCGACTCCCACCCCGGGGATGGGCGCGCCCGGGATGTTCGGAGCACCTGCGGGCACGCAGCAAGGGCCCCAGCTCCCCAGAAGGGCCGTCACCAAATATTATTACGATTACGCGTCCGGTCCCTCCCTGGTCTTCACGGTGGGCTACAAGGGTCTGGTGGAGCAGATAGACGCTTTTGCGCCGTGGCCTTGGTCGCCTGCGCGCACCTCCCGCGGGATCAATGTGGGCGCCACTTATTCCCAGGTGATCGCGAAGTACGGTTTTCCGGATTCGCAGCGGCAGAATCAGGACGGCACGCTCGTCATGGATTACAGCGAAAAGGCGAGCTGCGCGTTCACGCTGCTGAACGGGAAGGTCGTGGGAGTCTCCGTCGCGCTGGTGGAGTGAGCTGCCTGCGGACTGTGCCCGCGAATTTTCAGAACCCGTCCCGGTCTCGCCATGACGAGCCGGGACGGCGGCGTTTTCCGGGGTCACAGGAGACGCTTCAGTGACGGACGACCCGGTCAGAGAGATCCGTTCCCGTGTGGACCTGGTGGACCTGGTCGGCCAGCGGGTGCGCCTGCAGCGGGCCGGCAGGAGCTTCAAGGGGCTCTGTCCGTTCCACGAGGAGAAGACGCCGTCCTTTTTCGTGAACCCGGAGCGGGGAGTCTGGCACTGCTTCGGCTGCGGCGAGCACGGTGACTGCTACACCTGGCTGATGAAGCTGGAGGGCATCACCTTCCCGGAGGCTCTACGCCGCCTGGGCGAAAAGGTCGGGGTGGAGGTGGGCGCCTCGCGGGGCGGCCCTTCCCGGGGCGAGCGCGAGGAGATGCTGGAAGCCCTCTCCGTGGCGGCGCGCTTCTTCCGGGAGAGGCTTCGCCAGGACCGCCGGGCCGCCGGCTATCTCGCGGCGCGCCAGATCGACCCGGAGACCGCTGAACAGTTCGGCATCGGATATGCTCCCGCGTCGTGGGATTCGCTGACGATGTTCCTGGCTTCGCAGAAGGTGAATCTGGCCGCCGCGGCGAAGGCTGGACTGGTGGGGACGCGCAGGGACGGCGGATACTACGACCGCTTTCGCGACCGTCTCATGTTTCCGGTCGCGGATGCTGGGGACAGGATCGTGGGGTTCGGGGGACGCAGCATCGGTCCGGACGGGCCGAAGTATCTGAACTCCCCGGAGACCCCGGTCTTTCACAAGGCGAACATCCTTTACGGGTGGCCGCTGGCGCGCCGGGAGATCTCCGCGCGGGGCTTCGCGCTGGTGGTGGAGGGCTATCTGGACGTGATCTCCGCGCACAGGGCGGGTTTGAAGAACGCTGTGGCGGCGATGGGCACGGCCTTCAGCGAGGCCCATTGCCGGCTGCTCGGCCTGGGATGCGACCGCGTGGTGCTCTGTTTTGATGCCGACTCTCCCGGGCAGCGGGCCGCGCTGGGAGCGGCCGACGTCCTGGAGGCGGCGGGGTTCGACGTGAGGGTGGCCCGGCTGGCGCCGGGCGAGGACCCGGACAGCCTGGTGTGTTCCGGAAGGTCGGCGGACCTGCACCAGGCCGTTCAGGAGGCGGTGACGGCGGCGGAGTTCCGGCTGGACCGGGTGATGGCGCGCTTCGATCTGCAGGACGCGGCGGACCGGGCAAGGATGCTCGCCGAGGCGGCGAAGGTTCTCGGGCGAGTGCAGAACGCCTTCGAGCGGGACCGTCTGATCAGGAAGCTGGCGGTCTATCATCCTTCGTTCGCCCAGGGGACGGATGTTGCCGAGTCCCGGATCCGCAGGGAGGTGGACCGGGCCGCCCGCGGCGCCGCCGGAGGGCGGGCGGCAGGCGGTGGCGCTGCTCCGGGACGCGGCGAGGCGGCGGCAAAGACGCCCCGGCAGAGGGCGATCGAGAAAGCGGAGCAGATTCTGCTTCGCTGCCTGCTGGAAAGCAGGGAGAAGGCGGCGCTCATCGTGGAGCGCCTTCCCGTTGACGGTTTTGTCACCGAAGCGGCCAGAGAGCTGGCGGCTGAGATCTACGCCTGCAGAGAGCTCGGCGAGGATCCCCTGACTGTCCTGTTTCCGGGCCGCGAGGGGGGAGGCGCCGCCCGGCTGGCGAGCGCGCTTCTGGTGACGGAGGGACCGCCCGCTCCGGAGGCGGTGATTTTGGACTGCATCGAGAGACTGGTGAGGGAAAGCAGACGGGAGAGGCTTGCCAGGCTGAGAGAGAAGTTCAATCGCGGCGAGCTGAGCAGGGATAGCGCGGAATACCGGGAGTTCCTGTCCCTCCAGCAGGAGTGCCACGGGTAATTCTACCGGTTTCGCGGGCGGCCTGTTCGCAGTGGCCCTCTCGACCGCTTTCCGGCACACTTTGTGCACATGGGACCGGTGTGGGGAGCAACGCAGACCGTGCTCCCGTCGGTTACGATGGGGAAGTGACGAGTTGGTTCCGGATATACCGATCAGAGAATCCAGCGAGTTTCACGCGCTGCTCGAGATGGGGCGGCAGAGCGGTCTGCTGACCTTCGACGAGATCACCGAAGTCCTCAGCCGCAACGAGGACGGCGATCCCGAGCAGATGATGGATGACATGCTGCTCGTGCTCGAGGAGGAGGGGATCCACGTCGTCAACAGGCTGCCGGCCAGCAGGCGCCCCTCGCACGGGGACGGTCACGCCCCGCCCAGCGTCACCGAGAAAGCTGACGAGGAGATCAGCCAGCTCGAAAGCAGCCAGGTCGACGACAGCGTCAAGATGTGGCTGCGCGAGATCGGCAAGACGCGCCTGCTCTCTCCGCAGGAGGAGCGGGAGCTCGCCATCCGCGTCGAGAACAACGACGTCGAGGCGAAGCTGGGGCTCATCGAGGCGAACCTGCGGCTGGTCGTCAGCATCGCCAAGCGCTACAGCGGCCGCGCTCTGGCCTTCCCCGACCTGATCCAGGAGGGGAACCTCGGCCTCATCAAAGCGGTGGAGAAGTTCGACTACCGCAAGGGCTACAAGTTCAGCACGTATGCCACCTGGTGGATCCGGCAGGCCATCACGCGGGCCATCGCCGACCAGGGGCGCACCATCCGCCTGCCGGTGCATATGGTGGAGACCATCAACCGCCTCCACAAGGCCACCAGCCAGCTGCTCCACGAACTCGGGCGGGAGCCCACCATCGAGGAGCTCGCGGCGGAGGTGGGCATGACCCCGGACCGGGTGTCCGAGGTGCTGCGCGTGGCTCCGGAGCCCCTTTCGCTCGAGACGCCCGTGGGGGAGGAGGACGAGAGCCATCTGGGCGACTTCGTGGAGGACCACGAGGCCACCTCGCCCGGCGAGGCGGCAAAGCACGTCATCCTGCGGGAAAAGATCGAGGAGGCGCTCAACAACCTGACGGAGCGGGAGCGCGACGTGCTGAAGATGCGGTTCGGTCTGGACGACGGATGCTCCCGGACTCTGGAGGAGGTCGGGCGGCACTTCAAGGTCTCCCGCGAGCGCATCCGGCAGATCGAGGCCAAGGCGCTCAAGAAACTGCGCAACCCGTCGCGCACGCGCAAGCTGCGCGAGTATCTCGAGAGCTGAGGGCTTTCCCGGGCGCGGCGCGTGGCGGAAAGGCGGCGCCGCATGCCATGCTGGAAGGTGAGGCGGAAGGCCGCTGCCGCCGGCTTCTTCCGCGACCACCGGCGATGACAGGGACTCGGCCCGGGCGATTTTCGGGGACTGCTCTCCAGTGGGCCTGTCCGGCGATCCGGACAGGCCCTCCTCGCCTCTGCGGGCGCTCCGGGCGGGAGGGCTGACCGTGTCGGATGTGCGCGATCTGCTGCTGGCGCCGGACCTGACCGCGGAGCAGGTGGAGGCGCTCCTCGCGCCCTACGGATTTCCCTCCCCGCGCGCCATCGACGCCTGTCTTCAGAGGATGTGCCCGGAGCCGGCTTCGCGGCTTGCGCTGGCGGAGCATCTGGACGCTTTCCTGCAGGCGGCGGCCCGCAGCGCTGACCCGGAACAGTGTCTTCTGCAGCTGGACCGCATCGCCGAGGCGAGCGGGCAGAGGGGGGCGGTGTATCGCGCTCTGGGCGCGGATCCGGGATGGCTGGAGACGGTTTGCGCCGTAGCCGGCTGCAGCCGGGCCCTCTCCGACGTCCTGGTGATCAATCCGGAGTATCTGGACATCCTCGCGGACGCCCAGGCCCTGACGCGAGCGCGGACCCTGGACGAGATGCGCCTGGAGGCTTCCCGTCTGACGGGGCTGTTCCGCAGCCGGGACGCCGCCCTGAATGCGCTGAGGCGGATGAGGCGCAGGGAGTATCTGCGGATCGGCGCGCGGGAGCTGACCGGGCTGGGCTCTTTCGAGGAGGTCGTGGGCGAGATCTCCGATCTGGCCTGTGCCCTGACGGCCGAGACTCTGGCCGTCTGTCACGAAACGCTCCCCTTCGAGGGCGGGGAGCGGCCGGACCGGTTCGTTGTGATCGCCTGGGGCAAGCTGGGCGCACGGGAGCTGAACTACTCTTCGGACATCGACCTGGCGCTGGTCTGGGAGACGCCGGACTCCGGGGAGGAGGCCGCGCAGACGGCCTTTTACACCCGTCTGGCTCAGTCGCTGGTGGACGCCCTCAGCCGGCTGACCGAGGAGGGCCGGATGTACCGTGTGGACCTCCGTCTTCGGCCATACGGGAACGCGGGGCCGATAGGGTGCTCGCTCCGGCAATTCCTAAACTACTACGAGACCTGGAGCGAGCCGTGGGAAAGGCAGGCGCTCATCAAGGCCCGCACCATCGCCGGGCCGCCCGACCTCCGGGAGCGCGTGGACCGCTTCATCTCAGAGTTCACGTTCTCGCGCCCGCTGGATGCCGTCTCGGTCTCCAGTCTGCTGGCCGTCAAGGAGCGCTCGGAAGACTTCCGGGGCCGCTCCGGGGCCATGGACCGGCAGGTCAAACACGGGTGGGGGGGCATCCGCGACATCGAGTTCACCGTGCAGATGCTGCAGCTGATGGCGGGGGCGAGCCATCCCGAGGCGCGCGCGCCCGCCACACTCGATGCCCTGGAGGGTCTGGAGCGCTGCGGGGTCCTCAGTCCGCAGGAGCGCTCAGCGCTCGCCGCCGCCTACGTGTTCCTCCGGCAGGTGGAACACAGGCTTCAGCTCGCGGAGGAGCTGCCTTTGCAGACGCTGCCGGAGGATCCGGAAGGTCAGCGGATCGTGGCGCTGCGGGTGGGATATCGCGACGAGCCCGGACGCAGCGCGCGCGAGCAGTTTCTGGAGGAGTATGCGCACTGGACAAAGACTGTGCGGGAGATCCACAGGCGCGTGTTCAGTGAGTTCGAGAGCGGCGGGGCGGGGTTGCCCAGGGAGCTGGTCTCCGTGCTGGAGGACGGGCCCGCAGGGCAGGATTTCCTGCGGGGGATGGGCTTCCGCCAGCCTGAACGGGCACAGGCGGCGCTGCGCCGCATCGCCGGGACCGGGGCGGGGGGTGGGGTCTCCTCGGAGCCGCAGCGCCGGTTTCTGCAGATGCTGCCGGAGCTTCTCGAGAGTCTCTCCTCTTCTGCCGACCCGGACGCCGCGCTGGCGAATCTGGAGCGGATGGCCGAGGCCACCGGGTCACCGCTGGGCTTCTTCCGGTCCATTGGAGCCAGTCGCCGGACCCTCGACGTCTTCGTCCGCCTGTCGGCCTCCAGCGAGTTCCTCACGCAGACGCTGCAGAGGCACCCGGAGTACATCGACATGTTGGCGTCGCCGGGAACTCTGGCGGCGCCGAGGCCGCTTTCGGATATGGAGGCGGAGCTCTTGCGCAGGGTCGGGGCGGAGAGCACGGAGGAGGGGCGGCTGAACGCCCTGCGCCGGTTCCGCCTGCGGGAGTTTCTGCGCATCGGGGTGCGCGATGTGTCCGGCATCGCCCGGGTCACCTCCACCACGCGGGAGATCAGCCTCCTGGCCGAAGCCTGCATCCGCGTGGCGCTGAAGATGGCCGTCGAGGAAAGACGGGCCGCCGGCGGCCTTCCGGGCCGCATCGCCGCGCTCGGGATGGGCAAGCTGGGAGGACGCGAGCTTCACTACTCCTCCGATGCGGACCTGGTCTTCGTGTATCTCGAGGACGGTGGGACGCCTGATGCCTTCCGGGAGTTCGAACGGTGCGTGCGCCGTGTGCTGGATATCCTGGGACGCCTGACCGAAGAGGGGCGGGGGTTCCAGGTGGACCTTCGTCTGCGGCCGGAGGGCGGGGCCGGGCTGCTGGCCCGCTCGCTGGAGGGCTACCGCCGGTATCTGAAGGAGTCTGTGCAGGCCTGGGAGCGTCAGGCGCTGGTGCGGGCGCGATACGTGGCGGGAGACAGGTCTCTGGCCCGTGCGTTGCTGGGGGATGTGGCTGAAGCGGTCTGGGGTCGCCCGCTCACGGCGCCGGACCTGGAGGAGCTTCGCCACATCAAGCGCCGCATCGAGAACGAGAAGACGAACCGGTCCGGGGAGGTCATTGATCTAAAGCTGGGGCCGGGCGGCATCCTGGACATCGAGTTCACCGTCCAGATTCTGCAGCTGGTCCACGGCCGCTCGCACCCCGCCGTGCGCCGTCCGAACACGCTCCAGGCGCTGGACGCGCTGGCCCGGGCGGGGGCGCTGCCGCCGGAGGAGGCAAAAGCGCTCCGGGAGGCATATCTCTTCCTCAGGAGGGCGGAGAACAGGCTCCAGCTGTATCAGGACCGGCCGGCCGAGGGTGTTCCCGCCTCGCCGGACGAGCTCGGGACGTTTGCGCGGCGGTTGGGGTATCCTCAGAAGCGTCCCGGCAGGGCGGCGGAGGCTTTTCTGGCGGATGTCCGCAGGCTCTGCGGACGCGCCCGTGAGATTCACGAGCGCATCTACTTCCATACGGACCTCACGCGGGAGCCCGGCGCGGCTTCCGCCGGATGACGGTGGCGCACAGGATGGATTCACGGCTCAGAAACGGTTCACGGCAGGTCAGGGTGGCGCTGGCGCAGATCGACCCGCTGGTGGGCGACCTGGAAGGAAACGCCGCAAAGATTCTCCGGTATGCCGCGGATGCCGCTGCGGCGGGCGCGGACATCGTGGTCTTCCCGGAGCTGGCGGTCACGGGCTATCCGCCGGAGGACCTGCTTCTGAAAGGGGCCTTCCTGAGGCGCGTGCGCCAGGCGCTGGAGACCGTCGCGGCGGGTGCCCCGGAAGGGATCATCCTGGTGACGGGGTTCGTGGATTGCGGCGACGACATTTTCAATGCGGCGGCTGTCATCCAGAACGGCGCCATACGGGGGGTGCACCGTAAGCATCATCTGCCCAACTACGGCGTTTTCGACGAGGAGCGCTACTTCCAGCGAGGGACCCGGACGGCGGTCTATGACCCGGGCGGGCTGCGGTTCGGCGTCTGCGTCTGCGAGGATATCTGGTATCCCGCCGGCCCTGCGGCCGCGCAGACGCTGGCGGGCGAGGCCGAGCTGGTGCTGGTGCTGAACGCGTCCCCGTACCACCGCGGGAAGGGCCGCGAACGCGAGAGGATGGTGGCCACCCGGGCCGCCGACTGCGCGGCGGTGGTCTGCTATGTCAATGCGGTCGGGGGGCAGGACGAGCTGGTCTTCGACGGGTCCTCGTTCATTGCCGGCCCGGACGCCCGCATCCTTGCCCGGGCCCGCGCCTTCGAGGAGCAGCTGCTAGTCTGCGACGTGGATGCGGGGGAGGTGGCGCACCTTCGCGCGCGCGACGTCCGGAGGCGGCGCGAAAAGCTGGAGATGGCCGATGCCGGGGTGACGGTGGATATCGTGCCTCTGGATGCCCCGCCCGCCCGCCCCCGGGCCGCGTGGTCGTGTCCCGTGGAGCCTGTGCTGGACGATCTGGAGGAGGTCTACCGGGCGCTGGTGACCGGCACGCGCGACTACGTGCGCAAGAACGGGTTTCAGAGGGTCGTGGTGGGCCTCTCCGGGGGCATCGACAGCGCTCTTACGTTCGCGATCGCCTGCGACGCGCTGGGCCCGGAGCGGGTGCTGGGAGTCACCATGCCCGGGCCGTTCAGCAGCGCACAGACCCGGGCCGATGCCGCCCGTGTGGCGCAAAACTTCGGGGCGGAGCTGCTGGAACTGCCGATCAGCGACGTGTTCCGTGCGTACCGGGAAGTGCTTGCGGAGCCGTTCAGCGGCCTGCCCGCCGGGCTTGCGGAGGAGAACCTGCAGGCGCGCATCCGCGGGAATCTGCTGATGGCCATCTCCAACAAGCTGGGGCACCTGGTGCTCACCACCGGCAACAAGAGCGAGATGGCCTGCGGATACGCCACCCTTTACGGGGACATGGCGGGAGGCTTCGCGGTGCTGAAGGACGTCCCGAAGACTCTGGTCTGGCAGCTGGCCCGCCACCGGAACCGCGGCGGAGAGATGATCCCGGTCAGCACCATCGAGCGCGCCCCGTCCGCCGAGCTCCGGGAAAATCAGAAGGACACGGATTCCCTGCCTCCCTACGACGTTCTGGATCAGATCCTCCAGCTATATGTGGAGGAGGACCGCAGCGTGACGGAGATCGTGGAGCGCGGGTTCGACGCGGAAACGGTGCAGCGCGTGGTCCGGATGGTGGACACCAGCGAATACAAGCGGCGGCAGGCTCCGCCGGGGGTGAAGATCTCGCCCAAGGCGTTCGGGCGCGACCGGCGGCTGCCCATCACCAACGGCTTCCGGGAATGGTGAGCCCGGCCGTCGGGGTGGGGGCGGTCATTGTGCGGGACGGAAGCGTCCTGCTGGTGCGCCGCGGCAGGGAACCCGGGCGCGGACTCTGGAGCCTGCCCGGCGGCAGGCTGAAGTGCGGCGAGCGTCTGAAGGATGCCGTGGAGCGCGAGGTCCGGGAGGAGACCGGGCTGCTGGTGGAGGCGGGGGATCTGGCCGGCGTCGGAGAGATCATCACGGACGGGCGGGAGGGGCAGGCGTTTCATTATGTGCTTCTGGACTTCTTCTGCCGGGTCGTGGGGGGGCAGTTGAGCCCCGGAAGCGACGCCGCGGACGTGGCCTGGCATCCGCTGGACGCGCTCGATGAGCTGGAGACCACGGAAGGGCTGCCGCGAAAGCTCCGGGAGTGGCTGTCGCGGCCGGCAGCGGGGCATTTGACCGGCGGACCCGAAGGATGATAAAATAGCAATCAGGACGGGAAGCGTCCGAAAGCTCTCTTTTTCCTCCCCGCGGACGCGCTCCCGCCGCTGTTCTTTCACATTCTGACGAAAGGCGGATCGGATGTCCGGTCATTCCAAGTGGCATAACATTCGGCTGCGCAAAGGCAAGCAGGATGCGGAGCGCGGCAAGATTTTCACCAAGCTGGCGCGTGAGATCATCGTGGCCGCGAAGGCCGGGGGCGGCAATCCGGACACCAACCTCCGCCTGCGCATCGCCATCCAGAAGGCGCGCGACGCCAGCATGCCGCAGGAGAACATCAAGCGCGCCATCCAGCGCGGGACCGGGGAGATCGAGGGGGCGCATTACGAAGAGGTCACCTACGAAGGCTACGGGCCGGGCGGCGTGGCCGTTCTGGTGGAGTGTCTTACCGACAACCGGAACCGCACCGTGGCGGACCTGCGGGCCATCTTCAGCAAGTGCGGCGGCAGCATGGGGGAGAGCGGCTGCGTCGCCTGGCTGTTCCAGCCCAAAGGCATCGTGTCCATCCCGGCGGAGGCGGCTTCGGAGGATGACGTCCTGATGGCGGTGATGGACGCCGGGGCCGAGGACGTCAAGACCGAGGGGGACACCATCGAGGTGGTCTGCCCGCCGGAGGCGCTCCACGGCGTCCGCCAGGCTCTGACGGACGCCGGCATCCCGTTCACCATGGCCGAGCTCTCCATGGTGCCGCAGAACACGGTCTCGGTGGAAGGCAAGGAGGCGTCTCAGGTGCTTCGGCTGATGGATCAGCTGGAGGATCACGACGACGTCCAGCACGTCTACTCCAACTTCGACATCCCGGACGAGGTGATGCAGGAGATCGGTGCCTGACGGACGCGTGCCGTCTGCGGGCTTCAGGCTCCTTCGAGCGTCCCGGAGGCCGGTTCTCCGGGACGCAGCCGCGTCTGGAACACCTCTTCGAAGCACTCCTCCACCACGGCGATCGCCTGCCCGAGCGGCAAGGACCGCCCGGTCTCCCGCGCGATGGACGTCACGGCCTCGCCGTGCAGGCCGCAGGGGACGATCAGCCCGAACGCGTCCAGATCCGGGTCCACGTTCAGCGCGAAGCCGTGACTGGTGACCCATCGCTGGACGCGGATGCCGATGGCGGCGATCTTCCGGGCCGGGCCGCGCGAGTCGGCGGGCACCCAGACCCCGGTCAGGCCGTCCCTCCGGACGGCCCGGACGCCAAGCTCCGCGAGAGCGCGGATGAGCAGCTCCTCCAGCGAGCGGATGTAGGCGTGCAGGTCGCGGCCGCGGCGGTTCAGGTCCAGCACGGGATAGCCCACCAGCTGTCCGGGGCCGTGATAGGTGATGTCGCCGCCTCGCGCGGACTCGTGAAGCTCGAGGCCTCTGGCGGCCAGCTCCGCGGGAGAGCACAGCAGATGGTCCGGGTGCGCCCCGCGTCCCAGCGTGATGACCGGAGCGTGCTCCAGCAGCACCAGGGCTTCCGGACGCCGCCCGGCCTGCACGCCCCTGACGAGCCGCTCCTGAAGGCGCAGCCCTTCGGCGTAGCTCAGGCGGCCGGGTCTGATGATCTCCACGACATACGGCGGCAACATACACTGTGATTATAGATGTGTTGCGGAATCTGCGCGGCGTTTCCACGATGCCGGTGGCCGCTGCGATACTTTACACTGCGCCGGAGGAGGCTTGCCGACGAATGGCTGTTCGAAGACCCCGCATCGGGATCACCTGCGGCTCCGCCGGAGGCTGGATCGAGAAATACGGCCAGGACTACCGCGCCGCGGTGGAGGAGGCCGGAGGGGAGCCGGTGTTCATCCTCCCCCCGGAGCCGTCCCTGGCGCAGGAGTGCGACGGGCTTCTGTTCTCCGGGGGCAGAGACATCCATCCTTCCCTGTATCCACGCCGTCCCGTGGACCGGGATCTTCCGGACGAGGAGATGCTCCGCCGTTACCGGATCGAGGTGGACCTGCCGCGGGACGCCTTCGAGCTGGATCTTGCCCGCCGCGCCCTGCGGGAGGACCGTCCGGTGCTCGGGATCTGCCGCGGTTTCCAGGTGCTGAACGTTGCCGCGGGAGGGTCGCTCGTGCCCGATATTCCGGAGGCGCTGGGCTCCCGCGTCATCCACCGCGTTCTGAACGAGACCCCCGGCGGTTCGGATGTCGAGGATCCTCCGCCCTGCCCGCTGCACGCCATACGTCACGAACCCGGCACGCTTTTCTCCAGGGTGGCCGGGGGCGAGGTGTCCAGCGTCAACAGCTATCATCATCAGGGGGTCACCGGCGCCGAGCTCGCGCCCGTGCTCAGGGCGGCCGCATACGCGGAGGACGGCATCATCGAGGCGCTGGAGCTGCCGGACCACCCTTTCTGTCTGGCCGTCCAGTTCCACCCGGAACGCCGCAAGGACGGGGAAGTCCGGAGGCGTTTCGCGCCGCTGTTCGCCGCGCTGGTGGAGGCCGCGGCGCTCCGCCGGTAGCGTTCCCTGCGGCCCCGTCCTCCGACCGGCCGGATCGAGCGGGATGCAGCGATGCTCCGGGAGCAGGATTTGCCGGGTCTGGAGGCCAAGCAGTCCCTGGCGACCCGGCGGCTGCCGGCGTCCCCGCAGACATCTCCAGGAGAGGATTCTTCACCATGCCCCGTTCCGCCGCGCTGAGCGATATGCGCCTGCGGGTGCGCGAGGCGCTCGCCCGCACCCCGGTCACCGACATCCATACGCACGTGTATGCCCCCGCTTTCGGCAGCCTGTTGCTCTGGGGGATCGATGAGCTTCTGAACCATCACTACCTCATCGCCGAGACCCTGAGATGGGGGGAGGTGACTCCCGCGGAGTTCTGGGAAATGGGGCGCCGGGAGCAGGCGGATCTGGTTTGGAAGACGCTTTTCCTGGATCATTCGCCGGTCAGCGCGGCGGCGGAGGGGCTGCTGGAGACGCTGCGGGCGCTGGGGCTGGACGTGGAGTCCCGCGATCTGGAAGCCTTCCGGGCGTTCTTCGCCGCGCAGACTCCGGAGGCCATCGTGGACCGCGTGTTCGAGTGCGCCGGACTGGAGTCGCTGGTCATGACGAACGACCCGTTCGACGATGCCGAGCGCTCCGTCTGGGAGGCCGGCCCGCAGATCGACCCGCGGTTCCACGCCGCCCTCCGGCTGGATTCGCTCATCCTCGCCTGGGACACCAACTTCCCCCGGCTGCGGGGATGGGGATACGGCGTGGAAGGGCCGCTCGGCGGCCGGACCATCGCGGAGGTTCGCCGGTTCCTGCACCACTGGATCGACCGGATGGAGCCGCTGTACCTGATGCTCTCTCTCAGCCCGGCCTGGCGGTTCCCGGACGGAAGCCCGGTGAACCGGATGCTGGAGGAGTGCATGCTGGCGGTGGCCGCCGAGCGGGGGCTTCCGGTGGCGCTGATGCCCGGATGCCGCAGGCAGGTGAACCCGGATCTGCGCCTGGCCGGAGACTCCGTGGGGGTCTCCGACCTCTCCTCGCTGGAGCGCCTGCTCGCCCGCTACCCGAAGATCCGCTTCCTGGTGACCGTCCTTTCCCGCGAGAACCAGTACGAGCTCAACGTCGTCGCCCGCAAATTCCCGAACCTGATGACATTCGGGTGCTGGTGGTTCCTGAACATCCCGTATCTCATCGACGAGATCACCCGGATGCGGATGGAGCTCTTGGGACTCAGCCACATTCCCCACCATTCGGATGTCCGCGTGATGGAGCAGGTCATCCCCAAGTGGGCCCATGCCCGGCATTTCACGGAGGCCGTGCTCGCGGAGCGCTACACGGCCCTGGAGGAGACCGGCTGGAGGGTGACCGACGCGGAGATCGAGCGGGACTGCCGTGACCTGATGGGGCGCAACTTCTGGCGGTTCATCGGCCGGATGTGACCCCTCTCCGCACCGCTCCCGGGGATTCCCGCCGCATGCGTCCCGGCCTTCTCCGGCAGGAATCCGGACGGCGCCGGGGGAACAGATGCTTCAGCCGGACGCCCGCAGGCGCCGGCGCGGAGATAAAGAGGCCTTGGAACTGTTCTCATTGAAATGTCGGACCGCCGTCGTGCTGGGAGGGGCCGGAGTGCTCGGGTCTGCCATCGCGCGGGGCCTCGGGCAGGCGGGAGCCCGCGTCGCGGTGGCCAGCCGCTCGCTGGAAAAGAACCTTGCGGAGGCGGAAAGGCTTCGGAGCTTAGGCATCGAGGCGCACGGCTACGCCGCGGACACAACGGATCCGCAGGCGGTGCGGGATCTGGCGGGGCGCATCGTGCGGGACTTCGGCGGTGTGGATGTGCTGGTCAACGCTGTGGGGGGCAACCGCCCGGACGCGACGGTCATGGAGCCCGAAGGCTTCTTCGATCTGAGCCCCGACGCTCTGCGGCAGGTGATGGATCTGAACTTTTTCGGAGGCGCGATTCTGCCGTCCCAGGTCTTAGGGCGGGAGATGGCGCGGGCCGGACGCGGCAGCATCATCAACATCTCCTCGATGTCCGCAATCCGCCCCCTGACGCGCGTCATCGGCTATTCTGCGGCCAAGGCCGCCGTGAACAGCTTCACGCAGTGGCTGGCGGTGCATCTGGCGAAGAACGGATACGCGGGTGTACGCGTGAACGCCATCGCGCCCGGCTTCTTCCTGACCGAACAGAACCGCTTCCTGCTGCTGGACGAGAAGACGGGCGAGCTCACCGAACGCGGGAGGACCATCATCGAGCACACCCCGATGGGCCGCTTCGGCGAGGCGGACGAGCTCATCGGAGCGGCCGTCTGGCTGGCCTCCGACGCCTCACAGTTCGTCACGGGCATCGTCGTGCCGGTGGACGGCGGCTTTTCGGCGTTCTCGGGGGTATGATGCCGGATCCGGCGGAAATCCCGGTCACGGATGAAGTACGGACCACCGGCCTGCTGAGCGCGGCCGAGGTGGAGCGCATCTGCGCGGAGTGCCTGGAGGCGCTGCCGCTGGACGGGTGTCGCGTCCTGGCCATCATCCCCGATCACACGCGCACCGCTCCCGTGGACCTGATGTTCCGGACAGTCTACCGCCTGCTGGGCCCGCGGGTGAAGGCTCTGGACGTGGTGGTGGCGCTCGGCACCCATCACCCGCTTCCAATGGAGCAGATCTACAGGCGGGTGGGCATCACCGCGGAGGAGCACGCTCGGGACTATCCGCGGACGCGCTTCTTCAACCATCACTGGAAGGACCCGGATCAGCTGGCCGTGGTGGGCGAGCTCTCCGAGGAGGAGACCGGGCGCCTTTCCGGGGGGATGCTGCGGATGCGCGTGAAGGTGACCGTCAACCGGATGGCGCTGGAATACGACCATCTGCTGATCATCGGCCCGGTGTTCCCGCACGAAGTCGTGGGCTTCTCCGGCGGCAGCAAGTACCTCTTCCCGGGGCTGGCCGGGCAGGAGATCCTAGACTTCTTCCACTGGCTCGGTGCGCTCATCACGAACGTCCGGATCATCGGAGTGAAGCACACCCCCGTCCGCGACGTCATCGAGGCTGCGGCGCGTCTCGTCCCCACGCCGCGCACCTGCCTGGCGATGGTGGTGAGCGGGGAAGGACTGGCGGGGCTGTTCTGCGGTCCCGTGGAAGAGGCCTGGTCGAAAGCGGCAGACCTGTCCGCCCTCCTGCACGTCAGGTGCGTCGAGCGGCCCTTCCATACCGTGCTCTCCTGCGCGCCCGCCATGTACGATGACCTCTGGGTGGGCGGAAAGTGCATGTACAAGCTCGAACCGGTGGTTGCGGACGGCGGGCGGCTCATCATCTACGCTCCGCATATCACCGAAGTGTCCTACACCCACGGCCATATCCTCGACCAGGTCGGCTACCACGTCCGGGACTATTTCGTGCGGCAGTGGGACCGGTTCCGGGATTATCCCTGGGGCGTGCTGGCACATTCCACCCACGTCAAGGGCGCCGGAACCTTCGAGGGCGGGGTCGAGATGCCCCGCGTGGAGGTCATCCTGGCCACCGGGATACCGGAGGAGCGGTGCCGGAGGATCAACCTGGGCTATATGGACCCGGCTTCGGTCCGTCTTGAGGACTACCGGGATCGTGAAGACGAGGGCATCCTGTTCGTGCCGAAAGCCGGGGAGACGCTTTACCGGCTGAAAGGGGACGGGACTTTGCCGGGAGGGAGGCAGTGAGTCTGACGGGCAAGGTGGCGCTGGTGACCGGCGGAGGCCGGGGCATTGGACGGGCCGCCGCGACCGCCCTGGCGGCCCGCAACGCGGCGGTGGGGGTCCTGGCGCGTACGCGCGAAGAGATCGAGGCGGTGGCGCAGGCCATCCGGGCCGGCGGCGGACGGGCGCTTCCGGTGGTCTGCGACGTCCGTTCGGAGGAGCAGGTCGCGGCCGCGTTCGACGCGGTGGAACGCGAACTCGGCCCGGTGGACATTGTGGTCAACAACGCGGGCGAGCTGCTTCTCAAGCCGCTGGCCGAGACCGGTCTGGACGAGTGGCGCTCCGTTCTGGAGGTCAACCTGACGGGGGCGTTCATCGTGGCCAGGGAGGCCATGCGCCGGATGTCGCGGCGTCCCGGCCGCATCATCAACGTGGGGTCGCTGGCGGGGCGTCGCGGTTATCCGGAGCAGGGCGCCTACTGCGCATCGAAGCACGGGCTCGTCGGACTGACAAAGGTCATGGCCATCGAGGGCCAGCCTCTGGGCATCCGGGTGCATCTGGTGTCGCCGGGCGGAGTGCTGACGGATCTGTCCGCCGGGCTCAGGGCAGCGCGCAAGGACGACCCGTCCCTCTGGATGACGCCCGAGGAGGTGGCGGACGCCATCGTGTTCTGCGCTCTGCAGGAGGGAGCGGCCGTCTCCGACGAAATCTGCCTCCGGAGGTTCGATAGCGAGCCCTGGCGCTGAGCGCCGGCATACCTCCGGCATTCCTTGCGGGTTCCCCCGGCGGCGTGCGGCCTGTTATAATGGAATATCAGCGCCCGCCCGCAGCGGGGCGGACGGAAGGAGAGAAAAAGAGGGGGCGCCTGACGCGAAATGCGCAGGATCCTGGGTGACAGAGACTTCCCGATAGCCACCTACTCGCTCATCGGGTTCAACATTCTGCTCTACCTGGCGCTCATCGGGACGATCCGGGAGGAGATCTACCGGGAATGGGCGCTGGTGCCCGGCCGCGCCGGGCTGCTGCAGATGTTCACCTCCACCTTCCTGCACGCCTCCGTGCCGCATCTTGCGCTGAACATGCTCTTGCTGTACCTCTTCGGGCGCAGGGTGGAGAGGGCAGTCGGAAGCGTCGAGTTTTTCCTGTTCTATATCGGGAGCGGATTCGCCGCCAGCGTGATGCACCTCTCCATCGTGTTCGCGTTCATGCCCCCGGAGGCGCGGTTGCAGCACGCACTGGGGGCCTCCGGCGCCATCGCGGGGGTGATGGGGGTCTACGCCATCCGCTTCTATATGGACAGGTTCCAGATCGGGCCGGTGTGCCTTCCCGCCTCCATCGTGCTCCTGGGCTGGCTGGTGACCCAGGTGGTGCTGGGGATCGTGGGGCTGTATGCTCCCTCGCTGACCATCGGATGGCTGCGCCTGGACCTTTCGCAGGTGGGATACTGGGCGCATCTCGGAGGATTCATCTTCGGCATGGGCTTCGCCCAGCTGGGCCAGCTCGGCCTGGAGGCGCAGAAGGAGTATCTCCTGAGCGATGCCCAGGACCGTCTTCGCCGCGGCACCCTTCTGGATGTGGCGCGGGATTTCGAAGAGCTTCTGAGCGTCGACCCTGAGGACCCGTTCGCCTATGCCGAACTGGGGCGGACCTGGATGCTGCTGGGGGACCCCGAGCAGTCGCTGCCCTATTATGAAAAGGCGTTGAACCTGTATCTGCGGGAGAACCGGCGCGATCTGGCCGTGGAGCGGCTGAGGGAGCTGCGTACCGTGTGGCCGGAGCTGCCCCTGGAGAGCCGGCTCCAGTTCCGGATGGGGTGCGTCCTGGAGGAGATGGGGGAGTTCGGCGAGGCCGTGAGGGAGCTGGATTTGCTGGTCCGGTCCGGGCGGCGCACGGCGGAGGCGGAGATCGCCGCCCTGCGCATCGGGGAGATTCAGCTCACCCGTCTCAAGAGGCCGGACCTTGCGGCCCAGACGTTCAAGCGCTTCCTGCAGACCTGGCCGGAAAGCGACTGGCGGCAGTTCGCGGAGCAGAGCCTGGGGAGAGCCACCAATGAGCGGCAGGCATATGACTGAGGCGGCCGGGCTGGATGAGCGCACGGAAAGGCAGATCCTGCTGACCGCGATTCAGCGGGAGGCGCGTCTTGCGGGCGGCCGATGGGCGGTGGCGGCCATCGACTGCGGCTCCGGCGAGGAGGTCGCGCTGAACGCCGGTGAGCAGTTCCCCGCCGCGAGCGTCATCAAGGTGCCCGTGCTCGCGGCCCTGTTCGCGGCGCGGGACACGGGGCTCGTATCGCTGGACGAGACGCGCGAGCTGCGCCCTGAGGACGTCGTCGGGGGATCGGGAGTCCTGCTGGAACTGCATCCGGGCATCGCCCTGACGCTGGAGGACCTCGCCCGCCTCATGATCGTCGTCAGCGACAACACCGCCACGAACATGGTGATCGACCGGCTGGGAGTCCAGTTCATCGAGGAGTTCCTGAGGTCCAACGGGTTCCGGCAGATGACGTTGCAGCGCAGGCTGTTCGACCTGGAAGCCCGGGCGCAGGGAAAAGACAACTTGATCGCCGCCGGAGAGGTGGCGCAGCTTCTCCGCAGGCTGCATCTGGGTGATCTTCCGCCGCTCACCCCCGCCTCCTGCGAGGAGTGTCTCGCCATCATGCGGCGTCAACAGCACCGCGAGAAGCTGCCCGCCCTGCTGCCGAAGGCAGCGGTCGTCGCCAGCAAGCCGGGCGGGCTGGAAGACGTGACGCACGACTGCGGGCTGGTCGTCACCGAATCGGGCAGCGCCTACGCCGCGGCCATCCTCTGCGCGGACTTTCGCGACCGCCGCCCTGCAGAGCACGCAGTGGCGCTCATCTCGCTGCGCCTTTACGAGTATTTCGAGTCCGCCGGGGCGAGGGCTCCCTCCGCCTGAGGCGTTCGGGCCGCCGGGCGCCGCGGCCCTATCCTCCCAGAAGCCTGCGCGCGCGCTCCGCGGCTTCCGATGCCCGGCCCATCTCCTCGCGCAGGGATTCCAGTTCGTCCAGGTTGATGTAGATCTTCGACACCCCCTCGAGGTCCGCGGACGCCGTGTTCAGCTCCAGCCAGCCCCTCTCTGGACGTTTCCCGTCGTGGACCTCGACGATGCGCATCTTGTTCCTGGGGAAGATCATTCCTCGCCCTCCTCCGTCCGTTCTCAGTCGCAGATCAGCTGGGGTTCCAGCAGCACCTCGGGAAGCTCCAGTGTGGCGTCCAGCTGCGGCGCGAACCGCCGCGAGAGCTCCTCGACGGTCGTGAACGCGGGAATGCCCAGTTCGCGCGCCCGCGCAAGCTCCTCGCGCGAGTCCTCGCAGTCCTCCCATCCCGGCATCAGGAAGAGCGCCTGGCACACAGACAGCCAGTCCAGGTCCCTGCGGCCCGGCAGCCGCTCCGGCTGGCGCTCTTCGCGGCCCGGCGTCCGGTGGTGGTGACGGGGAACGAAAGGATTGAAGCCCAGGGCGGCCAGCCGCTCGGCCATCCTCTCCGCTGCTGCGGTTCCGCCGTCGCCCGTGCTGGTGACGTAGACTCTGACCATTCGCGGCACCTCCGTGTGCTGTGGGCCCCGCCCGTCGCCGGGCGCGGCGCCTGATGGATTATTCTCCGCCTCTGCGGCAATTCCTTTCGCCCGGAGGCATTCTCCGGCTCAAGTCCCGCCGCCCGGGCGACGATTGATACACTCGGAAGTTCGAACCGGCGCAAAGGCCATGAGGATCGAGAGTCTCATCAACGTTCAGCAGAGGATTGCCGAGATCGAGGACCGCATCGAGGAGCTGTCCGCGCGCGCGCAGGGTCAGGCGCCGGACCCTTCGCGCCTCTGGCAGGCTCCGTTTGCGGCCCGCCTTCAGCAGGCCGTTCAGCGTCAGCAGCCCGGCGGCCTCGCGCAGTGGGAGCCCATCATCCTGGAGGCGGCCGCCGAGTACGGTCTGGACCCGGGACTCTTGCGCGCCGTCATCGCTCAGGAGTCCGGCGGCAACCCCTCGGCCCGCAGCTCCGCCGGCGCGATGGGACTGATGCAGCTGATGCCCGCGACGGCCGCCTCGCTCGGCGTCACGGATCCGTATGATCCCCGCCAGAACATCTTCGGCGGCGCCCGCTATCTGCGGGGCCTGCTGGACAGGATGGGGAGCGTCGAGCTTGCCCTGGCGGCCTACAACGCCGGGCCGGGTGCGGTCCGCCGCTACGGCGGCATTCCGCCGTTCCCGGAGACCCGCAACTACGTGGCCTCCGTGATGAGCCGCTGGAGCAGTCAGCCGTGACCGGACCTTCCAGCGCAGTCCAGTTTCTGATCTCCGCCGCAGGCGCGCCTCAGCCTGCGCCCGGCCAGAGCGCCGGGCAGGAGCAAGCGGCAGCTGGCGGGTTTCTTCGGGCGCTCGCCGTGGCGGCCCTGGCGGCTGTGCAGGGGGCGCCGGATGGCGGGCAGGAAGGCCTGGATGCCGGCGCGGCGGCCCCGGCAGAGTCCTGCGACAGGGATGCCCCTTCCGCGGAGACGCCCGCCGCTGCCGCCCCGATGGCCGCGCCCCTGGCGCTTCTTACCGCCCTTCCCGCCGCCACGCTCGACTGTGGCCCGGCCGGGACCGGGGGCGGTGACGCCGCCGGAGCCGGCGCCATTGTGAGGAGGCCGGAAGGACCGCCGGCTGCGCCCGGCGCTCCGGTCCGCGAGGATGCCGCCGCAGCGGAACAGAACTCTGCGGAGCGCGCGGGTCAGCCGGAGTCCCGGGAGGCGCAGGCCGGTTCGGTGGCGGCGGTTGAGGGGCGTCCCGGCGCCGGTTCCGAAGTGGTCTTTCCTGACCTGCCCGAAGATGCACGGCACGGCGGCGCCGGGGTGCCGTCTGCCAGTCTTCCCGCGGGTAAGGAGCCTGGCGAGGCTTCGGACGCGGCGCGGCATTCGACTCCGGATGCGGTGGAGCCGGGCGCGGGGCGCCCTGAGTCCCGGGCAGGCTCTGCGCCGCCCGGGGCGCCCGCAGACGCTCCGAGCGAACGCGCCCCGCAGGAGCCGGAAGCCTTCTCTGAAACGGTCAGGCTGATTCCTCAGGACTCCGGCCGTGTCCGGGAGACGCCCCGACGCGAACGGTCCGGCCCCGCGCCCGCGCCTGCCGGCTCCCACGTCCGTCTTGCAGCGGAAGCTGCGCCGCCCGACGGCAAGATGCCGCCTCCGGATGCGCCCGCCGCACAGGTTGCGCCCTCCCCAGGCCTTGCAGATTCTGCAGACCTTGCGTCCGCCCGGGAAGGTGGAGAGCCCCGCCCCGAGGCCCCCGCCAAGGTGCGGCTCCCTGATCCCGGGCAAGCCGGCCGTGGTGCGGCGATCCTTTCGCCGCGGAGGGAGGCGGATGGCGACCGGCAGTCTGCCGGTGAGCCCCGCCCCGCCGGCCGGCAACCTTCGGCCGCCGGCGTCGCGGCCTCGGCGCTGGACGAAGCGGCTCCGGAACATCATAGCTTCCGGGAGCGCCTGGCCGCCGGTATGAGGCCCCCCGGCCGGGACTCAGGAGCCGGGGAGGCTGCGCCTGCCGGCCTTCGAGCTGGCCCGCCGGACGGAGGAGCGGCCGCGCAGACGTTGCCGGAGGGCCGGGAGGCCCTGCCTGTGGAGCGCCCCGCCCGCGCGGAGCCTGCCGAAGCCAGGGCCCTGGAGCCTCCGCGCCTCGTGGATCAGGTGGTCAGAGCCATCGAGCTCACCCGCCGCGGACCGGCCACCGACCTGACCGTGCATCTCGATCCGCCCGAGCTGGGAGTGCTGCGCGTGAAGGTCACCCTCACGGACGGGACCATCTCGGCCCAGTTGCGGGCTGACTCGCCAGAAGTGCACCGGCTGCTTCTGACCGGCCAGGGCGAGCTGCGCGAAGCGCTGCAGCAGGCGGGTCTGCGTGTGGACGAGATCCGCGTTCCGCAGTTCGCATCGGGATTCGCCGATTCCGGCCGCCAGAGCCAGCCGCGGCAGGATCAGGCGCGGCACCGGCGTGCCGTCTTCGCACCATCACTGGACGCCCCGCGCTCCGCGGTGGCTTTCGCCGGGATGGCCTGGCTTGCGCGGACCGACTCCCGGGCGCTGGTGGACCGCTTCGCTTAAGGGACCCGGAAGGTCAGAAAGGAGACAGTGAACGGAATGCCCACTCCAGTTTCCTCAACGGCTGCAGCCGCAGCCTCTGGCTCCGCTTCCGGCGCGGTGAAAGACCGCATCGCGAGCGACAAAGAGACGTTCCTGAAGCTGCTCATCACCCAGCTGCGCAACCAGGATCCCCTGGATCCGGTGCGCGATAAGGAGTTCATCGCCCAGCTGGCCCAGTTCACCAGCCTCGAGACCCTGCAGTCCATCGACGCAAAGCTGGGGGCGTCAAACGACGGTGCCCGGCTCCAGCAGGCCGCGGCGCTTCTGGGCCGCCAGGTGACGGTGGCGGACCCCGGCGAGACCGATCTGGTTCAGGGGAGGGTCACCTCCGTGCGGCTGGCTTCCGGTGGCGAGCTGCTGGTCACCGTCAACGGAAAGGACTATCCGGTGGTCTGGCTGGCCGCCGTGAGCGAATAGAACGCAGTCCCGGGGCGCGCCGGCCTCGCCCGGCGTGCCTTTCCTCGATGCCTCGGCCGCCCCGGAGGGCTCCCGGGAGGTCCTCCGGGGCGCGCGCCACCGGCTCATCCCGCTCCCCTCGGGCAGAAGACCTTGCTCCTTGGCCCCCCTCCCCGCCGGACGTCCTGGGCGGGGTTCGCAGGCCGGCGGGCGTGCCCCGGCGGGACCCTGCTAATTGTGCCGGTTTCTCCGGAATCCGGACTTCATCACTCCGGCCGCTCGCCGGGAATGCGGAATATTTCAGGTGAACGCCGCAGCTGTCCCGTCACGGAAGGCGGGATGGACTCCCCGGGGTTGCTCCCGCGGATCGCCGGATGGCCCGGCCCGCGCGCGGGGCTTCCCGGACGGGGCCAACGACCCCCGCGCGGGAGAAGAGATCAAGGTGGACGCCATGAGTAAACGCATCCTTCTGGTGGATGACGCGCTCTTTATGAGGACGACCCTCAGGAAGATCCTTGAGGGCGCGCAATACGAGATCGCGGGCGAGGCCGAAAACGGTCAGGATGCTGTGGAGAAATACCGCAGCCTGAAGCCCGATCTCGTCCTGATGGACATCACCATGCCGGTCATGGACGGACTGGAGGCGGCGCGGACCATCCGGGCGGAGGACCCCAACGCCGCCATCGTGATGTGCACCGCGCTGGGCCAGCAGAACCTGGTGGTCGAAGCGCTCAAGGCGGGCGCCAGAGACTACATCGTCAAGCCGTTCGAGCCGTCCCGGGTGCTGGAGGGTGTCGGGAAAGCGCTGGCCGCCTGAGCCGGCGCTTTTTCCACTGGCAACGGGTAACGAACAATGAAGGTGGAATACATCGATCCGTTCGTGCAGGCGGCTTTCGAGGTCATCGCTCAGGTGACCGGAGACCAGCCTACGCGCGGTCCGCTTTCGCTCCGGGACAAATCCTTCACCACGCAGCAGGTGACCATCGTGGTTGGAGTGACCGGTCCGGTGGAGGGGCAGGCGCTCTACGGCATGTCCATCGTCACCGCCTCCAAGATTGCGGCCGCCATGCTCCAGCAGGAAGTGGTGATACTGGACGCGCTGGCCACCAGCGCCATCAGCGAGCTGGGCAATATGATCACGGCGCACGCCACGGCACGGCTGGCGAAATCGGGGATCGTCTGCGACATCACGCCGCCATCGGTTCTCCGGGGGATGAACGTCGAGGTCTCCACGTTCATCCCCGCGCTCGTCGTTCCCGTCCTGACGCAGTTCGGGAAAATGGAGATCAACGTGTCGCTCGCGGAGGTGGCCGCGGTCACCCTGAAGGCCGCCTGACGCAGGGCTCACCGCCGGGCTTTCCGGGCAGGCCGGGGAGAGCGCTCTCCCCGGCCTGCCGCACTCAGTGTACGGCGCTCCTCCCGTGCCGACGCACCGTGCCGGCTACTTCGCCCGGATCTCCTCGAGAGCCGGGAAGTGCCCGTAGACCTGTTTCGCGCCTTCCTGCGGAGCCGCCCAGCGGACGGCGTTCGTGATGACCTTCATCACGGTGCTGTCGTAGTAGGTGGGATACGTCTCGTGTCCCGGCTGGAAATAGAAGATGCGGCCCTTCTGGCGGGTCCAGCAGCATCCGCTGCGGAACACCTCACCGCCTTCGAACCAGGTTATGAACACCAGTTCATCCGGAGCCGGAATGTCGAAGCGCTCCCCGTACATCTCCTCCCGCTCCAGCTCGAAGTAGTGGTCCAGGCCGTTGGCGATGGGGTGACCCGGCTCCACCACCCAGATCCGCGCCTTCTCGTCCGCCTCCCGCCACTTCAGATCGCAGCTGGTGCCCATAAGGCGCTTGAACGGCTTGGAAAAGTGCGCGGAATGCAGGAAGATGATGCCCATTCCCTCCCAGACGCGATGGACCACCTTCTCCACGATCGCATCGTCCACTTCGCCATGCGCCGTGTGTCCCCACCAGGTCATCACGTCCGTCTCGGCAAGCACCTGGTCGGTCAGGCCGTGCTCGGGCTCGTCCAGCGTCGCCGTCCGGGCGACGATCCCCGGCTGCTCGTTCAACGCCTTCGCGATGACCGTGTGCATCCCCTCGGGATAGATGCGGGATGCTTCGTGCGTCGGCTTCTTCTCGTGCCGGAACTCGCCCCAGACCGTGACCCTGATGTCGCTCATCTGCTGATCCTTTCCTCGTGTGTTGGAGTCTCAACGGGGAGTTCTCGCGCCCGCGGCGGTTTCCTGCCTCCTCCCTCTCACGACTCCGTTCGCCCGCCAAGCACCCCGGCCAGGAATCGCTCGGCCTCCCGGTAGAAGGTCAGCCGGTTTTCCGGCCGCGCGAACCCGTGCCCCTCGTCCTCGAACAGCAGGTACTTCACAGGGATGCCCCTCGACTTCATCGCCTCCACCATCTGGTCCGCCTCGGCCCGCGGTACCCGGGGGTCATTGGCTCCCTGCGCGATCATGAGAGGGTTGCGGATGTTGTGGACGTGGAACAGGGGCGAACGCGACTTCAGGAACTCCTCTTCCGTCTCCGCGCTGCCCACCCGGAGGTCCAGCTGGGCGCGCAGCGGCTCCCAGTAAGGCGGAATGCTGCGATACCAGGACACCAGGTTGCTGATGCCCACTCCGGCCACACCCACCGCGAACACCTCCGGAGTGAACGTCATTCCCACCATGGCGGCATATCCGCCATACGACCATCCGAAGATGCCGATCCGCTCCGGGTCCGCGATGCCCTGAGCCACCGCCCAGTTCACGGCGTCGATCAGGTCGTCGTGCATCTTGCCGCCCCACTCCCGGTTGCCTGCGTTCACGAACGCCTTGCCGAACCCTGTGGAGCCCCGGAAGTTCACCTGCAGGCAGGCGTAGCCCCGGTTGGCCAGCCACTGTGCCTCCGGATCCAGCCCCCAGTAGTCCCTGTGCCAGGGCCCGCCGTGCACGTTCAGCACCAGAGGAAGCCTGACCGGCTCCACGCCCTTCGGCAGCGTCAGATAGCAGACCAGCGTCAACCCGTCCCGCGCGGTGATCTCGACGGGCTGCATCGGCGCAAGCTCTGCGTCTTCCAGCGCCCGGTTCTGGCTGAAAAGATACTGGCCCTGGCCCTGCGCCCTGTCGAACAGGTAGTACTTCACCGGATCGGTGTCGGAGCTGAACGCCACGATCCAGAGCCGGTCCTCCCGGTCGCGCGAGACGAGCTCCGCTTCGCCGTGGGCCAGCGACTGCGCTGCCGTGAAGTCGCGCTCGAAGTCCGGGTCCAGAAACTGCCACTCGCGCCTGGCGCGGGTGAACGGCACCGCCTGAACGTGGTGCTTCGTCGGGTGCACCACCGCTCCGCCGTCGTAATCCACATCGGGCCGGGAAGCGACCACCGATTGCTCGCCCGTCTCCAGGTCGATGGTCAATAGCCGCTGCGTGTCGGAGCCCAGGCTGCTCACAACGTACAGCCCGCGCTCGTCCGGGGTCAGCCCGAGCGCTCCGATGGATTCCCCGAACGGGGCCGACAGCAGTGTGCGCCATTCGCCGCCCTCCAGGAGGCGGATCTCCGTTCCTCCGTCCTCCCGCTGAGCGGTGCCGCCGCGCACGTTCAGGTGCCAGTCCACGTCCCAGCCCACGATGTCCCCGGGGTTCTTCGCCACGAGCTCGCATTCACCCGTGTCCAGCCGCACACGGTACACGTCGTGCAGATGCGGGTCTTCCCGGTTCAGCGCCACCATGATCTCGCCGGGCCGCTCCGGCTCCACCGCCAGCGGATGCGCCTGCACGTTTTCGAACGGCGTCAGGTCCCGCACCTCGCCCGTCTTCAGGTCAGCGGCGTAGACGTGCCAGTTCTCGTCCCCGTCCTGGTCCTGCAGATACAGCAGATGCTTCCCGTCGTAGGCCCAGAAGAACTCCCGGATCCCGCGGTGGCGGTCGTGCGTCACCGGGCGGTCGTCGCCCCCGGCGAGCGACCGTATCCAGACGTTCAGCACACCCTCGTCCGGAGCGATGTAGCCGATGGTGGCGCCGTCCGGCGAAAGACGCACGTTCAGCCGGTCGGGGTTTCCGAACAGCACTTCGAGCGGAATGATGGGCGGCAGAGCCATTGCGTTCATCTTCCTTTCAACGCTGCGCATTATACCCGGCGCGCCTCCCTTGCCGGCGCTGGCAGCGGCAGAACACCGGACCCCGCGTGGCCCGGAGGTTATGCGTCCGCCGCCGGACGGGTCCCGTGCGGGACGGCGGAACTTACTCCCCGATGATCTTCACCACCACCCGCTTCCGGCGCTGCCCGTCGAACTCGGCGTAAAAGATGGTCTGCCACGGCCCGAGGTCGAGCCTGCCCCCGGTGACCGGGATGATGACCTGATGGTGCGTGAGCAGGTTCTTCAGATGCGCGTCGCCGTTCGTTTCGCCGGTGCGGTGGTGGCGGTAGTCTGGCCTGAAGGGGGCCAGTCCCTCCAGAAAGTCCATGGCGTCCTGCAGGATGCCGGATTCGTTGTCGTTCACCCAGACCCCGGCCGTGATGTGCATCGCCGAAACCAGCATGAACCCCTCGCGAATGCCGGACTCCTTCAGGATCCTCTCGCAATCGCCTGTGATGTTCACGAACTCCTTCTGCTTGCGCGTGTTGAACCAGAGATACTCCGTATGGGACTTCAACGCTGTCTCCTTCCCCGGATGCCGGGCATCTTGCCTCCGGGCCCCTTTTTACACCCATTCGCCGCCCCGCTGCACCCCGGGCAGCCAGAGCGGGATGCGGGGTAAACTGCCCGGTGGGGAGGCCTCGAGGTGCAGATGGACATCATTCTGAGCGGCGGCGTTGTGGTGGACGGCAGCGGAGCGCCGCGGTTCCGCGGCGATGTGCGCGTCACGGGAGACCTCATCCGCTGGGTGGGCGAGGGACCGCGCGACGGCGCGGAGGCCGTGGACGTCTCCGGGCATATCGTCTGCCCGGGATTCGTGGACTTCCACGCGCACACGGACATGACCGCTCTGGTGAACCCCACCGTGGAGAGCAAGCTGGCTCAGGGCGTCACACTGGAGGTCAACGGCAACTGCGGCTTTTCGGACGCCCCTGTTCTCAGCCCCGAAGCGCGGGACCGGGCCGCAAAAGCGTTCCGGAGGCTGGGCGCCGGGCTGACCTGGAGCCATTTCGGCGAGATGCTCGACGTGCTGGAGCGCTCGGGGGTCGCCGTGAACGTCTGCACGCTCGTGGGGCACGCCAACATACGCCGCGAGGTCGTGGGCTCCGAGGACAGTCCCGCCTCGCCGGAGGAGTTGGAGCGGATGCGCTGTCTGGTGGCCCGGGCGATGGACGAGGGGGCCGTCGGGCTCTCGAGCGGCCTGATCTATCCCCCCGGCAGCTACGCCCCGGCCGAAGAGCTTGCCTTCCTGGCTCGGGCGGTGGCCAGCCGGGGCGGGTTCTACGCCACGCACATGCGCAGCGAGTCGGACGGACTGCTGCAAAGCGTCCGCGAGGCCATCGCGGTGGGCGAGCAGTCCGGCGCTCCGGTCCAGATCTCGCATCTGAAAGCCTGCGGGGCCTCCAACCACGGCAAGGCTGCCGGGGCGCTGGAGCTCATCCGGGAGGCGCGCGAGAGGGGAGTGGACGTCACGGCCGATCAGTATCCCTACATCGCCACTTGCACCGGCCTGGACACCATCATTCCGGCCTGGGCGCATTCGGGCGGGCCTGAGGCGATGAGGCAGCGCCTGGCCGATCCGTCCGAGCGCGGCCGGATCCGGGACGAGATCTCCCGGAGCCTGGAGTCCGGCTACTGGCGCGACAGCGGGGGGCTGGAGTCCATTGTCATCTCGTCCGTCACGGAAGACCGGAACCGCTGGGCGGAGGGCCTGAGCGCCGCGGAGGTGGCCGCCCGCATCGGCGGTGACCCGGTTGACGCCCTGCTGGATTTTCTGGCCGGGGAGGACTTCGGCGTGGGGATGGTGCACTTCTGCCTGTCCGAGACCGACGTCGAGGCCGTGATGCGCGCTCCCTGGACGCTGTTCGGCTCGGATGAGACCGCCCGGGCCTGCTCCGGTCCGATGGGGCGGGGGAAGCCTCACCCGCGGGCTTTCGGCACGTTCCCGCGCATCCTTGCGCGATATGTCAGGGAGCGGAAAGTCCTCTCTCTGGAGCAAGCCATCCGCAAGATGACCTCGCTTGCAACGGAGAGGCTCGGCATCCGGGACCGCGGACGCATCGCGCCCGGGATGAAGGCCGACATCGTGGTGTTCCACCCGGAGAACGTTTGCGACACCGCCACCTTCTCCGACCCGCAGCGGCTGCCGGAGGGCATCCTGCACGTGCTGGTGAATGGACGCTTCGCTCTCAGGGATGGCAAAATCACTGGCGAGACCCCGGGACGGGTGCTGCGCGGGACCGCCTGACAGGGTCCCGGGCCTGCCGTCCGCGATAACGCGGAGGAATGAGGAATGAACACCGAGCGCCGTAGTCTTGTCGTTTTCGTTCTGATCGCGCTGGTTCTGGTCGTGGGCGCCGTCTGGGTGGGAAGCTGGCTGGCGGCCGGAGGCCCGACGAAGGCCGTCGCCAAACCGGGACAGATCGCATTCATCAGCGACCGCGAAGGCAGCGCGGACGTGTGGCTGATGAACGAAGACGGCTCGGATCCTGTCCGCCTGGCGGTTTTCCCGGGCGAGGAGCGGGAGACCGCGTTCTCCCCGGACGGGGACTGGGTGTACTTCACGGGTCAGATCGAGACGCGGGATTACCAGCTGGGCAGGGTCCGGCCGAACGGGCGCGCGAAGGGGAGGCTTCTGGCCACCAGCGGCGCCCAGACGAACGTTTCGGTCTCGTCCGGCACGCGCAGGGTCTACTATCTCAGCAACTCTCAGGTGTTCAGCTGCACTCCCAGGGGGACGGATCCCGTCCGCGTGCTGCCGTCCCGCGGCGACGAGTCGCTGGACCCCTCCCTGCTGAGGGAGATGCAGGAGGATCCGCCGCCCACCCGCCGCTACTCCTACGCCGTTGTCTCGCCGCGCAACGACTGGATCGCCGCGGTCTCCCAGGGGTTCGACTTCCAGCGCGCCTATCTGTCGCTCGGCCCGGACAGCGTCACCGCAACGCTTCTGGACGGGCGGGGCGAGAAGGTGGTCACAGACGAGTGCACGTTCGGCTGGTCATCGGACGGGCGCAGGCTCGCCCTGGCCACCGGTGGGCCTCCCGGCTACGCCATGCTGGCCGTCTACGAGCCCGACCCGGCCCGTCTGCCGGAGGGAGTGCCCGCCATCTCGCCGGCGCGCGTGCTGCTGGAAAGCCGCGACAACCGCTTCGCCATCCGCAATCCGGCCTGGTCGCCGGACGGTGAGACCATCGTCTTCGAGCGGGTGGAGGAGTCCCCGGAGGGGGCCCGCCTCCCTGCAGGGCTCTGGGCGGTGCCGTCAAAAGGTGGAGAGCCGCGCAGGCTGGTCAGGGGGATGGTCACCAATCCCCTCTTCAGCCCGGACGGGCGTTTCCTCCTGTATCAGTCCGGCAACGACCTGATGCGCTACGACTGGAAGACAGGCGAGGTTCTGAACCTCACCGGGGGAAAGGGCCTGAACCGGTACGCAAGCTGGTCGCCCGTCCTGAAGCGCAAGTAGAGGCGGAGCCAGCCGTCCCGGGAAGAAAGGATGAGAACGTGAAGGGCAGATTGGTTCTGGTGGCGGGGGCTCTGGTTCTGGCTTCAGCGGCAGCCAGAGCCGACCGCGTGCTTGTATCCCCGGCCGGTCAGGTGCTGCCGGCGGGGTCTCTGCGGGTGGAGGCCGCCGTGCGCGGTGCTGACTCGGGGGACAACATCCAGTGGCTGCAGGCGGGCCTTCCGGGACTGGAAATGGAGATCGTGCGCGATGACCGCCCCGGGCGCCCGGCCCGGTGGACGGCCGGAGCGCAGGTGGCCATCTTCCCGGGCACGGCCAGCCTTCCCGCCCTGAGCGCCGGCGTGCGCGACATCTCCGACAGGACCCGCTTCGGGCGGGCGTATTATCTTGTGGCCGGCGCCCCCCTGCCGGTGGCGGCCGGGCCGTTCTCCTCGCTCAGGCTCAACGCCGGGCTGGGCGCGGACGGCATCAGGGGCGCGTTCGGCAGCGTGGAGATGGACGGCCCCTCCCGGTTCCGCCTTCTGGCGGAGTTCGACAGCCGACGGCTGAACTTCGGCCTGGAGCTGCCGCTGACGTCTTTTCTGAAGCTGCGCGCGTCGCTCCTGGGGGGCGATGCGTTCTACGGAGTGAACCTCACCTTCGGCATCCCGCTCGCCCCGGCTCCCGGGTCCGGGCTGGACTTCGAGTTCTAGGGGCCCTGCCGCCTCCCTTTGCGCCGGAAAACGGATGCCCCGGGCGGCTCTGCCGCCCGGGGCTCGCTTCTGGCAGCACAACTGCCGCCGCAGTCCGCTGCTGAAAAGGTTCTACTGCCCGCCGCCGGGGGCAGCCGGAGCAGCCGTTCCGCCGGTCCCGCCGGTGATCGCCTTCTCCGTGATGGTCTGCTGTTTCTGCAGGTTTTCCTGCACGCGGGCGAAGACTTCCTTGTAGTTCGGGAGAAGCACCTCGATCTTCGCGTCAGGCCTCAGGTCGGTGAACATCTTCACCAGCTTCTTGTCCTGGGACGCCTTCTGCTGCAGGTTCCGGTCCCGGATGACCCCCTTCACGTGCTCGAAGGGCTGCATGCGCGCCGGCTTCTTGTCCTCCACCCGCACGATGAGCCACTGCTCTGACACCTGCCCGTTCGGCAGCGGCACCCGCACGCGGAATGGCTCGGAAGTCTGCCCTTTGCTCATGCTGAACACCTTCTGGAAGAACTCCGGAGGGGTTCCCTGCGGAGCCGGGCGCACCGGGTCGGGCTTGTTCACCCAGCCCGGAATCTCCCCGCGGTTCTTGTTGGTGTTCTCGTCTTCGGAATACTTCTCGGCCGCCACCCCGAAGGACATCCCCTGATCCAGCTGCTTCTTGGCCTCCATGATCTTCTGGCGGCTCGCGCACTGGATGATGTACACCTTGGCGGATTCGGGCAGATAGAAGGCCGAGCGGTATTTCTGGTCGGCGGGGAGCGCCTTGGTGGCGTTGTCGTATGCCTGCCGGACCTCTTCGTCGGTCACCTTCACATACTTGGCCAGCACGTTCATCTGCGCCAGCTCGGGCTTCAGCCGCTCGTCCAGCTCCTTGTGAGACATGCCGCTCCGGCTCAGCAGCGTCGCGAGGTCCTGGCCCCGGTCGTTGAGCGCTCCGTTCAGCTCCTTCTTGCGCTCGTCGATCTGCGCCTGATCGGGCATCACGCCTTCCTTCTCTGCAAGCTGAAGGAAGAGGGTTTCACGGATCATCTGGTCCAGAACGATGGTGGCCGCCTGCGTCTCGATGGGCGGCGGGAAGGGGACGTTCGGCGCGACCGGCTGACGCTGCAGCCTCTTGTAGAACGCATCCTGCGTGATCTTCTCGCCGTTCACCGTGGCCACGGCGCGCTTCCCGCAGCCGTAAGAAGCGGCAAGGCTGATTCCCAGCAACGTAGCGGCGGCAAATCTCCAGAGAGATGCTCGCATTACCAGTGACTCCTCTCTAACCAGCGGCGCTGTCCGCATTCTCAGAATGGTCATCGACCCTCCGGTCCCTCCTGCGACGACTGCCCCGCGATCATCAACTCTATTTCGGCAATCTCGAGTCCCGTCCTCACGGCGATCTCCTCAGCCGTAAGTCCCTCCCCGCTCAGCTGGAGCACCTCTTCGAAGCGCTCCCGTGCCCTTGCGCTGAGGACCCGCGGGCGTCTCGGCGTCCCGGAGGCGTTCTGCAGCTCCCCGGTAGAGGCATTTGCTCCTGGGACCGGCGGCGACCCCGCGTTTATACGCTCCACGTTCCGGAACGGTTCCTGCAGCGACATTCTTCTGCGCACAGTCTCCAGTTCCTCCGAAAGACGCGCCACCCTGTCTTCCAGCATCTGCGCACGCTCGTCCGCCGCCGCGGGCGCTGTCCCGGACGCGTCTTCGGAACGGCTCCGCAGTTGCGCCACCTCCTGCCCGAGGCTGATCACGTCCTCCGCCCTTGCCGCGGCGAGCAGCCCGTCGCGCACCGTCTGCTCCATCGCCGCCAGACGCTCCTCCAGACGCGAGACCGCCCGTTCCACCGCCTCGGACGTCTGAGCCTCGGCCGCCCGCGCGTGCTCCCTGACCGTCTGCTCGGCCAGCCTGCGCACGACCTGCTGACTCTTGGCCAGAGTCTCCGCCAGATGCTCGATGCGCGAAGCCACCTCCAGCTGTCCGCGCGCCTGTTCCATGGCCTGCTCCAGGAGTTCCAGCCGCTCGCGCACAGGGGCCGACTCGGCATCGAAGGAATCGTGGAGGGTCTGATAAAAGGAGGCGCGAAGTTCTTCGATGGCGGACTTCAGAGAGGCCGCGCACTGCTCCGCCTGCCGTTTCAGCTGCCGCTCCAGACGGGCGAGGCCATCCGCCAGTTCCCGTATCCGGCGGTCCTGGGCGGCCAGCCGGCTCTCCTCGCCGGCAGGGTTCGCGGCGATCTGCCACTCGTCACGGATCTCGGAAATCAGGGAGGCTGCCGAGCGGGCAAGCAGGGCCCACACGGCCGCGGCCGCAAGACAGAGAACGGCTGCAGCGACGCTGACGTCCGGGCTCACGGCCTTCACCCGCCCGTCAGCCGCGGAACAGGGCCACGTCGCGCTGCAGATATCCCCTCAGCCGGATGACGGCCTGGGTGTGCAGCTGGTAGACCCGCGACTCGGACACCCCGAGGATCCGCCCGATCTCCTTGAACGTCAGCCCCTCGTAGTAATACAGAGTGATGACCAGCTGCTCGCGCTCCGGAAGCCGCTCGATGCTGTCCCCCAGAGTGCTCTTGACGGCCTTGACCTCCACCTCGGCCACGATGTTCGCCCGCTGGTCCTGCACCACGTCGCCCAGATGGATCTTCTCGTTGCCTTCGCTCGTCAGGACGATGTCGTCCAGAGACATCAGCGCGGCCCGCCCCGCGTCCGCCAGCATGGAGTGGAAGGTCTCCACGTCCACTCCCAGCTCCTGCGCGACCTCCTGCTCCGTGGCGGGACGGCCCAGAATGCCCTCCAGACGCAGGTAGGTCCGCTCCAGCAGCTTCACGCGTTCGCGGACGGACCGGGGGACCCAGTCCTCCTCCCGCAGCATCTCCAGGATCGCTCCCCGGATGAGCGCGATGGCGTAGGTCTCGAACTTGACTTTGCGTTCGGGGTCGAACTGGTCTATGGCCTTGATCAGGCCGACGACTCCGGCGGAGATGAGGTCTTCGCGGTCCACATTGGGAGGCAGGCTCGTCACCACTCTTCCCGCCGTGATCTTCACCAGATACGCATACCGGTTGATCAGGGCGTCCCGGGCTTTCTTGTCCCCCCACTTTTTGAAGCTCGCCCAGGTCTCCTCAAGCTGCGAGGAGCTCATAAACCTTGCCTCCAGCCGTCCCGTCTCAGACGACGCCCTATTGTAGCAGACCGCTTGCCTCATCTGTCAACCTCATCCTGAAGCCGGTTCCTCCGCCGCCGGACCCTTGCCCGGCTAGTAACTTGTTCCATTGCCGGGCGCGGCGGTTCACAGGATTTGTACGGGTTTTCGGGAAAGCGGCCTAAAGATTCTGCCCGTCCGTCCGAAAATAGATGCTCCGCCCCCGTCATGCGATAATCCTTCTATGCTGCTTGCCGGTCTGACAACGGAGGAACTGCAGGAATGGGCCCGGGGACAGGGGCTGGGGGCCTATCGGGGGCGCCAGCTGGCAGACTGGGTGTACCGCCGCTCCGCCCGTTCCTTCGACGTGATGACCGACCTGCCCCAATCGCTTCGCGCCGGGCTTGCTTCGGTTTTCCTTCATCCGGCGCTCCACGAGGAAGCCCGCTCATCGTCGCCGGACGGCGCCATCAAGTTTCTCGTCCGGGCGCAGGACGGGGAGAAGGTGGAGTGTGTCTTCCTGCCGTACGATGACCGGGTGTCTCTGTGCGTCTCCACTCAGGTGGGATGCGCCATGGACTGCAGCTTCTGCGCCACCGGTATCGGCGGCCTCAAGCGGGACCTCTCTCCGGGCGAGATCGTGGACCAGCTCCTGCTGGTGCAGGCGGCCACGGGCCGGCGCGTCACGCACGTGGTGTACATGGGCATGGGCGAACCGCTCGCGAACTACGCCGCCACCGTCGCCTCCATCCGCCTGCTGTCGAAGGAGGTGGGGCTTTCCGCGCGGAGGATCACCGTCAGTACGGTGGGGCTCCCTGCGGCCATCCGGCGGCTGGCCGCAGAGCGGCTGCCCGTGACGCTTGCGGTCTCCATCCACGCCCCGGACGACGAGATCCGGCGGACCATCATGCCTGCGGCGCGGCTGCACCCCCTGGAAGATCTGCTGGACGCCTGCCGTCACTGGTGTGCGGTGACCCGCCGCAGGATGACGTTCGAGTATCTTCTGCTGGAGGGCATCAACGACTCTCCCTCTCAGGCCCGTGAGCTTGCGCGCCGCATCAGGGGAATCCTGGGAAACGTGAACCTCATCCCGTACAACCACGTTGAGGGAAGGGGCGCCTTCCGCCGTCCGTCCCGGGACAGGATCGAGGCGTTCCGCTGCGCGCTGGAGGAGTCCGGCATCCGGACCACCGAAAGGATGAGGCGGGGCAATCCGGTCGGCGCCGCCTGCGGCCAGCTCCGCCACGAGTCGGAGTCGGGACGCAGGATCTTCGCATCTTTCGCGGCTCAGGCCGGGCGTGGTCAGGGACCGGCTGCAGCGGGAGAAGGCTGAGGCTGCAGCTCCTCCCACTGTGGAACAATACCTGAGCGCACACCGATGATCGAGAAGACAGGCCACAGCGACAGATCCTTTTCCGTGCCCGGCTCGGTGCCGGAGACGGAAAGCCTGCTTTTCAGGGTGCGCCGGGGTGTCGCGAGCTGGGAGGCCGCCCTCCGCCGCGAGGGTCTGGACCTGGATCCCACGAAGCGCGAGCTCGTCTGGGAGCTGCTGGTGGCCTGCTGCGAGTTCGTCGAGCGGGGCGGCAGCCAGCCTCCCCGCGACGCCTACCGCCTGGCATCGGAGATCGGCCGGCGTCTGACGGAGCGGCTGGACCGCAGGGAGGCCGTCTACTTCTACCGCGACCTCCTGATGGAGCGCATCAACGCGGAGCTCGCCGACTGTCCGGAGGCGATACCCTCCGTGATGACCTTCTTCATCGCCGTCGGCGATGCGCTCTGGGAGGCGTTCGTCGAACAGCTGCGCTCGGACATCCGGCAGGAGAAGCGCCAGCGCCTGACAGAGCAGCTCCGCATCGCCAAGCGCATCCAGCAGCACCTTCTGCCGAAGACGATCCCTCAGGTGGACGGCTTCGACTTCGCCGGACGGCTGGTGCCCGCGGAAGAGGTCGGCGGAGACTACTGGAGCATCAAGAACTATCCCCAGGACCAGACCATAACCATGAAGCTGGCGGACGTGTCCGGGCACGGTATCGGGGCCGCCACGCTCGTGGCTGCGGTCAAATTCATCTCGGGAGGGTATTACCGCGGAGCCTCATCGCCGCAGGAGGTCATGGAGCGCACCAATCAGGTCCTCGTCAAAGAGACCCCGCACGACATCCTGGTCACCATGATCTACGGCTGGCTGAACCCGGTCACGCGGGTGATCCGCCTGGTGAATGCGGGCCACTCCCCGGTCTTCATCGCCCGCCAGGACGGCTTTCAGGACATTGAGCCCACGGGCCCCGTTCTGGGGGTGCTGGGAACGGCCGCCTACTCCGAAAGGCAGGAGCTCCTGCAGCCCGGGGACATCCTGGTCTTCGCTTCCGACGGCATCACGGAGGCCGGCTCGGACAGGCGCTTCGGAACGGACCGCCTGAAAGAAGTGGTGTGGGACCATCGCCGCCTGCCCGCCAGAGAGATCGCCGACGCCGTCATCGACGCCGTCATGCGCTACGACGTGACCGTCCCGGACGATCTCTCCATCGTCGTCACCCGGTCTCTGCCCTGACCCGCCCCTGAACCGGCGAAGGAGAGCCCGTTGCGGGCTCTCCTTCGTGCCAGGGAGGTTGCTGTTGCTGCTGGTGGCCCTGTGTGCGGCAAACTCTTGGCCGCCCCGCCGCGTTCAGCGCCGCGTGAGCGTATAGACTCCGTTCGGCAGCACGTCCATCACCAGACCGGTCTGCCTTGCCAGGTCGTCCAGAGAGTACAGAGTCGAATCGCTGCTCTCCAGACGGACCATCATGTCCAGCTCAGCCTCGCACACCACGAAGTTCTGATGGCACCGCGCGATCTCGTACACCGCGCTGCAGAGCGCCTCCATCTGCCGGGCGGGCGTGACCTTCGCTTCCTGCCCGGGGCTGGACGGGCGGAAGATGGCCAGCGACCGGGACGCTCCGCCCGCCGTCAATCGCACCAGAAGCACGTCCACTCCGCGGCTCCGGTCGCGCGCAAACTTGCGGGAGAAGACCTCGGAAGCCACCGGAGACCGCGTCAGCTGGGTGTCTGCGACCAGCGACAGGCCGTTCGCCGGGGTCAGGGACGACAGCATCCACGGCTGCCAACTCCCCGCGGCGCCCTCAGCGTCCAGAACATACACGCGCACGCGGACATCCGTCCTCGGGCTTTTCACGGACACCGTGACCGTCTCCAGCCCGTCACTGGAAGTGACGGCATCCGGCAACACCTGCGCCGCGAGAAGGTTGTCCAGAGGGGTGACCTGCGACACCTTCACCGCGGGCGGCAGCCACAGGGAGATGCCGTTCGGGCCCACCTGGACTGCGATGCCCACCAGAACGATCGCCGCCGCGGCGGCCATCGACCAGCCGAGGCTGGCCTTCTGGTTGACCGGGCGAGTCAGCCGGTCCCACCAGCTCTGCCAGACCGGGCGGCGCTCCGCCTCCTGCTCGGCCTTCAGCTGGCGCACGGCCGACATGATCCGGCCGTGAAGGTGGGCGGGCGTCTCGACCCAGGGGATGGACTCCAGCATGTCCCACGCGCGCCGGAACGCGGCAAACTCCTCGTCACACCCGCCGCAGGACCGGATATGGTTCTCGAGCGCCCCTCTGAGCGCCGGCTCGACCTTACCTTCGACCAGATCGGAGAAATATTCGCGGACTGTCTCGCAGTTCATGAAACGCCGATAATCCTCTGTGTCAGTCCACCCCTGCGCCGGACTGCCTCCGCGCCCGCCTGACAGGCGGCGCGGGAGACGCGCTCTCTTCGCGCCTCCTGAGCCCAATTTCGTGACTGCCTCACCGTTCGAAAAGTTCCCTCAACGGTTCCAGTTTCGATTTCAGAGCGATCCGTGCCCGGTTCAGGCGGCTCTTCACTGTGCCGATGGGCAGGTGCATGATCTCGGCGATCTCTTCGTAGGATTTGTTCTGCGTGTGATAAAGCAGGACCATCGTCTTCTGGTAGTCCGGAAGCTCGTTAATGGCCCGCCTCAGCAGCTGGCTCAGCTCGGCATCCTCCGCCAGCTGTTCCGGCAGCGGCCCGGGGTCTTCCACCTGCCGGGTCACCTCGGACTCGTCCAGCTCCAGCACGTCCTGAAGCGAAGTGTGCGGATGCGCCCTTTCTTTTTTCCGCATGTCCAGGAAAACGTTGTGGGCGATTCTGAACAGCCAGGTGCTGAACGTGGCGTCCCCCCGGAAGTTGGCGATGGCGTTGAACACGCGAATGAACGTCTCCACCGTGATGTCCTCGGCATCGTGGTGGTTGCCGCTCAGGCGCAGGGCGAAGTTGAAGATGCGCCGCTCGTACAGGCGGACGAGCTCGTCGAACGCTTCCAGGTCATGCTGCCTGCAGCGCTCGATGATGGCGCGCTCCTCGGCCCTCACCCCGCCGTCCTCCTCCCGCCCTTTCCGTTCAGATGGCTGTCTCCTCTCCGGCCGCCGCCCGCGGCTCCGCCTGGCCGCCGGCCTCCCGGATGGCGCGCAGCTCTTCGTCCGAAAGGTTGTAGCCAGACCGGCCTGAGCGCAGCCCCTTCGCATACGTCCGCGAGTCGGAGCGGCTGTAAAGACTCGTGAGCACGACGCCGTTGTCCTTCGCATCCAGCAAAGCCAGTGCGTAGCTCTGCTCCCCGCCCACGTCCTCGAACGCGTCGAACCGCACCAGTCCCACCTTCTGGATGCACCGTTCCGCCTGCCGCCGGAGCGCCTCCGCCTCCTCCCGGAGCTGCCTGAGATCCTCCTGCATCGTCTCGACCTGCCGCTGCAGGCCGGCGAACACGACTCCGAGGTCCTGAGTGTCCTCGTGCCGCAGCAGGAAGGAGTACCGCCGGCGCAGCATCACCACTGAGCCCAGCAGATACAGCACCAGCAGGCCCATCACCGCGGCCGCCGCCGCAAGGATCGCCAGTGCTGTGCCCGGTTCCCGCTCGAATGTCGAGGATATCTGTTGCCAGAAGTTCATAAGCTGTTCGGATAAGGCTCCGGAATTCTCCAGGATACGCGGGCTGGCGGCCCGCCGGTCCGCCGCGCCGCTGTTGCAGCAGACTTTGCCGGCTCCCGTTCCGTTTCCTCCCGTCCGGCGGCCCGGCGCTGTCGGACCATAGCCACATGATAGCCCCGGGCGCTCCCCGCCGCGATGTCCGCGCCCGGTGGCCTGCCTGACCTTCCCTGGGCCAACATGTCCTCTCCGGACACCCCTCCCCGGCGGCGCCAGCCCGCCCCGCCGGACGGGCAGACAGGGAGAAGACCGATGCTCTACCTCACCGAAAAGGACGTGCTCCGCCTCCTGGATATGCCGTCAGCGATCGCGGTCGTCGAGCGGTCCATGCTCGGCTGCGCGGCCGGCGAGGCCGAAAGCATCCCCCGCCGCCGGGCCAGGACCCGGAGCGGACTTTTCCACCTGATGGGCGGCGCTCTGCGCGACAGCGGAGTCCACGGCCTGAAGGCCTACACCTCCCTTCCAACGGGGACAAGGTTCTACTGCCTGCTATTCCAGGAGGACGGCGCCCCGCGGGCGCTCATCGAGGCCGACCATCTGGGACGCATCAGGACGGGAGCGGCCAGTGCGGTGGCCTCGCGCGCGCTTGCCCGGGAGGATGCCGCCGTGATGCTGCTGATCGGCAGCGGCGCCCAGGCCCGCACACAGGCACGGGCCTTGGCCTGCGTCCGGCGGCTGGAAGAGATCCTCGTCTGGAGCCGGACGCCGGACCATCGCCGGCGTTTCGCCGCGCTTCTGCGGGACGAAGACGGCCTTCCCGCCCGGGCGGTGGACGATCCCGCCGAAGCCTGCCGCCGCGCGGACATCGTGACCACCATCACCACGTCCCGGGAGCCTGTCGTGCGGACCGAGTGGCTCCCGCCGGGGGTGCACATCAACGCCTGCGGCTCGAACCACCTCTCCCGCATCGAGATAGACCCCCGGATTTTCGCGCGTGCGGAGTGCGTCTGCGTGGACCACCGGGAGCAGGCGCTTGCCGAGTGCGGGGAGCTGGCAGCCGCCGTCAGGGACGGGCTGGTGCGCCCGGAAGACCTCCGGGAGCTGCCGGAGGTGCTGGCGGGAAAGGCTCCGGGACGGATCTCGCCGGAGGGGGTGACCCTCTTCGAGTCGCAGGGGCTCGGCGTCTGGGACGTGGCCGTGGCGGAGGAGGTCGTTCGCCGCGCGGAGGGCGCGGGCACGGCCGACTGAAGAGCGGGTTCATTTGCCTGGCCATGTGGCCGGTGTTATACTTCTTGAGGCGGACGCCGCAGGCGGCGGCCGATTCTCCACGCGCGCTTTCGGGATCAGGGCGGGAATCCGGAGTTGGGCTTTCCGAATCTTTTGTGGGGCAATGTCTTTGGCGGCGGCTGGCTCTCCGTCCTGACCACCCTCCTCGACATCGCGGTCATCTCCTTCATCCTGTACAAGCTCATCATGCTCGTGAAGGGGACGCGCGCCTGGCAGATCCTGTGGGGGCTCGCGCTGTTCTTCCTGCTCATCTTCGTCAGCGACAAGCTCCAGCTGTATACGCTGAACTGGCTGCTTCGGACGGTCCTCCCGCTGGGTCCTGTGGCCATCGTCATCCTGTTCTACCCGGAGCTTCGCCACGCGCTGGAGGAGATGGGGCGTCTGGGCTTCTGGGGGCGCGGGTTCAGCTTTCTGGGCAAGGAAGAGATGGCCACGATGATCGACGAGGTGGTCAAGCTGGCCGCCCGGCTTTCGCGGGGGAAGGTGGGCGCGCTGATCGTCATCGAGCGGGAGACCGGCCTGGACAACATCGTGGCCACGGGCACGCGGCTGGATGCGCTGGTCTCACAGGACCTGCTTCACACCGTCTTCTTCCCCGGCTCTCCCCTGCACGACGGCGCCGCCGTCATCCGCTCCAACCGCGTGCTTGCGGTGGGATGCACCCTGCCGCTTTCCGACAGCCCCCACATCTCCACCATGATCCACACACGCCACAAGGCGGCCGTGGGGGTGACCGAGCAGTCCGACGCCGTGGTCGTGGTGGTGAGCGAGGAGACGGGCACCATCTCTCTGGCGGTGGAGGGCAGGCTCGAGAGGGGTCTGGACCCGGACGCCCTGCGGGAGCGCCTTCAGCGGCTGCTCATTCCTCAGGAGCGCTCCGGAGGGCCTGGCTATCGGACCCTGTTCCGCAGACCCGCGGGCCAGCCCGGTAAGCAGAGCCCTTCCGGGGCCGCTCCGGCGCCGGAGCCGCCCGCGCAGGAGACCCACACCGGATCTGGATCGGGATGATGGGCGAGAACAGCATCTACAAGATCTTTTCCGTGCTCATCGCCATCGCGCTCGCCGTGTACGTCAACAGCGAGCGAAATCCCTACCAGTCGCGTCAGCTCACGGTCCCCCTGACACTGGAGAACCAGGAGCCCGGGACGCTCATCGAATCCGCTCCTTCCACCGTCCCGGTGGTGGTCGCCGGCCCGCGCAACTCGGTGTCCCTCGTTTCGGAGAAGGACCTGAAAGCGGCCGTGAATCTGAAGGGCCGCAAGGCGGGCCTGCACCATCTGCGGGTCGTCGTCGTGCCGGTGGCAGGAGGCAGCATTCCCGCGGACGTCTCCTTCGAGCCGCGCACTCCCGTGGTGACGGTCCGGGTGGCGCCCGTCGCCACGCGCTCCCGCGTGCTGGAGCCGGTGTTCCTGCGCCCTGCGCCCTCGGGATTCAGCTATGCCCCTCCTGTGGTGCAGCCGTCGGTGGCCGTTCTCTCGGGCTCCCGCGAGGCGGTCAGCCGGGTGGCCCGGGTGGAGGTCCTGGTGGATGCGGAGCCCTCGCCCGGCCGCCCCATCGAGGGGCGTTTCGCGGTGCGGGCGGTGGATGCGGCGGGCAATCTGGTGGAGGAGGTGAAGACGGCTCCGTCCGCGGCCTGGGTGCGCACGGAGCTGCAGAGGCTTGCGGCGGACAAGGAGGTGCTGGTGAGTCCGAACATCACCGGTGCCCCGCCGCCGGGCTATCGTCTCGCCAGCGTGGACATCCAGCCCAGGTCCGTCCTTCTGACGGGAAACCCGGACACGCTGGCAAGGATCAACCTGGTCACAACCCGGGAGGTGGACATCTCCGAGGTCACATCCAGTCTGGTCCGCACGGTGCCGATACTGGTGCCCGAGGGAGTCACCATCCAGGGATCCAGCCGCGCGCGCATCGAGGTGACGGTGAAGCCCGTCGTCACTCCCCCACCAGCCAGGGATTGATCCCCCGGCGCTTTCTTGCGAGAGCCCGGCGGGCTGGCAGGGGGATCCGCAGGAGTCGTGTGTCATGGCATCGTATTTCGGCACGGACGGGGTCAGGGGGATCGCCAACCGCGATCTGACGGCCGAGCTGGCCCTCAAGCTGGGGGCCGCGGCGGCCCGGGCGCTCCTGTCCCGCCCGCATGGTGTCAGCGTGCTCATCGGGCGCGACCCCCGCATCTCGGGGGACATGCTGGAGAGCGCGCTGGCGGCGGGGTTCGCATCCCACGGAGCGGACGTCATCCTTGTCGGAGTCATTCCGACCCCGGGCGTGGCCTGGCTGGTGCGCAACACGGACGCGGATATCGGCTGCGTGATCTCCGCGTCCCATAATCCGCTCGACTATAACGGCATCAAGTTTTTCGGCCCGGACGGCGAAAAGCTCCCGGACGCGACGGAGAGGCGCATCGAGGAGCTTCTGGACGTGCCGCCCGGCCCCCTGCCCACCGGACGCAGCGTGGGCCGCTTCCTGCGCCAGCCGGAGCGTTGCCGGGACTACATCGAGGCGGTGAAGGCCACCGCGCGGCGCCGTCTGGACGGGATGCGGCTCGTGATGGACTGCGCCAACGGCGCAGCCTACGAGATCGCCCCGAGGGTGTTCCGCGAGCTGGGCGCCGAGGTGCTGTGCCTCAGCGCCTCGCCGGACGGAGTGAACATCAACGCGGGGTGCGGCTCCCTCTACCCGGAGGACATGCTGGAGGCTGTCCGGCGCAAGGGAGCCGATGCCGGCCTCGCCTTCGACGGCGATGCGGACCGCGTTGTCATGGCCACGGAGAGGGGCGACCTGGTGGACGGCGACCGCATCATGGCCATCTGCGCGCTGGACATGGACGCGCGCGGAAGGCTGCCGGGCCGCAGGGTCGTGGCCACGGTGATGAGCAACCTGGGGCTTGAGCGAGCGTTGAGCGAGCGGGGCATCACGCTGGACCGGGTGAACGAGGTCGGCGACCGGTACGTGTGGGAGCGGATGAAGTCGACCGGGGCGGCCGTGGGCGGCGAGAAAAGCGGTCACATCATCCTGTCGGAGTACACCACCACCGGGGACGGCATGGTGACGGCTCTTCAGGTGCTGGGCGCGATGCAGGAGAGCGGCCGGGCGCTCTCGGAGATGGCCGCTGTGGTCGAGGAGATGCCGCAGGTGCTCGAGGGGGTCCGGCTCGAGCGCATCCCGGAAGGCTGGCGGGAGGATCCCGCCATCGGCCGCGCCATCCGGGAGGCGCAGGACCGGCTCCGCGGCCGGGGACGGGTCCACGTGCGCGCGTCAGGCACCGAACCGGTCATCCGGGTGATGGCCGAGGGCCCGGACAGGGCCGAGCTGCGGCAGATCGTTGAGGAGCTTTGCGCCGTGATCGCAGACCGCCTGCGCAGCCCCGGAGCCTGCGCGGTCGTGGAGGAGGCCCGCTCCGGTTCCGCCGGGCAGTGAAGAACGGGGCTCCCGCCCCTGGCGGGAGCCCCGGTGAGGAATCGGTGGCGCGCCCGGGCGCCTAGCGCCTGCGCCGCAGCAGCAGGCCGCCCATCCCGATGAGCCCGGTTCCGAGCGCAGCCAGGCTGCCCGGCTCCGGGACCATCGCGAAGTTGTCGAAATAGAGCTCATACGGCCCCGCGCCGCCAATCCGTTTGATCGCCAGCGCTTCCAGCGTGCCGCTCGTGTTGTCCAGAACGCCGTTACCGGTGAACGCGACCACCGGAGCATTCGGAATGTCGATCACCACCGTCTGCCAGTTCGGGGACGCGGAGATCGTCAGGGCCCCGGTCGGCCCCCCGGCGCTGGTGAAGCCGGTCGCTCCGATGACCTCTATCGCGCCGGTTGTGCCCCCGTTGCCCCCGATCGGCGCTGCCGTGCCGTTGTCGCGGCTCAGAAGGGCGATGCTGATGTCGTCGCCCGAAGTGTGAAGAATATCGAACTTCAGCTTCAGGCCGTAGCTGATGGCCGGGTTCGGGCGGTTGGCGGTGTTGAATGTGGTCAGGCGCAGCCAGCTGCCGGTGTCCTTCCACAGGAAGACGACTTTCAGGCTGTTGTTGCCCTGCGAGGCGATGCCGGACACCACCCGGGAGATGTTGTTCGCCGGGTCGCCTGTGTCGAGCTGCCCCCCCGTGGTGCCTGAAAAGCTGGGCTGCCGGAACATCACCGCCCCGTTGCCGACTGCAGTGGGATCGTAGGCTTCGAAGTCCTCGATGAGGAAGAACTGCGCGGACGCACTCAGGCTGCTGGCGGCAACGAGCGCCGCAGCCAGGACAAAGCGCAACGTCTTCATTGGTATCTTTCTCCTTTCCGTCACTGTCTCTCCGGAGATGTCAGGAGGGCCGCGACCCCGGCAGGCAGACCCTCTGCCAGGTGCGATGACCGCTTCGCGTCCCCTCTTCTCAGTGAGACTGTCTGCCGCGACGCGGCCCGTCCGGGCCGCGTCACCTGCCCTTCATTCTAAGGCCCGGACTCCGTCCGGTCAAGGGAATCCGCCAAAACCCCGTATTTTTACCGGGGAAGCGTTGGGGCATCGGTTCCAACGGAAAAACCCGGGCCGCGGCGGGCTCCGGCCGCTCTTGAGCCGGAAGGGACAGATGCTTCCTGTCCTGTCTCCAGTCTAAGCCCTGTTCGCGATTGCGGTCAACGCGGGAGCCCGAAAACCGGTAGTATTGACAGGATAAGGTGCGGATGATTCTGCGGAACCGGTTGCGCAGCCGTCTTCCACGCCGCGGACGCGCCCATTTGACAGCGCTCCCGCCCGGGGCTAACATACCTGCGTGCCGCCGGGCGGCAGGGGACTGAAGATGCTGAGACTCAACGAGATCGCGGAGGATATCCGGGCCCTGCTGGATGCCAAGAACGCCGTCAGGGAAGAAGCTCTCCGGCTCTCACGCGAGGCCATCCGTTTCGCCGCCAACTCCATCCGCGCCACGCACCGGCAGGAGTGGGAGGAAGCCGAAGCCCTGATGGCCGAGTCGCGCTCGCGCGTCCTCGAGTGCAAGGCCCTGCTGAAGGACCATCAGGACATCTATTTTGCGGGTTACACCCAGGACGCTCAGAAAGAATACGCCGAGTGCGAGCTGACGATGGACATCGTCCGGGGACGCCCTCTCAAGAGCCCTCAGGAGCTGGGTGTGGAGCCGGCTCCCTGGCTGAACGCTCTGGGGGAGGCCATCGGCGAGACCAGGCGGCACGTGCTGGATACCATCCGCAGAGGCGACGTGGCGCGTGCCGAGGAGCTCCTGGAGATCATGGACGAGGCATACTACGTGCTGGTCACTTTCGACTACCCGGATGCCGTCACCAACGGGCTCAGGCGCACCACGGATATGGTCCGCGGGGTCGCCGAGCGCACCCGCGGAGACCTGACCACCACCATGCGCGAGGAGGAGCTTCAGAAGGCCATCGCCCGGGCCGTGGAGAAGCTGGGCGGCTGAGGTTGCGAAACGAGCGGCGGCCCTCCCCTGGCCCGGCCGGCCCGATTGCGCCGGCCGTCCTCTTTCCGGCGTCTCCTGCCCTTTCAGGCGGCTGGAGAGCTATGCTCGACGAGGCCATCGCCAAAATCCGGGAAGTCTTCAGCGGAAGCCCCTTCGAGGGTAAGCTCTACCTTGTGGGGGGGCTCATCCGTGACCGCCTGCTGGGTGTGCCGCCGGAACAGGACATCGACCTGGTCTGCCTGTGCGACGCGCTGGAGGCGGCCCGCTGGCTGCGGGACACGGGCGTCGCGGATCACTCCCCGGTCGTGTATCCCCGCTTCGGCACGGCGATGGTGACCGTTCTGGGGGTTCAGGTGGAGCTGGCCACCGCGCGGCGCGAAAGCTACGCTCCCGGCAGCCGGAAGCCGGAGCGCGTTGAGCCCGCGACACTGGAGGAAGACGTCCTCCGCCGGGACTTCACGGTGAACACCCTGGTGGAGGACCTTTTCACCGGGGAGAGGCTGGATCTCACCGGACGGGCGCTGCCGGACCTTGAAGCCAGGCTCATCCGCACCCCGCTGGAGCCCCGGGAGACGTTCAACGACGACCCCCTTCGAATGCTTCGCGCGGTGCGGTTCGCGGCCAGGCTCGACTTCGAGATCGAACAGGACACCTGGTCCGCCATACGGGAATGCGCGGCGCGGCTGGAGATCGTCAGCCGCGAGCGCATCCGCGACGAGCTCACCAGGACGCTGATGCTGGCTCCCGGACGTGCCTCGCGGGGCCTGGGCCTGATGCTGGAGAGCGGCCTGCTGCGGCAGTTCGCTCCCGAACTGGCGGAGATGGCCGGGGTGCAGCAGAACGTCTTCCATCTCTATGATGTCTGGACGCATACGCTCAAGGCCATCGAGAGCCTGCCGGAGGACTCTTCTCTGGATGAGCGGCTGGCGATGCTGCTTCACGACGTCGGCAAGCCGCGCACGCGCTCGGTGGACGCATCGGGCGGAGTGCACTTCTACGGCCACCAGCAGGTGGGGGCCGAAATGGCGCGCGACCTTCTGCAGCGCCTGAAATTCCCCAACCAGACGGTGACGCGGGTAACGCGTCTGGTGGAACGGCACATGCGCATCGGCGAATACTCTGACGAATGGTCCGACAGCGCCGTGCGCCGGCTGATTCGCGATCTGGGCGACGATCTGGACTCGCTGTTTACCATCGCGGAGGCCGACCGCGCCGCCTGCAACCCGGAGTATCACTATCTGGACCCCGCCAGAGTCCGCGTCCGCATCCGCCAGGTGCAGGAGGAGGCCGACTACGCGCGGGTCCAGAGTCCGCTGGACGGCGTGGAGATCATGCGCATCGCGGGCCTGCGGCCCGGCCCGGACGTGGGCAGGCTGAAGGACTATCTGGTCAACGAGATCCTGGAGGGGCGGCTGGCCGAAGGCGACCGGCAGGCCGCCGAGCGGCTGCTGCGGGAGAAGCTGGAGGCGGAACATGGCCGTCAGAGGAGCTAAGCGTCCATCCGGACCGCCGGTCATCGAAAACCGCCGCGCCCGCCACGACTACTTCATCGAGGACGCCTTCGAGGCGGGGCTCGAGCTGAAGGGCTCCGAGGTCAAAAGCCTGCGGCAGGGCAATGCCAACCTGCAGGATGCCTACGTGCAGGTCAAGGACGGCGAGCTCTGGGTGGTGGGGATGTTCATCCGCCCCTACGAGATGGCCAACCGCTGGGCGGCGGAGGAGCGCCGTCCGCGGAAGCTGCTCGTGCACCGGCACGAGATCCTGCGCCTGAGCCAGAAGGTGCAGGAGAAAGGCCTCACCCTCGTGCCTTTGAAGGTCTACTTCAAGAGGGGATGGGCCAAGATGGAGGTGGGAGTCGCCCGCGGCAAAAAGCAGTACGACCGCCGCCAGGCCATCAAAGAGCGCGACCTGCAGCGCGCGCTGCGCCGCGGCGAGCAGTGAACTCCCGCGTCCCGCATTCCGTTGTCCTTCACCGGGTAAATACTACCCGTCAGTCTCAGCGCAAGGAGGAGACATCCAGACGATGAAAGCCATTCGCGTGCACGCGCCAGGGGCGCCCGATGTCATGAAGCTGGAAGACGTCCCCCCGCCTCAGCCCGGGCCGGGAGAGGTGGTGGTGCGGATCAGGGCCGCCGGGGTCAACCCGGTGGACACCTATATACGGGCCGGATCCTACGGGCAGGTGGTCTGCCCGTTCACGCCCGGGATGGACGGCGCGGGTGTCGTCGAGAGCGTGGGGGAGGGAGTCGACCGGGTCCGGCCCGGAGACCGGGTCTTCGTGGCCGGGTCCATCTCGGGCACGTATGCCGAGCTTGCGCTGTGCAGCGCGAAGCGTGTGCACCCGCTTCCCGGCAATCTCAGCTTCGCGCAGGGCGCGGCGCTCGGAGTGCCGTACTCCACGGCTTACACCGCGTTGTTCGACCGCGCCTGGGCGGCGCTCGGCCAGACCGTGCTGGTGCACGGGGCCAGCGGGGGCGTGGGCATCGCAAGTGTCCAGCTCGCCCGGCAGGCCGGACTCACGGTCATCGGCACCGCTGGCAGCGATCGGGGCAGGCAGGTGGTCCTCCAGCAGGGCGCCCACCACGTTGTGGATCACTCCCGTCCCGGCTACGAGGATGAGATCTTGAAGCTCACCGGCGGGCGGGGAGTGGACATCATTCTGGAGATGCTGGCCAATGTCAACCTGGCGCGCGACCTGAAGCTGCTCGCTCGCAGGGGAAAGGTGGTGGTGATCGGCAGCCGGGGGGAGATCGCCATCGACCCGAGGGACACCATGCGCCAGGATTCCAGCATCATCGGCCTGCTGGTGCTCAGCTACTCGGAGGACGAGCTTGCGGAGGTGTTCCGCCGGATGCTTCCGGGGCTGGAGTCCGGGGCTCTGACGCCCGTGGTCGGGACGGTCATGCCGCTTGCCGATGCCCCGGCGGCCCACGAAAAGGTCATGGCTCCCGGCGCCTGCGGAAAGATCGTCCTGGAGCCCTGAAAGGGGGCAGGTTACCGTTCCTGATGGCGGAAGGCCCGGCCGCGCCAGCGCGGCCGGGCCTCTTCAGTTCCGTTCGTCCTGCGCTCAGGGAAGGCTCACATCGGAGCCGCGCCGCGGAAGGAGCAGCGGAAGCCGCTGCGGCGGGCTCCCCTCCGTCTTCAGGCTGCTGATCCCGATGATGGTCACGAAGCTGCCGGTCTCGGGGGGAGCGGGCAGGGTGCTGGTGTCCACCCTCAGAGGGCTTCCGGACCCGTCGTCCAGCACCACGTATCCGGAGCCCGACGACGTCACCGTTCCCCAGGCCCGGATCAGCAGACCGACCGTGTTCACACCCCGTCCGCCGGTGACCCCGTACTGCCCGAGGGGCGGAGCGCCGAGATCGCTTCCGCCGATGGAGCGCTGGATCATCCCCAGCGGCCGGACAGGCGCCGAGCTGGAGGTGATCACCACGCTGGAGGCGACGATGTGCCGCTCACCGTCCGCTGTGGTGCCGGTGGTGCCCACCACCTGCACGACGCTGCCCTCCAGCAGCCCGGGGACCGGCCAGCCCGGCACGGTGATGCGGATTCCGCTGGAGCGGTCCGCCTCCTCCAGATAGAAGAATCCCTGGAAGTCCGCCGCCCCCGAGGTGGCGATCTTCCCCGCAATGCTCACGTATTCCCCGTCGGGCAGCGTCTTCGCCTGTTCGATGCGGTGCAGCACCTGCGGAGCGGCGCCCGTCTCCGGATGCCAGAACCCCACCCAGTGCCTGGTGGAGGCGTTCCCGGCATATCCGGCGACCGCCTGCCCGGCACTTGCGTGCAACACGAGTCCCGCGCCTGAGGCTGTCCCGCCGCCCGAGTTGATGGAGTGCCAGTCGATGCGAAGACCCTGTGTCCACCCGGGCGGCCCAGACAGGGCCAGCGCGGCCAGAAGCCATCCATACCTTGGTGCCGCGGCCATCGGCGTCTCCTTCAGTTCACCAGGTACGCCACGGAGTTTTTGATTATCGTGATGGCTCCAGACGTCCTGTTGTTGAAGATCTCGATCCTCATTACCGGGGCGACAACGGGAATGCTGAACACCGCTCGCCCGGCGGGGGTCCTGAAGGCGCCATTGGTCAGCGCCTGCACCGTTCCTACGGCGAAGTCAGATTGACCAATGAGCGGCAACGACCCGTTCGGCGCCAGGTATCTCCAGTTGACCAGTATCCTGTCGCTTTCCGTGTAACCGTCCGTGGTGGCGAGGAGTATGATCCGCACTTCCCTGTAGCCGGTGCAGTCGATATTCGGGCTCGACAGACTGCCCCCGACCGCCACGGTCTGGTCAGACGTCCAGAGTTGGAAGTAGTTGCTGAGGGTGGGGGATTTCACCGTGTTCTGCGACGCGTCGATGCGGACGACAGGGCTGTTGGCGACGTTCACGCCGGGCGTGCCCGTGATGCCGACGTTCCACGCGCCGCTCTGACTCACCGGGAGCGGGTTCGGAATGTTCAGGCCAGACAGGGTGATGGTGCTGCCGGACTGCGACAGGGAGATGTTGTCTCCCGCCGCCAGCGTGACGTTGCCCGTCAGGGAGTTCAGACTGGTCACCGCCGCCGACGGCGCCACCTCGTTCGCCGAGCCGGCGCGCAGCGCATAAGGAGCGGAAACGAGCCGCACTCTCGGGGCGAGCGGCGTGCCCGCCACGCGCGTCTCGAGCCACGAAGTCTCCGGAAAGCCCTGCGAAGGCAGGGGCGTGACCTCGCCGAGCAGGACCGTGAACAGCCCCCCGGACACGGAGACGCTCCGGCCCTCCTCCATCCACAGGGGCGTTCCGCCCGTGGGTGACGGGTAAACGGCAAAGGTCAGACTGTAAGTGCCGTCGCTCACGGGCTGACCGGCGGCATCCGTCAGCCTGCCCTGATACGAGACCAGCGAAGGCACCCTGGCGCAGACAGCGCCCGGGACTGCCGGGAACAGGACAATCGCTGCCAGCGCTGCAAGCGCTGCCGCCCGGCAGATGCGTCCCGCGTTACGAGACATAGCTTTTCTCCTTCTCACTATGATGGGTTGCCGGCCGGCAGGCCGCAGACCATCCGGGACTGTCCTCCGGGTCAGCTGGCGGGGTCCGTCTGGATGAGTTCGCGGTAAAGTTGCTAACCGGTCGTATTCCTATTACACCATTGCTCCCGGCCCGTCCCCGCAGAATCTTTTTCTCCCCGCACCGCCTCTCTCCGGCAATGCCGGGGCGCGAGTTTGCGGGGCCCGCCTTCAGTTCACGAGGTAGGCCGAAGACGAGGACAGCATCCTCACCTCGAATCCCAGGGTGTTCTTGATCTCGATCCTCATCTGCGGCGCCATCACCGGGATCTGCAGGAAACCGACCAGCGGGTTCGGCGTCACCAGGCCGTTCATCAGGGACGCGGCTGTCAGACGGGCGAGGTCGGTCGTCCCCACCGTGATCCACTGGCTGTTGGCTGCGAACATCTGGATGCGAACGAGGATCTTGTCCATCTGGGAGTAGACCCCGTAGGCGACCAGAGTCAACCGCAGCTCCCGGTAGCCTTCGCAGTTGAACACGGGTGAATACAGGCTGCCGTCGTCCGGGATCGCCGCGACGCTGGGCCAGAGCCGGATGAAATCGGACTGCGTGAAGGTCCTGACCGTCGGGGTTCCTGTCACGCCGACGTTCCACGCTCCGCTCTGGCTGACCGGCAGAGGGTTGGGGATGCTCAGGCCGGACAGGGTGATGGTGTTGCCGGACTGCGACAGAGAGATGTTGTCTCCCGCCGCAAGCGTCACGTCGCCCTTCAGCGAGTTCACGGAGGTGACGGCGGCCGCCGGGGAAACCGAGTCGGCGCTGCGGGCGCGAAGAGCCCACGGCACGCTGGACAGGCGCGCCCGCGGAGTCAGCGGCGTTCCCGCGACCCGCGTCTCCAGCCAGGCATCCTCGGGGAACCCGCCCGCCGGAAGCGGGTTCTCCTCGCCCAGAAGGACCGTGAACAGGCCCCCGGTCACCTGCACTTTGCGTCCCGTTTCGGACCAGAGCGGGGTGCCTCCCGTGGCGGCCGGGTAGACGAGGAACGAGAGGTTGTACAGCCCGTCGCTGACCGCCTGCCCGGAGGCGTCCGTCAGCTTCCCCTGATAGGAGACCAGCCCGGAAGCTTCGGCAAAGGGGGCCGCAACGGCACAGGAGATCACAAGAACGAGGACGGCAAACACCGGCAGCAGCCGGATCTCTGATCTGGGCACGGCAAAGCACTCCTTCTCGACGCATCCCGCAGGACAGCCCTCCGGCCGGGTCCTGCGGGTCGGGCGTGCAGGAGAGTGCCGCCGGGATGCTCGCTTTTGTTCACAAGAGATTATTGCATAAGGATGCCGGCCGGTGGAGGGTGGCGGCGGAGTTCGCGCTCAAGTGTCTTCGCAAGACCCCCGGTGACGCCCGTTCTCCGGCGCGGCTGTCGCGTCCGCGTCAGCGGCCGCTCCGCCACCGCGGGAAATCCCTCGCGAAGAGCGCAAGCGCGTCGTCCAGCGTTCCTTCCACAAAGTAGATCTTTCCGCGCACCTGTGCGGTCCCGCCGGCGGGGCAGTCCGGGAACATAGGGTCCGCGTGGATGCAGGGGATGTCCGCATTGGTCATGATCTTGTAGCTGTTGTCGAACGCCAGGGCGGTCACTCGCCCTCCGTCCTCGGATACGGTGGCGATCAGCGGGATGTCCGCCTGCTCCTTCGCCCACCAGCTCCGTTCGATCTGCGCAGCGGGCAGCGGCGGCCGGTCAGCCGTGTTCGTGACGATGAAAAACGGCTTCTCGCCCGCTTTCGGTCCCGGCCTGGTCCGCGCGAGCGCCAGCCACCTGCCCTTCACGCGGATGAACGTGCGCTCCGCGTGCGGATCCTCGAAGCCCCGGACGCCTTTCTGGATAAGGCAGTACTGGTTTCCGGAGCCCGTCATCTCCGCCACGTAACCGTTGGTGATGGCTGAGGAGATCTCCACGTCCCGTTCCCCGGGACGGATCCGCACCGAGAACGAGATGCCGTTCTCCAGAGCGCAGTCGTAGAACAGGATTCCGTGACGGCTCCTTTTCCACTCCAGAGGATGCTTCGGCCTGGTGACGGGCGGCATGTCCGGCCGGGAGTGGTCGATGAACAGCAGTCCGTGGTTGCTTCCAATGGTCTCAGGGGCCCGGAGGATCCACCGGCCTTCCTGTTCCCAGGGCGGCGAGATAGCCACGGACATCGCGTGCGGGTAGCCGCCCTGCACGGGAACCGGGTCCACCTTGACCGCCGTCTTCGCCGGGTCTGCCATCGCTCCTCCCGCCGTCAGGATCGCCGCAAGAGCCGCTGCCGCCATCCTCCTCATCGCATCGCCCTCCGCGTCTTCCGGGTCCCGCCCGGGGGCCGTGGGGGCGGACGGCGGCATTCTACCCGGTCCGCACGCAGGCCGTCATTTCGCGCGAAAGGCCGTGATATAATCCCATTGCCGGCCGCTGTTCCGGACCGGGGCGGCCGCGCCTTTGGAATCTGTCTCCGGCGCCGTGCTCCCGTGGCGATCCGGCGCATCGCGGCGGCCGCCGGAGAGGAGGGGTCACTTGCACGCTCTCTATCTGATTCTCGTCTCGCTTCTGGTTCTCGGGCTGGCCTATCGCTATTACGCCGCATTCCTTGCAGCCAGAGTGGCCGTCGTGGAGGCCGGAAGGCGCACCCCGGCGCATGAGTTCCGCGACGGCCGCGACTACCATCCCACCAACCGCATCGTCCTGTTCGGGCACCACTTCGCTGCCATCGCGGGGGCAGGGCCGCTCATCGGGCCGGTGCTGGCCGCTCAGTACGGCTACCTGCCCGGCGCCATCTGGATCCTGCTGGGTGCCATTTTTGCCGGATGCGTCCACGACTTCATCCTTCTGCACGCCAGCGTCCGGAACGGCGGGCGCTCCCTTTCCCACATCGCGCAGAAGTATCTCGGGACCGTGGCGGGGTGGTGCACCGGACTGGCCATCCTGTTCATCATCATCGTCGCGCTCGCCGGGCTGGCCATCGTCGTCGTCAACGCCCTGCGCGAAAGCGCCTGGGGGACGTTCACCCTGATCTGCACCATCCCGATTGCCCTCCTGATGGGGCAGTGGCTGTACAGGATCCGCCCGGGGCGCGTGGGCGAGGCGTCCGCCATCGGCGTCGTTCTGCTGCTGGCGGCGGTGGTCGCCGGAGGCCCGGTGGCGCATTCGGCGATCGGGAAGTACTTCGTCTTTACGGAGCAGCAGATCAAGGTGGGGCTTGCGCTCTACGGCTTCATTGCGGCGGTGCTTCCCGTCTGGATGCTGCTGTGCCCGCGGGACTACCTTTCCACCTATCTCAAGCTGGGGACGGTGGCGCTTCTGGCGGTGGGCCTGATGATCGTCAATCCCGAGCTGCGCATGCCCGCCACCACCGGGTTCCTCGCGGGCGGAGGGCCCATCGTGCCGGGACCGGTGTGGCCGTACGTCACCATCACCATCATGTGCGGGGCCATTTCCGGGTTCCACTCCCTCATCGTCAGCGGCACGACGCCGAAGATGCTGAACTCCGAGTCGGAGATGAAGTTCATCGGCTACGGAGCGATGGCAGTGGAGTCCTTTGTGGCCGTTCTGGCGCTCATCGCGGCCTGCGCGCTTCACCAAGGAGATTACTTCGCCATCTCCACCACTCCAGAGGCCTGGAGCGCTCTCTCCGCCGCCACCGGCATCTCCACGGTGGAGCTTCCCGCCCTCTCGGCGGCCGTCCAGGAGAATCTGATGAGCCGTCCGGGCGGGTCCGTGACGCTGGCCGTCGGGATGGCTTCGGTGTTCTCCGGGCTGCCGGGGATGAAGGCGATGATGGCCTACTGGTACCACTTTGCCATCATGTTCGAGGCGCTCTTCATCCTGACCACGATAGACACCGGCACTCGCGTCGCGCGGTTCATCCTGCAGGAGATGCTGGGGAAGGTCTACCGCCCGCTGGGCTCCAGCACCTGGATGCCCGGAGTCATCCTCACCAGCGCTCTCATCTGCCTTGCCTGGGGAGGACTGCTGTACGGCGGCACCATCTCCACCATCTGGCCGATGTTCGGGCTGGCCAATCAGCTTCTGGCGGCGCTCGGACTTGCCATCGGCACGTCCTATCTGCTGCGCGCCGCTCCCAGGCGCCTCTATGCCGCCACCACGTTCCTCCCGTTCGTGGTGCTGGCGGTCACCACCTATGTGGCGGGATTCATGAACCTTGCCACCTATACGGAGAAGTCCACCCGCGTCTTCGATGTGTTCTTCGTGAACGCCCTTTTGTCCATCGCAATGCTTGTGCTCAGCACGGTGATCGTCCTGGTCTCCTTCCGGGACTGGCTCAACGGCAGGGGAGCGGTGCCTGCGGCCGTTCAGGACAGCCCGGCGGCGTGATGAAGGGCGCGCGCGGGGGCAGGCCCCTCATGCTTGAGGTCTCTCCGGAGGCCGCGGAACGGGCAGCCGCGGAGGCGCGGGGACGCGCCCTCATCCTGACCTACCGCGAGCTGCAGCCGGGAGGATGCTGCGCGGCGGGCGCGATGGTGCGTCTGGAGTGGCGCCCTCTGGCGGAGGCGTCCGCGGACCCGGACCTGGTGGCCGTGGGCGATGCGGGCGGCGTCCCCCTGTTCTGTCATCACGTGGTGGCCCGTTTCGCCTCGGAGCACCCGGTGCGCATTGTGCTTCGCCGGTTCGGGCCGCTGCGCTGGCTGGCCATCCAGGCGGAGCGCGACCCGGCGATGTGGAGCTTCTTCGGGGACGGCCCGTTCGGGGATTCTGGACCCGGTTGCGCGCCCGACCGCTGATTGGGGTAATATCCTGCCGGCCGGGAGCGCTTTCAGGGACGCTGCGGCGCGTGGGACCACGAACACTCAGCGGGGAGTCAGACGTTTGGAATCCACCAGGTATCTGATTATCGGCGGCGGACTGGCCGCCGCCACGGCGGCCGAGGAGCTGGTCCGGGCGGATGAGACGGCCCGGGGAGCGACGGTCATCCTCACGGCGGAAGCCGATCCGCCCTATCATCGGCCTCCTTTGTCGAAAGGGTACCTCACCGGGACCGGGAGCCGCGACGAGCTGCCGGTGCATCCGGAGGAGTTCTACGCCGCCAACGGCATCGAAGTCCGGTTCCGCACCCGCGCCCGTCTCATAGATCCCGCCTCCCGCGTCTGCGAACTGGAGCTCAACCGCTCCATCGCGTTCGAGAAGGCGCTCATCGCCACGGGAGCCTCTCCGGTGCGCTTCGAGGGGCCGGGACGGGCCCTGGAGGGCATCCATTATCTGCGCACCGTACAGGACTCGGACCGCATCCGCCGCGCGTCTCAGGACTGGAACGAAGTCGCCGTCATCGGGGCCGGCTTCCTGGGGATGGAACTGGCGGCGGCGTTCGCCTCCCGCGGCATCCGCACGACGGTCATCTCGCGCGCGCGCTCCGTGCTGGACCGCATGCACAACCCGGAGGTCTCGGCGTTTCTGCAGCGTTACTTCGAACGCCGCGGGGTGCGGTTCCTGCTGGAGGACGAGCCGTATGGGCTGCTCGGGTCCGGGGAGGTGAACCTCATCCACACCCGCCGCGGGGAGAAGGTGCCCTGCGACGGCGTGGTGTTCGCGGTCGGGGCCGCGCCGAACGTGGCGCTGGCGCAGGCCAGCAGGCTGAGCGTGGATAACGGCGTCGTGGTGGACTCCTGCCTTCAGACCGCCGTGCCCGGCATCTACGCCGCCGGCGACGTGGCGAACTTCCCGGATGCGGTGTTCGGCGTCCGGAGGCGGGTGGAGCACTGGGACAACGCGGATTCGCAGGGGAGGGTGGCCGGCCGGAACCTTGCCGGCGCGCAGGAGCGGTTCGACCGCGTCTCGATGTTCTTCACCGACCTGTTCGACCTCTCGCTGGAGGTGTGGGGGATGCCGGCCGAGGGCGACCGCATCGTGCTGCGGGGCGAACTGAGCGACCGGTCCCTCTTCGCCTGGCATCTGCGCGACGGCGTGGTGAACGCCGCGGTCCTGATGGGCCGGCCGCAGGAGGAGGCGGAGATGGTGGAGAGGATCATCCGCGCCCGCGTCAACGTCTCCGGGCGCATCGCCCTTCTCAGGGATCCGCGCAGGCCGCTCGGGGATCTGCTGTGAGTCCCGCCGGGCTCCGCCTTGCGCGGATGCCTGCCTCCGTCCTGAACGCGGCGGCCTGGCTGCGCGAGCTGGCGGGCTCGGCCGTCCGGCATGACCTCCCTTTTTGCGCGGCGGCCATCGCGTTCTACGCGTGGCTGTCGCTGTTCCCGCTCCTGCTGATCGGCATGTCTGGCCTGGGCGTCTGGCTCTCCTCCGCGGAGGCGCGCCGGCAGACTCTGGAACTCCTGGACCGGAGCGTGCCCGTGCTGCGATCTTCGGGGATGGATTTCGACCGCCTGCTTCAGTCCATCGCCGAGGGAAGCGGCGGCGCCGGCCTGGCGGGCGTGCTGCTTCTGCTGTGGAGCGGCTCTCAGGTGGTCGCGGCGGTGCAGCACTCCCTGAACCGGGTCTTCGATGCGCGCCGGCGCGGGATATGGGGGGTGGCCCGCCTGAAAAGCATCGGGTTCGTGCTGTACACGGGGCTTCTGGCGGCGCTCTCCCTGGCCGCCACGGTCGCTTCCGGCGTGGTGGCTCAGGGGCTGGCGGGCAGGGCGCTCTACGCCGTGATATCCCTTCTTCTCAACAGCACCCTTGCCGCCTCGGCCTACGTGTTCCTGCCGCGGGTCAGGGTGCCGTGGAAACAGGCGTTCGCCGGGGGGCTCGTGACGGCGGTGCTGTGGCTGCTGACGAACAGCGCTCTCGTCGTGTATTTCGCGCAGATGGCGCGCTTCTCCACGCTGTACGGGCCCCTTGCGGGCACGGTGGCGGTGCTGCTGGCGTGCTACTTCCTGGCGCTGGTCCTTCTGATGGGCGCCGAGATCACGCGCGCCCTGTTGCCCGGCCGGCCGGCCGGCGGAGGGGCCGGAGGCTGGCAGGACTGATCTCAGCCCGCGAAGGTCTTCTCCGCGTTCGAAAACAGCAGCTTGTGCAGGTCGCGCTCCGGAATGCCCGCCTCCCGGATCATCCCCAGCGTCACCGCCGGATCGGTCATCGGGGCGCCGCTGCCGAACATCATCCGGTTGCCGTTGACCGCGGCCCATCCTTCCCGGATGCGGCTGGGCGAGACCTCGCCGGTGGTCTGCAGATGGATGTTCAGGTGCTGCCGGGCCGCCGCGATGGCCGATCTCCAGTCCTTGCCGCCCATCCCCACCAGCACCACCTTGATCAGCTCGAACTTCGGGGCGATGTCGGCGGCGGCATACACGCACTCCCGGCGGGGGGTGAACAGCAGCAGGGGTTTTGCAAAGCGGCGGTACGCGTTCAGAAGCTCCTCCGCGTCGGCGCTGCTGACCGGTGTGTCCGGCCGGCCTTCGATCATCACCAGCCCGCGGAACTGCTGCTTGGTCAGGTAGCGGCGCATGTCCTGCATCGCTTCTTCCGGATGGTTTGTGTTCACCACCGCATATCCCAGCAGCCGCCTGTGCCCCGCGATCTGCTCCGCCAGCCACGCGTTGCCCGCCACGAAGTCACTTGAGATGGCGAGCGAGCTCGCCACGATCGCGTGCGTGATGCCCAGCTGGTCCATCCGCCGGAGAAGCTGGTCCCGCCCGAACTCCCCGGCACAGGGAGCCCCGCAGCCCAGTATCGCCAGAGAGTCAATGATCGCCAAGTCGGTCTCCAAACAGCCTGATCGCATTGCCGGACAGGATGGCTTCCTTGGCGGAGTCCGGCAGGGACGACATCCGCACATATTCCAGTGAGCCCGTCAGGCTGCCGCGCGGGGCGGAGGAGCCGAACAGCAGCCGCTCCGTGCCGATGGCATCCGCAAGCTCCTCCAGGAGCCCGAGGTGCGACATCCCGTCCGTCGAGAGATACCAGTTTTCCATCTGCGGCATCACCGCCGCCACCTCCGAGATACAGTCGTCCGCAACGTGCACCAGGATCACCGGCAGGCCGCCGGCGTGCGGCACGCGCGACAGGGCCGTGATCTGGCCGGGGCGCGTGATGGCCACCGAGACGGGTGTGCCCGTCGGGGCGATGGCCTCCAGGCATCTGGCGAACGGAAGATAGTCCGCCACCGGCCAGTCGTGGATCTCGGGGAAGAACCGCAGGCAGGCCAGCCCCCGGGAGGCCGCCTCGGCCGCGAACTCCCACGGCTTCACCAGAAGAGTGGGGTCCACCGCGGCCGCCGGCACAAGGTTCGCATGCTCCGCTGTCTTCTGCAGGAGCGATTCCAGCGTCCAGCGGGTGGTCTCGAAGACGCAGTCGGTGGAATGGGCGATGGCTTTTTCGACGCCGTTCGCCCCCAGCGTCTGCAGCAGGCGCTCGAGGGAAAGGTCCGCGCCGCCCGCCGGCCACGAGCCGAAGATGGTGTAGGTGTCGATGATCCGCATCTGGTCTGTGTTCCGTCTTCCGGCCGCTTACTGCACCCGGGCCAGGTCCGCCGCTCGCCGCAGCCGTCTCACGACGCGCTCCCGTCCCAGTGTTTCGAGCGCGGCGAACAGGGACGGGCCGACCGTCCTGCCGGTGCACGCGTAGCGGACGGGATGGATGAGCGCTCCGCCCTCCCGGCCCAGCCGCCCGCCAGCCTCGCGGACGCGCGCCTCGATGGCGCTCTCGGTCCACTCGCAGTCCTGGAGGGCGTCTGCGATCCCTTCGAAGAGCTCCGCCGCTCCCGGCTCCCGCAGCCACTTGCCGCCCTTCTCTTCGTAGTCGAACTCGTCGGTAAAGAAGTAGGATGCCAGCTCCACGATGTCGTGCGTGAAGGTCAGCCGGTCCTTCATCACCCGGACGACGCTCTCCAGATATCCGTCCTGCACGCCGGTCAGGCCCCTCTCCTCCAGCAGCGGCCTCACCAGCCGCGCCAGCTCCCCGTCCGGGAGCATCCGGATGTGCTGGCGGTTCAGCCAGTCCAGCTTCTGGCGGTCGAAGATGGCCGGATGGTTCACGATGCCCGGAATGTCGAACGCCTCGATGAGTTCCTGCCGGGTCATCACCTCCCGGTTGTCGCCGGGCGACCATCCCAGCAGCGCCAGGAAGTTGAGCAGGGCGTCCGGCAGATACCCCATCCGGGTGAACTCCCGGAACGACACCGCGCCGTGGCGCTTCGAGAGCTTGGAGCGGTCCGGCCCCAGGATCAGGGCCGGATGGACGAACTGAGGGGGCTCCCAGCCGAACGCGGCATAGAGCCGGACGTGCTTGGGCGTGCTGGAGAGCCATTCGTCGCTTCGCACCACGTGCGTGATGCCCATCAGATGGTCGTCCACCACGTTCGCGAACTGGTACGTCGGAAAACCGTCCGCCTTCAGCATCACGAAGTCGTCGATCAGTGCGTTGTCGAAGGACAGGGTGCCGCGTACGTGATCATAAAACTCCGTCACCCCCTCCAGCGGCATCGCGAAGCGGATGACGTGGGGCTCATCGGCAGAGTGTCCCGCCGCGTCGCGGCAGCGCCGGTCGTAGCCGGTCGGCAGCCCGGCCGCCTTCTGCTCCTCGCGCATCTGCGCCAGGCGCTCCGGGGAGCACCAACAGCGGTAGGCCTTGCCATCCCGGACCAGCTGCTCGGCCAGTTGCCGGTAGATCTCCAGACGCTCCGACTGGAAATAGGGCCCCTCGTCCCAGTCCAGTCCCAGCCAACGCAGCCCCTCCTGGATCTCCTCCACGGAGCCTTCCACGTACCGCGTCCGGTCCGTGTCCTCGATTCGCAGGATGAACTGCCCCCCGTGATGGCGAGCCAGAAGCCAGGCGAACGCCGCAGTCCGGGCGTTTCCGACATGCATGCTGCCGGTGGGGCTCGGCGCGAAGCGGGTTCGAAGCCTGCTCAAGGGAGCCTTTCCCCCCGGCCCGGCGCGCAAAGGGGCGCGCAGAGCGCGCCCCGGCGGTCCCGCAACTTCTCAGTACTCCCGGACCACATATTTCCTCTTGGACTTCTGGAACCCCTGGTCTTTCTTCTTCGGGTCGTACACCCACAGCCCGGTCCTGGGCTGACGCGTGAAGCACGGATATCCGCTCAGGATGGATGCCACGAGCATCCGCGACACCCGCCGGATCAGATTGACCTCGACGAACAGATGCGGATAGCTCATCCCGGAGCTCTGACGCTCCAGCAGCCGGCACATCACCTCGAAGGTGGGCAGACGCTCGTTGTCAGCCTCGTCCTTCAGCTGCAGCAGCTCCAGCAGCCGCGCCGGGGCGACGGCGGTCATCTCGTCCGTCTCCCCCGAATACTCCAGGTCGAAGACGTCCCACTCCTGGGTCGCGTTCAGGTGGAACAGACCGCCTGCGATGGGCAGGCCCAGCGCCTCGTAGAGCGGCCCGAGCCCGTACACCAGCCTTGTGTCCAGGTTCACCCACGCTTCATAGGCGTTGCCATCGTGGCGGATCGTGATCTGCTGAACGGCGGGCTCCGGCGCGAACAGTCCCTCGGGAAGCTGGGCAAGGGGGAACGTGCCCTCCTGCTTGTGGTGATACTTGAGCACGCAGTCTGCCCGCATCGGGCGCCTCTCGGGACGCTCCGGCGGGTCCTCGTCGCCGACGTCCTGCACGATGGGCAGGTGGATCTCTTTCGCCAGCGAGGCCTCCAGCCCGGCCGGCTCCATCTCCAGGTCGAAGCGCTCGCCGTCCGGCGTGGAGAAATCGTACACGGGGATGATGAGCGACTGCGGGATCTCCAGCACATGACCGGGCACCGTGCCCGGAGGCGCGAAACGGCCGGCTCCCAGCCAGACCACCTCGATGTCGTGCCGCAGACGCTCGACGACCGTCTTCTCCGTCACAGCGTACGCCTTCTCGCCCTTCTCGAGCTCGAAGGTCTGCAGGAGCAGATCCTCCACGCGGCAGACCACGCCCTTCTCCCGGATGGCGCGCCGCATTTCGGCGATGTCGTCGTCGGTGATCTCCGGAAGGGCTTCTTCCGTCTCCTCTTCCTCCTCCAGCTCCTCGGCCAGGCTGGCTTCCAGGGTCTTCAGGGCGTTCAGCAGCTCGTTCTGCCGGTCGCGCCGGTACAGCACCAGCGAGGAGGACATGGCCACATCTTCGTCCTGCCAGAGCGCGGTGAGCATCTCGGCGGGATCGAAATAGTCGCGCTGCGCCTCCCATCCGAAGAAGGCCGCCACCTTGAACGGCACCGGCTCCTTGCCCTCCAGAACCAGCTGCACCGCCGCGGCGGCCGGGTCGCCCTCCCAGTCCAGCGCCGATGCCGCCGGGCGGTAGCGCTCGATCAGCTCGCGGTCCAGGAAGTTGTAGTAGATCACATCCTCGGGACGGTCGTAGTCCGTATCCAGCAGCCACCCGGACAGCCCGAACTCGTTTTCGCCCACGATCGTGAAATGCGACGAGTCGGTGGCGAACTTCATCACGGTGGCCGCCATCACGTCTGGGTCGCGCCCCAGGATCCGGGCCATCTCGCGCCCCAGGATCTCCGCTGAAAGCGGCCGCCCGGCGCCTTTCACCAGCGACTCCAGCACCTCCTCGAACGGGTATTCCGGAGCCTCCCATCGCCCCGCGAGGTCCCATCTGCGGTCCGATGTCTGCGTGAAGCGGGACGAGGATTTCAGCGCGTGCTTGGCGAGCTTCAACGTCACGGCCCTGTGATTGACCGCGGTCACCAGTTCGCCCGTCTTGCGCGGCCCGCTCTCGAGCAGGATCTGCGCCAGACGGTCCTGCAGGACCGTCATCGGCAGGTCTTCCAGAGCAGCGGCCGGCGCCGCAGCAGTCCTTGGTGTCACCAGATTCATCCTCCCAGTCTACTCGAGCCGTTCATGCCGGACGCAGGCGCTCCGTCAGATGCTGCCTGCAGCCACGGCTTTCAGGTCGTGGTCGTATGTCCCGACGACCTTCGCGCGCACGATCTCCCCGGGGCGCAGGCCGTTGCCGGCCAGCTCCACCGTGCCGTCCACTTCGGGAGCATCCCGCTCGGACCGGCCTCTCATCCTCCTCGGGCCCGCCGGCGCTTCCACCAGCACATCGATCTCCCTGCCCTCCAGCTCCCGCAGCTTCTCCCGCGAGATGCGCCTCTGGGCCTCCATCAGGGCCGCACGCCGCTCCTCGGCCACCTGCCGCGGAACGTCGTTCTCCATCGCGAATGCCGGGGTCCCCTCTTCGTGGGAATACACGAAGGCTCCCGCATGGTCGGGCCGGACTTCCTCCAGGAACCTCAGGCAGTTCTGGAACTCCCCGTCCGTCTCGCCCGGGAAGCCCAGCAGGAAGGTGCAGCGTATCGCGATCTGCGGGCAGCGCTGCCTCAGCTCCTCCACCAGCCCCAGATACCGGGCTGCGCTCCCGGCCCGGCGCATCCTCTTCAGCACCCGGTCGTCCCCGTGCTGGAACGGCAGGTCAATGTAGGCTGCCAGATTGGGCACATCCCCGAAAAGCTCCACGATGGACCGGTCCACCCGCCCGGGATGCGCGTACATGATCCGCTGCCACCGCAGCCCATCGATCGTTCCCAGTTCGCGCACCAGGCGGGCCAGACTCCACTCCCCCTGCGTCTCCCGCCCGTACAGCGTGGTGTCCTGTCCCACCAGGACGGCCTCTTTGAGGCCCAGGTCCACCAGCATCCGCACTTCGTCCAGAAGCTTCTCCGGCGGGCGGCTCCGCCAGGCGCCCCGGAAGGCCGGGATGGCGCAGAAGGAGCACGTATGGTCGCATCCCTCGCCGATGCGCAGATACGTCGTCCACGGCGGAGTGGTCGTCAGCCGGGCACCGATCTCCTGCCACTCCGGAGGCGGAGGCGTGGAGACGACGGGACGCTCCCCGCGCAGCGTCGAGCGCACATAGTCCGGCAGCTCCACCGTGTGCCCCAGCCCCACGATGGCGTCCACGTCGGGCAACTCTTCCGCCAGCCGGTCCGCGTAGCGCTGGGCCAGGCACCCGGCCACCAGCACCTTCTGGCATCGCCCCCGCTTCTTGCGGCGGACAGCGTCCCGGATGGCCGTCAGCGATTCCTCCTTCGCCGCATCGATGAACGCACAGGTGTTCACCACCAGCACGTCCGCGTCGTCCGGATCGCCGACCAGCGTCCATCCGTCCTGCGCCAGCACCGCCAGCATCTCCTCGGAGTCCACCTGGTTCTTGGGGCAGCCCAGATGCACCAGACCCAGGGTCCGGGCCTGCCGCGCGGGGCGTCTATTCTTCATCTTCATCGTATTCCTGGGATGCCGCAGTCGTCCCGCGGGGAAGGCCGAAAAGCTCGTCCATCTGCGCCGGGGAAAGCAGCACCTCGCGCGGATTCGCGCCGTCCGCCGGCCCCACGATCCCCTGCTTCTCCATGGCGTCCACCAGCCGTGCCGCGCGCGTGTAGCCGATACGGAACCTTCTCTGGATCATCGAGGTGGAAGCCCTGCCCTGACTGACCACCAGCCGGACCGCCGGTTCGTAAAACTCGTCCCGGTAGGCCGCGTCCTCCGCGTCGCCGAACTCGCCGTCGCCGTCGGCGGACGGCTCCACCGGCTTCAGCGAGAACTCGGGGCGGCCCTGCTGCCGCAGGTGCTCCACCAGCCGTTTCACCTCCTGCTCCGACACGTACGCCCCCTGGATGCGGATGGGCTTGGGAGCGTCAATGGGGCGGAAGAGCATGTCGCCCTTGCCGATGAGCCTCTCCGCCCCATTCTGGTCCAAAATGGTCCGGCTGTCCACCTGAGAACTCACCGCAAAAGCGATGCGGCTGGCGATGTTCGCCTTGATGGTGCCCGTCACCACGTCCACGCTGGGGCGCTGGGTGGCGATCACCAGGTGGATTCCCACCGCCCGCGCCAGCTGGGCGATCCGGCAGATGCTGGCTTCCACATCTGCCGCAGCCTGCATCATCAGGTCCGCCAGCTCGTCGATGACAATCACGATATACGGCAGGCGGTCCCTCGGCCCAACCGCTTCGTTGTAGCTCGCGATGTTCCGGGTGCCTTTCGAAGCGAGCCGGTCGTAGCGCCGGTCCATCTCCTGGACCGCGGCCCGCAGAATGCCCGCCGCCGATTTCGCGTCCCGGATCACCGGGGCGCACAGGTGCGGGATGCCGTCGAACAGGCTCAGCTCGACCCGCTTGGGATCGATCAGGACCAGACGCAGGTCGCGGGGGGTGGCGCGAAGGAGCAGGCTGGAGATGAGCGAGTTGAGCATGATGCTCTTGCCCATGTTCGTCGCGCCCGCGACCAGAAGGTGTGGCATGGAGCACAGATCCGCCACCACCGGCTCCCCCGCCACGTCCAGTCCCAGCGGGAAGGCCAGTTTCGAGGGATGGTTGCGCAGCAGAGGCGTCTCGATGACGTCCTTCAGCCCAACCAGCCCGCGGTGCCGGTTCGGCACCTCCACGCCGATGGCTGACTTGCCCGGGATCGGCGCCTCCACCCGCACGTTGATCGCCGCAAGCGACATGGCGATGTTGTCCGCCAGGCTCACGATCTTGTTCACCCGGATGCCGGCCGCCAGCTGGATCTCGTAGCGCGTCACCGTGGGCCCGTGCGCGATCTCCACCACGTTCGCGGTGATGTTGAACTCCTGAAGCGTCCGCTCGATGATCTCGACGTTCTGGCTCAGCTCCTCCGCGCTGCGTGCGGGGGTGGGGGGCGAATCGTCCAGCAGCGACACCGGGGGCAGCTCGAAGCCCTCGTCGTCGAAGGGCTCGTCAGCGAAAGGAGGCCTTTTGTCCCCGTTCCCGGGAGCGCTCGACGGCCGGGCGATCACCTGTCCGGCGGAAGCGGCCTCCGTCAGTTCCTCCTCCAGAGCCTGGCGGCGGCTCTGGATGGCCCGCTCGATGAGCGCCTGGCGGTCCACGGCCGGCTCCGTCTCCGGCTGCGGCCCGGGCTCCGGCTTCCTCTGCTCCGCCCTCTCCTGCTCCCGCTGCACCGATTCCCGGCCGGAGGCTCTGGGGCGCTCCGGGCCCACCTCGCGCCGGCGCCGCACGATCTGTCCCAGGGTCGAGAACACAGGGATGTCCGTGATGACGATCACCGCCGCCAGAGCCAGACCGCCCAGAAGAGCCAGCGCGCTCGTCCTCCCGAGCGCCACCATCAGGAAGTAAGACAGTCCGGCTCCCAGATACCCTCCTCCCCGGGACATCGCCTCGGGAGAGAACACCCGTTCCACAGTGGGAGGGCCCTCCAGGTTGGCCACGTGCAGCCAGCTGATGGCGATCAGCCAGAGCGCCACAGCGGCCGCGCTCCTGCGGGTGAAACGCACCCGCAGTCCGCCGAACAGCAGCATCGCCCCCACTACGAACGCCAGCACGGGCACGATGAACGCCCCCGCCCCCGACACCAGGCGCAGGGCGTTGGCCAAATCCCGGCCGATCTCGCCGGTCTCCTCCGCCGGCGAGGCGAGGCTCACAAGGCTGATGACGCCCAGCGTCAGCACCAGGATCCCCGCCACATCAAAGGCCAGCGGCGACAGTCCCGGCCGGGAGGTTCTTCTGGACGAGGTCTTCCGCATAAGCCCAACCTCCTGAGTATACCACAGATGCCCGGACCCCCGTCGCGGCCCGCTCCGCCACTGAGGAACGCGCCTGCGGGCGGCCATAATGAGACTGATCTGGCCCCGGCCTCCAGGCGTTCAGAGACGATACGGTGAGTGGGAAGCCTTGCGCCGGCGCCGCCAAAGCGCAATGATGTCAGACAACAAACAGACGAACACGCCGCCCACAGTCCTCATTGTAGACGACACGGAAGAGATCAGAAGACTGGTCCGGATCGGCCTGAAGTCCTCGGGCTACAGCACGGTGGAGGCATCCTCCGGCCCTCAGGCCCTCTTTCTCATCGAGACTGTCCGTCCCGACATCATGGTCCTGGACGTGATGATGCCCCAGATGACCGGGTTCGAGGTGCTGCGGGAGATGAGGCAGCGCTTCCCCGACCTGGACATCCCCGTCATCATGCTCACCGCGAAGACGGAGACGGATGACAAGGTGGAAGGGTTCGAGGCGGGGGCTCAGGACTACATGACCAAACCGTTCGAACCGCGGGAGCTTGCCGCCCGTGTCCGGGTGCTCCTGCAGTCCCGGCAGGAGCGGGAGCGCCTCCGCGCTGCCGCGCAGGGGCTGCAGGCGCTCTCAGCCACCGACGAGCTCACCGGGCTCTACAACCGCCGGCATCTCATGGGCCGGGTGAACGAGGCTCTTGCGGAGCACCTGCGCCACGGCATTCCCGTCTCGCTGCTGATCTTCGATATTGACCGCTTCAAGTCCGTCAACGACACGTACGGTCACGTGGCGGGCGACGACCTGCTCCGGGAGCTGGCGGAAGTGCTGAGGCCCAACATCCGGCAGGAGGATGTCATGGCGCGCTACGGGGGGGAGGAGTTCGTCCTGCTGCTCCCCGCCACTCCCGTCGAGTCGGCCATGGTGATGGCGGAGCGCATCCGCGAGCTGGTTGCGTTGCACGAGTTCGACTGCGACGGCAATCCGCTGCACGTCACGCTCAGCATCGGAGCGGCGGGCCTGCCGGGCGATGCCGTGCGGACCGGCGAGGAGTTCATCGCCATGGCGGACAAGCGGCTCTACGTCGCGAAGCACCTGGGACGCAACCGCGTGGTCGGCCCGGAGCCTCGCACGCATCCCGAGTCCTCCGCCGCCTGACAGTCCTGGGAATACGGCTCCCCGCGGGCCCGGAAGGCCGCCGTCCTTCCCGCGCGGCGTCCGCGAAAAAGTGAATCCGCCGGGCCCGGAGACGGGCCCGGCGGACCGGCATCAGGTCAGCGCATCGAACAAAGCTGTCGCAGGTCGTCCCGCTTCTCCTCCTCACGTCCCGGGCAGACATCTGCGGCCTTTCGGCACTGTCCGCTTCTCGGAGCCTCCCCGCCAGCCCCGGCCCTCCCTGAGCGGCGACAGAGACGGGTTATTTTTCGGTCGGGCCGGATTGTTGCAGGGTGAGGCGCCTGCTGCGGTCTGTTTCATTACGATGGCGCCAGGGCCGGCGGCTTTCCCGGCCGGAAGCCGGTCTTGCCCCTCCGGCGGACCCGGAAACAGTGCCGGGTCCAATCATGATATTCCGCACAGGGGGCCGCTCCCGCCCTGGAATTCGCCGGGCCCTCGAAAAAGGTATTTCTGCGGGTTTTCGCCAGCAGCCTGAAAAATATGTGACAGGCGGACCGCACTGCGGAACGCTGGCTCCCGCCGGCGCGTCTTCTCAGTTCCGGGTCAGCGCCCTGATCAGAGGTTCCGGCGACAGGCCGTCCGCCCCCATCTTCAGTGCCAGCGCCGGGGCGTCCAGGCTGTCCCCCAGCCTCCACAGCCCCTTCAGCATCTCCCCGGCAGCGGGGCGGCGGAACCATTCCGGCCCGAACTCCCCCTCCAGCCGCGCCCGAAGCTGCGCCTCCAGCATCCACGCCCTCAGATATTGCGCCACATAGAAGCCCTCGTCCACGTCCGCCAGGAACCGCTCCGGGCTGATGCGCACCAGCAGGTGTCTGCCGAGCGTTTCCTCGTAGAGCGCCCGGGCGCGCTCTTCGTCCAGAGAGTGCATCTCCAGCTCGTACAGCAGTTTGGCGCAGTAACGCCGCAGCATCCATGTTTCGCAGAACCGGTTGAACTCCAGGAACTCGCTCCAGTCCCGTTCCCCCAGATGCCCCGTCAGCCACCGCTCGTTGAACAGAAGGTTGTTGAACAGGAACGCATACGTCTCGGTGACCGATGTGTCTCCCAGCGAGCGGAGGGCGAAGGGCAGGGCCGGATCCACGTGCGTGAAATGCTCGGCGTGCCCCGCTTCGTGCAGCAGCGAGTTGTAGTCGTCCTGGCCGCCGTGCGGCTTGATGACCAGCCACACTTCCTGCGGCACCCGCACCGGCGCGCAGAACGCGCGGGGGGATTTCAGCGGGCGGTCCTCGATGTCCAGGTGGAGGTTGGCCTGCTCCTCCATCCGGATGCCGAGCCCCGCCAGAGTCTCCTTCAGGCACCCAAGCAGCCGCTCCGCCGGGAACGCCCCGTCGAAGCGCCGGGCACGCATGAAGTGGCTGATGTCGGCCGCGGTCCCGTCCTCCGCGGAGGCTCCCACGCTCCGGAGCGCGCCCGCCACCCGCTCGGGCCAGCCGGCGGCGGTGGCCTGAAGGATCTCTTCGGCGGCCTCGCGCAGCCAGTCCAGCTGAAGCCGCTTGAGCTCGTCGCACATCGAGCGGTAGTCCGTGAAGCCCAGCTCGGCGGCGATCTGGCGTGTCCTGGCCCACAGCTCCGCGTACAGGGGGTTCAGCGACTCCATTACCCGGCGGTGGGCCCGGTCCCACTCCAGGCGGACACGCCGGTCTTCCTGGTTCTGGATCAGCACCGGCGCGGAGCGGTAGGGCACGTCCCGTCCGTCGAACCTGACCACGGCCTGCATCTCCGCGTTCACCAGGCGTTCCGATTCCTCCGCCAGACGCAGCCCGATGTGCCCTTCCACGGCAAACTCCGCCAGATTCAGCGTGCGCATGTCCTGCCGCTCCGCCAGCCTCGCCCGGACGTTCGCCGGTTCGAAGAGCCTGCTGTGGCGGGCATAGATCTCCCGGACCTCGTAGGATTCCTTCTCCCCGGTGCCCGTCAGGAGCCCTTCGCGCATCAGCTCCTCGTTCAGCTGTTCGGCTTCCGTTTCGTACGCTGTCACCTCGAGCAGCATCACGGCTCCCTTTCCGCAATGGCGATCATCTGCACGCTGCGGTCGTCAGCTTCGCCGCCGTCATAGTCTCCCAGCAGCGTCCTGAGACGGAACCCCGCGCTCTCCAGCAGCAGCCGCAGCTCGTTCGGGTGGAGCCAGGCGTAGGTCCAGCTCTGGAGGAAGACCTGCGGGACCCTCTGGCGGGGCAGCAGCATCGTGAAGGCGTTCACCAGACTGCGCTCGCGGAAATGGTCTTCCCTGGTCTGCGCTCCGTACAGCAGCGGCACGCCGGAGTCCGGATCCAGACGCGACGTCAGATACGGCTCATCCGCGGACGGGTTGGGCTTGGGGACGAACACGTCCAGCCAGAGCGCTCCGCCGGGCTTCAGGCAGCTGTGCACGCTTAAGAGCGTCTTCCTCTGGTCTTCCAGAGAGCCCAGATACAGAAAGGTGTTCGTCGAGCAGACCGCCAGGGCCGCCGGACGGGGGGTCCGGCACTCCCGCATATCCTGCTGGAGCAGTGTCAGGCGCGCCCGGTCTTCGACGGGAAAACGGCCGGCCTTCTGACTCAGCCGCTCCAGCATCCTGGCGTCGGAATCCAGCGCGAAGACCTCCAGTCCCTCCTGCAGCAGCGGGATGCTGAGCCGCCCCGTCCCGCACCCGAGGTCCAGCACGGGCCCTCCCGTCTCCTCCGCCAGCTCCAGCACCAGCGGGATGTCATCCTCGAAGTCGCCTTCCATCAGGTCGTACACCTCGGGGACCCATCCGCCGTAGCCGGAGCGCACGTCGCATCCTCCCCAACGGTGCAGGTCGTGGAAGATATCGAAGAATTCCGGCTCGATTCCCGGGCCTGTTCCCGCCAATCGACGATCTCCTGTCCGCAAAGAGCGATGGCCTCCCGCCGGGCGGGAGGCCATGTATCATGAAGCTTCGGGACGCTCCCTGTCCAGCGTCCCCGGCCGCTACCTTCCGTAGGCGCCCAGCGCCCGTCGGATGTCGGCTGCGATGGCGGGCAGGTCTTTTGCTTCGAAGAGGTCGTAGAACGCGGCGATCCTGCCGTCGCGGCCCACGAGGAAGCTCGCGGGCACAGCGTCGAGGTCCCAGGCGTTGTAGGCCTTCTTGTTCTGGTCCACCGCCACCCGCTGGGAGGGCTTCTGCTCCCGGACGAACCTGCGGACCGCGTCCTCTCTGTCCTGAATCGCCACGCTGATGAAGCGCACTCCCTTCGGCTGCCATTCCCGCGCAAGCCGGGACACCAGCGGGAACTCCTCGCGGCACGGCTGGCACCAGGTGGCCCAGAAGCTGACGAACACCGGACCCTTCTTGAGCTCCTCCTTCAGCGAGAACGAGCGTCCGTTCAGGTCCTTCAGCTCCAGGGCGGGAGCGTTCTGCCCCTTCTTCGGCTGGGCGGCGCACAGAGGCGCGGGGCAGAGGAGCGCCGCGGCAATTGCGGCGAGCGCCGCCAGCGCGGCGGTCCGCAGCCGCGATGGGCCGGGCATCACTTTTTCTCCAGCGCCTTCTGGATGGCGGCGTCCCACTTCTTCAGGTCATCCTGCCCGGTGAAGCCCCAGTTGCCGGCCACTTTGCCGTCTCTGCCGATGAGGAAGTTGGTGGGGATATACTCCACCTCGAACTTCTGCGCCGCAGACTCCGCCTCCGGCCCGGCCAGCACGATGTGCCGGGCCTTGTGCTTCTCCAGGAACGGCTTCAGGTTGCGGGACGTCTCAGGCCGCTCCAGCGCCACGCTGACCACCAGCACGTTGCCGTTCTTGCGGTACTTTTCGTGCAGCTTCACCAGCTCGGGGAACTCCTCCCGGCAGGGAGGGCACCAGGTTGCGAAAAAGTTCAGGAACACCACTTTCCCGCGGTAGCTGGAAAGCTTGAACATCTTGCCGTTCACATCTTTGGCGGAGAAATCCGGCGCGAAGGCGCCGACGCGCACCTTCTGCGCCAGGGCTGCTCCCGCCACGAGGACCGCGGCGGCCACAACTATGGCTGCTGCTCGAAGGGCCGGTCTGGACATGGTGACAGAGCTCCTTTGCGTGCGAAAACAGAGTCAGTTATCATGGAAACGAGGCGGCGTCTATTGCGGTTCCCGGCCCGCCTGCCGCCGCAGGCCGTCTTTCTCTTACTTATGACTCCGCAGCCGCTCATACGGTTTGTGTCCCTTCTCGCCCTGTCCGCCTCCCTGGCCGCCGGGGCGGCCGGGCCTGGACGGGCCCAGTGGACCATCCTGCTCGATGCGCAGCCGCGGCGCATCGCCGCGGACGGGCGCTCCAGCTCGCAGGTGACGGCGCTCGTCTCCACCGGCGGCGGGGCGCCCGCCCCGGACGGCACCGAGGTCCGCTTCACCACGACCGCCGGCAGCATCGTGCCGGTGGCCCGCACGGCGGCAGGAAGGGCGGTGGCGGTTCTGACCGCCGGTTCCAGCCCCAACATCGCCCAGGTCACCGCCATTGCGGGCGCGGCCTCCGCCGTCACCGAGGTGGAGTTCGTGGCGGGAGACTATCAGCCTCCCTCCATTGTGCTGCGAGTGGAGGGGGAGGTGGGCTACAGCGTGGACCAGGGGGTGCTCATCGCCTCCGGGGCCGTGCTGCACCACGGGGATCTTCGCATCGCGGCGGACGCCATCGAGTTCGACGAACGCCGCGGGCAGGTGCGCGCGCAGGGCAACGTCGAGATCAGCCGCGGAGACGTTTCGGTGCACGCGGACGCGCTCTGGTACAGCCCGGAGGAGTCGGTCGGCGCGCTGCTGATCTACGGCCGCCAGCCCCGGACCGTGCCCTTCCGCTCGGACCTCCTGACGCTTCAGAGCCCGCAGCCCGCGGCGGACCTTCGCTCCTTCGAGCCGTTCCGCGTGGAGCGGGGGCGTTCCTGGATCCGCGCCGGCGCCGCCACGGTCTGGCCGCGCGAGCGGATTCAGTTCAGCCGGGCAGAGGTGCTGGTCAACGGGCGGACGGTCCTGGCTCTCCCGCACTACTTTTACGACTACCGCGGGACCCCGCTCAATCCCATCTCCCAGCAGCTCCGCTACACGCAGTTCGAAGGACTGGTCGTGGACATGCCCTACTTTTTCCAGTTCGGACGCACCCGGAGCGCAGCCGTCCGGCTGCGCTATGCCGGGAGGGGCTCGTCCTACGGCGGCTTTGCCAGCCCGCGGCAGGGGTTCTCCCTGGGGCTGGAGCAGATCTACGACCTCGGCGGAGGCGGGGGGCGGTTCTTTGTGGACTCGTTCCCTTCTGCGGACCGCTCCCTGGAGTGGACGCACAGCCAGACCTTCGGCGGCGGGCGGCGGCTGGGAGCATCGCTCCGCTATCAACCGCGTTCGGATTACCTGAAGAACGCCCTGTCCGGCTCGGCCAGCTTCTCCGTGCCAATGCCGGGCTGGGACCTTTCGCTGGGTGCCTACGGGAGCAGCAGCGAGTCCCGGCTGCCCGGAGCGGGGCAGCGCGGCCGCAGCACGCTGACCTCGCGGCTCGACGCGCGGACGCGCCCGAAGCCCGTCCCGGGGACCGGACTCTCCTGGCGGGCATCGGGAGCGGTGGTGCGCGGGCCGGTGGGCGCGGGGTCCGGGCTCCAGACGGGGTTCTATCAGAGCGCGGGAGTGTCGCTCACCCACCGTCCCCTGTCCCTGGGGTTCGCCAGCCTCACGCTGGACGCCGGCCTCGAGCAGCTAGCCGGCGCCCGGAGCGGCACCAGCCTCAGGGGACGGGCCGTTCTGGCGCGGTCGCTCGGCAAGGGAGGGGACTTGACGGTGACGTGGGATCAGGAGTTCGCGGGCGGCACAGCGCTGACCTCGGCGTATCGCAGGTCGCTGACGGCCGCGCTGTCGGGCGGCTCGTCCGACGGGCTGAGCGGATTTGCCTATGCCAGCTGGATCCCCGGGCAGGATGCCGCAAGCGTCACCGCGGGCGTTACGCGGCCGCTGGCGGCGGGGTTGCGCGTGGATGCTTCGTGGAGCTTCTCGTCTGCAGCTTACCGGGATTCCTTCGGGAACCAGTTCACCAGCCGCTTCAGCTATTTCCGCCTGTCGCTGGTGCGCCCGCTCGGGCTGCTGGACATCCGGCTGACCTGGAGCCCGCAGGGAAGGGACTACGGTCTGGACCGCGGTCAGAAGCTCTGGCTGGAACTGGGCGGCGCCGCCTTCTGAGCCCGGGCCGCCGGGCGGGCGCCGTCCGCATCCCGGAGGGAACCCTTGCGCCCGCGGCGAACGTTGCCACCGGGACAGGGCTCTCCGGGTGCGGGGTCTTCCCCCGCCGCGGGAAAAACGCCTGGCGCCCGGGAGGTGGCCGATGGGGGCACCGGCGGAGGCCGGACATCAGTCCGGCCGGCTGGAATCGCTAGACGTCTTTCGCGGAGCGGCCATCGCCGGCATGCTGCTGGTCAACAATGCCGGGGACTGGAATCACGTGTTCGCGCCCCTGCGGCACGCCGGATGGCACGGCTGCACCGCCACGGACCTGATCTTCCCCTTCTTCCTGTTCACCATGGGCGCCTCGATGGCGCTCAGCTTCGAGAAGAGGCGTGCCTCCGGCGCCAGCGTATCACAGCTGATCGCCCACGTCCTGCGCCGCTCCGTCCTCCTGGTCCTGCTCGGGCTGGCCCTGAACGCTCTGGCATATCTGGCGTTCCGCTCCGGGTATCTGCGCTACCCCGGCGTGCTCCAGCGCATCGGAGTCTGCTACCTTCTGGCGTCCCTCGTGTTCCTGTTCCAGGGCACGCGGGGGGCCGTGATCTGGACGGCCGCTCTGCTTGCCGGCTACTGGGCCCTGATGACCTTTGTTCCCGTGCCGGGCTTTGGAAGGCCGGACCTGAGCCAGCAGGGCAACCTGGCCAGCTGGCTGGATTCGGTGCTTCTGGGCCCGCACTGCTACGTCTGGGATTCCCGGACGGGCTCCGGTCACGACCCGGAAGGGCTGCTCAGCACGCTGCCCGCCGTGGGCACCGTCCTGCTGGGGTGCCTGACAGGCGCGGCCATCCGCGACCCGCGCTTCACGGTCCGCGCGCGCCTTTCCGGCCTGCTGCTCGCCGGAACAGCCCTCGTGGGAGCCGGTCTGCTCTGGTCGCTCGCGTTTCCGCTCAACAAGAACCTCTGGACCTCATCCTACGTCCTGTTCACCGCCGGATGCGCGCTGCTCGCGCTCGGGGCCCTGCACCTGTTCGTGGACGTGTTGCGGTGGCGGAGCTGGGCTCTGCCGCTCCGGGTCTACGGTATGAACCCCATCACGGCCTATGTTGGCGCCTCGGCGATGGCATACTGCACCATCCTGATCCGCCTGCCCTCCGGCGCGGGCGAGCCCGTCCCGCTCAAGCAGTGGCTCTACCAGACGCTGTATGCCAGCTGGATCCCGCGGGTGGCTTCGGACTGCTGGTCCTCGGCGGCGTACGGCTTCAGCTACGTGGTGGTGTGGGGGGCCCTGATGTGGCTGCTGTACAGAAAGCGGGTGTTCATCCGCATCTGAGGCCGGGGCGGGCGCTCAGACGCCGGCGCCGTTCAGGATCTCGAGCGCCAGCAGCAGCCCGGCAGCCGTCTTCGCGTCGCTGATGCGTCCCTCCCGGATGGCGGGCAGGATGCCGCCCATCTCCAGCATCTCCACTTCGACCTGCTCGTCCTCGTCCTGCTCGCCGTGGCAGGGCGTCAGCCCGGTGGCAAGGAAGAAGTGCATCTGCTCTTCGGAGTAGCCCGGAGCGAGCCACGCGTGGAAGAACCGGCGCATCTCCCCCGCCCGGTATCCCGTCTCTTCGATCAGCTCCCGCCGGGCGCACTCCAGCGGCTCTTCTCCCGGCTTCAGCGTGCCCGCCGGGATCTCCAGCATCTCCCGCCGCGCAGGGTAGCGGAACTGGCGCACCATCACGATCCTGCCGTCCAGCACCGGCACCACCGCCACCGCCCCGGGATGCTCCACCACCTCCCGGACGGCCTCCCGTCCATCGTCCAGACGCACGGAGTCGACCCGGACGTTGATGATCCGCCCCTCGTAGATTCGCCTGCTCCCTGTCTGAATCTCCACCACTGTTCTACCCCGGGAAGTCCTCATCCAGCATCGCCGCGGCCGCGGCTCCCGCGGCGCATCCGGCCAGGAAAAAGAGGGGATCATCCTCGAAACGGCGCCCCATGCTGGAGACGTCCAGCCGCCTTGCCTTCAGAAGATCGATGCCGGGCCTTCCGTCGAACGACCGGATCTCGTGCCGCTCGAACAGTTTCAGCTCGTCCAGCTGGCGGACGGCCTCCGCTTCGTCGCCGGGATCCATCCATGGGAGCGGGACCAGCGCCGCGGCCAGGGCGATCCGCGAGAGCACCGTCAGCGTGTGGTGGCTGATGAGCGTGTGTCTGCGGCGGGGATCGGCCCGGCTCATCCGGACGGCGCAGACCGGACGCCCGTCCAGCGAGTGGGCGGCGTTGATGGCCTGTCCGGTCTCGATCCCGGAAAATCCCAGCGGAGTGCCCGTCCCGGCATTGCCCGGCCCCTGGCAGACGATGGCCACATCGGCCCCCGCCGCGTGCCGCGCGCAGATAAGCCCGCTGTAGAGGTTCACCGCCTCGCGCATCCCGCCGAAAGCCTGCCCGCAGGTGACGGTCTCGTCCAGCAGCCCTTCCGACAGGAGCGTGCGCACCAGATTGGAGACGCCGATGGGCAGGGCGGCGCCGTCCGTCATCACGTAAGCGACCCTTGCCTTCGGACGAGCGGCCTTCACGCCCGCCGCCGCAAGCGCCACCTGACTGTGGAGCGACGCCGCCACCACCGGCATCCCGCCGAGGTCCGTCGCCCGGGAGTAAAGCTCCGGCTGAGCCTCCTCGTCAGCCAGAACGGCGAACTGATGCGGCGTATAGCGCAGCTTGATGATGTGCCCCTGTCCCGCTCCGGCCACTCCGGCCGGCCGGGACAGATTGGCCACCACAAAGTCGAACCCCCCCGTCCCCAGGCCCAGTGTCCCCGCGGTGGTGTTGAGCAGCACACGGTCGCCCTCCCGGATGTCGCCCGTCAGGCTCCGGTACGCGAGCGCCCTGTGGCGGGTCCCTTCCGCTTCCACCTCCAGCAGCAGCGTGCCGCTGTCCAGCGTCTCGCAGGAGACGACGCCGCCGACCCGGGTCTCAAGCATCCCCCGCCGCCACCGCGATCGCCCGGACGAGCTCTGCGCAGCGCACGAGCTCATCCTCCGTGATGGATTCCTCCGGGGTGTGGATGCGGTCGTATCCCACCCCCACCACCGCGCACGGGAGCCCCTTCTCATTCAGGATGTTGCAGTCGCTGCCGCCGCCGTGCGGCAGCAGATCCATCGTGAGGCCCGCGTCCGCGGCCGCCCGCAGGGCAAGCTGCACCAGCGGCGCCTCGCGCGTGTGTCTGTAGCACCGGTACTGCCGCGAGATGTCGATCCGCGCCAGGCAGCCGGCCTCCCGGGCCGCGTCCTCGAACGCCTGGCGCATCAGCGCCACCTGACGCTCCAGCTTGGATTCGTCCCGGCTTCGCGCCTCCGCCTTCACCTCGCACTTCTCCGGCACGATATTGCGGGCCGTCCCTCCGCTGATCACCCCAACGTTGGCCGTGGTCTCGTGGTCGATCCGCCCGAGCGGGATCCGGCTGATGGCGAGCGCGGCGGCGCGGATGGCGCTTGCGCCCTCTTCCGGACAGACACCCGCATGCGCGGCACGGCCGGTGATCTCCACGGCGATATTGTCGTGGGAGGGCGCTTCGGAGACCAGGTGCCCCACGGGCCTGCCGCTGTCGAAGACGTATCCGAAGTCGGAGTCCACCAGCGACATGTCCAGATGCTTGCTGCCCAGCAGGCCGATCTCCTCGCAGATCAGGAGCAGCACCTGAATCTGGCCGAGTCTGGCCCCCTCTGCGATGGCGCTTCGCACTCCTTCCAGGATCGCGGCGATCCCGGCTTTGTCGTCAGCGCCCAGCACCGCGGCCCCCTCCTGCCGGATGACGCCGTCCTCCCTGATGACCCGCAAGCCGTCCGTGGGCTGCACGGTGTCCATGTGGGCGCAAAGCAGGATGCGCGGGGCTTTCTCTGCCGCGCCCGGGAGGGTCGCGACGATGTTGCCGGTCTGGCCGCCGAGCCTCTGTCCGGCATCGTCCAGCCGGATCTGAAAGCCCATCTTTTCCAGCTCGCGCCGCGCGTATGCAGCGACGTCCCCTTCCTGCCGGGAGGGACTGTTTATCTGGAGCAGGTCCAGAAAGACTGTCAGGAGCCGTTGTCTGTCGATCAAAAGACCTTCCCTTTCCTCTCCGGCGGCCGCAGAATCAGCGGGTGAGCGTGGGTCGGTGCGCGCCGCGGGGACGGTCCGGATTGTAGCCCTTCGTCAGAGCCAGATAGTACGCAAAAAGCTGCGCGGGAAGGATGTACACCAGAGGGGTCAGGATCTCGTCCAAGTCCACGGGCATCCGGACGGCGATGGTGGCCCGGCGCAGTGCCTCCTCACTGTTCGAGTACACGATGGTCTCCGCGCGCTTCTGAGACAGAGTGCCGATCATGTTCACCACGCTGGAGAACGCCTTCCCCGCCGGTGCGAACATGAAGCAGGAGAAGCCCTCGTGCACCACCGCGATGGGACCGTGGGCGAAGTCCGCCACCGAGTATGCCCGCGCTCCGACGTAGCTCGTCTCCGCGATCTTCAGGGCCGCTTCGTAAGCCGTAGCGTGGTTGATGCCGCGCGCCATCACGAAACACTCCTCCATGTAGCGGTAGCGCGGAGCGATGTCGTGGATGAGCTGCTCGGTCTCGAACGTTTTCTGCATCATCTCCGGCACGCGCATCAGGTTTTCGAGCATCTCGTGGTTTTCCGCCAGAGTGAAGGCGAAAAGATAACAGGCGGCCAGGGCGGCGGTGTAGGACTTGGTGGTCGCCACGCCGCGCTCCTCGCCCACGTGGCAGAAGATGTTGTAGTCGGTGTGCCGGGCCAGCTCCGCATCCGTGTCGCCCGTGATCCCCACCGTCAGAGCGCCTGCCCTTCGCGCCTCTGCCACGTATTCCACCACCTCCTCCGAAGAGTCGGTCTGTGAGACGCCCATCACCAGACAGCGCGACAGGTTCAGCCGGCTGCGGTACAGTGTCACCACGGAAGGAGCCGCCAGCGCCACCGGCAGGCCGTTCGTGATTTCGATGAGGTACTTGGCCACGGTGGCCGCGTGGTCGGACGTGCCGCGTCCGGCGATGACGACGCAGTCGATGTCCTTGCCCCGGATCGCCTTGCACAGCCGTTCGATGTTCCGCTGCTCCTGCGTCAGCACAGCCTGAACGATACGCGGCTGCTCGCGGATCTCATCCAGCATAACGGGCATTGAAAGATCACCCCTCCTCTGAAACGAAGGCGGGACGTCAGGTCTCCCCGCCGTAGGCCTGCAGGATCATCCGGCCCGCCTCCGAGTCCGGCCTCACACCGCAGACTTCTTCAACAACCGCCTCGATCCCCTTTTCCTCGATGAGGTTCTGCAACCGGACCGCGGACGGGTCGTCCGGGTTTCGGAACCGCAGTCCCGCGGCTATCGCCCGCGCGACGTTCTCCGGGCGGACGTGCTGCTCCAGGCAGAACAGGGCGGCTCCCACCAGCCGGTCCTCGCGCCCCAGTTTGCGGATGGGATCCGATCCCACGCGCGCCACCGTGTCGCCAAGACGCCTGTTCGAGAACCGGTGGAGAAGGTCGTTCACGTGGGCCCAGTGCTCCTGCGCGTCCAGTCCGTAACGCGCGATCAGCGCGCGCCCCGTTTCCGTTATGACCGCTTCGGTCTTCGCCCGGACCTCCGGGTCTTCCATGCACTCCCACAGGTACGTCAGGCCCCTCAACGCGCCAAAGTAGGCCGCCGCTGCGTGCCCGGCATTGTGCGCGAAAAGCTTCTGGTCGATGTAGGCCTGGAAGTTGGAGCGCGGTATCACTCCCTCGATCGGAGCGAACCCCCCGCGGATGGCGTCCGCGTCGATGGGCAGCCTGCAGAAGGGCTCCACCCTGATGCCCAGCAGGTCCGCCGCCTTCTCTTCGGGCGTACGCACGGGCACCATCCTGCCCACGACGGCCTGCACGAAGCCCACGTGGCTGTCGATCCACTCTGCCAGAGCGGTGTCCGCCCCCTCCAGCACCAGCGAGCGCAGGGTGCCGGCCGCATCGCGGAGGTTCTCGCAGATGATGATGTTCAGCGTCTCCTCCGGCCGCCGCTGCCTCCGCAGGGCCAGCCCCTGGCGCAAAGGAGCGGCGATGGCACCCAGCACGTTCACTCCCACGGCCGTGCACGCGATGTCGCAGCGGGCCACCTCTTCCGCCACCGCGTCCGTGTCCCGCCCGTCCACGGCCCGGACGTTGTCGATGCGGATCCGCTCCTCCGGTTCCGCGGCGATGGTGATGGTGTAAGAGCGTTGCCTGTTCAGCGCCTCCACGATCTCCGGGACCACATCCACGAAGACCACCTCGTATCCGGACTGGCTGAAAAGCTGTCCCGTGAATCCGCGTCCAATGTTGCCGGCGCCGAACTGCAGTGCTGTCCTCAAACTGGCTCGCCTCTGATAGCGTGGGGTTGCGTAGGTGATTATACAACCCCGCGTCTGCCCCGTCCAAGCGGCATGCCGTCAGAGACGCCTGCGTCCGGCCGCCTCCAGGCGGCCGGACGCCCGCAGAAGACCTCTTGCCGGATCCCTCACGCAGCCTGCCGGGAAGCCCGGGAGCTGCGCTTGCAGTTGTACATCCGCGCGTCTGCCACCTCCAGAAGCGCCTTCATGTCAGAGCCGTCGCGCGGGAAGGTCGCCGCTCCGAAGCTGGCCCCGAATCCGATCGCGGCCAGCCCCGGAAGACCGGAGGCGTATTCCGTCACCAGGCGATCGAGACGAGCGATGGTCTCCCGGGCGTCGTCTTCGGACGCCTCGCTGAGCACGATGACGAACTCGTCGCCTCCGTAGCGGACGACGCTGTCATAGTCGCGGACCGCGGACGCCAGCAGCTGCGACACATCCCGCAGCAGCGCATCGCCGGCCTGATGGCCGAGCGTGTCATTGACGCTCTTGAAGTTGTCGAGGTCCACGGCGATGATGGAGAACGGGCGGCCCGAGCGGCTGGAGCGGGCGAACTCCTGCTCCACCCGGGTGCAAAGATACCGCACGTTGTGCAGGCCGGTCAGGGCGTCCCGTTCGGCGCCCTGCCGCGCGGACTCGTAGAGCGAGGCGTTCGCCAGCGGCACCGCCGCGTGGCGCGCCAGCGAGTTCAGCAGGTCCAGCTCCTCGATGCTGAAATCCCGGCCGGAGCGGTACAGATTGATGGTGCCGAGCGAGGCGGAGCCCGCTCCCAGAGGGGAGATGGCGGCCCAGTCGTAGGGCACCGCCGACGGCGTCCCGTCGCCCGCCCGCACCGAGTCCCGGCCCGGCCGGATGATGGCAGGACGGCCGTCCCGCGCGACCTGCCCGGTCCCCGGGTCGCCCACCTTCACCTTCGCCCCCTGCAGGACGGCCGGCTCGCCCGGATACTCCGCCTGGCAGGTGAGGCCCACTCCGTCCTGGTCTTTCAGGAAGATGGCGCAGGCGTCGCAGTCCATGTGCTCGGCTACCTTCCGCGCCACCGTCTGCAGGGTCTCGCGGAGATCGAGGGTGGAGTTGGCCGACTGTGAGATGTCCCACAGCCACACGAATTCCTGAGTTGCGCGGGCGATGCTGGTGGCGGCACGCTCGCTGTCCCGCACGCTCCGGCTGAGCCCCTCGCGCGGGATGCGGTAGGCGATGCGCAGGAATACCTTGACCACCTCCGGATCGAAATGCGTCCCCGCGCTCCTGCGGATGTGCGCCAGAGCCTGCTCGTGCGGCCAGCCGCGCCGGAAGGAGCGGTTGCTCACCAGCGCCCCGTAGACGTCGGCCACCGCCAGGATCCGTGCCCCGAGCGGGATCTCCTCGCCCTTCAGCCGGTCCGGATAGCCCGTGCCGTCCCAGCGCTCGTGGTGGGCGCGGATGAGCCGCTGCACGGGCCACGGGAACGGAACCTCCTCCAGAATCTCGGCCCCCAGAATGGGGTGGTTGTGGATGGCGGCGAACTCCTCCGCCGAGGGGCGCCCGCTCTGAAGCAGGATGTTCTCCGGAACGCCCAGCGTCCCCACGTCCAGCAGCAGCGCCGCCGTGCGGATCCCCTCCCGCTCGTCCGCGGACAGGTTCATCTCGGAGGCGATCTCCATCGCCACGAACTCCACCAGCCGGACGTGATCCCTGGTGTGGGCGTCGCGGGCGTCGATGGCGGCGGCCAGGCAGCGCAGGGTGGAACGGTACAGCTCCGCCACGTCGCTGGCGCGACGTTCGGCGGCGCGCCGCAGGACATCGTTCACGTAGATGACCCGGCTGACCCCCATCCCCCCGAAGATCACCAGCGAGATCGCCAGCGTATCCCAGATGTCGAATCCCAGTCCCCGGTAGCTGAGCGCGAACGAGGCGACCGAGGCGAGCAGCGGGAGGCCCAGTCCGCGCCTCCACTGAGCGCCCTTTCTCCAGGCGCCCGGATCGAGTGGCGGTGTGCGCCAGCTGGCCGGAGGAACCGCCGCAGGTTGAGAGTTGAAGGACAGTCTGATCATTAGCAGCCGGGTGCTCCCGCAACTGCGGTGCGGGATGAAGGAGGGGACGGCGACCCCCCGCCGCCCCCTCGGAAAGGGGCCTGACGGCCCGCCGCGATGCTGCTGCGCGCGTCACGGGCTCAGGTCTGCCGCGGTCCGGAGCCCCGCGCACAATGGCTCGATGCGCTGACCGGACGGGACGCAGGCCCCTGCTGTCGGAGGTTTCCCCTGTGCTCGAAACCCGGGAGCGTCAGGGAAGGCTGACGCTCGCCGTCCGCCGCGAAGGCTCTTCGCGGCGCGTGATTCAGGCGGGGCGCCGGACGGGCGGGTTTGCCTCCGCCGGGCGCCTGTCGCGGTCCTGCGGCCTGCCGTCGGACGGGGTGCGCCCGTCCCGGTCGCGCGATCCCGTGCGGGGCACGAGCAGGCCGTATTCGAACACGATGATCATCGGATCGTGCGTATCTCCTACTTCCATCCGGCCCGGCAGCCCGGCCCGTGGTGTCCCTGCTGTGCGTCACGGCGGGGCGCAAAACGGAACAGCCAGGCTGCCGCAGCCATCTCCTGACGTCATCCCGCCTGCTCCGGATGGCGGCCCGGACTGCTCCGGGACCGCCCGGAAACGGGCGGCGAGCGGTGATGGTTTCGGCAGCCTGGCTGTCCTGCCGGAGACGGGGTTAACGGGGACAATCTTGGCGGACTCTCCCGGTGATTGAGACTCCCGCGCTCCTCGTCGTCTCCGGTTTAGACCCGGTGGCTTTGCGTCCCAGCCTTTCGACTGGTTTGCCTTTTTCGATACACTGCTGGGAACGGTATTCGGTTTGTCCATTCCCCTTGTGCCATTGCTGCCCGTGCCGGAAGGCAGTCAAGAATACCGGTTCTTAGCGTCTGTTGCGCCGGGAGGATACAATCGGCGGGGATGAACGGGAGCTGCCGGGAATGCTGAAGCACAGACTGGCCACGGCCGCCATCGCCATCCCGCTGGTGGTCGCCGCCGCGCTCTGGCCGGGAGGGCTGCCCGCGGTGGTGCTTGCCGGAGCGGTGCTCGCGCTGGCGTTCGGAGAGTTCGCGGCGCTTTGCGCCGCGGCCGGCCTGCCCTGCCGCATCTGGTGGGGCACGGCGGGGATCGTCTTGCTGGTCATCTTCGCCCAGGCGCGCGTTCCCGCGCCGGAGTGGCTGCCGGAAGCGGCCATCTTCCTGGCCTGGGCGTTCCTGATCGTGGAGACGGGGCGGCCGGACCGCCGCCCGGTGGCTGCCATCGGAACCACGCTGATGGGCGTGGTCTGGATCGGCGGGCTCGGGAGCTGCCTGCTGATGGTGCGCTTCTGGTCTCCGCAACACGGCGCGGGGTTCTTCGGGGCCGGCGGGCTGCCGCTTCTGGCCCTGCTCATCATCGTCTGGGCTCTGGACAGTGTCGCGTTCTTTGCGGGAAGCCTGTTCGGGCGCACGAGGATCGCCCCCTCCATCAGCCCGCGCAAGACCGTGGAAGGGGCGCTGGCAGGGTTCTTCGCGGCCGCCGTTGCCGGTATCCTCACGGCCCCGATGATGGGCCAGTCCTATTCGGACGGGGCGGTCCTGGGAGCCGCCGTCGGCGTGGCGGGACAGGTGGGCGATCTGTTCGAGTCCGCCGTCAAGCGGGAGCTGGGAGCCAAGGATTCCGGCGCGGCGCTGCCCGGTCACGGTGGCTGGCTGGACCGCATAGACAGCCTCCTGTTCGCCGCCGGGGTGGCCGCATGGTGGCTGATGCGCGCCTGACCTCCTCCATCAATACCGCTGGCCGGCGCGGCTCCGCCTCAGCTGTTTTTCTGGCGACAGGCTTCCCAGGGTGGGGTTCTTCAACCCGTGCGCAAGCTGGTACTCGATGCTGGCGATGGAGCGTTCCAGGCTTCTGCGCTCGAAGGCGTCTTTCGTGAAGTCCCTCGCCTTTCGAAGATGATACAGGGCGGCGCGCGGGTTGCCGTCGCATCGCCAGGCGATGATGGCCATGGTCTGGTGCAGATCCGGCGACTGCGGATTGTATCGCAGTCCTTCCTGCAGGAAGGCGCGGGCCTGTCCGGGGCGGGCGTTGTAGAGCGCCAGCATCCACGCCGCCGACGCGTACGCCTGGGTGAAGTGCGGGTCGAGCCAGGTCACCATCCGCATGAGGGGAAGGATGTCCAGGTTCCTGGTCCAGTGCGGGTCTTTTGCGATGTACTCGTGATGATAGACGTCCGCCTTCATCCAGAGCCAGTTGGCCGCAACCGTCCGGAACTGTCCCAGAAGGTTGCCCACCAGCGCTCCCCGTTCCTTGCGCACCCGGGACGGCAGCACGCTGCCTGTCCGCTCGGTCAGATAGGCGTCTGCTGCGGCCGCCGCCGCGAAGAGCGCGGCCGCAGCGAGAGCAGGCACCCAGCGGCGGGGTCTCAGCATCGCTCCCGCTCCTTCCTTGCCAGCAGGCGGCCCGTGCCCGCTGCGGCCAGCCAGCCGAGCAAAAGAATGCCCGTCTGGCCGGTCAGCTCGCCGCGGACCCCGGGGGACTCCCAGTGATGGGGGAGATGCTCATGCTCTTCATGGGCGGCCGCCGGCGCCGCCAGCGCGACCGTCAGCGCCGCCGCCGCGGCGGCCGCACGATGGACCAGGCTGCGCGCAGAGTCTCTCACAGGTCCTTCCTCGCGAAAGCGATCCCCGATACGCTCAGTACGAACGCGCAGTACACCAGACCGTAGAGCGCCACGATGCCCATATAAGACGGCGGCACGGCGATGTTGTGCACCAGCGCATCCTTGAAGCTGAAGCAGTCCAGGTTGGGCAGGGCGGCGTATAGCCCTTTGAGCAGCAGGGAGCCGGCCGGGCTGGCGCTCCTCTCGATGGCTCCGTGCAGGAAACTGATCTTGATCTGCCCCAGGATGAAGACGCCGATGGTCAGCGTGCCCGCCACCAGAGGCGAGACGAACAGGCTGAACAGCGTGCCGATCGCTGCCACGACGGCGACTTCGATCAGGATGAACAGCATCCCCAGCGCCACCGCACCGTCGAACGTCTTCTCATAAACGGCCAGAATTCCCAGGAACACTACCGCGAGAAGGGCCATGCACAGAGCCGCCGTGGCCATGGCTCCCAGATAGCGTCCCAGGACGTAGTCCGAACGGCGAACGGCGCGGGCGAGCACGGGATAGACCGTGTGGGTTAGGATCTCTCCCGGGATGTTCCCCGCGGAGAGCACCACCGCCAGCACCCCGCCGCAGAACAAAATGGCTGCCAGCGACAGGTCCTTAAGGATCTTGATCTGCACTCCCACGTCGAAGAACGACAGCAGGGTGGTCGACCCGATGGCTGCGATGGTCAGGATCAGGGTGACCTGAAGGACCTGCTTGCGGAGGTTCTCCAGATAGGCCACCCGCGCGATTGCTAGAATCTGCCTCAAACGATGCATCGTCCGGTGTCTCCTTCAGGCGGCCAGACGCAGGAACGCGCCTTCCAGGGTCTCGGAGGAAGGGGTGACGCAGCGAAGGGGGACGCTTCCCTTCTCGAGCGCCCGCAGCACGGGATAGACCTGGTCGGGGCTGCACTCGATGGTCACCTCGTGACCGGTGTCCCATTGCACGCCCAGCCCCTGGAGCTCCCGCTCGGCGATGGGGGTCAGAAACGCGGCCGAGACGCGCACCGTGTTTCTGCCCTGTTTGATCTCCTCGGGGGTGCCGCAGGCCGCCAGCCTCCCCTGTTTCAGGATGGCCACCCGGTCGCAGAGGGTGTCGATCTCCGAAAGCACGTGCGAGCTCAGGAAGATGGTGCGTCCCTCCTCACGAAGCCGCGCGATGATGCCCCGCATCTCGTGGCGCGCCACCGGGTCCAGCCCGGAGGTGGGCTCGTCCAGGATCAGCAGACGGGGGCTGCCGAGCAGCGCCTGGGCGATTCCCACCCGCTGCTGATTGCCTTTGGAGAGACGACCCAGGGCCAGATTCCGGTTCTTCTGCAGCCCGGTGAGCTCCAGCGCCTCGTCGATGGCGGCGCTCTGCTCCCGGCGGGGGATGCCCATCAGGTCCGCGTGCACGCGGAGCACCTCCCGCGGAGAAAGGAAGGGATGGAAATACGGCTGCTCGGGCAGATAGCCCACGTGCCGCCGCGTCTCCGGCTCGCTGCACGGCTCTCCGAAGATCTCCAGTCGGCCGGAAGTGGGCTTCAGAAAGCCCAGCAGCATCTTGATAGTCGTCGTCTTGCCGGCTCCGTTGGCTCCAAGGAAACCGAAAACGCCGCCGGCGGGCACTTCGAGGTCCAGATCCGCCACCGCAACCCGTTTCTCGCCTCCCGGCAGCCGGTAGACACGGGTGGCTCCGCGGCAGCGGATCGCAGGATACGCCAGATGGGTCTCCGTCATAAGCTGGTCACCGTGGCTTTCAGTGTTCCCGCTCATGGATTATCGGAAGACACCGGGGCGCTTGAAGGGGAATTTTGCCAGAGATTCGCAAAGCCCGTGGAACCGGCGCACCAAAAAAGGCCGGAGGGGGAAAAGGACCGTCCCCCTCCGGCCCGCCGTCTTCCCTCAAGCACAGGAGGAAAGGAAACCGGCCGGCCGCCCCGTCACCGGACCACCTCGATGTCGGACTGCCGGCGGGGCCGCAGCACCCTTCTCGGGACGGGCGACCCCTGCTGGATCTCGCACCCGGAGATGCCGGTCACGCGGACGTAGCGGTTCAGGCCGGGACGCACCACAGTGGGGCAGTGGACGAACACTCCCCTGTAAGCGCCTCCGTCGTCGAGTCCCGTCCCGTCGTCCAGATAGAACCAGTCCGTCCCCACCGCAGTCACTTTGCCCCACGTGGAGACCAGCAGCCCGATGTTGTTGAGTCCGTCGGCCATCTTCCGCGGGAAGGAGTACTGGTCAACGACCCCCTGCTGGCGTCCCATCTGGGCGCCGCCCAGAGCGCGGTTCGTCATGGCCAGCGGTCTGGGCTCGGCGGTGGTCCCGGTCTTCGTGACCTGGGCCCCCAGGATGGCCCGTTCCCCGCTGACCTGGCCCACCGTGCCGAACAGCTCCACCACGTCTCCGCTCTGCAGGCCGGAGGGGACAGAGCCCTGGTAGTGAAGGAGGATTCCGCTCGAGCGGTCCGGCTCCTGCACGTACAGCCTGCCCGGGATCTCCCCGCTGGATGTGGACAGCACCACACCCCGCAGGGCCACGGACGTTCCGCTGAGCATCTCCTTCACCGCGGCGATTCCCCCGGCGTTCTGCGGGGTCTCGGTGAGGGCGCGGTAAGCGTTCACGCGTCCCCAGCCCGTGAACATGTCCCAGCCGGCCGTCCCCAGGTCATCGCACGTGCGGACGATCTGATTGAAGACCTGCTGCGCCGTCCAGTCCGGGTACCGCGACCACACCAGCGCGGCCACGCCCGCCACGAACGGCGCCGCCGCGGATGTTCCGGGCAGGACGAAGTAACCCTGCGGCTCCATCATGGACGTGGCGCTCAGGATGTTGTTGCCCGGCGCCATCACGTCCAGATAGCTTCCGTAGTTGGAGCCCCCCTGTCCCCAGTCGGCCGCGGTGCAGCGCTGGTCGTATTCGTTGGTGGCCCCAACAGAGAGCACTTCCGGGTAGGATACGGGATAGGTGTCGGCGGACGTGCCGGAGTTTCCGCTGGCGGCGATGACCAGACAGCCCTTCTGCTGGGCGTACTGGATGGCCGCCCGCAGGGCCGGCACATCCTCGCCGGTGAGGCTCATGTTGATGATCTTCGCCCCGTTGTCGGCGGCATAGACCACGGCGGCGGCCGCGTCGTCCTCCTGCCCGTATCCGCTGGAATCCATCACCTTCAGCGCCATCACGGGGCTGCCCCACGACACTCCGGCCATTCCCACCCCGTCGTTCGTGGATGCGGCGGCGATGGCCGACACGAACGTCCCGTGCTGAACCGCCATCCCGCTCTCCTCGTGGTCGTCCCACGGATCGTTGTCGCTGTTGGCGAAATCCCAGCCCCGCCAGTCGTCCACAAAGCCGTTGCCGTCGTCGTCGGTGCCGTTTGCCGGGATCTCGCGGAGATTGGTCCACACCTTCCCGGCGAGGTCCGGGTGCGTGTAGTCGATGCCCGTGTCCAGCACAGCGATAACCACATCCGGCCGTCCGGTCTCGACAGCCCAGGCCTCGGGAGCCTTGATGTCCGCCCTGGGCAGCCCGCCCGGCCCGAACCCGCTGCCGGAGCCGTCGTTGTAGAGCCCCCACTGATAAAGGATGATGAATCCGAGGTCCAGGTAGTCCCACCCGTAAAGCAGGATGGGATCGTTCGGCCATCTCTGCGCGGCGATGCGCAGCACGTGGTTCGGCCCCGCGTATTCCACCGCCGGGCTGTTGCGGTAGCGCTCCAGCGCCTTTTCCAGGTCCGCGCCCTTCCGGAGCCGAACCGTCTGGATGCCCAGCGCGGGGATGGAGCGGCGCGGCTCGGTTCGGGCCAGGAAGTGCAGCAGGGGCGCGGCCTGCTCGTGGCCGGGCCTGAAGCGGACGATGATCTGGTCGCCCGCGTGGGTCCTTCCGGCCAGCGGAGAAAGGCCGGGAGACGCGGCGACCGGGAGCGTCAGCGCCAGGGCGAGCGCGCAGGCGGCAATGAGCCTCAGGGCCGATGCGCCGGGGCGTGCGGTGTCCGTTTTGGGAGCTCTCCTTTCCGAAGTCTTCGCGGGCCCGGTTGCGCCGCTCTTCCCGCCCTCACTTCCATTATAGCGCGAGGGAGCGGACGGGGAATGGCCTATTGCCGCCGTCGAGGCCGGGAACCGGTAGTTGTGACAGGGAAAACGCTAAGGGGTCACCACCTCGATGCTCCCGGCCGGGCCGCACCACAGCAGCGGCGCGTTCCCTCCGGATGTCGCGTACATACCCGCGTTGCCCACCACCGAGACCATCTGACCCGGAGCCGGCGTTGCGTGCTGCGGCCAGTGCGTGACCCGCAGTCCTTTGCCGCTGCCGTCCGAAAGCCCGCATCCGTCGTCCAGGTAGAAGCCCGACGGAGGCGACGAAGACGTCACCGTCCCCGTGGCGCGGACCCGCAGACCCACCGTGTGGACCCCCGCCGCCGGAGGCCGCGTCACACCCGGAGTGTGCGGCGCGACGGGCGGGCCCCCGACATCCCGCGTTCGCATCGAGACGGGGGCCGGCAGGGTCGCGGAGCCCGTCCGCAGGACGGCCGCCGCCGTGAGGGCTCTCTCGTTTCCGTGCAGACCCAGCGTACCGCTCACACTGACCGTGTCGCCGGGGACGACCGACGGCCAGAACCCCGCCACCCGGATGGCGGCGGAGCGGTCCGGCTCCTGCATCCAGAACCAGGAGCCGGTGTTCTCGGTCACCACCTTTCCCTGCAGCGCCACCACCGTCCCGTTCGGATAGCCGCGAGCGAGCCCGATCCGGTCCACCCTCTCGCAGCCCAGGGTCAGGTCCTGCTGGCGGACACCCTCTCCCACGGGCACCCCCTCCACACGATGGGGGACGTATCCCGGCTTGGAAGCCGAGACCGTATACAGGCCCGCCCGCAGGCCGGTGAACGTATACGTGCCCGCCGCCCCCGTCACAACGGTCAGGGACGCTCCTTCCAGTGTCACCTGCGCGCCCGCCAGGGGAGCGCCGTTCACATCCCGCACCGTGCCGGTCAGCGAGCCGGTGGACGGCAGCTCTCCGCGGTATTCCCACCGCACGGCGTCCGCGATCACCACCGACGGCTGCGCGTTGTCCGACAGCCGGACGCTCGCGCGCCCCGGCAGCATCGGAAAGCGGCCCAGCAGCACCCACCGTCCGCCACCGGAGCGCTGATCCACGCGGAAGGTCTGCTCGCCGTTCAGGCTCTCGACGGTGTATGGAGCGTCCGGCGCCCGGTTCGAGCCCTGCGAATACCAGACCGAGACGTCGTACATCCCCTCCCGGCCCAGCTGAGGGGTCCACCGTGCCACTCCGGCGCCTGTCGCTCCGGCGGTGGATTTCCAGCGGTAGTCCGCCCCGTATTTGTCCGCGGCGATCGTCCCCGTCGACCAGACCCCGGATACGATGGCGAACCCCGCATCGCTGTTGTCCACCACGACGGCATCGGGGTCGGGCCAGGTGTATCCAGCGTTCAGAGCGGCGTCCAGGTCCGAAAGGATCTGCGCCCGGTACGGGTTGTCGGCCCCGTCGATGTTCCAGCCGTCGCAATGGGCGCACCAGCGGTACATGTTCACGCACCGGAAGACCGGCTTGCCGCTCAGCGCGGCCTGGCGGTTATACCGGTCGATCTCCGCGTAGACCTCCTGCATCCAGCCCGCCTGATAGTGCTGGGAGGGGTCCTCCGGATGTCCTCCTTTCCAGTAAAAGTATCCGTTGCACTCCGTGGCATAAAGCGGCAGGTGATACAGGGAGGGCGGGATGCCGTAGTCGATCCAGTCTTTGTAAACGTAGAAGCTGGAGTAGAGCATCATCCCGCCCGCGTTCATCTTCGCCGTGCTGTGAATGGCCGCCGTGGAGTATCCACGGGAGTTGATGTGCAGCGCGATGCCGTCCAGAGGCCCCGTGGCGGCGATAGCGGTCAGCATCTGGTTCATGTACTGCACCCAGTTGAGGGGCATCGGGTCGTGTGGATAGCCGCCGATGGTCCCGGCGCCATACGGGCCGGCCCAGGGCGCCAGCGCCTGAGGGATGACGCGGTCGTTCGGCCGGACGGCCTTGATGGCGTTGTACACCTTGCGGAAGCACTCCGCGTAGTCCTGCGGCGGGACGTACTTCAGCCGCCCGCCGTCCAGGGGCCATTCGGCGGCCAGGTTCGTCTCGTTGCCGATCACCCAGATGTTGCACCCCTGCGAGTTCCGCACGAAGTTGGCGCAGCGCCGTGCGAAGTCGTCGTAGCGGGACTTTACCGGGATGGTCCCGTTCAGGCCGTATCCGTTGTTGATGCGGCAGATGACGGTGTGCCCCTCGGAGGAGATGCTCCGGAAGTCCGCACCGCTCTGATCGGCCGGGTTGCTGCCCACCTCCACGGTCGCGGTGACCCAGCCGCCGCCGGCCTTCGCCCTGATCCGGTTCAGGTAATCGGTGGGGCGCGGCTCGTGGTCGTGGATGCCGTAGATGCTTCGGGTTTCGGACGCCAGTCCGCGGCCCGGGGCGAAGCACAGCATCAGTAAGGCGAGGGGTAGAAGCGGAAGAAAAAATCTTGCGGAGAGCGTCACAGGCCAAACCTCCCCGGGACCCGCAGGCCGGTCCCGCGCGCATTGTCCCACTCCTCGACTTCCATTATACCGCACGGCACCCGCCGACCATCCGGATGTCTCCCCGGGGAACACCGGAGCGCCCCGCCGGCGTAGCAGTGGGTGTGAACGGCAGCTTCGGACAGCATCGGGCCCGCGTCATGTCGCGCAGACGGTTCCTCAGCGGCAGCCTGTTTCTGGCCGCCGCGGCCGCCGCGGCAGGTGGCGGAGCGGCCCTCCTCGACTCCCGCCGCCTGGCGCTGGAGCGCCACGAGGTGGCGCTGCCCGGCCTTTCCCCTTCGCTGGACGGGATGCGGGTGGCCCAGCTTTCGGACCTGCACCGCGGGCCGCTGGTCCCGGCGGAAGAGATCGCGGCGGCGGCCGAAGCCGCCATGGCCGCTGAGCCGGACCTGGTGGTCCTCACCGGGGACTTCGTCTCCCTCTCCAGCGCTAACATCGACTCCTGCGTCGAGGCGCTGCGGGCGCTGCGAGCGCCGCTCGGAGTCTACGGCGTTCCGGGAAACCACGACCACAGCGTGGGGGTGGGGGCGGTCGCCGCCAGACTCCAGGCTGCCGGCGTCCCGCTTCTGGTCAACCGCAGCATTCAGGTGGAGAGGGACCTCTTTCTCGCCGGAGTGGACGACCTCTGGTCCGGCAACGCCCGGCCGGACATCGCGCTCAGGGACATTCCCGCCCGGGCGGCGCGCATCCTGTTGTCTCACAATCCGTCCCTTCTGGACGGTCTGGACGAGCCCCTCCTGCTCCTGGCGGGGCACACGCACGGCGGCCAGATCAACCTCGGGGGGCTGACCGGTCTGTTCACAGCCGCCGTTACCTCGCACGGACGCTTCCTGAGCGGATGGTACTCCAGAGGCCGGACCCGCATGTATGTCAACCGCGGGATCGGGGTGGTGGGCATCCCGGTCCGGTTCCGGAGCCGCCCGGAGGTCACTCTGTTCACCCTGCGCGCGGGTTGAAAGCTGGAAGGAGTTTGACAAGCGGCCCCTGCATCCCTCTCTTAATCCTGCGATCGGGTTGAAAGCTTTCCGTGCGGGAACGGTTACGCCTTGACTTCTCCCGGATGCGGCCCGTAAACTAGTATATGGAAAGACTGTCTTGAAGGGGGCGCGTCGCGGCCCGCCGCGCACAGGGGACCGGTGCGCGGGGTGGGTGGCGAGGCCGGCCGCGCTTCCATCTGTTCCCGCACTGGCTCCTGTCCGGCCCCTTGCGTTCGCAGCGGCGGGCCGGCCGGCAAGGGGCGTCAGGCCCTCCGGGGGCAGTAGCCCCGGCAATGAGGAAAGGCGACTCGGCTAAATGATTGACCTGAAGCTGCGCGGCCGCCGTGCCGCCCTGTGGTCGATGATGGCGGCGCTGGCCGCCCTGCTGCCCGTCTGCGCCGCCGGCGCGGACGAGATCCGCGGCGTGTGGGTGGATGCGTGGGGCGCGGGGTTCCGCTCGCAGAGCGAGGTGGAAGCGCTCCTCGGCCGGCCCGGCGACCCCAACAGCAAGGGGGCCATCCGCGAGGCGAACCTGAACGCGGTGTTCGTGCAGGTGCGCCGGCGCGCGGACGTGTGCTACCCGTCAGGGGTGGGGGAGCCCTACTTTTCCGGGCTCACTCCGTCCAACTTCAATGCCCTGCAGGCCATCATCAACGCCGCGCACGACACCACGGGCGGCAAGCAGCGCATCGAGGTCCACGCCTGGATCGTCACCTTCGCCACAGCGTCGTCCGGCACCACTCCTCCGGCTAACAGCATCTACTGGCAGCACAACAATCCCGGCGATCCCGACAACTACTGGATGACGCTGGACGAGAACGGCAACGAGACGGCCGACAAAGCGTTCGACCCGGGGCACCCGCGATGCCTGGAGTATATCACCAACGTGTGCATGGACCTGATCACCCGGTTCGACATCGATGGCCTGCACTACGACTATATCCGCTTCACGGCGAACAACCAGGGTTACAACCCCGTCAGCATCGCCCGGTTCAACCAGCGCTACGGTCGGACCGGGCAACCGTCGCCCTCTGACGAGCAGTTCAAACAGTGGCGCCGCGACCAGATAACCGCCCTCGTCCGCCGCGTCTACGCGAAGACGCAGCTGGTCAAGCCGCACGTCAAGATCTCCGGCGCCTTCGTCACCTGGAACCCGTCGCCTACGGTGTCCACCCGCGCGGCGTTTCAGGCCACCCGGCCGTACTACGACGTTTACTGCGACTGGGACAGCTGGCTTCAGGAGGGCATCATCGATCTCGCCGTCCCGATGACCTATTACAACTGGGCGTCGCTGCCGAACGATTACGTCCGGTGGATGAACTTCCAGAAGGATCGCAAGGCCAACCGGCACGTCGCCGTCGGTCCCGGCACCTACCTGAACACCAAGGAGAACGCTATCCTGCAGATCCTCAAGACGAGGGAGCCCTCGCCGGCCGGCAACTACGCTCAGGGATTCTGCATGTATTCGTACCGGGTGCCGTTCAACGGTGGCACCTGGGCGCAGTTCGCGCCGGACCTCAGGGCGCAGGTCACGCCCACGCCGGCAAACGTGCCTCCGATGCCCTGGAAGACCTCTCCCACCACCGGCCACATCATGGGCACCGTGACCGACTACGCGACCAACCAGTGGATCGACGGGGGGACCGTCACGGTCACCGGGCCCGTCTCCCGCACGACGCGGACGGACGGCGCGGGCTTCTACGCCTTCATCGACCTTCCGCCCGGGAGCTACACAATCACCGTCAGCCAGAGCGGCTACCCGAACGCAACCGCCTCCGTTTCCATCGCCGCCGGCGACGCCGTCGTCCGGGACTTTCAGCTCGGGATGAACCAGCCTCCGCAGGTCTCGGGAATCGCCGCCACGAACATCACGGACAGCTCGGCGGTCATCACCTGGCAGACGAACGTGCCGGCCACATCGCGCGTGGAGTATGGGACCACTCCCGCCTACGGGACCTCCTCCCTGCTCTACACGACGCCGCGCACGTCGCATTCCGTGACGCTCACCGGGCTGCTGCCGAACACGCAGTATTATTACAGGGTCATCTCCACCAACGAGTTCGGCCAGGGCGTCTCCGGGCCGCACACGTTCACCTCCAGCGGCCCTCCGCAGATCTCCAACGTCCAGGTCACTTCCATCACGGCCACATCCGCCACGGTCACCTGGACCACGAACGCGCCCGCCACCAGCCAGGTTCGCTACGGGACCACTCTGTCTTACGGAAGCGTCACCCCGCTCAGTGAGGTGCCGGTCACCTCGCATTCGGTCACCATCTCCGGGCTGCTGCCGAACACGGACTATCACTGCCAGGCCGTCTCGGCGAACAGCTACGGCGCGGCGCAGTCCTCGAATGTGACGTTCCGGACCGCGGCCTTTGCGGGAGAGGTCATCGTGGACGGGACTACGGACGCGGGGTTCCAGTTCCTCCAGGGCACCTGGAACATCGCTTCTGCCTCGTCCAGATACGGCACGGACTATTTCTGGATCGGCTGCACGGGCAATGCAGCGGAGTCCTCGGCGACGCATAAGGCCCGCTGGACGCCCAGTCTGCCTGTCAGCGGCTACTGGGACCTGTATGTCTGGTACGCCCGGGGAACCAACCGGGCGACCGACAGCTACTGGAAGATCATCAACGCCGGGGCCACGCAGAACGTGCGGCTCAACCAGCAGATCAACGGCAACGGCTGGACCCTGCTGGCCCAGTCCGTGCCGTTCCAGAGGGGCAGCGCCGGTTACGTGGAGCTCTGGAACAACGGCGCGGACTCCAGCAAGATCGTGCAGGGGGATGCGGTGCGCTGGGTGTATGTCGGCGGCGACATCCAGGCCCCGTCCGCGCCCGCGGGCCTGACCGCCACGGCGCTGTCGCCCTCATCCGTGCAGCTCACGTGGAGCCCGGCCACGGACGACCACGGGGTGGTCCGCTACAACATCTACCGTTCCGGCACGAAGGTCGGCGAATCCACCTCCACCACGTTCATCGACAGCTCCGGACTGAGCGCCAACACGGTCTATCTGTACGAGGTCTCCGCCGTAGACGGAGCCTCCAACGAAGGTCCGCGGACCGGCGCGGTGCCCGTTGCCACCCTCTCCGTGCCCCCGTCCGGCGCCACCGTGACGTGCAACAGGCCGGTGGATGTGTGGCAGGCGGCTCCTTCCTTCGCCTTTACCGCCGTGGGCGGATTCGGATCCGGGCGCGTTAGCTACTACCGCTACGCCTGGAACTCCTCGCCCTCGTACAGCTTCAGCGGGTCGGAGACGCTGTGGTCGTCCGGGACGCTCAGCCTCACGGCGCCGCAGACCGGAAGCTTCTACCTGCACGTGCAGGGCTACAATACACAGCACATCCCGAACGGTTCTCTTTCGCTGGGTCCCTACCGCTACGACGGGACTCCCCCGGTGGTGCTGTCGGTGCAGGATGAAAAGTATACAGCCTCCACGGACACCCTGAACGCCTCCTGGACCGCGGAAGATCCGGAGTCGGGGATCGCGCGCTTCGATGTGTCCGTCGGGACGGCCGCCGGACTGGACAACGTCCGCGGGTGGGTCGACAACGGGCCGTCCACGGCCGTCACGATGCAGGGGCTGTCCCTGGCCGCGGGGCAGACGTACTACGTCAACGTCCGGGCGGTCAACGGGGTGGGCCAGACCGGTAACGTCGCAAGCTCGCAGGGGGTGACGGTCGCCTTTGCGGCGGGCCGGATCGGGCAGGCGAAGGGTCTGCCCGACGGCACGCCGGTCCTGGTGCCTGCCCGCGTCGTGACCGCCGTGCTTCCGGGAGCCTTCTACGCTCAGGACCCGGACCGCGCGTCCGGCATCCGGGTGGTCAGCGCGGAGCCGGTCTCACCGGCCCAGTCCGTGGACATCTTCGGACGCCTGGCTCTGCTGGGTGGAATCGAGCGGGCGCTCGTGGATTGCCGGGTCGACGTGCTGGGCGAGGCTCCGCCGATCGTGCCGCTCGCCATCGCTCACTCCCGCGCCGGAGGAGCCGCGCTGAACGCGTTCACGCCTGGCGTCACCGGGGGGACGGGGCTGAACAACATCGGCCTGCTGGTCCGTGCGGCCGGGCGCGTCACTTCGGTGGAGAGCGACGGCTTCTACTTCGATGACGGCAGCGCCCTCCAGGACGGCTCCGGCAAGACCGGGCTGCGGGTGCGGACACAGGGTCCTCCCGGGGTCTCCGCCGGCCAGTTCGCGGCCGTCACCGGTGTGGTCTCGTGCCGCAGCGACGGCGCGGCCGTGCGGCCGCTCCTCATCGCGGTGACCGTGGAGCCGATGTAGCTCCCGCTGCGCGCATCGCGCGCCAGTTCTCGAAGGGACAGGGGAGGCCCGTCCGCCGGACGGGCCTCCCTTCTTCACTGCTCAACGGAACGGGCGCTCTACTTCCTTGCCGGACCGCCCTCCAGCCCCAGCGCCCAGCGGATCCCCCCCAGGAGGTGCTTCTGGAACTCCGGGCTCTCCCAGACGTCGTCCCGGTGGCCCAGCGCGGTGTAGAAGACACGGCCCCGGCCGTAATTCCGGCACCAGGCGATCAGGTAGTCCCCCGGCTGCCCCGCTTCCGGGTGGCCGTCGTCGGGGTGGCGGTCCAGCGCCATCAGCACGTGCAGTCTGTCCCGGTTGTTCTCCCGGAACTCGTAGATCTCGTCCTTCACCGTCCAGACCGGTCCCAGATGACGGGTGGAGGGATGGTCCCGGTCTTCCACGATGATGTCCACCGCGGCCTGAGCTCCGTGCGTCTTGAACTGCCCTCCCACCATGTCGATGTAACCGCGGTCCCCGCCGGTCTGCTCGGGATGATAGGTGTCCGTCGCCGCGTGGATCCCTACGAACCCGTTTCCCTGCCGTATCCAGTTCAGAAACGCCTGCAGGTCCGGGATACCCAGGTTCCCTGTGGTGTTGTTGAACACCACCGCATCGAACCGCCGGAGCGCCCCGGGGGACATCAGGCGCTTCACGTCCTCCGCAGTCCGGCAGAACGTCACGCTGAATCCCCGGTCTTCCTGAGCCAGCTTCAGCAGGATCTTCTCGCCCAGAGGGATCGCCGAATGCCGGAATCCGGCCGTGTGCGAGACCACCAGCACCCTTTTCGGTTCGGACGCCGCCTCGCACCGCGGGGAGCTCCCCGCCTGAAGGGTCAGGGCAAAGCAGCCGGCCGCTGCCGCCATCAGCACAGCCCGTCGTTTCATCTGGACCTTCCTTTCGATCGGGCCGCCTTCAGCGCGGCCCGGAGGCGGCATCCGCAGGCTCGCGGGGCGGCCGCGCCCCGGTGAGCGTCTGGACGCTGATCTCCGCCGCAACCTGAGACGCGATGCTCGCGTAGGCCTGCGCCGGGCGGCTGCCGGGATCGCGGATGAAGGTCGGCACTCCCGCGTCGGAGTCGGTGACGATGCGCGCATCCAGCGGGATTCTCCCCAGGAAACGCACGCCCATCTCTTCGGCCGCTCTCTGGCCGGCTCCGGTGTGTCCGAAGATCTCCGTCTCTTCCCCGCAGTTCGGGCACACGAAAGTCGCCATGTTCTCCACGATGCCGAGCACCGGCGTGTTGAGATGCTCGAACATTCTCAGCGCCTTGGTTGCGATCGTCAGCGCAACGTCCTGAGGGGTCATCACGATCACCACTCCGGTCAGCGGGACGATCTGCGCCAGGCTGATCTGCGCGTCTCCGGTGCCGGGAGGCAGGTCCACCACCAGGTAGTCCAGCTCGCCCCAGTCCGTCTCGGTCAGCATCTGCCGCACGGCGCTCGCGACCATCGGGCCCCTCCACATCACGGGGGCGTCGCCCTCCGCCAGAAAGCCGAGCGACATCAGCTTCAGCCCGTATTTCTCGGGCGCCGCCATACGTTTGACCTCTTCTCCCGTCTCGGGGTCTCGCACCTTCACCAGCATCGGCGTCTGGCGGATATCCAGCATCAGGGGAATGCTGGGACCGTAGATGTCGGCGTCCAGCAGGCCGGTCTTCGCTCCGGATGAGGCGAGCGCTGCCGCGAGGTTCACGGCCACCGTGGACTTGCCCACCCCTCCCTTGCCGCTGGCCACAGCCACGATGTGCTTGACTCCCGGGACGGGCTGCTGCTCCCGGCGCCGCGCCTGAGGCACCCGGCTGGACCAGTCGATGTTCACCTGCTCCACTCCCGGGAGGCTCATCACTGCGTTGCGGCAGTCCTGCTCGATGGTGGCTTTCAGGGGGCACGCGGGCGTGGTCAGCTGCACCTCTAAGGCCACCTGGCCTCCGCACACCCGCACGTTGCGGATCATCCCCAGCTCCACCAGCGGCCGCCCGATCTCGGGGTCCTTCACATCTCTGAGGGCGTGAAGGACGCTCTCCACCGTGATGCCGCTCTTCTCCGTGTCGCCCTGTTCTTCGCTCTTCCGCCGGAAGATCATGCTGGCGGTGCCTCCTTCGTGCCGGTTCGGCCGGTTTGAGTCTACACCATCAGGGACGGGCCGGCCTCCCTGTCCCGTTCGGTCCCGGCGGCGATGCGGTCAAAACCCGGGAACTATGCTGTTGCCCTCCCGCCTTCACTGTGGAACGACCTATATGGCCGGGGCGATTTCCGGACGCCGGAACCCTCAGACGCAGCCCCCACGCCGGGGTTGCGCCGGGGAGTCCGTCTCGACCCGGCAATGCTGCGTGGCACCGGACGGGCAGCGCGCGATGGCTCGCGCATCGCGCGTGCTTTTCCGTGACCAGATACGGAGAAGGGATCTAATGGGTAAATCGAAGGGTGAGGCGGCCGCTCTGACGGCCATGGACATCCCCAGCCTGCCGGGCGGGCTGGCGAGCGTTCTGTCGGTGGCCGGATCCGAGGATGCCACTGCCGAAGACGTGGCGCAGGCGATCATGCTGGACCCGGGTCTGTCCGGCAAAGTGCTCAGGATGGCTAACTCCGCCTTTTACGGGCGGCTCTCGAAAGCGGAGACGGTGACCGAGGCGGTGGTGACGCTCGGGTTCGGAGCCGTCAGGACCATCGCGCTGGCAGCGTCTGTGGTGGAGAACATTCTTCCCGAGAAGAACGCGCCCGGTCTGAGCTGGCAGGCGTTCTGGAAGCACTGTGTTGCCACCGGAGCGGCAGCCGAGCTGTTGTTCCGCCAGATGACCGGAAGCCGGCGCAACGCCGAGATGGCGTTCGTGGCGGGGTTGCTGCACGATGTCGGCAAGCTGGTGATCGCCCGCAACGCGCCCACGGCGTTCGCCGCGTCGGTCCTGCAGGCTCGCAGCGCAGGAGGGGATTTCATTGCCGCCGAGAAGGACGTTCTGGGGACGGATCACGCGCTGGTGGGGGGGATGCTGGCGGAATCCTGGCGCATTCCGGAGTCCATCGCGGCGGCCATCTCGTCTCATCACGTCGACGGGGAGGCGTCGGACCTGGACCCGGTCGTGGCCGCGGTGCGGGCCGGCAACATCATCGCGAAACTGGCCCATGGCTCGTATCTCGCCGGTTGCGAGCTTGCTCTGACCTGCGGGGACGCAGCGGCGGCCGCCGGAGTCGGCAATCAGGTCATCGAGGAGGTGCTGGCGGCCCTGCCCGCCCGGCTGCTCGAGTGTGAAGAGGTCACGTCCTGGGGAAGCCACCTGCCGGCCTCCCCGCCGCTTGCGGCCTGAAAACACGCTGCCTTCCGGTGTCTGACCCCGTGAAGGACGGGGCGGGCCATCGGTCTAATGCCTGGATAGACTCAGGTGAGACCGATGGCTTTTCGCTTCACTGGCAGGTTCATCCTTCTGCTGTGCATCGCGCTGGCGGCCGGGACCCCTTGCGCCGCCGCGAGGCTCGTCGCCGGCGGGCAGGTGCTGGAGGCCCTGGACGGGCGGCCGCTTCCGGGTGCCACCGTCGCCGTCTTCGACGACCGGGGCGAGGTCGTCGGCACGGATGTGACCGACGCGGACGGCGTCTGGGCCGTGCCCGTGGACTGGGCGCACTGTCACCTGAAGGCGCCGCCCGGCGGGAGAGGGATCTTCTCGACGGTCACCGGAGTGGTGCTCTGGCCGCTGCGGATCGTTTCGGACATTGTCGTCACGCCCGCTTCCTCGGCCCTCAAGGGAGCCATCAGAGCTGCCGGCGGGGCGGCCGCGGCGGGGGTGGGGGTGGCGGCCGCAGCCGGGGCGGGACCTGTGGCGGCCGCGGCGGCCGGAGCCGCGGCGCGCGCCGTAGGGAGCTATGCCGCCGGGCAGGTGGTCGGGGACTCGGACGAAGACCTCGAGCCCCGGAAGCTGCAGCCCGTGCCGGCGTCCCGGGCTGCCACCGGTCAGGTCCGCGTCCGCGTGTGGAAGAAGGGCTACCAGGACTATTCCGGCGTCACGGGAGTCTACCTGCTCAGCTCCGTCCGCGTGGACGGGGACCGGGAAGCCCCGCTCGCCCTGACGGATCCGGTGCTGCTGGCGCGCAGCGGGTCCGCTCTGACATCGTCGGCTCCGGCGCGCATCGGATGGTTCCGGCGGGTGGAGGCGGACCCGGCCGTGGCTCCCGGGGGCTCCCGCGTCCGCCTGACGGCGGAGATCACCCTTCCCGTGGAGGCCGGGTCGCGCGTCTGGGTGATCGCCCGGAACCTCGCCACCCGGAAGGCTTACCCGATGTCCCGCGTTTCGGGCGACGTCTGGGAGGCGGTGCTGGACGTGCCTGAGAGGGGGCCCTTCCGCAACCACGAGATCTCCATCGTCGCATACCGTTCGCCGCTGGAGGACGGCAGCAGAGACCGGGGGGCGGAGGGGCGTCTGGAGCGTCAGGGCGCCTTTGACCCGAAAAAGCCGTTCCCGGTGGATCCCGCGCTCCTGCTCTGCCGTAACCGGGGTTACGCCGTCGTCACGGTCACCCGTCCCGAAGGCAGCCGGTGAAGCGGCTGCCCCGGCCTGCGGCTGCTGCGGCTTCCGGCGCTCCTCCTGCCCCGATGCCCCGTTCCCGGCGGACCTCTCCCGCTGGCGCTCCTCGAGCAGCTGCCCGCAAAACCCCGCAAGATTGCTGGAACATCCTGCAGGCTCGGGCAGTCAATGAAGTGCCCGTACCGGGTCGGGAGTCTGCCGGCGCCGGGTGAGGGAAAGAGGGGTCCCGCGCTTGACAGCGCTCTGTCCGTATGGTACGATGAACGAAGGGGAGTTCGTTCTGGACGCCGTGCCCCGCAGTCCCCGCAATTCGCGTCAGGCTCGCCACCCAGGCCGTCCGTTTGCTGCGCTACCTTGCCGGTTTGCAGGCGGGAGGGATGCGATGCGTCGGCCGGGCGCCGCATCCTGCGCCCGCGGGGCGTGGCTCCGGCGGCTTCCTGGAGTCCCGTTGATGCTCCGGGTGTTCGAGGCGATATAGTCCGCTTCCGCAGACCCGCCGGAGTTCGACTGATAACTTATTTGCTAATCCTTTACAAGAAGGGCAGGAGAGATCCGCAATGAAGCAGCGTGGTTTCACTCTCATCGAGCTTCTCGTGGTGATCGCGATCATCGCCATCCTGGCGGCGATCCTGTTCCCGGTCTTCGCGAGAGCCCGGCAGGCGGCGATGGCTTCCAGCTGCCAGAGCAACCTGAAGCAGATCGGTACCGCCGTGAACATGTACACGCAGGATTACGAGGAGACCTATCCCACCAACCGCGTGAACCCCACCTCACCCATCGCCGAGCAGACGTTCCTCACGCCTCCCGGCGCTGCAACCCAGCTTCAGCTCACGTTCGTTGAGGGCCTGGACAAGTACATCCAGAAAGCCACTCAGGGTGACGCGGCCAGCGTCTGGAAGTGCCCGTCCGTGAAGGCGTTCTTCCCCACCACTGACGGCAAGGTTCCCGGCTACGGCGACAGCCGGGTGACCTACGGCATGAACTTCAACCTTTTCGAGGAGACGGAAGGCACCGCGAAGTTCCCGGCTCAGACCATGCTGTTCCGCGAGCTTGGCGTTATCGGTCAGTCCTATGCGGTGGCCCGCCCGCCCAGCGCCGGCGCCAAGCCCACCAAGATCTTCCTCGCGGATGCAGACACCTGGGGTCTGACCCGGGCGCAGAGGAACATTCACGGAAACGCCAGCCACATCCTGTTCCTGGACGGGCACGTGGAGAAAGTGCAGCACGACCTCGCCAGGACCCAGAACGTCCGCAACGACTGCCCGGCTCGTCCGGGAGCGTGGGCGGCCTGCGAGAACAACGATCCGAACAGGCCCCGGATCTGGATCACTCCGTAAGCGAAGAGGTAGTTTCGTCCCGGGCCGGCGGCCAGGTCCGGCCCGGGAGACTGGTTTCGATTTCACCCGTCCCTTTGCGTGACTCAGGGCGCGGGTGAGGATGACAAACTGAATATCGCAGATCGTCGGCTCCCCGGCCGGAGCGGGAGCACGCCGGAGGGATGCGCGGGTCCTGCGGAGCGCAGGCCCGGAATGGGGCAATCATCATTCAGTCATAGCCGGTCTCCCGACCACGGCGTCCCGTCTGCCGGACTTCCGTCCCGCCCCGGGCCAGGGACACTGCCCAACGCAAAAGGGGTTGGTAAAAACATGCTGAGAATCTCAAGAAAAAGGGCGGGGTTCACGCTCATCGAGCTCCTCGTCGTCATCGCGATCATCGCCATTCTGGCAGCCATCCTGTTCCCGGTCTTCGCCCGCGCCCGCGAGGCTGCGCGCAAGTCGGCATGCCAGAACAACCTGAAGCAGCTGGTCCTGTCGCTCAAGATGTACATGGACGACAATAACCAGACGCTTCCGTCCTCCCGCATCCGCAATCCCAATATCGGCACGGGGTCGGACGCCACTTTCTGCACCACGCTGGGCAACCTGAACGCGGCGACCCTCCCGAACAACCAGCAGACCATCGCCACGGTTCTGAAGAACTACGTCAAGACCCGTGAGATGTGGGGCTGCCCGTCGGACAGCGTGGACGTGACCAATCAGAGCTACACCGGCGAGATGTCCTATTACTATCGCCGCTGTGTGGACCAGGGCGCCAACAACGGCTTCTCCAGCGAGTCCGTCTTCGAGTATCCCGCGTCCCAGGGTATCTTCGTTGAGCGGCTGGGCTATCACGGTGGCGAGTCCGGCAAGGGATGGGCGGCCGGCGTGAAGCTGAACATGGCCTTCCTGGACGGTCACGTGCAGTACTGCGCGGCGAATGGCGGCGCTTCCGGTGTCACCACGCCGAGCCACACCGCCACCGGTTGGCCGATGTTCTACAACTGGGACGGGCAGAACAACGTGCTCGTCAACAACAGCAATCAGTTCGACCCGACCCGTTACCGGGACGAGGTCCGCTGAGCCGTCCTGTGCCGTGTAACCCCTGCGGTCACGCGGCACAGGTCTGAAACGTGTATTACAGAATGTCCCCGGGACGCGTAACGCGTCCCGGGCGTTTTTTCGCCCCCCGGAGCAGGCCCGGCGCCCGCATTCCCGGCGTCCTCGTTGCACGGCCCTGCATCGTGGCCGGCTGCTTCGTTCTGGCTCTGCTTTCGCCTGACGCTGCGGGCCCGGGCCGCTTACGCGCCTGCGGGGCTGGTCAGCCCGCCCACCTGTATTCCACCGGGCCGTCCTCGAGGCACTTCTCCACCAGGGCCGCGATGCTGGCGGTGGCGAGGCAGACGCACGTGTCGGCGGCTCCGTAATAGATCTTCAGCTCGTCCGGGTCGTCGCCGAAGACCACCGCCGCCGTCGGGAACACCACGTTGTCCACCTGCCCTGAGCGTTCGTAGGGCTCCTGAGGCCACATCAGGCAGTCGCGCATCTTCCCGACCACCCGCGACGGGTCTTCGAGGTCGAGCAGCATGCACCCCGCGTTGTACTGAAACCCGTTCATGCTCTGACGGCAGCCGTGGTAGACACAGAGCCATCCTTTCTCCGTCTTCACGGGGGGAGCGCCCGGCCCGATCTTCGCCGACTCCCAGTAGCGCGTGTTGCGCTCCAGCACCAGCTTCGTGCGCCCCCAGTGAACCAGGTCGGGAGAATACGAGATGTAGATGTCCCCGGAATCGCCGACGTTCGGCCGCTCAAGACGGGCGTAGCTGCCGCCGATCTTCTCCGGGAAGATGACGCAGTTGCGGTGGTCGGGCTGGGTGATGAATCCGATCTCCTCGAACTCCACGAAATCCCGGGTGCGGATGAGCATGATGCGCCCGCCAAGGCGCGAGGCCACATTGTAGGTGATGTAGAACCACCCCTCCAGCGCCGTGATGCGCGTATCGAAGATGCCCTCGTGGGCGACGTAGGGATACTCCCGCGGCGGGATCACCACGTTTCGCGGCTCCACGCGGAAACGGATGCCGTCGCTGGAGCGTCCCACCAGGAATTTCGGTGTCCAGTCGCCGGTCCAGGTGTTGACCAGCATCACGATCTCGTCTCCGGCCGCCACTGCGCCGCTGTTGAAGACGCAGTTCGCGCGCTCCGGGATATGGTCCACCGTCAGGACGGGATTGTGCGGGCACCGTCTGACCAGGTCTTTCACAGGCTCTCTCCTTCGGGGCCTCCCGGAACCTCTTCCTGCCCACGTGGTAGTAGACCGCCTCCAGCGTCCGGTCCGGCTGGTTCCCGGGTGAGAGTGACGATCCGGTGTCCGGTTCGATGACCGGGCCCCTGGCACCTGCCAAACAGGCCCGGGAACCCGCGCATGGATTGCGACGTTGTTGCATAATAGATAGTGTAATCCGCCGTTTCCGGTGTCTCCGGATACGGCTCATGTGCAGAGGAAAGGGGGAAAGGTGGTGACAAACATCCGCGCATTGATCATAGGAGCGGCGCTTCTGTTTTCCGCAACCGGGACTGTCCGGGCGGGTCAGGAGGACTTTTTCTGGGTGAAAGACTGGAGTCCCCGCACGATTGTGATTGTTTGCGCCTGCGGGGCTGTGCATTCGGAGGCTTCCCTGCGGCAGCAGGTCAGCACTTCGGCGGACACCAGGACCATCGCGGCCGCCCCCAACTACTGAACTTGCTTCAGCGGAGCCAGGGGAACGATCCCGGAGAATGTTCTCCTTACGACGGTTAACCTTGCGGGAACCCGCGGCGTCCAAAACGTGTAGATGCATCTGAGTCTCAAAAGCGGGCTGTTCCGGCGGCATGCCGGGATGCCGCCTTTTTCGAGAAAGGAAACCGTCATGACGAAGATCCTTTTCGCTGTGCTTGCAGCGTTTGCAGTCCAGGTGGCCGGCGGAGCGGCATTTGCCTCTCAGGATGCCGTGAAGCCCGATAGTGCGATTTCCAGCCCGGTCGCTTCCTGTTGCGGCGCCGGCAAGGATAAGGACAAGAAGGACAAAGACTCGAAGAAGGGGTCTAAGTCTGTGATCTCCGCGTCCGGCTTCTGGCCGGCCTGCAGTGGAAGCTGCGACTCGAAGGAGAAGGACGACAGGCAGGAGCCGAAATCCGTCCGTATCTCCTGAGCCGTTCGCAACAACGATTCGGTTCGGCAAGGCCGCCGGCACTCTCCGGCGGCCTTTCTTTTCGCGCCGGCCTCCCTTGACGGGCCCATCCCCGTGCCCTACACTGGAACGGGAGCCGCCGCAGGACCGCAGCGCGCGCGGGCCGTTGTGTCAGAGGAAGGGAGATTGCGGACGTGAAGAGGCTGCACGGACTGTTGCCGATGCTTGCCGCGCTGGCGGCGCTTGTGGCGGCCGTTCCGGCGAAGGCGGGAGTCATTGTGGAACTGCCGCTGGACGCCCAGATCGACATCGGCCTTGGCCCTGCGATCACGGGGTTCACGTCGTTCGAGTCCGAGGGCGGGGTCGGCTTCGTCCGCAAGTATGTGACGCCCGGGGGATGGTACTTCGGCCCGGCGGTGGACCTGGTGAAGGCCGGCTATGGCCCGTGGGTGGATCTCTCCATCCCGGGGACGCAGCTTCGCTACAGGGCGCGCTACTTCCAGGGAGGCGGGAACCCGAACCCTTACGGTGACGCCCCCATTTTTGTCGTGCTCAGGGATGTGAACGGCAAGAGCGGGGGGCTGGGCATCTCCTACGGTCCCCGGCCCGACCCGGTCTTTCCCGGGTGGGCCGAGTGTGTGGACAGCGCGACCGCGGATCACTGGCCCCTGGATCCGGATTTCGACCCCTCCCGCGTGGTGGCCATCGAGTTCTTCGGGACGGACTGGTCCGGGACCGGCGACGATTTCATCGACATCCGCGACCTGCGCATCGTGACCCCCCGCGTCTTCAACCCGATACCCCTCTGCGAGGCGCGGACGGCCGCGGACGGCGTGTCCGTGGAGACCTCCGGCTTCGTGACGGCGGTGTTCACTGCGGCCGGCCGGTTCTACATCCAGCAGCCGGGGCAGTACTGTGCCATCCAGGTGCGGGCGGAGAGCCTGCCCGAGCAAGGTTCGTCCGTGGCTCTGGCCGGGACGCTGGGCAGGGACGAGGACACTGGAGAGCGCTACATTCAGGCCGAAGACTGGGCGCCGCTTGCCGGCGCTGTGACGGTGAAGCCCCTGCATCTGAAGGCGTCGGCCCTGGGTGGAGCGGCAACACCGTGGCAGGCGGGGCTTGACCCTTCCTCGGGCCCGAACAACGTGGGGCTGCTGGTGGAGCTGACGGGCCTGCTCGTCGGGAAGGAGCTCTTCGCCGAAGCGCTGTATCTCGACGATGGCTCGGGGGTGGCCGACGGTCCCGGCGGCCGGGGCGTCCGCGTGGACTGCTCCTGGCTGGCCACGCGCGACCGGCCGTATCTCTGCGAGGGGGAGAGGCTCACCATCCGCGGCATCTCCAGCCTTCACCGTGAGCCCGGCGGTCGCCTCGTGCGCGCCCTGCGTCCGTCCGTGAAGCCCGTGCGCGAGAACTTTTTCTCCGAGGGAAACGAGCCGGTCACGATCAGGGCGCTGGTGATCAACTTCGATCCCCGATGTCCCGCATATGGAAACCTTCGGACCCACGAGGTCTTCGGCTGGTACAACCCGCCCGCGCAGATCCAGGCCTACATCCGCGACCTGAGGGAGGCGAGCGGAGGCTGGTGCAACTATGTGGTGGTGGACTGGATCGATGCGGACTACCATCCGTACTTCGAGGACGGGTTCACCTACGACCCGGACGAGTACGTCTTCCGCTGGAACAACCGCGACACCGTCCCCCTTCATCCGGGCACCATGGACTACATCCGCCTCGTGACAGACCGGTCCTACCCGCACAACCAGCCCCGTACCATCGCGGAGCGGGTGGCTTCCGGCGAAGTGGATGAGGTCTTCCTGTTCGGGGCTCCCGCCGGAATGGCTGGCTGGGAGGCCGCGATGGCCGGTCCCAGTCCGTTCTTCGTCAACGGCGGGACCTACCACGTGCCTTCCGCCCGCCGTAACTTCGTGCTGATGGGGTTCAACTACGAGCGCGACGTGGACTGTATGCTGGAGGATTTCCTGCACAGGACGGAGTGCGTGCTGAGCCGGGTCTACTCGCCTCCGCAGTGGTGGTTCCCCACCTGGCCGGTGACGAACGACTGGGACCGCTTCCGGATGTTCGACCTCATCCGCCCCGGCGAGGCCGCGGTGGGCATCTGCCACTATGCGCCGAACAGCCTGAGCGACTACGACTGGGGCAACCCCGCCTTCGTCTGGAGCATGTGCGACGACTGGAGGCTGAACTGGCCCAGCCTGGCGGGGGCGGCCTCCAGGAGGCTGGTGAATCACCGGGAATGGGGAAGCGGCGACCCGCGGCTGCACCATCTCTGGTGGCTCGAGCATCTCCCCCGCGCGCCCGGCGTGAGCCCGCAAGGCCGCCAGAACAACTGGTGGAAGTACACCTGCACCTTCAACGACTACCCGGAAAGCCGCTGAGGGAGTTGCCGCGCCCGTGGCTGGCCCACAGCCTCCGCCCGCGAGGGCGGCCAGGGCGGGTCTGCGAACTGGAAAAGCAATCCAGGGAAAGCGGGCCGCTTATCGCGGGGCCGGCGGCCTGAGGCGGCGTTTTGCCGGGCACAAATGGCGCCTCCGTTTCGTCAATAAAAAGGGTGGCATTGGCCTGCAGGCGCGCAGGCAAAGGTCCTTCTTCGAGGAGGCGAGCCCCATGGAGTGCCGGGAGGTCCGGAAACATATCAGCGGCTACGTCGCGGATGCGCTGCAGGAAGGTCTCAGAGAGGCGGTCGCGGCCCACATAGAGCGCTGCCAGGAGTGCGGGCAGATCGCGAAGGTGGAGCGTCTGCTCACGGCCCCGCCCGCAGAGCCGCCATCCCCGGCTCGCCGCATCATCGCCCTCACCCTGCGCGACCTGGAGGCGGGTGCGGATGCCGCCAGGAAGCTCTGGAGCGATCTGAACGCCCTGCGGGCCGCTGCGGAAGAGGCCCCCATCGTCAAGATCGCCCACGCCATCATCGAGCAGGCCATCCGGGGGGGAGCGGCTGCCCTCAGGCTTCTGCCCCGGGAGGACAGCGTCAGCGTGGTCTACGAAGTGGGCGCGCACGAGGCGGAACTGGCCGTCATGCCCAAATATATCGAGGCCCCCCTGATCGCGCGCTTCAAGAAGATGGCCGGCCTGGATGTCGCGCCGGTGCGGGAGAGCTGCAGCGGCGAGATCGCGGTTCGGATGGGCCGGAAAGACTACCGCCTGCTGGTCCGCGTCTCCCCGTCCGAGTTCGGGGAAGAGGTGGACGTGCGCATCGCGCTGGAGTAGACTGCCGTTCCTCCCTGTTAGAGAAAAGCGGCGGGGCCAGGTCCTGCCCCGCCGCCCGTCTGACGAAGAGAATGCCCTGGACGGTTGGTTACTTGACGGGCACGAAGCCAACCTTCTCCACGATGTCCTGCCCCTCGTCGGACAGCTCCCACTGGATCAGCTTCGCCACCTCGCCCTTCGGCACTCCGACCACGTACTGGTAGAGGTAACGCCAGATCGGATAGTTGCCGTTGCGGACGTTTGCGGCGGTGGGCTCGTAGGCCTGCGACTTCTCATCTTTTTTGATGGGAACCTCCCGGACGCCCTTCGCGTAGGCCATCCCGCCATACCCGATGCCGCCCGGATCCTTGGAGACGGCGTTCACCACGGACGCCGTCCCGGGCATGTTCTGGCAGGAGGGGTCGTAGTTCTGGTTCTTCAGCACGAACTCCTTGAAGAACACGTACGTCCCGGAGTTGTTCTCGCGCGAGTAGCGGGTGATCGGCCGGTCCGGGCCTCCCACCTGCTTCCAGTTGCTGATGCGGCCGGTGTAGATCAGCCGCAGCTGGTCGAGCGTGAGGTGCGGCACGTTGTTGGACGGGTGCACGTAGATCGTGATACCGTCCTTGGCCACCTTGTACTCGGTGACGCCGCGGTTGTGCCGCTGCCGGACGTTGGCCTTTTCCTTGTCCTTCATCGGGCGGGATGCGTTGCAGACATCCGTGGTGCCGTTGATGAGCGCGGCAATGCCCGTTCCGGAGCCTCCGCCGGTCACCTGGACGCGCACGCCCGGGTTCTTCTTCATGTATTCCTCGGCCCAACGCTGGGCCAGGATGACCATCGTGTCGGAACCCTTGACCGTCACGACCTGAGCCGTGGCGGCGCTTCCGAGTCCCGCCAGCAGGGCCGCAGAGGCGGCCAGCGCTGATATCCGTTTCAGTCTCATCGTCATCTTGCTCCCGTGATGCAACTTAGAATGTGGTGATCCACTCGACGGTGGCCTGGTCGTTATCGATGCTGTTCCTCTCCTCCTTCCGCCACTGGTAGAACAGCTTCAGGCGGCTCTTGTCGTCCAGCCAGCGGATGAGCCCAACCTGATGGTTCTTCAGCTCCCCGCGGGTTCCCAGACCATCATCGTCGTACAGGTCATACTTGTAGACCAGTGTCAGGAACGGGTTGAACGACCAGGCGGCCTGAGCGTAGTAGCCCGAGGGCTTCCGGTTGACCGGCGCGTTGGCGGGACCGCTCGGCTCCTTTGCCGACACATACTCAGCCTTGATGGAGAGCGGAATGGCCACACCGTACCACTGCAGGTCCGCACCCCAGCGGGTCCGGTCCTGAAGCTGTGCCTGAGGGCCGGCCTTTCCCCAGTAGCCCGATCCGCCGATGAAGAAGTTGTCCGTCAGCCGCACCCGCATGTTGCCCACCACATCCTTGTGCTGGTTGTTGTCGCTGAAGTTGGCGGACCACCAGGGCGCGCCCTTCTGGTCGATCCCCACGCCGCTGAACAGACCGATGTTCCACATCACCTTCGCTGCGGATGGTCCTGACAGCATCACGCCGCGGTCGCGCTCGCCCGGGAACAGAGCCCTGAGCACCTCGGAGCGCTCCGGGGTCTCCCGCACGCTCGAGGACTCCACCACCTCGTAGCCGAAGGGCCACTTGAACTGACCGAAGGTGATCTTCGGCGCGAACTCGTGGACGCCGAGCCACCCGTACTCCAGATAGGCGTCTTTCAGGGTCAGCGAGGTGTTCTTGTCGCCTCCGCCCGCGTCGATCTGGAACACGACCTTGGTCTTCTCCCCGAAGCTCCCCTCCGCCTTCAGGCGGGCGCGACGGATATAGAACTGGCTGTACTTGTTCGCCTCCGCCGAGTCCTCATACCGTGCCTGGACGTAGCCGGAGATGCTCAGCTTCTTCATCTTGCTGACGTCGTTGGCCACCGCGTTCAGCGTTCCCTCGGGGTCCAGCACCTGGGCCTTTATGGGCTCCATATCCTCCAGCAAGGTGTCCATCTGCTGGCGCAGGGTGGCCACCTCCTCCTGGACCTGCTTCAGGTCGGTGCCCATCACGGTGAGCTCCACCTTGAACTCGTCCACCAGCTTCCGCACCGTCTCCAGATCGGAGGCGGACACGGAAGGCTGGGCGGGCGTCGTCGGGGATGGCGTCACCGGTTTGGTCTGTCCGGTCTTCTCGGCCTCAAGGTAGCGCAGCACGCGCTGCACGATGGCAGCCATCTCGTAGCGGGTGAGAGACCGCTGCCCCAGGAAGTTGCCATCCGGATAGCCCAGCACGATGCCTTTGCGGGCGAGCATCTGGATGGCGTCATAAGCCCAGTGATCGGCAGGGACGTCCTGCGCCTGGGCCCGCGCACACGGGGCCGCCACCGCCGCAAGCATCACGGCGGCCAGCCCGATTCCGATGATTCGTTTCAGCAATGCTCCTCTTCCTCCCTGTGCCTCCCGCTTTCCGGGCTGCTTTCCGCTGTTCCGCTTCCCGCCGCGAGAGGTACGAGTTGGGTTTCGCAGGCAGGTTACAACGCTCTCGTTGCACCATCGTCAACGAATGCTCAACTTGTGATGCGCAAAACGTTGAGGGCGGCGAAACACGGTCTTGAACACGCAGCAGCGGCCCGGCCGGCAAGGGATAGGAAAAGATTCCGGTAACTGTTCGCTTACTCCGGGAACCCGGGGCGCCGCACTGAAGTTTTCATCAGTGGCAACAGTTTCGGGCGGGCGCCGCAGACTTGGCACAGGAGCGGCTCGGCTAACGTATGCGGATGCCCGCCCGAAAACAGGAGTATTCCTCCTGGCGTTTCAGCAATCTCCCACCCTTCCTCCCTCGTCCCGCTTGCGGGACGGGGGTTTTTTCGCCTCAAGGATTGCCCCCGGCGTGCCGGAGCGATTCTTCCCGGATTGCGCAGGCTGCGGCGGTCGGGTATAATTACGGGCGGTCGGGGAGTGGCGCAGTTTGGTAGCGCACCGGTATGGGGTGCCGGTGGTCGCAGGTTCGAATCCTGTCTCCCCGACTCTTCTTCTGTACGCCCGCGGCCCGTCGCGTCCCGACGGTGCCGCTTCCCTGTGGTCTGCGCGCCCCGGCGTGTGCTAAACTGTCGCGGCCGATGCGCCGCAAAGTTTCCCAGCAACCGAGCCGGCCCTGGACGGGAGCCATCCGGGGCCGTTCTGTCTTCCGGGAGCGGCCGCATCCGGGGCAGGAGCGCACTTGGTCCGCGTCACACAGCTGGACAACGGGGTCAGGGTCATTACGGAGAGCGTGGAGCACGTCCGCAGCGTCGCGCTCGGAGTCTGGATCGCTGCCGGGTCCAAGCTGGAGCAGCCCCACGAGTTCGGCATCAGCCACCTGCTCGAGCATATGCTCTTCAAGGGGACCTCTCGCCGCTCGGCGCGGGATATCGCCGAGGAGATGGCGGCGGTGGGAGGGCAGCTGAACGCCGCGACGGACCGCGAATACACCACCTTCTATGCCCGCGTGCTGAAGGAGGACGTCGCTTTGGCCATGGACATCCTGGGCGACATGCTCCTGAACTCGCTCATGGATCCGCAGGAGCTGAAGCGCGAGCAGGACGTTGTGGCCGACGAGATCCATCGCCACGAGGATGCCCCGGAAGACCGCGTGCACGACTTCCTCGCCGAGCTGGCCTGGGACGGGCACGCCCTGGCGCATAGCGTGCTCGGGACGGAGGAGACGGTCCGGTCCGCGAGCCCGGAGGCGCTCCGGTCGTACCTGAAGACCCACTACACCGCGGAGCGGACCGTCGTGGCCGCCGCCGGGGCGCTGGAGCACGAGCAGATTGTAGACCTTGCGGCCCGGGCCCTGGAGCCGATGTCCGGTAGCGCTCCCGCGCCGGACATACCTCCGCTGGAGCACAGGCCGGGCCGGGCCGTTCTGGACCGCGATACCGAGGCGGTCTATTTCTGCCTGGGGGCGCCGGCCTTCAGCGAGACCGACGACCGGAAGTACCCGCTCGCCATCCTGGACTCGGTTCTGGGAGGCGGGATGAGCAGCCGGCTGTTCCAGGAGATCCGCGAAAAGCGGGGGCTGGCCTACGACATCGGCAGCTACCGCCTGAGCTACCGGGAAGGGGGGATGCTCACCGTCTACGGCGGCACCGGAGCCGCCACGCTGCGGGAGGTGCTGTCGCTCGTCCGGGATCAGATCGAAAGCCTCAGAAAGGCCCCCCCGGATCCGCTCGAGATGCAGCGGGCCCACGCCCAGATCCGCGCCGCGCTTCTGATGTCCCAGGAGAGTATGGGCACGCGGATGACGCGTCTGGGGAAATGCTTGCTGGACTACGGCCGGTTCATCCCCGTCGAAGAGGTGGTTGCCCGGCTGGACGCGGTGACGGAGCGGGATGTGCTGGCTGTGGCGGAGGAGGTGCTGCGTCCCGGTGCGCTGACGCTGGCGGTGGTGGGGCCGGAGGATGAAGTGAAAGAGGAGGTCGTGCTGTGAGCGAGATCCGCGTGGGGGTTTGCGGGTTCCTGGGCAGGATGGGCGCCGAGGTGGTCCGGGCTGTCACGGAGGCGGACGGGATGGTGTTCGCGGGCGGAGCCGACCCGCAGTTCAGCGGGGACGGCCCGCAGGGCGCGTTCTGCTCTGAGTCGGTGGAAGAGATGCTTCGCCAGGCCCGGCCGGATGTGGTGGTGGATTTCACGGTGCCTGCAGCGGCAGCCGGAAACATCCGCGCCGCGCTCGAGGCGGGGGCGCATTGCGTGGTGGGCACCACGGGTATCCCGGAGGAGGAGCGGGAGCGCCTGGGCGAGCTTGCGCGGGACCGCGGGCTGGGACTGCTCATCGCCCCGAACTTCGCGATGGGAGCGGTGCTGATGATGCGCTTCGCGCAGGAGGCGGCAAGGTTCTTTCAGGGTGTGGAGATCATCGAACTGCACCACGACCGGAAGCTGGACGCCCCTTCCGGAACGGCGCTGATGACGGCGGACCGGATCGCGGTACAGTGGCGGGGAACGCCGGGGCCGGGGGTGGGCGAGCCGTCCCGCGGGCTTGACCGCGGCGGAGTGCAGGTTCACAGCGTGCGGATGCCGGGGTTCGTTGCCCATCAGGAGGTGGTGTTCGGCAATCCCGGTGAGGTTCTGACCATCCGGCACGACTCGCTGGATCGGAAGAGCTTCATGCCGGGAGTGGTCCTTGCCATCCGGCGCATCCGGGAGGTGCGGGGGCTGGTGTTCGGGCTGGAAGGGCTTCTTTTCGACTAAACTGTCCTGTCGGCGCGGCGGTTGCCGGGGGCTTGCGCCGCGAATTCTGTTATTCGATCACGGAGCTGCATTCATTATGGAAGGCTACAACGTTGTCGTGGTGGGCGCCGGTCTGGTCGGCGAGCAGATGGTGCACGTGCTGAAGAAGCGCAACTTCCCCGCGAAGAGCATCACCGTGCTGGCGCGCAGCGAGCGCACGCAGGTGATCGACGGCGAGGAGTATCACGTGCGGCCCACCACTGAGGACGCCTTCGAGGGGATGGACATCGCCTTTTTCGCCGGCACGGAGGGCGAGAAAGGCGCCAGCCAGACGTTCGGATGGGAGGCGGTCAGGCGGGGCTGCTTCGTGGTGGACAACGGGGACGACTTCCGCATGGACGATCGCGTCCCGCTTGTGGTCCCTGAAGCCAACGCCGACGCCATCGCCGGCCACCAGGGGTTCGTGGCCAATCCGAACTGCAGCACCATCCAGATGGTGGCTGCTCTGGCCCCGCTGAACAGAAGGGCGAGGATGAGGCGCATCGTCGTCTCGACGTATCAGAGCGTATCCGGCAGCGGTCAGGCCGCCGTTCGCGAGCTGGAGGAGCAGGTGCGGGCCTACGCCGCCGGCGAGCCCCTCAGGGTTGAACAGTATCCGTATCAGATCTTCATGAACCTCATCCCGCAGATCAGCAGCCTGAAGGACGAGTTCCCGGGCTACTACGGCGAGGAGATCAAGATGATCAAGGAGACCCGCAAGATCTTCGGGATGCCGGATCTGAAGGTCTCCGCCACCTGTGTGCGGGTGCCGGTGCGCCGGGGTCACAGCGAGGCCATCAACGTGGAGTTCGAGTCGCCCATCTCGCCGGAGGAGGCGCGCGAGCTTCTGGCGGCCCAGGAAGGCATCGTCGTCGTGGACGATCCGGCGTCGGGCGCCTATCCGATGCCGCTGGACGTGGAGGGCCGCGACGAGACGTTCGTGGGGCGCATCCGGCAGGATCCGGGCAACCCGAACGCGCTGGACCTGTGGGTGGTGGCGGACAACATCCGCAAGGGGGCTGCCACCAACGCGGTGCAGATCGCGGAGATCGCCATAGAGAGGGGGTGGCTCAGGCGATGAATCCCCGGTTCGGACGTGTCCTGACGGCGATGGTCACGCCGTTCGGCCCGGATCTGTCCATGGACTACGAGCGGGCCGGGGAGCTTGCGCGGGCCATCATCGAGTCGGGTTCGGACGGTGTCGTGGTGGCGGGCACGACGGGCGAGTCCGCCACCATCACGATGGAGGAGCAGGCACGCCTCTTCAGGGCCGTTCGCGAGGCGGTGGGGACGAGAGGCGTGGTCATCGGCGGGGCGGGCGCCAACTCCACCGCCGAGTGCCTGGAGCTCTGCCACTATGCGGAGGAGGCGGGCTGCGACGCCGTGCTTCTGGTGGCGCCTTATTACAACAGGCCGTCCCAGGAGGGGTTGTTCCGGCATTTCTGGCACGTGGCCGAGAACACGCGCCTGCCCATCATCCTGTACAATATCCCCGGGCGCTGCGCGGTGAACATGGAGCCGGCCACCACCGCGCGCCTGGCCGAGCACGAACGCATCGTCGGAATCAAGGAGGCGTGCGGGAATCTGGACCAGGTGACCGACGTCATCGCGCGGGTTCCGGAGGACTTCGCGGTCTACAGCGGCGACGACAGCATCACTCTGCCGATGATGGCCGTCGGCGCGGTTGGAGTGGTCAGCGTGGCGGGGCATCTGGTCAGCCGGCAGATCCAGCAGATGGTCCGCGACTTCGTCGAGGGCCGCGTGGCGGAGGCGGCCCGCAGGAACAGAAGCCTGTTCCCGTTCTTCAAATCGCTGTTCATCACCACGAACCCGGTGCCGGTGAAGGCGGCGCTGCGGCTGGCCGGGTGGGACTGCGGAGGAGTGCGGCTCCCTCTGGTGGACGCCACCGGGACGGAGGTTCAGAGGATCCGGGAGGCGATGGATGCGCTGGAAGAGGGCGTGGACCTGCCCCGCAGAGCGTAGGCGTTCCATCGGTTCCTGTCTTTGTTGAGCTTTTGATGCGGGCCCGGCCGCGCTCTCCGCACCGTTGGCGGAAGGCGGCCGGGCTTTCTGGTGAGGGTGTGGAAACGGGGGTGCGGCGACGGGCAGCGAGGAGATGAAGTGAGCGACATCCTGACTCTGGTGCCCCTGGGCGGGGTTGGCGAGATCGGCAAGAACATGACCGCCCTGATGTACGACGGGCGCATCATCGTGATGGACGCCGGCCTCAAGTTCCCCGACGAGGAGATGTACGGGGTGGATATCGTCATCCCGGACTTCTCCTGGCTTCTGGAGAACGCCGGCCGGGTGGAGGGGGTGTTCCTGACGCACGGCCACGAAGACCATATCGGCGCCCTGCCTTATCTTCTGAAGCAGCTGAACGTGCCCGTCTGGGGCACGCGGCTGACTCTCGGGCTGGTCCGGCCCAAGCTGGAAGAGCATGGCATCGAGGATGCCCGGCTGAACGAGGTGCGCGCGGGGGACCGCGTTCCCGCCGGGCCGTTCGAGGTGGAGTTCATCGCCGTGTCTCATTCCATTCCGGACTCGTGCGCCCTGGCGGTGCACACTCCCGCCGGCGTCTTTCTGCACACCAGCGATTTCAAGTTCGATCCCACGCCGGTGGACGGAAGGCACACCGACGTGCACCGTCTGGCCGAGCTGGGCAGAAGCGGCGTGCTGGCGCTGATGAGCGACTGCACGAACGTGGAGCGCCCGGGCTTCTGCCGCAGCGAGCGGATGCTGAGCGACACCTTCGACCGCATCTTTGCCCGCTGCACGGGACGCATTATCGTGGCGTGCTTCGCCTCCAACATCCACCGTATCCAGCAGGTGGCGGACACCAGCATCAAGTACAACCGCCAGATGGCGGTCATCGGGCGCAGCATGGAGCAGAACGTCGCCACCGCGCGGGCGCTGGGGTATCTGCAGGTGCCGGACTGGGCTCTTCTGGACATCCGGCAGATCGAGAACCGCGAGCCCTATCAGGTGACCATCATGACCACGGGCAGCCAGGGTGAGCCCCTTTCCGTGCTCTCCCGGCTGGCGATGGACGACCACAGGAAGATCCGTATCCAGGAGGGCGATACCGTCATCATCTCCGCCCGTCCCATCCCGGGCAACGAGAACCTGGTGCAGCGTGTCATCAACAACCTGTTCAAGCGCGGGGCGCAGGTCATCTACGACGAGGTGGAGCCGGTGCACGTGTCCGGCCACGCCCATCGCGAGGAGCTCCGCCTGATGGTCAACCTGACCCGTCCGAAATACGTCGTGCCCATCCACGGCGAATACCGGCATCTGGTGAAGTATCAGGAGCTTTTGCGCGAGACCGGCTACCGCCCTTCCGACGTCATCCCGGCGGAGATCGGCGACATCGTGGAGTTCGCGCCGGACTCGGCCCGCATCGCCGGGAAGGTGGAGTCCTGCGGGAGCGTGATGGTGGACGGTCTGGGGGTGGGCGACGTGGGCGATGTGGCCCTGCGCGACCGCAGCCATCTGGCGTCGGACGGCGTGCTGGTGGTGGTCGCTTCGGTGGACCGCAAGACCGGCGAGCTGTTGGCCGGGCCGGACCTTCTGTCGCGCGGGTTCATGGACGACGAACAGGCGTTCCTTGCGGAGGCCCGGGAGGTGGTCCGGGACATCATCCTGGCGCTCCCTCCGGACAGCGCGAGCGACCGGTCCATCGCGGGGCAGGACGTGCGAAGCGGGCTGGCAAAGTTCGTGAACTCCCGCACCCGCCGCCGCCCGGTGATCATCCCGGTGATCATGGAAGTGTGAGCGCTCCCGCCGGGACGTTGCCCGGCTGCGGCTGCCGCCTTTTGCCGGCGGGACCTGCCGGGCAGATGCGGTTTTCGTGGGGCGCCGGACGCCGGGTTGTGGAATCATTCTGGCGGCCGGAGGCGCTGCCTGGCGGGCAGCGGGGAACCGCCTTCCGGGGGCGCCCGGGCCGTTGACGGTCCGCGCGGACTGCGGTAAGATATGGTGTTCCACGACCGGTCTGCGGAAGGCAGGGCCCCGGCGAGCTTCTCCCGGGGGACGTCCGGTGCGCGGTCAGCGGACTGCGGAGGTTTCGCGGGGGTGTAGCTCAGACGGTTAGAGCGCTGCCCTGTCAAGGCAGAGGCCGCGGGTTCAAGTCCCGTCATCCCCGTTTCCGACGATCATTCCCTCCGGCGGCACGAACGCCGGAAGACGCCCGGCTTCCATCGGCCGGGCGGGTGGCGGGTGCGTGCCGAGGTAGCTCAGTCGGTAGAGCAGCGGACTGAAAATCCGCGTGTCGCCAGTTCGATTCTGGCCCTCGGCATGTTCTTGCTCCCGCAGGCGGCCGGAGGGCGCTTGCCGGCGTAGCTCAGCTGGTAGAGCAGCGCATTCGTAATGCGCGGGTCGGGGGTTCGAGTCCCTTCGCCGGCTTGCTTCTTCTTTTCCCGATGTGCTCCCCCGTGTGCCTGCGGTGTCCCGTTCTGTCCCACTGGAATGCGCACGTACTGCGGGTTATACTGGGTCCGGTCCGGCGGCCCGCGCTTTCGATGGGCCTTACCGCCGGCTGAAGGAGCAAGCGGAAGTGACAGGACAGGAGCATCCCGAACTCCAACGGGACTACCCGCTTACCGATGAGCAAATCGTTTCATACAGGCGCGACGGGCACGTACTGCTCCGGGGAGTGCTGAGCGAGGCGGAGGCGGCCCGCTGGCGCCCCGTGATTGCGGATGCCGTCCGCAGCCTCTCAGGCGAGACGCGCAGCCTGGAGGAGCGCGACACCTACGGCAAGGCCTTCCTCCAGGTCACCAATCTCTGGCAGAAGAGCGGGGACGTCGCGCCGTTCGTGCTGGCCCGCCGCTTCGCGAAGATCGCCGCGGAGCTGATGGGCGTGGACGGAGTGCGGCTGTATCACGACCAGGCGCTGTTCAAGGAGCCCGGCGGGGGGCACACTCCCTGGCATCAGGACCAGTATTACTGGCCTCTGGACGGGGTTCCCACCGTGACGATGTGGATGCCTCTGGTGGATGTGCCCGTGGAGATGGGGGCCCTGACCTTCGCCAGCGGCTCCCACGCGGAGGGTTTCCTGGGGCACATACCCATCTCCGACGAGTCCGAAGAGCTGTTCCGGCGTCACGTGAGCGAGAAAGGATACCCGGTGGTCTCCTCTCCGATGCGGGCGGGCGACGCGACGTTCCACAGCGGTTGGACTCTCCACAGTGCCCCTCCCAATCGCACCGGCCGGATGCGGGAGGTGATAACGGTCATCTACTTCGCGGACGGCGGCGTCATCTCCGCCCCGGACAACGCCAACCGTCAGGCCGATCTGGAGGCGTGGTTCCCGGGTCAGAGACCGGGCGAGCCCGCGGGCAGCCCCCTGAACCCGGTGCTGTTCAGGCGCTGAGACGGGGAGTCTCCCGGTGAACGGGTGCTTCCGGATGCGCGGGGAGGACGGGGAGGCGCCGCGCCGTGCGGATTGCGGGAGGCAGTGTTGCCTGACAGCCTGAAAGCGCGCCCGGTGGTCCCGGTGGCGCTTGCGTATGCTGCCGGCTGCGCTCTGGCGCTCTGGTCTTCCGCCACGCCGTTGCCGGCCGCGGTGGCCGGGTTCATCGGCGCTTCGGCCGCAGTGGCGGCGTTCGTCCGGGGATATCGCGGGTGGGCGGTCCTTCTGGTGGCGATGGCGCTCCTTGGATTCGGCAGGGCGGCCCTGGCCCGGTTGCCCGGCCCGGAGGATCCCTCGCGCCACGCGGGCCGGCGGGGACAGCTGGTGGTGGAAGGCTGGGCGGCTTCGGAGCCGGAGCTCGGGGGATCGAGCGCCGCTTTCACGCTGCGGGCGGAGCGCATCATCGCTGGCGGGCGTGAACTCCCCGCGGACGGCTATGTTCAGGTGGTCCTGCCGGTCTCCGGCCACAGGGTGTCAGCCCTGCCGGACTACGGTCAGAGGATCCGTGTCGGCGGTTGGCTTCGGCGGCCTTCCGGTCCCCGCGAGCCCGGCGGCTTCTCGTACCGCGCCCATCTGGCCCGGCAGGGTGTTTTCTGCGTCCTCCACGCGGGCGGCCCCGCGTCACTGAAGCTTCTCACCTCACGGGCGGGCAGCCCGTTGACGGCGGCGGCCCTGCGCGTGCGAAGGGCCCTGCGAGGGCTCTTCGCCGGGAGGCTCCCGGAGCGTGAGGCAGGACTGGTGTCGGGCATGCTGCTCGGCAGCTATTCGATGGTGGACGACGGGCTGCTGGAGGACTTCCGCCGCAGCGGCACGCTGCACCTTCTGGCGGCATCCGGGTTCAACTGCGCGCTCATCGTGCTCATCTTCTGGCGGTGGCTGCTGCTGCCGCTCGGAGCTCCCCGCGCCGTCTCTCTCCTGCTGGTCATCGGGCTGGTGGCGTTTTACGTCCTGATGGTCGGTGGAAAGCCGTCCATCGTGAGGGCCGGGGTAGGCGCTGCACTGTATCTGCTGGCGCTGCTGCTGGGAAGACCGGCCGACATGGTCAGCGTCCTTTTCGGGACCGCCTTCCTCATCCTGCTGTGGCATCCCCTGGCCATCGGTGACGTCGGCTTTCAGCTGAGCTTCGCGGCAGTCGGCGGCATCATCGCCTTCGTGCCGCGCCTGCACTCGCTGCCGCCCCTGGAGCCGCCGGATCGAGCGCCGGGACCGGCTCCCCCGCGCCGAACCGTCGCGGGGTTTCTGTCCGCCCACCTGCGGGATGCGGCCCTGGTGACGGCGGCCGCGTCCCTGGCCACCGCTCCAGTTCTGGCCCACCACTTCAACCGCGTCTCACTGGTCAGCCTGCCCGCCAACCTGGCCGTCGCCCTGCTCGCGGAGGCTCTCTTTGCCTCAGGGGTGGCGCTTGCTTTTCTGTTCTGGGTGCCGGGCCTGGGATGGCTGCTTGCGCTCGCCGTGGAGTGGCTCGCTGGCGCCACCGCCGCGGTGGTCGGCGCGCTCGGCGGGCTGCCCTGGGCGGAGATCCACTGGCCCTCGCCCGGGCCGGCGGGCATGCTCAGCTGGTATGCCCTCCTTGCGGCCGCCTGGTGGGCGCTGAGAGGAAGCGGCGGGCCCGTTCACCCTCAGGAGGCCGGGCGCTCCCTGTGAGGATCCCGCTGCTGGTCATCTCCGTCATCCTCCTCGGGTGGCTCTGGGCCTGGGCCACGGCCCCGCTGCGCGGCGGGCTCGTTCTGGAATGCCCGGAGGTGGGAGCCGGTCAGTGCTGGATTCTGCTCAGCCCGGCGGGAAGCGCGGTGGTGGTGGACTGCGGGTCGCTCGATGCGTCCGCCCGCCCGGCTGCGGCGGCCCTGCGGGCGCTGGCCCGCCGGGGGGTCAACCGGCTGGATGCCGTCGTGCTGACCCGCACAGGGCCCGACGTGGATTCGGGCGTTGCGGAGCTCCTGCGGGAGATCCCCTGCGGCGCCATGATCGGCGCGGCGGGTGCAGGTGTTCCGACCGGACCGGCCCGCCGGGAGCTGCGGCCGGGAGCGATGGTCCGGGTGCGCGAAGGTCTTACGCTCGAGGCATACGGCGCCGGCGAACGGGTGGAGTGTCTGGCGGTGCGGTGGAGGCGGGCGAGAGTGGCGCTGGTGGACCGCCTCTCTCCCGGCTGCCGGCGTTTCCTGGAATCCTTCGACCCGCACGTCCTGGCTCTCGGACACGCGGCTTCCCGCACGCGGGTGGAGCTTCCTGCGGGCATCGCTCCCGCGGTGGCCGTGCTCTCCAGCGGCCGGGCCCGCGCCGAATGGGCAGACTACGGCCTGCGGCGCGCTCTGCAGGCCGTCGCCGGCCGGGTCTGCATTACCGGAAGGGACGGCGGCGTATCCATCCTGATCCGGGGAGACCGGGTGGAGGTCCGCTCGGCACGCTAGAAGCGGCTCCACTCCGCGGACATCCGCACCAGGTGGTCTGCCTCCTCCGGCGACGATGCGCCCACCGACAGCGCCACCCCCCGCGCGCCCAGCGCCTCCAGAAGGGGACGGACTTCCGCGGGGGAGGCGTAGGCGAAGACGGCTTTACCGGCGTTCAGGATGCGCTTCAAAAGGTCCACCCACTCGATGGTCGGGGCCTGCCCCGCCCCCTGCACCCACTGGATCGCCTTCAGTTCCGGGATGCCGAGCAGCGCGTCCAGATGCTTCACGGCGCCGGGACCATCCAGATGATACACCGGCCGGTCCAGCCACCGGCACAGCTCCCTCAGCTCCGGCAGCACGAACCGCTCGAACATCTCCGGCCCGATCATGCAGCAGAAGTCGCACTGCAGGGGGTAGGTTCGATGGACGCTGAAGGTCCCCAGCCAGCCCGTGGTGCCGCCGTTCGCGCCCTGCGTGATGTCCGCCAGAGCGCTGTAGGCGCGCTTCCAGATGTCCAGCAGGGCGTCGCGCAGGCGCATCACCTCTGCGGGCTCCTCCAGCATCTCGATGCAGAGCCTGTCCGGATGGAGCATCCCGGCCAGGATGTCCGTCACCCCGCCCAGATCCGTGATGGCGGTGACCCATCTGCCCTCTCCGGCCGCGGCGGCCGCGCGGGTCAGCTCCAGGGTCACCTTCCACCAGGGGTTTTCCCCGTCCCAGGCGGGGCTGATCTCGCAGGCCGGCCGGTCCACGGGCTCGAGCCACATTGTGGTCTCGTCGAAAACGGGTTCGCAGCCGGCATACGCCCCCGCGATGCCGGGGCCCAGGTTGGGCCACAGCATCGGATACGATTCCCCGGCATAGTGCGTGGAGCGGAAAACGGCTTCGTGACGGGCGATCAGGTATTCCGCATCCGTCCAGCGGCTCAGGAGGTCCGCCGGAGGCGGAGGGGCTTCCAGGGGAGCCTTCGGGGCGCTCACGATCATCACCGGGCGGTCCGTCTCCTCGAACGCATACCACGCCTCCAACCGCCTGACTGCCTGTTCCCAGTCCGGTTTGAACTCCATAATGTTCCTTCTAACGCTCCTCCGGAAGGACGGGCCCGTCCCGCCGGGCGGGCGGCCTTTTGTGCTGTTGCCGCTTCAGAGCGCCTCCAGCGCCAGCCCGCGGGGTGTCCGCTGAAAGCCGATGGCGCGCAGAGCGCTCTCCACCGGATGCGCGCGGACTTCGGTATCACCCCACAGCTCCACCTCCACACGCCGGAGGGGGCGAAGTGGCCAGGGCGTCTCGAGGACGGCGCGGATGGCCGGGAGGCACTTCAGCGCCCGGGCCTCTTCCCCGGCCGGCTGCAGCCTTTTCGCGCCGGATTCAAGGGCCAGCGCCGGCTTTCCGGCCACAAGCACCACATAGTTGCCCGGCCGGCGGGAGCAGGGCAGCGGGACCACCAGCGCGGGGTCACAGGAGTTGAGCGCCACCGGACGATCGTCCGCCGGGCGGCCTCTGAGCGCCTGCGCCGCCTCCGGCAGGGCGAACTGAGCCCCGCCCAGACCCTCCACGAAGTAGCCCCGCTCCACCTCGCCCGCCAGCTCCAGCCGCTCCAGGGCGCGGTAAAGGCTCCCCCAGGGCACGGGGATGCCGGCCGCGTGGGCCGTGTCCCGGGCCGCTATCCCGCAGCGTTCCAGCAGGAGCCGGGCAAGCAGCTCCACCGTTTCCTCGTCGGGAACGGCCGCCGGGACGTCCAGAGCCTGCCAGCGGCCCGGTGAAGCCAGTTTCAGAGGCGGACGCAGCCTTTTGAGCTGGCGGTAACGCTGACGGGGAGGGCCGTGCGTTCGCCCGGCCTCCTGGCGGATGTCTGCGGGCGGCCGGGGCGCCCGCACCGGAGCGAAACCATCGCACGTCACGAGTCCCTCCCGGGCCAGACTCAACAGGGCCTTCTCGATCTGGCGGGTGTCCGCGGCGAGCGCTAGCCCCAGGTCCACCAGAAAGCTTGCGCCGCGTTCCCGCAGGGTGCGCAGCACCAGCGCTTCGAAGGATGCGTCCGGCGGAGCCTGCGGCTCCCGCCCGATGAGCGGCAGGCGTTCCAGACCTCTGGGAAGCACAGCCAGATCGCCCGGACTGCCCGTCCCCGGGATGCCCCGCCAGAGGACGAGCCCGGCTCCCAGCAGCCAGTCCAGCCACTGCGGGTCGTATCCCTCGATCCGGCGCGCCAGGATCTCCGGTTCCCACAGCCGGGCGGGAAGGCAGCATCCGGCAAGCTGCTCCAGTGCCTCGAGGACCCCTTCCTTGCCCTGCAGGCGGGTCCCCGGCGCGGCGTGCTGCCACTCCACGACGAACTGCTGGAACCGCTCCAGAGAGACCGGCCGCGCCTCCCTGCGTTTCAGCCCGCGGGAGATCCTGAGCGCGGCCTCCAGCGCACCGGCGGTCAGCCAGCGGCCCTCCACCTCCAGCGCGTCGCCGGAGCCGCGCGCGTCCTCGAAGCACTGCCGCGCCAGGTCCGGCTCCAGACCGTAGCGGCAGGCGAACTCGCCGGGACGGCACCCGGGGTTCGCCTGGATGAAGCGGACGGCCGCCCGGCTCCAGAAGTCCGGGCTGCCGGCCGGGTCGAGCAGAGCCTCCCGCAACCCCCGGGCTTCCTCGGCCAGAACGAAGCGCTCCTCTCCGCCTGCTTCCACGGTATCCACCGTCCCTGCGGAGACCAGCTCGTGAAGCAGCGTGAGTCCGCCGTCCGCGGACCGGGCTGCGGCCTCCTCCGCCGTCAGGTCTCCCAGCAGGCGCAGCGTCTCCGCCAGCTCGGCGGCCGTCCTTGCCCGCGTTCGAGGGGTGAGCCGCTGCGTCTCTTCCCTCAGCCGCTCCAGGGCGCGGAGGTCCGGGACGCGGCCTGCCGTCAGCTGGCGGAGCGTCCCTTCTCCCGCCCCGGCGTCCCCGGCCGCGCCCACGGGACGGTCCCAGACGTACATGAACTCCATCTGCAGCTGGAACTCCAGCGCGGAGGCGAAGGGAGACGGCGTTGCGGTGCTCACCTCGCGCAGTTCCACCTCGCCGTCCTGAATGCCTGCCAGAATCCGCTCCGTCAGCCCCGCGTCCATCTGCTCTTCCAGACATTCCCGGATGGTCTCCTCGACCACCGGAAAGTCCGGGATGCGCCGGGCAATCTGCAGCAGGTCCTTCGCCTTCAGCCTCTGAAGCCACAGCGGGCTGCGGCGTCCGGGCTGACGCGGAGGCATCAGGAGGGCCCTGGCCGCATTCTGACGGAACCGCAGACCGAACATCGGGCTTCGCAAAAGTCCCCGCCCCAGAAGCTCGCGGAACCGGCCGGGGGTCAGCTTCCGCAGGAGTGCGGCGGGAGCGCAATCCTCCGAGGGAAGGCGCATCAGCACCCCTTCGTCCCCCGCCATGCTCTCCGGAGCGGCGCCGGTCTCCTCCAGAAGCAGCTCGGTCAGCGCGATCCGCAGAGCCTGATGCACCCTCGAGCCGAACGGCGTGATCACCGCCATCCGCCCTTCGCCGATGGCGTCCCGGTAAAACTCCGCGACGACGCGCCGGTGCGTGGGAAGGGCCCCCTTCTCCCGCTGCCGGAAGATGAACTCCGCCAGGTTGCGCGCCGCGTCGTCCGTGCAGGGGGTGCGGCGCAGGATGAAGCCGCTGATCTCCTCCACGGTCTCCAGCATCTCCGCCTCCGCCAGCAGCCTTCCGATGGCTTCTCCCGTTGACGGGGGACGGCTCACCTGCTCGCCGCGCCAGAACGGGGCTTTCGCCGGAGACCCCGGGGCGGGATGCACGAAGATCCTGTCCGCCTCGATCTTCTCGATGCGCCAGGTGCTCACCCCCAGCCGGAACGCATCGCCCTCGCGCGCCTCGAAGACGAACTCCTCGTCCAGCTCCCCGATGCTTGCGTGCGTCCCGCTCAGGTAGACCGGGAACTGCCCGGTGTCCGGGATGACGCCGCCGGCCACGACGGAGCGCAGCGTGCCGGGAAGCGGCAGAATTCGGTCGTTCACCCGGTCCAGCGCCACCCGCGTCGGCAGACCGTGCCCCATCCGCCCGGCCGTCATCTCCAGGGTCCGGCGGAACGCTTCCGTAGGCAGGTCGTGAAAGCACGCCGAACGCCGCACGGTGCGCAGGATATCCTCGGCGCGCACCGGGCCGTGGACGCACATGGCCGCGATCTGCTGTGCCAGGACGTCCAGCGGGTTATGCACGATGCGCGCCGGTTCCACCTCGCCTCGCAGCATCCCGGCCGCCAGCGCGGCGCATTCCAGCAGGTCCACGGGCGACAGGGCGAAGATGCGGCCCGCGCTTTCGGCCCCGGCCAGGTGGCCGGCCCGTCCCACCCGCTGCAGTCCGCTGGCCACGGACTTGGGCGATCCCACCTGACAGACCAGCTCCACCGCGCCCATGTCGATGCCCAGTTCCAGGCTCCCCGTCGCCACGACGGCGCGCAGCTCCCCGCGTTTCAGGCGCTCCTCGGTCTCCCTTCGCCGGGTGGCGGAGATGCTTCCGTGGTGCGGTTCCACCAGGCGCTCTCCGGCGAGCTCGTTCAGTTCGCGGCTCAGCCTCTCCACGGCGCCGCGGGTGTTCGCGAAAATGATCGTGGACCGCCGTCTCTCCACCTCCCGCAGCAGCTTCCTCTGGAGCGATGCCCAAATCTCGCCCGGTTCCACGGAGCGGAAATCCGGAACCGCGGTGTCCACGGCCAGGTCCAGCTTCCTGACCGCTCCCGCGTCCACGATCCGCACAGGCCGCGGGCTGCCCCCGGAGCCGTATCCTCCCAAAAAGCGCGCCGCCTCTTCCGGATCGCGAACAGTGGCGGAGAGCCCCACGCGGGAGAATCCGCCGCCCGTGAGGTCCTCCAGGCGTTCCAGCAGCACGGACAGGAACGCCCCGCGCTTGTTCGGAAGAAGGGAATGGATCTCGTCCACGATCACCTGCCGCACTCCCGCGAGCATCGCATGGGCCCGGGAACACAGGATGAGGTTCAGCGACTCGGGCGTGGTGATCAGGATGTGCGGGGGTCTTTTGGCCATTGCGGCCCGCTCCCGGGAGGGTGTGTCGCCGGTCCGGACACCGGTGCGGATGTCGGGCGGCTCCAGCCCCATCGCGCGCGCCTCCGACGCGATGCCCTCCAGCGGCAGGCGCAGGTTTCGCTCGATGTCGTAGTTCAGGGCCTTCAGGGGGGAGATGTAGAGGACAGAGACCCCCTTGCGGAGCGCCCCCTCCAGCCCTTCGCGCAGGAGCCGGTCCAGCCCGGCCAGAAAAGCCGCCAGAGTCTTGCCCGAGCCCGTCGGCGCGAGGACCAGCGTGTTTTCGCCCGCCCGGATGGGCGGCCAGCCCAGCGCCTGAGGCGGCGTGGGCTCGCCGAGCGCGCTTCGGAACCATCGCGCCGTGGCGGGGTGAAAGCCGTTCAGAGAGTCCGGCGCATCCGTCATATCCACCTCCGCGCCCGGCCCGCTTCCCTCCACAGCGGCGATGCTACCAGCGGTGCGCGTGCGGGCCCCACTGCGCCTCGTAGAACGGAACGATGGCGCGCCCGGGTGGAGCCGCCGCGTCGATGCGCTCACGGTCGGCGTCCGTGATCTCCACATCCGCGGCCCCCAGGTTGTCCTCCAGCTGCTCCATCGTCCGCGGACCGATGATCGGGGCGGTGATACCGGGCTGGGACGCGTTCCAGGCCAGCGCCACCTGAGAAATTGTCGCGTCTTTCTCCCTCGCCAGCGCCTCGAAGACATCCAGCACATCGAAGGCCGCATCTCCATACTGGCGCGCGCTGCCGCTCAGGCGCGAGTCTTCCGGGAACGGCTCTCCCCGGCGGTACTTGCCGGTGAAGAACCCTCCCGCCAGCGGCGACCACGGGATGAGTCCGATGCCGTAGGTCAGAGCCATCGGAACCAGCTCCCGCTCGATTCTCCGGTCCAGCGGATGATACGGCGGCTGTTCGCACACGAACCGGTTCAACCCCAGCTCCTTCGACGCCCAGAGCGCCTCCACGATCTGCCAGGCAGCGAACGTGCTGGTGCCGATGTAGCGCACCTTTCCCTGCCGCACCAGGTCGTCCAGCGCCCTCAGCGTCTCGTCCACGGGAACGGAAGGGTCCGGACGGTGGATCTGGTACAGGTCGATCCAGTCCGTCTGCAGCCGCCTGAGCGAGGCTTCGCACTGCTCGATGATGTGTCTGCGGGTGTTTCCCCGGGCGTTGGGGTCGGTGTCGTCCATCCGCCCGTACACCTTAGTGGCCAGCACCACCCGGTCGCGCCTTCCGCCCTGCTTCAGGGCTTTGCCTGTGACCTCTTCGCTGGCCCCGCGCCCGTAGACGTTGGCCGTGTCCAGGAAGTTGATGCCCGCGTCCAGGGCGCGGTGCACCATCCGGATGCTTTCCGCCTCATCTGTCTTGCTTCCGAACGTCATGCACCCCAGGCACAGCTTGCTCACCTTCACTCCGGTGCGTCCGAGAGAACGGTATTCCATCGCTTATCTGCTCCTTCTAGGGGTTCCGGGCCTGCGGTCCCGTCCCCGGCGCCGCCCCGCCGGAAAGCGGATGCTGACGCGCCGCCGCTTCCGCCTGGAAGAGCGGAAGGGGTTTCTCGGAGAGCGCTCCCGCCATCAGCAGCCCCGGGAACGACTGAATGAACGTGTTGAAGTTCGTCGCGCTGTCATTGTAGGTCTCCCTGCGGTCGGCGATGGCATTTTCGATCTCCTGCAGCTGCTGCTGAAGCTTCAGGAAATTCTCCGAAGCCTTCAGCTGAGGATAGTCCTCCGCGAGGGCGAGGACTGACGGCAGGCTCGTGTCCAGCCGCTCCTCAGCAGCGATGCGTATCGCCCTGTTGCGCGCCGTCAGCGCCCGTTCCCGCGCCGCCAGCACGGCCTCGAAGAGGGCGCGCTCGTGCCGCGCGTAGGCCTTCACCGTTTCCACCAGGTTCGGCACCAGGTCCCAGCGCATCTGAAGCTGCACGTCGATGTCCGCCCACGCCCGCCCGGCCTGGCGCTTCAGCGCGATGATGGTGTTGTACATGCTGACCATCCAGCCCAGTATCACCAGCCCTGCTGCGGCGCAGGCCAGCAGCATGGAAAGCCCCGCGTTGAAGTCCATCCCGCTCTCCTTCGCCGCCCCAGCCATCGCCAGAGGCGCCAGCGGGACGGCGGCGATCAGCGCCCCGCCGGCCCCCACCCCCAGGCAGCCGCCCAGCTTTCGCATCGAAGCGGCTTCTGCCAGCGAGCCCTCTCCGACGATCGGCGGGCCGTTGGCGGGGTGATGCGTCAGCGTCCCCAGGTGGAGGTTGCCCGTGGCCTCCAGCGCGGAGTCCGGAGCGATGTACTTCACGGTGGTCCGGAGATCCCCCTCCCTGGGCCGGCCTCCCGTGCCGGGGATTCCGTTGTAAAAATGCGCTGTGTGAGCGGGGACGAAGGACGCCTGCCGTACGTCCACCTCCACCTCGCCGGTGCCGTCGGCGAGGCGGAACGCGGCTGCCGCGGACGCCGAAGAGTAATGGTCCCAGGAATGGTAGACCTCCGTCCTCCACTCCTTCGTCAGCGGATCCTGCACCCGGAGGGTGTGCCGGGTGTAACGCTGGGTGGTCTCCGTGAAATACAGGCAGGGAATGCTGCCCGTGCGGGAGAAAACGGGCTCTGCGGCTACCGCCTTGCCCCGCAATTTCACCCATCCCTGCGGCGCGGAACGGATGCGCGAGACGGGGGTGTTCGCGATCAGCTGCCCGGACACCCAGGCCTTCTGCCCCATCCAGCCGGTGCCGGCCCCCAGCAGCAGCAATCCTGCCGGAATGAAGTCGGCCCCCGAAGGGACGGCCCCCGCAAGCAGAGCGTGGCCCGTCACGGCGAGCAGGGCCACAGCCGCACCGGCCACGAACGACAGGAACACCCGCATCGCGGGACGCTCGTCGCGAGGTCCGGTGCGGATGAAGATCACGTATGCGGCCAGCCACCCCGCCGGCAGCGCCAGCAGCGCGGTCACCTCCATCGCAGGCTACCACCGCAGCTCATCGTCTTCCAGCATCTCCCGGCGCTCCCTCAGGGCTTTCATCCGGAGCACAAACCCTGCCAGCCCGAGCGCTCCCAGGATCGCGCCGGCCCTCGCGGCCTGCTCCAGAACCCACCGCCGCCTTGCCTGACGCGCAAGCTCCCGGTATCCGCTCAGCCCGAAGACCTGCCGCAGGGCGCCTTCAGCGTCGCGGGTCTCCACCGCTTTCCGGATGAAGCGAAGCGTCTCCTCCCTGCCGGAGAGCTGCTCCAGGTGGCGGAAAGCGCGCCTCCATTCGTTGTAGTCGCGCGGCGACCAGCTCACGCGCGTGATCCCGTAGTCCTGATGGCTGATGTACTGCGTCCGGCCGCCGGAAAGGTACAGGGCGGCGCCCTCGTGGAACCACTGCGGGAGACGGTGGGCCTCCAGGCCGAGAACGCTCAGGATGTAAGCGTGGGCCAGCTCGTGCGAGAGGAGGTCCGCGGTCTCCTCTTCCGGCCGGCCTTCCGTCCAGATGGCGACGTAGCGCGTCAGAAACGTGACTCCCGCGGTCTCACCCCGGAACAGCCGGCGGATACCGGGAGGCATCTCGGAGGGGGTGGGGTAGACCCGCACCACCGCGCCTCCCGCAGGCGGCGCCAGACGCGCCGAGTCGCGCAGGCGGCTGACGGACGGGTTGTCCGAATGCGCGAACGGAACGATCAGCAGCTCCTCGCCCGGCCCGGTCACCGGAGAGGCGAAATCTTCCAGGGTCATCGCGGCATCCAGCGCATCCCGGGACTCCGGGCCCCCGGGCAGTGATTCGATGATGAGGCGGCACCCGCGCCGCAGCGCCTCCAGATCCTCGCGGGAGTGAATCTCGAAGGATGCCAGCCAGCTGAGCGCCCCGTCGGGGGTGGCGGGAGGAACGGACGAGCGGGCGGCAGGCAGCAACGCCAACGCGAGCAGAACCGCCAGCCGGACCCCCCGGCGGCAGAGTGTGCGAGAATAGTTATTGTTTTGCACCGCTCTGTTTCGCATGGCCGGCCGGCGGGGTAAGAAACTCACGGCCGGAAGACCGGGCCTCCCGGCGCTGTGGTATCATTCTTCCCGGCTCCGGGACAGACCTGCAGGCCGGTCGTGCCCGCGCGACTGCGGGTCTGAGGGGCGGGACGGGCTTCCTGCCCGCGCCCCTGGCCGCGGTGCCGCTCAGATTCAGCCGGAGCAACCCGGCGCTACGGAAAGGAAGCTGGTAAAAGTGCTGAGTCAGTCTCTTCTCGATGCTCTGAACGAGCACATGAACAAGGAGTTCTACTCCTCCTACTACTATCTCTCGATGTCCGCCTACTGCGAGTCCATCAATCTGGGGGGATTCGGTCACTGGCTGCGCGCCCAGAGCGCGGAGGAGTACGGTCATGCGCTGAAATTCTACGATTACATCAACAGCCGCGGCGGCCGCATCGTGCTCAAGCCGGTCGCCCAGCCTCCGGTGGAGTTCCAGTCCCCGCAGGACATCTTCGAGAAGGTCCTGGAGCACGAGCGGCACGTGACCGCGGCCATCAACGAGCTGTATGCAAAGGCGGTCGCCGAGAACGATTATGCCACCCAGACCTTCCTCCAGTGGTTCATCAACGAGCAGGTGGAGGAGGAGAAGACGGCCAGTGACATCGTGGAGCAGGTGAAGATGGTGGCGTCCAGCTCTCACGGGCTCCTGATGCTGGACCGGAGCCTTGCCTCCCGGTGAGTCGCCGGACGCGGGGTGGTTTCGCCAGACACTTCTTGCGGGGCATCGGGCACAGCCCGGTGCCTCGCCCCTTGTAGCGGCCTGCGCCGGGAGGGGTGTCCACGATGATCCTGGGTGCGCACAGGAGCACGGCGGGTGGAGCCTGGAACGCGGCCCGGTCCGGCCGCGAGATCGGCTGCGACGCCGTCCAGATCTTCACGCGCGCCCCCCAGAGGTGGGAGGCGCGCCCGCTCTCGGACGAGGAGGCGGCCCGGTTCCGGGAGGCGTGTCAGGAGTACGGGGTCCGCAGCGTCGCTCACGACATCTACCTGACCAACCTCGCTTCCGCGGACCCTGCGGTGCGGCAAAAGTCGCTTGCGTCGTTCACGGATGAGCTGGCCCGCTGCGAGAAGATGGGCATCCCGTATCTGGTGACCCATTGCGGCGCGCACGACGGGGAGGTGGAACCGGCCATCCGGAGGGTGGGAGAGGCCATCCGGGAGTGTCTGGACCGCTCAGGAGCCGCATCGGTCACCATCCTGCTGGAAGGGACGGCGGGACAGGGCAACTCGCTGGGATCCTCCTTCGAAGAGCTGGCGCAGATGCTCGAAGCCGCGGCGCTTCCCGGACGGACTGCCGTCTGCCTGGACACCTGCCACCTGTTCGCCGCCGGCTACGAGCTGCGGACGCCGGACGGTTTCGCGGAAACCTTCGCCGCCTTCGACCGGATCATCGGCCTGGACCTGCTGCGCTGTGTCCATCTGAACGATGCGAAGAAGGGCCTCGGGTCGCGTGTGGACCGTCACGCCTCCATCGGAGACGGGCTGCTGGGCGAGGATGCTTTCCGCCTGCTGCTGAATGATCCGCGCTTCCGGGACGTCCCGCTGATCCTGGAAACGCCCGACCCGGACCGTCACGGTGAGGAGATCGAGCTGTTGCGGTCGCTCGTGGGGACTTGATACGGCAGCTGCGTCAGTATCGCGCCAGCTGCTCCCCGACAAGCCTCCCGGCGTCCGCGGCCTTCCGGAGCGGCATGTCCGAGCAGATGGCCACCACCAGCCCGCGCGGCGGCTTCAGGAACAGGATGTCTTTCCCGTCGGCTGATCGCAGGATCTGCCACTGGTCCGGGAGATCGTAGCGCCTGGCGCTCCGGCCGGAGGGGACGGCCTTCCCCTGCGGACAGATCTCGAAGACCGTCAGTCGCTGGCCCTCGGGCGACACGAACGTGAAATATGCGCCCTTGCATCCCCCCAGGCTGGCGCGTCCGGCGGACTCGAAGCGCAGGCCCATCCGGGCGAGCTCCACGGGGCGAACGCCGATGCCGAGCTCCTCGCGAAGCGCCTGTGCGGCATCGGCCGGGGAGGAGATGGCCACCTTCTGGAGCGAGTTCCTCTGCTCCAGCGAAGGAAGTTCGTGAAGGGGCACGTATCCGGGGCGCCCGGTAAACAACAGCAGTAGCGTTGCCGCCAGTGCAGCGGGAGCCCATACGAACCGGAGCGCGCTTGACGCGGGGGCCGGCTCGCGGCGCTCGCGCTCCGCGGCGTGCAGCGCCCGGGATACGCTCCGGCGCAGCGATGAAGGGCAGACGGTAGAAGCCAGCGCGACCTGCGCCACGGCTCGCAGGCGCACCATCTCCGCGCGCACCGCCGCGCACTGCCCGCACTCTTCCACGTGCCTCAGCGTCTCTTCGAGTTCCTCGCCAGAGAGCTCTCCGTCTACAAGCGCCGAGATGCTCTCCTGAATGCTTGCGCAATCCCCCATGGATTCCTCGCTCGCCCTTGAGCGCGAGGCCTGCCCCGCAGGAAGCTTTGCCCGCGCAAAACACGCTCGCTTTTTCCGGCCGCGCCGGGCCGGAGGTGCCGGTGCAGTTCCGTCCCTGATAAAAATAAACAAAGCCCTGCGCCGGCGGTTCCCGCCAGATTTTCCAGGAGCGGATGATGACGGATAACGGACTGGTTGCAGCCCTCAGCAGGGCGGAGATGTTCTCCTCCCTCGATCCTCCCACACTGCAGAAGATCGCCTCGCTCGGGCGATGGCGCAGTTTCGCCGCGCGCCAGATGATCTTCAGCGAGGGGGAGCCCTGCGGAGGATTCTACCTCCTGGTGGAGGGAGCCGTAAAGGTCTACAAGCTGTCGGCCGAGGGCAGGGAGCACGTCCTTCACCTGGTATGGCCGGGCGAGACCTTTGCGGAGGCGGCCCTGTTCCTGGGGGACGCCTATCCGGCCTACGCGGAGGCCGTACGCGCCTCGCGGGCCGTTCTGTTCCCCGCTCAGCCGTTCCTCGCGCTGCTGCGGGCTGAGCCGGACCTCGCGTTCCGCCTGATGGGCGGGATGGCGCTGTGGCTGCGGAGGCTGGTGGGACAGGTGGAGGTGCTGGCGCTTCGCGGCGCGGCCTCCCGGCTGGCAGGATATCTGCTGGGGCTGCGGGAGGGCGCTGCCGCCGTTCTCCCCGCTCCCAAAGCCGTCGTCGCCGCCCATCTGGGCATGACCCCCGAGACGCTCAGCCGCCTGTTCTGCCGGATGGAGGCGCAGGGGCTGATTCGCGTCAGGGGACGCACCATCTCCGTTCTGGACCCCGCGGGTCTGCAGCGCGTCGCGGAGGGCGAGGCGGACGCCTGAGCAACCGGGAAGCGATCCTGTCTTCGCGCTCGCCGAAGCCATCGGGCCCGCCGCCCCGGGCTTGGCCGTCCCGTGGCGGATTTCGCCTCGCTGGAGCGGGCAGCGGCGGCCCTTCCGGAACCTGCGGAGGCATATCTTGCGTCTTCGGAGAGGGGCGAGCGTGTGACGGAGTGGATGCGCAGCGTCTGCGTCGTGCCCCGAATCTGGAACGCTCGAAAAGTGTCCCGGCGGCCTTTCCGGCAGGCGGTGGAACCCGGGATGCCGGGACGGGTAAAATGGGTGCAGAATTCCGAGGGGAGGCAGAGACCGCGAAGATGAAACGAAGCGAAGTGCGGGCGGCTCAGGCCCGGGCCCTGGAGTACTTCGAGAAGGCCGGCATCGTCCTGACGGACGAGGAGAAGCAGCGCATCGAGGTTGCGGACTTCGGACTGGGCGAGCTGGAAAAGCAGGGCCTGGAGATCCTGACCTACGTGAACACCGAGCGCTGCTGCGCCAAGGAGCTGGTACTCTTTCCCAACCAGGCCTGCCCGGAACATCTCCATCCGCCGGTGGACGGCGACCCGGGTAAAGAGGAGACCTTCCGCTGCCGCTGGGGCAGGGTCTATCTTTACGTTGACGGACCCCCCAGCGAGTCCATCTCCGTGGATCCCCCGTCCGAATACTGCCGTGTTCGGCACGAGATCATCCTGAAGCCGGGCGACCAGTATACTCTCGCGCCGGGCACGCGTCACTGGTTCAAGGCGGGCCCGGAGGGAGCCGTCGTATCCGAGTTCTCCACGAGAAGCCGGGACGAAGCGGACATCTTCACCGATCCCAACATCCGCCGGATGCCGGAGATCGAAGAAGACTGATCCGCGCCGGGACGAGCGGGCGGGAAGGACGGCTTCACATTGAGACTTTTGATCACAGGGGCGGCGGGCCGCATCGGGACCGCCTTCATCGAACGCTACGGGTCCCTGTACGATCTGGTCCTCACCGACCGCGCCTATCCTCCCGGCAGTATCGCCTCGGCCGGGCGGTGGGTCATCGGCGACGCCAGCGACCCGGATCTTCTCTGGCGCCTGACGGAGGGGGTGGAGGCGGTCCTGCATCTTGCGGCCGATCCGAGCACGCAGGCATCCGTGCCGTCGCTGGTGGTGAACAATCTGGCGGTCACGGCGTATCTTTTCGATGCCGCCCACCGGCGCGGAGTGGGGCGGTTCGTTTTCGCATCCAGCGTCCAGACCGTGGTGGGCTATCCTCCGGATGTTCCCGTGACCCCGGGAATGCCTCCACGCCCGCTGAACCATTACGCCGCGACGAAGTGCTTCGGGGAAGCCCTCTGCCACGTCTACGGCAGCAGGGGGATGAGCTGCATAGCGGTGCGCATCGGGGCTTTTTCCGACCCCTCCCGCCTGGAGACGGAGACCTTCCCGGACTTCTTCCGCCTCTTCGTCAGCAAGGACGACCTCTGTCAGCTGCTGCACCTTTGCCTGCAGGCGCCGCGCGAGCTTACTTTCGCCATCGTCCACGGCATCAGCGACAACCGCGAGCCGCGGCTGGACCTGGAGTCCACGCGGCGCCTGCTCGGCTACGAACCGCGTGACGGAGCCCCGGCCCCTCCTTCCGGCGAGGGCTGAACCCGTAGGCTCCCCCTCACCCGCGCGCCGGAGGGTAGATGAAGACCGGCAGGCTGTCGCTGGCCGCCACCTGGCCGGACTTCGTCTGCACCGTGATGTCCAGCAGATAACGGCCGGCGGGAGAGGCGCTGAAGATGTCCAGCGTCACCGCCTGCGGGCCGTCGCGGACCGGCACCGTCATCTCCCGGACGGCCGCAGGGGCTGACGGGGAATCCAGCGAGCGCATCCGGGCCCTCACGATCGCTTCAGGCGTCTCCCGGGAACAGACCCCGAGCGTCGCGCGCAGCGCTCCGCCTTCCTGCGCGCAGCGCCGCTCCCAGAGGATGCCGGCTGAGACCTTGCGCCCGTGGCCGGTGGGCTCCGTCCGGAACACGGCGAAGCGGTCCGGGTTCTTGCCCCGCGTCGTCGCTCCGCTGACGAGCTCCAGCCGTCCCTTCCGGGAGCCTCCTTCGTCGCAGTCGTTGATCACCACGTTCACGCCGCACAGCGGCCACACCTCCGGGGCGAAGGGTGCGATCTCGCGCAAGGGGATCGCCGCTTCGTAGACCGTCTCCGCCCCGTGCCGCACCACGGCGGCCTGGATGCCCGCCGGCCGCTGCACCGGTTGGCCGCGCCGGCCCTTCCAGCGCCAGACCAGGGTCTCATCTCCCCGCAGCGCGAAGCCGAGCTCGTGGTCGTTCTCGCCGTAGCCGCCTCTGTTTCCCTCCAGCGTTGGATCCAGGGCGAACTGCACGCAGTCCTGCTTCCAGATGTCCCCTCCGTCCAGCTCCTGCACGTGGACGTCGTCGGAGACACGGGCGGCGAAATACAGGTGACTGTCATCCACCATAAAGGCGAAACTGCCCGAGAGATCGTCTTCCCCGCCATAGCGCCCGCGGCCGGAACGGAAGATCTCCAACTCCGCGGCGCTGCCGGGCTGCCGGGCCAGACGCGACGCCAGCCTCTCCATCGCAAGGGGGTTGCGCACCCGCTCCCCGTCCAGGGTGTGGATGACGTCTCCCTCCTGCAGGCCCGCTGCCTCCGCGGGAGAGCCCGGCTCCACCTGCACGGCCACCAGATAGTCCTCGTATTCGATGAACGCCTCGACCGCGTAGTGCTCCATCAGCTCCGGCGTCAGCTTCTGGATCCGGGCTCCCAGGCACTCTCCCGGACGGACGGTGTATCCGGGCGGAGCGCTGAGGATGATGGTGTGGCGGCTGTTGTCCCCGCGCCAGTCCGCGGGGCCCAGAGTCTTCCAGTCGGCGCGGCTCCACTCCGGCAGCTCTCCGTCCACGCGGATGGAGGGGGCGCGCCGGATCTCCCCGGCCACGTCTTTACCCCCGGAGCTCTGGACAATGGGCCGGGGCGCCGCCGCCTTCAGCCGCAGGTCTTTCGGCGCCCGCTGTTCGCCGGGCGGCGGGATTCGCTGCACCGACCCGTCCTCCCGGATGATGACCAGCTGCTCGTAGCCCAGCTTCTCGATGCCCGGATGGTCCACCAGGAAGTCGAATTCCACTCCCTTCCGGGACTGGATGACTCCTTCCCAGAACAGAGCGGCAGAGATGTCGCCGTAGCTTACGCCGGCCGGGTTCAGCTTCTCGCGTTCCATCCCCCAGGTTCCGTCCCAGGTGAAGGCGTATCCCGGAGGGAGCGCGATCCCGACGGCGGCGCGGCGCCTCAGCGTGTCCTGAGAGGGGCGCGGATGCTTCCGTGCATACTCCGTGATGGCTCGAGCGATGCGGAGCTGCTCCGCGAACGGCAGATGGTGCTCGTGATCGGATGTCCAGAACCAGAGATGACGGGCGCCCATCTCGTAGGCGCGGATGAATGCGGGCAGCCGCAGCTCCGGGTCCGAATGCCCGTAGAGACTGGTGCCCCAGTGACCTCCGAAGGACCTTGCCGCGCCCCGAAGGAAGGCGTAGAAGAAGTTGAACATATCAGTCGCAGTGAGGCCGTCCAGCCCCTCGCCGGCCAGCCGCTCCGGCTCCCAGCCGTGCCCCCGGTCCACGTAGCGGCCCTCGTGGACGATCCCAGGGGCGCCGGCCTGCAGCTGATACCACGCCGACCAGAACTGGGTCTCCCAGGAGGGGGCCTTTGGCCGCACAAGGTCCAGAGTGCCGTCCAGCCCCCGTCCCACCGGCAGGAGCCGGTCGCGCAGGGCGTAGTGCGCGGCCACGCGCTTGCGGAGCGCTTCGGCCACCTGCTCCGGGCCCGCCGGGCTGACCGGGATGCCCCCGGTCCAGCCCATCCGCACCATCGGCTCGTCGATGAACATGTCCGCGGTGAGCACATTGGACCTGTAGAGGTCGTCCGGGTAGACGATGCCGGTCCCCAGGGCGACGAACGCCGGCTGTTCGAGGAGCCACGCGCGCAGATCGGGAGAGGAGACGGCGAAATAGTTGAACCCCGCATCCAGCATCTTCTCGTAATCGTCGCGGTTCCAGGCCACATAGCTGTAATCCCCGTCGGGCAGGTCCCGTCCCCGGCCGTCGTCCCGGAACGTGCGGCCTGTTCCGATGATGAAGTCCGTGCGGATGCTGAGCGTCCTGACCGGGTCGAACTCTGCGGCAGGCGGCGCGCAGTCCCCGGGCACACGGGTGAGCGGGTGCCCCAGGAGCTCGCCGGTGGTGGCGAAGCCGTCCGCGAAGCGCGCGTCCGGAGCGGGGCGGGGCAGGAAATCCCGCGCGAACTCGTATTCCGACGGCAGCAGCGCGCGTCCGGTGGATTCGTCCACGTACTCCAGCGCCCCCTGCCCGGCTCCCGGCAGGAACTGATAGCGGACGATCTCTCCCGGCCCTCTGTGGTCCGTCATCGGGACGTTGGCGGACAGCGCCCGGACCGCCATGATCGCTCCGTCCCTCTTGCGAACGGTCAGAGTCCACCATCGCATCCGCCGTCCGTCGACGGTCTCCGCGGGCCCGGCCTGAAGCCAGACCTCGGAGACCGGGCATTCGAAGCGTTCTCCTGCGGGGGATGCCGCGTAATGCGCCGCCTTTCCGTCTGCGGCTGCGGCGCGTCCAGCCACTGCCAGGAGGATCGTGGCACACAGCAGGCAAAGCGGTGTGTTCATCTCACTTGGTCTCCTTCGATGCTCGCAGGCTGCCGGGGGGCGGCGGCGAGGCGCAGGCGCGCCGCTTGCTCGCCCTGTCCGTGCATCCCCCTTTCGCTGCATTTTCCTCCTGTTCCTGCCGCTCGCGGCGCATCTTCCCCGCCTCCGGCGACGCAAGACGGCCGGTCAGGCTCCCGGACGCCGGCGGGCAGGCCCCATCGCGCCCTGCCGGCCGGGATCCCGGCTCGCCACGCGCGGCCGCTGATGTTCAGTTGACTTTTCTGAGGAAATCTGCATAATCGAAGTGGCCGGCGGAGTTTGCACAGGCGTTTCCCGGCCCGCGGAGGCTGAAACCATGGCGTCCACGACGCAATCGAGATACTGGACGGACATTGACCTGAGCGAGTATCCCCGCATCGTCACCCCGCCGCCCGGCCCGAAGTCCCGCGAGCTTCACGAGCGCGCCGCCCGCTATATCCGGGGGCTCTCGGGGCAGGTGCGCCTGTTCCCGGTGGTGTTCGAAAAGGGCCACGGCGTGACGCTGCAGGATGTGGACGGCAACCGCTACATCGACTTTTCCAGCGGGATCTATGTCACCACGCTGGGTCATTGCCATCCGAAGGTCTCGGAGGCGGTCGCCAGGGCGGCGCACACCCTGATGAACGCGCACGACTTCACCACCCCCGTCAAGGTGAAGCTTCTGGAGAAGCTGGCGGAGGTGCTCCCCGGGGACCTGAAGGGCATTCAGCTGTACGACAGCGGGACGACGGCCGTGGAAGCCGGGCTTCGAACCTGCCGGGCCGCCACCGGCCGCCAGGAGTTCCTCTCCTGCTTCCGGGACTTCCACGGCAAGACGGCTCACGCGGTGAGCCTTGCCAGCACGAACAGGCTCTACGGGCCCACGAGGGCGCCGGGCTTCCACCTGCTTCCGCGCCCGGATACCTACCGCCCTCTCTGGACGCGCGAGGACGGCTCTCTGGACACCGAGAAGTATCTGGAATACTACGACTCCTTCATCGCCAACGGCACGGCGGGCGACGTGGCGGCTTTCGTTCTGGAGCCCATCCAGGGGTGGGGCGGATCGATCATGCCTCCGGACGATTTCTTCCCGAAGCTGCGCAGGTTCTGCGACGAGCGGGGCATACTGCTGTTCACCGACGAGGTTCTGACGGGCATGGGCCGCACCGGGAAGTACCTGTGCACGGAGCACTGGGACGTGGTGCCGGATGTGGTGACGCTGGGGAAGGGGTTCGGGAACGGCTTCCCGGTGACGGCGATGGTGGTCCGCGAGCCGTACGCGGACGCGGTGGACCGGATCAGCGCCAGCACCAGTTACGGGGGGAACCCGATGGCCTGCGCGGCCGCTCTGGCCTGCATCGAGGTCATCGAGGAGGAGAACCTGCTCGAGCGTGCCGTGCGGCTGGAGCAGATCTTCCGGCGCAAGATGGCGGACTGGACGGAAAAGTACAACATTGTGGGCGACACCCGCGTGAAGGGCTGCCTGATGGGCGTGGAGCTTGTCAGAGACAAGTGCACGAAGGAGCCGTTCGAGGAGGCGGGCCGGCTGGTGTATCAGACGGCGTTCAGCAAGGGTCTGGCGTGGATCCCTGCGGGGCACATTCTGCGGATGAGCCCGCCCATCGTGATGCCGTTCGACGTGGCCGAAAAGGCGATGGACATCATCGAAGAGTCCATCGCCGAAGTCCAGAAGCGGCTGGGTTACGACTGATGGCGTCCGGCTGCCCGGGGGACAACGCACTGGCGCCGGCGGCGCAGCGGCCGGCTGTCGGGCTTCTGGGCCTGTATCTGGAGCTCTACGACCGCGTGCTGCCCGGAGCGCGCGCCCGCATAGATGCGTTCTACGCCGCCATCGCCTCGGCCCTGGAGGAACGCGGGCTTCGCGTGGTGCGCGCTCCGGTCTGCCGGGTGGAGGACGAGTTCCGGGAGGCGGTCCGCCGGTTCGAGTCGGAGCGGGCGGACGCCGTCGTCACGCTGCATCTGGCATACTCCCCTTCGCTCGAGTCGGCGGACGTCCTGGCGGCCACTCGCCTGCCAGTCATCGTGCTGGACACCACTCCCGCGCTGGAGTACGGGCCGCAGCAGGATCCGGAGGAGCTGATGTACAACCACGGCATCCACGGTGTGCAGGATCTCTGCAACATACTGCTGCGCCGGGGAAAAGGCTTTCTCATCGAGGCCGGGCACTGGCAGGCCTCGGACGTGCTGGACCGCGTTGCCGCCCGCGCCTGCGGGGCGGCGATGGCCGCGCGGATGCGCGCCGTACGGGTGGGGACGGTGGGCGGTGCGTTCAGGGGGATGGGCGATTTCCAGGTGCCCGAAGACATACTGAGCGGGAGCGCCGGCATAACGGTGGTCCGGGCGGACTTCGCGCATCTGAGGGCGCTTCTGCCCTCCGACGACGACCCGGCGGTGATCGCGGAGATGGAGGCCGACAGGCGCCGGTTCGACACGGAGGGTCTGGATGAGGCCGTGCACCGGTCCTCGGTCCGGGCTTCGCTGGCTGTCCGAAGATGGATGGAAGAGGAGAGTCTCGGCGCCTTCACGATGAACTTTGCCGGGATAGACCGCTCCACGGGGTTGCCGGCCGTGCCGTTCCTGGAGGCGTCGAAGGCCATGGCCCGGGCCATGGCCCGGGGGGTCGGCTACGCGGGGGAAGGCGACGTTCTGACCGCGGCGTTCGTGCACGCTCTTGCAGGCGTTCATCCACGGACCACCTTCACGGAGATGTTCTGCCCGGACTGGAAGGGCGGCACGGTGTTCCTGAGCCATATGGCCGAGATGAACCCGGACCTCGCGTCCGGAAAGGCGCGGCTGGTGGCAAGGGAGATGGCCTGGATCGACGCGGGGACTCCGGCGGTCACCATCGGAAGGTTCCAGAGCGGCGGCGCCGTCTTCGTGAACCTGGCGCCGGGCCGGGACGGCACGTTCACCCTTATAGCCGTGCCGGTGGAGGTGACCGGCGAGGATGGCGAGGACCGGATGCGGGACGCCATCCGGGGCTGGATCCGCCCGGAGGTCCCGCTGGAGCATCTGCTGGAACGCTACAGCCGGCTGGGCGGGACGCATCACGCCGCGCTGGTGTACGGTGACGTCGTGAACGATGTCGCGAGTTTCGGCAGCTTCATGGGCTGGCGGGTGGAGGTCATCGGGCGTCCGTGAGCGTCTTCCTCGGGGCCGACATCGGCACGGCCTCCGCCAAGTGCCTGGCGGTGGACGGCGAAGGGAACATCCTGGCGGCTGCGCAGCAGCCCTACGGGATGTCGCGTCCTCATCGGGGATGGGCCGAGCAGGACCCGGAGGACTACTGGCGGGGGCTGGTGGCGGTGGTGCGGGGCTGCCTGGAGCAGATGCGTGGCGCCGGCAGGGGCCCGGCTGAGGTGGCTTCGCTCGCTCTCAGCACCCAGGGGGATACCCTGATCGTGGCGGACCGCTCCGGGCGGCCCAGGCGGCCCGCCATCAGCTGGATGGACAGTCGGGCGACCGGTCAATGCGCCCGGCACCTCGCCCTGGCGGATCAGGGGTTCTGGTATTCGGAGACCGGCATCCGCCTGACGCCGTATAGTTCGGCCTGCAAAGTGCCGTGGTTGAGCGAGAACGAGCCGGATACGCTGCGTGACGGTGTGGTCTGCTGGGTGCCGGACTTTCTGGCCTGGCGCCTGAGCGGGAGGCGGGTCGCGGACGTGCCTTCGGCCTCGTGGACGCCGTTCTACAGTCCCTTCGAACGGAGCTGGTCCGCCCGGGTGCTCGCTCTCGCCGGTCTGGCGCGCGAGTCGTTGCCGGAGACAGCGGAGTCCGGAGAGGAGGTGGGGGGACTGACGCCGGAGGCGGCCGATGCTCTGGGGTTGCGGCCGGGGACGCTGCTGCGGGCCGGAGCGTTCGATCAGGCGGCGGCCGCGCACGGGGCAGGAGCGGAGCCGGGAGGGCGGTGGGTGCTCTCGTGCGGCACGGCCTGGGTGCTCTACGCCGTCGCGTCCCGCGTGCCCCGCGACCCGGAGGGACGGCTTCCGGTCTGCTGCCACGTTCGGCCGCAGTCCTGGGGGCTGGTGCTGCCGTTCAGCGGAGGCGCGGTCTACGACTGGGTCGGACGCACGTTCGGCGGCGCAGGCGCCCGGATGGAGGGTGCGTCCCGCGAGCCGCTCATCTTCATCCCGCACCTGTACGGGGGACTGTGTCCGGACTGGCGGGAAGAGTCGAGAGGCACCCTCTTCGGCCTGACGCTTTCGCATACGGCGGAGGACATCGTGCTCGCCGTGATGCGCGGGCTGGCCTTCGAGGCGCGCCGCAACCTGGAGGCCTCGGCCGCTCTGGCCGGACGGCAGGAGCGGCTCCGGATGGCCGGAGGGGCTGCCCGCAGCGCACTGTGGCCTCAGCTGATCGCGGATGTCCTGGACCTGCCGCTGGAGGTCTGGGACTGCGCCGAGTCGGCGTGCTACGGGGCCGCGCGTCTGGCCGCCGGCGGAAGCTCTGCCGGGTGGGGCGGCGGAAGAGTCCGGACCTTCGAGCCCGTGCCCTCGCGTGTCCGTGAGGAAGCGGAGCTCTACGAGCGGTATCTGGAAGCCTGCGGACGGGCTCTGGAGTTTTACCGCCGCTCGTGAGGCGATCCAGAGGTCTGGGCCGGTGGAAGAGAGGATTCAAACGATGACGGGCAAAGAGATCCGGCTGGCGCGTCTTTTCTCCGGAGGACGCAACGCGGTGGTGGTGGCGGTGGACCACGGTGAGTTCGACGGACCGTTGCCGGGGATGGTGGACCTGGCAGAGACGGTACGCCGGATAGACCCTTGCGTTTCGGCCATTCTGCTGTCGCCGGGGATGCTGCCGCACACGGCCCACGCGTTCGCGTCGAGGAACTCGCCCGTGGCTATGGTGCGGCTGAACTGGAGCACCCATTTCTGCTTCCACTGGGACTACCGCGAGGGGATAGCGGTGCAGGCGTTCTCTCCGGGCCAGGCAGTGGCCCTGGGCGCGGAGTGTGTGCTCATCTGCCTGACCCTCAGGACCGGAGAGGAGTCCCGCGATGCCGCGAACGTGGAGCTTTTCTGCCGCCTGGCGGCGGAGGCCCATCAGCTGGGGCTGCCGGTGGTGGGAGAGTACTTCCCCGCGCGGCCGGACCGCCTGAGCCCGGAGGAGCTGCACGATGAAGTGATGCGCGGCAGCCGGATCCTGGCGGAGCTGGGCGCCGACCTCATCAAGACGTACTGCACGCTCCGCTTCGACGAGGTGACCGCGGGGTGCCCGGTGCCGGTGCTGGGGCTTGGCGCGGAGAAGACTCCCCGTCAGCTGCAGGCGCTGGAGCTGGCCGCTCGCATTGTGCAGGGAGGGGGGCGCGGCGTCGTCTTCGGCCGAAATGCCGTCCAGGTGCCGGACCCGCCGGCGTTCCAGAGAGCGCTGTGCGCGGTGGTGCAGGACGGGGTCACACCCGCGGAGGCTGCGAGGGCCAACGGACTGACGGACAGACGCGTTGGGCTGCCTTCCGCGTGCCCTCCGGCGGCCCGGGAAGCGCCCCCGCTGTCCGGAGCCCGTCCGCGGCCCCCGGGACAGGCTCTCCCCACCTGTTCGATGAGACTGCGGGTGCCCCTCGTTGACAGCGGCCGTGCTTGCCAATATAATCAATGGGTGGTAGCCGGAACAGTGGGCCGGCTGCTTTTTCTTGGCCCGTCGCCGACGTAGCTCAATGGTAGAGCAGCGGTTTTGTAAACCGCCGGTTGGGGGTTCGATTCCCTTCGTCGGCTTTCATTTTTGTCTCTGACGTCGTCCGCGCCCTCGCCCGTGCGCGGAGGTTGCAGGAAACGGCGCGAATCCGTTACAATGCGCCGTGCGCGGCGTAGCCCTGTACGGCGGGGCGGCGCCCGGGCGGCAGCTCCTGCCAGGGACGCAGAAGACTGTTGCGGGGGGATGCCCGAGCGGCCAAAGGGAGCAGACTGTAAATCTGCCGGCGAACGCCTACAGAGGTTCGAATCCTCTTCCCCCCACTTTGTCAGAAGGCAGGCGGCCCTGGCTGTCCCCGTGGGGCGCGGGGAGCCCGCCTGCAGCGGCCGCGGGCCGGCGCCGGGCTGCGGAAAGAATGCCCACGTGGCGCAGGGGTAGCGCACCTCTTTGGTAAAGAGGAGGTCACGGGTCCGAATCCCGTCGTGGGCTTTTTCATTTTTCCTGCACCACGCGCCGGGTTGGGCCGTCCAGCAGCCATCTTGTTCTGGAAAGCATCCGCGGGGGCGGGCTGCTCCCGGACATCTTTTTCTGGAGGATCGTAGGAGAGTTGGCAAAGCAGAAGTTTGAGCGGACGAAGCCGCATGTGAACATTGGGACGATCGGTCACGTGGATCATGGGAAGACGTCTTTGACGGCGGCGATCACGGCGTATCTGGAGAAGAAGGCG